>ENA-OZGC01000020-OZGC01000020.1-human-gut-metagenome-genome-assembly--contig:-NODE-20-length-126796-cov-11.969883_pt1 | contig 126796 bp, 122 predicted proteins | sample MGYA00245109_ERZ653643 | MGnify/ENA primary metagenome ERZ653643 (study PRJEB26926, sample SAMN06165107) | human gut metagenome | biome: ENVO:00009003; feature: ENVO:2100002; material: ENVO:00002003... | reverse complement strand
CAACCCGAACCTTTTTCGAATCGATCTCGCCCTTGGAAAGCAAGACAACCGTCTCGACTGTTGTATCTTCGTCCCAACTGATTTCCTGTACTTCTTTGCCCTTGAAATATACAGGGAAGCGAAAGCGTATACGTTTGAGGAAGCGGCCGTCTGGCAGCTCGGATTCATATATTTCAACGCTCTCAACGAAGCTGGATATAAACTCTTTTTTCTCGGCGTCGGTGAATTTATCATACAGTCTGTCAAAGCAAAGCAAATATTTGTAGACGTTCTCGCCGTTGATTTTTTGGCGTCGAATGTTGTCAATTCGTTGTTCTGCTTCAGAGATAGCATCCTCTATACTGTCGAGCTCGTTGTATAATGCATCAAGACGTATCTGCATATCCTGATATTTGCGTTCAAACTGCCGGTCGTCTATGTCGAGCGTGTCAATCTGCTGAGAGAGGCGGTCTTTGGAAGCAAGGACTTGACGCTGCTGCTTTTTTAGTGTCGCAATTTCATCTTCAATTTCGCTCGTATCAATACGGGCGTTTATTTTTTCGCGTATTGCAGCTTCAAATTTGGGGTTTTGAACCAGCTTGATTATGACCTCTTCAACAGCTTTGTTTACCTTGTCCTCGCTCCACTGCCGACGATAATCGCAAATATGCCCATCTACCTCACGTCTGTGTTTACAAACATAGTAGAAGTAATCTCTATATAGAGAACCGTCCGGTTTCTTCTTGCGATTGACATTGCTATACATGCCGGCACCGCATACGGGGCAACGGAGTATGCCGGAAAGTATATGCTCGTGATCAAGGCTGTGCGTTTTTTCGCGTTTGAAGCCTGAATCACGCCGTTTATTATTGGCTTCCTTCCAATCAGCTTCGGATATTATAGCGTCGTGAATACCGTCATAGAGCATGTAATCTGATTGCTTCACAATGTGGCTGTCCCTCTTACCAGGTATCTTTTCATTTTTGCGCCGGCCATAGGCCAGCTTACCGCAGTATACGGGGTTGTCGAGAACGCCTTTTACAAAAGAAGCTGAGAATGTGCTAAGCGTATTGTTTTGACGTTTCTTCTTTTTATAACCGTGCTGGTTGAGCCATGAAGCTATTCCGTTTGCGCCAAGGCTGGTATGAATGTACTTGTCAAATATCAGCTTTATTATTTCAGCCTCGTCCTCGGCAATTTGAAGCTGCCCATCAACTAATTTGTACCCGTATGGCGCAAAACCGCCGTTCCATTTGCCCTCACGAGCTTTTTGGCGTCGTCCCTCCATAGTCTGAACAAGGATGTTTTCGCGCTCAATCTCAGCTACGGCAGAGAGAACAGAGATCATCAGTTTACCGGAATCCTTAGAACTGTCTATGCCGTCCTCCACACAAATTAGATTGACACCGAAATCCTGCATACGCTGAAGAGACGTGAGCACGTCGGCGGCATTTCTGCCAAAGCGAGACAGTTTGAAAACGAGTACATATGATATGCGGTCTTTGCCCTCTTCAATGTCGCGCAGCATACGCATAAATTCCGGTCGCCCGTCTACGCTCTTGCCAGACTTACCTTCGTCAGAGTATTCACCGGCGACATAGTAGTCCTGAAAGGCGGCGTATTTTCGCAGCTTGTCCTTCTGAGCGTCCAAACTGTAACCGTCTACCTGCATGGCAGTCGAAACTCTTGTATATATGTAACAGGCTGTTTTCACACGCCGCCTCCAGTAATTCATAATATTGAGTAAATAATAAGTGATAGAGTGTCCCAACTTCATTTTAACATGCCTTCTTAAGTTTCGTCAATGTAGTTTCGTCTCTAGTTTCTTCATTATTCGCTTCATTTGGAAGGTCGATTTTATCACCGTATTTTTCAATCATACGGCTTAGAAAATCCGTCAACCTTTCAAAATCGGCATTTGCCATGGGCCCGCCTCCTTTCTTATAAGATTTGACATGATGCAATTTATAGCTCGTGTGTTAAAAGTCGCGTTTTGCGACCTTCATCTTCTCTCGCGCTCAGTGCGCGGTCGACGCAATACTTTACGTCCAGCAGTTTGGTCAGCTCGGCGCGGAGGGTTTTGTACTCGGCGTAAGCGGCATCGCTATCTCGCTTCAGCGTTTCAAGCTCACGCTGCCACTCAGCAATGTGGCTGCCGTCGGGCAGCTTGCGGCGGGCAAGGTAGAATTGCCGGAGTTCGTTCTCGTGCTCGGCTTTGAACTGCTCGCGTTTGGATTTCCACCTGATGGCGCAGAGCTGGTCGTGGAGGGGCTTGAAATGCTTGTATATCTCGGCATACCTGAGCAGCTCGCGCAGCTCTCTCGACCGCTTTTTGTTAGCGTCCAACGCTGTTTTTGTCTTATCGAGAGCCGTATGAAGCGAATCGAGACGGGCTTCGAGGTCGGCAAGGGTATGTAGGTCGTTTTCCTCCAAATACACAATGGCGCTGGTGAGGCGTTTCAGATTGCCAACCTTGGCCTTGCTGCTCCACGCGCCGGCATTGCGCGCGTCGTAGTAGTCGGAAAGCAGCCTGCCCAGGGAGGGCGAGTATGGTTGGCCTGGCTCGTTTCGGATGTCTTTGAGCCAGCTAACAAGCGTCTTAATACGCTCTCCAAGCGTACGCAGCATCGCGGTTGCAGAGCGTATCCAGCGGTTGTGCTCGCCCTTGTCAGTCACGATGCCTTTCGCCTCCATCTGGTGAACGGCGACTCCTTCGTGAACGGTTGGAATTTGCTCAACGCCCTGCCGCTCATATGAGCGGTGGTCGATGCGGCATGTTAAGCCCTTTTCCTCAAACTTGGCGTTGCACTGCGCCGCCCACGCCTCGCGCCATGCTTCAAGCGTCTCAGGCTTGCCCCAGTCCGTGGTCGGCACTGCGTCAAACTTGCCGTCCTCGCGGTAAACTCGTCGCTGTTTTGCGCCCCATGTGCCGTCAGAGTTGAGCGGGCGAATTGGACACATGACGTGGAAATGTGGGTTTGGTATGCCGCCTTCTTTGTCCGGCTGGTGGACGGCGAAGTCTGCAATCATGCCGCGTGAGACGAAGTTGTCCAGCAGGAATTGCCGAGCGAGGGCGATATTCTCATCGAGCGAAAACTCGTTTTGCAGCGCAATGTCAAAGCTGTACGCTAGCTGCGCGTTTTTGTTGCGCTCGACTTCTTCAACCGCATTCCAGAGCGTTTGGCGGTCGGCGTACTCGCGCGGAGCGTGCGGCGGGAGCAGAATTTCAGAGTGAACCACGCCGCCCTTGCGCGTGTAGTCGCTGACCAGCCCGTAGTACTCGCTGTAGAGTTTCTCGCCTGCGCGGTATGCGGCACATTCAACCGCCGATCGCCCGGCGCTGCGCTTTATCTGCCCGACGTGGAAATGGTAGAGCGCCAATCACTCACCGTCCTTGGGCAATAGTTCCTTGACTTCGGGCAGGTCGAAGATGCGTTCGGCCAGCTCGTAAAACTCGCGCTCGCTCATGCCCCTGACGGCTGGCGCAATGTGCTCCACGACGGCGCCTTTAACAATGAGTCGGTGGTTACGTTTCTTGCGCTCACCATCTTGCAGATACTTTATCTGCTGCTCGATACGTTGGTAGCGGTGTTTGGTCTGGCTTAGCTTTTTCTCAATCGCGCCACTTTCCTGTACGAGTTCGGCTTTGGTTTGGTTTTCGCGGATAATATCTACCTCCTTAAATTTTGCGTTGCCGATTAAAATTATCCGTACATGCGTACATCCGTACGCTTGTACGCATGTACGGATGTTTTGAATTCAAATTCAATTTTTTATCCCGCCCTTTGCAGGAGCTCGATGCCAATAAAACCGCGCACGCGCCTGCCGCCGGGCAGGTAAATTGTGTTCGTCTGCTCGATGCCGTAGGTATCTTGGTTTTCGGCGAGGTGTAGGCACAGACTGCGCTGAGACAGAGGGTTGAGCGCATTGTCCTCGCACCAGAGCTTGTACACCGCGTACACGTCCCTGCTGCTGGCCTCGGCGTCGGCTTTCAGGCGTATGTAACCCTCGGACTTCATAAAGTCTACCGCGTTGTTGCCGTCGCTGACCGCTTCGGCCATGTTCTCGCGGGCGCGCTCGCTGAGCGTGAAGCGGTAGTCGTTTGCAATCAACCGCCGCAGTCCTTCGAGACACCAGAGGAAAATCCCCTCGGCTTCAGCGCACATCTTCTCGGCGATGAACGGGTCATCCACGCGATTGGTGTCTTTTAGCTTCGTTGTTAAGATAATCTGCCGCCGGAAAAATCCCTCGCTGCGGTCGTAGAGCGCTTTCAGTGAGCCGTTGCCGAAGCCGAGAAAGCGGACGTACAAATCTCCCTGGTAGCTCTGCTGGCCTTTGCGCTCCAAGTCCATCGGCAGCTCGGCGGTGACAATCGCCTTGATGTGGTTCGTCTGCGGCAGGGCTTCGAGTTTCATATCGTCGTCGAGCATGACCAGCTCGTGTTCGAGGTTGGCGCGGGCGAAACGGGAGCTTTCAATTTTAGCAATACTGCCCATCGCCATGTTTGAACCGAGCAGTGCACGGAGTACGACGCCAATCCGGCTCTTGCCTTCGCCACCTCGCCCAATGAGCATCAGCATCTTCTGGCCTTTCGTCGTCGGCAGGAAGCAGTAGCCCATAAACTCTTGCAGTGTCGGAATGTCCTCCGGGTAGAGCAGCTCGCCGAGGAAGTGCAGCCACGTCTCGGGCAACTTTGCGTTTTCGTTGTACGCCACCGGGAGACGATTGCGGCAGAACTCGCGCTCGCTGCTGAACGTGCCATCGAGGAACAGCGTGCCGTTTGCGACGTGGATGCGGTCACGCTGAATAGGCAGGTCTGGCGTATAGGCTTCAAGGCGCAGCGCTTCAAGCAGGTTATTCACGCGCTTTCCAAGGCCCGTTGAAAAGTACGGTTTGAGCAGTTCATAAATCTCGCGCCGCAGCTTGTCCTCGTTAGTGACGCGGCCATCGACTGTGAAGAACGTGCCGTTTATGCTTTTCATCGGGTGCACGCGCAGAAACTCCTCGCAGAACTTGACCTCGTTGACGCGTTTGCCGTCGTACCATTCTGGAAATTCAGCCACGCAAACCCTCCATCAATCGTGCGGTTTTCTGCTCGACCAGCCGCGTCTCGTCCCGGCTCGCGCCCACATCCAGCAGGTAGCCCGTCCACGCGTCGAGCGTACACGCCTCGGCGTAGCCGTCCGCGATTGCGTCGCCCGGCGACTTCGGCGCGAGGGCGTCTCGGCAGCGAACAAGCTCGCGTTTGCACGCTGCCAACCCTAGCGGCGGGACAAAGCCGCCGCAGCCAAAGTCCGCTTCGAGCCGCTTTGCCGCCTCGGATTTTGAGCAGCCGAGCAGCCCTGCCGCGAGGTCGATCACGTCCCCATGCGCGCCGCAGCCGAAGCAGTGGAAGTGGTCGCCGTAGAGTTTGAGGCTCGGCGTCCTGTCCGCGTGGAACGGACAGCGCATGAAGCCGCGCTTCACGTAACCGTAGCGCTGCGTCGCCTCAATGGGCGATATACTGTGCTTGATTTTGTTGTAGTCTATCATTCGCATTCCTCCAATGCAGTAGTAGGGCTGTGCCCTCCACTAATATTATGGGGAAAACTCGAAAAACACGGCAAACAGCATGACAGGCCATTTTCAAAAAACATGACATGTGGTATAATATCCTCAAATTTCCCGCTGGAGGACACGATGGAACACAACCTGCTGACGCTCGAATTTGGGCGGGACACAGTTACATACGAGGGGCGCACGACACCGTCCGGAACGTTAGGCTGCGAGGCGCTGAACATTTCCGACGAGTCCATAGCAGCGCTCGTTGAGCCGTGCAAGACGCTCAACGAGTTCATCTCCGCGCTCGGTGCGATGAGCGTGACAGACGAGCTTTTAAGCTGTGCATGCAGCGCGGCTGCATCGGTTCTTGAAACAATGAGACACATGGAGCCTTTTGCGCATCTGGACTATAATTTCTATGCTCCGAGCATCGCCGATGCTTTTTCATCCGAAGCTCTGACGCAAGTCCGCGCGCTCAACCTGGCGATGCTCACGCGCGGCCTCGCGGCGGCACAGGAGCCGGGCCTCCGCAAAGGCGCGCTGCTGAGCAAAATTGCGCCGGTGCTCGCACAGCTCGCGTACTCGCTCGCTGAATACAAGCGCACAATGACCACACTCGCTGAGAGCATAAATGACGACGTTGAACGGACGCCCGACGGCCTCGCCGCTGCGTTTGGTGCGCACTTCGACGCATCTGACGACAGCCTGATGTCTCTCGCCAATGCGACGGTGCAGTATGTTGCTGTAGGAGAGCCGCCGAGACTTGTGCGGCGCATGAGCTATGTGTCATTCGTCGGTCTGCTGCGCTCCGACCTGTTTGAGGGGCTTGCCGCCGGCCACGCGCCGCGACGGTGCGCCGTCTGTGGGCGCTGGTTCCTCACGCTCGACGCGCGGCACACAAAGTATTGCGGCGGCTTTGCGCCCGGAGATAAGCGCGGCAGGACGTGCCGTCAGATGGGCGCAATGCGCGGACGGGAGCAGCGCGAGCTTGCCGCCGACCATCCGCTGAAGGCAATTTACAACCGCCGCCTGAACACCATTTTGCAGAGCCAGAGGCGTGGCAAGCTAGACGAAGCTACGGCTGGCGCAATGCGCAAGCTGGCGAAAGATAAGCTCCAGCGCGCGCTGTCCGACGCGAATTACGCGCGCGGGAGATATGAGGCCGAGATGACACAGGGCGCACTGCTGGCCGAGGCTGTGAAAAATGCTGACGCTTAAACAGGCAGAAAACGCCTTTCGCAGCGGCGCGCCGCCGGTGGACGGAGACGGAACCTTTGAGGGCTTTCTCTACGGCTACGAGCCGAAACTCAACGAGATTGTGCGCAGATTTCTCGGAAAGCGCGCATTCAACCCGGAGACGTTCATGGACTACAAGCTCGCCTGCGCCGACGCGATGTTCGAGCGCTGGAATGACTTCGACCCGGGCAAAGGTATTCAGTTTGCGACCTTTGCTCACCACGACGTTATGAACGCGCTGCTTCGAGCGAGGATGCTGGAAGAGGCTGGCTCGTTCTCAAACCTCGACGAGTACAAGGAAGTTAGGCGCATGGGCGCGCTCATGTACGGTGCCGGACAGCGCAAGGCGGTCGATGAGTTCATAAAAAAGCGCGGCTGCTCTAAAGCAACCGCGAGAAAGTTTTTGAAGATTGCCCAGCTCATGTTGAGCACGACGTCCCTGGAAAATGACGCCGAGGCGAGCTACAGCTGGGATTACGTAGATGTTCTGTGGGACGGCGTCCGTGCCGCAAAGGTGCGTAAGGCGTTTGCAAAGCTTAACTTCCGCGAGCAGACGCTGCTCGAAAAGCGCAGCGCAGTCTGCATGACCTGCGGACGTGTCGCGCCGCTCAGCGAGCGCGCGAGCTTTGAGGACTTGGCGATTGAGTTTGAGTCGTCCAGCCCGCGAACCGCCGAGCGAGCCTACCGCCGCGCCGTGGAAAAGCTGACGCTGAACCTCGTCGAGCTTGGCGAGCTCCACGCCGTCCGAATAGAGCGCGTCGCTTCCGGCACCTACCGCTACCAGGCCGACAACGATGGAGAATGGGGCGAGTTTACGCTTGATCTGTCAACCGGAGAGCTGCAAATATCTTCCCTTGCCGAGCTTGATACGACCAAAACCCACCGCTTTGCTAAGCAAGCCGCCCGCTACTTGAAAGCGCACGCGGGTGAAAAGCTGCCGAAGACCGTGCTGCTAACGTTTGAATAATCCGAAGGGCGCACTTCTATACATGGTCATGTATGTGCGAAAGCAGCCCGGATGCCTGAGCATCCGGGCTGGTTTGCGTCGCTGCGGCTCCGGGAGGAGGCATAGTCTTTGCGCCGCAGAGGCGACTGACTCGTTTCTATGCTTTTTCCTCCTCGGTCTCGTTGGGGTCGCGTAGGAGGTATTCGGCGATATCGGAAGGCAGGCATTTTGCACCGTATTCGGCCAGCCATGTTATGGGCGTATCACGGGAGTTTTCAAAGTGCCGCTCAGCCATACGGCTTATACCACACATGAAAAAAAGCAATATGTTATCAAGCTCCTGGTCATATGGCCCCGGGTAGCCGTTCCACTCCAACAGCCGCTTCAAGTCCTTTACGCCCTGGTTCTCTATCTCGCTGCGAAGGTCGTTTTGGCCGATATAGGACATAGTGTTCTTGAAGCGTTCCATCATCGGTTCGTCGCCGTCAAACGTCCAACAGCGGTTAAAGAACTCTACAAGCGTGCAGCGTCGTCCCTCTCTGTACCACTGCTGCTCAACTAGAACTCGATAGGCATATCCCATCAAGTCGTACTTGTCCACGAAGTGGTTGTAAAAGGAGCGCTTGCTCACTCCGGCGAGCTCAGCTATCTCCGACACGGAGATGTCCATAAGTTTCTTGTCCTCAAGCAGCTTCAGGAAAGCCTCCATTATGTGCTCTTTGGTGCTCAGGCGGCGTCCCATACCATCACCTCGTTAATATTTTATCGTCTCCCGGCACAATTTTCAATAATCAATCTTTACGCTTGCGCACTTTGGTGCAAATGTGCACAAAAGCCACCCACCGTGAATTGAGCCGTCTGCTTGATAGTTATATACTTAACACAGAGTTTGGCAAATGTGCCAAGAAAACCACGACTGGAGGCAGAAAAGTTTATGAACTACGAGAGCAACTACATCCAGAAAAACTATGTAGAGGGCAAGGTGATAATCATCACCGGCGCGTCCAGCGGCTTCGGCCTGCTGACCGCGAAGCGCGCCGCCGAGATGGGCGGCAAGGTCGTCCTCGCCGCGCGCAACGAGGAGAAGCTCAAGTCCGTCGTTGACGAGATAAAGGCCGCGGGCGGCGAAGCGGCCTATGTTGTCACCGACGTGACGAAGAAGGACGACGTGTTCGCCATGGCGAAGTTCGCAATCGACACCTACGGTGCCATCGATGTGCTCGTCAACAACGCGGGCACGATGCCGCTGGCTTTCTTCTCCGAGCACGAGCAGGCGCTCGAGAAGTGGGAAGAGTGCATCGACATCTCGATAAAGGGTACGATGTACGGTATCAGCGCCGTGTACGACCAGATGATTAAGCAGGGCCGCGGCCAAGTTATCAACATCTCTTCCATCTACGCCAACTTCCCCGTCGCGGGCGCGGGTGTCTATCAGGCTGCCAAGATGGGCGTGCAGTACCTCGCCGAAAGTCTCCGCAGCGAGTGCCAGGGTAAGATAAAGGTCACCACGATAAAGCCCACCGGCTTCATGCGCACCGGACTTTCAAACAGTGTCGTGGATCAGTATGCATTTATTCCCGTTGTCAAAGGCCCCATGGAAATTTTGACCGGCATGGAAGAGAGCCCGCTGCGTCCAGACTTCCACGACATCAACTCCATGAAATACAGTGACCCCGACCCGCAAATCCTCGCCGACAACGTTATCTACGCCATCAACCAGCCCTGGGGCGTCAGCATCGGCGACATCACCGTCCGCATGAGCGGCGACCTGTTTGTTATTTGATAGGGAGGTACAGCGATGAACAGCTACAGGACTGAAAACTACATCAAGGACAAGGTCATAATCGTGACCGGCGCGTCCAGCGGCTTCGGCAAGTACACCGCCATGAAGGCCGCCGAGCTGGGCGGTAAGGTCGTGCTCGCCGCGCGGCGCGACAATCTCCTCAAGGAGATCTGCGACGATATCCGCGCAAAGGGCGGCGAGGCCTCCTACATCAAGACCGACCTGCGCGACCAGCGCCAGGTGGAGGATATGGCACAGTTCGCCATCGACACCTACGGCGCCATTGACATCCTCGTCAACGATGCGGGCACCATGCCTCTCGCCTATCTGAGCGAACACAAGATAGCCATGCAGGCCTGGGAGGAGTGCATAGACACCTCCATAAAGGGAACGCTCTACGCCACCGCCGCCGTGCATGACCAGATGATTAAGCAGGGTCACGGCCACGTCATCAACGTGTCCTCCATCCTCGGCAACTACGGCGTCGCCGGCAGCGCGGTGTACAACCTCAGCAAGGCGAGCGTGCGCATCATGGCCGACTCCATGCGCGTCGAGAACTCCGGTAAAATCAAGTTCTCCGTGATTAAGCCGACCTCCGTCGCGGACACCGGCCTCGTAGCCACCGAGGTCGACTTCAACGCGGGACTCGCCGGTGTATACGGCAAGCTTATAAACGCCTTTATGGGCCTCGGAGAGCCCGACAGGCTCAACCGCGAGAGCATAAAATGCTTTGACTTTGGTCCTGAAGTTCTGGCCGACAACATTATCTACGTCATGAACCAGCCCTGGGGCGTCAACATCAGCGAGATTACCGTTCGCGCTTCGAACGAAACTATGTTTGTCTGATAGGAGGAGGAAGAGCAATGAGCCACAAGTTTCTTGAACCCATAAAAGTAGGCAGCCAGACTGTCAAGAACCGCGTTGTGTTCCTGGCCATGGCCAAGACCATCTCCAACTTCGACGACGGCGTGTCCGTGCGCGACATCGAGTACATAGAGTCCGTCGCCGCCGGCGGCGTGGGCATAGTTATCCCCGGCGCTATGATAGTCGACAAGGACTGGCCCAGCGTCCTGCCCCTCCAGCCCGGCATCTACGACGACAAGTTCATCCCCGGACTGCGACGTCTCGCCGCCGCCGCGCACAAGCACGGCGCCAAGATATTCTTCCAGCTATGGCACCCCGGCGCGACCAACTACTCCGGCATCCAGCCCAAGACCATCGACGAGCTGAGCATTGACGAGATTCGCAACATCCAGGACAAGTTCGTCGCCGCCGCTAAGCGCGCGATGGCCGCAGGGGCCGACGGCATAGAGTTCCAGACCTGCCACGGCTACCTCGCCTGCCAGTTCATCTCCCCGCTCTTCAACCACCGCACGGACGAGTACGGCTGGGAAAAGGTCGAAGACCGCGCCCGCTTCGCCACCGAGACTATAAGCCGTATCCGCGAGGCCATCAGCCCTGACAAGATAATCTCCGTCAAGATGCAGGGCTTCGACTACCCGAAGGGCGAGGGCCCCAACGGTCAGGACGGCATCACGCCCGAGCAGTGCGCCCAAGTAGCCCCGCTGATCGAGGCCGCGGGAGCCGACATGATAGCCGTATCCGCGGGCGGCACCATCTACCATCAGGACGACATCATGTCCGGCGACGTGCACCGCGCCGAGGGCTGGAAAGTCCCTGCCGCCAAGCTCGTGAAGCAGGCGGTGAATATCCCCGTTGTAGCCACCGGCAGCATCCGTCACCCGGATTTCGTCGACAAGATAATCTCCGAGGGCGACTGCGACATGGTCGGCATGGGCCGCGGCATCCTTGCCGAGCGCGAGTGGGTCAAAAAGTGCGCCGAGGGACGCGAGGACGAGCTGCGCTACTGCATCAGCTGTATGAACTGCTTCAACGTCGGGCTCTTCGCCTGCGACCAGACCAACTGCTCCGTCAACCCCTACGCTCTGCGCGAGGGCGCGAAGCGTCCGCTGCACAAAAACGGCGCGAGCCGCGTCGTGGCCATCGTGGGCGCCGGCCCCGCCGGCATGGAGGCCGCCGTCACGCTCAAGCAGCGCGGCTTTGAGCCGGTCGTGTTCGACAAGGGCAGCGAGATAGGCGGCAACCTGCACATTGCCAAGCTGCCGCCGTTCAAGGGCAAGTTTGACTGGGCCGCGGGTTATTACAAGTCCATGGCGGCCAAGCTGGGCATCGACGTGCGCCTGAACACCGAGGCCACAGCCGACATGATAAAGGACCTGAACCCCTACGCCGTGTTCATCGCCAGCGGCAGCAACGCCGTGAGCATACCCCTGCCCGGCCTCGACACCGTGCCGGTCTACCAGAGCCACGACGTGCTCGTGCAGGATATGCACTTTGAGAACAAGAAGATAGTCGTCCTCGGCGGCGGCATCACCGGCCTGGAGGTCGCGCTCTTCGTGCGCCGTCAGGGCAACGAGGTCGACGTTGTCGACATGCTCCCGGCATGGCCCGAGGCGATGACCGACCTGCGCTTCCAGCAGGAGGCCTGCCTTGAGACGCGCCACTGCAACGACCAAGGCGTGGGCCTGCACTACGACCACAAGGCCGTCAAGTTCGAGGACGGCAAGCTCATCGCCGAGAGCACCAAGGACGGCAGCGCCCTCGCGCTCGAGGCCGACGTGGTCATCATGTCCGTCGGCGTCAAGCCCAACGACGCGCTCTACAACGAGCTGCTCGCCGCCGGCATGAACGTCTACAAGGGCGGCGACGCCCTCGCCACCGGCAAGATAAACAAAGCCGTCCTCCACGGCAGCAAATTCGGCGTCACCCTCGACGAGTAAGAAAATACGCCCAGCAAATAGTAAGCCCGAGCTGTTTTGGCCCGGGCTTACTATTATTACATGCTTTTATATATGCTTTCAGTGATAGCTTGTCGTGTTCGGCAGGGTTTATCTGTCAAGCACTATACAAGCTTCAGATTTTCCCTCGCATGAGCGTAATACTCATCTCCAAGTGTTATGCCTGATGCAATGCGTCCGCAGTCATCCATGCCGAGCGTAGTCAGCCGCGTGAGGAAAGCATATCGCGCAAGGGAGTCGAATGATACGACTCCCTTATATTTCGCATACTGCTCCATCATTTGAAACTCCACCGCGCACATTGACACAGTCGAAAAATACACATCGCGCGAGTCAATTCCGAACTCGCTTTCGGAAAAAAAACGCAAAAACAGTTCATGGTGCTTTCCACAATAGACCTCTCTCAACGAGGGTACGTTGACAACTTCATTGTATAGGCGCAGCGCGGATTCAGATTCGGCGAGGGCGCGCAGAAAACAGTACTCAACCGCAATATATCCGCTCCAAGGCTTGTTGAAGAACTCAGCAGGCAAACTGCTATAATAGGAGTCCATCAAGTGATTGTGGTGGAGCATAAGTATGTCTTCCTTCTTGCGGAAGTAATAGTTTAGATTTCCGACCTGTATCCCACACGCCGCAGCTATCTCCCTCATGCTCGTGCCATGATACCCGCGTTCGAGAAACAGTTTTTCGCTTGCGGCCATTATCTGCCTACGCATATCCATATGACTTCCTCCATCGGCGACAAAAAGCATTCTTATCTCAGCTATTGTAGAATTTAAAAAAACCGGCGTCAAGGCCTAATACCATATTGACAATTCTTTGTCATAATATTATTATAGCATTAGGACATGTCATATGACAAGTCTAAATATGAAAAGAGGGGATAAGGCATGGCAAGCAGCGCATGGTGCAAATTTGTAAATCATATCAGCTACCACGGAGGACTGTTCCTCGGGCCAAAGGGCGAGGACTCAAACTATGTGCTTATGTTCAAGCACATTATTTCGGAGGAGGAAGCCGTCCTTGGGACTTACGTCCCGAAAATTCCTACTGCCTATACTGAACTTGCCCGTAAAGCGGGAATACCCGAGGAGAAAGCTAAAACCATGCTCAAGCATATGGCACAGAAAGGCGTCGTATTTGAGCGCATTGTAAACGGCGTGGGCTTCTACAACATCACTCCGTTTATCCCGGGCTTTTACGAGTACGTAATGACGGATCCCGAAACGCGCAATGACCCGTATATGGCAAAGCTGTTCACCAACATAGGCGACATGGGCGCTCTCATGCGTCAGGTGGACGGGCAGGACGGCGGGCTTATGAAGGTCACCCCCGTCATGAAGGAGGTCGGCGCACAGCGCAGGATTTACTCGTTTGAGGATGTAATGACCTTTGTGAACCACGCAAAGAGCTTTTCCGTGGCCGACTGCGCCTGCCGCCTTTCCATGCGTCTGCTTGGAGAGGGCTGCGACCACCCTGTTGAGGACACCTGTATCCAGTTCGACGATACGGCCGAGTACTACATCCGCACCGGCCGTGGACACAGGATAACCCGCGAGGAGTGCGTGGAAATACTTCTCAAGTGTGAGCGTGCAGGCCTTGTCCACACCGCATTTACGGTAGAGGGTGAGGGTGAATCATCGTTCATATGCAACTGCTGCGGTTGTTCCTGCAGCGGGCTGCGTTTCCTGAACGCCTTTGACGGCAACCCGTTTTCAAGGAGCAACTTCCGCGCAGTCGTGAATTACGACAACTGTGTTGCCTGCGGGGAGTGCGTAGACATATGTCCCGTCAACGCCGTAACTCTGGGTACCCGCTTCTGCGAGGACACGGCAAGCCAGCTTCCCGAATATAAGCAGGCTGCCGTCAACAAGATGGGGCCTGAGGACGCGCACATGAATTTCCGCAATGAACGCAGAAGCGTGGGCAACGCCGGCACGGCGCCGTGCAAGGCGATTTGCCCGGCACACATCTCTGTGCAGGGCTATATACGCAAGGCATACGAGGGGAAATACCGCGAAGCCCTCGAGGTCATTAAAAAGGACAATCCGCTGCCCGCCGTCTGCGGACGAATCTGTCCCCACCCCTGCGAGTCCGGCTGTACACGCGGCGATTTGGACGAGCCGCTGGCGATTGACGACATCAAGATGTTCATAGCTGATCAGGAGCTGGACGCAGCTAACCGCTTCGTCCCCGACAAGAAAGCAGACTACAGCGAGCGCATAGCCGTTGTTGGCTCCGGCCCCGCCGGGCTCTCCTGCGCCTATTACCTTGCGGAATACGGATACAAGGTCACGGTGTTTGAAAGGGAACAGCAGCCCGGAGGTATGCTCACGCTCGGTATTCCGGAGTTCCGGCTCAGCAAAGATGTGGTAAATGCCGAGATAGACATCCTGCGCGACATGGGCGTGGAGTTCAAATGCGGAGTGACGGTAGGACGAGATGTCACTCTGGACGGGCTGCGGGAACAGGGCTACCGGGCGATTTACCTTGCCGTCGGCGCATCGCTGGGTACCCGCGTCGGCTGCGACGGCGACGACCTGCCCGGTGTATACACCGGCGTGGATTTCCTGCGCGAGGTAAACCGCGGCGGCAAGCCTGAAATCGGCGGCAAGGTGGCCGTCATAGGCGGCGGCAACGTGGCAATAGACGTCGCCCGCAGCGCCCTGCGTCTTGGCTCCGATGAGGTGACAATCATATACCGCAGAACACGCGACGAAATGCCTGCCTCAGCGGACGAGGTGCTTGAAGCGGAAGAAGAGGGCGTTCGTTTCCGCTTCCTGTCCGCCCCGGTTGAAATAACCGGCGACGGACGTGCGCAGTCGCTAAAGCTTGAGCTCATGGAGCTGGGTGAACCCGACGAAAAGGGCCGCCGCAAGCCGGTGCCGACAGGTGAATTTGAAACGATTCCCGTTACCTCCGTCATCTCTGCCATAGGTCAGCAGATAGATATGTGCAATATCGAAGCCGACAGCAAAATCGCTCTTGGAAAAAAGAACACCGTTGTTGTCGATGCCCTCAGCTATCAGACCGGAGAAAAAGACGTGTTTGCTGGCGGTGACTGCGTAACCGGCCCCAAGTTCGCAATAGACGCAATCGCCATGGGCAAGCAGGGCGCCATATCCATACACCGACTGTGCAGGCAAATGAATCTCACGTCCGGGCGCAACGCCGCAGTTTATACGGGCATAGATACCGGCAGCGTGGATTTTGCGGGCTTTGACACCGTCCCCCGGCAAAAGACCGGCAAGGTCAACAGCGCCGAAGCTGCCGTCACCTTCCGCGACCTGCGCCGCGGACTCACGGAAGAACAGGTACATAAGGAAACGGAACGCTGCCTGAGTTGTGGTAAGAGCGTTGTTGATGCCAATAAATGTATAGGCTGCGGCGTATGTACCGTGAGGTGCAAATTCGACGCCATACACCTTGCCCGCGTGAGCGATTCACAGCCCGCAGGGAATTTCGGGACATGGTACAAACGTCTGGTCGGCTACAGCCTGAAGCGTGCAGGCCGAGTGGCCATAAACAGCATAAAGAGTGGAAAGAAGGGCTGATTGTGCACGAACTGAGCATAGTGCAGAGCCTTGTCAAAATGGCTGATGATAGCGCAAGGAGCAACAATGCCCAAAAGGTGAAGTTTATAGTCTTTGAAGTTGGCGGCATGACGGGAGTGGAACCGCGTTATGTTCGGGAATACTATCCGGAAGTCTGCGCCAGGACTCTGCTGGAGGGCTCTGAAATACGCATTGAGGAAGTCACGCCGCTGGTGTTTTGCAGGGAGTGCGGAAACAGCTATGAACTTCCGGATGACCAACATTTGTCCTGCCCGAAGTGCGGCGCGGAAAACTACGAAGTCCTCGAAGGCAATAAACTCATTTTAAAGGAGATAGGATTCGTATGACGGATGAAATAAGAACCATAACGCTCAAACAGAACATACTTGCAAATAACGACCGCGCCGCGGACGGACTGAGGGCGCAGCTCAAGGCCGAGCGCACTTTCCTCCTCAACCTCATGTCCAGCCCAGGCAGCGGCAAGACGACGACGCTCAAGGCCACAATAGCGCGGCTCAAGGACAAGCTGCGCATCGGCGTGATGGAGGCGGACATCGACTCCGACGTCGACGCCCGCGCCATCGCCGAGACGGGCGTGAAGTCCATCCAGCTCCACACGGGCGGCATGTGCCACCTCGACGCGGGCATGACCGAGCAGGGCCTGAAAGAACTGGGCACGGCCGGCCTCGACCTCGCGATTCTGGAGAACGTCGGCAACCTCGTCTGCCCGGCGGAGTTCGACACCGGCGCGGTGAAGAACGTCGCGATCCTGAGCGTCCCCGAGGGCCACGACAAGCCGCTCAAGTACCCGCTGATGTTCGAGGTGTGCCAGGCGCTTATCATAAACAAGATAGACGTCATGCCTTACTTCGACTTCGACATGGACAAGGTGCGCGAGTTCGCGCTCAAGCGCAACCCGAATATTGAGATATTCCCCATCAGCGCCAAGACCGGCGAAGGCGTCGACGCCTGGTGCAGCTGGCTCGAGGCGCAGGTCAGGGCGTGGAACGCGTAATTTAATCACAGCACAAGCACAGCGCATGGGGTAAACCCATGCGCTGTGCTGCGTTGCCCGCAACCAGCAAGCAGAGCCGGTGCGTACCAGAATCTATACCAGAACGAGGTTGAAACGGCATGGACTCAATGGCGTAAAATGTTCTAAAAATCCATGGTATTTCGTAAATATGTCTATTGTGTATGTTTGTTAGTGCGAAATATAAGACGCACACCATGAGGCTCCTAGTTCGCAGAAAGCTTTAGCGTATATTTGACGATTGACATCGCTATAATCGCAAACGATATATCTTAACTGCATAGAATGCCAAACCGAGCCGATGGTGCAAAACGGATTACACGCGAAGCCATATAGCAGTCTGTTTTACAGGGCAATAAAGAGCAGCCGCAGAAATTACAGGTTCTGCGGCTGCTCTTGCTTTGTCGTTCCTGCGCTGATACGCCAATTGCATTTACTCCATGAGCCGGCTACGCTGCGCTGTGCTTGCGGTCATACCATGTTAAAGTGTTTCAGCGCGTCAATGATTGCCGATTCTTTGTTCGGAGGACAGACAGGAATTCTTGTGTCCTGCGATTTGGGCTTGTTGTAGCTTTCGCCGACTTCAAGACCCAGCTTGCGCTTTACTTGGGATATATAGAGATTGGAAACATTAAGCCCGCTATGTTTTAGCACGTATTCCTTGATTTCCTGATAAGTTGCCTTAGTCTCAGCCGATGTGGCGTCCAGCTCATCCAAGTCAAGCTCGACATATATTTGGTCATCCGGTTTTTGTTGGCACAAAAGCATTACCGTTTCCACATGGCTTGTTCTCGGGAACATGTCCACAGCTTCGGCGCATTTTAGCTCATAGCCGCTGGAATTGAACACGGTTATATCTCGCGCAAGGGTCGCCGGGTTGCAGGAGACGTAAACCACTCTGTCCGGCTCCATGCCGCACAGTGCGCGCACGGCGGCCTCGTCCATGCCCTTTCGCGGCGGATCGACAACGACGACCTCCGGCCGCACGCCGTCGCGCAGGAATTTTTCCGCCGCCTCGGATGCGTCGGCGCAGATAAAGTCTGCGTTTTCTATTCCGTTGCGCCGGGCGTTTTCGCGCGCATTTTCCACAGCCTCGGGGATTATCTCCGCGCCGATCACCTGCTTTGCGGCCCTGGCCAAAAACAGGCTTATAGTTCCGGCGCCGCAATACATATCCAGCACCGTTTTGCCCTCGGGCGCGGCATACTCGACCGCCTTGCGGTAGAGCTTCTCGGCCTGCGGCGGATTTATCTGATAAAACGCCTGCGGCGCAAGCTCATAGACTATGCCGCCGAGACTGTCGCGAATAAATTCGCGCCCCCACAGGGTGTGAAAATCCCCGGCGAGCACGGTGTTCCCGTCGGACTTATTGACGTTCAAAACTATGCCGCTCAGCTCCGGGCAGGCGCGGCGCATATGCTCAACAAGTGCCTGCGTCCGCGCGCCGAAGCCGCCGGACGCGACGATGACCGCAACGGCGTCGGTGGTGTTTACCGCGCGGCGAACATACACATGCCGAACAAGGCCGCGCCGCGTTTTTTCATCGTACGCACGTATGCCGTTTTCGTTTAGAAACCGCACCACGGCGTCGGCGGCTTTGTCGGCGATCTCACTTTGTATAAGGCAGCTCTCCACCGGCACAAGCTCGTGGCTGCGCGGCGCAAAAAAGCCCTTGCAGGCTTTGCCGCCCTGCTCGCGCACGGCGTAGATGCCCTTATTGCGATAATGCGTCACCTCATCGCTGCCGATAATGGTCTCGGCCTGAACGGTCTGGCGGCCGATGTGCCGCAGGGCGTCGTTCACACGCTGCTTTTTAAAGCGCAGCTCCTCGTCATAGCTCATGTGCCACAGGCTGCATCCGCCGCAGCGCAGATAATTTTCGCACTCGGGCGCTCTGCGCTCGGGCGAAATTTTCACCGGCTCGAGCGCGCGGCCGTACACCGCCGAGGCCGTGACCTTGACGATGACGATGCGCCACGTTTCGCCGACTATCGTGCGCGGCACGAAAATCGCCCTGCCGAGAATGCGCGCAACGCCGCTTCCCTCGGAATTATAAGCCTCTATTTCGGCTTCGAATATTTCGTTTTTCTTTAACTGTTCCATATTTTTATGATATCACGGCAAATTGCATTTTTCAACGAAAAGACCGTTCAATGGAGAACGGTCTTTTCTTTACTATTGATTATTGATTTAATTGCAGGCAAACAGTATCACCTGACGCTCCTGCGCGATCTTCTCAAGCAGCGCCATTGCCTGACGGCGGCGGTCCGCGTCGAAATTCACAAGTGCGTCGTCAATTATAAGCGGGCAATTCGCGCTTTCCGGCAGCGCCAGCTCGCAAACGGCAAGGCGCACGGCAAGATACATAAGGTCAAGCGTGCCGGCGCTCAGGTATTCGGCATTGCGCGGAACGTTTCCGCCGGCTTCATGCACCGTGGCGGAAAAGTCGCGGTCGAGCATGACCCCGTCGTACTTTCCGTCGGTCACAAACTGCATATACTCGGCCGCAAGCTTGCCGAGCGCCGGCGAGAAGCGGCTTTGGATATCCTCATCTGCCTTGCGCATGGTGTCGATCGCAAGCGCTATCGCGTCGTATTCCGCGCTTATTTCCGCATACTCGGCCTCCATGCGGCTTATTTCCGAGCCGAGCACCAGAGGATCGCCCATTGCGGCAAGTCTTCCGCTGTGCTCTGCCATCTGCGCGGAAATGCGGCTGCATTTTGCGCGAGCCTCGGTCAGCCGGCGGCTGAGCTGGGCGGCCTGATTATCGCCGCCGGTGAAGTCGAGCTGAGTGAGCGTTTTGCTTTCGGCCTGCTCCTGACGGCGGCGCACCACCGCAAGAGCCTCCGCGCTCTCCTTCTCGGCGCGCTGCGCCTCGGCATAGTTTTTGTAAAGCTCAAGATATTCGTCGATGCTTGCGGCTATATCGTCCTCGGACTCGGCTTTATATTTTGCAAGGAGCTTGCGCCTCTGCTTTGCGGCCTCGTAGTTCTCCGTTTTGCGGCGGGATGCGTGGATAAACAGCGCAATGCCTGCCGCCAGAGCGACTGCTGCCGCGACAAACGCGTGGATCATCAGATCCGGCAGCAGGAAGCCTGCCGCGACGAGCGCGCCGCACAGGATCATGAGTATTATCGCGAGCACCGGCGAGCTTTTGCGCTCGGACCGCTCTTTTAATTTCATCGAATTTTCAAGGTCTGTCTTGACCTCGGCCTTGGCCTCCTCGGGCTTACGCTCGCCTATCGCGCAGGCGCACAGCGCCGCCCGGCAGCTATCGCGACGTTCGACGGCTTTATCGTGGCGCTCGGTCGCTGCATTGACCTCATTGCGCACACCCTGAAGGCTGCTTAGTGCTTCCTTGCGGACGACCTTGCGGCTTTCGATGACTTCGGCCTCGATGCGCTCGCACTCCTGCTTTGCCCTTTCAAGCTCGGCGGACATATTCTCGCGCTGCTGCGCCGCGTCCGAAAGCTCGGCCAAAAGCTGCTTTTTATGCGAAAGCTCATCCTCAAGCTCCGGCAGGCGGCCATGGCGGTTGAAGCGGCGCTTGCGCTGCCACTGGCGCAGGCGGCCGTCGGCCTCAGTGAACGAGCAGTTCTCGTCTCCGCTTGATACAATGGCGCTTATGCGCTTTTCAAGCTCGGCGCTGTGCGTTACGGCGACCTTGCCCTGCTCGACAAAGGCGCTGCGGCGGAAAACATCGCGGCTGACGCCTGTAAGCATCTCGCCGGCGTTATTTCCGTTTAAGCCCTCGACGGACACGCTCGTGCCGGTATACACTGCGGAAAACTCGCGCATTGGCGCGGATGCCGTTTTCGTCGTGCGCGTTATGGTTATATCTTTGCCGCCGCTTTCAAGCTGCATGCTGCCCTGCATTGCAGAGCCTGACCACGGCGCAAAGCGCATTTTATCCGGCAAAAAGCCGGCCTTCTGGCGTTCGGAGCTGTCAACGCCGTAGAGCATGGCGCGGACAAACGCGCACCATGTGCTCTTGCCGCTCTCGTTGGGCGCGGATATGACGTTGAGTCCGTCGTGCAGCTCAAGGCTTTCGCCCTCTAACTTTCCGAAGGTCGCGTCAAGCCTTTTGATCATCATGGCGCACCACCTCCTCGCGATTATCCAGTGCGGCAAGCCCCCAACGGGCCGCCTGAGTTATCTTCTCGCGCTCGGCGTCGGTTTTAGCCTCGTCAAACGCTGTTTTCAGACGCATGAGAAATCTGCCGCGCAGATTATCCTCGCCGGCGCTTTCCCAAACGTCGCGCTTGAGTCTCGTTTCGTCGCGAACCTGAAGCGAGAAAAATCTCTCGCCGACAGCCGAAATGATCGCATCCGGCTGAGGAGGCTCAGCCGCCTCGCCGCGCAGAATAATACGGTAGACGTCGCTGCGTGTATTCTCCGGCAGAGCCGCGAGAACATCGGACACAATGTCGCCGCTCTTAAGCTCAACATTTAATATCTCGTACTTTCGCTGCGCAATGCACACCGGCTTTACGCTGCATCCGTTTCCGAGGGTAACGATGTAAACGTGCTTCTCGCCCGTTTCGTCAAAGCCGCGTCCCTCCGGGCAGCCGGGCCACGCATAGTAGGTCGAGCCGCATTTTTTAAGGCCGCTTTCCTTATGGATATGCCCAAGGGCGATATAATCCATGCCGGAGGCTGCGATCTCGGTCTCGCTTATGGGATCATAATTTGAAGCGCCGCCCACCTCGCCGTGGATGCACATTATGTTTTTTGCGCCCGTACCGTCCGCGGCAGCAAAGCCGCCGAGCATACCGGCACTGTATTTATCGCAGAACGCAGCGCCCCAGACATTTGCGTTCAGCTTCGGCAAAGCCACGCATTCGGGCGTGGGGTTTTTAAATATATGTACGTTTTCGGGAAACTTTACGCGCGCATATGGCGAGCGCGGCGAGTAAAAATCGTGATTGCCGGGAGATATGAACACGGGCGCGGATATGCTTCCGAGCGCCGACGCAAGCGCCTCGGCCGTTTCGGCATAGGTGCTGTCGGAATCAAGAAGGTCGCCTGCCAGAAGCACGATATCAACGCTCTCCTCCTCGGCAAGCCGCGCGATGCGATGCAGCAGGCGGCGCTGCTCGTCTCTGCGCTGCGCGGCCTTGGCAGCGCCCAGTCCCTCGAAGGGCGAGTCAAGGTGCAGATCCGCCGCATGCAGTATTTTCAGCTCGCTCATGTGAATCTTACCCCCTCTGCACTCAGGCATTTGCCGGTTTCGGGGTCGATGGTGAACACGCAGCCCTCGAGCTTTGCCGGGCCTTTGGCCGAATCGTATCTGCGCGGAGGATCGCCGAAGAATTTGCCGATCGACTGCTCAGGCTCGATGCCGATAACGGAATTTACAGCGCCCGTCATGCCGAGGTCTGTTATATATCCCGTGCCGTTGGGCAGAACGCAGGCGTCGGAGGTCTGCACATGCGTGTGCGTTCCCCAGACCGCGCTCGCCTTTCCGTCGAGCAGGAAGCCCATCGCGCGCTTTTCGCTCGTGCCCTCGGCGTGGAAATCGACGAGGATTATCTTCTCGCGTATCTCCTCCATGTATCCGTCGGCAATAACGAAGGGGTTATCCGTGTTCGTATCAAGCGTGAAATGCCCCATAAGGTTCATGACGCATACGTCGCCGAAGCTCGTTTTATAAACGTCTATGCCGCGTCCGGGGCACTGCGGCGCGCAGTTTGCCGGGCGCAGGATCTTGCGCCGCTCGTCAAGATACGGGCGCAGCTCAGTGCGCGTCCATGTGTGGTTGCCGAGGGTTATGACATCCGCCCCGGCGTGCAGTATAGCGTCCGCCTGGCGCGGAGTTATGCCGACAACGTTTGCGTTTTCGCCGTTTACGACGACAAAATCAAGCTCAAGCTCCTTGCGCAGACGGCGCAAATTTTTAGTAAGATAATCCAGCCCCGGCTCTCCGCACACGTCGCCGACGGCAAGAATTTTTACACTCATAAAAAAATTCTCCTCTCCTGGAGTAATGAGTGTAGTATAGCACAAATTACAGTGCAGTAGCAAAACAAAAATGGTCATAATATATTTCGGAGGTGTAAACAATGACTAAGACAAATTTTCTCGTTGGCATGGGCATAGGCGTGGCAGTCGGCTCGCTTGCCGGAATGACCGTTTCCGGCGCAAAGAAACCGCCGAAAAACATCGTCGGCAAGACGCTTAAAACGATGGGCGAGGTAGTTGACGCGGTGTCAAGCTCCATCGGCCTGTAATTATTTTGGCTTATATGGCCGAAAATAATTAAAAAAGGCTTGCAATTCCGCTCCGGCTGTGCTAATATACTAAAGCGCTAAGCGATAAGCGCCGTTAGCTCAGCTGGATAGAGCGTCTGGCTACGGACCAGAAGGTCAGGGGTTCGAATCCCTTACGGCGTGCCAAAAGCAGCAGCTTTCATCATTGATGAAGGCTGCTGTTTCTTTTTTGTCTTCGCCTTATTCGCTCTAACCGTGTCAGTTATTCGCTTTAAAATTTTTTAAAGCGAATAACTATACTTTGTCGCAAAAACCGCAGGCCGGATATCCGGTCTGCGGTTTCATTTCAGTATCAGGCTGTCGAAAAACTATACTGCAAAAGAAAGATAATAGAGCAGCAGGGGAGCTCGAGGGGGCAAAGGCCCCACTCGAAATTGGATTAATAGCCATCAAAAACGCCTGATTTATCAGGCTTTTTGACGAGCGTAGCGAGATTTTTCGTGAAAACCTGTTTTCACAAAAAATGTGGCGTTTTTGAAGCGTGCAAAAAAGTCAAAGACTTTTTTGACACGCTGTCAGTATATAACATGGTTATACATTTTTGTGACATTTTCGTTCATGTTGATCGGAACGATAGTGATACCGGGGTGCTCATTATGGAACACGACAAAAACCTGATGCGCAAATCCCTGCCCCATCCATTCAATTGAATCAAAATCCAAGATCACTTCCTCGAATTTTTCAAGTCGGTTGCATATTCTCTTTGCCTGCGAGCGCGACACCGGGGAGCCGTCAAATATATTCTTTAACGGGATCGTTGTTTTTGTAAAGCCGCCGTCAACGTTTGAGTACGCATCGAATATATCCTGCGAATTTTTCTTTGATTTATTGGAAAGCGTCATGCTTACAAAAGTGCCTTTTGCCTCATTTGAAGTCATGCTCTCCAGCTCGCTGTCGTCATATTTATTGTTCGTAAACACTTTACCATCCGAAACAATAATAAAAGTGTCCATCAATTTTGAGCTGAAAAATATTCCTTCGCCGGAGTGATTCTTTGCATCGGTGGTAAGCTTGCCTTTGAACAACTCACACACCGCGTCATCAAGCGTCGAAAATCCGAAGTGCTCTTTAATTTTCTCAAATATGCCGATGCCGTTATCGTATATGATAACTTCGGTTTCAACATAGCTTTGCATGACCACTATTTGAAGCTCTTCAGCCGCCGAATGATCAATGACATTATTGACCATTTCGCTGAATGTATACGCCCATATCTGCTGAACATTTGATGGCAATGACTTCAAATGCGGTTTCAGGCATTTGTTAAACACATCAATATCATTCTCAAGCTCATTGTCGGAACGGCGAAGACTATACATGTGTTCCTTTTTCTTGAGCACATATTCACCGCGCTTTTTGCGTTCTATGATACCGTCATCCGCAAGCTTATTAATATATCTGTGGACTGTGTTTCTGTTTATATCGAACGCTGCTGATACTGTTTGCGATAAATCAGGATCGCCGCTTTCTATTTTATCCAGGATATAATTTTCAATAGCACGCTTCTTTTCATCAGAAAACTTCATATTAAGCCCTCCCATGCTATATTATTATACTTATTATATTATTTATTGTCAAGTTTTATTCGCTTTAGTTGCATTAGTTATTCGCTTTAAAAATTTTTAAAGCGAATAACTGCGCTTTGCCGCAAAAACCGCAGGCCGGATATCCGGTCTGCGGTTTCCTCTTATTTTTCAAACATCATGTTCAGGTCGCAGTCGGCGTTTATGCCGGGGACCGTGCCCTTGAAGCTGTACTGCCAGAACTCATGTGCATAGTAAAAGCACGGATAGGTGCTTATGCCGACGCACCAGAATGTGTAGTCCTCAAGCTGCGCAAGGTCATAGCCATAGTAGCCGGTATCATTATATATGTACACGCCGGCGTCGAAGCCTGCCGACTCTATCGTTTGGCAGAACTTAACGGCGCAGGCCGTGAGCGTTTCGTTATCCAGCCCGTCCGTGCGCGCGGTGTCGCCCGATATGCGCTCCCAGTCAAAGAACACCGGCAGATCGAGCTTACGGTCGCCGAGCAGGTCGAGCACGAATTTCGCCTCGGCTTCGGCCTCGTCCTCGCTTATCGCCTGCGAGAAGAAATACGCGCCCACACGAAGTCCGGCCGCCTTTGCGCCCTCGATGTTTTTAATGAAGTTATCGTCGGTATACAGCTCGCCGCTGCCGTAGTACATGCCGCCTGCGCGGACGATGGCAAAGCGCACGCCGCTGTCGTAGACCTGCTGCCAGTCGATATCGCCCTGATACGACGAAACGTCAACGCCGCGGCTGGCCTTGTATTCGCGTCCGGTGTAGGTCAGGTTTCCGCTCGCGTCGTTGATAAACTCGCTCTTGTCAAGATCGTTGAGCGCAACGCCGTCCTGGGGAGTTATCCACACATAGTCGTCGCCGTTGAACACCTCGACCATGCCGTAGTACGGGTCTGCCTCACGCGCGGCCTGACGGCGCGACTGCACGAAGGCATACCCGGCCAAAAGCAGCGCCGCTATAAGGATCACTATGAAAACCGGCCTTATCCCACCGCGTTTTTTTGTTTTTCTCTTTGTATTTTTCATGCCGCCATTTTATCACGACATTAAACGACTGTAAAGTTAACAATCTTCTAACGACGCCAGAAGATTCCTTCCGCCGTAGCTCAGCGCGCTTTTCAGACGCTCGCGGCCGCGCTTTATCGTGCGGCTGACGCTTGATATGTGAAGCCCCAGCTCGTCGGCGATATCCTGCATGGGCATCTGCTCGATATAGTACATGCCGATCAGCTGCCTCTGGCGCTTTGTAAGCTCCGAGTTTATCGCGCGGCGAAGTGCGCCGGCAGCGCCGCCGGACGCATCGGACACGAGCTTTATGTACTGGCGCAGAGCCATGTATTCCTCCTGCTTAGCAAACATATTGAGTTTTCTTTCCTGCATTCATATCATCTCCGTAGTAATTTTCAAGGTAGCGCGAAACGGCTATCGTATCGCGCATCATGCTTGTGAGTATGGCGATCCGGCGGCGCAGGCGAAGCCTGTCGATCTCGCACATCGGCTCGCCCTCGAGCTTAAGGTTCAGCTCTTTTATTCTGCCCCGGCACAGCATTGCGCTGTCGCGGTATTCCGCGGAAAGTTCGCTGATTTTCATTCGTTTCCTCCCTGATATCGCAAAGAATAAAATAATTAAAATTTTTGTTGACAAACCCTGCACTGTTTGCTATTATATTTGAGCCGGTATCGTGCTGGTGTAGCTCAGTTGGTAGAGCAGCTGATTTGTAATCAGCAGGTCGGGGGTTCGAGTCCGTCCACCAGCTCCACCTGTATTTAAATTTGCATATTGTATTTGGGGGATTTCCCGAGTGGCCAAAGGGGACAGACTGTAAATCTGCTGGCAATGCCTTCGGTGGTTCGAATCCACCATCCCCCACCAAAAGCAAAAATCCTGTTGACGAATGTCAATGGGATTTTTGCTTTTGTACTATTCATTCTTCATTATTAATTATTAATCATTCATTTCAGGATTTTTGTAATGAATAGTGAATAATGAAGTCGCTTTGCTGATGAATAATGAATAATTGCAATTATTCGGCGTTTCTGATATAATCTAACATGGTGATGCCTGTGAAAGACAACATTCTTATAGATAAGTCGATCGCCTTTGCTGCGAGTATAATAAAGCTTAATCAATACCTCGTTCAATCGAAGAAAGAGAGCGTTATATCAAAACAGATCGTTCGCTCCGGAACAAGCATCGGCGCTAACATAAACGAAGCCAACTACGGGCACAGCCGTGCAGACTTTATTTCAAAACTCCACATTGCTTTAAAGGAGACGGCCGAGACCGAGTATTGGCTCAGGCTCCTGCAAATGTCCGAATACATTAACGGCGAACTCAGCGCTTCTCTTCTGCAAGACTGTTTGGAGATCAAGCGCATTCTCGTAGCTTCCATCAACACCGCAAAGTCAACGGAATAAAACTCCCCATGAGGTGAAACCATGAACAACTCACTTGACCGTTTTCTTATAGCTCAGGAGCACTCTTACGACACCGCGCTGCGCGAGATACGCTCGGGGCGCAAGCGCAGCCACTGGATGTGGTACATCTTTCCGCAGATCGCCGGCCTCGGCATGAGCTACACGGCTCAGCTTTACGCGATAAAGGACATCGAGGAAGCACGGCAGTACATCGCCCACCCCGTGCTCGGCGCGCGCCTGATCGAGATATCGCAGGCGCTCCTCACCCTCGACTGCTCCGACGCAACTGCCGTCATGGGTTACCCGGACGATCTCAAGCTCAGATCATGCATGACGCTGTTTGCGCAGGTGTCGGACGATCCCATGTTCGACGCCGTTCTCGCGAAATTCTACGGCGGCACGGCGGATGCTCGCACACTTGAGCTGCTGTCTCTTACCTAATGCGCACAAATTAACAGAAAATTTACACGTCTTTTTCTCAATATCCGCGAATTGACTTTTGGTCGGTTGGCGGATATAGTTTTATCTGTTGTTTTTCGGGACTGAGCGGCACTTCGCTGCCTCGGCCCCAAAATTTTGTTCTGAAAGACAAAAAGGAGCGCAAAATGGAAAAGATCTTCAAGCTGAAGGAAAACGGCACCACCGCGCGCACAGAGATAGTCGCCGGTCTTACCACCTTCATGACAATGGCTTATATCATTGCCCTCAACCCCAACCTGCTGACCAACTTCGCGACCGGCACTCCGCTGTGGAACGCTGTATTCATGGCAACGTGCATAGCCTCCGCCATCGGCATGCTCGTCATGGCCTTTGCCGCGAACAAGCCTTTCGCAATGGCTCCCGGCATGGGCCTGAACAGCTTCTTCGCCGTCGTCGTTGCAAACATCGCAACGTTCACCGGCCTGAGCTACGAGGAAGCCTTCCCTGCCGCAATGTGCATCATCCTTGTCGAGGGCGTTTTCTTCGTCATCCTCACGCTTTTCTCCATCCGCGAAAAGATCGTTGAGGCCATTCCCTTCGGCATCCGCATCGGCATCACCCCGGCCATCGGCCTTATGCTGCTCAACGTCGGCTTCGGCTCGAACGCCGGCCTTTACAGTGAAAAGGGCGGCCCGTTCTACGTTCTGTCCACCTTCTTCGGAAGCCTCACCCCGTCGGTAGCGCGCGACACCGTCGGCAGCGCGTATCCGCAGCTGGTGCTCTACGTTGTCACCATGCTCGTCGGCGTATTCGCCATCGTCATCCTCAGCCACCACAAGGTCAAGGCATCCGTCATTCTCGGCATGCTCATCTCCTGCATCGTTTACTGGGGCGGCAGCTTCATTTTCCTGGACACCAATCCGTTTGAGTCCCTTGCCACCGCATCCTTCGTTCCCCCTCTCGGCGATATGCTCGACACCACCTTCTTCAAGTTTGACTTCAAGACCTTCATAAGCATCGGCTGGTTCACCGCCGTTGCCCTTATCATCACCTTCTGCATGATCGACATGTTCGACACCATCGGCACCCTCGTCGGCACCGCCGCACGCGCAAACATGCTCGATAAGGACGGCAAGATGCCCAAGATGAAGGAAGCTCTGCTGGCAGACGCCGTCGGCACCGTAGCAGGCGCATGCACCGGCACCTCCACCGTCACCACCTTCATCGAGTCCGGCTCCGGCGTTGAGGCCGGCGGCCGCACGGGTCTTACCGCTCTGACCACCGCTGTCATGTTCCTGCTGTGCATGTTCATCGCGCCTATCGCAGCTCTCATCCCGGCTCCGGCAACGAGCGCCGCACTTATCTATGTCGGCATCCTCATGCTCAGCGGCCTCAAGAACGTCGATTGGGACGATATCCTTCAGGTCATCCCCGTTGCGCTTATGCTCATCTTCATGCCCATCACCGGCTCGATCGGCCACGGCATCGGCATGGCGCTGATCTCCTACTCCGTCGTTGCCGCGTTCACCGGCAAGGCAAAGGAGGTCTCGATCCTGACCTATGTGCTTTCGGCACTGTTCCTCGCAAAGTTCTTCATCATAGTTTAATAGCTTAATAGTGTTTCAGCTTACCGGCGTTCCGTAAGGGCGCCGGTAATTTATTACCCTGCTGCCGACAAGGCCTGCCCTTTCATATCGGTCAAGCTCCGAAAACAGCGCGTCAAAGCAATCTGCGCAGATATATTCGCCCTCCCACGAGAACATCTCCTCTCCGTTTTCAAACATCAGGCGGCACTGCGCGCAATACGCGCTGTATTTGTATCTCATATCCAAGTGCATCTCTCCAAACAAGATATTTTATGCAATTGCATTATCTATTTTAGATAATACTCGCTTTTGCATAACTTGTCAAGTATTTTCATTTTCGTTATTAAAAAGGCTAACGGCGCACTGTGTTAATTAGATATCAATATTGTTGCTGTTCATGTGCAATTGCGTTGCATAATTGGCTCATTTACTTTCATTCCGCTTCTTTTTTGGTGCAATATGACGGTTTTTAATACTGCATTTTTATAACATCTCACAATTGTATCTTTCGCTCACAAGGAATAGAATTTGAAAAGTGGGGAACGTGTTTCCTCAGAATGATTAGTTTTCAATTTTTTCAATAGGAGAGAAAAAAGCAATGATTACAAACGAGTATCTTAAGAGAGTCTATGACTCCGTCGAAAAGCGCGATCCCGACCAGCCCGAATTCCTTCAGGCAGTTCGTGAAGTATTTGAGAGCCTCCAGCTCGTCGTTGACAAGCACCCCGAGTGGGAGAAGGCAAGCCTCATCGAGCGCTTTGTAGAGCCCGAGCGCGTCATCACTTTCCGCGTTCCCTGGGTTGACGACAACGGCAAGGTCCAGGTCAACCGCGGCTACCGCGTCCAGTTCAACTCCGCTATCGGACCTTACAAGGGTGGCCTGCGCTTCCATCCCTCCGTCAACCTCTCCGTTATAAAGTTCCTCGGCTTCGAGCAGATCCTCAAGAACTCCCTGACCACTCTGCCCATGGGCGGCGGCAAGGGCGGCTCCGACTTTGACCCGAAGGGCAAGTCCGATGCAGAAGTTATGCGTTTCTGCCAGAGCTTCATGACCGAGCTGTACCGTCACATCGGCCAGTTCACCGACACTCCCGCAGGCGACATCGGCGTCGGCGCACGCGAAGTTGCTTACATGTTCGGCCAGTACAAGAAGATCGTCGACCGCTTCGAGGGCGGCGTCATCACCGGCAAGGGCCTGACCTTCGGCGGCTCCCTGGCTCGTACCCAGGCTACCGGCTACGGTCTGTGCTACTACGCATCAGAGGCACTCAGCCACCTTGCAAACACCTCCTTCGAGGGCAAGAAGGTCATCGTTTCCGGCGCTGGCAACGTTGCTCAGTACGCAGCTGAGAAGTGCACCCAGCTCGGCGGCACCGTTATCGCAATGTGCGACTCCAACGGCTACATCTACGATCCCGACGGCGTTGACATCAAGAAGGTCATGGATATCAAGCAGAAGCGCCGCGCACGCATCAGCGTTTACGCAGACGAAGTTCCCGGCTCCGAGTACCACGAAGGCCGCAAGGGCATCTGGACCCTCAAGTGCGACATAGCAATGCCTTGCGCATCCCAGAACGAGATGGACGCTGACGACGTACAGCACCTGATCGACAACGGCTGCATGGCAGTATTCGAAGGCGCAAACATGCCTCTTACCCCGGAAGCGATCGAGAAGGTTCTCGGCAACGGCCTGCTCTACAGCCCCGGCAAGGCATCCAACGCCGGCGGCGTTGCAACTTCCGGCCTCGAAATGAGCCAGAACTCCATCCGCATGAGCTGGAGCTTCGACGAAGTTGATGAGAAGCTGCATGGCATCATGAAGAACATCTTCAAGGCTTGCTACGACGCATCCGTCGAGTGCGGCCAGCCCGGCAACCTCATGCTCGGCGCAAACGTTGCAGGCTTCCTGAAGGTTGCCGACGCAATGATGGCTCAGGGCGTTGTCTGATCCCTTAAAAACTCAAAACCGGCAAAACGAGCGTACCGTCCGGTACGCTCGTTTTTTCTTTATTCAAATTGCGCTGCCGTTTACGGTGACGGCGCCTTCAATGACGATCTCGCCGCTGTTTTTTATGCATATCCGCGCAGCGGCGGTCTCAAGATTTATATCCCCGGCGGCGTTCACGCTTATATCGGGCAGAGTGCCGGTCGGCTCTGCCTTTCTTTTGATTTCCGATAACCACATGCTCACACCTCCAGTGTCACTATCGTCCCGGCGCTCAGGGAGTCTGCCCAACAGTGCGAGGAAATGACCGTGAACGTTCCGCTCACGCCGAGCTTTGCCGCCGTAAGCTGCACCCTGTCGCCCGGAAAGCAGGCAAACTGCTTTGTGAGCGTTAATTTTACACATCTTTTGCCGCGCTTTGATTCGGCTATCTGATATTCGGCCGTGTACCTTGCCGCGTCGGCGCCGGTCGTTTTCGGAACCGTCATTTCCCTGTGGCACTTGCCGCCGAAGGCCGTGAAGCTTTCGTTTGAAACGGTGTAGCTTGCGCCGGTCACTCGGTTTCGAATGCTTATATCCGATATTATGCCGTAGTGCTCGTCGCACAGTGACACACTCGCCGCGTCCTTTGACGCGTCCACCGTTATCGTTGAGCCTGTCCGGCCGTTGAGAACGAGCGTTCCGCTTTTCGTAAAATACGGAGTTGTTCCCCACGCATAGCGGCAAAAGCGTTTGAGCGCGCTCCACGCGCTCTCACCGGTGCGCACGCTGAATAAACTTAGCGTTTTTGCGCTGCCGGATACGACGCTGCTTATGCCGAACGCACGCACAAATGCGCTCACGGCCGCTGAGTTGCTGAGCTGAGCATATTCCTGCGCAGGAAGCTCGTTATCCAGCAGCAGCGCCGCGTCCGATCGGCCCGAGAGCGTAACGACCGAGCCTTTTTCGTCGATGCTTATGCTGTATTCGTCGATTATTCCCTTGAACACGACGCCGTTGTTGTGCACCGCGCGGAAGCGGCAGGCGCTTTGCAGCTTGGGAAGCTGGGCGCTGTAATAAATGAAGCTTACCTCGAACCAGTCGCACGGCTCGCCCATGCCGTGGCAAACGTCCCATGACAGGAACTCCGGCAGCAGCGTGAGCGCGCCGTTTTTGTCGATCAAATATCCTTTCATCGCATCACCGTATCCTTATGAGTCTGCCGTAGGCTATGACGGCGTCGGGGTTTGTTATATCCGGGTTAAGCTCCGACAGGACAGAAAGCGCAACGCCCTTTTTCTGCGAGATCACGCGCAGGGTATCGTTTTCGACGGCGCTGTAATATCGCACGCGGCCGATATCCGCCGCCGGGTTGCCGTAGTCTGTGTCGTCGATGGCCTCCTGAGCGTCCTCGAACGAGCTGCCGACATATTCCCAGAACTCAAAGCTGTAGCTTATGTAGTCCTCCTTCGGCTCCTGCCTGAGGCTGAGCTTTGCAAAATACGCGCGCATCGTCGGCCACACGGGGTGCACGAGCTTGCCGCCCTTGTTTTCCTCGAAAAGCGCGGCAAGCCGGCGAAAGCTTTCGTACGCCTTCGGGCCGACGAACTCGCCCTCGCCGCGGATTATTTTATTCTGAAGCCCGAGATTTTGCACTACATAGCCGGAAAACGGCAGCTTGTAGCTGTGCAGCGTGCGGCGGTATTCGACCTCGAACACACGCGGATTGTTCGGCCACACGAAATCCCGATATTGCATTGGTGCAAGCATTCTTTCCCTCCTAATACAGCTCAAAGCCGTTGTCATATCTGCGCGCGTCGCGCCGGAAATAGTCCGACAGAAGCGACATGTCGCGCCGGCGCACTATAAAAAGCTGCTGCTCGTCAAAATTCACGCCGTTTTCGTCGGGCGCATACGGCCTGACGGGAAGCATTTCGCCCTCGTTATTCATCTCCCGACACCTCCTCGCAGCAGAGCGCGGCGATCTTTATTCGCTGCACCTCCGAGCCGTCGGGCTTTTTTGTTTTTTTAAGCTCCGTGCAGCGGCAGCCGCCGTAGAGTCTGTCGCCTATCTGAAGCTCAAACGGCTCGGCGTTTTCAAGCCTTACGCCGTCGCCTATGCTCGCTGCGCGCTCGAGCACGATCTCATAGCTCCGGTCAAAGGTCAGTATCGCGCTCGGCACGCAGTCGCCGAAGCCGAGCACCGGATACTCGCTGTGCCGCTCGTATTCCTCGGCAATCGTAACGCCCGCAAGCGGCACGCCGTCGATGCCGACCTTGGCAGAGTTTGAAGAATATGCTTTTATCACGCTCATATCGTTCCCTCCCCTATGCTGTAGCCAGACAGCGAGCTGCCGAGCTTTTCGCGCACAAGATAGGCTGCCGCCTTTGCCGAGCAGCGGCTGCGCAGCATGCGGCAGTCGCCGTCGTATTCGACTTTTTCAAAGTCAAATTCCGTGACCGACAGCCCGTCGATATTAAAAAGCGCGCACCTTACGCCGTCGGCAAGCTCGGAGCAGCCCTCATCCGCGCTTGCAGGACTGTAAATGTCAAACGAGAGCACAAGCTCGGCCTTTTCGCCGTACATTTCCTTGAGCTGCCCGTCCTCGGTACACACTCCGATGTAGTTTCCAAGCCCCGACGAGCTTATCCGCGCGCTTTTAAGGCCTACGCACACAAACGCCGATACGTCCTCAAGCTCCGATGCGTTAAACGCTGTCACAGCGTTTATCCCGGCGTTATTAAGCTCCTCTGCAATTTCGATCGCGATATTCTCAAGCATCGGCAGCGCCTCCCTTCAGCTTCAGTATGCACTCATTGTGTGAAAACGCGCCGAATATGCGCACAGGCTCGACGCGCAAAACGACATACCGTCTGCCTGCCGCCGTGACCGCATCGCCCTCTGCGATGCCTTCTGCATCGGTTATAAGACGGTATTTAGAGTTGTTCGTAACTCCGGGCGCAAGATGAGCCTTGTGTATCTGCGCATCGTCCGCGTCAAGGCAGGATATAAAGCCCCTGCCCTCGGCCGTGCCGACGGTAATGCTCTCGCCGTAGCTTCGCAGAATTCTGTTTGCCGCCGTCATCCCTGCACCCCCACGAACTCAAATCCGCCGGAGTCAAGGTACGCGCCCAGCAGCGTCTCCGCGCTTTTCTTGAGCGCCGCAGCCGACGCTCCGCCGAGCTGCACGGACAGCTTTCCTGCCGTGAAGCCGCTCACGCCGCCGGAGTGCGCGCTGCCCAGCTCCATGTACATGGATATTGCAAGCATCGCCGATGCAGTAACGAAAGTTTCGCCTATCCCGTCGCTTGATGCGCCGCGGCGCAGTCTGCTCTCAAGCTCGGCGGCGGCAGCGGAGCACACCGCGCGCAGCATATCCGCGTCCTCGTCCGGAACGCTCTCTCCGAGCATGCTCAGCGCCTTCATTTCTATGTCCATATCCGTATATGACATTGATTACCTCCAAAAAGCGGAGACGGGATGACCCGTCTCCTTGTGTGTTTATCAGACAGTCAGCACCTTGGATGCCTCGGTGTAGAGCTTTGCAAAGCCGGAAATGCTGGTGATCGCGGCGCGCTCGAGCTGGCGGTCGATGAGTCTGTCGTACTCAACGTTAACGTCGCCTGCCGTGACCATCTCAAGGGCATAGCCCTTGTCAAGGCCGATAGCGGTGCCGGCCGGCATTGCCGAGCATCGGATGAGCTTTGCGCCCAGAGGATTGCCCGGCTCGCCGGTGCCCTGGAAGTTAAGTCCGGCAAGGGGATTCTGAAACTCCGAGCACTTGAGGATCTTCATCATAACGTCGGGGGCCGCGAGCATGGTGTTCATGGTGTAAGGGTCAAAGCAGTTCCAGAAGTTCAGCAGCTCGCCGTAGCTCAGGCTGCCTTTGGTGCCGCCGATGGTGTCGTCGCCTACCTCGTATGCGGTCGCGGCGTTGGAGTTGCCGTCGCCGTTTGTGATAACGTCGATGGCATCCTCAAGATGCATGCGCATGATCTGATTGCCGATCTGGCGGAGCATGACGGAAAACAGGTCAAGGCGCTGGAAGCGGATCGCCTCGTAGGACGCAACGAGCATTCTGCCGCGCTTTTTGAGGCTCACCAGATGGTCTGATGCTCTCACCTCGGTCTGGGGGATAGCCGCGCCCTCGCCGACATAGCGCAGGCTCTTGTCGTCCTCGCTTGCCGCCGAGTAGATGGAGCGATAGTCCATGCCGTCAAAACGGGTGACGGTGGCGGTGATGGACGGCAGGATGTTGCCCTCCTCCATGCCTGCCTTTACGCTGCGCGAAACATACTCGGGAAACAGCACCGCAGACTCCGAGGTCGAGAAGAATTTTTCGACAACGTCGCTGCCTGCGCCGCGGACCTTGATATCGAATCTCTTGAGCTGGCGCTGGAATGCGTCAAGCCCCTCATACGGAGTGCCCTTGTAGTTTTCGTTGGGGTCGAGCGCCTCGAGGGTCTGCTCGAAGCTCCTGCCGCGCTCGGAATACATGCCCTTTTCGAGCTTTATCTCGTTGAAATTATATGCCATGATCGTTTCCTCCTTACATAATGAAGCCGACTGTGCCGGCAGCGGTATCGACCTTGATGACAAGGTACTGTGCTCCGCCGCTGGTGACGGTCTTGACCTTACCTGCCGCGGCGTCCGCAGCGAGGGTAGCGTAGCCGACCGCAGGAGCCGTGCCGCTGTAGCCAAGCTCGACATAGCCAGCGGTCTTTACCTCGGCAAATGCATCGCCGGACGCGATGCAAACGCCCATAAAGCGGTCGCCTGCGTCGCAGGCCTTTACGGTGCTGTTTGCGCTCATCTTCACAAGCGCGCCCTTTGTTACGCCGCTTGCCTTGTTGAAGGAGAGCACCTGCTCTCCAACGCCTTCAAAACTAACTTTCATTTTTGTCCTCCTGATCTCAGATCAAATGATGTATTCTTCACCGGAAAATGCGGTGACTTCGCCCCTGCCCGGAAGCTGGGTCACGGGCGGATAGAGCTTTGCCGATGCTTCCTCAAAAGCGTCCTTGAGCTTAATAAGCTCCGGCTCTTCCATCAGCTGCACGCTTTTTTCGAGCGCCGGGTGCATTTTTTCATCGCACACGAGGCACAGCCGCAGTACCTCGGCTCTGAGCGAATCGAGATACTTCCTGCCGAGCTGCGCGGACTTTTCCAGCGCCTCGAACTCGGCGGCATAGCCGCGCCCGGCTTCGCTTTCGATGAAGCTTTTTATAACGCCCGCGCTTCTCTGCGCCGGAACGGCAACAAAGCTCCATTCGTATGCGTCAACCGCGCCCGTGAGCACGGCGCAGCACCTTTTATCGCCGTAGACCTTGCCCTTTTCGTGGCTGCATGTTCCGATCTCGGCGCCGCAGATGCTGCATATGCTCTGCGCCACCGAGCAGCCCACGCTCGTTTCGCGCTTTATGCCGCCTTCTATCTGGGCGATAAGCTCGGCGTTTGCCTCGGTGCGCAGCATGTAGGCAAAGCCCTTGAGATAGACATACGCTTCGCCGCACGAGGTGGTTTTGCCCTTTTCGGTCACAAGCTCCGTTCTGTAAATTCGCGCGACCTGATTTTCGCTGCGCCAGTCATGGTCACAGATGCCCGTCGCGCCGACGAAAAGCTCGCTAAGCTCGCGGAGCGTCGATACCGAAAAGCGCTCAAAGTCGCGATCTACCTCGTTATCGCACAGCAGCACCTGAAAGGCATACACCTCGTCGGCTGTAAGCTGTGCCTTGGCAAAGGCGTTTATCGCCTGCAGCTCCTGCTCGGTGCACACGCTGCCCGACGCCGAGCCGTCCTTAATGATCTTCATTGCTTATTCCTTCCTCCCAATAGATCTTGTCTCTCTGCGCAAGGTAAAGCGCAGCCTTGGCCTCCTCGATCTCGTCCTGGAGATTGATCGTCTCCCACTCGACGGTGAGCGTCGTCGCGTAGCCGTGCATGTTCAGCCACATGCGGCAGATCTTCTCGATAACGGGCGTCACCGTTCTGCGAATGGCGTTAAGCTCGCTTGTCATGAGGTCTGCCTGCTGAGCGCTCATGCGCTCTGTCGTTGACCAGTTAAGGCCGAGCAAAAACGGCGGTATGCCGGTTCGCGCGATAAGCTGCTCGAGTATCTGCCGCACGGGCACCTCGCTGTCGAGGATCTGGTTATCCGCGCCGATGACCTTGATATCAACGTCGCCCACGGCGACGAAATCGCGCACGGAGCCTGATTTTCCGCTCTGCATGGCCTCCGACCACTGCGAGGCTATCTGCTGAGCGCGCTCCTGAGCCGAGAACCTGTCGAGCGCGTCGCCCTGCGGCTTATAAACGACCGCAAACCGAACGTTTCCGGCGCGCTCCCAATTAATGCCCAGCGACTGATATATCTTCAGCAGTATTCCGCACAGAAACGGCATGCTGCGCAGCATCGAAACGCCGTAGGGCGAGTCGGCCTCGGGATTAAATGGCGTAAACAGCAGAAGATTCTGATACCGAAACGGCGTCACGCAGCCGGTGTCGGACACGCCGCACAGCTCGAAGTCAAGCGGAGTTTTGCCCTCGCGTATCTGCACGTCGGCAACGTTTCCGCAGAGCACGGCAACAATGTCGCGGTTGCCGTTTGCGACGATCTCGCCCACGGCGCGGCCGCAGGTTATCATCGAGTCAAGATACTGGGCAAGAAAGCTCTCAAGCCCCGTCTGCCCTCTGCCCACCGGCACCGTTCGGATAAATTCCGCAAGCGCCCTCTGCGCATTTTTATCCGCGCAGCTGACCTCGAAGCCGCCGGTGAGCCTTACGATCTTCATGATCGCCGCGTCCACCACCGGCACCGCCTCGCGGATCATGCGGTAAAGCCTTGTTTCCGCGCTGCCGAGCGGCACATAGCTGTCTATGAGACTAAACGGATGCGTCTGCGCACTGCGGAGCTGCACCCTCGGCGGAGCGGCCTTTTGTTTTGAAAACAGTTTCATATTCCTACCTTTCCACCCACGCAGCGCCCAAGCTCTGCGTAAGTTTTGAAATGCCTGCGGCAAAATAGCGGATATCGTCCATTGCGTGGTCGTTCTGCTTCAGCGGCGCTTCCTTTCCGGCGCGCTCATCCCAGCGATACTGGTAAAACTCGCGCACCGTATCGTTGCAGCCGCGGCAGATGCGGATGCGTCCGCTTTTGAGCAGCGAGGCCGTGAGCCGTATGCCGCGCAGAACATCATTTTCCGCCTTCTCGACGCGAAAGCCCGCTCGTGAGAGCGCCTCGATAAAGCTTGCGGCCGAGGGATCGACGATAACTCTGTGCGGAACGGCTTCGCCGCAAAGCTCTGCGAGCGCCGCGACGTACTCCTCATCGGTTTTCTGCCTGCCTGTTTTCCGCCCGTCGTAGTAATACTCGCGCAGGCGGTACCACGTCTGGCCGCACCTGCCCCACAGCCCGAAGGAGCTTGGATTTTTCGTGCCGTAGTCGCAGGATACGATGTATTCGCAGCAACTCTCCGGCGCGTCGCACAGCATGTCCTCGCTGAAGAAGTCATACACCCTGCCCTCGGGCAGCACCCACTGGCCGAGGATGAACCGCCTGTAAAAATCGCCGCTGTACATTCGCTTATAGCGGTCGATTATCTTTTTCGACAGCGAGGGGTTATCCTCAAGCGTAAAGTGGATATACAGCGCGCGCCGCCGGTCGGCCTGACGTATCCATTCGCGGTAAAACCAGTGCTGCGGACTTTCGGGGTTGCAGTTGAACCATATCTTGCTCCCCGTCACCGAGCATCGGGCGCAGGCCTGCTCGACAAACGAGCGCGGCATCAAAACCACCTCGTCGAGCAGCGCTCCCGCAAGCGTCACGCCCTGGATAAGCGAGCCGGAGCTTTCGTCCTTGCCTCCGAAGAGATAAAAACGGTTTTCCCGGCCGAGGTAGCTTATCTCGACGATCCCCTTTGAAACGAGATCACGCACCGCAAAGCCGATATCGCGCAGCACCGGCAGCAGCGGCTCGATCATATTTCGCCTTATGCTGCTTTTTGCCTTGCCGCATATGCCGAAGCTTTGTCCGTCAAACCGGCGCATGGCCCAGCAGACAAAGGATATGCCCATGCACAGGGTCTTGCCCGAGCGCACCGCGCCGTCGCAGATCACGGCGTCGAGATCTCGGTAAGGGGATGCGTCGCTCCACCACGACAAAGCCTTCAGCTGGGTCGGCGAGAAAAAGTCAAACGTCATTGCTCTTTTCGCCCTCCAGAAGCCTTGCCGATTTGTCCAGCGCCGCGTAAAAGCCGCCGCCCTGAGCCTGCTGTGCCGCGGCTGCGGCATTGAGCTCTATAAGCTCCCTTATGATCGCAAGCTTGTTTACAAACTTCAGCTCCACCTCCCCTTTCGGTCCGCGTTTGATTTCGCTCAGCAGCGAAAGGTCGAGTCCCTCAAGCTCGGATATATCCTCTGCGCCGAGATAAAGCAGCTTCACGGCGTCGTTCGGCGAGGACACCGCAAGCCTTTCGAGAAGCTTATCCGCATCGGCGGATCTTTTCTTATTCATAAAATTCACCTCTCACCCATAGGCTGTTTTCGGGCAAAACTTGTACGTTTGCGTACAAGTAAAAAAAATATGCAGCCGAAAAATTTTTTCGACTGCATGCTTTCCGTACTTTATTTAATTATTTGCCGAAATGTTGCCCGGCCGCAATATTCTTAAAAAAGAAAAAGTCCGACGGAAAAACCGTCGGACAAATGTCGGCCTAAGTACCCCGCCGTGCCGTTGGGGTTCGATTATAACCTGCACATGAAAGCAGGTGGGTCGCCTAAGTTCTGTTTCTCTGCTTCCAACGTCCGGCCAAGGCCGGGAGGCCTGCAATCCGCAGATTCAAATCGGCATCCCTTATTAAAAATGTGGGTTTAACGAACCCGAAGTCAATATGACAAACCGCGAACACGGCAGGGCAAGCTTTTTAATCATACTATACTCAGTTCACGCGGAACATATGAGCATAATTACCGTCTTACTCCTCGTCGTCTTCCTCGGCCTCGAAAATGGTTATAAACATATTGTGTACCTCTTCGAGCTTCTCTTCGTCGTCGATGGATTCAAACAGCTCGTCGCCGTTCTCGTCCTCGGTGACGCTCAGAAGAATAAGACCGTAATCGGGATCATCCTCGTCCATATCCGCCGGGAGAAATGCGGAAAACGTCTCGCCGTTGTAGTCGATAGTATCGAGCAGCTCAAGGTTAAACTCGTTGCCGTCATCATCTATTATAGTCATGAAATCATTGCCGAATTCTTTGCTCATGTTGTTTCCTCCTGTGTTGTTGTGTCCTTATTTTACCCTACACAGGCCCATAAATCAAGTGTCTTATGAGCTAAGATCCTCCAGCAGCGACAGAAGCTCCTCGCGCGTTTCGGCCTCAATGCCGGTTTTGAGCTTTTCGCGGTCAACATTGTTCAGCGTTTCTGTCGGAATATCTGTCACGGTCTTCGGTGTCTGCCGTCCGTCCTCAAAAACGGCGATATAGCCCTGCCAATCGCGCAGACAGTAGCCCTGCTTTTCTGCTGCCGCAAGGCTTACGTTTTTGTCCGGCTCGCCGCTGTTTTCGGCATTGCCCACGCTTTTCACCGCAGCGCTTCCCATTATCACCGCCGCCGCGGCGAGAAAACACAGCAGCAGCTTTTTAAATGTATTTTTCATTTTGTTTCACGCTCCTTTCAGCTTATTATCTCCATATACGGTGAAAACAAATACCCTTTCCGGATAAATCTTTACAAATTATCCACGCTTACTTGACATAGCATGATATAATGATAATTCAGATAAAATTAGCTTATTGCGCCTATTGAACATTTTACTCGTCTCATAATGATTAACGATTTTACACATAACACTCGCAAGGAGGTGTTACCTGAATGGATATTGCCAAGGAGCCCGGCACCGAAAAACGCAGCGGCAAGGCCGGCCGTATTCTGAGCATAATCGGAACTATCCTGCTCATCGGAGTAGTGACGGGGCTTATCTTTGTGTGCATCTTTGCATTCTATGTAAAGACCTGCATCACGCCGAGCCTCGATCTGGATCTTAACGATTTCACGCTCAATCAGTCCAGCATTATCTATTACAAAAATTCAAACGGGGATTATCAGAAGCTGACGACCGTCAGCAGCAGCGAAAACCGCATCTGGGTGGACGGGGATCAGATCCCGCGGCACATGAAGGATGCACTCGTCGCCATTGAGGACAAGCGCTTTTACACGCATAAGGGCGTTGACTGGTTCCGCACGGCGCACGCTGCACTTAATATGTTCACCGGCGGCTCCACCTTCGGCGGCTCGACGATAACCCAGCAGCTTATCAAAAACCTCACCCAGCAGGACGATATCACCGTGCAGAGAAAGCTTTTGGAGATATTCCAGGCGCTGGACTTCGAGAAGAAGTACGATAAGGAAGAGATTCTCGAATGGTACCTCAACGCCGTGTATTTCGGCGAGGGCTGCTACGGCGTGCAGACGGCGGCACAGACCTACTTCGGTAAGGACGCAAAGGATCTTACCGTTGCCGAAGCCGCTTCCATTGTCGGCATAACGAATCTGCCGACGTACTACGACCCGTTCTACAGCGTTGAGAATAATAAGGAACGTCAGGAAAACGTCCTTCGCGAGATGTATAAGCAGGGCTATCTTAACAAATCCGAGTATGAAGAGGCCGTAAATCAGGAGCTTGAGTTTGTCCGCGGCGAAAATTCGCCCAACACCTCCAGCGTCTACAGCTACTACGAAGAAGTCGTGCTCTCCGACGTCATCACCGACCTTGCCGAGGCAAAGGGCATCAGCCGCGTTGCGGCAAGCCAGCTCGTTCACAATGCAGGCTACGAGATCTATGCCTGCATAGATAAGGACATTCAGGCAAAGGTCGATGCGATCTACACCGACCTTGACCAGCTGCCCAAGGCTCAAAACGGCACGAAGTCGCAGCTTCAGAGCGGCATCGTCATCATTGACCAGTACACCGGCGAGATCAAGGCTCTCTCCGGCGGCACGGGCGAAAAGAAGATCAGCTACGGACTTAACAGAGCCACCGGCACCACAAGGCCGCCCGGATCGTCCATTAAGCCCATTGCGGTCTACGGTCCGGCCGTCGAGTACGGACTGATAAGCCCCACAACGCTGGTTCTCGACGCCGATGAAACTCACGTTCAGCTTGCGCACACCTCATGGTATCCGAAAAATTCGCCGAACAAATACGACAAAGTCATCACGATATTAACGGCGCTTCAGAAATCCAAGAACACCGTTGCGGCGCAGATCATGGATAAGCTCACTCCCTCGGCAGCGCTCGATTTCCTGCGCAATCGCCTCGGCGTAACGAGCCTCGTCGATGCCGACGCGGACTATGCGGCAATGGCTCTCGGCCAGCCGAGCTACGGCATGACCGTGCGCGAGATGGCGCAGGCGTACACCGCCCTTGCAAACGACGGCGTTTTCACCTATTCGCGCACCTACTCCATGGTCAAGGATCGCAGCGGCAAGATAATCCTCGATAATCAGCCGCAGACCATTCAGGCCTTCTCGCAGGAGACCGCGCGCACCATGACCTATATGCTCAACAACGCCGCGACCTACGGCACCGGCCATGAATCGCGCCTGAGCAACATGCCCGTCGCCGGCAAGACCGGTACCACCACCGCAAACAAGGACCGCTGGTTCTGCGGATACACTCCGTATTACACCTGCGCGGTCTGGACGGGATACGATACTCCCGAATACATGTCCTTCTACGGCAACCCCGCGACGCAGATCTGGCAGAAGGTCATGGCTTCCATCCACGCCGATCTTCCCTATAAGGACTTCAAGATATCCTACGGCGGCTCGCCGACGGGCATCTTCGGAACGCGCGAGGAGCTTGAGGATCAGGCTTTGACCGAGGAAGAGCGTCAGAAGAAGGAAGAGGAAGAGAAGAAAAAGCAGGAAGAAGAGAACAAGAAGAACAACGATGACAACACCGGCGGCAATACCGGCGACAACTCCGGCGTCGACGATATCTTCGCAAACTTCCGCGATCTCTTCTAAGCAAGAAGGAGGAATTACTTTGGCAAACAAACCGCTTGAATACAAAGGTCATCCCCTGCAGCGTGCAGGAAACATAGTCTATTACGGCAGCATGTCCGACAAATACGTCATCATGCTCCAGATCATGGGCACCAAGAAGGTCAAGGATCTTGACGTTGCCACGAAGGTATCCGTCCAGCTCCAGCTCACCGATCCCTCCGTCAAGTCCCGTGACCGCATCGTCAAGAAAAGCGAAAAGGACGGCTTCTGGGCGGCAATGGATGTTGCAAGTGTCTGGCTCGACAGGGCTTTGGCTGCAAAATAACCAAAAATTTTTAAAAGCAGGCAGTTTAGACTGCCTGTTTTTTGTTATAATTTTGCCTAAGATAAATATAGAATTTGAGAAAATTTTATATTATAATATATGATGTTAAACATTAGTCTGCGGTGCAGGCAAAAAATTGAATTCTGGGAGGAAAAAATGAAGAAAGTACAGTTTACGGAAACCGTGCTTCGTGACGCAAACCAGTCACTTATTGCGACAAGGCTTCCCTATGACAAGTTCGAGCCCATCCTCGAAAAGATGGATCAGGCCGGATTCTACTCCGTTGAATGCTGGGGCGGTGCAACCTTCGACGTCTGCCTGCGCTTTCTCAACGAGGATCCGTGGGAGCGTCTGCGCAAGATCCGCGCAAAAATGCCCAACACCAAGCTCCAGATGCTTCTGCGAGGCCAGAACATCCTCGGCTACAAGCATTATCCCGACGATGTCGTCCGCCGCTTCGTGCGTGCATCGGTCAAAAACGGCATCGACATCATCCGCATATTCGACGCACTTAACGATACCGACAATCTGAAGGTCGCTATCGAAGAGACTATCAAGCAGGGTGCAATGGCATCCGGCACGATCTCCTACACCACCAGCCCCGTGCACACGACGGCAAAGTTTGTTGAGATGGTCAAGGAGCTCAAGCAGATGGGCGTAAGCTCTATCTGCATAAAGGATATGGCCGGCATCATGACTCCGAAGAGCGCATACGACCTCGTTTCCGGCATAAAGGACGCCGTTGACCTGCCTGTTGTTCTGCACACGCACTGCACCACCGGCCTTGCATTCATGACCTACCTCAAGGGCATCGAAGCCGGCGCAGACGTTATCGACACTGCTATATCTCCCTTCTCCGGCGGCACCTCGCAGCCCGCTACCGAGACGCTTTACTATGCGCTCAAAGAGCTCGGCTACGACGTTGCGCTCGATGAGAAGATCCTTATAGAAATGGCAAACTACTTCAAGCCCATCCGCAACGATTACCTCGCCGACGGTACACTCAACCCCATCTCCATGACCACCGACACTCAGTGCCTTACCTATCAGATTCCCGGCGGCATGCTCTCGAACCTGCTCAGCCAGCTGAAGATGATGAACGCACTGGACAAGTTTGAGGAAGCGCTCGTCGAAACTCCGCGCGTGCGCAAGGACATGGGCTATCCTCCCCTCGTCACCCCGACCAGCCAGCTCGTCGGCTCGCAGGCGGTTCAGAACGTGCTCGCAGGCGAGCGCTATAAGAACGTCGGCGCCGAGATAAAGGCCTACTGCCGCGGCGAATACGGCAGAACTCCGGCTCCCATCGACGAGGAAGTCCGCGCAAAGATCCTCAACGGCGAAAAACCCATTGAGGGCCGCTATGCCGACACTCTTCCGACCGACACCTATGAAAAGGCCGCCGAGCACCTCGGCGACACCGCCAAGTGCGAAGAGGATGTCCTCAGCTACATCGCATTCCCCCAGGTTGCGGAGAACTTCTTTGAAAAGCGCCGCGAGGCAGAAGAAAAGGTCGTCCGCTACACCATTACCGAAGCCTGAGGAGGTTTAGACGATGAGTGATCTGATAAACATTTCCTTCGGCGATGCCGCGCTTACGGCTCTGCTGGGCTATCTTGTCGTTTTCTTCGGCCTTGTTCTTCTGATGGTCGTCGTTATCATAATGGGCAAGATCATGGTCAGCCGCGCAAACAAGGCAAAGGCGGCGGCGCCTGCCGCTCCTGCCGAGTCTGCCGCACCGGCTCCCGAAGCTCCTGCCGCTCCCGGCTCTGCCGGCGAGCTGAAGCTGTATGACACCGATCCGAAGGACGCAGCAATGATAATGGCCATCGTCGCCGACGCGCTCGGCAAGCCCATTAACCAGCTCCGCTTTATTTCCATCAAGGAGGTCAAGGAAGATGAAGTATAAGGTAACTTTAAATAACAGAACTTACGAGGTCGAGGTCGAAGAGGGCAAAGCAATGCTCATCGATGAGTACGAGGCCTATGCTCCTGCCGCTCCCGCACCCGTTGCGGCGGCTCCCGTCGCAGCAGCTCCGGCCGCTGCCCCTGCCGCTCCTGCCGCACCTGCCGGTGCAGCCCTTGCAGCAGGCGAGGTCGTAAAAAGCCCCATGCCCGGCAACATTCTCAAGATCAATGTTTCGCAGGGACAGAAGGTCAACGAGGGCGACGTGCTTATCGTCCTCGAAGCCATGAAAATGGAAAACGAGATCGTCGCAACCAAGTCCGGCACCGTCGCTCAGATCGTCACGGCAAAGGGCGCAGTAGTCGAGACCGGTGCTCCTCTTGTTGTCATAGCATAAGGAGGTAACGGATGGACATTCTGGGTACTCTCCAAAAGCTTTCGATGGAATCCGGCTTCGCCGCGTTTTTCGTCACCGACGGCGGCTGGAAAAACCTCATCATGATAATCATTGCCTTTGTGCTCCTGTACCTTGGCATAGTCAAAAAATTTGAGCCCCTGCTGCTGTGCGGTATAGCCTTCGGCTGCCTGCTGACAAACCTGAGCTACTTCATCGGCATGGGCGAGAACGCGCTGTATCACCCCGAGCTGTGGGAGGCATTCCTCGATGAGGCAAGCCCCTATTATCACAGCTACGGCCATGTAATGTCGAACGCCGGCCTGCTCGACTTCTTCTACATCGGCGTAAAGGCCGGCATTTATCCCTCGCTTATCTTCCTCGGTGTCGGCGCGATGACCGACTTCGGACCGTTGCTGGCTAACCCCAAGAGCCTGCTTCTCGGCGCTTCGGCTCAGCTCGGCGTTTTCGTCGCATTCCTCGGCGCTATCGCTCTGGGCTTCACAGGTCCCGAGGGCGCTTCCATCGGCATCATCGGCGGCGCAGACGGCCCGACCGCAATATTCTTAACAACAAAGCTTGCGCCTCATCTGTTAGGACCTATCGCCATTGCGGCATATTCCTACATGGCTCTGATCCCGCTCATTCAGCCGCCTCTTATGAAGCTTTGCACAACAAAGGAAATGCGCGAGGTGAAAATGGAGCAGGCGCGTGAGGTCTCCAAGGCCGAGAAGATCATCTTCCCGATCGTTGTCGCAACCTTCGTCATTCTGCTTCTGCCCTCGACCGCTCCGCTGGTCGGCTGCCTGATGCTCGGCAACCTCTTCCGTGAGTGCGGCGTGACCGACCGTCTGTCGGATACCGCTCAGAACGCGCTGATGAACATCGTAACCATCTTCCTTGCGACCTCAGTCGGCGCAACGATGGTCGCTCAGAACTTCCTGAGCGGCGCAACGATCAAGATCATTATCCTCGGTCTGTGCGCATTCGCCATCTCTACCATCGGCGGTCTGCTCGGCGGCGTTGTCATGTACTACGCCTCCGGCAAGAAGATCAACCCCCTCATCGGCTCTGCCGGTGTTTCCGCAGTCCCCATGGCCGCACGCGTTTCCCAGGACGTCGGCAGAAAGTACAACAAAACAAACTTCCTGCTCATGCACGCAATGGGCCCCAACGTTGCCGGCGTTATCGGCTCCGCTATCGCAGCAGGCTTCCTGCTTTCTGTCTTCGGCGGCTGATAGATCTATCTTTTCAAGGCATGTGTCATACGGCACATGCCTTTTTCTTTTTCATTAAATGTGAAAAAATTATCTTTTTGCGCAGCAAGGCTATTGACAATGCGCCGCAATGCGCATATAATCTAAAACACTTGTTACAAAACATTTGTTTTAAAACGTCAGTTTTAATTCAAGGGGAGATCTTAATGCCGCCGAAACCCAAATTTTCAAAAGAAGAGATAATAGATGCCGCACTCGATATCGTAAGCAGGGACGGAGTCGCGGCGCTCACTGCGCGCGAGCTTGGCGAAAAGCTCGGCAGCTCGTCAAGCCCTATTTTCACCGTTTTCAAAAGCATGGACGAGGTCATGCAGGCCATACGCATTGAGGCAATGCGGCGGTATGACAAATACGTCAGCCGTGCGCGCGACTACTATCCGTCGTTTAAGGCCATCGGCATTCTCATGCTGCGTTACGCCAAGGAGCAGCCGAAGCTCTTTCAGCTTCTGTTCATGACCGAAAATGCGCAGGCGCGGCGTTTTGACGATGTTTTCGATGCTTTGGGCGAAACGGCAAAGCTGTGCATAGAGTTTGTCACAGACGACTACGGCCTCACGGAAGAGCAGGCGCGCTTTTTGTTCCAGTATGTCTGGACATTCACCTACGGTGTGAGCGCAATGAGTGCAACGGGAATGTGTGATTTTTCCGAGGATGAGCTTATAAGCATGCTCGGCAACGAATTCATGTCCGTCATGAGCTTTATAAAGTCCGGCATGTACGGCAAGGCCATGACCGATATCCGCCCCATTAAGCGCGGCGACGGCGCGCTGCCCGACACTCGGAGCTTTGACGAACCGGCCTAAGCTCTGCCGATGTGCGCATGTTTGCCTTTTTGTTGCCCTTGTGTTGTACTTTAGTGTCAAAATCGCCATTATCGAAGCAAAAAACGCCCTGCGCAACCAATAGCAACCGCCGGTTGACACATTTTCCGCCTGGCTTTATTGCCTGCAACCGCAAAAAATGTTACTGTCAGCACACAATCCAACTGACAGGAGGAAATCAACCATGATACTCGCAGACAAAATCATCAATCTACGCAAAAAGGCCGGATGGTCGCAGGATGAGCTTGCGTCAAAGCTCAACGTAACGCGCCAGTCCGTTTCCAAATGGGAGGGCGCGCAGTCGATTCCGGATATGGAGCGCATCGTCCGGATGAGCAGGCTATTCGGCGTGACAACGGACTATCTTTTAAAAGACGAGCTTGAGACCGAGGAGTTTTCCTCCGCCGATGCCGACACCGGCACCTCACTGCGCCGCGTGAGCATGGAGCAGGCGTCAAATTATCTGGCGCTGCGCAAGGCAGCCGCGCCGAGGATAGCCCTTGCAACGCTTTTGTGCATCGTCTCGCCGATCGTCATGATCGTGCTTGCCTGTGCGTGCGAGTCCTCTTATTTCGGCATAAGCGAGGACGCCGCGGCCGGTATCGGGCTTTGCGTTATGCTCTGCATCGTTGCCGCCGCAGTTGTTATCTTCATCCGCACCGGCCACGCATCGGCCGAGTTTGAATTTCTCGAAAAAGAAGAGTTTGAGACCGAATACGGCGTTGCAGGCATGGTAAAAGAGCGCAAAAAGGAATTCGGTGAGCAGTATTCGCGCCTGAACGCCGTTGGAACGGCGCTGTGCATACTCTCGGTCCTGCCGATCTTCGCTTCCCTCGCGTTTTCTGCGCCCTATATATGGGCAGGCATTTCCGTCGCAGCGCTTCTGCTTATTGCCTCGTTCGGCTGCTATGCCTTCATACGCGCAGGAGTTTACAACGCGGCAATGGATAAGCTTCTCGAGGAGGGCGACTACACGCGCGAGAACAAGCGCAAAAACTCCGTTTTCGGCGCGATAAGCACGGCCTACTGGCTCGTTGTCACGGCGCTTTTCCTCTACCTCAGCTTCGGTCCGAGCGGCAACGGTCAGCCCGGCACGCTGTGGTATATCTGGGCCATCGCCGGCATTCTGTACGGCGCGATCGTTGCTTTTAAAAATGTTTTTGTCCGCAAAGGCGGCAAGAGATAGGAGCTTATATGGAGCAGCATATAATTGAAATATCACATCTGAATAAAAGCTTCGGCAGCATAAAGGCCGTAAGCGATCTTTCGTTTCATGTGCGGCGCGGCGAGCTTTTCGCCTTTCTCGGCGTCAACGGAGCCGGAAAGAGCACGACCATATCCATCATGTGCGGCCAACTCAAGGCCGACAGCGGCAGCGTCATCATAAGCGGCCACGATGCCGACCGCGACATTGCGCAGATAACGCGCAAGCTCGGCGTCGTGTTCCAGAGCAGCGTGCTCGATAAGCCGCTGTCTGTCCGCGATAATCTTGAAAGCCGCGCCGCGCTTTACGGCATAACGGGAACGGAGTTTGAAACAAGACTCGGTGAGCTGTGCGAGCTTCTTGAGCTTTCCGAACTTCTTGACCGCAGCGTCGGCAAGCTCTCCGGCGGTCAGCGCCGCAGGATAGACATTGCCCGCGCCCTGCTGCACAGGCCGGAGATCCTCATTCTCGACGAGCCGACCACCGGTCTCGATCCGCAGACGCGCAGACTCTTGTGGAGCGTTGTGCGCTCGCTGCGCGAGAAAGAGAACATGACCGTTTTTCTCACGACGCACTATATGGAGGAGGCCGCCGACGCGGACTATGTCGTTATTCTCGACAGCGGCCGCATAGCCGCCGAGGGCACGCCCCTTGCTCTTAAAAACGCCTACACCGGCGACTACATAACCTTTTACGGCGCGCAGCCCGAGGCGCTGAGCGCTCTGGGGCTTGAATATGAAGCTCTGCGCGATGCGTACAGAGTATCCGTTGCAAACACCGCCCAGGCTACAAAGCTCATAACGGAGCATCCCGAGCTTTTCGTCGATTACGAGATAACCAAGGGTAAAATGGACGATGTTTTCCTCGCCGTGACCGGCAAGGCTCTTTCGGGAGGTGGCGATTCATGAAAACGCTTTTAATTCTCACAAAGCGCAACTCAAAGCTCTTTTTCAAGGACAAGGGCATGTTCTTTTCCTCGCTGATTACTCCGGCGATACTGCTGGTTTTGTATGTAACGTTTTTGTCCAACGTCTATCGCGACAGCTTTTTATCCGCGCTGCCCGAGGGCTTTTCGCTTTCCGACAGCATCATCGACGGCGTTGTCGGCGGTCAGCTTGCCTCGTCGCTGCTGGCGGTCTGCTGCGTCACCATTGCGTTCTGCTCAAACCTTTTAATGATCCAGGACAAGGTCACAGGCTCTGTTCGCGACCTCACCGTGACGCCGGTAAAGCGCAGCGTGCTTGCAATGGGCTACTTTGCCTCGTCCGCTCTCGTCACGCTCATCGTGTGCCTTGTCACCTGCGGCATATGCTTTGCATACCTTGCCGCGATCGGCGGATGGTTTTTAAGCGGCGGCGACATTGCGCTTATTCTTCTGGACGTTTTTCTGCTTACGCTGTTCGGCACGGCACTTTCATCCTGCCTGCACTATTTTCTCACGACTCAGGGGCAGCTTTCGGCCGTCGGAACGCTTGTCAGCGCAGGCTACGGCTTTGTATGCGGCGCATATATGCCCATGTCAAACTTCCCCGTCGGGCTTCAGAAGGCGCTTTCGTTTCTCCCCGGCACCTACGGCACGAGCCTGCTGCACAACCACTGGATGCGCGGCGCGCTCGACGAAATGGGCAGCAGCGGCGTGCCCTCGCAGGTGATCTGCGCGATACGCGACGGCATCGACTGCAACATTTATTTTTCCGGCAAGGCCGTCTCCGAGCCTGCAATGTTTCTGATCGTTGCCGGGTCTGTGCTTGTCGTAACTGCAATTTACATCCTCATAAACGCACTGTGCCGCCCAAGATACGGCGACAGATGACAAGCAAGAAATAAACGCACTTAACGCCTTAACGCACTGAAAAAAGGAGATAGAAACATGCTCGATATCAAAGAACTTACAAAATGCTACGGCGAGAAAAGGGCTGTCGATGACCTCAGCCTGCACATAGCCCCCGGAACGATCTACGGCTTTATCGGCCACAACGGCGCCGGTAAGACGACGACGCTCAAATCCGTTGTCGGCATCCTCGATTTTGACGAGGGCGAGATACGCATTAACGGCGTTTCCGTCAAGGATGATCCCATCGCGTGCAAGAAGGTACTTGCCTATATTCCCGATAACCCCGATCTGTACGAATACATGACGGGCATAAAGTACTTAAACTTCATTGCCGATATTTTCGGCGTAAGCCCCGAGGACAGAAAGGCGCGCATCGAAAAATACGCAGACCTTTTCGAGCTGACAAAGGACCTGGCTCAGCCCATTTCCGCTTACTCGCACGGCATGAAGCAGAAGCTTGCCATCATTTCGGCATGGATACACGCGCCCAAGCTCATCATCATGGATGAGCCGTTTGTCGGCCTTGACCCGAAGGCCGCGCACATCCTCAAGGGCATGATGCGCGAGCTGTGCGACGAGGGCGGCGCGATATTCTTCTCGACCCACGTTCTCGAGGTCGCCGAAAAGCTCTGCGATCAGGTCGCCATCATAAAGGGCGGCAAGCTCATCCGCTCGGGCACGATGAGCGAGGTCAAGGGCGATGACAGTCTGGAGGAAGTATTCCTTGAGCTGGAGGATGAGTCATGCTGAAAATTCTTCTGAAAAAGCAGCTTTACGAGCTTAACAGCAGCTTTTTCTACGACCGCAAAAAGGGCAAGGCGCGCGCGAAATCGACGAGCATCCTGTTCATCGTTCTGTACGCGCTGCTGATGATCGTCGTCATAGGCGGCATGTTCGCCGCGATGTCTTTCATGCTGTGCAAGCCCTTTGTCGGTCTGGGACTTGACTGGCTGTATTTTGACATGATGACGCTTATGGCGCTGTTTCTCGGCGTTTTCGGCGGCGTATTCAACACATATTCAAGTCTTTACAAGGCAAAGGACAACGACCTTATGCTCTCGCTGCCCGTGCCGACGAAGTACATTCTCCTGTCGCGTCTTATGGGCGTGTACCTCATGGGGCTTATGTTCAGCGCCGTTGTCATGCTTCCGGCGATCATTGTTTATTTCATCGTCGCAAAGCCCGCATTCGCCGGAGTTTTCGGCAGCATCCTGCTTACGATCCTTGTGAGCGTTTTCGTGTTCATCCTCTCCTGCCTGCTCGGCTGGGTGGTCGCGAGGGTAAGCGTTCATCTCAAGAGCAAGTCGCTCATCGTCGTTATCATCTCGCTTGTTTTCTTCGGACTTTACTACTTTGTGTGCTTTAACGCCTATGATCTTATCGAGCAGCTTGTCCTGAACGCCGTGACCGTCGGCGAAAAGCTCATGAACTCGGCATATGTTCTGTATATCATCGGCGACTGCGGCGCAGGCGGCTGGCTGTCGATGCTGTACACAACGCTTGCCGTTGCCGTGCTGTTTATCCTCACCTATCGCATTCTCGCGCGCAGCTTTATCAAGATCGCAACGACCTCCGACAAGGTTGCAAAGCGCGAATACCGCTCGCAGACGGCAAAAATGCGCAGCACATCCTCCGCGCTTCTGCACCGCGAGCTTTCCCACCTGCTCTCAAGCCCGACATACATGTTAAACTGCGCCCTCGCCACTCCGATTCTCCTCATTGCCGGTGTGTTTTTGCTCATAAAGGGCGCGGACCTTGTATCGATATTTGAAATGTTCGCTCTTCCCGACGGCTTTTTCACCGCCCTGCTTGCATTCGGCGTATGCGTCCTCGGCGCGATGAACGATATGACCGCCCCCTCCGTTTCGCTTGAGGGCAAGGGCCTTTGGATAGCGCAGTCGCTGCCTGTGCAGCCCAAGGCCGTGCTCCACGCAAAGCTCAGGCTCCACATGCTTTTCACGGTCATCCCCGAGCTGTTTTGCAGCGCATGCATCTGCATCGTGTTCCGCCCCGACTTTGTCTCCGGCCTTCTGTGCGTCATTCTGCCGCCGGTGTTCACGCTGTTTGTCGCCGCGTTCGGTCTGATAATAAACCTCAAAAAGCCCAACCTCAACTGGCAGACCGAGGCCATCGCCGTCAAGCAGAGCATAGGCGTTCTCATCGCGATGTTCGGCGGCTGGGTGATCGCGGCAGTCCTCAGCATTGCCTACTATCTGCTGTACGCGGTTATCGGCTCAACGCTGTTTTTGTGCATCGCAGTCGTGCTGCTTGCGCTTTTGTCCGCGCTGGAGCTTAAATGGATAAACACACGCGGCAGCGAGATATTCAGGTATCTGTGATGAAGTATATTTTAAACAAGCTGCTCATCATAGCAAGCATCGGTCTTGCCGCAGCAGGCGTTATATTCCTCGTCATATCCTTCACCGGAAAATTCGACGGCACATGGCCGCTCGCGGCCTCGCTTATCTGCATAGTGCTTTCAAATATCTTCAATATTATCCGAATCAGACAGGGTAAATGAAAAAATTCCGTATCTTTTCGATACGGAATTTTTTCATTTATTTTATTTCGGGTTTACAGGCCGTATTCTTCGGCAAGCTTTTTGAACGCCGGCAGCGAATTCTCAGCCGTTTTTTCGGACACGCAGTAGGCAAGGCGCGCATAGCCTGCAACGCCGAAGCTGTCCGACGGAACAAGCAGTATCTCAAACTTTTTGGCCTTTTCGCAAAATTCCCCGGCGCTGTCGCCCTTTGGCGCTTTTATAAACAGATAAAACGCGCCGTCCGGCTTTACGCAGTCAAAGCCCATGCCGGACAGGGCATCATACAGCGTGTCGCGATTTTTGGCATAGCTCGTGATATCCGGCCGGACATCAGCGCACTGTGCGAGCATGTGCTGCATAAGGCTCGGCGCGCAGACATAGCCCAGCGCTCTGCCTGCTCCGCACACTGCCGCGAAAACCTCCGCGCTGTCCTTGACGCAGGGCGGCACCATTATGTAGCCGAGGCGCTCGCCCGGCAGCGACAGGGATTTAGAGTAGGAATAGCAGACGATCGTGTTGGGGTAAATATTCGGCACAAACGGAACCTCAACATCGCCGTAAACAAGCTCGCGGTAAGGCTCGTCGGCAATGAGGTAAATGCTCTTTCCCTTTTCCTCCTGCGCGGCCCGAAGGATCTTGGACATGACTCTGAGCGTCTGCTCGCTGAGTATCGCGCCCGAGGGGTTGTTCGGCGAGTTTATGATAACTGCCGCAACGCCTTCCTCCACAGCGTTTTCAAACGCCGCCATGAACGGCTGCATATCGTCCCCTGCCGGCGGAACTATCAGAACCTCCGCTCCGGCATTTTCGGCAAACACCTTGTATTCCGGGAAAAACGGCGCAAGCACCGCGACCTTCTCGCCCTCGGAAACAAGGGCCGACATGACTATCGACAGCGACGAGGAAGCGCCGGAGGTCAGGTAAATGCTCTCGGCCGGTATATCATATCCGGCTCTTTTGCTCTCCTGCGCCGCGGCGGCCTTGCGCGCCGGCATTGCGCCGGGGGCTGCCGTGTATCCGTGCAGGGCTAGGCTCTCCTCGTTTTGGAGAAGCTCGATAAGCGTGTTTTTCACCTTTTCGGGCGTCGGAACATTGGGATTTCCTATGCTGAAATCAAAAACATTTTCGCTGCCTATCTCGCTGCGGCGCGCGTCGCCGTAGGCTGCGATGGCGCGTATGGCCGAATCGCTTTTGCCGAGTGCAAGCATTTTCTTCGCTATCATGGTGCTGCTCCTTTCCGATTTATCGTGTGTGTTGTTTTATCTGAGGTCTGCCAGCTCGTATATAAGTCTCTCGGTCTTATCCCAGCCGATGCAGGCGTCGGTGATACTCTTGCCGTAAACTCCGCCGTCGGGCTTCTGGTTGCCGTCCTCGATGTAGGACTCGATCATAAGTCCCTTGACCAGGTGCAGGATATCGTCCGAGTGGCGCGTGCTGTGAAGGATCTCCTTTGCAATGCGCGGCTGCTCGTCCCACTGCTTGCCGGAGTTTGAATGGTTCGTGTCGATAACGACCGCCGGGTTTTTAAGGCCGCTTTTTGCGTAAAGCTCGCACAGAAGCTTGATATCCTCGTAGTGATAGTTGGGTATCGTTCTGCCGTATTTGTTTGACGAGCCGCGCAGGATCGCGTGTGCAAGCGGATTACCCTTGCTCTGCACCTCCCAGTTTGAGTAAACGAAGGTGTGCGGATGCTGGGCGGCGGTGATGGAGTTCATCATAACGGAAAGATCGCCGCTGGTGGGGTTTTTCATGCCGACAGGCAGATCAAGGCCGCTTGCAGTGAGCCTGTGCAGCTGGTTTTCGGCGGATCTTGCACCGACCGCAACATAAGAGAGCATGTCCGACAGGTAGTGGTGGTTTTCGGGATACAGCATCTCGTCTGCGCAGGAAAAGCCCGTTTCGGCAATCACCTTCATGTGCATTTTGCGTATCGCTATAAGGCCGCGCAGCATATCCGGCGAGCTGTTCGGGTCGGGCTGATGGAGCATACCCTTGTAGCCGTCGCCGGTCGTACGGGGCTTGTTGGTGTAAACGCGCGGAACGATGAGTATCTTGTCTTCGACCTTCTCCTGAACCGTGCGCAGGCGCGAAATGTAGTCGAGCACCGAGTCCTCGCGATCGGCAGAGCACGGGCCAATGACAAGCAGCAGTCTGTCATCCTCGCCGGTGAATATTTTCCTGAGTGCCTCATCGGTGATCTTTTTTCTCTCGGCAAGCTCGGGAGTTATCGGGTACATTTCCTTTATCGCCTGCGGCGTGGGCATTTTTCTTTTGAATTCCATGTTCATGACTCATCATCCTCTTTTTTAACATCAAAGTATTTTCTGCGCTCTGTGGAAAGGCGCATCATGCGGCGTATCGTTTCGCGGTCTCCGTTTGCTATGCTGTTGCGCATAAGCTCGAACTTTTCGGAGAAAAGATCCATCTGGCGAACAAGCTCGTCACGGTTGAGCAAAAACAGCTCGCTCCACATTTCATCGTTTATTTTTGCAATGCGCGTAAGGTCGCGGAACGAGTCGCCCGTGTAATCGACAAGGTGGTGCGAATCCTTGCACACCATAAGCGAAACTGCAATGCAGTGCGCAAGCTGCGAGAGAAAGCCGATCATCTCGTCGTGCTTTTCGGGCGTAAGCTCCGCTATCATGCGAAAGCCCATTATTCTTCCGAGCTCCTTGCAGGTCTCGATAGCTTCGGGCGTATTCTTATCCGTGGGCGTCACGATATAGTTTGCGCCCTCGAATATCTCCATGCGCGCGTTTTCAACGCCGCTGCACTCGCGGCCGGCCATGGGGTGCGCGCCGATGTACTCAAGGTCAGGCCGCAGCATGTTCTGAATTTTATAAATTATGCTGCATTTTACGCCGGTGACGTCGGTTATAAGCGCGTTGGGCTTAATGTACTGCTGATATTTCTCTATCCACTCGACGAACGCATGCGGATACATTGCAAAAACCAGCAGGTCAAACTGCCCGATGTATTCGGGGTTGATCTCGGCTCTGCCGTGCTTTATTATCCCCTCGCGCAGGGCATAGTCTATCGTCTCCTGCCGCCGTGCGACGGCGCCGACCTCAAAGCCGTGCGAGGTGAGCGACTCGGCGTAGCTGCCGCCCATAAGGCCAAGGCCGAGTATAAGTATTTTCGTGTTTTTATCAAGCTTCATATTCTGCCTCCAAACCGATGGAGCTAAGTGCGTCAAAGTAATTCGGATAGCTCTTGCGCACCGCCTCGGCGCCGTCGATAACGCCGCCTGTCATGCTGCACAGTATCGTCAGCGCCATGACTATGCGGTGGTCGTTGTGCGACGAAAGCTCGCGCTGCGGCTTGCTTATACGCCCCGGCTTTATTGTTACGCTGTTTTCGTGCAGCTCGGTCTTGATGCCGAAGGCTTCAAGCTCCTGCGCCATAACGGCGGCTCGGTCGCTCTCCTTTATCCGCAGTCTGCGCGTTCCGGTAAAGCGCGCTCCGTTCCCTGTAGCCGCTGCAAGCGCAAACAGCACAGGGCCGAGATCGGGGCAATTTGAAATGTCAAGCTCCGCGCCGGGCCGTGTAAGCTCCCGGAAATACTCAAGGCACACTCTGTCGCCCTGTATGCTGTTTTCGTTCAGACCGTTCACATTAACTCTGCCGCCGATGAGGTTGAACGCCTCGAGCGCCGCGGCATTTGACCAGTCGCCCTCAACGGTCTTATCTCCGGCAGCATACCGCTGTCCTCCGGGAACGGCAAAGGTGTTTTTCTCATGCTCTGCGATTTTTATGCCGAACGAGCCGAGCGCCGCGGCGGTAATGTCTATATACGCTCTGCTCTCGACCGGCGGAAGGATCTTTATCACGCTGTCGCCGCTAAGCAGCGGAAGCGCAAACAAAAGTCCCGTTATGAACTGGCTGCTGACATCGCCGCGCAGGACATACTCGCCTGCCGTAAGCGCACCGAAAAACTCGATTCCGCCGCTGTCTTTTTTAATTTCGATGCCCTTATCGCCGAGAAGCTGCTCGTATATTCCGACTCCTCTTTCAAGCAGCCGGGGTGTACCCTCGAACCTTACTCTGCCGCCGGTGAGTGCAGGCGGTATCATAAAGCGCAGCGTGCTTCCGCTTTCGCGGCAGCGAAGCACCGCGCCCTCGGGTGTTTTGCCCGTTTTGCCGCATATTTTCACCGTGTCGCCGAGCTTTTCGTATCTTGCGCCGAGCGCGGCAATGCAGTCGAGCGTTGCGAGCATATCCTCGCTTTCGGAAATTCCGTGTATCGTGCTCTCGCCCTCGGCGAGGGCGGCGCATATCATCAGGCGATGCGCATAGCTTTTCGACGGCGGCGCGCTTATCTCGCCGCAAAGGCGCGACGGACTTATTTTAACCTTCATTTTTCTCTCCGATGTAGTCGATAAGGAAATCCAGCGCCTCGTTATAGCCGTCAAGCCCGTGTCCGCAGATGGTCTTGACCGCAACATCGCGGATGTAGCTCACCCGGCGGAACGCCTCGCGCTCGGACACCTCGGAGATGTGCACCTCCACCGTCGGTATGCCGACGCCCTTCACCGCGTCCGCTATCGCGACCGAGGTGTGCGTATACGCGGCCGGATTAAAAACGATGCCGTCAATGCCGTCAAAATACGCCTTCTGTATCGCGTCAACGAGGTCGCCCTCGTGGTTTGACTGATAAAACTCGACCGTGACGCCCTTTTCCTCGGCGTGCTCGCTTATCAGCTTCAGCAGATCCTTATAGCTTTGTCTGCCGTATATCTCCGGCTCTCTTATGCCGAGAATGTTTATATTCGGCCCGTTGAGTACGAGTATTTTCATTCTCCCAGCTCCTTTAATATTGCGTCGGCCTCCGCCTCGGGCGTGGTGTTCGCGTCGATGCGGATCTCTGCCGCCGCCGTGTAGATATCGTATCTCTCTGCATAGAGCTTCTCAAGCGCGCTGCGGCGCGAGGCAAGCGGTCTGTCGTCGGTCGCGATGAGGTTTTCCGGCGCGCGATCCAAAAATACGATCGTTCCGTTCTGCTTGAGTGCTCTCACGTTTTCCGGATCGAGCACAGCTCCGCCGCCGGTCGCAATGACCTTGCCGCCGGTCGCGGCAAGCTCGGCGATCGTCTCTTTTTCAATGCGCCTGAACTCCGGCTCGCCGAATTTGGCGAAGAAATCGGAAATGGACATGCCGATTTTTTTGACGATGTATTCATCCGTGTCGGCAAGCTCCTTGCCGCATTTTTCAGCCAGTATCCTGCCCACGGTGGTCTTGCCGCTTGAGGGCATGCCGACGAGGACAATGTTCTGCTTTGCGCTTTTCACGCTGTCAAACGCGCGTTTTATAAGGCTCTCGTCAAGCTTGATGCTCTGGAACACAGCCGAGGCGTAAACCGCCTGAGCCGAGAGCATGTACAGTCCGCCCTCTGCCGGAATGCCCCGCTCCTGCGCATCGAGTATTAGATTTGTGCGCAGGGGATTGTATATCGCGTCGAGCACGCCCTCAAGCTTCGGGAACGATGAAATGTCTATCGGTCTGCCCTCGACCTTCGGGAACATGCCGGCAGGCGTTGCGTTTATGATGATCTGCGCATCATTGTGCTCCTGCACTGCCTGCTCATATGTTATGCTGCCGCCCTTTCCGCTGCGTGAAACGTAGTCAACGCTCTTTGCGCCCATGAACTCCGCCAGAGCGTGCGCCGTTTTCGATGCGCCGCCGGTGCCGAGGATGAGCACCTTTTTGCCCTTCATGTCAACGCCTGCATGCTTTGCAAGCGCCAGCATGCCGGGAAAATCGGTGTTGTCGCCGTAAAGCTTGCCGCTGCGGTTTACGACGGTGTTCACCGCGCCGATGCGCTTTGCCGTTTCGGATATCTCGTCAAGATACGGGATAACGTCCTGCTTGTAGGGTATCGTAACGTTTATCGCGTTAAACTCGCGCTTTGTCATAAACTCGCCCAGCTCGTCCGGTCTAAGCTCATGCAGCTCGTATTCGTAGTCCGCTATCTGCGCGTGAATTTCGCACGAATAGCTGTGCGTCAGATGCTCGCCGATAAGTCCGTATTTCACTTGTCATCTACTCCTTTCGTCAGCACATCCGTACCGTATCGCAGGCTGAGCATATCCGCAACGCACAGCGCCGCAACGCTGTCGAGCACCGGGCATATCCTGCGGATTATCGCCGGGTCATGCCGCCCGTGGATGCTCAGCTGAGTATTTTCGTTTTTTATAAAGTCAACCGTGTCCTGCGTCTGCGCAATGGACGGCGTCGGCTTAACGGCGCAGCGGAAAACGATCGGCATGCCGTTTGTTATGCCGCCGTTAATACCGCCGTTATTGTTCGTCGTCGTGACTATCCTGCCGCCGGACACTCTCAGTGGGTCGTTGCACTCGCTGCCCTTCATATCCGCGGCGGCAAAGCCTGCGCCGAACTCAACGCCCTTGACGCCGCCGAGGCTGAACACCGCGTGGGAGATCACGCTCTCGACGCTGTCAAACCACGGCTCGCCGACTCCTGCCGGAACGCCGCATATGACGGTTTCCGTAACTCCGCCGACGCTGTCGGCTTCTTCGCGCGCTTTCAAAATGCGCTGCGCCATTTCCTCGCCGCGCGCATCGTCGAGCACGGGGAAGCTTTTTGCGTTGAGCGATTTTATATCGCTTTCAATGTCGCCGAGCTTTCTGTCCGAAACGCCGGCGCACTTTGCGATGTGCGTTGCAAGGCTTATGCCTATGCCCTCGAGCGCCGGGATGATAACGCCGCCTGCCGCAACGAGCGCCGCGGTTATCCTGCCGGAAAAATGTCCGCCGCCGCGATAGTCCTCAAAGCCGTGATACTTGCAGTAGGCCGAAAAATCGGCATGCGCCGGGCGCGCCGGGCCGTAGTTATAGTCGCGGCTTCTGGTGTTCTCGTTTGGGATGACTATGGTCAGCGGAGTGCCGGTCGTTCTGCCGCCAAACACGCCGCTTATGATCTTAAACTCGTCCTTTTCCTGCCGGGGCGTATCCAGCGACGAGGACGGGCGGCGGCGCGTGAGCTGCTTTGCAATGAAGTCCTCATCGACCTTTATTCCCGGTGCGAGTCCGTCTATCACGCATCCGACCGCCGCACCGTGGCTTTCGCCGAATATCGTCAGGCAAACGCTCTGACCGAAGCTGTTTTTCATCCTTAGCCCTCCAAACGCGAGAGTATCTCGTCGGCGCTCATGCGGCAAAGGCGGAACGATCCGATCTCGTCAACGATCACCGCCGCAATGCCGTCGGAGGCCATTTTCTTATCGTGCTTCAAAAACGGCATAAGCTCCTCGGCGCTCTGCCCTATCTTTGAAGGCAGGCCGTATTTTTCAAGCACCGACTTTATCCGCGCCGCGGCATTATCTCCGCTCATCGGGATCATGCCGAGCGCAACGCACTCGCCGTGCAGGAGCTTGCCTGCATTGAAGCTCTCGACCGCGTGGCCGATCGTGTGGCCGAAGTTGAGCACCTTTCGCAGTCCCGTCTCGCGCGGATCCTGCTCAACAACGTTCTTTTTTATCATCAGCGCGCGGTAAATGATCTGCGGAAGATCGGCCGTGAGGTCTGCGCTGTTTTCGATAAGCTCAAACAGCTCGGCATCGTTCGTCGCCGCCATTTTTATCGCCTCGGCAAGGCCGGCCATGAGCTGGCGGCGCGAAAGCGTTTCGAGTACCTCAGGGTCTATGATGACCTTTTTGGGCTGGTAAAACGCGCCGACGATGTTTTTAACGCCCCCGAAATCTATCGCCGTTTTGCCGCCGATGGAGGAATCGACCTGCGACAGAAGCGTTGTCGGAACATTGTAAAAATCCACGCCGCGCATGTAGCAGGATGCTGCAAAGCCGCTCAGGTCGCCTACGACGCCGCCGCCGACGGCAACAACGCAGTCGACTCTTGTAAACGACTTATCGAGCATCTCGGACAAAAGGTGCCGGAGTTCGTCAAAGCACTTGCTCTGCTCGCCCTGCGGTATGGTGACGATCGCCGCCTCGCCGCACTGCGCGGCAACGGTCTCGGCGTACTGCGCCGGAACTCCGCTGTCGGTAACGACGAGCACGCGGCGGTTCAGGTTCAAGAGCTCACCGGCCTTTTTAATTGCGCCCGGCTCGAGCACGATGTCATAATTCCATGTATCGGTCTTTACGGGGACGATCATATCTGTCACTCTCCGATTTTAAGATTTGAGTAGTAGGTTCCGACGAGCTTGAGCTTTGCGCAGATAGCCGACAGCTCGCGGAGCATATCCTGCCCGTTTTCGTTGTTTATGTTTCCCTCGGCCTCGATGTAGAAGAAGTAGTTCCACTGCAGGTCCTTCATCGGACGCGAGCGCAGGTTGCGCATATTAAAGCCGTGCGAGCCGATGATGTTGAGCATCTGCGCAAGAGAGCCGGCCTCGTTTTTGACGGTGAACACGAGGATGAAGTTCTCCTCGGCGCGGCTCGACATTGAAGCCGGCCTGTTCTGTGCACGGGAGAGCGCCGCAAAGCGCGTTGTGTTTATCTTGCTGTCGTTAATGACCTTATCAATAATATCGAGCTCGAAAATTTTGCTCGTCTCATCCGAGGCTATGGCGGCAACCGTTGCGTCGTTTTTCTCCTTGACGTACTGCGCGGCAAGCGCCGTGTTTGAAAACGTCTCGGTCTCGAAACCGTGCGCGCGGATGTACTCGCCGCACTGCTCAAGCGCCTGCGGATGGCTTATAACAGTCTTTATGCTGTCTAGCGACGCGCCTTCTACGCCGAGCAGATTATGCTCTATCGGAAGATCGACGACCTGGTTTACGAACAGGTCGCCCGAGAAGATAAGATCCATGACCGTTCCGACCTCGCCGGCTGCGCTGTTTTCAAGCGGCAGCACCACGCAGTCATATTCGCCGCGCTCGACCGCGCGGTATGCGTCGCCGAAATCGGAATACGGGATAAGCTCTGCCTCCGGGAACATGCGCTTTGCCGCCATGTAAGCAAACGCGCCCTCAACGCCGCAGTAGGTCACGCGCATGCCGTTTAAAAGCTTCGACTGATACTCGCAGGAGAGATCTATCGTCTTTCTGAGAAACTGCACATAATACGACTCGATATCCGCGTTCTCAATAAGCTTTCGGTCGCGGTCTATAAGCTCCTTTTCGCGCACTGCGTCCTTGACGGACAGGCCGTGCCGCTTTTTATATTTTGCTATCACCGCCGCAGCCTGCATGCGCTGCTCAAAAAGCTTTGCCATTTCGGCGTCTATGCGGCTTATCTCGTTTCTGGAAGTCTCAAGTTCGTTCATATCGCTACCTCTGTCTATTCAATAAAAATATGCGGCCCCTTTGCAAAGGAACCGCATTCAATGACAATTATTCGCCGCCGAAACGGCTTTTATGCGTGCATTGTTACGTCCTTTGCCAGGCGGTGCTGCGCCAGCCATAATAAAAAACGCAGTACGAATAAAATCGTACTGCGTCAAAAGACATGGATGCACTGCGGACAGACTCAGACACGGAACAATTGCCGATCGTTGTGCAGCGTGCAGTCATTTCCGTATCCTCGCTTTCCTGATTTATTAACGAATAAATTATACTCACACCCGGCGGCCTTGTCAATTGCCGCTTTTGAACAAAATTCTATGCGTCCCGACAGATGGTTTTAGTAAATATCGGGGCAGTTTCGAAAACTGCTCGTCGGGCCAGGTGCATTTCCCCAAGCCCCTTTGGGCAGCATGGGCGCATTTTGGCCGCTCAAATCGGTTTAACCCCACAGGGCGGTGAGCATAGGTATTATCTGCTTCTTGCGGCTCATTACGCCGGGCAGGAAGATCATGTTATCCTTGGGTTCGGCGGAGAAGGCACGGCGGATGGTGTCGTCGCTGCCGATGTAGAGAAGCCGGGTGCCCTCGAGAAGGACGTCGGTGAGCATGAGGATGACGATGTCGTAGCCGTGATCGTCCTTCATGCGGCGCATCTCACTGAGGAATTCCTCGCGGCGCTCGAGCATTTTCGCCGAGTCAAGAGTCGTGATCTGACCGACGCCGAGTATCTGTCCGGAGAGGTGGAACTCCTTGAAGTCGGAGCGGATAAGCTCGGATACGGGCTTTGTGTCGGACGAGCCGGAAAACAGCTCCTTTCCCAGGGCCTCAAGTGAAACGTTTGCAATGCGCGCCATACGTTCGGCAAGCGCGGTATCACGCTTCGTGCAGGTCGGGGATTTGAACATGACCGTGTCGGACAGTATGGCCGCCGCCATAAGCCCGGCCATTGCCGGCGAAGGCATTACGCCGTGCTCCTGATACATGCCGCATATTATGGTCGTCGTGCTGCCTACAGGCTCGTTGCGCATGCGGATAGGCTGTGCCGTCTGGATGTCGGCAAGGCGGTGGTGATCTATTATCTCCAGTATCTCGGCCTGCTCAAGACCGGCTACCGCCTGCGCCTTTTCGTTGTGGTCAACGAGCACGACGCGCTTTCTGCGCGGACGCAGCAGGTGATATCTTGACAATGTGCCGACGACCTTTTCGTTTTCGTCGAGCACGGGGTAGCAGCGATAGCGGCTTTTGAGCACTTCCTCGCGGACATCGTCGATGTAGTCGCTCAAATGGAAGCATATCGTATCCTCGGTGTGGCACGGGCGAGAGATGGGGATCGCCTGATAGATGAGCTTTGCAACGCGCGCAGCGTCAAACGGAGTGGATACGATGCAGGTTTTACCCGCTTTTTCAAGCCACTGCTTTTTTGCCTCGGTCTGGCACAAAACGATGCAGTTTACGCCGAGCTTGAGCGCACGCTCGACCATGTCGGGCTGATCACCGCACAGCACGATGCTGTCGGGGTCGTTGAACAGAAGCGTATCGCAGCTTTGCGGCAGCGCAATGACGACGTTGCCCGAGATGCAGTCGAAAAGCTCGGCATCCTCGTTGAGTATCTTGCCCTCGAGCACGCTCAGCACATTGTAAAGCGGAACATCGTCGATGTGCGGATCTATTATGGTCAGCAGGCTGTACGACGCGATATCGCCGGCCGAGAGAGTGCCGTGCAGGGTGCCGTCCTCGTTTATGACGGGAATGACGGACACCTTCTGCTCGCGCATCATGCGCCACGCTCGGTTCATCGTGACCGAGGAGTTCAGCGCAGGGGGCGTATCGAAATCAAGGTCACGCACCTGCGTGCGCACGTCGTTTATCTGGCGCGGCGGCTCAAAGCCGAATTTATCGAGCATGCGCTGGGTCTCGTCGCTTATATGTCCAAGGCAGGCTGCGGTGTATTCCCTGTCGCCGAGGGCGTTGCGAAGCGCCGCATAGCTCATCGCCGCGACGATCGAGTCGGTGTCCGGATTACGGTGGCCTACCACGAAAATTTCATTCATTATTCTTTCCTCCGCTCTTGGATTCTTCACAATTATAGTATGTGATTTTTAAATGTCAACAGAAAAAGCTGCATCTTAACAGATGCAGCTATGCGTTTTATATCACTTTTTATTCCCCTGCGCATGCATCGAGCAGATCGCATATCTCCTGCGCCGAACCTGCGGCGGCAAAAGCTCCGTTTCCGTAATCGGCATAGGCGCGGCCGTCATCAATATAAATGAGCACAAAATCAGGCTCGACACCGTCATCAAAGCTGACCGCGTAATCGGCCTCGCCCGACACGACATATTCGCTGTACGCATCTTCTGCCGGCGCAAGCAGTGTGCGGAGCTTTTCAGCTGTCTCCGCCGAGACAGCAGCTCTTGTTTTCGCATTCTGAGCCAGAGTATATGTTGTTTTGTCACCATTGCTGGTTTGTCCGGTGAATCTCCCGTCCAGAACAGGCAGCGTCTCTTCAACATACAATTTGATTGAATCGACTTTGTTTTCCGCCGGTCCGAACATACCGCTTTTGGCTCCCGCGAATATGACAAGGGCAAGGCATGCCGCTACGGACAGATATTTTATCCACACTATACCGGTTTTCTTCTTCGGCTTTGCCTTTATGCCGGACATAATCTTTTCATGCAGTCCGTCGGGCAGCGGCTCTTCCTCGTGCAGCTGAGCCGACACCGCCGAGAACGCATCGTAAACGCTTCGGCACTCCGGGCAGGCGGCAATATGCTCGCGCACGAAGCTCTGCTCCGCTTGGCTAAGCTCGCCGTCGAGAAGGCAGCTTATCATTTCTCTGCACTTTTCACAGTCTGTCATGTTTTGCCGCCTCCTTTCATTCCTTTTGACGCTATAGACTCCGGAATGTTCCCGCTGTCGAGCAAAAATGTGCACAATCTCTTACGCGCGCGGAAAATACGCGACTTGACCGTGCCCTCCTCAAGCGAAAGCGCCTTACCTATCTCGGCATAGCTCATGCCGCAAAGCTCTCGCATGACAAGTATCTGCCGCTGCTTATCCGGCAGAGTCTTCAATCCCTCCTCCACCGACTGCATGCTTATCTTTTTTATAAGCTGCTGCTCGGGGTCGGCTTTCGGGTCGGGGATGTCAAGCTGAGCATCCTCGTCATCGTCGCTCACGGTAAGAGATACCTGCTGCTTTCGGCTTTTCGAGCGCAGAAAATCAAGGCAGACGTTCGTCGTTATCCTGTATATCCACACGGAAAACTTACTGTCGCCCCTGAACGAGGAAAGGCTGCCGTAGGCCTTGATAAACGCCTCCTGCGTCATATCGAAGGCATCGTCGCGGTCCCCCACCATGCGCAGCGCAAGGTTATAGACCGTTTTTTCGTACTTCAGCACAAGCTCCTCAAAGGCGTTTGCGTCGCCGCCGAGAACTTTTTCGATTATTTTCTTTTCAGAAACTTCAGTCATACAAGCTCTCTCTTTATACCTTTTATTATTTCCTCAAGCTCATCGAGCGTTTCGACCTTCACAAGGCGCTGCTTATAGTACCCGGCGTACGCCACGCCCTTGAGGTACCACGGTATCTGGTGCCGCGCCTCAAGACATGCAAGGCGCTCACCGAACTTTTCCGCATACATTCTCGTATGCCGCAGGGCAAGGTCCATACGCTCGGCAAGCGGCGGCTTTTCCGGTATCTCTTTGCCGGAGATCAGTGCGTTTGCCTCGGCAAAAAGCCACGGATCTCCGAACACTCCGCGACCTGCCATAGCAAGATCGCAGCCGGTGTAGCGCAGGATATGCGCCGCATCCTCGGCGGAAAATATATCGCCGTTTGCGATGACCGGAATATCGACGGATTTTTTCACCTCGCGGATGATATCCCAGTCCGCACGGCCGGAGTACATCTGCGCTCTCGTTCTGCCGTGCACGGCTATCGCGGAAGCCCCTGCCTGCTGCATTATCTTTGCAAACTCCACGGCATTGACGCTTCCGCCGTCAAATCCCTTTCGGAACTTGACCGTAACGGGGACATCGACGTTCGACACCACCGCCTGTACTATTTTCCCGGCAAGCTCCGGATCGCGCATGAGCGCCGAGCCGTCGCCGCTTTTGACGATCTTGCCCACCGGGCAGCCCATATTTATATCCAGCATATCCGCGCCGGAATATTCGATCGCCATAGGCGCCGCCTGTGCCATTATCTCCGGCTCGTGGCCGAATATCTGTGCGGCAAAGGGGCGGCAGGCCGGCAGATTATAAAGCAGGCTTTTTGTCTTATTATCGCCGTAGCACAGCGCCTTCGCACTGACCATCTCGGTCGTCGTGAGTGCGGCGCCAAGCCCGGTGCATATCGCACGGAACGCAAAATCCGTGACCCCTGCCATCGGCGCAAGCGTCAGCAAGCCGTTAATCTCAACATTGCCTATCTTCACCATAATATATCCAGTCCCACCGGGCAGTGATCCGAGCCCATGATTTCGGGCAGTATGTAAGCATCCTTTATGTTATCACGCAGCCTGTCGGATACGACAAAGTAGTCGATACGCCAGCCGACGTTGCGCTCACGCGCAGCCGCACGGTAGCTCCACCACGAATACGCATCGCGCTTATCGGGGTAAAGCGTGCGGAAGCTGTCGATAAATCCGGCATCGAGAAGCTCGGTGAACTTGCCGCGCTCTTCGTCGGAAAAGCCGGGGTTAAAGTGGTTAGTGTCGGGATTTTTGAGGTCTATCTCACAGTGGGCAACGTTCATATCGCCGCAGACTATGACGGGCTTAAGCTTATCCAGCCCCATAAGATACCCTCGGAAATCATCCTCCCAGCTCATGCGATAGTCTAGGCGCTTGAGCTCGTTCTGCGAATTCGGAGTGTAGACACATACAAGGAAAAATTCATCGTATTCGAGTGTTATTGATCTGCCCTCCGTTTCGTGTCCGGGGATGTTTTGTCTCACGCTTATTGGCGTGTGCTTTGTAAATATTGCCGTACCGGAATAGCCTTTCTTTTCGGCATAGCTCCAGTAGCTTTCGTATCCGGGCAGATCGAGCTCTATCTGACCTTCCTGTAATTTTGTCTCCTGCAGGCAGAAAAAATCCGCGTCAAGCGACCAGAATATATCCTCAAAGCCTTTTTTTACGACGGCGCGCAGGCCGTTTACATTCCAGCTTATAAATCTCATTCGTTCAGCCCCCTCGCGTCGGAAAGCGCAGCATTGCGCAGCCTCGGTGCCTCGCCGGACGCGCCGTTTTTTGTGTTCTCGGTTTTTACTGCAACAAGGCGGTTTATCTTAACGCCCATTTCACGGAACTTGCACTCGTAGTCGGTCATGACTCCGCCCTCGCCGCCGGCATGCAGGTCATTGGTCACGCTGTGGACCTCCCAGCCCTCGGCCTTTATCTGCTCAAGCGACCAAGTAAACAGCGGCAGATTATCCGTCTTGAAGCATACCTCACCGCCCATTGGCAGGATATCGGCATATATCCGCAAAAAATTCGGAGATGTGAGCCGATGCTTTGCGTCGCGGCTTTTCGGCCACGGGTCGCAGAAGTTGACGAAAACGCGCTCGACCTCGCCGGGAGCAAACACCTCGCGCAGCTTCAGTGCGTCCATAGATATAAACCGCACGTTGTCTGTCTCTTCGGCGCAGGCGCGCTCCATGGCGATGACCATGGCGTCCTCGACCTTCTCAAGCGCTATAAGCTCAGCGCCGGGATTTTCCTTTGCCGTGCCGACCGTGAAGCGGCCCTTGCCGCAGCCGATCTCGAGCCACAGGCTCTTTCCGGGAAAGCTCTCACGCCATTTTCCGCGCAGTGCGGCAGGCTCGGCTATCTGCACCGCTGCGCACTTTTCCATGCGCGGCTGCAAATTCGGTTTTTTTCTCATTCGCATTTTAAGATCACTCTCCGAAGCTTTATCCATAGTAAAATACCATACATTCGACAAAACATCAATCCGAAAATCATTCAATATCAACACATTTTCGGCAAAAAACCGGACATTTTCTGACATATAACTACTTGAAAACTTAAAAATCTTATGATATAATGCAATAATCAAATAATTAACACCCCTTTGTTGCGTTTTTAAGGAGAATAAATATATGAAGCGTGTAAAAGTATCTAATAACGTAATCCGCCGCCTTCCGAGATATCTTAGAAAGCTCGACGAGCTTACCGATGCAGGCGTGAGCCGCATATCATCCGGCGAGCTGGGCCGCCAGCTCGGTCTCACCCCCTCGCAGATCCGTCAGGACTTCAGCTGCTTCGGCGAGTTCGGCCAGCAGGGCTACGGTTATAAAGTCACCGCACTTCGCGCTGAGATCGCATCCATCCTCGGCATGGACAGGGGCTACAGCGCCATCCTCATCGGTGTTGGTAACCTCGGTCAGGCACTTCTGTGCAACTTCTCATTCAAGACCTGGGGCTTTGACCTCAAGGCCGCGTTCGACGTTAAACCGCAGCTTATCGGAACCGATTACGAGGGCGTAAAAATCCACGACATGGCCACCCTGCCGCAGTTCCTTTCCGAAAACAAGGTCGATGCAGCCGTTCTGTGTGTTCCCAAGGCTCACGCGGTTCAGACCACCGAGCTTCTCACCTCGCACGGCGTGAACGCGATCTGGAACTTCACCAACGTCGAGCTGACCGCTCCCGAGAGCAGCACCATCGTTGAGAACATCCACTTCTCCGACTCTCTGCTGTCGCTGAGCTACTACATCTCCGAGGATAACGACGAGAAGGCCGCAAGAGCTGCAAGAATGAACAAATAAGCTTACCATTTCAAAAGCCGGCCAAAAGCCGGCTTTTTTCTTTGGAGGGACAACACATGTCAGACACGATAGCCGCCGTTTCCACCGGCACTCAGGTCTGCGCGATAGGCATCGTCCGTATGTCCGGAGGCAAGGCGATCGAAATCGCAGACAGGCTCTTTTCGCCCGTGTCGGGGCGCAAAATGGCCGACTGCGAGGACAGAAAGCTCATCTACGGAAAGCTCTGCGACGAGCAGGGTCGGCTTCTGGATATCTGCCTTTGCACGATAAGCCGCGCTCCGAACAGCTACACCGGCGAGGACACCGCCGAATTTCAGTGCCACGGCTCGCCCATCGTTCTGCGCGCGGTGCTCGAGGCGGCGTTCAGCCTCGGCGCGAGGCAGGCTCTGCCCGGCGAGTTCACAAAGCGCGCATTTCTTAACGGCCGCATGGATCTTTCCGGCGCGGAGGCAGTCGCGGATATCATCGACGCCGAAACCGCCGAGGCCGCGCGCAACGCAGCCGGTCAGCTCGGCGGAGCTATATCGCGCCGCATCGATGAAATATACGGTACGCTCACCGACATAAGCTCGCACTATCACGCGGTGCTCGACTATCCCGACGAGGATATCGAGGACTTCACCCTTGCGCGATACGAATCGGATATAGAGCGCTGCACGGCAGTGCTTGAAAGCCTTCGCGCAAGCTATGACAGCGGAAAGCTTCTGCACTCGGGCGTTCCGGCTGCGATAGTCGGGCGGCCCAACGCCGGAAAAAGCTCGCTTTTGAACGCCGTTTTGGGCTATGACCGCGCCATAGTCACCGATATCCCCGGCACGACGCGCGACACGATCGAGGAAAAGCTGCGTCTCGGCGGCGTACTGCTTCGTTTGACCGACACAGCCGGCATTCGTGAGACCGACGATGAGATAGAGCGCATGGGCGTCACGCGCTCGCGCCGCGCAATGGAGCAGGCAGACCTTGTTCTAGCCGTCATCGACGGACACCGCGAGATAACGTGTGAAGATCTTGAGCTTATAAAATGCGCCGAGCGCGCGCCGCACGGCATCGTCATTTTATCCAAACATGACCTTGGCAGTTTGAGCAAAATGCCCAAAACAACGCTGCCGATCATCGAGATAAGCTCAGTCACCGGCGAGGGGCTTGATAAGCTCGAGGACACGGTGCGCGCGCTGTTTCCCATGCCGGCCGCGCCTGCCGGAGAGATACTGACGAATGCCCGGCAGTTTGACGCCGTTTCGCGCGCGCTTGAATCCATGAAAGCAGCCGGCGGCGCGATGCGATCGGGCTGCACGCCCGACATAGTCCTCACCGAGACCGAGACCGCCATGGCCGCCCTCGGCGAGCTTACCGGACGCACCGTGCGCGAGGAGGTCACGAACCGAATATTCGAGCGCTTCTGCGTTGGTAAATAGAAAGACAAGAAGCAAAAACAGACGGCTGGGCCGTCTGTTTTTTATTTTATATAAGGAAGTCCCGTCTGGGGGCGCGGATAGAACAGCACCTTCGGGCAGGCTTTGCCCGTCAGAGCCATTGCGCGCTCAAGCGCTTTCTGCACATCGCGGACAGGCTCCATGAGCATCGTGCGCGCCTCGTCGTCGCTCACGTTCGGACAGCTGAGTATTACCCTTGCGCCCTTGCGGTATATCTTCGCAAGCAGCAGGACGTGATCCATCTGGATCTCGTAATGCTCCGTCGTCCACTTTTCTACCTCCGGCAGCGTTTTTCCCGAGCCGAACGCGCGCAGCATATCCGGGGAATTCACGCCCTCGGCGCAGCCGCAGGTGAGCAGCGTAACGATATCGCCGTCGAGTATCTCCGTAAGGCCTATAAGCGCCTTTGCCGACTGATAAAAGTCGATATCCAGCGGCTGACCGGGGCAGGTCACGATAACGTCGGGCTTTTCGATACCGACGCCGAGATAATCGCGCACATATTTGACCGCCGCGCTGTGGCACTCGACAAGACTGCCGGTGAAAACGGCGGCTATTTTCATCTCGTTATTGAGAATGCAGTTTACGCCGAAGTCAATGCCGAACAGCTCTGCCGCTTCGATCATATCGTCGCTCACGGGGTTTCCGTCGATCTTGCCAATGGCCGCGTTGGGGTCAAGTATCCGCTCGGGGCGGTGGTTTATGCGGATCGTCTCCTCGCTTGATATGCCGGGCAGCACGGACTTTCGTCCGCCGGAGAAGCCTGCGAACTCATGCGGCTCGACCTTGCCGATCTGAACATGAACATCGCACTCATATGCCCTGCGGTTTACCGTCACGGGCGTTCCGTTCGAGCTGTCGCCGAGATATATAAGATTATCCTTATCAAACGGCGTGTGGTTTACGCACGTTACCTTGCCGTAAAGCTCGCCGAGGGCGCACCTCATCTCGTCCTCGGTTGCCGGGCGGTGAACGCCGATAGCAACGAAAAACGTGATATTCTCAAGTTCTATGCCGCCCTTGACAAGCTCATCGACCGCGACCTTCGCCATTGGCGCCGTGGGAATGCCGCGCGTTGCGTCCGATATCAGGACGCAGGCGGTTTTCGCGCCCTTGTCGCGCACAATCTCATGCAGAGTTTTGCCGGAAACAGGCTCGGCAAAGGCTTTTTCTATAGCCGTCACTTCGTCTATCGCCGCAAGCTGCCTTGTCTGCACCATTCCGGCGCAGTTGGCTTCCGGCAGGCGCAGCTCGATGCCGAGCATCGTGTCTTTATATATGCACACGCCGTCTTTATTTTCTAATGTATACATTGCGCTGTCCTCCAAGATAAGAAAATCGGAGGGGCAGAGCCCCTCCGACTGTAATTATTTTGCCATCAAAGCTCGACGTCCTTGCCGCCGGTGAGATCCTCTTCGGGCTTCTCGATGCAGGCATAGTTGCCCTTGCCGGTGAAATCGCAGATGAAGTTGCGAAGCTCAAAGAGCGTTACCGGTACGAATGCAACGGGTATTGCCGCGTAAGCCCATGCATAGGGGATCCTGAGTGCGGGCGTCAGACGGAATCCGGCCTTCATGCAGTACTGAATGCCGATGACGACCATAAGAATGCAGATACCGACGATGATAAGCTGCGTAAGCTTGGTCAGGAAATTCTGTACCTTCTTCGGCATGTGCTCTTTGAAGACAACGATCGCGACATGCTCACGGCGCGCTGCAAGCACCGCAACGCTCATCATGCCGAACCAGACGAGCATTATCTTCAGCAGCTCTTCCGACCATGTCAGCGAGTTGTTCAGAACATAGCGAAATATGATGTGAGCCATGAGGATAACTACCATCGATACCAGCACGAGTATGAGCAGCACCTTCATTATCTTGAATACTACTTCGAGGGCTTTGTCAATTTTTTCAACCATTTGTCTTCTCCTTCCGGATGTGTCTTCAGCCGCCTCGGCGGTCAGACGTTAGAGAAATCAGAACTTGGAAATCTGTGCGAGAACGTCCTTAACGTCGTTCATGTACTGATCGACTGCGTCCTGGCCGATGTCCTTAGCAACGAGCTTGATAACGGCAGGCTGTGCGACCTTTGCCATCTCGGCTCTTGCGTCTGCGGAAACTTCGTTGATCTGCATGCCGTACTTGTCGGCGAGGTCGGCGAGGATGAGATCCTCACGCTCGAGGTTGCAGAAGCGGCTGAATTCCTGAGCGTAGATAGCGCCGGCCTGAACGACCTTCTGATATGCCTGGGGCAGGCTGTTGAAGAACTCGAGGTTGCAGACCAGAGGCATTGCGTCATAGATGTGGTTGGTCAGCGACAGGTACTTCTGGACCTCATAGAGCTTCTTATCGGTGACGTTTGCGATGGGGTTCTCCTGTGCGTCAACGACCTTCTGAGAAAGGGAGATGTAAAGCTCGGAGAATGCTACGGGAGTGGGATTGGCGCCGAGTGCGGAGAAGGACTCCATGTGGTTGTTATTCTGCATGGTGCGCAGCTTAACGCCCTTGAAGTCGGCGATGCTGTTGATAGCGGAGACGTTGCTGGTGACCTGGCGCATGCCGTTTTCCATGTAAGCCATGCCCTTGAGGCCCTGAGCCTCCATCTTGTCGAGGAGGTTGGTGCCGACATAGCTGTCGAGAACCATCCATGCCTCGGTGTAGGAATTGTAAACGAAGGGGATGTCCATTACTTCGAACTCGGGAACGTAGGATACGACCGGAGCGAAGGATGCGACCGCCATCTCGAGGTTGCCCTGAGCGACCTGCTCAAGAGTCTCCTCCTCGCCGCCGAGCTGGCCGGAAGCGCAGACCTCTACCTGAACCTTGCCGTTGGTGTGGGACTCAACGTATTTCTCCATCTGATACAGACCGAGAGTTGCGGGGTAAGAGTCGGAGTTTTCGCAAGCGATGCGGATGGTGTAGGTCTCGTCGCCTACATCCTCGCCGCCGGCGCTGTTACCGTCGTTGCCGCCGTTGCCGCAGGCGCACAGTGCAAACACCATGACCAGGGCAAGAAGCAGTGCAATGATTCTTTTTGACATTTTCATTTCTCCTTTTTAATTTTTCGTTATTTTCAGTTAACTAACGACTATGAGAGATAGCCCATCGACTCCGGCAGCCACAGCGCAAGATCCGGGATAAATGTCACGAGCAGCAGTATGGCTATCGTCGTCAAAAGGAATGGCAGGGCTTCTTTTGCCGTTTCCTCTATGCGGACGCCTGCAATGGGGCTGGTGACGAACAGCGTGACGCCGAAGGGCGGAGTTGCAAGACCTACGACGAGGTTTATGCAGAACACGAGGCCGATGTGCAGAGGATTGATGCCGATCGCCCATGCGATGGGAGCGATGATCGGAGCAAGGATAACGGTGGATGCGTAGTCATCCATGAACATGCCGCAGACAAGAAGCAGCACGTTGACAAGCAGCAGGAAGCCCCACTGCGGCATCTGGCTCAGAGGCTCGATGAGCAGGCTCATGACGCGCTCGTTTGCGATGCCCCATGCCATTGCGGTGCCTGCGCCGGCGAGGATGAGAACGAGGCCGGAGGTGGAGGCAGCTTCAATGATCATATCGGGGATATCCTTGAGCTTGACCGAGCGATTTACAAAGAAAGCGATGATCGCACTGTAAACGACTGCAACGCCGGATGCTTCGGTGATCGAGAATATACCGCTGAATATACCGCCGAGGATGATGACCGGCAGGAAGAGGGCCGGCAGAGCCTTAAGGGTAGCCTGTCCTTTTTCCTTCCAGGTGGACTTGCCGTAGGACGGATATCCGCGCTTTTTCGCGGTGCGGTGTGCGATGACGCACTGCATGAGAGCTATAAGTATAGCAGGGGTAACGGCCGCCATAAACAGGCCGGCTATCGAGGTGTTGCCGACTGCCGTGCAGTAAAGGATCATCAGCACGCTCGGCGGCATGATCGGGCCGAGCAGCGAAGCCGAGGACATGACCGCAGCCGAGTACGCCGGCGAATAGCCTTCCTTCTTCATCATGGGGATGAGGAAAACGCCGAGGGACGCAGCCGATGCGACCGCCAGACCGACGATCGAGCCCATCAGCAGCGATGCACCGATGGTGACGATAGCGATGGCGCCCTTGAAGTTGCCGAACCACACGTTAACGAATTTGACGAGCGATTCAAGCAGGCCGCCGCGCAGCATAAGCTGGCCGGTAAGTACGAAAAACGGTACTGCGAGGAATGAGAAGCTGTTCATGCCTCCGTACATTTTTATCGCAAGCTGGACAATGTTGAGGTCTGCCGAAAGCAGGTAGACCACAGTGGTGATAAGAAGGTTGTATGCGATTGGCAGGCCGATTATCATCAGTGCCAGGAAGCATACGATCATCAGTATCAATGACGTTGACATAGCTTCTCTCCTTATAGGCTCTCTGGATTTGTAGGTTCGCGGTACTGCGCATTTTTTGTGTATTTTGTGGGATGCACAGTTTATACCGCGTTGTTATCATTATAACTGTTTTTGTGAAAAAATATATAACTATATTAACTTGAATTATTAAAAAAATAATTTTAGTATTTTCTGCACAAAATAATACTGCACTTTTTGTGCACAAATTTCTGTTGACAAGCTAAAATTTATAGCTTTTTAACAATCTTTTTTAAATTGCATGTTAAAGGGCTTTAAAAAATATAACTCCGTTAACGAGAAACGAAATTATCCGCCGCTTTGTTTGACTTTGTATTCGTTTGTCATTATATTTATTATATCGCTGCGATATATCGCAGGAGCGTAACCGTTCATAATACCTGTTGGAGGAATGACATATGCAGAAAAAGATCAAGAACCGTGAGGCGTTACTGTCGCACGGCGACATCAACGGAAGAAAGATCGTTCTGGACATCACCGAGAAAACGCTTCAGCATCTCGATGCTTACGAGCGCATCAAGAGCATCGCACATATGGAAGGCGATACACTTTGCATCGGCTCGCGCCGCTGGGATCTGAGCAAGAAGCGCAACGTCTATCTGCTCGGTGCAGGCAAGGCCTGCAATCATATGGCCATGGCTGTTGACGAGATCCTCGGCGACCATCTTACGCGCGGCATTGCCATAGTTAAAATAAAGGAAGACACAGATGTTTTCCGCAAGACCGACGTCTATGTCGGCGGTCACCCCCTGCCCAACGAAGAGGGTCTGCGCGCATGCAAGGAGATCATAAAGCTCGTTGACAGTGCAAACGAGGATGATCTTTTTATAGTAGTAATAAGCGGCGGCTCGTCCGCTCTCATGAGCTGCCCCATCGAGGGAATAACTCTTCAGGATGAGATCGACACCACCGACGTCATGCTCAAGTCCGGCGCAGGCATTTATGAGATAAACGCCATCCGCCGCCACATCTCGGCCATGAACGGCGGCATGCTCGCAAAGCGCATCCGTGAGCGCGGCGCGGAGCTTATCGGCTTCGGCATCTCCGATGCGGTCGGCACTCCGGCGACCGGCGATATCGGCGAGCCGTACAAAAACTACAAGGGCACTCCCATGGGTCCGGATCAGACCACGCTTGAGGAGGCACGTCAGGTCATCCGCGATTACGACGTTGCAGACCGTCTGCCCAAGAGCGTTGTTGACTACCTGATGAACGTAGGTCCCGAGGGTGAAACTCCCAAAGCTTTCCCCGAAAACACCTATTTCCTTATAAACAGCCTGCCCGACTCCTGCCTGACGGCAAAGCGCATATCCGAGGAGATGGGCATTCCGGCAATAATCCTCACCTCTTATCTCGAGGGCGAGGCCAAGGACGTCGGAACGGTGTTCGCCTCCCTCGCACGCGAGATACAGAACTACGGCAACCCCATAAAGCCGCCCTGTGTCCTGCTGTGCTCCGGCGAAGCCACCACCAAGATCCTGGATAACTCCACCATCACCGGTCACGGCGGCCCCGGCCAGGAGCTTACGCTTTCCTACTCCATTTCCGGCAAAAAGGCCCCCGGCTGCGTGTGCCTGTCCATCGACTCCGAGGGCACCGACGGAACCACCGTCGTTGCAGGCGGCATGACCGACTCCACCAGCTACGACGCCGCATGTGAAAAAGGAATCGACATTTTTGAAAACCTGCGCGGCCACGCCTGCTTTGAAGCGCTCGACGCGATCGGCGACGCAGTGTTCACCGGCAACACCGGCACAAATCTGTGCGATTTTAATATAATGTATGTTCCTGAGCTGCCTGCCAAAAAGCTCAAGGGCAGCCGCATCAAAAAGGTTCACGCACGCCAGATCATCGACTGCAAGTGCCGCCCGATGGTCGAGGTCGACGTTATAACCGAGGACGGTTCGATCGGCACCGCCGCAGCTCCCACCGGCTCCTCCGTCGGCATGCACGAGTCATTCGTTCTTCGTGATAGCGACCCTGCCGAGTACGACGGCATGTCCGTACACAAGGCCGTTGCAAATGTAAACGACATAATCGGCCCTGCGCTCATCGGCATGGACACGCTCGACCTCGACGCCATCGACAGAAAGATGATCGAGCTTGACGGCACCGACAACAAGTCCAAGCTCGGCGGCAACGCGATCTACTCTGTCTCCGTCGCAGCCTACCGCGCAGCAGCGGCAAGCCTCAAGCGTTCGCTTTACGACTACATCGCAGGCGGCGATATCAAGACCGTTCCCATCCCCTCCTTCAATGTTCTCAACGGCGGCAATAACGCCGGCATAAAGCAGGCGTTCAACGAGTTCATCGTCATGCCCTACCGTGCATCAGATATCGAGCAGGCAGTTGAGATAGCCGTCAAGGTCTTTAACCGCCTAGGCAAGGTCATCCGCGAGTACACCGGCTCCGAGCCCCGCGTCGGCGGTTCGTTCGGCTGGTGCGCTCCGTCGGAGGATCCCGAGGTCTGCCTGAACCTCATCCAGAAGGCGATCGACGACTGCGGCTACACCGAGCAGTGCGCCTTCGCGCTCGACTGCGCCATGAGCGAAATGTACGACCGCGAGAGCAAGACCTATTACCTCAACGGCAAGCAGGTCACGACCGACGAGGTCATCGCCTATGTCAAGGCCCTGACCGAAAAGTACAACTTCGTGTTCATCGAGGATATGCTCGACGAGGACGACTGGGACGGCTTTGAGAAGGCACACAAGGAGATCACCCGTACCTTCATCATCGCCGACGACTTCACAGTTTCCAACCCCGAGCGCATCCGCAAGGCATATGCGCGCAACAGCATCGATGGCTTCATTCTCAAGCCCAACCAGGTCGGAACCATCTCCGAGGCGCTCGAGTCCCACCGCTTTGCCAACGAGCACGGCCTGTTCTCGATAACCTCCGGCCGCAGCGGCGGTGTTGTCGGCGACGTGGTAATGGATCTCGCAGTCGGACTTCAGATACCGTTTATCAAAAACGGCTGCCCGCGCTCCGGCGAGAGGATCGACAAGCTCAACTTCCTCATGCGCGTCAAGGATAACTACCCCGGCTGCCACATGGCAAAGATCGACGACATAGTTAAGTTCTAAAAACGCAAACAGCCGCCGCAGTCAATTGACTGCGGCGGCATTTTAATTTATTCGGTTTTATGTGATGCTGCCCTTATCGTTGACGGCCTTTACGGCCAGCATCGAATAGTTCCAGTTATTTTTCATCGCAAGCTCCGCGCCGAAGGGATCCTTCATGCGGAAGCTTTCTATCATAAGCTTGTGGTCATTATATGACGTGCCCATCGTGTTATTGCGGAAAAACAGATAGTCCAGCCGCGCAATGTGCACCCACAGCGCCGAGCAGAATTCTTCGATATATTCGTTTCCGGCGATCTCGAGTATCTTTTCGTGAAAGCTCTTGTCGGCCATAAGAATGCTCTCGGCGTCATTTGCGTTCTCCATGACCTCGCCGAACTCGGCATTGAGCCTTTCAAGCTCCTCAACATCGGCAGCGTCGGCCTTTTCCACCGCAAGGCGAACGGCAAGGCATTGCAGGGTCTGCATCGGCAGATAGTAGCTCTCGATATCGTCCAGCGCAAGGTCTGCGACTATCGTCGCCCTGCCGGGATAGGTGAAGATGAGCTTCTGCTGCTCGAGCATTTTCAGCACCTCACGCACCGGCGTGCGGCTCACATTAAAATACTCGGCGATCTCCGTATCGGATATCTTTTCGCCGGGCTTGAGCTGCATAACGGTTATCCAGTGCTGCAAAGTTTCGAGTATATCGTTTTTCGTAAGAGTATCTTTTCCTGCATACGGATAGTTTGGAAGCGGCATATTTCGCCCTCCATTATAGCTTTAATGATGCAATTATAGCATCGCAAAAACACGCCGTCAAATCATTCCTTGCAATATCAGCCTGCATATTGTACAATAAGTATCGGAAAGTATTATTTAGAACATATGGAAGGACGGGTGAATATGCTCTTCACCTCAAAAGTAAGTGCCGCATACGGCAAACTGACGCATTCACAGAAGGTAGTCGCAAATTACGTTGACGAAAATTATGAGGATATTGCCTTTTCCACGCTTGAGGAGCTGGCGGAAAAGATAGGAGTGAGCACGACAACGGTCATTCGCTTTGCCCGTGCGCTTGACTATTCCGGCTTTTCCGAGATGCAGGACAGCATAAAAAAAGAGATACAGACCAAAGGCTCGCTGCCGGACAGGCTCGAGCGCGCGGCCGCTTCATCCGGAAATGACCTGCTCGAGGAGGCTTTCTCGACCGATATAAAGAACATTCAGCTCACGCTCGCAGGGCTGCATGCAGACGATCTCGAAAAGGCAATCGAAATGATAAGCGGAGCAAACAACATATATGTTCTGGGCATGCGCAGCAGCTTCTCGCTTGCACACTACATGGTATCGCGCCTGGGCGAGATCAAGCGCAACGTGCATTTTATCCAGACCACAGGCCTCATCTACCCCGAAGAGATAGTCAACGCAGAGGCCGGAGATGTTTGCATTGCCTACATTTTTCCGCGTTATTCGCGCATCGGCATCAACATACTCGCGTGGATGCGCAGCCGTGGGATCAAGGTCGTGCTGTTCACGTCCAACAATGATCTCCCCGTCAAGGCCTACGGCGACGTATGCTTCAACTGCTCGATAAAAAGTGTTTCCTGCAAAAACTCGCTGACAGCTCCCATGTGCCTGACAAACTACCTTGTCGCGGAGCTTGCCCTTCGCAATTACGAGGAGGCGCACGACGTGCTCTCGCGAACCGAGGAAATACTCAGCACCGGATTTTATCTCGGAATATGAAAAAACAGCTTCCCACGGGAAGCTGTTTTTTATATCTGTTTTTGCTATTTATCCAGCGCTATGCCCATGAGCGCCTGCTTTATGCGGAATATCTGCGTTGCCTGGGCGACGTTGAAATCATCAAGCTGCTTATTGAGCTTATCTATCGCGGCAAGCTGGTTTTGCGTAAGGCCGAGCGTTTTTTCGCCGCCGTCAGATGCCTTGCGGCTGACAACGATACCGTCGGCGTCGAGCTTTGCTTTGTTTATTATCTCCTCGGCCTTTGCGTTTGCGTCCTTTATCATTTCGTCGGCCTTTGCCTGCGCGCCCATGATAAGCTCGGCGACCCGCTCCTTGGAAAGCCCAACATCGTTTATCTGCCGGCGCAGCTCGTTATTTTCCTCTATAAGCTCCGCAAACGCGGCCTTTATCTCCGCCATCCGAGCATCGACCTTATTGGCGTTGTAATACTTCTGCTTTGCGATATCAAACGTTATGCCGTCAAAAAACTCCATCGTCACTGACATATTTCACCCTCCGCATTTTATACACATATATAGAGCTAATATAGCGCATTTTACGCAAAAATTCAATGCACTTTTCGCGGCGGTGCGGAAGATTTTTCTTATGATCATCTTAAAAGTGTTGACAAATTATGAATTTATGAATAACATGTTAACAGCAGTGCCTCAGGGCACATAAACGCAAATTTTTATTAAAGGGGAGAAAAATGAAAAAATCAGCTCTTACCACCACGATCAGCATCCTGCTCATCGTCGCATCTGTGTTCGCACTTATCGCCGCCGGGTTCGGCGTCAAGGACGGACTTGCGATAAAGCAGTACAAGGAAGAGGATGCGAAGGCGGCAGACGTTGTAGGCGATCTTGAAAAGGCCATCGGCATGCTCAAGGAGAACGAGGCAGCCTATCTTGAAGGTGTCGGGACCTACGCCAAGGGTCTGAGCGACTATGCAGCCGGTCAAAAGGCCTATAACGAGGGCAAGGCTACTCTTGCTCAGGGCTATAAAGACTATGACGAGGGCAAGGCCACGCTCGCGCAGGGCTACAAAGACTATGCCGCCGGCAAAAAGGCGCTTGAGGAAGGGCGCGCAAAGGTCGCGGCAGGTCAGGCGATGATCGACGCGAACACCGACGCCTACAACGAGGGCAAGGCGCTTCTTGCTAAGATCGAGCCGCTCATGCCGCTGCTGAACACCTATGTCAAATTCCGCGACGGCAGCATCGCAAAGCTGCCCGGCTTTGACAGCGCGCAGGCATGGTTTGTCGGCAAGGTCGCACCTATTGCCGAGCGCTTGGGCCTTTCCATCCCGGCAGACGTGACCGATTTCCCTGCCTATGTTCAGAACATGGTGGCAGAGGGCAAGGCTATGCTCAAGCAGTACGAAGACGGCCTGAAGGAGCTTGAAGCCGGCAAGGCAGAGCTTGCAGCCGGAGAGCAGCAGCTGGCCGAGGCCGAAAAGCAGCTTGCGCAGGGCGAGAAGGATCTCGCAGCCGGAAAGAAGGCGCTCGAAGCCGGCGAAAGCGAACTTGCTGCCGGCGCAAAGGAGCTTGCCGACGGCGCGGCTCAGCTCGAGGCCGGGCGAAACGACCTTGAGGCATTCGAGTCCGGCATGGCGCTTGTTGACGAATACACCATGGTATGCTTCAAAAACGAGCCTATATACCGCCACAACGGCGATATGGCTGTTCCCGGTCCCGAGCAGCGCCTCGGCTCCGACTTTGACTGGAAAAAGTACGACGAAAACGGTAACCTCATGACGCTGCGCACCGGCGAGCCGTATCTGGATCTTGACCAGTGCCTTGTTGTCTGCAAGAGCTTCCGCGAGTCGGTCGATCACCACGTTGCCGACGTAACGCACGAGCTTTACATGCGCCTTGGCCTGTATGTCGCGCTCGCCGTCGCCGCCGTTCTCGGCATCATCGGCGGCATACTGGGTCTTGTCGGCAAAAAGGGCGCGTTCGTGCTCGGCATCATCACCGCGGTGCTTGCAGTCGGCTGCAACATCTTCGGTCTGCTGACCCGTTATCACGGCTACACCTATCCGCTCAAGGACGGGACCTATTCCGGCACCCTGCAAATAATCGCGATAATCACCTTTGCGCTTGTCGCGCTCGGCTTCCTTATCGTGACCGCCGCGGCAAAGAACGAGGCCGCAAAGCAGGCCGCCGAAGCCTGAAAATTTTAATATTTCGAGCGCTCTGAACAGTTCGGAGCGCTCGTTTTAATATTATCAATGGTTGCATAAAATTAAATATGTTATATACTATAGGTATAATTAACATACCCTTAATGTATGGATCCCGGAGGCTAATATGACTGACAGAAAGCTTAACCTGACCATGCTGTGCGATTACTATGAGCTCACTATGGGCAACGGATATTTCGACCACGGCATGGGCGATAAGATCACCTATTTCGACGTTTTTTACCGTCAGAATCCCGACAACGGCGGCTTTGCCATCGCTGCCGGACTTGAGCAGGTGGTCGAATATATCCAGAACCTGCACTTTGACGACGAGGATATAGAGTATCTGCGCGGCAGGAAAATGTTCTCCGAGCAGTTCCTTGAGTATCTGCGCAATTTCAAGTTCGAGGGCGATATCTGGGCGGTTCCGGAGGGAACGCCCGTGTTTCCGCGTGAGCCGCTTATGATCGTGCGCGCACCGGCAATTCAGGCTCAGCTTATTGAGACATACGTTCTGCTTGAGATAAATCATCAGAGTCTTATCGCGACCAAGGCGAACAGAGTTTGCCGCGCTGCCGAGGGCAGAGTCGTGCTCGAGTTCGGCTCGCGCCGCGCACAAGGCATCGACGGCGCCGTTACCGGCGCAAGAGCCGCGTACATCGGCGGCTGCGCAGGCACCGCATGCGCCCTTTCCGACACGCGCTACGGCGTTCCGGCAGGCGGCACGATGGCACACTCCTGGGTGCAGATGTTCGACTCGGAGTACGAGGCCTTCAAGGCTTATTGCGAGACCTATCCGACCAACGCGACGCTGCTCGTCGATACCTACAACTCGCTTAAAAGCGGCGTTCCCAACGCCATCCGCGCGTTCAATGAGGTGCTCAAGCCCCTCGGTATAACAAAATGCGGCATCCGCTTTGACTCCGGCGATATGGCATATCTCACGCGCAAGGCTCGCGCAATGCTCGACGAGGCCGGCTGGCCCGAGTGCAAGATCACCGTTTCAAACTCCCTCGACGAGCGCCTTATAACAGAACTTCTGCTTCAGGGCGCGAAGATCGACTCCTTCGGTGTCGGCGAGCGCCTTATAACCGCAAAATCCGACCCCGTGTTCGGCGGAGTATACAAGCTCTGCGCCGTCGAGGATGACGACGGGAACATCCTGCCCAAGATAAAAATAAGCGAAAACGTCGGCAAGATCACAAACCCCGGCTTCAAGAAGGTCTATCGCTTCTTCGAGCGTGAAAACGGCATGGCCGAGGCAGACTACATCTGCATGCACGACGAAACCGTTGACGACACAAAGCCGCTTGAGATCTGCGACCCTTCCGCGCGCTGGAAACGCAAGACCATGGAAAACTTCAAGGCACAGGAGCTGCTCGTTCCTGTCTTCAAGAAAGGCAAGCTCGTGTATGAGCTTCCGACACTCGACGAGATAAGACGCCGCTGCGCATACGAGGTTTCCACTCTCTGGCCGGAGGTCAAGCGCTTTGACTTCCCCCATCAGTACTATGTTGATCTGTCCGAAAAGCTCATGTCGCTCAAGGACGAGATGCTCGACGCAAAGAGGTAATGCATATGAATTCCGAAAAACGCCGCGAATATATAATGAACGCTCTCAAGCAGACCGACCGCCCGATAAGCGCGTCAAAGCTTGCAAAGGAGCTGTCGGTCAGCCGTCAGATCATCGTCGGCGACGTTGCGCTGCTGCGCGCCTCCGGCGAGAAGGTGCTCGCCACGCCGCGCGGATACGTCATTGACCTCTCGGTCGCAAGCGACCAGTACACCGTCGCCTGCGTGCACGATTTTGACAACATGGAAAAAGAGCTGAACATCATGGTCGATAACGGCGCCACGGTCGTGAACGTCACGGTCGAGCATCCGCTGTACGGCCAGCTCACAGGGCCGCTACACCTGTCAAGCCGATACGATGTCGAGCAGTTTATAAAAAAATGCGGCGAAAACGACGCAAGCCCCCTGAGCACGCTCACAGGCGGGATACATCTGCATGTGCTCTCCTGCCCCAATGCCGAGTGCTTCGAGCGCATAAAAGCTCAGCTTGAGCAGGCCGGACTTCTTTATACTCAAAAGCAGTAATTGATCATTGACAAATGTGACAATAAGCGTTAAAGTAGACTATACAAGTGTCAAGACACTTAGTAGTCTACTTTTTTGTTACGAGGTAATCGCTTATGTCCAAGGTCAATGCATTTTTCAAGCGCAAGGATATTGAGGTCAGCCTCAAGCGCTACGGTATAGACGCGCTCGGCGCAATGGCGCAGGGTCTTTTCTGCACGCTGCTCGTCGGCACCATTCTCGACACGCTCGGCACGCAGCTGGGCATTTCGTTTCTGGCTCAGCCGCTTATCAAGATCGGCGAAACGGGCTACACGATAGGCAAATTTGCCTCGGCCATGGTCGGCCCGGCGATGGCGGTTGCCATAGGCTATGCGCTGCATGCCCCGGCGATGGTGCTGTTTTCGCTCATCCCGGTCGGCTATGCGACGAACGTCATGGGCGGCGCGGGCGGACCGCTTGCCGTTTATGTTGTTGCGATAGTCGCAGCCGAGTTTGGCAAAATGGTCTCGAAGGAGACTAAGATCGACATTCTCGTGACGCCGATAGTCACGATACTCATCGGCATCGGCGCGGCTTACTTCATCGCGGCCCCCATCGGCAAGGGCGCAATGGCCGTCGGAACGCTCATAAAATGGGCTACGACTCAGCAGCCGTTTGTCATGGGCGTGCTCGTTTCCGTCATCGTCGGCATTGCGCTCACGCTACCGATATCCTCGGCGGCGATATGCGCGGCGCTGAGCCTCACGGGCCTTGCAGGCGGCGCGGCTCTCGCAGGCTGCTGTGCGAACATGGTAGGCTTTGCGGTCGTTTCGTTCAGGGAAAACGGCTGGGGCGGTGTGGTCTCGCAGGGACTCGGCACCTCGATGCTGCAAATGGGCAACATCGTGCGCAACCCGAAGATATGGATACCTGCCATCGCGGCAAGCGCCGTTACCGGCCCTGTCGCCACATGCCTGTTCAAGCTTGAGATGAACGGCGCGGCAGTATCCTCAGGCATGGGTACCTGCGGTCTCGTCGGCCCTATCGGCGTGTGGACCGGTTGGTCAAACCCCTCGGCCGAGGCGCTGCTCGACGGCGCGGCGGCGATCACCCCCACCGCAGTCGATTGGATAGGCCTTGCGCTTATAGCCATCGTCCTTCCTGCCGTTCTCTCCTGGGTTTTCGGCTTTATCTGCCGCAAGCTCGGATGGATAAAAGACGGCGACATGAAGCTGAACTAAATATGTGCAAAAGCTCCGATGCTCAGCAGCGTCGGAGCTTTTTTACGCACAGAAAGCGGAGGCAAATGCCTCCGCTTTCCGCAGCTGAAATTAATTTAAAAGGAGATAATGTTATCGTAAAATTACTCGCACTGGGCAGGATTTTCCCAGAGCAGGAGCTTGGTGCCGATGCCCTTTTCGAGTGCGGTCTGATACAGGTCGTAGCCGAGGCCGAGGTCGAAAACGCTCATGCCGCATGCGATGAAGCAGATGATATCGTCATCGCTGGTGCGTCCCTGCTGCTGACCCATGATGATCTTGCCGATGGCCAGAGAATCGTCGAGCTGCTCCTTCAGGCCGAGGTCGATGAGGTGGTAAACGGGACCGCCGATGACGCCTGCGTAGTACTCTTCCTTATCGCCGGTCGCTATCGCGTCCTCGACATATGCGTGGTGCAGGCCGATGTGGTCGTATACGACCTTCATCTTGGTCCACAGGCCGCCGTTCTTCTCGTACTCGCCGCCCTCTTCCTGGTCGAAGTGGATCGGGCCGGAGGCGAGGATGGTGCAGCCGGGCTTTACCCACTCGCCCTTGAGATTCAGGAATGCGGTGCGCGATGCGGCGACGGAGATGACGTCTGCCTGACGAACTGCCGTTTCGAGATCCTGCTCGACGACGGCTTCAACGCCGTATGCCTCGCGGACATGTGCCGCCAGCTTCTCTGCCGGAGCGAGGGAGTGGTTATTGCAGATGACCTTCTTGACCTTGGGCATCTGGGTGATCACGTTGTCAAGGCAGGAGGTGCCGATAGCGCCGCAGCCGATACACAGCAGGACTTCCGCGTCCTTGCGAGCAAGATAGCGGGTCGCAACGCCGGGAACGGCGCCGGTGCGTGCGGCGCTGAGCAGGTTTGCGCTCATGTAAGCGATGGGTTCGCCGGTGTCCTTATTATTAAGGGTGACCATCAGAACGCTGCGAGGCAGGCCCTTCTTCTTGTTTGCGGCGTTAGAGCCGTACCACTTCTGGCCGCAGATATCGAATCTGCCGCCGAGATAAGCGGGCATTGCGACGAAGCGGCGGTCGGGGCCGGCGACGGGCATATTGGGGAACTCGCTTTCCTTGGGGAATACGATGTACATGCCGTGGTTATTGTGGTTATTGCCGCCCATGAGATAATCGCCTTTTGCAAGCAGGGTGAACACCTCTTCTGCATTATCTATGCACTTTCTTGCATCCAGAACGCCTGCTGCGATGGTGTCGGGCTCGGACATGTAAAGGAACTCTGTTTTATGAGCCATGATGGTTCTCCTTTCGGTTGATCGGGACTTTCCCGCAATTATTCGTTTTGAGCAATACGGCAATATATTGCCCTGCGATATATCAAAATTTACATTGTATATCTAAAATAGTCAATGCTTTCGCCCGATAAATCACACTATATTCGCAAAAGATGAGAATATTTTTGCTTTTTCTATAAAAACAACAAATACCCATTGACTGCGTACATGAATATGTGGTAATATTTCTGTACTAAACAATACAAAATAAATCAGTTTTTCCTTGAAATCGGGGTGTGAATTGCATGAGCGAGCAAATACCAAAGCTTAGAGTGCTTAGTCAGTGCATCAGTCCGGCATCGAAAACCGTTGGGCACCATCGCCATCGTGAGCCGGAGCTGCTGCTTGTCACAAGCGGTGAGCTTCGCGCGCTGCTCAACGGGCGCGAGCTTGTCCTGCGTGAGGGTGAAGGTCTGTTTATAAACAGCGGCGCAGCGCACGGAGTCGTTGCAAACTCAAAGGAGGGCGCAAATTTCATCTGCGTAAGCTTCAGCACCGACTGCATCGCCGGCGCAGACGACACCCGGCTTCAGGCGCGTTATGTAGATCCAATTCTCAAGGCGCGCAATCTGGACTATGTTCCCCTGCGCGGCAGCGGCTGGGCAAACGACATATGCGATATTATGCGCAGTATGCAGTCAACGTATTCTTCGAAAATGCCGGGCTACGAGCTGAAGCTGAAAATAATGGTGTCGGAAATATGGCTCACGCTGTACGAAAACTGTGTGCCCGATCTCGGCGATAAGCGCAGCGTTTCGCACGCGGAAAAGGCGCGTATTGATATTCTGCGCAGATTTATTCAGGAAAATTACGCCGAAAAGATAACCCTTGAGGACATCGCCGCCTCCGCGCACATAAGCCGAGGCGAATGCTGCCGCATATTCAAGCGCCTGTACGGCACAACACCGTTTCAGTACCTTGTCCACTACCGCCTGACGCGCAGCGTTTACTATCTGTCGGAGACCGACAAAAGCATATCGCAGATCGCGCAGAGCGTCGGCTTTTGCAGCAGCAGCTATTACACCAAATGCTTCCGCTCGGAGTATAACTGCACGCCGCTCAAATTCCGCCAGGCTCAGCATCGTCTGGCCGAAATATAGTCCCAATAACGCCTTGAAAAAATCAGCCCACGGAGCAAATGCTCCGTGGGCTGATTGGTTTTATTTCACTATCTCTATCTCATCGCCGGTCTTTATCTCGCCGGATTCAAGAACCTTTACGAATATGCCCTCGCGCGGCATAACGCAGTCGCCTGCGGCCTTGCGTATCGCGCAGTCGTTATGGCACTCCTTGCCGATCTGCGTGACCTCGCACAGTGCCGAGCCTATACGCAGCTTTGTGCCGACAGGCAGCGTGTGCACCGCCATGCCCTCAACAAGGATATTCTCGGCAAACGCACCGTGCTTGAGCTCAAAGCTGAGTTTTTCCTGAAGCTTTGCAACACTGTCGACCGACAGCAGACTCACCTGTCTGTGCCAATTGCCGGCATGGGCATCTCCCTCGATGCCCCAGTCCTTTTTCAAAAACGCCTCGGGGATCTCGTGCTTTTGTATTCCCCTTACGTCACTTATGCAAATTGCGGCTATCTTCGCCATTTTTCAGCCTCCTATACGATACATGCTCCGCTTTGCCTCGCTGCGCTCGGTCGCCGAAAGCGCGACATGCTTTTCCGGTTTGTGTGATACGGCAGAAATTATCGCATCTTTCAGTTCCTGCCCGTGCAGACCTCTGACCGGCAGCTCCTCGGCCGAATGCAGACACGGCTTCAGGCAACCGTCCGCCGTCAGGCGCAGGCGGTTGCATTCCGAGCAGAAGTGGTTGCTCAGCGGGCTTATAAGCCCGACCTCACCTTTCGCGCCGGGAAGCTTATACAGCCTTGCGACCGTGTGCTTTTCGCTCGGCACTGCGCGCAGCTGCGGCAGCCTTTCGAGCACCGCGCTGTCCGGAAGAAATGCGCTTGCCGCAAACTCACCCTTAGTATCTCCGATGGGCATAAGCTCTATGAACCTAAACTGCACGGGATAGTGCAGCGTAAGCTCGGCAAGGGACGCGATCTCATCATCGTTAAAGCCGCCGATAAGCACGGTATTGAGCTTAACAGGGCTCATCCCGGCCTCGAATGCCGCGCGTATGCCGTCAAATGCGTCTGAAAGCTTTCCTCCGCGCGTGATCTTTGCGTATTTTTCCGCATCGAGCGTATCGAGGCTGATATTTATCCTGTGTATACCGGCTTCATACAGCTCTTTTGCGATTGACGCAAGGAGTGTGGCATTCGTCGTAAGGCTCATATCCTCTATGCCCGGTATCTCGCCGAGTGCTCGCACGAGAGGCACAATATCACTCCGCACCAGCGGCTCACCGCCCGTTATGCGCAGCTTTTTCATGCCAAGCTCCGCCGCGGCGCGAGCTATTTCCACGAACTCATCCGCGCTCATCGCTGAGTGGCAGGGGCATTCGGCCATTCCATCCGGCGGCATGCAGTAGACGCAGCGCAGGTTGCAGGCATCGGTCACCGACATGCGCAGATATTCGATTTTTCTGCCATATCCGTCAGTCATTTTCTTTTACTCGCAGAACACCCCACGGGCTTTTCTGAACTCCGCTATTCTCTCGTCGCGGATGTGTCCGTCCTTTATGACGGTCGCCTTCTTCAGCGATTCCGGGTATTCGTCGAAATCCTTTTCTATAATAATATCGATATAGTTTGAAATGCCCTCGCTGAGCACCTTTGTCACGGTTATCGGATACATGGCCGGGGTGTTATCGACCGCGTAGTGGATAACGCCGTCGACGACGTATACCGGATCGTCTATCGTCGTCGGATGCGAGGTTTCGATCTCAAGATGCGGATCGCAGCTTACATCTATTATAAGCGTGCCGGGCTTCATTTTCTTTAGATCTTCCTTATATATTATCCTGTCGGTGCGCGTGGTATCCCACATGACGCAGTTTATGAGCACATCGTAATCGAACATGTTCTTGCGGAAAAGCTGCTCGAGCCTGTGGCTGTAAACGTCAACGCGAGCACCGAGACCGTGCAGAATGCGCATTGCACCTTTTGCCGTCTGGCCGTTTCCGAGGATGGCTACGCGCGTGTCATACGGCATTTTTCCGCAGTATCTGAACGCCTGCATAACAGCAGCCTCGCCGGCAACCTCGCGGTTGCGGTAGAAGATATAACGGCCGTGCTCAAATATCTCCTCCCACGCAACGACTGTGTGCTTTTTGCGGATCATATCGCTTGTGAAGTCGATATTCTGCACCGTGTGCGCCCAGCCGAACATTATCTTGCTCTCATTTATCTCGTCGAGATAGTCTGCATCGCCGAGCTTAACATCGGTTATGATATCGCATGCAAGCGCCTGCTCGCGCGGCACTATATGGCAGCCGCAGGCCGCGTACTCTTCATCGCTCACGCCGACCGCTTCGCCGTAGCCTGTTTCAAAATACAGCTTATCTGCATTTTTTATCTTGCCTATGTGCTCCGGCAGAAGGGCGCGGCGGCCTTCGCCGTTCTTGTGGCTTATAAGGAAGCCTATCGTTTTCATTGATTACTCTCCTGTCTTAATATTTTTTCAGGTCATACTGCCTTGCCTTGAGCGCGAGCTTATCCCTGAAGAACGCCTTGAATTCCTCGGAGTGCTCCGCGACCTTGTGCAGATCCTGATGTATGTTTATCTCAATTATCTTAAAGCCGTCATCCGTGATGGCGATATCAAAGCCGAGATACTCAAGCTCGGGCATGAAGCGGCAGATGTCCGTTATGCCTTTTTTCATAAGCTCCCAGTTGGGAACTATGCCCTCGATCTCAACGCCGGTATCGGGATGGATCGGGCACGGCGTGAACTTATGGTCGATTATCTTCTCGGCGCAGTAGTAGCGGCCGGTGGGAATGTCGATCTTCGCGCATATGCCGCCGTAGCCGACATTGTCGGTAAAGCCCGTTGAGGACGAGCCGATGCGCATATACGTCTGCATGATCTTCGGCTCGTACGCCGACTGGTTTACGACCGCAACGCGGATGGTGTTGACAGAGTACGGATATATCTTCTTCAGATCCTTGTGCATGAAGAGGTATTCCGTTATGACGTAGATCGACTTAAACCCCTCTATCATGCTTTTTATCTCATCCTCGGTCATCTCGTCGCCGTTAATGAGATATTTGCCGTCGGCATACTCCATGCGGTAAAATCCGTCGCCGTGGGTTCCGGACGAGGGCTTGAGCGCAAGCAGCTTTTCCCGGCGCAGCAGGGCGAATATTCCGTCGAACGACGCGTCAAAGCCCTCGGGGATATCCTGAAGCGCCTTTATGCAGGTCTCGCCCTCCATTTTAATTATGTCGTAGTAATACTTTGCAAGATACTGCTTGTACGGCTCAAAGACATATCGCGTCGTCGTTTTGTCGTTTATCCATATTTGATAGCTGTTGTTTATTCTGTTTAGCCAGTGGTACTGATAGTCGGACAGGAAGCTTTTATAGTTATCCTTAGTAAGCCCGTATTGCTTTATTCTGAACGACAGGAAGCCTCGCTTATAGCACCAGAGCTTCTGTGAAAGCGTTGTGCCCTTATTGTGCCGGAAGTCGTCCCAGACCGAGCTCATCCAGAGCTTCTGCATATAAGGCCTTATGCCGGGGCGGCAGCAGCGGCGCACAAAGCGCTTAAAGCGCTTATCCTTAAACGCCGTCCACCATTTTTCGCGCGTGACTACTACAGTTTCGCGCTTTTTCTCAAGCCTGTCGAGCAGGAAGCTGTTGAGCGCATCGCTGTGCGCGATCGGCGGCAGGTCGGGGTTTGTGTCAACAGAGTCGATGACAAAGCCGCCTTCCGTTAGCATGATGCTCACGGTGAAATACTCGATCTCGCTTATATATCCGGCGATACCGGTGACTGTTTTTATTATCTCGTCCCAGCAGCCGATCTTCCGGCCGTCAAGCTCGCCCGAGGGCGTAACCGCGCGGCAGCGGACATTCTCACCGTCAAGATCCGTGCAGTAATAGTCAAGCAGCTTTGTTTCTTTGAGCTTTTCGTTTGCGGCGTATATCCTCAAAAGGCAAGGCTCGCCGCTTATCTTATAAGGCTCGGCTATAACATAGCCGTATTTGAAGGTCGAGATAAGCTCATACAGGCTGTTTTTGTCGTAATACTCGCGCTTGCACGGATTTTTCTCAAAATCCTCGGGCAGGTCGTCGGGATAGTCGCTCAATAGATACGCCGCATCGTACTGATTGCCGAAAATGCTCATGCGCGCTTTGCATGCCGTGTCCTCTTTAAGCTCATAGCGATCCTCGCCCGTGCGCTTTATGACATACGCGCAGCGATTCGCCGAGGTGCGGTCGGGACGGATGACAAGCTCGCCGCGCTCATCAAGAAGCCGGATGAAATCGTCATAGTTCTCGCCGAATTTTCTGTCCACCGTGTCGATCGGCAGGAATACCTTCTTTTCCTCTCGCTCAATGATGTTGAAATACAGCTCCGGCAGGTGCTCGCGGTGGTTGATGAGCACCCTGTTTTCCGTCACAAGGTCGCCGACCCATTTGGTGAAGCTGTTGTTAAACGGCTTGAGATACATGTAGTCAACATCGCTTATGTACTTACCCGGCGTATTTTTCAGATCGTATTTTTCAATGCTGCCGGACAGATAGCCGAGGCTGTGCGCCCACTTTTTGTCCGCCACCGGCACACCGTTATCTTCCTGCAGATCAGCGCGCACCTTTTTGTAATATAAATTGGCCAGGCGTCTTGAATAGCCTTTTTTAAGCCACGGGCGGATAAAAGCCTCACGCCTTATCCTGCTTATTACTCCCATTTGCTGCTCTCTTTCCTGCGGAACAAAATCCGCATAGATATCCATTATAGCTATATTATTATAGTACATGATCCGACATAATTCAATCCCGAGCGACGTTAAATTATCAATTGCGAATAATTACGATATATAGTATAATGAAACGATTTAATTAATTTCGGAGTTTTTACAATGAAAGCTTCAAAGCTTATAAAAAGCGCCGCCTTGCTGTTTCGCGGCTTTACCTTTGCAACGGCAGACGAGTGGCTTTATCTTGACGGTATAAAAAAATACAAGCGCAAAAACAACATCGGCATGAGCGATAAGGAGATATTTTCGCTTTTGCCGTTTGACGCAAAGTTTGATAAGCTCTTCGGCGACGTGCTATCGATGTCCTACGCGCTCGATAAGCACACAGAGCTTCTGCCCGAGCAGTATTACAGCCTGCTCACGCGCGACGGCGAGCGGTTTATTCTGCCGCTCAGAGACGGCCTTGAGCAGAGCATGGACGGCGTTCTGGCGCTCATCCGCGAAAAGGGGCGCGTTTCGGTGCGCAAGGCCTCAAACTCGGTGAAAACAAAGGAGCATGTCTGCGGCTATGACGGCGAGGCGTTTTATTTTGACTCGGCCTGTCTTGACGAGGACGCGATGCGCGAAAAGCTCGGCTCTCTCCCCTCCGGAACGATAATAAGCGAGCTTATCGTATCAGACTTTGCGCCGACTGTGCACCTTGCGTTTTTAAACAGCGGTGACGCTCCGGAGCTTTTGTTTTCCGTTCTCACCGCCGCTCAGGAAAACGTCGGGCAAAACTGGTACACTCAAAACCGCGAGATAAGCGCCGTTGACGAGCTTGGAAATTATGACGGCGGTCGGATCGAGGCCTTTCCCGAAATCGCAGAAGCGCTCAGAGCCATCGCCTCGGAGTTCAACGAGCTTGAGTACATGAACTTTGCCGTGCGTTTGACCGGCAGCAGCTTCAAGATCCTTCGCGTTGACACGGGCGCCGATCTTACATACCTTGAGCATTTCAACGACAAGACCGACGAGTTTATCCGCCGCAAGCGCGCAGCGAAGCCGCGCTTTGTCGGCTTTAAACGCGCCATGACGATAATAGACCGCTATCTCTGGAGCTTCCGGGCGAAGCGTCACGGTTTCATGGATTATATGTACCGCGGCTGGAAAAAGGCTCTGCGCGATGACGATCACGACAAATTCACCACGGCGCAGGAGAAAAAATGGGCGCATGAGCGCGGATTTTTATCCTATCACATAAAGCAGTACGGCCTGACGGAGGAAAACTACCGCTCGTTCCTCTCCGACCGGGACTACAAGTGGCTCAGGCCCATAAACAACGAATACCGCAAGCTCTTGTGGGACAAGGTCACGCTGCGCTACTGTCTGGATAAATACAGCGAATATCTTCCCGAGTATTATTACCACATCGTTCCGCGCGACGGAAGGATGCAGGTACTGAAAATGCCCGACTGCCCCGAGGGGCTGCCGCGCAGCCTTGACGGAGTTTTGCGTCTTCTGCGCGAAAAGAAGCTGCTTGCCATGAAGCCGACCGTCGGCTCGCACGGCATAGGGTTTTATAAGCTCGGCTTTGACGGAAAGCGTTACCTCGTAAATGGCGAAGAGAAAAGCGAGAGCGAAATGCTCGGCTTTCTCGCCTCGCTCGACGATTACTATAACATCTCCGAATACATCGTCATGCACAGCGAGCTGCGCAGGATATACAGCGAGGTCGCCTGCACCGTGCGCATTATGGTCATAAACCGCAGCGGGCTTGACCCCGTCATTGAAAACGCCTACTTCCGCATCGGCACAAAGAGCACCGGCTTTACCGACAATATCGGTTCCGGCGGCGTTTTCGCCTATGTCGATGAAAAAACGGGCTTTTTCCATAACGCCGAGATCATCAGGGAGCACGTCATAACCCCATGCCCGGTGCATCCCGACACGCAGGAGAAGATCGAGGGCACGCTTCCGCACTGGGACGAGGTGCTGCGCGTCATCCCCGAGCTGTGCCGCTACATAGCGCCGCTTGAATACCTCGGCTTTGACGTTGTTATGACCGACTCGGGCTTTAAGATCCTTGAGATAAACACGCATCAGGATCTGCACCGCTATCCGACCTATAACGAGAATGTCCACGCCTACTTCATGCATAAGCTTGAGCTGAAAAGAGCAGGCAAAAAGCTCTGCTAATGTTAATAAATATATGGTGACAAAACATACGTTTGCGCGTATAATTAGTCGATTTTAGTTATGCCCGACGTTCGGGCATAAAAGGAGTATTATGAGAATAGCTGTAATTTTGCTGCGCTGGGCAATGAACTTCATTTACTTTTTTCTGAAGCTCTGCCCGACCGACAAAAACAAGGTTTTATTCCTCAGCCGGCAGTCAAACACCGTGACAGAGGATATTGATTTTCTGAGCCGCCGCCTTGTTGAGCTGAAACCAGAAACAAACATTGTTATAATAACAAAGCGCGCCGACAAGGGCTTTGCGAGCATGCTCGAATACGCTTTTGTCACGCTCAAAAGCATGTACCACCTTGCGACCGCTTCCGTGTGCGTGCTCGATTCCTACTGGCCGGCGGTGTCCGTGCTGCATCACAAAAAGCAGCTTGCCGTTATCCAGATGTGGCACGCAATGGGCAAGATCAAAAAGTCCGGCTATCAGTCGCTCGGCAAGAAATTCGGACGCAGCGACATGATCGCGCGCGAGATGCGCATGCACCGCAACTATGACGTTGTCATTGCCGGCGGCAGGGCATTTAATCCGTTTTACTGCGCCTCGTTTGACGTCGAGCCGGATATCCTGTACAACGTCGGTCTGCCTCGCATGGATAAGCTGCGCGAGGGTCAGGACGAAGCCCGGCGGCAGTTTTACGAGACCTACCCCGGCCTGAGAGGCAAAAAGATCGTGCTTTATGCCCCCACCTTCCGCAAGGGGCAGACGCTCGACCCCAAGGCGCTTGTCGATGCGTTCAACTTTGACGGCAGCCAGATGCTCGTCATAAAGCGTCACCCGAACCAGCTTTTGAACTACGACTCGCTGTCCCCGGCGATAACCTGCCACAGAGTGCCGACCTCGACGGTGCTGTCGGTGTGCGACTGCGTAATAACCGACTACTCGGCGATAACGATAGAAGCCGCGCTTCTGGGCAAGCCCGTGTATTTCTATCTTTTCGACTACGAGGACTATCTAGACCATAACGGCCTGAACGTCAAGCTCTTTGACGAGTTCCCAGACTGCATATTCCGCGATCCTGCCGAGCTTGTCGCCGCCGTCGAAAGCGGAGAGTACGACATGGATAACTACAGGCGCTTCTGCCGCAAGTATCTGCCCGATCTGAACGGACGCGCGACCGACAAGATCGCCGATCTTATAATCGACTGCATGGAGAGAGATAAACATGATGCGATTTCTGAGCATATTGCTCGCCAAAATCAAATTGATGGTGCTGTGGATAGTGAGGATACTGTTTGCGCCCAATCACTTTAAGCTTCCGCTGCACACAAGGCTGTACTACTGCATTTTCGGCGGCTACATGGTCGACCAGGCGGCACTGTACGACTTTAAGCACAACGACAAAAAGCAGTATCTTTCCGAATTTGACTGGTACCGCTCAAGATGCATAAACGATCCTTACAGCGAAATGCTCAACAACAAGGTCGTTTTCACTCAGATTATCGAGCGCTACTGCAAAACTCCGGAGATCTACTGCGTCAAAAAGGATGACCGTCTCGCAGGCTTAAACGGCCGAGTCATAAACGATTATGACGATCTTGTCAAGCTTCTGCACGAGGTCGGAGCGTATGTCGTAAAGCCGGTGCGTGCCGGCAAGGGCAAGGGCGTGTACGTTGTAAAGCATAACGGCCACGGCATCATCTGCAACGACGAGCCGCACACGGAAAAGGAGCTTGCCGACCGTCTGCGCCGCGATACCGAGTGGCTCATCTGCGCCTATGCGCATCAGGCGGAATACCTCAACAAAATTTACGCGAACAGCGCAAACACCCTGCGTATGATAGTTCTGCGCAATGCCGAAACCAAGGAATTTGAGCTGTGCTTTGCCGTGCAGCGCATCGGCGCAGCGTGGACGGGCGCCGTCGATAACGGCAGCCGCGGCGGCCTTGTTGCAAACGTCGATATCGAGACCGGCACGATGAGCTATGCGCGCACGCTGCACAATCTGACCGTTTACCGCACGCATCCCGACACGAACGCGCAGATCGAGGGCGCAGTTATCCCGAGCTGGGACGGCATAAAGGCCGGCGTTCTTGAGGCGAGCCGCGCCTTCCCTTATCTTGATATAATCGCGTGGGACATTCTCCCGACCGACGACGGCTTCACCGTTATCGAGGCCAACACCTCCTCGGGCGTAAACATCATTCAGCTCTGGGGGCCGCAGCGCTACGGCAGGCTGGGCGATTTCTATCGCGAGCACGGGATAATCAAATGAGATACGTCATCATGGCTGACGGCAAGGGCAGCCGCTGGAACAACTTCATGGGGCACAAAAAGCACGACATAAGCGTTTCGGGCGAAACTCTGCTCGAGCGCACGGTGCGCCTTGTGCACAAGTTTGACGATGCCGCCGAGATCATCATCACCTCGCACGACGAAAGCGTCAGCATCTCCGGCGCCGTGAGGTACGAGCCGAAAAACAACGTCCTTGAGATCGACCGCTTCACCGCCGAGCTTATCGGCGACGATATGTGCTTTCTCTACGGCGACGTCCTGTATTCCGAAAGCGCCGTAAAGTCCGTTATATCGCACCGCGGCGAAAAGCCGCTGCTGTTTTTCGGCAGCGAAAAGAGCATATGCGCCGTCCTCGTCGGCGACGGGGAGCTTTTCCGCTCGCTTTACCTCGAGGTGCGCCGCCGCTTTCTTGACGGCGAGATAAAAGAGTGCAAGGGCTGGCAGGTGTATCTTCTGTACGCCGGATATCCGCTCACCGGGCGGCGCACGGGCGAAAGCTATGTCCTGCTCGACTCATTCACGCGCGATTTCAACTCGCCCGAGGATTACCTGGACTTTATGTCCGAAAAAAATTAATGTAGAATTATAAACAAAACTGTGTTATAATGGCGCGATAGTGTGTGTTAACACAGTTTTTTGTTTTAACAAGGAGAACGGACGTTTTATGACTTCGGACAAAGCTAACCACCGTTTTTTGCTTTCTGAGCTTATAAGGCGAGACTTTATTAAAAAATACAAGCGCACGACCTTCGGCATACTCTGGAGCGCGCTTTCGCCGCTGTTTCTGCTGCTGACCATGGACGTGGTCTTCGGCACGTTTTTCGGCCGCAACATGCCGCATTATACGATATATCTGTTCTGCGGACTGCTGCTGTTCAACTATTTCTCCGCAGCCACACGAAGCGCCATGCGCGTTCTTTACGATAACGCTCAGATATACAGCAAGGTACCCGTGCCCAAGCACTATTTCCTCATTTCGCAGAGCGTAGCGCAGGCGATAGATTTCGCCGTTTCGCTGCTTGTGTTCTTCATCTTCGTCGCCATTGACGGGATAAGCTTTCACTGGCGCTTCCTGTACCTGCTGTTCCCGATGGTGTGCCTTTATTTCATTAACTTCGGCATAGGCATGTTCCTGAGCACGCTGTATATCTTCTTCCGCGACATAAACTATCTCTGGCCCGTTGTGACGCGCATCATCATGTACGCCTCGGCGATATTCTATGATCCGTCGATACTGCCGGGGATCATGCGCAGGCTTTTAAACTGCAATCCGCTGTATATGTGCGTGGATTACTTCCGCCAGCTGATAATCCATTCGACCGTACCGAGCCTCTCGACGCATCTTATCATGCTCGTGATGGCCGCGATCTGCGCTTTTCTCGGCTGGTTTACCTACCATATCACGCGCGACAAGATCGCGCTGTATGTGTAAGGAGGTGCTCTGATGGACGGAAACAAGATCCTTGTTCTTGACGATGTTTCGGTGCGCTACCGCAAGCAGGACTCGCGCTCGACCTCGGACATAGTCAAGCGCATACTCGGAAAAAGCCCCAGGAACAACGAGTTCTGGGCACTCAAAAACGTATCCTTCAGCCTCGAAAGGGGCGATATGCTCGGCGTTATCGGCAAAAACGGCGCCGGCAAATCAACGATGATGAAGGCCATAAGCGGAACGCTGACCCCGGCCTCGGGAACGATCGAGAAAACCGGCAAGATCTGTGCTCTGCTCGAGCTTGGCACGGGCTTTGACCGCGAGATGACGGTCAAGGAAAACGTGTATCTGCGCGGCGCGTTCATGGGCTACTCCAAGGAGTTTATCGACTCGAAGTATGACGAGATAATCGACTTTGCCGAAATGCGCGAATTTCAGAACAGCCCGTTCCGCACGCTCTCAAGCGGCATGAAAAGCCGCATTGCATTCGCAATAGCGAGCATGATAGAGCCGGACATCATCATCCTTGACGAGATATTCGCCGTCGGCGACGGCGACTTCCGCAAAAAGAGCCAGCAAAAGATGCAGAGCATCATCGATAACGGCGACACGACCGCGCTCATGGTCTCGCACTCGCTGCAATCGGTGCGCGCGCAGTGCAACAAGGTGCTGTGGCTGGACAAGGGACGCATGGTCATGTTCGGTGATCCGAACACTGTCTGCGATGCATATGCCGAGTATCTGAACACCGGCAAGCTGCCGCAGACCGAGTCGCTTGCCGCAACGCAGGAAAATCCGCGCAACAGGCTCAAAAAGAACACCGGCAAGCACCTTGCCGAGGCCGCGGTGTATCTCATGCTGCTGCTTGTTATCATTGCCGGCTGCTTCGTGTGGTCGCAGTATGACCTGCTGAAATCCTACGTTCTTGCGCAGAGCCTCACCGTCGAGCAGATAGAAAACGAGGCGGCAAACTACCACCGCCAGATCGACCGTTTGCTTAAGGTTGACACGACGCGCTGGGACACCAACATATTCAAAGAAGGCGCGCAGGACATAATAAACGAGGAAGCGACCTACACAGACGTTGCCAAGGAGGTTCTGCTCCAGGCCGGTGACCTCAGCCGCGATCAGTATAAAAAAGCGCTCGCCGCCGCCGAGATAGAGGCCATAAAGTATTCGCACATGGCTCGCCTTGACGCGCTCGTTGCGCAGATGCGCACGGAGTTTGAGGCTCAGCCCGAGGGCAAGTACCGCAGCCTTATGGTGTATGCCTACACCAATTGCGACAGGTTCTATGACCTTGAGGAGGACTGCGAAAATGACATGCAGAAGGTCATCGAGGAGATCCGCGCCTTCCAGCGCAAGGCCGGTCAGCCCGAAGACCTTGCCGACCGCGTCTGGAACGCATACAAATCGGAAAAGACCTATCTTTTGTCCTACTACTGCGTAAAACTCAGATAACATTCAAATCGATCACAGGCCGGAGAGCAATCTCCGGCCTATACATTTCGTTCATGATTTGACAAAATATTTGTTATAGGCTATTATGGCCATATAAACTTATAAATTTTTAATTTTTTAAAGGAATGATTCGAATGGAAAACATCAGCGCAAAAGCGCCGTGGAAAAACCATCTGGGCGAAGTGCCCTTCACTCTTGATTATTTCGACGGCTCGATGTTCGAGGCCGTTGAAAAGATAGCCGAAAAATACCCCAACAACATTGCATTTGACTTCATGGGCAGATCGACGACATATAAGGCTCTTGTCCGCGAGGTCGAAGACTGCGCCAAAGCGCTGCGCACCATCGGCGTGCGCGAGGGTGACAAGGTGACCATAGCAATGCCCAACTGCCCCCAGGCCATCCAGATGTTCTATGCGGTCAACCTCATCGGCGGCATCTGCAACATGATCCACCCCCTCTCGGCAGAAAAGGAAATCGAGTTTTATCTCAACGAGTCGGAGTCGGTCACGGCCATTACGCTCGACCAGTTCTACAACAAATTTGAGAACATCCGTCAGAATACCAAGGTCGTCAACATAGTCATCGCCAGCATAAAGGACGAGCTTTCAAAACCGGTCAAGGCAGGCTACATGCTCACCGAGGGCAGAAAGATCAAGAAGATCCCCGAGGACGCGCCCGTTATCCGCTGGAAAGAGTTCCTGCACATGGGCAAGCACTGCTTCTATAACTACAAAGTTAAGCGCACCGGCAAGGATCCTGCCGTTATCCTCTATTCCGGCGGCACGACCGGCACGACAAAGGGCATCCTGCTTTCAAACCGCAACTTCAACGCCCTCGGCCAGCAGGTCATCGCGGCAAACCCCATGTTCCGCGTGGGCGACAAGATGCTCGCGGCAATGCCGCTGTTCCATGGCTTCGGTCTGGGCGTATGCATCCACACAATGCTCTCGCAGGGCGGCAGATGCATCCTTATTCCTCGCTTCACCGCACAGACCTATGCAAAGCAGATAACCAAATACCACTGCAACTTCATTGCCGGCGTTCCCACGCTTTACGAAGCGCTGCTGCGCCTGCCGAGCATGGACAACGCCGACCTCAGCTCGCTCAAGGGCGTTTTCTCCGGCGGCGACAGTCTGTCGATCGAGCTTAAAAAGAAGTTCGACAAATTCCTGTATGACCACAACGCGAAAATTCAGATCCGCGAGGGCTTCGGCCTTACCGAATGCGTCACGGCAAGCTGCCTGACTCCCCCGCACATGGCCAAGGAGGGCAGCATCGGACTCCCCTTCCCCGATACATATTACAAGATAGTCGAGCCGGGCACCGACAAGGAGCTGCCCTACGGCGAGGAGGGCGAGATACTCATCGCCGGCCCCACCGTCATGATGGAGTATGTAAACCACCCCGAGGAGACCGCCCAAACTCTGCGCAAGCACGACGACGGCCTTACATGGATGTACACCGGCGATCTCGGCATGATGGACGACGAGGGCTTTATCTACTTCAAGGGCCGCGCAAAGCGCATGATAATAACCTCCGGCTACAACGTCTATCCCGGTCAGCTTGAGAATATTCTCGACGCAAACGAGTTCGTCCACATGAGCTGCATCATCGGCGTTCCCGACCCGTATAAGATGCAAAAGGTCAAGGCCTTTGTCATGCTCAAGCCCGGCGTTCCCGAAAGCCCCGAGACGAAAGAGGCTATCCTCGCCTACTGCCGCAAGCACATTGCAAAATACGCAATGCCTTACGATATCGAATTCCGCCGCGAGCTGCCCAAGACCCTTGTCGGTAAGGTCGCCTACCGCGTCCTCGAAGAGGAGGAGGCCGCAAAGCGCGCCGCCGAACAAACAGGGGAACAATAAAGCTTTTCGACCGTCTGTATATTTGCAGACGGTCGATTTTTGTTTACCTGTTTGCCTTGAAGTGACGGGGCTCATATGATATAATCGGCACGTTTATAAATTAATTGAGGTGATAAATTTGAAGAAAAAATATATTGCCCTCGCGGCGGCGCTTATCATGCTGCTGTGCGTTTTGTGCGCTTGCGGCAAGGACGATGAGAAAAAGCCCGAGGAAACGCTCAGTCCTCCGGCGGTGAGCACCGATGATCCCAACGCGGAGCAGACGAAGGCTCCCGAGCAGACCTCGACCCAGCTCGGTGAAACTGCCGACGCAGGCGACGAGTATATTTCCAAAATGGTCTTTATCGGCGACAGCACGACCTACGGTCTGAAGGCCTACGACGTTCTCGACGGCTCGCAGGTGTGGACGCCGTCAAGCGGCACGCTTGCGCTGTTTAACCAGAGCATAGCTACCATTGTCTATCCGCCCACCGGTGAGGAGATACCCATCACCGATGCGATAGGTCGCGCAAAGCCCGAGTATGTCGTTCTCACCATCGGCGTAAACGGCGTTTCGATGATGGACGAGGATTCGTTCAAAACCGAATACACCGCACTTATTGAGCGCATCAAGTCCGTAAGCCCCGACACGAAGATCATCTGCAACTCCATCTACCCCGTCGAGGCAATGTACGAGGCAAAGGATAACGGCATAAACAACGCCGTCATCGACCGCGCAAACGGCTGGATACTCCAGATAGCCGAGGCAACCGGCACGCACTACACCGATTCCGCATCCGTGCTCAAGGGCTCCGACGGCAAGCTCGTTTCCGATTACGGCAACGGTGACGGCATTCACCTGAGTGCAGTCGGATTCAACCGCGTGATAGATTATCTCAAGACTCACGCATGGCTTTGAGAGGTGAAAACATGAAAAAGCTTTCTTCCGCAATAGCGCTTTTGCTGCTTATCTGCATGCTCGGCGGATGCAGCTCCCCGAAAAACGCAAAGGATCCTGACATGCAGACCGTTGCCGACAAGGTCGGCGCGGCGATCGACATAAGCGAGCTTTCGCAGGTCCCGGACGCATACGTTGAAAACGTTATGGGCATCGCGCTTGACGGATACGCAAGCCGCAATACCCTCATCTCCGCAGTCGGCACAAATATCAACGAATACGGCATTTTCCTCGCCAAGGACGCGGATCAGGCCGCAACGATAAAGGCCGCGCTCGACAAATATCTTGAGTACCGCGAGAGCGTATGGATGGACGAGTACCTGCCGGACGAAAAGCCAAAGCTCGACAATGCCGAGGTCTGGCGGCAGGGCAACTATGTCATGTACGCCATTCTCGGCGACAGCGACCGTGCGGCGGTCAAGCAGGCGTTTGAATCCTGCTTTGAGGGCTGAAAAAATGAAACTTATTTGGCATTGCCACGCCTGCTTTGAGCTTATAAGCGCCGACGGCAGCGTGGTGTTCGACCCCTACTCCCCCGGCAGCGTGCGCGGCCTTGAGCTTTCCCCGCTCCGCGCAGACTGCGTAATTTGCAGCCACGGGCATTCCGACCACAACTACACGGACGGCGTGGAGCTAAGCGGCATTGAGCCTGGATTTTCGCTCACGCAGGTACCGACATATCACGACGGCAAGCTCGGCGCTCTGCGCGGAGATAACCTGTGCAGCGTCGTTGAGGCCGAGGGCATGCGTATCGCGCATCTGGGCGATCTGGGGCATACGCTCGACCCCGAAACGGCGGCAAAGCTCAAGCCGCTCGACGTTCTCATGATCCCCGTCGGCGGCTACTACACGATCTGTCCGCAGCAGGCAAAAGAGATCGCTATCGCGCTGGATGCAAAAACGATCATCCCCATGCACTATCGCGGCGCAGGCATAGGGCTTGAAAACGTCGCCTACGTCGATGATTTTCTCGCCCTCTGGGACGATGACGATATAGTTTATCTGCCCGGCTGCGAATACGAGGTCAAACCGAGCGCAAAGCGACAGATAGTCGTCTTTGAGCCGGATGAAAATTGCATAAAATAAAATATCCGAGGACTCTTGTCCTCGGATCAGCGTGTTGAAAAAGCCCAGCTGGGCTGGACTTTTTCGACAGACTGTTGCCGCCATCCGTTTGGATGGCGGCATAACTTTAATTTTCTTTTATTACCTCAAGTCCCTGGAGGTAGCGGCGCATCATATCGAAAATGTAATTTCCCGAAACGCGGCGGACATAGCTGCGCGTTCTGCGATCGCCGACGTGCAGCTCGCGCACATAGGTCCCGTCCTTGGTCGCAAGCGAAACGAACACCGTTCCGACCTCGTGGACTCCGTCGCCGTCGGGGCCTGCAAGCCCCGTAACGCCGATGCCCATGTCGGCTCCGAGAAGCGCGCGCACACGCTCGGCCATTTCCTTTGCGACCTCATAGCTCACGGCGGTCTTTTCCTCGATGAGCTTGGGGTCTATGCCCAAAAGCTTTGCCTTGGCCTCATTCGTATAGGTCGTCACGCCGCCGAGGAAGAACTCGCTCGCGCCGGGAATATCGGTAAAGCGCTTTGCAAGCTCGCCGCCGGTACAGCTTTCGGCAGCGGCAAAGGTCATTTTCTTTTCCTGCAAAAGCCGCATAACGCTGTCCTCGACCGTGTCAACGTCGATGCCGAAGATGATATCGCCGAGCACATCCTTTACATGCTCGATGACCGGCTTCATCATCTCCTCGGCCTTCTCGACGCTCTCGGCCTTGGCGGTGACTTGCAGCAGGCAGTCGCCCTCCTTGGCGTAGGGCGCCATGGTGGGGTTTGTCATGGCGTTCATCTCGTCGCGGAAGATCTGGTCCATCGCGCTTTCGGACATGCCGAAAATGTGGATAGCGTGCGAGACTATCTGCTCGTCCGACAGCGAGCGCAGATACGGCATTACGCAGGCGCGGAACATCGCGTTGCACTCCTTCGGAGGGCCGGGCAGCATGATAACTATCGTTCCGTCGTCGCCGGTGAACGCGCAGCCGGGAGCCGTGCCCCAGTCGTTGTGGAACACGGTGCAGCCGACGGGCAGCATAGCCTGCTTGAGGTTGTTTTCGGTCATTTCCTTGCTGTAGCCGCGGTTGGTCAGATGATCGTAAAGGCAGGCCTTTTCATCCTCGTGCATCTCAAGCTCGAGGCCGAAGGACTTTGCAAGTATCTGCTTTGTAAGGTCGTCGCAGGTCGGGCCGAGGCCGCCGGTGGATATGATGATATCTGCCCTTTTGCGCGCGATCTCTATGCAGTCGGCAAGGCGCCGGGGGTTGTCACCGACTACGGTGTGGTATTTTACGTTTATGCCCAGCTCCGAGAGCATGAGGGATATATCCCGTGCGTCGGTGTTCGTCGTGTGGCCGAGCAGTATCTCAGTTCCGACGGAGAGTATCTCGACATTATATGCCTTTTTCAATTTCAGTCGCCTACCTTTATTCTTTCAATGCCGGCATATGCTTCTTCAACAAGCGCGTCGATATCCAGAGCCGATTCGATCTGCTCAACGTCGCGCAGCTTGGGCTTTGTTTTGGGGTGCTTGGGCGTAAAGACCGTGCAGCAGTCCTCATACGGAAGGATGGACGTTTCAAACGTTCCGATCTTGCGCGCAAGACGCACGATCTCCTCCTTGTCCATGCCGATAAGCGGCTGGAGCACCGGCAGATCGGTGACGGCCTGCGTGGACGCCATGGCTTCCATGGTCTGGCTTGCTACCTGGCCGAGGTTTTCGCCGGTGACGATGGCCTTCGCGCCGTTTGCATCGGCGATCTTCTGCGCAATGCGCATCATAAAGCGGCGCATGATAAGCGTGAAGTAATCCTCATCGCACTTTGCGCGTATCTCCTCCTGAATATGCGTAAACGGAACGACTTCGATGGTCATTCTGCCGCAGTACACCGTCAGCAGGCGCGCAAGCTCAATGACCTTCTGCTTTGCCTGCTCGGAGGTGTACGGGAACGAGAAAAAGTGCACCGGGATAAGGCGCACGCCGCGCTTTGCGATCATATAAGTGGAGACCGGGCTGTCGATACCGCCGGACAGCAGCGTTACCGCGACGCCGTTTGCGCCGACAGGCATGCCGCCCGCTCCGGGCGTGGGCGCTGCGTGGACATAGGCCGCAAGGTCGCGCACCTCGATATGGACGGTAAGCTCAGGGTCGTGCACATCGACCTCGCAGTTGGGATATGCCTCGGCAAGCTCGCCGCCGACAAACTGCGCAAGCTCGATGCTCGTCATGGGGAAACTCTTGTCGCTGCGCTTTGCCTCGGCCTTGAAGCTCTTCGCCGCGAGCATATCGTCCTTGAGATATTCAATTGCAAGCTCTGCGATCTTCTTCGGGTCTTTCTCGCAGCCGGCGGCACGGTTGACAGACGCAAGGCCGAACACCTTGGTCATTGCCTCAAACGCCGCATCCATGTCGCTTGTTTCATCCACAGGCTCGATATATACCGTTGACTGCATGCAATAGGCCTTGAATTTGCCGATAGCATCCAGGCGGCGCTTTATATTGCTCATGAGCTTCTGCTCGAACGAGCGGCGGTTTAAGCCCTTGAGGACTATCTCGCCCTGCTTGAGAAGAATAATGTCGTTTATCATGTGTTCTGCTCCTAAATATTTTTAACATCTTATTATATCACCATTTGTTTTGCAGCGCAAGAAAAGCTCCGCAGCTTAAAGCTTGCGGAGCACACAACACTAAGATTATATGATTTTTTGTGACATATGTCAATAGATGCGCAAATTTATTCATAATTTTTGTTTAGCTGCACAACAATTTGCTTTTTATTTCGTTCACTATTCCTCTTGAATAAGCCGCTGAAATTTGGTATCTTTAAATCACAGAAAGGGTGATACCGATGTACAAGTAACGGTCCCTCGAAACCCGACAGAGAGTCGGCAGCGAGGGAGACGATGCCGAAGTCAAAATATCAAGAGAACGAGAACACAGGCCACATCCCGCTTGGGGAATCAATCGTAGTTATTCAGAGTGTTTTGATTTGCGTTCCGTTGGCAGGCGGCATCAATTCCGCAGAAAGAGAGGTAACCAATGATGTTAGATACTAAGAATTCACAGAAATGACCCTTGGCTGCTGTGAAAACGGTGTAAAGAAACCGTGCAGTCAAGGGTCATTTCGCATTTACGGGATAAATTTATATATCAAGGCCGTCGCGGAGACAACGCGGCGGCTTTGCCGTTTTGCTGTGCATTTCGGAATTTTTTTGTTAACAAAATTTGCATTAAATTTCGTTTCGTCCGTGCTAATATGGCTGCACGGCGGTTTATCCGATCACCGAAGTCAACACACCGGAGGAGGGCTCGCATGAAAAAGCTCAAATATATTATTGTTCTGCTGACCCTTGCGGCCATTGCGCTGTGCGCCTGCTCTCGGGAAACGCCCTTGCAGCGCGCTCTGAGCACAATAAAAAGCGAATTCGGCATAGACCTCAAAAGCGAAAGCGTGACCGTTGAAAGGCTTGCATACACCTACGATGACGGCAACATTTTCGGCGAAGGCTTTGCGGCGTATAAGATAAGCTTCTCGCAGGATGCTTCCGCGCATTTTGCCGGTCTCGACACAACGCCGGACATAAACGCCGATGACGGCATAGACCTTGCCCGACAAAACGGTGTCGAGCTGCCTGCCGCTCCGGACGGCACACCGTTTGCCTATAAAAGCGAAAACCAAGGGCTAAACAGGGTTTTTCTGCTTTATTACAGCACCGAAAACACCGCATATCTGATCACTTTGGATGCGTAAAAACAACGGATGTTCTCTCGAACATCCGTTGTTTTATTATTTCAGCTTATTCTGAAGCTTTTTGTACAGCTCGTCATAGCGCTCGGTGCAGTCGGCAATGGCAAGCTCAGGCTCGCGGCGCATTGCCCTGGAGTTAACATCGCCGGAGATGAGCGTTGAGTAGTGATATCTCTGAAGCTTCACGCACTCCATCGCACTGCGGCCGATGGAAACGGCAGCCGCCGCATCGGCACAGGCCTCGGGCGCGAGCTTATCGGAAACGGACTCTATCATGTCGATGAGCTTTATCATGCCGTAGAGCACCTCGTCGATCTCCGAGCACGCGGCAAACACGCCGCCTTCGATGCAGGCCTGACTTTTGCCCTCGGCGACCTCCTTATCCCACTCGGCGCGCGATTGCAGTTCCTGATCGACGGTCTTGAGGAAAAACTTGCGCAGGACCTCGATAAAATGCTCGGCGTTTTTCATTTCCGCATCCTCAAGCCCCGACTTGCGCAGCGCCTTTACCGCAAGCGCCGCCGCTTCCGCCGCGATCTCGGCCGAAACGTTGCTGAGCCACATGCGCCCGTCCTTCTGCGCGACGTCGGCAGTGAAGTCCCTGACCGATCTATCGGAATAGAGGTCTATCTTCAGGCTGCTGACATCAATGTCTTTGTTCATAATCTTACTCTCCTTTTTAAAGCAATGCCCAGCGCGAGCGCTGCGCAGCCGAGAGCCGCACCTGCCGCCGCCTTGAGCATATACTGCTGATTCATGTTAAGACCCTTCCTGAATCCGATGCAGCCTTCCCTGCCCTCGCCCGTTTGCAGGAAAATGAGGATATTTTCGAGCTTTGCCGCACGAGAAAACGTTCCGCTCATGCCCTCACGGCTGAGCGCAAGCACCGTAAGTCCGACAAGCGAAGGGAGATTTGAAAAGCGCTGCTTTCCACCTGCGGCGAAGAACTTTTTCTCGGCATGGTAGGCGCGTGTGTACGCTCGGTTGAGACGGCTGTAGCAGCCGGGGAAATCATCGGCTTTGATATCGGTCTCGCTCACCGTTTTGCCGTTGACACTCACGGAAAGATGAGCGTCCATACTCTCCGGCAGGCCTTTTTTGCCGAAGGTGGGCAGAGCATTGTGCCGAATGTCTATATTCGTGACCGACGTTTTGCCGAGCACCTCGTGGATATTCTCCGCGATAAGGCCGCCGGCATCGGACGAAATTTTAACAAGCTCCTGCTCTGAGCCGCCGTCGCGGCCGCTGTCACGAAGGACGGCGAAAAACGCCGACGCACCGCTGAGTATCTCAAAAACATGCAAACAGCCGGTCGTTCCGGCGTCCTTATAGATCTGCGAAAACTCAGTGAACGGTCTGTTTATGAGTTTATCACGAAGTGAGCGCTCCAGGCAAGCAAAATCGCAGCTTTTGCCCTGCGAGCCGCAGCTTTCCTCGTCGATCGTAAGCGAGACTATGCGCGCGCTTTCGTCAAGCTCTGCGCGCACGGCGATCGGCACCTCGCGGTAAAGGCCGCCGAAGCGATACATGCTCTTTTACCATGATACTATCTCAAAGCCTGCCGGCAGCTTTCGGCACACAGTACCGCGATAGCGCGTTATGAAATTCTTCTTTTCCCTGCTGTGTATATCAAACACAAAGCACGGAGATTTGAACACGTCGAGCTGCGAAAGCTCGGGCAGTCTGTCGGTTTTAAGCATCACCGAGCACCTTCTTTGCCGCGGCAAAATTGTCAAACTTTTGGCTATTATTAACGTTCTAAAGCTCCCCGAACGGGGAGCTTTAGCTTTATTTATTTTCTATTGCTTTCGGGCGCCATGGGTGAGTTTTAGCCCTTTAGTCTGACCGAGGAAAAATTCGTTCAGAGCGGCTGAAACGCCCGACGGGAATACTTTTTGTATTTCCTAGGGCTTTCGGGCACTATGGGCGGGTTTTAACCGGTCAGCTCACCCGGTCAGGCCTCGCGGAAGTCATAAGTGCGGTACTGTATAGCTTCCGCTATGTGCATCGCGCCTATAGTCTCCTCGCCTTCAAGGTCGGCTATCGTTCGTGCGACGCGCAGGATGCGGTCGTAGCTGCGAGCGGTAAGACCCATGCGGTCGAAAGCATCGTGCATGAGCTGCTCGCACTCGGGCGTGAGAAGGCAGTATGCGTTGAGCGCCTTTGTGCCCATGCCGGCGTTGCTGAGAATGCCGGTGCCCTCAAAGCGCTTGCGCTGGATAAGGCGCGCTACGTCAACGCGGCGCTTTATATCGGCAGAGCTTTCCGCAGGCGCGCGGTTTTTAAGCTCCTCGTACTCCAACGCCGGAGCCTCGACGATGATATCAATGCGGTCAAGCAGCGGCCCGGAGATGCGGCTGTGATATGCGCGCACCTCGTTTGCAGAGCAGCGGCAGCGCCCCGACGGATGGCCGTACCAGCCGCATTTGCACGGATTCATTGCGCACACGAGCATGAAGTTTGCCGGAAAGGTCTCGGTCCCGGCAACACGTGAGACGGTGACCTCGCCGTCCTCAAGCGGCTGGCGCAGCACCTCAAGCACATCCTTTCGAAACTCCGGCAGCTCATCAAGAAACAGCACGCCGTTGTGCGCAAGGCTGATCTCGCCCGGGCGTGGGACCGCTCCGCCGCCGGACATGGCAGCGCCCGAAACGGTATGGTGCGGCGCACGGAACGGACGCGCGGATATGATGGGATTGTTCTTCCCCGTCAGCCCGGCAACGGAATAGATCTCAGTGGATTTGAGCATTTCCTCCCGCGTCATATCCGGCAATATGCCGGGCAGGCGCTTGCTCATCATGCTCTTGCCGGCGCCCGGAGGACCAACCATGAGTATGTTGTGTCCGCCGGCGGCGGCAATCTCCATAGCACGCTTTACGTTCTCCTGTCCCTTGACATCCGAAAAGTCAGGATATTTGACCGTCGCCGGGTCGAGCTTCGGTATATCCATCGGCTTTATGCGAAATTCGCCCCTGAGATGCGCGATAAGCTCGGACACATTCTCAATGGGATACACCGTCACTCCCTCGGCATATGACGCTTCCTGTGCGTTATCGGCAGGCACGAACAGCTCACGCACACCTTCGCGCGCGGCGGCGACTGCCATGGGCAGCGCACCGCTGACCGGCCGAAGCGTTCCGTTGAGCGAAAGCTCTCCGAAAAATGCGCAGTCGGACTTCGGCTGACGTATCACTCCCGTTGCGGCAAGAATGCCGAGCATTATCGGCAGATCGTACACCGTTCCGGCCTTTTTTGTGTCCGCCGGCGCGAGATTGACCGTGACGCGGCTGACCGGGAACTTGAAGCCGTTTGATTTTATCGCGGCGCGCACCCTCTCGCGCGCCTCCCTGACTGCGGCGTCGGGCAGACCGACGATATCAAAATTGACAAGGCCGTTGGACACGAAAACCTCGACCGAAACGCCGTAGCCGCCGATGCCCTTAACGCCGAGCGATCTTATCGTTGCAAGCATATTTTACCACCACTGTTTTCAAAAATAGGGACTGCGGAAAAATGCAGTCCCTTTATAATTTTTCTTATTCTTCGACGGGGCAGGTTATAGCTATGTTCAGCTCGTCAAGCTGCTTCTGCTCGACCGTGGAGGGGGCGCCCATCATGACATCCTGCGCGTTCTTGTTCATCGGGAACGGGATGATCTCGCGGATGGAGTCCTCGCCGGCAAGCAGCATGACCATGCGGTCAACGCCCGGGGCGATACCGGCATGAGGGGGTGCGCCGTAGCAGAAGGCATTGTACATAGCCGGGAACTTGGCCTTAACGTCGTCCTCACCGAGGCGAACCATTTCAAACGCCTTTATCATGATCTCGGGATCGTGGTTACGCACTGCGCCCGAGGACAGCTCAACGCCGTTACACACGAGGTCATACTGGAACGCGGTGATCGAAAGCGGATCGACCTCGCCGCGCTCGGCCTTTTCGAGGATCTCCAGGCCGCCGTTGGGCATGGAGAACGGGTTGTGGCAGAATTCAAGCTCGCCGGACTCCTCGCCGATCTCGTACATCGGGAAATCGACGATCCAGCAGAACTCGTAGCGCTCCTTATCCATATGGCCGGGGACCGCCGCGCCGAGCATCTTTCGCATAACGCCTGCGGTCTTCTGCGCCTCGCCCTTCTTGCCTGCCGTTACGCCGACAAGGCAGCCGGGCTTGAGGCCGAGAGCCTCGGTGAGGGCAGCCTTCTTATCCTGAAGGAACTTTGCAACGCCGCCGGCAAGCTCGCCGTTTTCGTCGACCTTGAACCAGTAGGGCTTCATGCCTGCCTGGACCTCAACATCGGCGCAGACCTTGTCGATCTGCTTGCGCGTCAAGTCGCAGCCGGTGACAACGAACGCCTTGACGGTGTTGCCCTCGGCAAAGGGAGCAAAATCGGTGCCGGACACGAGCGCGGTGATATCCTCAACAACGAGGTCAATGCGCAGGTCGGGCTTATCCGAGCCGTACTTTTCCATCGACTCGTTGTAGCCGATGCGGCGGAAGGGCGCCTTGTTGGATATGTTGTATGTTCCGAACTTTTCAAAAATCGGGGGCAGGACATCCTCAATGACCGCAAAAACATCCTCCTGACCGGCAAAGGACATCTCCATATCGAGCTGATAGAACTCGCCGGGTGAACGGTCGCCGCGCGCGTCCTCATCGCGGAAGCAGGGCGCTATCTGGAAATAGCGGTCGAAGCCGGATGTCATGAGCAGCTGCTTAAACTGCTGCGGCGCCTGCGGCAGAGCATAGAACTTGCCGGGATGCTTTCTTGCCGGGACGAGATAGTCGCGCGCGCCCTCGGGGGATGAGGCGGTGAGGATGGGAGTTGTTATCTCGAGGAAATCGTGCTCCATCATCGCCTTGCGCAAGGCGGCGATAACATTGCAGCGGAGGATTATATTCTGCTTTACGGCCGGATTTCTCAGGTCGAGGTAGCGGTATTTAAGACGTGTGGTCTCGTCGGCCTCGCGGCTGCGGTTTATTTCAAACGGCAGCTCGTTATAGCGGCAGCGGCCGAGAACTTCGATCTTTTCGGGAACGACCTCGATATCGCCGGTGGGGAGCTTGGGGTTTTTGCTCGCGCGCTCGCGAACGGTGCCCTCGACGGAGATGGTGCTCTCTTTATTTATGCCCTTTATGACCTTCATCATATCCTCGGTCTCGACGACGACCTGCGTCGTGCCGTAAAAATCGCGGACGATGACAAATGCAAAGTTCTGTCCTACCTCGCGGACGTTCTCCATCCATCCGACGATCTTGACCTTTTCTCCGACGTTTTCAATGCGGAGCTGATTGCAGGTATGGGTTCTTGACTGTGTCATTTCTTCTGCCTCCATTATTCTTTGATAACCGCGACACGCGCGCGATCATCCATGTCTTTCTTTATGAGCGACGCAGCGTCGGCAAAGCCGAGCTTTGTCTGCTCGCCGGTGGTCATATTCTTAACGGCAACGACGTTTTCCGCGATCTCGTCCTCGCCGATGAGGATCACATATGGAATGCCGAGCTTATCGGCATAGCTCATTTTTGCCTTGAACTTTTTCTGCTCGCAGTAGAGCTGAGTCCTCACCCCTGCATCACGCAACGCCGTTGCTGCGGCAATGGCGTAGCCGAGATCCTCGGCCATGGGGATAACGAGCGCATCGGCAGGAGCCGACACGGTTTCGTCCGAGAGCATGCCCTGCTCGTTGAGGACATAGAAAAGGCGCGTAAGGCCGATGGATATGCCGACGCCGGGCAGCTTTTTATCGGTATAGTATCCGGCAAGATCGTCGTATCTGCCGCCGGAGCAGATCGAGCCTATCTCAGGGTGAGCAGTCATTTCGGTTTCGTAAACCGTACCGGTGTAATAATCAAGGCCGCGCGCTATCGAAAGGTCGATAGCGAAGTTTTCCTCCGGAACGCCGAAATCGGCAAGGTATCGTGTCACGGTCTTAAGCTCCTCAAGTCCCTCGTCAAACAGCTCGTCCATGCCCTTATAGCGCTCAAGTCCGGCAATGACCTCGGCATTCGTGCCGCTTATGGCCATGAAGTCCATAACGTCGTCGGCCTTGTGCGAGAACATGTGCAGCTCATCCATAAGAAGCTGGCGGACCTTGTTGGGGCCGATCTTATCGAGTTTATCGACCGTGCGCATTATATCGCCGGCCTTTTCGCTCATGCCGGCAAGGCTGTAAAACCCGTTTAAGAGCTTACGGTTATTGACCTTTATCTTAAAGCCCTTGAGGCCGAGCGCGGTGAAGGTTCGATAGATTATCGCCGGGATCTCCGCCTCGTTTATGATATCGAGCTTACCGTCGCCGATGATATCGATATCGGCCTGATAAAACTCGCGGAAGCGGCCGCGCTGCGCTCTTTCGCCTCTGTAAACCTTGCCTATCTGATAGCGGCGGAACGGGAATATCAGATATCCGTAGTTTGCAGCGACGAATTTTGCAAGCGGAACAGTCAGGTCAAAGCGCAGCGCAAGGTCGCTGTCGCCCTTATTGAATCTGTATATCTGCTTTTCGGTCTCGCCGCCGCCCTTTGCAAGCAGCACCTCCGCCGATTCGATCACCGGCGTGTCAAGCGGCGCAAAGCCGTAAACGGAGTAGCTCTTCCTGAGCGTCTCCATCATTTTTTCCATCTTTATCTGGTCTGCCGGAAGCAGCTCCATGAAGCCCGACAGGGTTCTCGGCGCAACTTTTGCCATACTAAATTTTATTCCTTTCAATCACTAAATGCTGCTATTGCTTGAGCAATAACAGCATTCGAGTTTTAATTCGGCGATGCAGCCTACCTGCGCTTTGGATTGACGATATTGCGCCAGTCAAGATCACCGCGCCGCAGGCCCTGAACGAGCACCTCTGCGGTTGCCGCATTAGTTGCAAACGGGATCTGATACTGATCGCACAGGCGTTCGATCTTGTTGATATCGTCAAATCCGCCGGGGTTTGACGGGTCGCAGAAGAACAGCACAAGATCGATCTCGTTATATGATATTCTTGCTCCGATCTGCTGGGCGCCGCCCTGGTCGGCATGCAGATAAAGCGTCACGGGAAGTCCCGTTGCTTCGGATACAAGCTTGCCCGTCGTGTTGGTTGCGCAGACTGAATGCTCGGCCAGAATACCACAATAAGCTATGCAGAACTGGACCATCAGTTCCTTCTTTCTGTCATGTGCCATAAGTGCAATATTCATAAGCTTCCCTCGATTCTGTTTGCGAAATTTCCTATTATAAAACTTCTTTTTATAATTTCTTTTTTATTATATACAATACTGCCGTTTCTTTCAACGCCTTTTTTGACAAAAAGCGCGGTTTTTTATCACTGCAGCAATTCGCCTTCGACATCGGTAACGTCGGTTGCGGACTTCAGACTGAAGTAAGCCTCCAGTATTTCCTGCGCGATGACCGAGCAGTTTGCTCCCGCGCCGCCCTTCTGAACGACGATGGCCATTGCGATCTCCGGATCGTCAAAGGGCGCATAGCAGATGAAGATACCGTCGTTTGCGATGCTGTCGCCCTTCTGGGCGGTGCCGGTTTTTGCTGCAACGCTCGTTATGCTGTAGTTTGGCAGACTTGATTTGCCGACAAGCCGCATGCCCTCGTGGACGGCATCCCAGTTATACTGCGCGGTTTCGACCTTGCTGAGCACCTCATCCTCGCGTTCATGCACGTTATCGCCGTAGCTGTAGCTGCGCACGGATTTGAGTATCGACGCGCTGTGGCGCTCGCCGCCGTTTGCGACGGCTGCGCAATACTCGGCAAGCTGCAGCGGCGTGAACAGGCTGTCGGACTGGCCGATCGCGGCCTGCATGGTCTGTCCTATCGTCCACGGTTCGCCGGTAAGCTCTTCATGGTTTTTTGCATTTGCCATGTTGCCGGTGGATTCGGGCAGCTCAATGCCGGTGCTCTCGCCGAGGCCGAATTCGGCCGCGTATTTATCGAGCTTATCTATGCCGAGGTCATGTCCTGCCGAATAGAAGAATATATTGCAGGAGTTCTGGATAGCGCCGGTGACGTTCAGATAGCCGTGAGTCAGCTTCTGATTGTTCTGCGTATATATCCAGCAGTATGGCGCAAATCCGTACTGAGCATAGCGCGTATATTGGCCTCTACATTCAATCGTCGTTCCGGTGTTTATTATTCCCTCGGTCAGCGAGGCTATCGCCGTGCAGGGCTTGAAGGTCGAGCCGGGCGCATAGCCGCCCTGAAGCGCGCGGTTATAAAGCGGAGCGTTTTTATCCGCAAGCAGCTCATTGTATTTTTCCAGCAGCTCGGACGGATCGTAGGTCGGCCAGTTTGCAATGGCAAGCGGCTCGCCTGTTTTTACATTTACAACGACCACGGAGGCACCGTCGATAACATCCTGCTTTTCCTTATATGTTCCGCTGGCTATCTGCTGCTCTTTCTTTGAGTCTATCTTTGCCTGAATGGAGGCCACGCCGTTTTCAAGCGCAAGCTCGGCGGCTTCCTGCAGGGCAATATCTATCGTCAGATACACATTGTTGCCCGGCTCCGGCTCTTCGATATATTCCTTGCTTATTACCGTGCCGTCGGAAGCGGAGGTCGTGCGCACGGTACCGTTTGTTCCGTGCAGGTATTTTTCAAAGGCATATTCCGCGCCATCCTTGCCGACGGCGGCATCGGCGGAATAGCCCTGATCTTTATACTTTGCATAGTCACTGTCGCTCATTGCGCCGGTGTAGCCGAGGATGTGCGCGGCAGCTGAGGTAGCATATTCACGGACGTATGATTCTTTTATATTGACGCCCTCGATGTTGTTTTCGCGCAGAGTGGCTATGAGCTTCATATCCGCGTCCTTGACGAAAATATAGTCCGAGGTATTTATGAGATATCGCACGTTTATAGCATAGCGCACGCCGGCGATGATCCTCGCCTCTTCGGCGGTGTAGTTGCTGTCGATCTCATAGCGGTCGCGCATGCTCGAGAGTATCTCGACGGCGCTTGCGTTTTCCTTGACTTTGTTTGTCTTTATATAAGCGTCAAGCCGCGCCTGATCCTGCTCGCTGACGTTTTCAAACTCAAACGGGGGACTTTTCGTTATCGGCAGATCGTCGATGTAATCGTCGCCGTAATCGCGGATCATGTTGACAAGCTTCAATATGACGGCGTTTGAATCAACGCTGTCGTCATTCGGAAAAAGCTCGTCTGTATTTATCGTCAGGTCATAGCACGATTTATTGGTCACAAGCACTCTGCCGTAGCGGTCAAGGATATTGCCGCGCGCGGCGGTAACTGTGCTTGTCGTTACCATGTTGTTGCGGCTTTCCTCATAGTACTTTTCGCCCTCGATTATCTGGAGCTTGTAAAGTGCAACGACATACACCGTGATCAGCATCGCAAACACCAGTGCAAGCGCTATAAGTCTTTCTTTTTTAATTATGTTCATCGGGTATCCTCAATCAGTATTGCGCGTGCATTATTCCGCCTTCTTTAAACGGAAGATACAGCAGCATGACCGGCAGCACGGACAAAACGGTCTGCAAAAGCACCGTGATCAGCCCTGCGGTAAGCTCCGTTCCGCCGCCGACAAGCGCGTGGATAAGCTGCACTATGCCGCACAGCAGTATCGCCGCCACGCTGAATATCATGAACGCGAAAAAGCTTTTGTTGATATAAAACTCCGAGGCAAAGCCCGCTCCGAAGCCGATCATCGGAAACAGTATCGTAAACAGCACCGTTGTTTCGGAAAAGGCCATATCGGTGAAAAGTCCGAGGAAAATTCCGAATACGGCGCCGCGAACACCGCCGAGATATATGCCTGCCGCAACTGCGGCAGCCGGGATTATGAAGCCCTTTGCGCCGAAAATGCTGATCCTTGAAAACAGCACGCTTTGCAGCAGCATGACAAGCAGCATATAGACCGCGTATTGGATCACCATGCGGACTTTTTTCCATTCAAGAGCCTGAATCAGTCTGTTGAGCAATTATTCCACCACTTCAAAATCTTTTACTACAAAAACCTGCACGAGCGCGTTGAGGTCGCAGCCGGGCTTGACCTCGCCGTACTCTATCTGACCGCCGGCCTCGGTTTTGACCGAGCTTATCGTTCCGACAACAAGGCCCTGGGGAAATGCGCCGCCCGAGCCTGAGGTCATGACCGTGTCGCCCGAGAAAACCTGCGCGCCGTCGGCAAGGTAGCTGAGCTTCACGCAGCCCTCCTGCATCATGGCAAAGTCGCCGACGAGAAGGCCGGAAGCACCGTTTTCGGAAACGAGCGCACCGATATTCGTGTTAAGGTCGATGACCGTAGAAACCGTCGCCCATGTTGAGCCGACCTCGGTCACCTGTCCGACCATGACGCCGTACTCGGTGATAACGCAGTCACCCACGGCGATATCGGCATTCGTGCCCTTGCTTATCGTGAACGAATTTGCCCAGTTAGACGTCGTCCATGCAACGACCTTGGCCGATTCAAGCGTCATATCGCTGTGTTTTTCCTTGAAATTCAGCAGCTGGCGGAAGCGCTCATTTTCCTCGATGGCGGCGGCGCCGTTTCGCGCCTCCTCCTGAGCCTGGGTCAGCTCCGCGCGCAGACGCTCGTTTTCGGCAACGAGCTGGTCATAGTCGTAAAGATATCCATAAAGGCTCTCAAGCCAGTCGGCAACGGAGCTTACCATACGCTGTACCGGGGCTTTGACCGTGCCCGACACATTCTGTATAAGTCCTGCGTTTCCCTTGAGAAGATAGGATGCCGCTCCGACGACGAGCGCTATGACGAGCACTATAATGCCGAGCTTTATTCCGTTTTTCTTAAGATAATTTTTTACGTTCAAAAAAGATGCACCCCGATCTCTTCGAGCATTTGGCCGAGTCTGCACAGCGGCAGCCCCATAACATTGAAATAGTCGCCCTCAAGCCGCCTGACCATGAGCGCGGCTCTGCCCTGAATGCCGTAAGCACCGGCCTTGTCCATCGGCTCTCCGGTCTGAACATAACGGTCGATCTCGCCCTCCGACAGCTTGCGGAAGAAAACCTTCGTACACTCGCTGCCGACGACGATTTTGCCGCCGTACATGACCGTCACGCCGGTGTAAACCTCGTGCGTGTTATCCGACAGCAGGTGCAGCATGGCTTTTGCGTCGGTCTCGTCTTTGGGCTTGCCGAGTATCCTGCCGCCTGCCCAGACGACGGTGTCCGCCGCTATGATAAGCGCATTCGGAAAGTCTTTCGCGACCTCTTCGGCCTTTGCCCGCGACAGAGCCTCTACCGTTTCGGCAGGGCCTGCGCCGCGCGGCGCTATCTCCTCGCCCTTTGCAGGAACGACGGCGAAATCAAGCCCCAGCGTTTCAAGCAGCTCCTTTCGCCGCGGTGAGCCGGAGGCAAGCACGATACTCATAGTGTCAGTCAACTCCTCTGTAATAAAGGCCTCGGGTCAGATCGTTCGGCTGATAGTCGCCCTCGCCCTTATATCTCTTTGCGACCTGAACGCACTCGCGCGCACCCTCGGTCGTGAACATCAGTCTTATTCCCCAAAGTCCCACGCCGCACAGCTCGTCGTTTTTATCCGCCATGAACAGCTTTCGGGAATTATATATCACATTGCGGTGCTCATATTCACGCACGACGGGAAATGTTGAGCCCATACGGTCGGAAAGCTGAGCCGGGCTTTGGCAATTGCACGCGCCGAGACTGTGGCTTATAACGCACTGATCCGACACCATCAGCGGAAGCCGCCCGTATGCGATGAGCTCCGTTGGTACGCACTTTGCCATATCGCGCACCTGCGCAAGACGCAGCTCAAACGACGCTGTTGCGGATAAAAAGCCCATCTTCTGTATCATATCCATCGAATACGAGTTAAACACATTCATGCCGAAATCGGCGCGCGTTTTCATTCCGGCCTTGCGTGCGATTATGACGTGTCCGAGGTTCCCGACAAGCGCCTCGTTTATACCAAGGTCGAACAGCTTTCGCAGCATGACGAATATGTCTTTTGTCTCGCTGTCGGTTATAACACGCGGCAAAACGGCGACCGGAACGGCGCCGCGCTCTTTGAACATGCGCACAAGGTCAAAATTATCATGCATGACCTTGACGGGAATGTAGATATAATCGGGTCTTGTGTCGGCAAGCTCCTCTGTCAGCTGCTCTGCCGTGCGCACCTGATAGATCATGACTGGATCGGTCACGGCGCTCTGCCCCGAGGGCAGCTGCGGCATGGGCAGGCTGCGGCGCGGCTGCGGTATCGCGCGGCGCTCGTTGAGCGCCGTTACAAGCTTGCGGCGCAGCTCGTTAATCTCGGACGCGGAGAGGTAAAGTCCGCTCTGCACCCTGCTCTGCGCATCCACGCAGTAGTACGGCGTACCGCCTGTCTTGCCGAGTCTGTCGCTCAAGACCTCGGAATTTATCGCCTGACGTATCGCCTTCTGCGGCTCTGCGCCGAAAGCGACTACCTTGTTTCCGCGGTTGTCTATCGCCGCGGCCTTGACCGCCTCTCCGGCGTTTACGACTGCGTAAAACTTCACCGGAACGCGGCGCTCTTCCTTGCCGATGTACTCTTTTCTTGCGTCGGCAAACATTTTTTCGCCGACCTTGTCGGTTTCGGCTCTCACGCCGAACATGTCGGCCTTGTCGCCGTTAAAATAGCCCTGCGTAAAGCCCTGGCGCGAGAATGCGTCGGCGAGGGCCTTCAGCTCCTCCTCCGTCGGCTCGCGGCGCTCTTTGATGATTTTTGAATATATGCCCGTGACTATGCCCGTGTACTCGGGGCGCTTCATTCTGCCCTCGATCTTCACGCAGGCAACGCCGGCGTCCTCGATCTCACGCAGGCGGTCAACAAGGCAATTGTCCTTGAGGGAAAGCGGATGACTGTCCTCAAGTCTGCCGCCCATGGTGTATTCCATGCGGCAGGGCTGGGCGCACATGCCGCGATTGCCGCTGCGGCGGCCTATAAGCGACGACATGTAGCACTGCCCCGAATGGCAGAAGCACAGCGCTCCGTGGACGAATATCTCCGTTTCTATCGGCGAATGCTTTGTTATGAACTTTATCTGCTCGAAACTCAGCTCGCGCGCAAGGACTGCACGGGTAAGTCCCATCTCGGCGGCCGCCTCAACGCCGGCAAGGTTATGGATGCTCATCTGGGTGCTCGCGTGCAGCGGAATATCCGGCACGGCCTTTCTCAGTACGCTCAAGAGCCCGAGATCCTGCACAAGGATGGCGTCCGCGCCGAGATCCGATACGCGCCGGGCAAGCTCGACGGCCTGCTCCATCTCCCTGTCGCCGACGAGCGTGTTCATCGTGACATAGACTTTGCAGTCGCGTATGCGGCAGTATCTGACCGCCTTTTCAAACTCCTCGTCGCTGAAATTTTTTGCTCCGCGTCGAGCGTTGAATATTCCAAGTCCCATATACACCGCATCCGCGCCGTTCTGAACGGCGGCAACGACCGCCTCCGGCGAGCCTGCGGGAGAAAGCAGCTCAAGCATATATCCATACCTCTGGCATTTTACTTTTATCGTTGAATTATACCACAAACATGGCTATTGCTACAAGTTAATTTTAATGATATAATCCCTCTTGTTAAAGTCCATTGTGTAAACTTTGAATGAACAGAGGAATCGTCATGCCCACAGCAGAGCAAAACTCAATACCGCGCAGCACCGCGGACAAGCTTATTGCCGCACATGACGGCGATGTTGCGCTGCTGTATATCTGGCTCGATCTTAACGGCGGATTTGACGCCGACAGGGCCGCGCGCGAGCTTTGCCGCACCGAGGCCGAGATAAAAAACGCGCACGAAAAGCTGCTTAGAATGGGGCTTTCGCGCCCGGCCGCAAGGCCCGAGCAGGAGATAAAGCTCCCTCCTGCCGAGGAGCTTCCGGAATACACCTCGGCGGATATCGTGCGCCGCTCGAAGGAGGACAGCGGATTTCAGGCCGTTATCGCCCAGGCGCAGCACAAGCTCGGCAGAGTCCTTTCAACGGCCGAGCTGAAAACGCTTTTCGGCATTTACGATTACCTCGCGCTGCCGGCAGATGTTATTTTCATGCTCATCGGCTACTGCATCGACGTTTTCACCGAAAAATACGGTCCCGGCCGGCTGCCCTCGATGCGCAGCATCGAAAAGGAAGCCTACTCATGGGCAAACAAGGAGATCATCACCATCGAGCAGGCCGACGAATACATACGCAATGCCGCCGAGAAGCGCTCGCGCGCAGGCGAGCTGAAGACCTCAATGGGGCTTGGCAGCCGCGTGCTCACGCCGACCGAGCGCAAATACATGACCTCGTGGTTCGACATGGGCTTTGATAACGAGGCCATACTCATAGCATACGACCGCACGGTGACAAACACCGGCGCTTTAAAATGGGGATACATGAACAAGATCATGCTCTCGTGGCATGATAAGGGCATACACTCGGCACGGGACGTCGCCGAGCGCGACAGCCGCTCTCCGGCAAGCGCAGTCAAGGCGGAAAATCAGCATCGCAGCAACGTTTCGGGCGATGAGCTCAAGCGTCTGCGCTCAATATACGAAAAGGTTAAAAACGGTTAAACAATGGCACTGGACGGAAAAATTCTGGCGCGCGCCAGAGAGCAGATAGGTCACACACACGCAAACAATGTCGCCGAGCATTATCTCAGGCAGGAGAAGATTTATTCGCAGATACCCGAGATTCACCGCATCGACGATAGGCTTCGCGCGCAGATGTCCGAGCTTGTCGGACTTACGATAAAGCGCAGCGCGGATCTTTCCGACGCGCTCAAGGCGCTGGAGGACGAAAGCCTTGCGCTTCAGGCAAAAAAGGCCGAGCTTCTGCACGCTGCCGGTTATCCGGTCGATTATCTTGAGGACATCTACTCCTGCCCGAAATGCAAGGACACCGGATTTATCGGAAGCCAAATGTGCTCCTGCCTCATCGAGGAATACAACCGCCAGCTCACAAGCGAGCTGAGCACGCTTCTCAAAAACAGCGAGGAGCGCTTTGAAAACTTCGATCTTTCGCTGTACGGCGAGGCAAGGGAAGCGATGAGCATTGTTTACGACACCTGCCGCGAGTACGCCTCCAGCTTCTCGGAACGCTCGATGAACCTGCTGTTTCAGGGCGGCACGGGGCTGGGCAAAACGTTCCTGTCTGCCTGCATAGCGCGCGTCGTTGCGCAAAACGGCCACTCGGTGTGCTACGATACCGCGGCCTCCGCGCTCGAGGCGTTTGAAATGAAAAAATTCGCGCGCGACGCCGAGGCTGCGGAAAAGGCCTCGACACGGGTCGAGCGCATGCTCGAGTGCGAGCTTATGATCCTTGACGATCTGGGCACCGAAATGCTCACGCAGATAAGCATCTCGGCGCTGTACACGCTTATAAACACGCGCCTTGTCGAGGGTAAAAAGACCATTATCAGCACAAATCTCACCGATGCGGAGCTTGCACGGAGATACACTCCGCAGATTTGCTCGAGGATAGACGGCGAGTTTCTCAAGCTCCCGTTTGCCGGAACGGATATACGCAAATTGAAAAAGGAGATGTAGGAATGGATCAGCACGAGATCACTCGCGAAATACCCCTGCTAAACGCCGACGGCGAGCTGACGGAGCCGGGCTACGCCAAGAAGCTCCTGCCGGTTTACAGGCGCGCGGACATCAAGGCAAGCCCCATGCGCATCAAGGAATGGGACTATTACCTCATAAACAACGGCCGCTTTGCCCTTGCCCTCACCATCGACGATAACGGCTACATGGGTCTGGACTCGATAAGCCTTCTCAACTTCGAGGAGGGCTGGGAGATCACCACGAGCCCCATGTGCTTCATGCCGCTCGGAAAGCGCAAGCTGCCCGAAACGAGCAAGACCGGCGACACGACCGCCATCGGGAAAAACTACAGCATTTATTTCAAAAACAACGGATCGGGCGTGCGCACACTGATAGCGCAGATGAAGCGCTTCGGCCCTGCCGGCTCGCTCTACGCAAAGGTCGAGCTTTTCGACGAGCCGGAGGAGAGCATGGTAATCGCAACGCCTTTCGATAAGCCGGGGCATTTTTACTACAACCAGAAGATAAACTGCATGCGCGCACGCGGTGAGGTCACATACGACGGTCACACCTATGTTTTTGACCCCTCGGACAGCTTCGCCGTCCTCGACTGGGGGCGCGGCGTGTGGACATACAAAAACACATGGTACTGGGGCTCGGCTTCCGGCGCGGTGGACGGCGTTCCCTTCGGCTGGAACATCGGCTACGGCTTCGGCAACACCTCGGCCGCCAGCGAAAACATGCTGTTTTACAACGGCAAGGCGCACAAGCTCAGTCAGGTGAAATTCAACATTCCCGGCGATGAAAAAGCCTTCATGGAGCCGTGGACCTTCACTTCGGACGACGGCAGGTTCGAGATGGGCTTCCGTCCCGTGCTCGACCGCGCATCCTGCACCGACGTCGGACTTATTAAAAGCGATCAGCACCAGGTGTTCGGCCTGTTCACCGGCAAGGCTGTCCTTGACGACGGAAAAGTGATCGAAATAAAAGACTTCCCCGGCTTTGCCGAGAAAGTCTCGAATAAATGGTAACACGGCAATAACCGGGACTGCGATGCAGTCCCGGTTACTTTATCTCCTGCTCAAGGCCGTCAAACTCCGGCGAGGAGAAAAACTCCGCAAGCGTCATATCCAGCCCGTCGCATATCATTTTTATCGTCAACAGTTTTGGATTGCAGCTTTTGCCGTATAGAATATTCTTGATGCTCGACGGCGGCAGCGCGCACACAGTGGCAAGTCTGTTGATGCTCATGTTCCTCTGCTCGCACAGGCGAAGTATTCTGATCTTAACAGCATCTATTGTCTGCATTTTGGCCTCCTAATACACTTTTTTGTATTAGGATAGCCAAATTCAGTAGGCATTTTAGGCTATGCGTGCTACTATATAGGCTATACATAGACCGAACAGGAGTGAAATCATGGCAGAGTACGAAAAAATGTATGCAGTTTTATGCTGCGCGATCGACGATGCTTTAGATATGCTGGAAAAAGTTCCGGATGCGCAGAATACAGCAGAATTGCTCCAGACCGCACTTTTAAAAGCCGAAAATATATTTGTCGAAAGCGGCAGGGCGCAGTAAAATTACGCGGCAGGCGTTTGCCTGCCGCGTCTGCATTGTTTTATTCCAAATTTCCGCTTTCGTACATGAGCGCCGTGAGTGCGACAACGGGGGCTGTTTCGCATCTGAGTATGCGCGCGCCCATCGAGCATATGTGAAGTCCTACCTTGCGCGCCATATCGGACTCATACGGCTCAAATCCGCCCTCGGGGCCTGTTATCACCGCAGCAGAGCCGAGCTTCTCGGCCCCCTTGAGCGCCGAGCGAAGGCTCTCGCGCTCGCCGGTCTCGTACAGGAAGAAGGCGTCCTCCTGCTGCTTTGCGGCATCGAGCGCTTCAACAAAGCTGTCGATCCATCTGACCTCGGGAATGATGCCGCGCCCGGACTGCTTTGCCGCCTCCTCGCTTATTCTGTTCCAGCGCTCGAGCTTTTTTGCAACGCCCTCGGTGCGCTGCACGACGCGCTCGGAGCGGAAAAAGCATATCTCCTTTGCGCCGGACTCGACGCATTTCTGGATGATATAGTCGGTCTTATCGCCCTTTGGCAGACCGCACAGCACGCGCACCGACACCGTAGGCTCGGCCGCGCACGGGACGACCTCGATGATCTCCGCCTCGGCCTCGTCCTTATCCGAGCGCACAAGGCGGCATTTATAGTCCGTACCGTTGCCGTCGCAAATGGTCATCTCCTCGCCCGGGCGAAGGCGAAGCACCTTTATATGCTCTGCGTCGCGGCCGCGGATGATCGCTCTGCCGCCGAGCAGATTTGTTCCAAGCGCAAAAAATCTGGGCATGATAGGCTCCTCTCGGAAAACATATTTTATGCCGGTATTATCTCACAGCGCTGACGTTTTTTCAAGTGGCGGCATATAATGCAGCGGTGAGAACTATGGAATTTGATAATTTTGAAAGCGTGTGGCAGCGCGTGACCGCGCTCGACGAGACTCTGCCCGAGCCGCCTCCGCCGCCGGAGAACAAGTACGAGCAGAAGCTTTGCGTAATAAAGCGCGGCGAAAAAAGCTGCGCCGTGCGCTTCATCGCCGGATATTGAAAAGTCTGCCCGTTAGCGAAGCCTAACGGGCGGATCTCGGCGTGTCAAAAAATCATACGCACTCAAAGCAGTGCCACTCCTCCTCGTGATGGTGGGCGATCATCTCAAGCCCGGCGGCTTTGAGCGCAGCGGCGACCTCGTCCTCGCGGCCGTCGATTATGCCGGAGGTGATGAACACCCCGCCCGGCGCCATAAACGCGCGGACAAACGGTGCAAGCGGAATTATAACGTCGGAAACGATATTTGCAAGCACGATATCGTAGCCCGTGCCGAGGAGCGCTCTGAGCTTTCCGTCGCCGATTATATCGCCGGCGTAGACCTTCATTTTGTCGCCGCCGATATCGTTGAGAGCCGCGTTTTCCATTACGGTATCGGGCGCTTTGGGGTCGATATCGCAGGCGGTGCAGAAATCGCTGCCGAGAACGATAGCGCCTATGCCGAGGATACCGCTGCCGCAGCCGAGGTCGAGGGCGCGCTTGCCCTCCCCTGCGTACTTTTCGAGCGCGGCAAGGCACATGCGCGTTGTTGCATGCGCGCCGGTTCCGAACAGCAGACCGGGGTCGAGGCGCAGCGGAACTCTGCCCACTTCGGCGCAGTCGATCCACTCCGGCACGACAAGGAGCTTCTCGCCGATCTCGAGCGGCTTGTAATACTCCTTCCAGTTATTTTCCCAGTCGGCGTCGCACACGGGCGCTGTTTTCACCTCAAACTCCGCCTTCACGGCATCGAGCAGCCGCGCGCCGTCCTCGTTATCCTCAACATAGAATTTAACGCGCGAAACGCCCTTATAGCTTTCCTCGAGCGAGGAATCGACATAGTCCCAATACTGGCGGTTATTTTCAAGGAAGGCCTTGAAATCGTCCTCGTTTTCGATGACAAAGCCGTCAACGCCGAGGGCGGTGAGCCTGTCGCAGGTCTCGTCGGTGTTTTTGCATTCTATCGTTACTTCGGTGTAATTCATCTGGTTTTTATCCTCAAATTTCTCAAAACTGCCCCCAGCGTGCAAAAAAGTCTTCAGCTTTTTTGCGCGCTGCAACGCCACATTTTTTGTGAAAACAAGTTTTCACGAAAAATCTCGCTACGCTCGTC
>ENA-OZGC01000016-OZGC01000016.1-human-gut-metagenome-genome-assembly--contig:-NODE-16-length-131497-cov-10.506695_pt1 | contig 131497 bp, 128 predicted proteins | sample MGYA00245109_ERZ653643 | MGnify/ENA primary metagenome ERZ653643 (study PRJEB26926, sample SAMN06165107) | human gut metagenome | biome: ENVO:00009003; feature: ENVO:2100002; material: ENVO:00002003... | reverse complement strand
GCGTGGAGCCCTCTGGCGAACACGCTTCCTGCTTTTAAGGAGGTTCATCGGAATGGTCAGCACAATGAAACTTGGAATAATCGTCGGGAGCCCGCTGAACATATACCTCTTTCTAACACACCTCTCCCTAACACGTCCCACGTCTTTGAAAACATTCCTCCCCCTTAATTCCCCAATCTCTCAAGCACCCTGCTCCCCTTTCTTTTCATCCAACTGACCAACGCAGCATCCAGCACCAGTAGTACCACATCCAAGCAGATCAGAAATACCGCCGGTGTAACATGCGCTCTCAGCATTTTGTCATTGCACATCCTCCAATTCCAAAAATACATCTTCTAAAGAAGCATCGCCTCTGACTTCATCCATCGTGCCGGATTTGATCAATTTTCCATCCTTGATAATGGCAATCTTGTCACAGAGTTTTTCTGCCACTTCCAAGACATGTGTAGAAAAAAAGATTGCCGTCCCGGATTCACAAAGCTCCCGCATGGTCGTTTTCAAAAGATGTGATGCCTTTGGATCAAGCCCCACAAAAGGTTCATCCATGATGATCAGCTTCGGCTCATGGACAAGAGCGGAAATGATCGCCAGTTTTTGCTTCATACCATGGGAATAGGCAGAGATCGGCTGTGCAAGATCCTCCGTCAATTCAAACATATCTGCATATTTGCGAATACACTCCTGACGTTCCTTTGCACCTACTTCAAAAATGTCTGCCACAAAATTCAAAAACTGTATCCCCGTCATAAAGTCGTACAGATCCGGATTGTCCGGAATATATGCCAGCTTTGCTTTACATGCAAGCGGCTGTTCCTTTACGGAGGTTCCGTCGATCAGGATTTCCCCTTCCTCAAACTGTAATATTCCACAACAGGATTTAATGGTTGTCGTTTTTCCCGCACCATTATGCCCGATAAATCCATAGATTTCTCCCGGCCGGATATGTAAGGACAGATTGTCCACTGCCTTTTTGTCTCCATATACTTTTGTCAGATTTTTAATCTTTAACATGATATGCCCTCCACCTTGTTATTTATCTGTATTGTACCTTTCGGAGCATTTTTCTCATAGGCATATTTTGTAGCAGAATGTGTCTTTTTTATAGAAAATCCTTTATCAAAAAAGCAGGATGGCAGAACATCCCTTCCGCAAAGTACAGCCCTTACCATAACCATACCTGCGGATTTCTGACATTCTGCCACTTATTTCCTGTTTATTTATATGAAGTTTCTATATCACATGTTTACGCTGCCCTGATGTTGTAGCAGTTTTTATGCTTCTAATAATTTTTCTACCGAAGCTAATTTAACGCAGAGGACAAAGACTTCTGCTGCCTGACGAAGTTCCTCTAAAGTCGGATAAGACGGTGCAATCCTGATCACAAAATCTCTTGGATCGGTTCCATATGGGAATGGTGCTCCGGCTCCGGTCAGGACTACGCCTGCCTCTTTTGCTTTTTTTACCACAGAAGTTGCACAGCCTTCTAAAGTTTCAAAGGTAATGAAATATCCGCCAAGAGGTTTTGTCCAGGTTCCGATACCAAGACCTTCTAATTCTTTGGTTAAGATCTCATCCACCATTTCAAATTTCGGACGCAGGATGTCTGCATGCTGTTTCATCTTTGCTTTGATGCCATCTAAATCCTTGAAATATTTTACATGACGGTACTGGTTGATTTTGTCATAACCGATCGTCTGAATGGTCATACTCTTTCTGATAAAATCCAGATTCTTTTTTGAAGATGCCATGGCTGCAATTCCTGCTCCCGCAAAGGTCACTTTAGAAGTAGATGCAAACTCATAGACAATATCCGGATTTCCTGCTTTTTCACACTCTGAAATAATGTCTAAAAGCTCTGCCTGTCTGTCCTCATATAAATGATGTACTACATAGGAATTATCCCAGAAAATCCTGAAATCTTCTGCTGCCGGTTTTAACGCCGCGAAACGTTTTACCGTCTCATCGGAATAGACATAACCCTGTGGATTGGAATATTTCGGCACACACCAGATTCCTTTTACGGAAGGATCATTATTGACATACTGTTCTACCATATCCATATCCGGTCCGTCTTCTGTCATCGGGATATTGATCATTTCGATGCCAAAATGCTCGGTAATCGCAAAATGTCTGTCATATCCCGGAACAGGACAGAGAAATTTAATCTTATCTAAATGACACCAAGGCGTACTTCCACAGACACCATGTGTCATAGAACGTGACACGGTATCATACATGATCGTAAGACTTGCATTTCCAAATACCAGTACATTCTCAGCGTTTGTTCCCATCATATCTGCCATCAGTTTTTTGGCTTCCGGAATACCATCCATCTCACCGTAATTGCGTACATCAATTCCGTTTTCTGCAACCATCTCACTCTTAGAATCCAGTACGTCTAAAATATCCATGACCATATCCAACTGCTCGACTGCCGGTTTTCCTCTTGCCATGTTCAGACTCAGATCCATCTTCTGGTATTCCTTATACGCTGCTTTCAAACTTTCTTTTTCCTGTAACAACTCTTCTTTTGACATTTCCTGATAAGACTTCATATTTCCTCCTAAACTCCTTCATGCTTTATCATATTAGTTTTCTGTCTGATTGCCTCTTAAAAACTGTAAATGCTCCTTGATCTGTTTTTCATAACCGATCTCTGTCGGCTCATAAAAGACCTCATCTTTTAAGGCATCCGGCAGATATTGTTGTTCTACATAGTGGTTCGGGTAATTATGTGCATATAAATAACCCAGACCATGTCCTAATTTTTCGCTTCCTTTATAATGGGAATCCTGTAAATGTACCGGCACCGGAGCAGTCATCGTCTGCTTCATGCACTCGGTTGCCCGATCAACGGCTAAATAGGATGCATTACTCTTTGGAGCTGACGCTAAATAAGTAGCTGCCTGTGCTAAAATGATCCTTGCCTCCGGCATCCCGATCCGCTCTACTGCTAATGCTGCAGAAACTGCTACATTCAATGCATTCGGGTCTGCATTTCCCACATCCTCGGATGCACTGATCATCATTCTCCTTGCAATAAACCGGATATCTTCGCCTGCATACAACATTCTGGCGAGATAATAAACGGCTGCATCCGGATCCGAACCGCGGATACTCTTGATAAATGCAGAGATCGTATCATAGTGCTGATCTCCCATTTTATCATACCGCACTGCCCGCTTCTGTATACATTCCTGTGCTACGTCTAAAGTAATGTGGATCTTACCGTCCTCGCTCCGCTCCGTGGTCAGTACGCCAAGCTCTATTGCCGTTAATGCTGCCCTTGCATCTCCATTACTGATATCCGCTAAAAAATCCTCGGCATCCGGCTCTAAAACGGCATGGTAGGCACCCATTCCCCGTTCCTCATCGGTTACGGCACGTCTTAAAAGTATGCGGATGTCCTCTTTATCTAATGACTTTAATTCAAAAATGACTGACCTTGAGAGCAGTGCCCCATTTACCTCAAAATACGGGTTCTCTGTGGTTGCCCCGATCAAGATGATCGTACCGTCCTCGACAAACGGAAGCAGATAATCCTGCTGTCCCTTGTTAAAGCGATGGATCTCATCTATAAAAAGGATCGTCCGTCTTCCATACATGCCAAGACTGTTCTTCGCCTGTTCGACCACAGCCTCCATATCCTTTTTTCCGGCGGCAGTTGCATTGATCGACACAAATTCTGCCTTCGTTGCTCCCGCAATGACCTTTGCAAGTGTGGTTTTTCCGGTACCGGGTGGTCCGTAGAAAATAACCGAACTCAACTTGTCTGCCCGGATCGCACGGTAAAGCAGCTTATCCTTTCCGATAATGTGCTGCTGTCCAACCACCTCCTCTAATGTCTTTGGTCGCATTCTATTTGCCAGCGGAGATTCATTTTGCATATTTTGTTCTCTCATGTAGTCAAATAAATCCATTTTTATCCCCTTGTCCTTATAAAATATACATCATTTTGCAAGTTGAAGCAATACAAATTTCATTTTTATGGATTTTTATTCAAAAATCACCTCATCCACGGTAACGAATTCATATCCCTGTTTTTCTAAGGCATCAATGATCCCAAGTGCTGCCTCCACACTGCTTTCCGATGCATCATGCAGTAAAATGATATCATCTTCCTCCACCGCTTTTACTACTTTTTCTATGACCGTAGACGAACTTCCGCAACACCAGTCGAGCGGGTCCACGTCCCAAAGCACGGTCATCATATTCTTCGCACAACTGCATTCCGGTGGCTCATTTCCAAACGGCGGTCTTAAATACTGCGGATATTCTCCGGTAATCTTATGGATTGCCTCACTTGTCATCCGGATCTGCTTTGCCGCATCCGTTTTAGAAAGGTTCGCTAGATTGACATGGTCATAGGAGTGATTTCCTATCATATGTCCTTCTTTATGCATGCGTTTTACGATATCGGGATATGCTTCTGCCTGCTTTCCCAACAAAAAAAAGGTTGCCTTGACATTTCTCTTTTTCAGTCCGTCTAAGAGCATCTCCGTATAATCCGGATCAGGACCATCATCAAAAGTCAGCGCTACCTTCTTTTTCACTGCATCTGCGTCCTCTCCTTTTGCCTGCACATCTCCATTTTGAACAGGAACCATATTCTGTGCGACTCTTTGCTCCATGTTTACAGTCAAAACCTGAACTGCCAGCAGTGTCCATGCCAGCAGATTGATACATAACAACCATTTTGCAGCTTTTTTCATGACAACTCCACAGTATTTTTCTTTCTGTAGAATCCTATGCTTTTTCCTCTTTACTTATGTTCTGCATTTCATTCTCTTCTTTCTCTTCTGCATCTAAGTAATGCAAAAAACGTTTGATCTCTGCCCATGCCTTCTTCGATTCCGGCATCAGCAGCATTGCCATTTGAAACACATGGAACATTCCCTCATATATGGAAAGTTTTACTTTGCCTCCGGCTTCTTTTGCTTTTTTCGCAACTCTGGTCGAATCGCTTAAGAGCATTTCATAGGAACCCACCTGTATCAGCAATGGTGGAAATCCTTCATAATCACCAAATAATGGAGAAATATACTCATTCGTCGGGTCATTGTCTCCAAGATAGTCCTTGTTATATAACATGCTGTCCCTTGTTTTTCCAAACAATGGGTCTTTCTCAAAGTTTGTTTCCACTGATTCGCCGCTGATCGTTAGATCTGTCCACGGTGACATGGCGATCACACCGGACGGCAGCGGTTCTTTATGGTTTTTCAGCCATAGGCAGAGTGCCAATGCCAATCCGCCACCGGCGGAATCTCCTGCCACAACAATTTTTTCTGCCGGATATCCCTGCTCTAACAGCCAGTGATATGCCGCGATCGTATCCTCTAATGCCGCCGGATACGGATGCTCCGGTGCAACCCGGTAATCAATGGTCAATACACGGCAGTTGCCGCCCAACTCACTGTAAAGTGCCGCAAACGAACGGTATGCATTCTTCATCGTGGCAATATATCCGCCTCCATGAAGCTGCAGCACCACCCGGCTGCCCACATTTTCCACCGGCTCTAACAGCTCCATGGTAAAATTTTCCATAAGGATCATGGTATTGGTAAACTGCTCCGGGCATTTCCACTCCGGTTCTAAATCCACAGCTCTTTTTCTTAACTCTCCGCTTTTTATCTTTTTGCCGATCAACAGATCATTTGAAAAACGGGCAATCAGATCGCGGATCACTTTTCCTCTGATACTTTCTGCCATATTTTCTTCTTACTCCTTACGCCTCAGTTTCCTAAACATGAAATCTTCTCTTCAATTCCGCTCTCGCACGGCTTCCGCCAATGATAAAGGTGCCGAGGAACAAAAATATCGAAACAGCAAGTGCGATCTCACTTAAAAACGGTTTTGTAATGACATCCTTCTTCCATAAAATAATCGGAAAGATACTGCACAAAATACAAAAAAGCTGAAACAGCAGATAGCTCGGCCAGTTCCTCCAGTTGACGATCATCAAAAGTATGATCGCCACATTCAGCATAATCACGCCTGCCGGCAGGACATAGTTCAAAGACCAGCCACGATAACCGGCCACTTCATCAATCAGAAAGAGCAGTCCGATACTGAATATCGTCAAAAGGATAATCTTACTGCGGTAGCCTGCATCGTTTTGGATTCCGATCTTCATGATCAGATAAATGTAAATAAATACTCCTGCCGTGATCGCACTCCACCAGATTCCCTTATGATGGTTTACATTGATGAATACCAACAGTGCCTCTGCCATAACGGCTAAAAATACATAGATACGGACGATCAGTGCAAAACGTTTTTCCCGGATTCCCACATCAGGATATGCCGCTTCTCTTTCGCTTCCGTCCTGTTCCACCACACAATGGCACAGCGGGCAGACTCCGGTACGGTCTAAAATCTCTATTTTACAATTTCTGCATTTACTCATAACACACACCATTACTTTCTATTGAAACATCCAGTCCATCGGACGCTAACTTTCTAAAAAAAGCTTTCTGTACGGAAGTATCTTTTAAAATAAAACTAAACGTAAACACCAGTGTATCCTTGTAAGAACAGATCGTTCCTTTTAAGTTCTGCCCTTTGGACATCGCAAGATAGGCATGAAATCCCTCTATATATGGCTCATATTCCTCCCGCACGGAAATATTTCCTATATTGGTAATGGTAGAAGTATTTGCCAGTGCCGCCGATGTATAGACCGAACGAATGGCAAGTTTTTTCAATACCAACGGGACTGCCCTTGCGATCAATATCTTTTCGTTGGATACATTATAAGAAAAAATATCCTCTAAATGCTCTTTATTGATCTGTGACCGCAGACTCTCACACACGATCTTTAGTACCTCTTCAAAGGTATAGGTTTCCTTTTTGGCTTCAAATTCTGCCGAGACCATTGCAAAAAAATTCTTTGTCGTCACAGAGTTAAAAAACGGACGCAGATTGACCGGAACGGCGACACGGACCGGACGTTTCTCCGGCATCCCATGCATATACTCCGTATAAATACTCCAGATAAAGACACTGACTAAATATTCATTGATACTTGCTCCCATCTTCTTACAGACACTTTTTAGCTGTGGGATATTCAAATATCCGTGTATTACGCCAAACTCCGGCTCTTTGAATTTTTCTCCTTTGAGCAGATATGCCTTCTGGGTCTTATAAATCTTCTGGCTGCTCTTTCTGTAATTCTTGATAAAACTATCCTCTGTATTTAACGAAGTCTCACTGCAAAGAGCATCGCCGCCCACCTGCTCACGAAGTTTCGGATGAGCCAGACGCAGATATTGATAAGTCAGCTCCCGTAAAAAATTGATACCGCCCATTCCATCGGTCAGCACATGGAAAACTTCTAAATTGATCCGCTTCTTATAATAAGTTACCCGGAACAGATAACTCCGATTCTTGTTCTGTACAATGTAACGGCATGGATAGGTTTCCTCCTCATGCACCCGCGGAGCCCGCTTTACATTTTCTTCAAAATAATACCAGAAAATTCCCTGCCGCAGCCGCACATGAAAAATCTCAAATTTCGGCAATACAATATCCAATGCCTGCTGTAACAGATCCTGTTGTACTTCTTCTTTTAAGACAACACTGATCCGATACACATTCGTCATCTCATTTCCGGCAATGACCGGAAATACATGTGCTGTATTGTCTAATTTATCCCATCTTAATGTTCCCTGTTTTTCTTCGGTTCTTTTCATACCGTCCCCTTTTCTGTGTTTTTTCTTTCTATAGTAGTATAAGAGTATTTTCCCCCTGTGTAAAGGGTAGTTTTGGGTATTTCCTATAGAGCAAAAAAAGAGGGAAAGTACAACCTTCCCTCTAATGCAAACTATATTTGTGAATTCGATTTTTATCCCTGCATAAATCTTGCCAAAAACTGTCTGGTCCGTTCTTCCTTCGGGTGTTCGATGACTTCCTTTGGATCACCCTGCTCAATGATATATCCGCCATCCATAAAAATCACGCGGTCTGCTACATCCCTTGCAAAGCTCATCTCATGTGTCACGATCACCATGGTCATTTTTTCTTCCGCAAGTTCACGGATTACTTTTAAAATCTCTCCGGTCAGTTCCGGATCTAATGCACTTGTCGGTTCATCAAAAAACAGAATTGACGGTTTTAATGCAAGTGCTCTTGCAATGGCTACCCTCTGCTGCTGTCCCCCTGAAAGCTGGCACGGATAGACATCTGCTTTGTCCCCTAAGCCCATCTTCTCCAAAAGACGTCTTGCTTCTTTTTCTGCTTCTTTTTTACTCTGCTTCTGGACACTGATCGGCGCATCCATAATATTTTTCAACACCGAATAGTGTGGAAACAGATTAAAATTCTGAAATACCAGTCCGTAACTTCCTTCATAATGGATCGTTCCGCTGTCTGCCTGCTCTAAGCCTGTGCAGCAACGCAGCAGCGTAGATTTTCCGGAACCGGACGGACCGATGATCGCAACGACTTCTCCTTCTTCTACCCCAAGAGAAATGTCATGCAGTACATCGAGGTCTTCAAAACTTTTCTTTAAATTCTCTATCTCTAATAACTTCATCGCATTTCTCCTACTGATAATAAGACAGGCGTTTTTCTAAATATTCCATGCCTACCGCTACGATCAGATTAAATATGTAATAAAACAGTCCCGCTACAAACAATGGTACGATCGTGGTCTGTGCCGCTGCGATCTGTTTTGCGATCGTAAACATCTCTGCATATGCCAATACAAATGCCAGTGAAGTGTCTTTGACCAGTGTGATAACCTCATTTGTTACCGGTGGCAGCACCCTTTTTACCATTTGTGGAAAAATAATCTTCCAAAATGTCTGGACTCTGGAATATCCAAGGACTTTTGCTGCCTCACGCTGTCCTACCGGGATCGACTGGATACCGGAGCGGTAAATCTCTGCAAAATACGCCGCATAGTTGATACTGAATCCGATAATCGTTGCATAGAACCGGTATTCAGTGGAAATATTCTGCCGGAATACATAATACGGTCCGAAATAAACCACTAAAAGCTGTAACATCAGCGGTGTTCCACGCATAATGGATATATAAAATTTTGTGATCCATTGAAGCGGTTTTATCTTAGACATTCTCGCAAATGCCACTAAAAGTCCCAATGGAAGAGAAAACAGCAACGTCAGCACAAATATGGAAACAGATGCCCCCATACCCGGTAAAAGCTGACGAAACATGATATCAAATGCCATTTCTTTGCTCCTTACTTACCAAGACATACCATATCTGATAAATCCCATTTTTTTGCGACATCATCAAATGTACCGTCTTTTACCATCTCATCTAATGTACTCTGTACTTGATCTCTTAACTCTTCATTTCCAAGTTTGAAACCAACTGCATACTGCTCTGTACGGATCTTATCATCTAACATTGCAAATCCTGTTCTGGATTCTAACTGATAATCTGCCACACCGATATCTACTACGATCGCATCTACGGCTCCTGCCTCAAGGTTCATAAATGCTGTGTTATAATCTGCTACCTGCTGTAAGTCTGAAAAACTTGCTGCTAATTTTAAGTTTTCTTCGTTGTCCTCTTCATCTGTCAAAGCTGCAAGTCCTGAAGAATCTGCCTGTACGGCTACGACTTTTCCTGCTAAATCCTCTTTTTTCTCAATTCCTGAACCCTCTTTTACTACTACAACGATAGAGTTATCTACATATGGTTTTGACCATGTATAGTCATCCTCACGTCCTGTCATCGTAAATCCGTTCCAGATACAGTCGATGGAACCTGAATTTAACTCCATATCTTTAGAATCCCAGTCGATTGGCTGTTTTACAAGTTCCCAGCCGTTACGGGCACATACTTCCTGTGCTAAATCCAAGTCAAATCCTACATATTCGCCATTGTCATCTTTATATCCATATGGAGGATATTCTGCATCAAATCCAACGATAAACTGCTTATCGGAATTTTCCTTATCCTTAGAATCCTCTGTCTTTGTCTCTTTCTTTGCAGATGTATCTGCATCTTTACTGCTTCCACAGCCTGCCATTGTAAATACCATTGCCGCTGCCATAAGCACTGCCGTAAATCCGGTTGCTCTTTTCATAAAAAAATCCTCCTTTTTCATTCACTGTACTTTAGTATACTACCATGATAAAACAGTAATGTAAAGGAAGATTTTAAGGATTTTTGTAATATGTTAAGATTCTACGATGATCGCAACGGTCAGGCTCTGTCCGTTCTCACTGTATGCCCTGATTTTTCCCTTCTGCAATCCGGCGGCTTCATTCCACACCGTCAGATGTATTTTTTTGCCTTTTCGCTCTAAGCTAACACGGATTTTTCCTTCCGGTACGGAGTATTTCATTGCATTGTCTAAAAGTTCAAAAAATTCTGACAGGCGTATCGGTTTTTCTTTATCATCGGAAATCTGTACCGTCAGATAATTTGCTCCGATCTGCGAAATCTGTCCCGAAATCGAAGTGGATGCCCCATCCGCTATGGAAACTAATACATTTAAGGCTGTTACACCTATAATGATTCCCAACATGGTCAAAAATGTCCGCATCTTATTTGCCCCAATCGCTTTTTTTGCCATTCTCCATGTCTGTCTGATCATGGCTCCACCTCGCTGACTCTGCCGTCTTTATAAAGGTTGCAGTATCCGTCTCCTCCATCTCCTACATAGAGTGTTCCGCCACCAGCCGCATGGATTCCGCCTGATGTATCTTTTTTGGTTGTGATATCTGTATCTGCCACATACACGGTTCCATCTCCATAAGCAAATACGCCTGCTGCTCCCGCCGCATTTGTGGCAATTTTACTGTCGCTGATGTATGCTGTTCCATCGGTATTTAAAACTGCTGTCTCCTACTCCGTAAAAACCGGAGTTATCTCCTCCTTTACTATCCTCTGAATCTCTTGTCACTGTCACGTTTTTGAGATTTGCCTTTGCCCCGTCTTTCACATCGCCCGTAAGTTCTAACATGGAGCCATCCGGCTGTTCGCCTTCTTTGATCTCTTTTTTTGTTCCGGTCTTAATGGTAATAGTATCTCCATCTACTTTGCTGACTTCTCCATAGATGGCCTCCTCACTCTTTTCTTCACTTTCACCCATAGTCTCTGTCTGGTTTTTGGTTGTTGTTGATGAACAGCCGCTTAAAACCGATAATCCTAATATAATTCCCAATAAAACTGCTACATATTTTTTCTTCATATTAAAATCCACCTTTCGCTGTGATGTGTTTTTTTCTTTTCACGCTTAGCATAAGGTGGAAACTTTAAGTGAACCTTAAATTAGAAATAAAGATTTGTGAAAATTCTGTGTTGAAGAATAAAATAACGCCCACCGGTAAAGTGAGCGTTCTGTGAGATCTTATATTACATTTTTCGATGTAAATTGAGGCTTTTTCAAAATGTCCAAATGAACTACATATTGAAGTAGGTTTGCTTAGCGAAAACATTCTTTTTAATTTTTTTAGTAAAAGTAGGTTGACAAAATATCGTTATTGCGTTATTCTTTAATTGCGATATCGTAGAAATACATATTGCAACGCAACACCTGTCGGTACCTTGGTGCCGGGTAGGATAGTCGATCTAAATTTATTTTATAAGGAGGACTTAATATGTCTGTAAGAAAAACAATGCATGTAAAAGAAAACTCATTCCGTAAGTTGGATGACCCATTCAACGACTTTACAAAAAAGTATGTGTTCTATGTAAAAGTATGTGATGTGCCAGAAGGTATACCAATGGCTACAAACCCTCAAACCCTCGTGACCAAAAACTTACGTCTGGCGTTGCACAGGCCATTAAAGAATCTTTGGAGAGTAATGATGGTTTTTTTCATCTAAAAAACAGAGGAATTGTTCTTTCTGCAAAGAGTTGTACATACAACAACAAAACCAAAGAAGTAACGATCAATTTTACTGATGATATGCTTCATGGAAATATTGATGGTGGACATACTTACAAAATTGTATGTGAACATCGAAATGCTGATCTTGATCAGTATGTTCAGTTTGAAGTTATGACTGGTGTAGAAGATATCATTGAAAAACTGGCCGAAGCACGTAACACCTCCGTTCAGGTAGATGAAAAATCTATGGCAGAACTTCAGCAAAAATTTGATCCTATTAAAGAAGGTCTTGAGGGAATGCCATTTTTTAGTAGAATTGCGTTTAAACAGAATCAGCAAGCATTTGATGATGAGACTAACAAGAAATTAAAGATGATTGATGCACGTGAAATTGTTTCTATTATCAATATGTTTAATATTGATAAATTCGATGCAGCAACACATCCCATCAAAGCATATTCGTCTAAAGCAAAAATGTTAGAGCTATATCTAGAAGATCCAGAATGTTACCGCAGATATGTGAACATTATGCCTGATATTTTTGATTTATATGATACGATTGAGTTAGAATTTGCTGTCGCATTTAATGAGACTGGCGGCAGATACGGTCGCAAGAAATACTCTGGATATAAAGATGGAAATGTAATTGGTGTGTCGAAGTTTGGCCTTCACGATCTTTATTATAAGATTCCTGATGGTTTAATCTATCCAACGATTGCAGCCTTTAGATCTCTAGTTGTTTTGAATCCAGAAACAAATAAATATGAATGGAAAAATGGAGTAAATCCTATTACTGTATGGGACAAATGCAAGAATAACATGACAAGTCAGATTATGAACTTTGCATCTGCAATTGGCGATAATCCGAATGCTGTAGGTAAAGATTCAAATATCTGGAATCTTGTATATATGACAGTATTACTTCAGCAGGAGATGAACTAATTATGAAAAAGAAATATGTCGTTAAATTGAAAGTGAAAGAAGCTTTGGAGAATAGAGAACTTAGTCAAAAGAAACTTGCAGAGCTGTCTGGAATTCGAGAATCAACAATTAGTGACATTGTTCGCGGCACTCGTACCGTTATCAACTTTGAACACTTTTCCAAAATTGCGGAAGCTCTGGAAGTGACCGACATAAGAGAATTAATTGATTTTGAATCATAAGAAATGTCCATAACAGTCGAAAGAAAATCTTTCGGCTGTTATGTTTTTAGTAAAAGCATACCAATATTATATGAACTCTTTGTATTAATACTTCTTATTCTTACTTCCTACTGACATTTCTTTCTCTTTTTATCGGCTGCTACAACTCCTGCCATTCCTACTACAGAAACACACAGTATTCCTGCCCAGAGTATCGGCTGGAAGGTATCACCGGTCTTCGGTGCTTTTACCTGTGTATTGGCTGTGGTTGTTGTATTGTTTGTTCCATTGCCCGATGTGTTCGTATTTGTATCCGGTTTTTTATTATCGGAAGGATTCTTAGTATCAGAATTATCCTTCTTTGCAATCGTCAGACTGGTAGTTGCATAGCCGTCCGTAAATTTGAATTTTACGGTATGCTTTCCTACGGATAAAGTATTCACAAAATCTTTTTTGAATTTTACATAAGTAGAACCGCTCCATGCCGTATAGTTCTTGCTATCTACAGTCTTACCGTCGATTTCAATTCCCTTAAAATTCTTATACTTACTGTCTGCACGCATGGTCAGATTTCCGTCTTTATTGATCGTATAGGTAGCATCTGCCCCCTCGATCACCTTATATTTCTTCTGTGTAGGCTTCTCCGGGTTGGTTGGTTTTTCCGGGTCTGGTTTCGTTGGGTTCTCCGGATCCGGTTTCGTTGGGTTTTCCGGGTCCGGCTTGGTCGGATTCTCCGGATCTGGTTTTGTTGGATTCTCCGGGTTACTTGGTGTCAGTTTTGGAATGCTGGCACTGTCTACCACTGTTCCACATACCGTACACTCCTTATGTCTGCTTCCTTCTTTCGTGGAAGTAGGTAATTTGTCGATGATCCAGTCACTCTTGGTATGTCCGTTATTTACAGTAATGGATACGGTTGTCTTATTGCCTGACTTATCCGATGCTTCTATCTTCTGTACTCCTTTCTTTGGAGAAACCGTAAATCTGTTATCCTGCAGTGTTACCTTATTTCCGTCCACTGTGACTTCCCTGAGATTCTTGTCGGTAACGATAGCTGTTACTGCGCCACAATAGATTTTATCCTGTGTAATACCGCTGATCTGTGGTGCTGTCGTATCCGGCACGATCGTATATGTCCAACTGCTGTCACTGATACCTGACGCTGCTTTATAATCTCTGCTTGCTGCAACATCAATCTTAACACTATAAGTTCCCGTTTCTTTTGGTGCAGAAGCTAACTCTGCTCCGTTACTGTCATAATATTTAACTGTTATGGCACCACAGGTAAGGCCATTCCTTGCTGTAACCTTTGCTGCTTTTGCAGTATCATCCCATACAAGATCTTCCGGTGCTTCAAACACAAAATCACTTGCCGCTAATGTACCACGCTCTTCTAAGGAAACACCTCCCCATTGGTTCAATACTAAGGTATGCTCCTCTGAATCACTCTGCAATACATTAAGGTCACTCTTACTTATCACATAATCGCTTCCCTGTGCTATCGTTAATGTTGATGCCGGATCACGTCTCACACCAATTTTTTCGCCGGTCAGTGCACCACTGATCTTGATCGGAGCATAACCACTCAAATATACGTTACTCGGAATACCTTTTTCCGTATTGTCCTTGATGGTAACTGCTCCACTCATCTTCAGTTCTACAGAACTTAAACCTGAAGAATTATTATAATAGACTCCTCCACCTTCGTTTGCGGTATTGTTGGTAATACTTCCACCTTTTAACTCGACATAACTTCTTTCCCTTGTTTCATGATAGATTCCACCGCCTTGCTTAGTCGAACTATTTCTTGTAATACTGCCTCCATTCATCGTAAAGATGATGTTATGGTTTGTAACACTACCTCCCGGTTGTCTGACGCCTCCACCGTTATATTTTGCAATATTATCACAGATGGTTCCGCCATTCATCGTAAAGATGCCAATATTATATACACCACCGCCTACATCAGTACCTTTGCCTCCGTTATTTCTACAAATAGTTCCACCATTCATGATAAAGGTAGTTTCGCCTATACCACCGATACAGACGCCTATATTATTATCCTTGATCTCCACCCCGGCATTCATTACCGTGGTTCCAACTGTCATTAATCCATACTCTTTACAATTCTGCAGGGTTACACCGGCATTCAGAACGCACGTTTTATATGCCGTAATCGCACGATCCATCGCATTATTTCCATCAATCATAAGATTCCCAAAGGTAACATTCTCGTATGTTTCAAATACGGAATAATGCTTACTTGATGAACTATTTCCCGTTAATTTGGGAATATTTCCAGCCTCACCCCTGATCGTAACATCCCGGTTGACCTCTATTGTTTCTGTGATCGTTAAATCACTTCCGATCACGATATCATCCACTGTTGTATCCTTTACTGCTGCCTGTAACTCTTCAACGGTATTACATACTTTTGTGGTAGCTGCATGCACCGGCATGGATGTCATCGGCAGCATACTCAGTGTCAGACCGGCACTGAGTACCAATGCCGTTATTCTTTTACATTTGTTTTTCACTCTCATTCTTTACCTCCTTATGTTCGTTGTGTTTCATGGTATCCTTTTTTAATGCTGTTTTCTCTTTCGGCTGACTATTGCCATTCCAAACAATCCCACAACGGAAATCCCAAGAACGGCTGCCCAGAGTACCGGCTGGAATGTATCACCGGTCTTTGGTGCAGTTACCGTTGCATTAGCAGTCTGATCTTTTGCCTTATTGGTATCAGCGGACGGCGCTGCTTCTGTCTTTGTACCATCCTTTTGTACTACGGTCAGTACTGCTGTCGCATATCCGTCTTTATAATTAAATCTGACTGTATGGTCGCCTGCTGCTAAAGTGTTCATAAATTCTTTTTTGAATTTTATATAAGTAGAACCGCTCCATGCCGTGTAGTATTTGCTGTCTACTACCTTTCCATCAATTTCAACATTTACGAACTTCTTGTATTCTCCGTCAGAACGAACCGTAAGACTGTTGTCTTTCTCTAAGGTGTATACACTGCCTGCACCTTCGATCACTTTATATTTCTTCTGTGTAGGCTTCTCCGGGTTGGTTGGTTTTTCCGGGTCTGGTTTCGTTGGGTTCTCCGGATCCGGTTTCGTTGGGTTTTCCGGGTCCGGCTTGGTCGGATTCTCCGGATCTGGTTTTGTTGGATTCTCCGGGTTACTTGGTGTCAGTTTTGGTATACTCTCTGTCTCCATCACATATCCGCATACGGTACATTCTTTATGCCTGCTTCCTGTTTTTTCAACGGTTGCTTTCTTATCCACGATCCAGTTGCCTGCCGTATGACCATCATTGACTGTAATCGATACGGTTGTCCTGTTCCCTGCTTTGTCTACTGCTTCTATTTTCTGTTTTCCGCTCTTTGGAGAGACCGTAAACTTATCATCCTTTAAAGTTACTTTTTTGCCGTCTAATTTTACGGTATCTAAGTCCTTGTCGGTAACGGTTACTGTCACCTTACTGCAATAGGTCTTTCCGTTCGTAACACCGGTAATCTCTGGTGCTGTTGTGTCCGTAGAATTGATCGTAATCTTTGCAATTGTATTTTCTACGAACTGATAGTTTGCAGTTGCCTTTCCACCGCTGTAAGTTACTTCAAAATTCTTAACATTGGTATCATTTGTATTCACGGTTCCTTTTACTTTGGCAGTTGGTTTTTGGAATCCTGCAATACTGTTCTCATCCTCGCCATCTGCAAATCCATCTACTCTGACGGTAAGTGCCGGCATTGCATCACCTCTGTCGATCGCAACATCCGCAACGGATACTAACAGTTTTCTCGGTTCAATGGTAAATGTCCAGCTGCTGTCTGTCAGACCGGAAGCTGCAAGATAATTATCATTTTCTGCCACATTGATCTTTGCGATATATGTTCCGGCATTGACCGGTGTGACTTTCTTTCCGTTCTGATAATATTCTACTGTGATATCTCCGCAGGAAGTCCCATTTTTTTTCGATATTTCTGCTGCCTTTGCTTCCCCATTGTAAATCAGACTCTGTGGTGCTTTAAACTGAAAATCGGATGCTTTTAATGTAGCAGCTTCTTTTTTCAAAAAAAGCTCATTATTGTCTTCTTTTATTACGAAACCATCCTTATCACTGACAAATTTAGATACATCCGACTCTTTCAACACATAACCTTTACCATAGATATATCTGGCATCTCCTCCACCTATGGAAACAGGATAGGTTTCGAGAGCACTGGTGATACCTATCTTAGCATTTCCCGCTAAGGAACCTTCCACATATACATTTGATCCGAAATCCGACAGATAAAGATTATTGGCTGTTCCTGTGGTATAGCGCTGTTCTGTTGTACTCCAGATACCGTCCTTATAATTGCCACTGATATTGATATCACTGTTTAAAAGACATGCTCCACTTACCGGAACGAAAACACCGCCTCCGTTTCCACTTGTACTATTGCCGGTGATCGTACCTCCATACAGTCTCTCTACATTATAGACACCGCCTCCGTTTCCTTTAGCAGTATTTCCACTGATGGTTCCACCGGTCATGCGGGCGGAACCACCTCCAAATTCATAGATTCCGCCTCCATTGCCGGCAACTGTGTTACCACTGATAGTCCCACCAGCCATTTCAAAATATCCACCATTGCCAATCACATAAACCGTTCCGTCACTCTCGGATACATTATTTCGGATCTCACTGCCTTCTTTCATAGTCACCGTACTATAATGATTTACATATATGGCTGCACCTTCCTTTGCATGGTTATTCTCAATCACGGTACCACTTTCTAAATCTACCAAAATACTCTTAGATTTAAGTGCCGGTGATGCAGTCTGTGTATTTCCGTCCTTATTTCCATCCACGATGATATTCTTCAATGTAACGACGTCTGACTTATGACCATTGGCACCATCAAAATCCAGTATTACATCTGTATGACTCTTACCCCGGATCAACTTTGATACATTGGATGCATCCGGACTCTGGATCGTCACTGCTCTTCTGACATATACCGTATCTGTGATCGTTATGTCATTCATGACATTGATAAGACTGATATATTGATTTTGGGCTGCCGCCTGCAGCTCAGTCAATGTCTTAACATTTGCAACACCTGTTGGCTCGATCCGTATGTATTTATAACCATCTAATACCGTATCCTGGGCTGCCTGTGTTCCCGGTGCAGCATCGCCGGTAAATACATTATAGTCTTCATAACCATACCCACTCTTATCTATACCGGAAGGAGACTCATAAGCAGCAGCACCTCCAAAAGCTGTCAGAACAGCAGAGTTTTTCACATAAATACTCTGTTGTGCAAAAATACCTTTTCCCGTACTGCCATCGCCCGCTGCTTCAAGCTTCGTCCTGATCCCATCGATTTTCAGCACTCCTCCCGATGATATGGCCGTAGCACCACTTTTCGCCCGGGCTTTCACTTCCACGCCATCCGAGACCGTCATGCCGGAGCCAGCCTGTATTGCCTCTTTTCCGTCGCTTTCCACTGTCAGACTGCCCGTTCCGCCACCATATCCGCCATAGCGGATCGTCAAATAGCCGGTGACCTCTATCGCTGTTTCATTCTGCGTGGCAGTCACGATATTTGTATTTGTAGCCTGATTGTTGCATACATATATGATAAGATTTCCATCTGCTTTAATCGTATGTGCCTCTAAATTATTCAGCCAAAGCTCACCCGCCGTATCGTAATATGCACTATGGTCCTCATAAGTACCTGTTGCACCGCTATCAGCAGTATCACCATTTTTAAAATACTCCTGACTGCCCGCATGCAATTCCACGCCATCTACAAATACGCTCGCGGCATTCTCTGCTGCGGATATCTGCATTGACATTTGTGGCAGCATTGGTAATATTCCAAGTACCAGCACTGTGCAAAGCAGCCAGGCAATCCCCTTTCTTATCTTATTTGTCTGCCTCATGTGTTACCTCCTTACATCCATACTCCCAAATTGACATAGTTTTACATTTTTTATATAATCATATTACACCGTACATTAGTGTACGATGCAAGAGTTTTTTCTAAATTTTACAGCTTTTTGGGAGGTTTTATGAGTCAAAAAGAAGATCGTCTGATGTCTATCGGAGAAATTGCAAAATCCCTTGGCATCACACGAAGAATTATATTGAATTATGAAGAAAAAAATCTGTTGCAGGCAGATGTAAAAGACGGGGCTACCGGCAACCGTTACTACCTGGCAGACTCCCTGACGAAGATACGGACGATCCGCGTACTGCAAAACCTCGGTCTGTCTTTGGATGACATCCAGGCATATTACGACGGAACTACTGATATGGAGCCTATGATCGAGCGTTTAGAAAAGCTTCGTGATGAATTAAATCTCAATATTGAAAAACTAAAACAGCGTGTAAAAAGCGACAATGACTTTGAACTCCATACGGTCACGATCCCGGAACAGACCATCTACCGCCGCACGATGCGTGCTGACACCGTAGAACAGAGAAAGGAGCATTTACGGGATATTATCCCTGATGCTATGCGAAAATACGGCTCAGACACCAGCAAACGTATGTATTTTATTGAGTATCCGTTAGAAGACCCGAACCTGATTTCCTACTGTATCGCAGTCCCGCCGCAGAGTGAGGGCGAATATATCCACAGACTGCCGGAAGAAAAAGCACTCTGCATTTTTTACCACGGCAGCTATGAATCGATCCCGGATATACGCGACAGACTGATCGCATATGCAAAAGAACATGGATTTTCTTTAAAGGGAACCTGTCGGCATATCTATCTCGAAGGTCCCCCGGCACATACGGATCCGAGTAAGTTTATTACGCAGGTGGCTTTGTTGGTGGAGTGAGAATAAGTATTGATAAATTTGCTTTCCGTGTATATACTAAGTATATACATCTATCTGTAAGGAGGTTTTTTATGCAAACACAAATAAAAGAATGGGGTAACAGCCAGGGAATCAGACTGCCAAAAGAAGTATTAAAAAGTGCAGGATTTACATTGAATGAAGTTTTAGATGTTACCATATCAAATGGCGTAATTACTTTAGCCAAAACCTTTCGCCATAAAACACTAGAAGAAAGAGCCTCAGAATTTGATGGAAAATTAATGCTTGACGGCGAATATGATTGGGGTCAACCTGTCGGAAGAGAGGTGTGGTAATGGAGCCTTTACACCAGGGAGATATTCTTAAAATAGAAAAGATCAAACATCCTGTATTAGTTGCCAGTCAGGACTTTTTCAATACCAGTGGTGAAATCATCGGAGATTTCCCCTGCTCAATTAAAATAGCATTATAACTTTCCATATTTGCCAACACCAACAACTGATTTAAATTTGCATCATCACGCACATTCCCCTTTTTACCCGGATTATTATTTTTCTATTGCTTTGCAGTCTGACCAAATAACGCAACATTTAAAAGATCTGCTTCACTGGCATATGTATAAGCAATCTGTTCTGGTGTCAGCTCTGGTGGAATCAAATTTTCCTTCACCGCATCCGTGTGAATACGGTAGTTCACCTTTGATAAAGCCCTGTTCAAGTTCCAGTCCAATGAAAGTCGACTGTTTTCATCTTGTTTTAACCTGCGGTAATCTTTCATAATATACAGTTGAAATTCCGGAGAAATCCATGTAGCAAATGCCATTGCAATATCGCTATGTACATAAGTTCCCCCACCATATCTGCCTGCTTTTGACACTATTCCAATAGCATTGGTCTGTTCAATCCATTTGGTTGGCGTCATAACAAACCTGTTTAATCCTGTCTCACTTCTAACCGCCTCGAATTGCACACGGTTAAAATCTGGATTATGAAGTTCTTCCCAAACAGCCAAAAACTCAACTGTATTTCTGTTTCGCATCCAGTTCTGAATGACAAATCTGGGATCATTATCATTTCTATATTTTGCAATATCTGTCAACGAAATATATTCATTTTCAAAATCTTTCGTGTAAATCCCAATATCAATTCCTTTTGCGTGAATAATTTCCCTAACTATTTTATTTGCCATCTCTATTCCTCCACCATGTTCTCCATCTGTTCCAACTTCTGCAAGGCTTTCATATACGCCATGAGTCTTTTATATTGCTCATCTCCAAGGCTGTGAATCTGCTTTAAAATCTTAATATCCGACCTGGTTACTTCATAATTCGCATCTTCATCCTTATATTCCGGATCAATGCCTTTTCCTGTCAAAAGCTGTTCGGGAGTAATTTCCAATGCATCACATATAGACAACAGACAGTCCGCTTTGGGATTCGTCTTTTTCTTCTCTTTATATAGCTCCGTGTACAACTGTCTTATTCTTCCGGAATACGGATCTTACCAATATCATGAAGGGAAGAAGCAGTTGTAATCAAAGCAATATCTGCCTCTGTCAAAGGATAAGCATCTGTTACTTTTACCAGTTGCCTCAGCATCATCTCCGTTGCTGTTTTAATATGCAGGATGTGTTCTCTGCTCTCGCTGTTGCGGAATCCCAATATATTACTCATAATTTGGATCATGATATTATTATTTTCTTCTTTTTCGTAAACCTGATCATAAACCGCATTTATCAGATGCTTTTGGTTCATATAGAGGCCCAAGGTATTCTGAACTCTTTTCTTTACAATCACAGAATCAAACGGTCGTGTGATATAATCTGCGATTCCCAGCTCATATGCCTTACGCATAGTATCAACAGCATCTTCAGAAGATATCATGATTACAGGAGTTTCAGCAATACACTGGCTTCTTTCCATTATTTTCAAGACTTCAAAACCATTCATCTATGGCATATTGATATCCAAAAGCATCAGGTCAATTCCAATATTTTCTCCTATCATCTGGATTGCCTGATTTCCGTTTTCGGCTTCCAGATAGTTATAAGCATCTCCAAGAATCTCCTTCAATATGTCCCTGTTAAATTTCGCATCGCTTAATGCTACATTCCCTTCTTTATTTCTTCAATCGTCATCTCATATACTTCTGTTACTTTTTTCATAGCTTCTGGTATCCCCGGCTGCTCTCCGGTCCTATCTCTCAAAAGTTCTGTTAAATCGTTACTAACCTCATACAGACGATCAAATGAAAGATTCTGACACACCCCTTTCAGTGTGTGTGCACCGCGGAAAGCATCTTCATAATTTTTATTTTCCAATGCCTGTTTTAACTGTATATAACTCTGATCTTCAAGGAACTTTAATGCAAATCTCCGAATCAGTGCTTCGCTGTGAAGGCGTCCCAAGACAGCTTCATAGTTTCCTCCAATAGCTTCATAACACTCTTGCATTGTCATATTTTAGTCCTCCTACCTATATTTCACCGCTTATTTGACACTGTCGTATCAATTATTTCACCAATTTATGAATTACTTTTATCAGTAATTCCACATCAACTGGCTTAGCAACATGTTCATCCATCCCTGCTGCTTTTGCTCTTATCCTGTCCTCCGTGAACGCATTTGCTGTCATTGCAATGATCGGTATTGTCTTTGCATCCTCTCTGTCTAGAGACCTGATCATCTTTGTAGCTTCATAACCATTCATTACCGGCATCATAATGTCCATAAGAATGACATCAAATTCACCAGGTTCACTATTTCTGAACAGCTCAACTGCTTCCTGCCCATTCCACGCTTTGATCACGTCCGCGCCCTCATTCTGAAGCATAAATTCAGCGATTTCCATATTCAGCTCATTATCTTCCGCCAGAAGAATATGCAATCCCTTTATAGATTTTTCGGATACATCCTTCTGTTCTTCACGTTTATCCGCATCCGGATCTATTTTAAATGGAACCCGGATCACAAATGTCGTCCCTACGTCTTTTTCACTTTCAAAAGTAATGGTTCCACCCATTTTCTCAACCAGCTTCCTTGAAATGGCCATTCCCAGTCCGGTTCCGGCAAACTTTGTGCGGCTTCCCGTATGTTCCTGTGCAAATGGTTCAAAAATATATTTCTGGAACTCCTCAGTCATTCCGATTCCTGTATCCCGGCAGACAAATTCCATCGTCGCCATTTCCGACTGTTCGGATGGGATTTCCATACAGCTGATATAGATATGTCCGTTTTCTCTGTTATATCTCACCGCATTGGACAGGATATTCATCATCACACGTTTCACATACCCCGGGCTTCCAATAAGATCACGGTGTATGATTTCTTTTTTCTCCCATACAATCCGGATATTCTGTTCTGCAGCAATCTGTTCGATCACAACAAGCACTTCCTCAGAAATTTTGCTCAGATTAAATGGACTCTCTTCCAGAACAACTTCACTGGATTCCAGCTTACTCATGTCCAGAACATCATTTACCAGTTCCAGCAACAAATTGGCTGCCGCTTTAACCTTTGTTCTGTATTCCTTCTGCTTCTCCATATCATCTGCATAATGGTCTGCCATATTGATCAAACCGTAGATTCCATTAATCGGAGTCCTGATATCATGGCTCATCCGCTGAAGAAACTCTGTTTTTGCCTCATTGGCGGCTTCTGCCTTTTTTGCTGCTGTCAGAAGTTCTGCTTTATATTTTTCATCTTTTTCCTGCTCCTGTTTCTGATGTGCCTGATTGGTTCTGTGACCCCAGAACAAAAATATACTGAATATCAGAAAATAAAGAAAAATAACACCTGCTACACTTAATGGAAGGTTATGAAACACTTCCGTATCCGGAAGATACGCATAGATATAATAATCCCGCTGCTTCAGCATGATTCCATAACATCCGGTTCCTTCCTTCTTAAAATGATAAATGTGCTGACTGTCTGTATGCTTTTTCATTGCCTGAACAACCTCGTTGCCAGCCGTATTCTGCCCCAACAGGCTCTCATTATTGCTGGCAACAACGATTCCGTCGTCTGCAACAATAATCGTTCCATCTTTCTGGATACTATAACCATTTAAAAGCCCCTGTATCGTCAGCGTATAGTTTCTGGCAAATTCAGGAGATGTGTAATAATAGATTGCAACGATACCCGGTGCATCTTTTCTGGCGCAGGCTGCAATGTCGATATGTGACCCGTCTTCCCTGGTAAACCGTTCCGAATAGCTTCTTTCTTCATATCCGGCAAAATTCATGATAATTTCTTTTTGCAGATACTCCGTAATCTCATTAGCCAGAGACTCATCCGTGCTGTATTCACAGTCCGTCTTTCCTTCTGCATCCAGTACAATGATACCATCCACCCATAGAGTCTGCAGGTTTTCCTTCAGGAAATCCCGGCTTAGCTGACCGCCGTTTTCTATTTCCATATCGATATTCGTATTCATCTGTCTGGCACTTTCAATCGCACGGAGAAGACTTTTGGATTCCGAAGATTCATTATAATGAGTGTAGGTGGAACACTGCACTTTCACATAGTTTACAATCTCTACCATTCTTTTCTCTGCTTCCGCTTTTTCTGCGTGAAAGAAATAACACAGAGATACTACAGCCACACAGATTCCAATCAGAGCACCGAACAGCTGGATTCGTTTTTCTCTTTTCTTTCTCTTAATACCCAAAATCATCCACCTCCAGATACTTCTGGGGATCATCCAGATATTTTTCAATAATTTTCAGGGATGTGCCATCCTGACGCATTTCTTCCAGCGTCTGGCTCATCTGCTCACAGATTCCTCTGTCATCATCTTTTGCAAAAGCAACACCTATTCCAGTGATCATCAAAGGTTCTTCCAGGATACGAAAGCTTGCGTCATAATCCTTCATATACTGGACAACAGATTCCTCGTGTACTGCAACTGCATCTACATATCCTTTTCCCAGAAATGTATAGATCAGCTCCCTGTGTCCCAGGCTGATCAGATTGCCCAGCTTTGGGATTCTCTCATCCGTCCGGTTCAGAAAGATGCCTTCCGGTTTGGTTGTGGACTGAACAGCCAGGTTCTTACCCTCCAGATCACTCAGTTTATAGATATCACTATTCTCATTTACAGCAACCACCTGACGGCTTGCTATATATGGTCCCGCCCAGCGGTAATCATCAAGGCGTCCTTCCATGGAAAAGCAGCCCATGATACAGTCAATCTCTCCGCTCTCCACCAGTTCTTTTTTCTTCTCCCAGTTGATCTGGACAACGTCCACCTGATATCCCATTCTTTTGAAAGCTTCTGTAGCCAGTTCTACATCGATTCCCGTCGGTACACCATCCTCATTCAGATAATTGTATGGTGGATAGTTGTCACTGCCGAGGGTAATAACAGGCTTTTCGGTTTCTTCTTTCGTGTTATCTGTGTTTTTACACCCTGCCAGGGTGACTGCTAAAATTCCCGCAAGCAGAATGCCTGCAATCACTCTTTTTCCTTTCATTTTCTGTCCATCCCTAACTATCCTTTTTGATTCTTCCATGTCCGGTTACTTTCCATTCGTCACTGTACAGTGACCTGCGGTTCGGTACCCCCCCACCAGATTTTATGCTTCTGATCGTCTTTACCAGCACCTTCATCTCAACCGGTTTTGAAACATGTGCATTCATGCCAGCCGCAAGGGAATGCTGAATGTCTTCTGAGAATGCATTGGCAGTCATGGCAATAATCGGAATCGTTTTTGCCAGTTTATGGGAACTTCTGCGGATTGCCTTCGTTGCCTCATAACCATTCATAACAGGCATCTGCACATCCATTAGAATCATGTCATAATCACCTGGAGCAGACTGTTCAAATGCTTTCAAAATCTCTTCGCCATTTTCACAGATGGTACATTCCGCACCTTCAATCTTTAACAGTTCCGTCAGGATCTCTGCGTTCAGCTCATTATCCTCTGCACACAGGAATCTCATTCCTTGAAGGATATTACCATCCTGCTCATCTGTTTCTTCTTGTGCCGCCAGAGCAACCGTTCTATCCTCTGCAATTTTCAGATCCATGAGAACCTCAAAACAGCTTCCCTGTCCCAATTCACTGTCCACATCAATGGTACCTCCCATTGCCTCAACCAGGTTCTTAGTAATAGCCATTCCAAGTCCGGTTCCCTGTATTTTGTTTGTAAGGGAACTTTCCGCACGGGTAAACGCATCAAAAATTGTATCCTTGAAATCTGCCGACATTCCCAATCCATTATCGCTAATTAAGAAACGGTACTTTGCATAGACAGATGACTTTGTCTCACATTCTTCTACCAGAAGCTGAATTTTTCCACCCTCCTGCGTATATTTTATGGCATTAGACAGCAGATTACTGAAAATCTGCATCAAATGAACCTGATCCCCATTCACCCACTCATGCTTGATATTTTCTTTTATAATTGTAAAGGTCTGATGCTTTTCATATATTTGAGAATGAAATATAGTGTCAAGTTCCTGAATAAAATCCAGAATAGAAAAGTCAGAATACTTGAAGACTGTTTTTCTTGCCTCAATCTTACTCATATCCAAAACATCATTAATAATTCCTAACAGATGCTGTGATGAAATATCTATTTTATCTGCATACTCTATTACCTTGCCTTTATCAGCGGCATCATGTCGGACCAATGACGTAATACCAATGATTGCATTCATAGGAGTACGTATATCGTGAGACATATTGGCAAGAAAACTACTCTTGGATCTGTTCGCTTCCTCTGCCACCTGAAAAGCTTCCTCTGCCGCTTTTTTTGCCTGCCGCAGTTCTGTATTCACTGTTTCCAGTCTCGCATTATTTTCCCGCTCCACACGAATCGCTTCCTGTTGATTTCTACGCATAATAAAAGAAATTCCCAGCATAACGCAGACAGCTGCAATAACCGTAAAGATAACGATAACTATCGTAACAAAATTGACAAGTTTTAAGGTATTCGTAGCAACATATTCTGCCGGAACCAGAAAGATAAGGGTCCATTCGGCATTTTCCATTCTTTTTAACCCGTAAAAATATTCTGTTCCATCCAGAACTGCATTAGAATAACTGCAGCCTTTTTCTTCCAGTTCCGCCTTTGTTTTCTCAAAGGAAGAATTGTGAAGATACTTCATGTTCTGTAAAACAGAAAAAACATTATGTCCCTTGATTAGTTCTACTTGATTGCTATTAAACAATTTAAATCCATTATCATCCAGTACATACACACTGTTGTTTCCATTATATGCCTCGCAGTTAAAATAAGGATTCAGCTGTTCCATGTCCTGAGCAATTCCAAAATAGAGAATTGAAGTTTTCTTTTCTCCATTCCGAAGATTTATGGGTTCCTGCAGACGATTCAGAAATATCATCTTTGACTGGTTGTCCGTCATAGAATCAAAAACAAAACTGAGCTTTTCAGGATTTTCTTCAAAATAATCCAGATCCCGGAAAAGTCCCCTGTTTCCGGATTCTGTATAATATCCGCCTTCTGAATCCACTGCCATCAACATGATCTTATGATCTGCATATGCTGATAATTCATATTTCTTTTTCATATGTCTGCATAGCTCATCTGTAGTCTGTATATTTGCATCTTTCAGATAATTACATTCTTCCGTTACCCGGTCCCAGTGGGAATCGATTTCATCCTCCAGATTTTGAAACATCTGATGGGTAATCTCTTCCATCTGGTTTAATCGTTCCTCATAGATAATATCCTGGATATAAGTATGATACAGAAAAAAGAATGCAAGAAGCATCGCTCCGCCAGCCATACAGCAGCCCAATATTAAGTTCCGGTAACTCTTTGCCTTCTGCATCCTTCCCCTCCGCTTATTTCCATTCAGCGTCTGCTTCACTTAAAGTCTTAAATTGCCCCAAAAAGTCTTTTGCCGCATCCAGGCCTACAATACCACTGTCTGTCACTTCTGTTTCTGATGCCAGTTTTTCACTGATTCCGGAAATTGCGACCTGATAAGTCTTTCCTTCCTCCAGTTTCAGATTTTCAGGATTTACCAGCATATATGGATAATTTTTGCCTGTACCAACTGCATCATAACCTTCTTCATACAATGCCTGAATCTGTTTTCCTGTCAGTCTGATTGTATTAATCGTCCGTGACCAGCCAGTCGGAAGAATGGTACAGACATCATAATCTGTAATATTCTTTGCATACAGTTTTCCGCTCACGCCATCATTGTTCTGGTTCGTGCCATTTCCACTGACCCATGTTCCAAGGGATATAAGAGCAATGTCACTTCCGGTCGCCTCGGCAAAACATCTGCCCACCAGCTTTGCACAGCTTTCCTGTGAGATTTCCTCTGTGGCTGTTGTGATCACTTCCGGCTGGTTATTTACCACGCTGTTCTGATCCTCATCCAGCTGGTCTGCCACATCCTTTATTGATGCCTGATCCTGCATGAATTCCAGCATTTTTGTTCCGGTATTTACAATCGTATTTTCCCATCCGGAATAAATAAACGGTGTCGTATTCCCTGCATTGATCATATCTGAAATATCTGCATAGAAGGTTTCATCCGCCTTTGCATCTTTGAAAGGAAGTAATCCTGCTTTTAATGTGCTATCCGGATACAGGGCGCTGGTTCCTTCTACCGTAGACAGCACCTTCATGACTTTTAATGCATCTTCCAGTTTTTCTGGATTATTCTCCAGCTTTTTACTCAATCCATAAAAACGGTTTACATTTAAAATAAACACATTCCTGCTTCCGTCTTCAGACAGATATGGCATCAGACCAAATTTGTCCGTTGTATCTTCTGCGTCCATAATGCCATTCTGTGGTCCCAATAGAAACAGCGAGTTTCCTTTTATAAAAGCTTCTCTTGTTTTGCCATCATCTGCCGGATCACTATTGCTGCAGTCAAGCATCCCAAGGTCTTTCCATTTTTGGATATATTCCATACTTTCCATCATGCCTGGTGTATTGCTTACATTTGCCTTTCCTGACAGGTAATCTTTCTGCCACTGCTTTCCAGACATGGTACTAAGGAATCCCGCATCCGCAATATTACATACATACTGAAAGGCGGAACCAGGGTACTGAATCTGTGCCATACATAACGTAACTCCTGCTTCTTTTGCTTTGTCTGCAAGTTCTTCAAGCTCTGTAAAAGATGTTGGCAGCTTCCATCCATTTTTCTCAAGCAGTGTTTTATTATAAGTGATTCCATAACAGTTGTACAAAGATGGAAGCATATAAAGTGCCCCCTCATCGGATACCTCTTTCAGGCGTGATTCCACATAATTATCTGTAAAATCGTATCCAGAGAGATCAATCATCTTATCACTGACATCCACCACATCTGGCTTATAAAAAGTTTGTGTGCAGATGTCCGGAAGATCATCCGCCTCTAACATATTCTGCAGACAGGTTGTTGTATTTGCTCCGCTGTACGGAACAACTTCCAGTTCAATCTCCGGATAGGTTTTGTGTACTTCTTCTATGAAGCTGTCTATATCCAAATAAGGAGCCATAAAAGTAATTGCTTCGTGTTTCTTTGGTGTTTCATCTGTTTTCCCACACCCTATAAGTCCTGTTGCTACTACACATGCCAGAATAAGACATACACTTTGTACTTTTTTGATTTTCATATTTTTCTCTCTTCCTGATAAAATCATTATTGTTACGTCTGTGAAATAACACCGTAAAAAAGTACCGTCAGACAGACAGTGCACCTCATTTTATGCAACTGGCTGCCATTTCACAGGCCCTGTAGCTTTGCGTCCCAGACTTTCATCTGGTTTGCCAATTTCCTTAATATAGCCTTAATCTTATGCCAAAAATTGATTTTATTATACTTTAACGCTCAACTATACATAAGAAAAATTTACCGTTTTAGCGCCCGAAAAACAAAAAAGAACAGCCGATACATATACTCGAACTGTTCTTCTACTTCCGAAGTCCACGCAGCATTGACATTACTGTTTCCTGCTCATTTGTACTCAGATCGTTCCATATCCCTAGAACTTCTTTCTGTTTTTCTGTCAGATTCTCTGAATTACCTTCCTGAAAAAACTGCGATAATGTCACGCCCAAAGCTATACATATTTTTTCAAGTGTGATCAGCGACGGCAGGTTTTCCTGCACCATGATTCTTCCCAGTGACGACTGGGAAATTCCCGACAGTTGCGATAATCTGTATTTACTGATATCACGCTTTTCACATAAAGATGTTATTTTATCCGCAATATACTTCTCTATCTGCAAGTAACTATACCTCATTTCCGCTATTACATGTTCTTATTGTACCTGTAATAATGAAAAAATATTAGTGATCAAATTTGCAAGTATTCATTCCCATTATAGGAAGTATAGGGATAAAAAAATATAACGATACTTTCGTTTCCGCAAAAGTCATTTTCGCTTATATCGTTTTTATAATAGCACAGACAGTTATGTTTGTCACATAAAAGTTTGAGACCTCAAACAAAAAAATAAGCCTGCCATTATCCCCAAGATGAAATCCCAGTTCTTCCAGCCACTTTCCTTTTAATGTAATTGCCGGAACTGTCTCATATTTATAACCACTCTGTCCACAAACCTTCATATTCCTTACATTTTTCTTTGCCATAGAATTGACTCCTTTCAGATTTGACTAATAGATTTTCAGATAAAAAGAAAAAGCCGCTGACACGTTATCTTCTAACGCATCAACAGCTTCTATCCTGCTTTAATTCAGTGTATTATTCGGTTTTGTAAAGGTTTATTTGCTTTCAGCATTCTCCCTGATACGGTAATAATCATCCATATCAATGCCTATTTTTACCTTGGCATCTGGTTTTCGTTTGCCCAAAAGGCACACAGTCTCTATCCCGGTCGTCTGCGGGAACATATCCACACAGCAGATCCGCTCTGCCTCATACCCTCTCGCTAACAACACCTCTAAATCCCTTGCAAGGCTCGTTGGCTTGCAGGAAATATAGACCATCTTTTCTACTCCGTAGCTGATGATCTTTTCTAATGCCTTGGGATGGATCCCGTCTCTTGGCGGATCTAAGACAATGAAATCCGGTTTTTGTTCAATGTCATCGAGCACCTTTAAAACATCGCCTGCTAAAAATTCACAATTCTCTAAATGGTTACGTTTTGCATTTTCTTTCGCTGCTTCCACCGCTTCTTCAATGATCTCTACTCCGATCACCTCTTTGGCAACCGGGGCTAGAATCTGTGCGATCGTTCCGGTTCCACTGTAAAGGTCATAGACTACCTTTCCGTTTCCTGCATCGGCAACATACTCCCGTGCCGTCTCATAGAGTACCTCCGCTCCAAGAGAGTTTGTCTGGAAAAATGAAAACGGCGAAATAGAAAAATGCAGTCCGAGCAGTTCCTCATCAAAATGATCCTGACCATATAAAAGTTCCGTGCGTTCATTGATCACGGCATCGGCTACACTGTCATTTTCCGTATGCAGGATTCCGACAACAGTGCCCTCTAACTCCAGCGCACAGATGGTTGCTGCCATCTCTGATAACAGCTCTTTTGTATCTGCTCCCTCTATCGGCTGCGTGGTCGTCACAAGGTCAATCAGAATCTCTCCGGTCTTAACAGCTTTTCGCACCAGCAGATGACGCAGATAACCCACATGACTCATTTTATGATAAAAAGGAACCTGATGCTCCGTAAAAAAGTCCAGTACACCTCTTAAAATTTTCGAATAATCCTCATCCACGATACGGCATCCGTCCACCGTTACAATATCATGAAAACTTCCGCGTTTATGCATTCCAAGACTGAGCGGGCCATCCTTGACTTCATCTCCAAAAGAAAACTCCATTTTATTGCGATAAGCAAGACTTCTCGGACTCTCTTTGACACCCTCGAAAATCTCATCTAACTCATAACCTGCATTCAAAAGCACCGGTGCTAACAGATTTTTTACCTGCGTTTCCTTGATCTTAAGCTGCTCTTGGTACGGTACTCCCTGATACATACAACCGCCGCATTTTCCGAAATACGCACACTCTTCTTCTGTCTGAAGCGGTGATCTTTCTATCACTTCTAAAAGCCTGCCCTCTGCTTTGCCCTTTCTTTTTTTATTAATGGAAAAACGGATCTTTTGTCCTTCTATTGCATTTTTTACAATGACCTTCTGTTCTTCTCCTTCTACACTGACAATTCCCTTATTCGGAAACACCACTCTTTCTACAATTCCTTCTAAAACCTGTCCTTTTTTCATACATGCTCCTATACCTATACTCAACAAAAGTGTGCTTCGCACACTTCCACACTCTATTTTCATTCGTAACACAGCTTTTGTTCCGCGCGCGAGCGATGCTGCATAGCAGCTATTTACTCCTCCGCGAGCTGTGCATCTTCGCCCGAAGGGCTTTTTACTCTATAGGAAACACGACTTTTATGCTTTAACATAACATGGTATTTCCTATAGAGCAAAAAAAGGACTGCAATATGATTGCAGCCCTTTCGTATTATTCTTTCTTATTCTGAATCTGCATCGTCCTCAAATTCATTCTCATCTTCATCAAAGAAGTCTTCGTCCATTTCATCGTCGAAGTCATCTTCAAAATCCTCTAAATAATCAGGTGCAAAGAAACGATATACAGCATATGCAATTCCTGCTACTGCTGCTACAATTCCTACCACTGCAAGTACTTTGAGAACCTTGTTATTTGCCTTCTCTTCTTCCTCTTTTTTCTTTAATAACTCGTTTAACATCTCTTCTACTCTGCTCATAGCCACGCTCCTCCATTTCCATATGCTGGTTACTGTTTGATTTTTTTCAGTATATCATATTTTTTCCTGATAGCCTATACATAATTCGTAAATTTTTAAAAATTTTATACTTTTTTTAGCTTTGCAAAAGACGCAAACATTTTTTTCACGCCGACCTTATCAAAGTCCACGGTTACCTCATAATCACGCCCGCCCTGTACGATATTCTGCACCGTTCCTTCGCCAAATTTCATATGTCTGACACGGTCACCTTCCTGATAACCTAAAGATGCCGGATTTCCCGGTGTTCCAAAGGATTTCTCCGGTTTTGCCTGCATTCCATATGGCTTTGCCCGGAAAATCTGCTTTGCCTGCTGATAGGTTGCCGCTTTTGGCTCTTTATGCTCTTTTTCCTTACGAACTGCACCGCTTAATAACTCTCTCGGAATCTCTTTTACAAATCGTGACACTTTATTGTACTGTGTCTCTCCACGCACCATTCTCTGTTTAGCACAGGTAATTGCGAGATTCTGCTTTGCTCTTGTAATTCCCACATATGCCAGACGACGTTCCTCTTCTAACTCCGTTGCCGCATCGTCTGCCACGATGCTCATATAGCTTGGAAACAGTCCGTCCTCCATCCCTGCAAGATATACCTGCGGGAACTCTAACCCTTTGGCACTGTGGAGTGTCATCAGAATAACATAATCCTGATCTTCATCGAGACTGTCGATATCAGCAACTAATGCAACCTCTTCTAAAAATCCGCTCAGACTCGCAGGCTCTCCGTTTTCTTCACAGACATCCTCATAGGCTGCCGCCTTGCTGATCAACTCATCAATATTTTCAATCCTTGCCTTTGCTTCCTCCGTATCCTCGGCCTCTAATTCCGTCACATATCCGGTCTGTTCAATAATATCCCTTAACAGCTCTGATACACCTAAAATCTCTGCCTTAGAACGCATGGACTGAATAAACATCACAAATGGTTTGATTTTAGAAGCTGCCCTGCCTAACGTTGTAATCTCTTCTGCACCACGCAATGCATTGTAAAAGCTGATATCATGGGCATCTGCATACTCCTGTACACGATTTAAGGTCGTTGCTCCGATTCCTCGTTTTGGCACATTGATAATTCTTCGTACTGCCAGATCATCCCGTGCGTTGTCTATCGTTTTTAAATAACACAATAAGTCCTTGATTTCCTTACGCGCATAGAAGTTGACACCGCCGACAATCTTGTAAGGAATTCCACTGATAACAAAACGCTCCTCGAAAAGACGTGACTGTGCATTGGTACGATACAGAATGGCACAATCCTTATATTGATAGTCGCCTGCCTCTACTTTTTTCCTGATATCCCTTGCTATGTAGTCTGCTTCTTCATACGCCGTATCAAACTGCTCAAAATCAATCTTGTCCCCTGTGCCGTTTTCTGTCCAAAGCGCTTTTTCTTTTCGTCCCTCATTGTTTTTAATCACTCCATTGGCAGCATCTAAGATAGTCTGTGTGGAGCGGTAATTCTGCTCTAACTTGATCACTCTGGCATTTGGAAAATGTTTTTCAAAGTTTAAAATATTATAGATATTCGCACCACGGAACTTGTAAATGGACTGGTCATCATCGCCAACCACGCAAAGGTTCTGATATTTTGACGCTAACGTCCGGATCAGCTCAAACTGTGCCGTATTGGTGTCCTGATACTCATCGACCATGATATAACGGAATCTCTCCTGATAGTAGTCAAGCACCTCTGCATCTGCACGGAACAGCTCTACGGTTTTCATAATTAAATCATCAAAATCCAACGCATTATTCTTTTTTAATGCCGCCTGATATTCACGGTATACCTTTGCCTGACGCTGTCTGTTATAATCTCCTGCTGCCGACAGTTCAAATGCCACAGGGTCCATCAGTTCATCCTTTGCAGAGGAAATCGCATTTAAAAATGTCCGCTCTTTGTAAATTTTTGTATCAATCTCTAACCGTTTACAGATGTCCTTCATCAACGTCTTCTGGTCATCAGAATCATAGATTGTGAAATTATTATCAAATCCCAACCGGTCGATGTGTCTGCGCAGAATCCTTACACAGGTGGAATGGAACGTAGATACCCAGATGCTCTCTGCCCCATATCCGACCTGCTCACTGATACGTTCCCGCATCTCGCCTGCTGCTTTATTCGTAAAGGTAATTGCCATAATATTATAGGGATTGACTCCCTTTTCTTCTATTAAATAGCCTGTCCGGTAGGTCAGCACACGCGTTTTTCCCGAACCCGCTCCTGCTAAAATCAGCACCGGTCCTTCGGTCTGAAAGACGGCTTCTTTTTGCATATTATTCAACTTTTCGTACATAAAATTCCCCTTATCTTTCTTTTATCTCTGTTAAAGGCTAGCATTTTTCTGTTTCAGTGTCAATCTTTAAAAAATGGGTTTACGTCAAAACTTTAATATGCTAAAATTTTAAGTAAACAAAGGACTGACCAAAGGAGATTGATACTATGAGTAAAAATGTTCATACTGAGGCAGTAAATCATTTATTTGATGCAATTCTGTCTTTGGAAAATAAAGAAGAGTGTTACCGTTTTTTTGAAGATGTCTGTACCGTCAATGAGCTTCTCTCACTCTCGCAGCGCTATGAAGTGGCAAGAATGCTGCGCGCACAGAAAACCTATCTCGACATTGCGGAAAAGACCGGAGCTTCTACTGCAACGATCAGCCGTGTCAACCGTTCTTTAAATTACGGAAATGACGGTTATGATATGGTATTTGAACGGGTATCTGTAGATGACGATGCCAAATCCTAAGAAGAACCGATAACAGACCTGATCAATATATTCAAAATAACAGCCGGAGAAAACTAATAAAATACTACTAATACTGAAATTACACTAAAAATAATACCGGAATCATAGGTGAAGCTTTGCCATGCCAATATGATGCACTGGCTCTGTCCCACTCATGATTCCGCTTTTGGATTCGTTAGATTATTTTATTCTTCTATACTTCTATTTCTTTGTCTTTTTCGCTTCTTTTTTAGCATCTTTTTTGGATTCTTTCTTATCCTCCTGCGGAAGGGAATCGATTATTTTTTCAATCAGCGTCTTTTTGATATACACATCAAAGCTCAGTTCACAGATAAATGCAAATGTCTGTAAAAATTCCCTGTCTTTTTCTGAAAGATCCTCACAATCTAAAAAGGTCTTCTGGCTGATACTATACTTTCTCGCTAAATCCTTTAAAAGATTCTTTGTCTCCTCACTTTCTAAACTGAACACCTCACTGTAGATATCCGTCATACCCACGGAACTTTCCTTGTCTGTTCCAAAATACTTGTCCGTGATCGGGTTTAATATCCGCTGGATATCACTGATGCTCAAAATATTTTTAAAATAGTAAATAAAGATCAGACAGAGGATATGCTCTTTGGTATATTTCTTCTTCTCCGGTGGCGGGATCAGATTATTCTTCGCATAGTTGTTGATCATCGTCTTTGTCAGGATCTTGTCCTCAGGATAACGCTTCGATGCCTCTAACTGGGAATCCATAAACGTAGTGACCTGATCCATATATAAATCAATATTCGGCAGATCCTCCGGCTTTATATAGTCAATCCTATGCAGGATGTCGGTAATTCCGCTTAAGAAGTCTTTCATATCTATTGTCATAAATTCACCTCGAATTATATTATATAGTATTGAAAACTACTTGTAAAGACCTCGATGCTCTTTTTCATGTATGATCAGGGTGTTAAAAGGCGATTCCAAGTTTTTTGATTGGCAAATTGCACAAAGCCGGGACTGCTTTTGTGACTTTGGACGAAAGTTAGTAAATCTTAGTCTGGCTGTTCATGCATAGTGTTTTGCTGCCATGGACGGCAGCAAAAGTCTTAAGCCCCATGGACGGGGCGTTTAAGACGTACACATCACTCCATCGCAATCTGACTCAGGCAGACTTAGATTTTCTTATTTTCATACAATGGAACAAAACAGACTTGGCTTTGTGCCAGTTGCCAATCAAAAAACTTGAAACCGCCTTTTGACACCCTAATCTCTATAGAAATACCATGTTACGTTCAAGCATGGACATTGTGTTTCCTATAGAGCAAAAAGCCCTTCGGTTGAAAATATACAGCTCGCGGAGAAGTAAATAGCTGCTATGCATGATTTTTAGACAGATTCCTATCCTGCTTTTCTATTGTTATTATTATTGGATTGTTTTAAATTTTTTAAGATTTGAAAATTTTTGAATTTTTGAATACTTTCGTTAGATTGCTAATCATATAGCACTTTGAATTTTTGAATTATTATTACCATTTCATCTTATCATGGTTTCATAATTCGACTGATTAGTTCTAATTGCCTATAGCAAATAACCCCTACATTTTTGCAAGGAACTCTTCCATGGTGTCAGCTTTTCCTTCTGCTTTCCACTTTTTCTCTTTTATTCGAAGCATCTCTTCTATTGTCATATACCTTCCCTCCAGTCCACGCCACTGTTTTAATTTTCTGACTCTGTCATGCAGATATTATAAACCGGAGGCAGGAAAATGACAAGAAGATTCTCATCCCACTACTTCAACTTATGGATATAGATACAGTTTGGTGTCTCCACCTGTACCGGTCTTGCATCCATCAGGCAGTATTTTTTCTCATAATTGATCTTAAAGGTACGGATCTCATTAGAGTCATGGTTCAGGCTGACAAAGTGATGTCCATCCGGGAATACGGCAAGCGCCTTCGGATAATCGCCACTGATCCGGGTCTCCATATCTAAGGTCAGCATTCCGGTATTTTTATCAATTTTATAGATAATCACATCGTTAATGCCCACATTGGAGACAAAGAGGTATTTTCCATCGGCGGAATGTTCAATTCCGGATGCATTGCAGGCAATCCCCTCGTCCTCATAGTCTGTGGAAATGCTCTGCACCCGCTCAAATACCGGCTGGTCATCCTCCACATAATATTTATATACATCTACGGTGTTCTTCAACTCGCAGAGTACATAGGCAAAACGTCCATCTACACTAAAACGAATCATACGCGGACCGGAATCCAGTTCACATCGTAAAATATCCGCTAATTTGATGCGTCCTCTTTCGTAGTTGATGCGGTAAATCTTTACATGGTCAAGTCCGCTGTCTACCGCACAGAGAAATTTCTGATCCGGTGTTACTTTTACGCAATGTACATGAGGTCTGGAGGCTCTTTCGGCAACTCCACGTCCAAGTCCCTTATGAAAAATGCCATCCGCGATCTCGGCAACTCCACCGTCCTCGCTTAAACGCATCATACTGACTCTTCCGTCATGGTAACCGCCTACAAACAGATAACGGTCTTCGTCATCGAGTTCTACATAACAGCCACGCATTCCGCCAATCCACTTTTTGTTAATCGGAATCAAATCTCCGTCCGGCTGGATGGCAAAGGCTTCCACTCCTTCATCTGCGATAGAATAGAGGTATTTTCCACTATGGGAAACGATCAGATCCGAAGGATTATTGATCGGAACAACTTTTCGCTCTGTTAAAGTTCCCCGAAGCTCGTCCACATCATAAATATGGATTCCCACACTGTTTTCATGTGTATAAGTTCCTACATAAGCAACATATTTTCCTTCCATTACGGCTATTCCTCCTCTTTTCTTCTAAGAATATCATAACGCTCTAACGGCTCTCCTAAATCAATAAACAGTACCTGCTGCGGATGCGGTGCAGACTCCATTGCATTGCCTTCTTCGTCCACGATCGCCCGCACGGTAACGCTCCGGTTCTCTCCATTCGGTTTCATCACTTCTATCTCTTCACCGACAGAGAACTTATTGCGCTGCTCAATACGATATCTGCCATGTTCATCCACACTTCCAACAATACCAAGATAGGTATATTCTTTGACATAAGTATTGCTGTCATAAATCTGCGTTGTTTCATCCGGTTTTCCAAAGAAAAATCCGGTGGTAAACTGGCGGTAAGTACAGTTTGAAATCTGCTCCTTATACCAGTCCATATTCTTTTTATAAAGTTCCGGCGACTCTAAATAATCATCAATTGCCTTGCGATAGGTTCTGGCAACCGTTGCAACATAGAGTGCCGTTTTCATTCTGCCCTCAATCTTAAAACTGTCAATTCCTGCATCGATCAGTTCCGGAATATGCTCGATCATACAAAGGTCTTTAGAATTGAAAATATAAGTTCCACGCTCATTTTCATAGACCGGCAGATACTCTCCCGGACGTTTTTCCTCTACAACGGCATATTTCCAACGGCATGGATGGGTGCAGGCGCCCTGATTTGCATCCCTTCCGGTAAAATAATTGCTGAGCAGGCATCTGCCCGAATAGGAAATACACATTGCTCCATGGATAAATGTTTCTATTTCTAGATCTTTTGGTATATTGTCACGGATTTCTTTAATTTCCGCTAGGGAAAGCTCCCTTGCAGACACTACTCGCTTTGCTCCCTGTGCATACCAGAACTGATAGGTTCCGTAATTGGTATTATTCGCCTGTGTGGAAATATGGATCTCTATCTCAGGACAGATTTCCTTTGCGATCATAAATACTCCCGGATCGGAAATGATCAGTGCATCCGGTTTGATCTCTTTTAATTCCGTAAAATATTTTTTCACACCTTCTAAATCCTGATTATGTGCTAAAATATTTGCCGTAATATAGACTTTGACACCATGCTCATGTGCAAATGCAATGCCCTCTTTGATCTCTTCATTTGTAAAATTCTTTGCCTTTGCCCGAAGTCCAAATGCCTCTCCACCGATATAAACAGCATCTGCTCCAAATATCACAGCAATCTTCAATACTTCTAAGCTGCTTGCCGGCACTAATAATTCCGGATGTCTCATGCTTTTCTTCCCTTCTTTGTACTGATTGTAATTCCATCACCGACCGGCAGGACTGCCGTAGTCAGTTCTTCACTATGCGTTAATGTATAGAGATACTCCCTCATTCTCTTATGTATCGTTCGGTTTCTTCTTGTCACTGCAAACCGTGATTCGATAATGTCGCCGTCCTGCAGCACATTATCGGAGATCAAAATTCCCTCCGGTTGCAACAGTTCTAATACCCGTGGCAGGAAATTCAGATACTGTCCCTTTGCCGCATCCATAAAAATAAGATCAAACGGTTCTGTGAGCGTTTCTAATACGTCTTTTGCATCCCCTTCTAACAGGGTAATCTGCTCTTCTTTTTCTGCACGGATAAAATTCTCCCTTGCAATCGGAATCCGCTTCTCATAATTTTCAATCGTTATGATCTCACATTCGACAGGATCATACTCTGCCATCAGGATCGCTGAAAATCCAACCGCTGTTCCAACCTCTAAAATCCGCTTAGGACACTTTATGGACAACAGAACCTTTAAAAAGCTCTGCATCTCCTTTCGGATAATCGGAACAAAGGAGGCAAGTGCCTCCCTCTCTATCTCGTCTAAAATTGGTGTGTTTCCCGTATCTAAAGAATTGATATAAGTTACGAGTCTCTCATCTACGATCATCTGATACTACTCCTCTTTGACTAATTCCATATCGATTTCCATATCAAAGTGCAGTTCTTCTATCAGTGTCCAGTTGATCCGCTGCACCATGCGGCAAAGCGCGAGCTCTGCCGTTAAAAATTCATCGATCAGCGCATCCTGTCGGAATCTTTCTGATTCCCTCTCGATCTCATCAATATGATGGTATAAATCGGTCTCGCCATGATTGTTCTGTATCTTATACATCCTGGTACGATACTTGTCAAGACTTCTCTTTTTTTCAGGATATTTTTCGACCTTTGCTTTCACGATCTGATAATCCTGAAATTCTTTGCTGTTTCTTACTGCCTCTATTAAATGATTCAGGCTCTCGTCTACTGTATTCATCTTACACTTCCATAATAATTGGCATGATCATCGGACGGCGTTTTGTCTCTTTCCAGACAAAATCTCCTAAGGAATCCTTGATCTCGGATTTGATCTTTCCCCAGTCGGTAATATTTTTATCCATGCAGTAATCCATGGTCTCATCTAAAACTGCTTTTGCCTCATCCATCAGACTCTCTGAGCCGCGGACATAGACAAAACCTCTCGAAACAATGTCCGGTCCTGCAAGCACTCTTCCGGAACCGTTTTCTAATGTCATCACGACGATAATGATTCCATCTTCCGCTAAATGCTGGCGGTCACGCAGAACGATATTTCCAACGTCTCCAACACCCAGTCCGTCTACCATGACATCTCCTGTCTGGACTCTTCCGGTCACTTCTGCGCCCTCTTCATCTAATTCTAACACATCTCCGGAAGAAAGGATGAAAATATTATCTTTATCCATGCCAAGGTCTTCTACTACCTTTGCCTGCGCCATCAGATGTTTGTACTCACCATGTACCGGTATGGAGTACTTCGGTTTTACTAAAGAATAGATCAGCTTGATCTCTTCCTGACAGGCATGACCGGATACATGGACATCCTGGAAAATAACATCTGCCCCCTTCTGGAAGAGCTCGTTGATCACATGGGAAACTGCTTTTTCATTTCCCGGGATCGGATTGGAACTGAAAATAATGGTGTCCTTCGGCTTGATCGTAATTTTCTTATGTGTGCCGTTTGCCATACGGGATAAAGCCGCCATGGACTCTCCCTGACTTCCGGTTGTGATCAATACCGTTTTTTCATCCGGATAATTCTTTAACTGGTCTGTCTCCACTAAGGTATTGTCCGGTATCTTCAAATAGCCGAGTTCTGAAGCTGTGGAAATGATATTGACCATGCTTCGTCCCTCGACGCCTACTTTTCTTCCAAATTTTTCTGCAGAGTTGATGATCTGCTGTACACGGTCTACATTCGACGCAAAAGTTGCAATGATGATACGCGTATTCTTATGCTCCGAAAAAATCTCATCAAAGGTTGCACCGACGCTCTTTTCGGACATCGTAAATCCCGGACGTTCTGCATTCGTACTGTCACACATTAATGCCAGTACACCTTTTTTTCCGATTTCTCCAAAACGCTGTAAGTCAATGGCATCCCCAAAGACCGGTGTGTAATCTACTTTAAAATCTCCTGTATGCACAACAATTCCTGCCGGTGAATAGATTGCAAGCGCTGCCGCATCCTGGATACTGTGATTTGTCTTGATAAATTCTACACGGAAGCATCCTAAATTGATATGTTGTCCGTATTTTACAACTTTTCTTTTTACTTTTGTGAGCATATTATGCTCTCTTAATTTATGCTCAATGATTCCCATCGTCAGCTTTGTAGCATAGATTGGAACATTGACATCACGCAGAACATATGGGATCGCACCGATATGATCCTCGTGACCGTGTGTGATAAAAAATCCTTTGACCCTGTCTAAATTCTCTTTCAGATAAGTTACATCCGGAATGACTAAGTCAATTCCTAACATATCATCCTCCGGGAAAGACAATCCGCAGTCCACAACAATAATACTGTCTTCATATTCAAAGGCAGTAATATTCATTCCAATCTGTTCTAATCCTCCAAGTGGAATGATCTTCAATTTTGAGTTTTGTTTCTTTTTCAACATAATTCCTCCGTACAATTTATTTTTCCGTTTCTTTTCATGATCACGCAATCACCATGGCACTTCCCTTTTTCGCAGTATTCTGCCTTTTTTTAGCAATACTAATACTCCAGATCAGCAAAAGTCTCCATCGTCATTGCTGTTTATTCTCTTTTATTTATGACATCTCAATGTCAGCTTCTTCTCCTAACAGTTCTGCAAAGATCTTTGCAACGGCATTCAGCTCCTGCTCCTGTTCTACAACCGTATATACGGCATCCTCTTCTCCCTGTGCTGATGTATCTTTTAAGATCAACGCGTCGGAATCTCCTTCTTCATCCACGGTTACTAACAGATAATCTGCTCCGTTCAGACGCGTCTGTTCTAATACATAGAGTTCTATGTATTCCTTTGACTCTTCATCAAAAAATTCTACCTTATCCATTCTTTATTTTTTCCTATTCTTTTTTTCTTATTCCACCCTTTTGGTGTTCTTACAATTTCAGCGAATCCAGATATCCCTGTAAAATAAAGACTGCTGCTAATTTATCTACATACTGCTTACGATCTTCACGACGAATATTTCCTTCTATCATGGCACGGTCTGCCGATACGGTTGTCAGCCTCTCATCCCATAGCGTGACAGGAAGAGACGTCCGGCGTTCTAACATTTCTTTGAACTCCAGCGTCTTTTCACAGCGTTCACCCTCTGTATTATTCATATTCTTTGGATATCCAAGCACAATCCGTTCTGCCTGGTAATGCACAACAAGTTCCTCAATCCTTGCTAAAGTACGACGCAGCTTTTTAGGTGACTCTCTTCTGATGATCTCGACTCCCTGTGCTGTCAGCCCCAATTCATCACTGACTGCAACACCTACTGTCTTAGAGCCAAAATCCAAACCGATGATTCTCATAAAATATCTGCCCTACTTCCACGAATTATTTTTGATATATGCACGCAGGATCTCCTCCACTAACTCATCACGTTCCACCTTCATGATCAGGCTTCTTGCATTCCGATGGCTGGTGATGTAGGTAGGATCTCCTGACATAATATAACCCACGATCTGATTCACAGGATTATATCCTTTCTCAGATAATGCATGATAAACAACATCGATGACATCGCTCACCTTCATCTGTGGTTCCTTTTCTACTTTGAAGTACTGGGTATTCTTTAAATCCTGCATTTTTTCACGTCCTTATTTGCTCTTTCGTTCGCACAACTGATATTCCCATTTTAATATATCCGGGATTAAAATTCAACTATAAGCTGTCATAAGATATACATTTTCATTCAATGCCCCTTCGATCCTGCCGCGAACCATGCAGTTTGAAAGGTCTTTTTCTGAGCGGACTGCTACTTTGACATACTCTTTTGTAAATCCGACATAATAGTCCACACCGTCAATCTGTACCGGTTCCTCTAATAATGCCTCATCTTCTTTTCCGATATGGGCATCCCGGAATTCCTTAGACATTTTCTTCTCTAAGGCAAGCAGTTCATTGCTCCGCTTCGTCTTAATCTGTTCATCGATCTGATCGCTCATTTTTGCTGCCTTGGTGCCTTGACGTTTGGAATATTTAAAAATATGCATTTCATAAAAATGTATTTTTTCTAAATACTGCTTTGTTACTGCAAATTCCTCTTCTGTTTCTCCCGGAAATCCTACGATCACATCCGTTGTAATTGCCGGCTCTCTGAAATATTTACGCAGATATCCACAGCTTTTTGCGTATTCTTCGGTTGTATATTTACGGTTCATCCGCTCTAACGTTGCATCACATCCGCTTTGTAACGACAGATGAAAATGCGGACAGATTTTTTCTAATTCCGATAACCGCTTTGCGAACTCCTCTGTTACGATCTTTGGTTCTAAAGAACCTAAACGGATCCTCTGGATCCCTTCGATCTCATGCACCTGTTCTATTAAATGCAGCAGATCGTCCTCAATGTCTATGCCGTAGGAGCTTAGATGGATGCCGGTCAGCACTACTTCCTGATAGCCGTTTTCTGCCAGTCTTTGGATCTCGCCTAACACATCCGCAGGTTTTCGGCTTCTTACCCTTCCTCTGGCATACGGAATAATACAATAAGTACAAAACTGGTTACAGCCATCCTGTACTTTAATAAACGCTCTGGTATGCTCTGCCGTTCTGCTTAAAGAAAGCTCCTCATAGCCCTCTTTTGGACAGTTGATATCGATCATGGCTCTTGCCTTTTCGTGTTTTTCAAAAAATTCTTCAAGTCTTTCGGCAAGTTCATGTTTTTTGTTATTACCTATGACAATGTCTATGGTTTCATCCTCTTCCTGCCGCTCGCCTGCCGTCTGCACATAACAACCGGCGGCAACGATGACGGCATCCGGATTCTGCTTCCTTGCACGATGTATCATCTGTCTGGATTTACGGTCCGCCATATTGGTCACGGAACAGGTGTTGATGACATACACATCTGCCTGCTCCTGAAACGGAACAATTTCATATCCTGCTTTTTCAAGTATCTGCTGCATTGCCTCTGTCTCGTAAGCATTGACTTTACAGCCCAAATTATGCAGTGCTGCTCTTCTCATACTTTTTCCTTTATTTTTCCTTTACTCTGGTTGACTTTTCTAATTAAAAAGATTACACTTAAACAAACATCTATAGTAACTATGGGAGGTCTACTTATATGAAAACAGTACAAATTTCTTTAAACTCCATTGATAAGGTAAAATCATTTGTAAACGCTATCACACAGTTTGAGTTCGACTTTGATCTGGTTTCCGGCAGATACGTTATTGATGCAAAATCCATCATGGGTATCTTTTCACTGGATTTATCTAAACCGATCGAATTAGTCATCCATGCCGAAGATCATTTAGATGAGATCATGGACATCTTAAAGCCTTACATTGTAGACTAATTTTTAAATTATGGTTTTTATCCCGCCTGAAAAACAGGCGGGATTTTTTTATTCTACTCTGATGACCTCTGTTGTCTCAATTGCTGTTTTCATCAGCTCATCAATGACATCATTCAGTTTCTGCTCTGAGTGTTTGATAACATTCAGATTCGGTTTTGTTACCGGATGCTTAGCTACGAATATCGTACAGCAGTCCTCAAACGGAAGGATTGATGTCTCGTAGGTGTCAATTTTTTCAGAAATCTCAATGATCTCCTGTTTATCAAAACCGATCAGCGGACGATAAACCGGCAGCGTACATACTTCGTTGGTTGCCGCTAATGACTGCATGGTCTGGCTTGCCACCTGACCGATACTCTCTCCGGTGATCAGTCCTAAACATTTATTCTCTTTTGCAAAATGTTCTGCGATTTTCATCATGTAACGGCGCATGATAATGGTCAGCTCATCATGTGGACATTTTTCATAGATTGCAAGCTGGATATCCGTAAAATTGACAATGTGCAGATTGATCGGACCGGAATATTTTGCAACTAATTTTGCGAGGTCTACTACTTTTTGTTTTGCACGTTCACTGGTATATGGCGGTGCATGAAAATATGTTGCATCAATGCTGACACCACGCTTTGCGATCATGTATCCGGCAACCGGACTGTCAATTCCTCCGGAAAGCAGCAACATTGCCTTGCCGTTTGTACCAACCGGCATTCCTCCCGGTCCCGGTATCTCACTCGAATAAATATTGATCTGATTTCGGATCTCCACATGGACCATTACATCCGGGTCATGGACATCCACACTCATATTCGGACACGCGTCTAAAATCCTGCCGCCTAACTCTGCATTGATCTCCATGGAAGTCATCGGATAATTCTTTCTGGCTCGTCTCGCATCTACTTTAAAGGTCAGACTCTTATCACCATAGACCTCTTTCACATGCGCAACAACCATTTGGGCTAAGGCGTCAAATCCTTCATCCTGTGCCATGATCACCGGGCAGATCCCCACGATTCCAAACACATGCTGTAAGGCTTCTACCGTTTCCTCATAGTCAAATTCTGACTCTGCCTCTACATAGATCCTGCCCTGCTCTTTGCGGACGTTGAACTCACCGTCTACCTCGCGCAGTGCATGGCATATCTGAGACACCAGTGCATCTTCAAATAAATGTCGGTTCTTTCCTTTGATCGCAATTTCTGCATATTTGATTAAAAATGATTGATACATTGTATTTCCTCTCTATTGTCTGTGATTTTTTCTAATGGCTGCGATATTTCCGTAAAAACGGAAGCAGTTCCCGCAATGCATCCAAGGCGTACTCTACCTCTTCGATCGTTGTATGCACGGAAAAACTGAAACGCAGTGTCGCTGTCAACATTGCCTTTGGCACACCGATGGCTTTTAAGGTCGCACTGACTGCCGGTTTGTTAGATGAGCAGGCAGACCCCGCGGATACATAAATGCCACGGTCTTCTAAGGCATGTAAAAGTGCCTCACTCTTATCGATCTCCTCAAAGCTGACACTGACAATGTGCGGTGCCGAATCCTCTCCCACACAGCCATTGATATGTGTTCCCTCTATGGTGGCGATCCCTTTTAAAAATGCTTCCTTGACTTCCCTAAGGTGTGCATAATTCGCATCATAATTCCGGTAGATCTCCTCACATGCAACACCAAGTCCTGCAATTGCCGGAACATTCTCTGTGCCGGAGCGCATCCCTTTTTGCTGGCCGCCACCAAACAGGATCGGTTTTACTTTTGTCTTATCTTTGATATATAAAAATCCGCTTCCCTTTGGTCCGTGCAGTTTATGTCCACTGACAGAAAGCATGTCCACACTCATTTTTTTCGGATAGATCCGCAATTTTCCGTAGGACTGGATCGCATCCACATGAAACAGGGTGTTCGGATTCTTTTTCTTGATCAATGCCCCTGCCTCGGCAATCGGCTCAATTGCTCCCATCTCGTTGTTGATCTGCATCATCGACACTAAAATGGTATCTTCCCGTATTGCAGCCTCTAATTCTTCTAAGGAGATCTGTCCATTCTCATCCACCGGAAGAATGGTTACCTCAAATCCCTGTTCTTCTAAAAAACCGACCACCGCTGCAACCGATGCATGTTCAATTGCCGTTGTGATAATATGTTTTCCGGCACGTTGGTTTGCCATGGCACTTCCGATGATCGCTAAATTATTCGATTCCGTACCTCCGGAAGTAAAAACGATCTCTTTTTCCGTTACTTTCAGTGTCTTTGCTATTTTCTCTCTTGCTTCTTTGATATAATCCTCTGCTTTTTTTCCCATCAGATGTAAGGAGGACGGATTTCCGTAATCTTCCATCATAACCTGTAACATGATGTCGCGGACACTTTCCGAACATCTTGTCGTTGCAGAATTATCTAAATATGCTTCCATTCTACTCTTCTTCTTTCATTTCTATTTCCAGCATCAGCATGCTCATCACGGTAATTGCGGCTGTATCGGTGCGAAGGATCCGCTTTCCTAAGGACAACACTTCCATCTCTTCCCTGACCATCTCAATCTCTTCCTCGGAAAAACCGCCTTCCGGCCCGATCATCACACTGATATCCATTCCCGGCTCTATTTTTTTCAGTACTTCCCTTGTACCTTTCATGCCACGCTCATTCTCATATGGCACAAGACAAAGCTGACAGTTCTTTGCATACTCTACTGCCTTATCATAGCTCATAACCGGATGGATCTCCGGGATCCTGCTCCGCTTTGCCTGTTTTGCGGCACTCTTTGCAATTGCCTGCCAGCGCTCTCTTTTTTTCTCCTTTTTCTTATCGTCTAAACGTACCACGCAGTACTTCATCTCTACCGGAATGATCTCATAGACTCCAAGTTCCACTGCCTTTTGGATCACATACTCCATGCGTTCCCCTTTCGGCACCGCCTGAAATAGAAAAATACGGTTTGGAAGTTCCGTATTCCCGGCTTCTTTTGGGAGGATCTTTGCAAGTACTTCTTCGGAAGTTACTTTTTCTATCGTACAAAAGAAGTCTCCACCGGCACCGTCACTGATACGGACTTCTTCGCCCTCTTTCATGCGGAGCACATTTTTGATATGCTTTACATCCTCTCCGGTAATCGTTATATATTCTGTTCCGATCTGTTCTCTGTCTACAAAAAACTGATGCATGTCCTCTCTCCTTCTGCTACTGTTTATCGCAGACACCTTAACATTTTTTTGCTGTAATGTTGACCCACTCGCCCTGATAGTTCGTCTCTAATATCTCAAATCCTGCTTTTTCCAAAGCCTCTTTTACTTCCTGCTCTTTAAAGTCAATAATACCCGATGTGATAAAAATACCACCTTTTTTCAGACGTGCCGGAATGACAGGTGCCATCGGGATAATGACATCTGCTAAAATATTTGCCACTACGATATCGTAACACTCGTTTCCAACGGTCTGCTGCAACTGCGTATCATCGATCAGATTTCCCACATAGAACTCTGTTTTTGCATTTTCTAAATGATTGACCTTTAAATTCTCGTTCGCAGACATGATACAGTCTTTATCAATGTCGGTTCCTACTACCTCTCCTGCTCCGAGTTTTAATGCAACAATGGAAAGAATCCCGCTTCCACAGCCAACATCTAAGACTTTTGCCGAATCCTTCATATATTTACGGAGCTGACGGATACAAAGCTGTGTTGTCTCATGTTTTCCGGTTCCAAAAGAGACTCCCGGATCGATCTCGATCAAGATTCTTCCTTTATCCTCTTCTTTTAATTCCTCCCAGGTCGGTTTGATCAAAATATCATCAATGGTAAAGGCTTTAAAAAATTCTTTCCAGTTGTTCTGCCAGTCAATGTCCTCGGTCTCACTCTGTATGATGCTGCCCTCTCCAATGTCGACAAACTGACGCCATTCTTCGATCCCTGCTTTGACCTGCTCTAAAATCTCTTCATAATCATTCTCGGCATCTATATAAAAACTCACTTTACTGGTACCGTCATCCTGTGGCAGTTCCGGCAAAAAATCAATAAACATTGCCGACTGGTCTTCCTTTGAAAGTGGGACGTTATCTTCAATTTCGATCCCTTCCACACCGATCTCATCTAACATGGCACTCAGATAATCTTCTGCTTCTGTTGTTGTTTTAATTGTAAACTTATTCCACTTCATCTGTGCATATCCTCTTCTATCTATATAATTCTATTTATAAGATTAGGGTGTCAAACGGTGGCTCACAACTTAGTGGCTGGCAACTTGAAACCGCCTTTTGACACCCTAATCTTTATAAAAACAATTGTTTCATTTTCTCATATTCTTTATTGATCTCCTGAACGGTTCTGGTATCGCCCGCCACATTGTCCGGGTGATATATTTTGATCAGATCCTTATAACGCTTTTTCAACATCAGCTCATTTCCAACGCCCCGAAAAAACAGCTCCGGTTTCATGGTCAGCGTGCTTTCGCTCTCATAGGCCTTCCGCTCTTTTTTCTGTTCACGCTTCTGCTCTTCCCATGCATGATACTGCTTTTCGCGCTTGAACTGTTCTTTTTCATCCGCTAACTTACGGTATTCTTCTTTCAGAATATCTAACTTCATATTCAAAAGACTTTTTTCCTGTTCTAACAGTTTTTCTTCCCGCTCTAGTTCTTTCCTCTTCCGTTCTAACTTTGCGGTTTCCTGAAAGCACCATTGCTGAAAATGCTCGGCATTGCTATTCTGAGCTTTTCCCATGCTATCCGCTCCTTTGTATCTTCGCCTGACCCGCCACTTTGCATACTTTGTGCATTTTTGCTATTCCACCTAATTTTATACTATCTAAAATAAAATAGCAAGTGCCAAGGTGTGACTCCTAGGAATCCTGCCCTTGGCACTGACTGCATGTTTTGTATGGAATTTTTTATGTGATCTTAAATATCTTTAAATATCATCTAAGGTTTCTTTGATTTTTCCCATAAATCCTTTTTTCTTTGATTTTTCCGGTTTTTCTTTATTTCCGGCTGCCCCATTCTGGCTGTTTAAGGAATTGCCACTGACCTCATCAAATTTACGCAATGCCTCTTTTGCCTCACTGCTTAAGCCTGTCGGCACCTGTACCACTAAGGTAACATAGTGGTCACCACGGACATTCTTATTTCGAAGTGACGGCACACCTTTTCCTTTTAACCGGATTCTTGTGTCTGTCTGTGTTCCCGGTTTCACATCGTATAAGACATCCCCATCTATGGTACTGATACGGACTTCTCCACCAAGTGCTGCCTGTGCAAAAGAGATTGGTGCTGTAGAATAAAGGTTGGTATCCTGTCTCTGGAAGATCGGATGACCGCTGATCATAACTTCTACTAACAGGTCGCCTCTTGGACCGCCATTGATGCCCGGCTCGCCTTTATCACGGATGCGCACGCTCTGACCATTGTCAATTCCTGCCGGGATCATAACACTGATCTTCTTTCTCTTTGCAATATAGCCTGTTCCATGACAGTCTTTACATTTTTCTTTGATGATCTGTCCTGTTCCACCACATTCCGGACAGGTCTGTACATTCTGTACCATACCAAAGAGTGACTGCTGGGTGTACATAACTTTTCCTTTTCCACCACATTTTGGACAGGTGTCTTTGCTTGTTCCCGGTTTCGCACCGGAACCGCCACAGGTGGTACAGTCATCTTTTAATGTGATCTCGATCTGTTTCTCACAGCCGAAAACTGCTTCCTCAAATGTAATACGCACTCTTGCGCGTAAATTGGCTCCTCGTCTTGGTCCATTGTCCGGTCCTCTCCTGGAAGTCCCTCCTCCGAAGAAGTCACCAAATATATCACCAAATATATCGCCAAAATCCATGCCTGAGAAATCAAATCCACCGGCTCCGCCTGCACCACCTTCGAAGGCAGCATGACCAAACTGGTCATACTGTTTTCTCTTTTCAGGATCACTAAGTACTGCATATGCCTCGGACGCCTCTTTAAACTTCTTTTCAGCCTCTTGATCCCCCGGATTCATGTCAGGATGATATTTTTTTGCCAATGCACGATATGCTTTTTTGATTGCTGCATCATCGGCATTTTTTTCGACGCCGAGGACTTCATAATAATCTCTTTTCTGTTCTGCCATAATCTGTTCCTTCTTTTATCGTGTATAAGGGCTGACGGCAGATGCCGCCAACCCTTTTCCTCTAAAGCCTGCCTCACTGTCTGCTACAGTATTTTTGCCTGCTTTTATACCTCTTTATAATCTGCGTCTACTACATCATCATCTGCATTGCTTCCTGCATTTGCACTGCCCATATCAGGACCTGCCGCTCCCATGTCCGGACCTGCACCCTGTGCCTGCTGAGCCTGCTCATACATCTTAGCAAATACTTTCTGTGCACTCTCTGTCAGTTTCTCTTTTGCTGCTTTCATCTCTGCAACCTGATCATCTGTCATATCTTCTGCATTCTGATGTGCTTCTACCATTGCTTTTAATGCATTTAAGTCTGCTTCTACTGCTGACTTATCTGCTGCATCAAGGGATGAACCTACTTCCTCTAATGCTTTTTCTGTCTGGAATACGAAAGCATCTGCATCATTTCTGGTATCAATTGCCTCTTTTCTCTTCTTATCCTGTGCCTCGAATTCAGCTGCCTCTTTGACTGCCTTTTCGATATCATCATCAGACATATTAGAACCTGCTGTGATTGTGATATGCTGCTCTTTTCCTGTTCCTAAATCTTTTGCAGATACATTTACGATACCGTTTGCATCAATATCGAAAGTTACTTCGATCTGCGGTACACCACGACGTGCCGGTGGGATTCCATCTAAACGGAACTGTCCTAAGGATTTGTTATCTCTTGCGAACTGTCTCTCACCCTGTACTACGTTGATATCAACGGCTGTCTGATTATCTGCTGCTGTTGTGAAGGTCTGGCTCTTCTTTGTAGGGATCGTTGTATTTCTCTCAATTAACTTGGTTGCGATACCGCCCATTGTCTCAATGGATAAGGACAGTGGAGTAACATCCAGTAAGAGGATCTCACCTGCGCCGGCATCTCCTGCTAATTTACCGCCCTGGATAGATGCACCAAGTGCAACACACTCATCCGGGTTTAAGGATTTGCTTGGCTCTTTACCTGTTAACTGTTTTACTTTATCCTGTACTGCCGGGATTCTTGTAGAACCACCAACTAAGAGTACCTGACCTAAATCTGCTGCTGTCAGTCCTGCATCTCTTAATGCGTTCTGAACAGGTTCTGCTGTCTTTTCTACTAAGTCGTGTGTCAACTCATCGAATTTTGCACGGCTTAAGTTCATATCAAAATGTTTTGGTCCTTCTGCTGTTGCTGTAATGAACGGAAGGTTGATGTTTGTTGTTGTTGCAGAGGATAACTCTTTCTTTGCTTTCTCTGCTGCTTCTTTTAATCTCTGAAGTGCCATCTTATCAGTAGATAAGTCTACGCCTTCTGCTTTCTTAAACTCGTCTAACATCCAGTCTGTAATCTTCTGGTCGAAATCATCTCCACCAAGTCTGTTGTTACCGGATGTAGATAATACTTCGATAACACCGTCACCGATCTCGATAATGGAAACATCGAATGTACCACCACCTAAGTCGTAAACCATGATCTTCTGCTCTTTTTCATTGTCAAGTCCATAAGCTAATGCTGCTGCTGTAGGCTCGTTGATGATACGTTTTACTTCTAAGCCTGCGATCTTGCCGGCATCCTTGGTTGCCTGACGCTGTGCATCGTTGAAATATGCAGGCACGGTAATAACTGCTTCTGATACTTTTTCTCCTAAGTATCCTTCTGCATCTGCTTTTAATTTCTGTAAGATCATTGCTGAGATTTCCTGTGGGCTGTATTTTTTGCCATCGATCTCTTTTTTGTAATCTGTACCCATCTCTCTTTTAATAGAAGAGATTGTTTTTTCTGCATTGGTAACTGCCTGACGTTTTGCAGGTTCTCCGACAAGTCTTTCTCCTGTCTTTGTAAATGCTACAACGGATGGTGTGGTTCTTGCACCTTCTGTATTTGCGATAACAACCGGTTTACCACCTTCCATAACTGCTACACAACTGTTTGTTGTTCCTAAATCAATACCGATAATCTTACTCATAAGTCATTCCTCCTAAATATATATGAATTCTTTCTTTGCTGCTTACTGTACGACTGCTACCATGCTGTGTCTTACCACACTGTCACGGTATGTGTAGCCTTTTTGTAATTCCTGTGCAACGGTTCCTGATTCTAATTCGTCATTTTCCACCTGCATCACTGCATTGTGGTATTCCGGATCAAATTCTTCGCCAACTGCTTCAATTGGTGCTACACCAGCCTGCTCTAACTCATTCATGAGCTGCTTATATATCATGTTCATTCCATCGGCAAAAGCACTTCCTGCTTCTTCCTCCGGGATACTTGCGAGTCCTCTTTCAAAATTGTCTATGACCGGAAGTATCTTTTCGATAATACTCTTAGCTCCGACTTCAAACATCTGGGCTTTTTCTTTTTCCGTTCTCTTACGGAAGTTATCAAACTCTGCCATCTGGCGTCTGACCCGATCCTGAAGTTCTTCAATCTGTTCGTCTTTCTTATCTTTTTTCTTCTTTGCCTTTTTCTCTTTCTTTTCTGCTTTCTTATCTGCCTTTTCCTCTGCTTCTTTGGCTTCTGTTTCGCCTGCGGAAGCTTCATTGCCGGCTTCTTTGGTTTCCTCTTCTGCTGAAGAGGCTTCTTCGTTGACAGTATCTGTTTCTAAGATTTCTTCCTCTGTCTTATTCTCTGCCATGATGTTCCACCTTTCTCTATGCTAATCTTTCGGTTTTCGAAAGATATCATCCAACTGCACTTTCAAATTTTTCAGGTTATCCATTACATTCTCATAATCCATTCGCTTTGGACCGATAATTCCAATGGTTCCCTGTATTCCCTCTCCTAATTCATAAGTTGCGGTGACTACACTGCAATCTTTCATGGTCTGGATCGGGGTTTCATTTCCTATATAAACCTGAATTCCCGTATTCTCTTCTGAGTTTAAGGTTTCAGATACAAGGCTTGCTAATTCCTGTTTTTCTTCAAATGCCTCGATCAGCTCACTGGCACTCTTCGAATCACTCAGTTCCGGATATTTAAAAATGTTTGTTGCTCCGCTGGTATAAATCTGTAAATCTTCATCCTCACCGATCGCCTCTGCTACTGCATCTAAGACATCACTGACGATTCCACTGTCTATCCCTGCCTGTTCTTTTAATAAAGAAATCATTCCTAAATTGATCTGGTCTATGGAAAGACCGTTTAAGTTGGAATTCAACAGGATGTTCAGCTTCAGAAGTCTTTCATTTCCAAGCGGCTCACCCACGGAAATGATCTTGTTCTTTACGATGTTGCCCTCTCTTACGATAACGGCAAGAATCTGTTCATCATCTACCTGTGATAACTGGATGAATTTTACCCGGCTCTTCTGATAGCTTGGAGCACTGATCATCGCTGCATAATTGGTATTTGTTGCAAGTACCTTTGCTACCTGTTTTAATACCTGCTCCACTTTCTCGGTATGTTCTATCATGAACTCCTTCATCTGTGTGACTTCGTTATCTTTTTCCTCAATCAGGTGATCGACATAAAAACGATAACCTTTGTCAGAAGGAATCCTGCCTGCCGAGGTATGCGGCTGCAATATATAGCCCATCTCTTCTAAGTCCGCCATCTCATTACGAATGGTTGCTGAACTCAAATTCAAATCCGAATCTTTTGAAATGGTTCTTGAACCAACCGGTTCTCCTGTCTCTAAATAATTACGGATGATGGCTTTTAAGATTTTTGTCTTTCTCTCATCGAGCATCTCCATGATCTCACCTGACCTTCTGAGGTTTGTTAGCACTCATTTAAGTGGAGTGCTAATATCTATGTACTTAAGATAGCACCGTTGTTTTTCTTTGTCAACTAATATTTGTGATTTTTTTGTGTTTTTCTTCTATTTTATATTTCCGGGAACGGATCTGAACTATTCCTCTCCGTATACTTTTCGTTCTTTCTCACTTAATTCTGCCCGCTCAAACAGATCCGGTCTTCTCTCTTTGGTGCGTAAGATGGACTGTTCTCTTCGCCACTCATCTACCTTTTGATGATTTCCAGATAACAGGATCGGCGGAACGGCTTTCTCCTGCCACACCTCCGGTCTGGAATACTGCGGGTATTCTAACAGATTTCCTTCTAAGGATTCGGTTTCACCGGATTCCTGGTTTTTTAACACTCCCGGAACCATACGGGAGATGGCATCAACTAAAACCATTGCCGGAAGTTCTCCTCCGGTCAGTACATAATCTCCTATGGAAATGTAATCGGTTACGATCTCCTCTAGGACACGCTCGTCTACTCCCTCATAATGTCCGCAGAGCAGGATCACATCTTCCTCTAATGCAAACTCTTTTGCTGCCTGCTGTGTAAAAAGCGGTCCCTGCGGAGTTAAATAGATGGTCCTTGGACGATATCCGATTTTTTCTACGATGGATAAATAAGCATCATAGATCGGCTGTGCCTGCATCACCATGCCTGCCCCGCCCCCATAGGGATAATCGTCCACTTTTTTATGCTTGTCTACGGTATAATCACGGATATTGACCGCTTCAATGGCCAGCAGTCCTTTTTCAACTGCTCTTCCAATAATACTGGTATGAAGTCCCTGCTCCACCATGTCAGGAAACAGGGTTAATATATGAAATCTCATGTCTTCTCCTATTATTTACGATTGTTGTTCAGATCTAATAGTCCCGGCAGCAGATGTATTCTGACATAGCCTGCCTGTCCATCCTGTTCTTCCACGGACACCTCTAATATACAGTCTTTGATCGCAGGGATCATCACTTCTTCTCCCTGCTTTGTCGTTATAACATAAACATCGTTTGCCCCGGTCTGTATCACATCACTGATGGTTCCAAAGGCTTCTCCTTCTTCGTCTATGGCACGCAGACCAATCAGATCCGCAATAAAATATTCGTCTTTTTTGCATTTTACACGGTTCTCTTTGGTTACAAACAATCCACAGCCTTTATATTTTTCCACATCATTGATGTTATCTATTCCTTTAAATTTTAGAATGACCAGATTTTTTTGCGGTCTTGCACTTGTCACTTCTAACACGATCTGTTCTTTTCCGGTATCTAAAATCAGTTCTTTCATATTCTTAAAGCGCGACACATCGTCAGTCATCGGAAATACTTTGACCTCTCCACGGATTCCATGTGTCTGGGTAATGGCACCCACCTGATATAATTCTGTCATAATTCTCCATTCCTTTTCGTTTATAGAATAAAAGAGTCCTAAACTTCCCATTCTCCGGGAATTTTAAGACTCCTGACTGCTACTGCATAATCTCTACGATAACTTTTCTATCTTCTTTGGATGCAGCCGCTTTGACTACAGTACGGATCGCTTTTGCAATACGTCCCTGTTTGCCAATGACTTTGCCCATATCTGACTGGGCAACCTTTAATTCGAGAACAACTGCTTTGTCATTCTCTGTCTCGGTGACCTGGACTTCATCCGGATAATCAACGAGTGATTTCGCAATTACTTCTACTAATTCTTTCATCACATCCACCTCACCAATTATTTCTCGATTCCGGCTTCTTTAAAGATTCTGCCTACTGTATCGGTTGGTTTTGCACCATTTGCTAACCATTTCTTTGCTAACTCTTCGTTAACGTGGTACTCGCTTGGATCCTTTGTCGGATCGTAAGTTCCGATTTCTTCGATGAATCTTCCATCTCTTGGAGATCTGGAATCTGCAACAACGATTCTATAGAAAGGTGCTTTTTTCTGTCCCATTCTTCTTAATCTGATTTTTACTGCCATCTGTTTCACCTCCTCATAGGTTATTGATTTCTATATTGTTAAAAAGGAAATTTAAATCTTCCTCTTTTACCACCTTTAGCGCCCATCATTCCGGGCATCTGTTTCATCAGTTTTCTGGACTGTTCAAACTGTTTGACTAATCGGTTTACTTCGCTGATATCTACTCCGGCTCCATTCGCAACTCTGCGTTTTCTACTCGGATTTAATATAGAAGGATTCGCACGCTCCTGCGGAGTCATGGAATAAATGATCCCTTCAATTCTTGCCATCTTTTTCTCATCCATCGCATTTTCGATCTCTGCGATCTGGCTTCCGCCAATACCCGGCATCATGCTAAGGATACTGGAAAGTCCACCCATTTTTTTCATCTGATTCATGGATTCTAAATAATCGTCAAAACCAAATTCTGCTTTTTTGAGCTTTTTCTCCATTTCACGGGCTTTGTCCTCGTCTATCTCTTCCTGTGCCTTCTCGATCAGTGTCAGCACATCTCCCATTCCAAGGATTCTGCTCGCCATGCGGTCAGGATGAAACTGCTCTAGATCAGAAAGTTTTTCACCCATTCCTGCATACAATATCGGTTTTCCGGTCACTGCCCGAATGGAAAGTGCCGCTCCACCTCTCGTATCGCCGTCTAATTTTGTTAAAATGACGCCGTCAATTCCTATTTTTTCATCAAAGGTTCCTGCAACATTGACTGCATCCTGTCCTGTCATGGCATCTACGACTAAGATTGTCTGTGCCACGTCAACGTTTTCTTTGATCGCTGCAAGTTCCTGCATCATATCTTCATCTACATGAAGTCTTCCGGCTGTATCTAAGATCACAACGGTATTGCCGTTTTTCGCCGCATGTTCGATCGCTGCCTTTGCAATATCCACCGGACTGTTCTTATCGCCCATGGCAAAGACTTCTACGCCCTGCTTTTCTCCGTTGATCTTCAACTGTTCAATCGCTGCCGGACGATAGACATCACAAGCTACTAACAATGGTTTTTTACCCTTTTGTTTGAACTTTCCTGCTAACTTTGCAGTCGTTGTCGTCTTACCTGCTCCCTGCAGACCGGTCATCATGATCACGGTTGTCTCACTACCCGGACGAAGTGCGATCTCTGTTGTCTCAGACCCCATCAGACGGACCATCTCATCATTTACTATCTTGATGACTGTCTGTCCCGGATTCAATCCGTTTAAGACATCACTGCCTACCGCCTGTTCCTGTACGGTCTTTACAAAGTTCTTAACCACCTTGAAGTTGACATCTGCCTCTAACAGTGCTAATTTTACTTCCTTTAACGCTGCCTTGACATCTTCTTCACTCAGGCGGCCCTTGCTTCGCAGTCCCTTAAATACGTTTTGCAGTTTTTCTGATAAACTGTCAAATGCCATGTTATAGCTCCTCTAATATCTGATTGGAAATCTGTTCAATTTCCATAATAACTCTCTGATGCTCTTCTTTATTTCCATTCTCTTCGAATGTCTGTGTCAGATGATGGATGGTCTCCACTTTCTGTTTCGCCGACTGAAATTTTTCAATTAAATGCAGCTTTTCCTCATAGCCCGCTAAAGTCTTCGTACACCGCTTTACCATATCGTGAACGCCCTGTCTGCTGATCCCCTCTTCCGCTGCAATCTCTCCAAGGGACAGATCATCAAATACAAAGTACTCATAGATTCTTCTCTGGTGTTCGTTGAGCAGTTCACCGTAAAAATCATAGAGATATGTCTGCGTTACCTTTTCTTCCATCATTTATCACCTTGGATAGATTAACACAACTGCACACATGGTGTCAAGTGTTTTTTCTTGACAGTTTGTCTAAAACATTAAAATCATTATTATAATTTTGACTACACGCAACAAAAACACCATGGACACAACCATTCCCAGTACTGCTACAGACTGTTTAGAGGAGCGTGAGCCCTTTACGGAACAATACAATGCTACAACTGCCAGAACGACACTCAGTACAAACCACGCTCTTGCATTTCCCAAAAAATCTGCAATAATTGCCAGAATCAATCCTACCCATGCCAGCCTTGGCTGCTCTTTTGGCAAGCCCAGATATAATTGCATTTCATATCCTGCATGATTGCCGTTTTCTTCTTCAAAGCTTCGTTCTGCTCCTCCATCATCAGAAAACATTCTGGAAAAAGCCTGCATATCTGTGCCTAAAATATCTTTTTTCTTATCGGATGTTGTCTGTTCGTTCTTTCCTTTCTTTACCCAGCCTTCTATTCTTATGATTCCTTCTTTATAAAATATCTGAAAATATCTGTTTTTCATAGAAGCATTACACAAGAGGACACCCATTTCGTCTGTTGCATTAATATATTTATTATCTGTAAAATATTTTTCTAACCGCTCATGCACCTCTTCTTTTGTTAACTTTGTCTCTTTCTCCCAAATCTGTCTCATACTCTTATCTCCTTCGCTTTTCACAACTTCTTCTGTTTCTTAGATTTCTTTATAAAATTCTCTCATTCTTTTTATAAAATCTTCCCATGTTTCGTCTGTATAACCTTTTGAGATTACTTCCTCAATATCTTCATGATTAAATAGAAATTGCGTCTTGTCCCCCATATTTCCTTCCGGATACAGAACACCTATGTAATCATATTCTTCGTTGGTCTCTAAATTCGTCTGTTTGATACCGAAAATCATAAGTGGTCTGATACCATTTCTCAATTTGACCACACTTCCTATTGGAAATAACTCCTGTACTTTCATTTTTGTTTTCCTCCTTTTTTCTACTGTATTTATGGATAGATATCTTGCTTTTATTGTTCCTGTTTACTGCTTTCCCGTTCTGCTTCTATCCTTGGAATCAGGTAAAAATTCCCATCCTCATTTTCAATTAACATTGCCATGTTATTATCTTCCTGCATGATATACGCACCATTTGGAATTGAGATATTTACGCTAATACCGGGTTTTCTTCCTTTTATAATTCCATTCCAATTGTTAGCTCCAGGATGTTCATATTCCTTCACTTCAACGATTCTCTTTTTCAAAACCCCCATTTCATTTCTTTCTCTTTCTCTAAACCATGCCTTACGCAAAAGATTCGCAGAATAAGCAATCCCTCCAAAAATAGATGTATAACACAGATTACTTGAAAATGCATCTGCGGTTCCAAATATTGCCATATTGATTGCTTTCCAACCATAACCAATTGTCACCCACAAGTTAAGCAAAATGATGAACCATAAAAATACATTTCTCCCTGTTGTAAAACTCACTATATTCTCACATATATAACTTCTTTCTTCCTCGTCAATCAATTCCATTTCCGGAATATTTTCCTGGAATTTTTTTGATTGTTCATTACTTTTTCGCTTCATGACCCGTGCGAACCAGATAATGACTGCCCAAATTAGTGCTATGATTAATAATTCTTTTAATTTTTCCATTTTTATCTACCTCTTTATTGTTTCATAAAATCAAAAAATGCATCTACAATAAATTTTGTTATCTATGCTATGTCTAAAATACTAACTCTCACTATTCTTTTCCTGATTGCTGTCTCTCTCCGCTTCCATTGTAGGAATCAAAAAAAACTCCATATCCTCACGTTCAACTAACATTGCCATTCTATCATATCGGTATACTTTTCTTTCATCACCACGAAAAGTAATATTGATGGTATTTACCGTATTTCTTTCTTCTATTACTCCATAGGAACCACCCTGACTGGAAGAACCACATTTCTTTACCTGTACAATCTTTTTTTTCAGTTCTCCTTTTTCATAGAGCCGTTTCTCTTCAATAAGATAGGTGCGCATGGAATGGCAAAGATATGTAATTCCGATAAAAAACGATAGCATACATATATTACTAAAGAGTGAGAATGCTTCTCCGTTTATTCCCATATTGATTGTCTTCCCAGCCCATATGATCACAAAAAACAGGTTCAAAAAAATCATTATCCACCAAAATACATTTTTAGCCTCCGTATAATCTACTAACTTCTCACATATGTAACACCTTTCTTCCTCTGTAACCGATTCCATTTCCGGCATTCTTTCCTCCTGTTTCTTGTATTGTTCCTTACTTTTCCGCTTCATGGTTCGTGCAAACCAGATAATAAATGTCCAGAACAACCCTGCCATTAATACTACTTTTAGTTTTTCCATAGCTTCTATTTTTCTTCCTGATTATATTTTTTCTCTGCTTCCATCCTTGGAATCAGGTAAAAATCTCTGCCTTCATTTTCAATTAACATTGCCATGTTATTATCTGCTTGTATTTTCTTTAGATTTCTTGCAATAGAAACATCCAGAAAATCTCCAGCCGTCCTTCCTTCTATTGTTCCGATTTTTGAGCTATCTACATAGTGATATTTCTCCATTTTGACAATTTTCTTTTTTAATACACCGGTTTCATATTGCTTTCTTTCTCTAAGCCATGTCCTGCGCAAAAGATTACCACCATAAGTAGCCCCTCCAAAAATAGATAAATAGCATATATTACTAGAAAACGAGTCTACTTCTCCACTGATTCCTGTAGTTACTGTTTTCCATGCACAAACAATAGTCATCCACAGATTAAATAAAATCAGTACCCATAAAAATACGTTTCTGCCCGTTGTAAAATCTATCATATTTTCACATATATATTCTCGCTCTTTCTCTGTAACCGGTTCCATTTCCGGCATTCTTTCCTCAATTTTTTTTAATCGTTCATCGCTTTTCTGCTTCATAGTCCGTGCAAACCAGATAATGGCTGCCCAGATCAATACTGCAATTAATATCACTTTTAGTTTTTCCATATTTATCTACCTCTTTTTACTGTTTCGCTGCATCTAAAACTACATCTGAAATTGTCTCTGTTACACGTTTAGATTCTTTTCCTTTTGCCTCTTGTACATAGCCACACACAACATCAGCAGCCCACATTACTCCCACTGTCACTGCTGCTATGGCGATTCCCGCCACACTAATCCCTGCTGCTGCCAATAAGCCACCTACAATTGCCGATACCAGCGTTCCTCCTACAACATCTAATGTTGTTTCCAATAAGGTCTCTTCCCAAAATCGTTTACTATGTATCGTTCCAAATTCTTCATAATTATCAACGGCATTTAAAATTCCTACAAATGCCACCCCTCCCCATTTCGTTCCAGCTTTAATTTTCTCACTCACATCCTCAGCCCTTGAAAATTGATATTCTTTTACGTTTTTCTTTAATAGTTCTGATATTTTCTTTTTTTCTGCCTTAACCTCTCCTCTAATAACCTCTAAATAGTCCGGTACATCCTTCGCTCTCTGTTCTAAAAATCCCCCCATTGTCTGGCACAGAGTATCTGCAAGTCCTATTATGGATTTTAAATCTCCTCCACTTATGATAAGATCCAAAATATCTGTAAAACCTCCTCCTACTGCTCCAAATGATTCCAGATTGCCAAAAAGCAGACTTTTAAAGTCCGGTTCAAAAGTCTGACTTAACGCATCATACCGATTACTTATATCGCCTAACACTCTTTGGGCACTGCGCAAATTTCTCTGACATCTCGCTAATTTTTCTATCTCCTGTTCCAGCTTTTTTAAAGGTTGCTCATACGGTGAGCTGTTACCTACGATATTATATATTCTCCGTACACTTTCGCTTAAAATCTGCCCGGTTTGATCACAATCCCTGCAGATTTCCTCAAACATTCCCACTACCTCAAATAACCCTTTTGCATCTACGCTAAATTCTGACATCTTTCCTCCCCATCTTATTTTGCTATCTATGTTATATTTAAAATACTACCTATCACTATTCTCTTCCTGATCACTGTCTCTCTCTGCCTCCATTGTAGGGATCAAGAAAAACTGCATATCCTCACGTTCAACTAACATTGCCATTCTGTCATACCGATATACTTTTCTTTCATCACCACGGAAAGTAATATTAACGGTATTTCCCGTATTTCTTTCTTCTATCACTCCATAGGAACCATTTTGGCTTGAAGAACCACATCTCTTTACCTGGACAATCTTCTTTTTCAGTTCCCCTTTTTCATATTGCTGTTTCGCTTTAATAAGATAAGCCCGCACATAATTACAAAAACATGTGATTCCCATAAACAACGACAATATACCTATCTCACTAAACACCGAAATTGCGTCTCCGTAGATTACCATATTGATTGTTTTCCCAGCCCATATGATCACAAAAAGCAAATTCAAAAAAATCATAATCCACCAAAACTACATTTTTAGCTGGTGTATAATCCACTAGCATTTTACATATATAACGTCTCTCTTCCTCTGTGACCGGTTCCATTTCCGGCATTTTTCCCTCAAACTTTCTGTGTTCCTCAACAGCCTTCCGTTTCATGGTCCGTGCAAACCAGATAATAAATGTCCAGAATAATGCTGCCATTAATAATACTTTTAGTTTTTCCATAGCTATTTACCCTACCATCCTTTTTTCTTTTTCTGTTCGATTTCATAGACCCATATTTTTCTTTTGTTAACGGCAAAAATTTTTATCTCGCCACTCTTTAACTGTATCTGCACCAATCTTGTCATTGGAATATAGGTTCTGACTGATGCTATATCCTCATAAGGAATCTCATAATTAAAAAACTTTTCCATTCTGTCTTCCGTCAGGTTACAGAATTGTATCCCTTGCTTTTGCAGAAACAATCCTCCCCCTCGCTTGTCCTTTTTTCTATCTGAAATAACATTCCACAGGTTTTTTCTTCCAATCAGACTTGCCCCTCCATACAAGGTATATTTTTCTTCGATTGCTCCTTTTATTAAAGGTATCCGATATGTTTCATGTATGACCTGTGCAACTGCCCAGCTTGTCGCAAAAATTACAGCGATCACTCCGGCAACAATCATAGATGTCCTATTTCTAAAAATCGCTCCAAATATAATCACTCCTATTGCAAATGCACTCAAAAAATGCATCATAAAATCTTTTCCATAAGATGTCGTTATCCTGGTACATGTTTCCTCTCTTCCACTTCTTTTTATACATTCATTTATTTTTGATATCCAGAGTTCACGCTGACTCACTTCTATCAGACTTGATTGCCCGTTTTTTAACTGAATCATCAGATATTTGCTGAATGGACTATATTTTTGAACACTTTCGATCTCCCTATAACTAAATCTTTGTTCATAGGGGTTGTCCAATTTCATCTCACGAAAATACAACTGTCTCTCAAGTACAAACCATACTCCCGGAATATATCCATTTTTCCCAAGTGCCAGGTTCTCCCATATCCGATTGGCTTTTAAGACTCTTCCGCCACCATACAAAATGATCCTATGTTCTTTTTTTACTAAATTTTCGATTACCGGCACCATATTTTTATCAAAATCCAAATTTCCAATCGTTGCCGGGATCATGATGAGCAGTATATATGCTCCCCCTGCAAAAACTGCAATTTTTATATCGCCTGTTACCCAAAGACAGATCGGTGCACTGATAAAAAATATAACCATTGACCAGATCAAGCCATCCTTTAGGTGTGACATAGATACTTTCATCGTTTTGACACCTCCTCATCTTTTTGTGCTTCTTTCATGAACTCACGGATTTTTTTCGTCCAGATTTTAGAGCGATATACAGTAAATTTTTCACATTTTTCATCTCCGTAATATATCTTTATATCCATTAACGCAAAAACGTACCTTCTTATCTTTTTTATATCCTTATAAGGAATCATAATTTCATATGGATTGTTTTCTCTCCATTCGCGAAAATATACTCCTTCATTCAGCAAGAAAAGTACTCCTCCTTTACTATTCCAATCTAATTTTTTGAATATATTCCATACATTATGTACTTCCACCCTGCTTGCCGAACCATACAGAATAATCTGATGCTCTCTTTCTACTATTTCTTTTGTTATCGGTATTTTATATTTATGATATATAACCTGATCAATCACTGACATCATTATAACGCTTGCAGTAACGATTGTTCCCATTACCATCCCTATCTTAAAATCAGCCAAAAGCAACCAAAAACAACCTACCATGATTACTTCTAGCATTATGCCACCAAGACCCATTCGTTTTACATAAGGCATTTTTACTTCCATGACAACTCCTTTACTCTAATATTACATATGGATTTATTTCTTGTTCTCTTTCTTTCTTCTCTTCCCACTGTTCTTTCTGTTCCTCATACCATTTATCAAACTTCATATCTCCCCAAGTAGTAATTATTAATCCGATTGGAATGCCCATTACAGTGCCTGCTACTATCCCTGTTGTCTCTGAGTGTGCAAATTTAGATGCTACACACGTTCCAATTACTGTCCCTACCTTTCCACCTGCTATACCTATAACAGTATGTACATTTGCTTTAATGAATGCATCTTCTGTACTTTCTCCTGCTTTTTTTAATGAAATAAAATCCATCACAGTTCCAACAACTGGTATTAAAACTCCAAGCGTTTTTGAAACCGCTGCTCCATATTTTGATAACACCTCTGTTTTTGAGAGAGTTTTAGGATCTAGGATTAAAAAAGCATTCTCTCCTTCACTTTGTACGGTAACTGTACTGATATTAATAATTCTTGCAAGTTCTTTCATACCTTTCCCTAAATTACCAAGTATTGCATCGCGTACCTCTGGGAAAAAATTTTCTATATAATTATCTTTAAAATCTGATACATACATATCCACAATATTTGTATATGATGCAACTTTCTCATAGCACTCTGCAATCTGTTGTAATGTATTAGCTGCTGATGCTAAATTTTCTCTAGTGCTTTTCAAATTTGTTGACTGTGTAATGAGCCCATTAACTTCCCTGTCATATCCATCAGAATTTATCTGATAATGAAAGCAGGATATTACCTGATCAAGTTCTTGTGTCACACTATCACACTGATAAAGCAATTTTTTCATTTCTTCTGCTGCTTCAAATAATTCTTTTGTATCTACACTCAATTCTGGCATATCTCTCTTCCCCCTAATAATTTTAACACTCATTCTTTCTCAGCAGATATACTATTACCATACCCACTATTCGTCGTATACAATATGTAATCGTGGATACGGTATCTTATCGACCATTTCCTGATACTTTTCACAAAATTTTTCTTCTAATTCATCTCTATAGCCCTCGAAAAATACTTCTGCAATATCTTCTTCATTAAAAAAATGTACCTGCTGATCTGCCTGTCCTGTTGGATAGACACATGCCGCATAATCAAAATATCCTATAGTTCCCTCATTGTTATACAAAGGCAGTCTGCTAATGATCATAATTTTTAACTCCCCTTTATTTAGTCGTACAACACTTCCTAATGGTAATAAATTCTTCATTTTTTCCTCCTGCTTTTCTCCATAAGTACAGTCTCTATTGCATTTGACCACAATAGAGACTGCTATTTGTTAGGAAATTACATTTCCTGATAATACATCTGTTGCAGATGCATTAGAACTTTCTGTTGACGTATAATCTTTTGCCATGTTCGTTAAATTTGTTACATGTTCATTGATCATGCGTCCCATGGTATCCATATCTGTCTGCAATTTTTTGAATTTACTAATATATGCAGCAGATGCATCTCCTGTCCATGTACTTGATAATCCGGTAACGTCTGCCATCATGTCATCTGTTAATGTTTTTATCTGTGACATAACGCCTTTAAAATCAGTTGCTTTTGCTTCCAATTCTGCCGGTGATACTTTCAGGTTGATATCCATTCTCTTCCCTCCCCTTTAATATGTACGTTTTGCTACAGTGCTCGCATTATTTGCTTCTGTGGTTTCATATCTGCTAATAATGGTTTCGAGTGCAGCGCAATACTGTTCAATTAATGAACTGAAATTATTCATCTGTACAGCATCACTTTCTACTGCTGAGCTAAAATTCTTTTTGGCATTTCCATCCCATGTAGTATTCAGCTCATCCTTACTCTCTTTCATCTTTGAAACCTGCTGCTTTAATGACTGATTCTTTGCTCTTAAATCAGAAATCTTTTTTGTCATTTCAGCTGTTGTTACTGAAAAAGCTGCCATTCTATAACTCCTCCTCTCCTGTATATTTTCTTTTACAAGAATTATCTATATTCAAACTCCGACATCATACAAAAAAATTATGTATCGGATGCATGAATAGCTCAACGAATAGTATCGTATATACTCCAACACGATAGGTTATTGTTTTTCCTCTTTTGCAAGATCCTTTTTATATTCTGATTCTGCTGTGCTTTTCAAACTTTTTACAAGGTCATCTAACTCTTTTGGGATCGGTTGCAGGCTTTCATGAATAATATTTATTTTTCTTATATATGAATCCTTATTTTCCCCACTCCAATTATTTTCTATTTTCTCTTTGATCTTCTCAAACTTCACACGCATATCATCAACTTTTTTTCTTACTTCTTGTATTTCTTCTATCTCATTTGTAACTGCCTGATATTTATCCTGTGCTAACATTTTCTTCCTCCCTGCTGCATAACTGTTTTATACAATTTCTTCTTTATTTTTCTCTGATTACTTTTTATTGCTTTCATCTTTCGGCTTCATTCGAGGCAATAAGCTATTCTCCCCATTTTCTAACCATACCAGCATTGCCATATCTCCATCTCGTTTAAATGGCTTTTCCGCATCCGGACTAAGATCAATTCTTAATTCTCTCTCTTTTCCATCAATCACACCCTCTGGCCATCCATAATCAAACTTTTCATATGACTTTATATGAACAATTTTCTTTTTTACCACTCCACTTTCACATATGCGTTTTCGCTCTATTTTAGTGCTAAGATATTCCGCAATAATCCAATCCATTATGCCAAAACCTGAAAATGTCCAAAAATCTAATTCCAACCCATTCATCCATTGTTTCCATATGATTTTCATTTCATCTGCCATTATCCATAAATTAAATAAAAATACAAACACTATAAGAATCGTCAAAAATTTTCCAGAACCATTTATTGATTGATAGATGTATTTTCTCTCCTCTTCATCTGTAACCAATTCCATCTCCGGCAACTCTTCGCTAAATTTCATGATTTGTTTCTTGTGTTTTCGTTTAACCACTCTTACACACCATATTGCTATTGACCAAAACAGCAGGAATACGATGATTGCTTTCAAATTTTCCATCGTTTATTCTCCTTTTTTTTCTTAGACTCTATGTCATCTAAAATTCTATCTGTTACCGCTTCTGCTGCCCGTTTAGGTTCCCCAGACTTTCTTTCCCAACGATAACCCTCAACTACATCTATTGCCCATATAACTCCTACCGTCACTGCTGATATGGCTACTACCGTTGCTCCTCCGCATATTGCTGTTAGTGCAGCTGACACCACTGCTCTTACCGTTATATCTTCCATAACTTCAAATGCTGTTTCCAACAACGTCTCTTCCCAAAAGCGTTTGGATTTTGTTGTTCCAAATTCTTCATAGTTATCAATGGCATTCAAAATCCCGGAAAAAGCTACTCCTGCCCAGTTTGTTCCAACTTTTATATTTTCTCCTACATTTTTTTCCGAAGAAAATTTGTAACCTTTTCCATATTTTTTAATCCAGGTTTCTTCTCCTTTCGTTGCAATCTCATATTTTCCACGAAAAACCCTTTTCCAATCCGGATTCTCTTTATATGCCTCATCTGCAAGATTTCCAAAATTTTTTATCAGCCTCTTCGTCATCCCGATCAGGGTCTTTTTATCGACTCCATTTTGGAACATCTGTACAATTCCTGCCGTATTACTTCCCAATGATCCAAATGAACCAAGACTTGCTAAGAACAGTTTTTCCAGATCAGGTTCATATGGCTGTTGCTCCACCTGCTCATAGCATCTTCGTATGTCATTTAACGTTGTCTGTGCCTGCCTGAAATTTTCCCGACATTTTCTCAGAACTTCTATCTTTCTTTGCAGCTTATGTATATCTTCCTGATACTGCTCTGAATCTGCCAGCCGCTGTATTGCCCGCTCACATTCTTCTAATGCCTGTATACATTGATCACACATTTTGATTTCCTGATCAAACTCTCCAACAGCCTCAAATAATCCTTCTGTATCTACATATAATTCCGCCATTTGTATTGTCCCCGCTTTTTCTCTGTTACTTTAAAACATTTGCCGGCAATTCCTGACTCAATGACTCGATAGCTTCTTCTGTTTCCTGATATCCTTCTATACATGCTTTCAATTTTTTCGGATATTCCTCATATTCTTTTGCATTTTCTTCTAACTCTTTTTTCAGATCACAATATGTCTTATAGCAGGAATCCCACATTTGACTTTCCCAGCAGACATCTATTTCCTTATGCAGTTCCCCTATCCGTGTAATATTATGAGTAATCTTTTTTGCATTGGTCTCTAGAATCGTTTGGATTTCTTCTAACTTTCCCATATCTGCTTTGATTTTTTTACTCATTCTTTCATCCCTCCATATTCATCCCTTTAATCATATCTCCGACACTTTGTTCACAGTTATTATATTTTTTACAGATTTCCTGCATTTCGTTTTTACTTTCCGTCAGGATATCCATCATCGAACCTAAAGAAATATCTGTCTTTGCATAGTTTAATAAAAACAGTTTACTGGCATCCCCCTTCCAGTATTTTTCTACTTTCTGCATCTCTTTATCAATATCATCGATGCTTTCTTTTATAGCATTAATTTTGTCATTCATTGTTCCTAATTTTTTCTCTAACGCAGTTGTATCAACCTTTATCTTTGCCATTCTCACCCTCCTATAAAATCATAATGTTCTCTCCGCTTTGCACCCTGTGTTCTTCTAAGGTCCTACTTTTCTTTAAAAAGCTCCCCTTTTGTATACTATAAACTGCCAGTTTTTCTTCTTTTTCCACCTGCAGGCTTTCCTTTCTGCAGATCAAATCCAATATATCCTGTAGCATATCTTCTACATATGCTTTTTCATTACACTGCACATCATATTCTTTTCCTATGTCCGGAATCTGCACTCTGAGCTTTAACATTTCATACATCTCTCTTTCTGTATTGTGGAATGATCACTTTTTCCACACCACTCTCATCGTTATCACGCGGTATCATTCCTATACCGGCTTTATACCCTTTATTCTGTTCCGTATAGGTCAGATGTGAAAAATCAAAATATGCAGCTTCCATTGCATTTCCTCCAAGTTGTATTCCTGTATGATACGAAGTCATTGCTTCATACGCACGGCTTCCCCGCATGGAAGAAATATCTTTTGTATCCACTGCTGCAATAAAATAAATATTATGCAGACTTCCTTTTTCCATAACGTTTTCTACAAATGGTCCGATTTTTATAACATCCTGTTCCGGTTGGTAAACAGATTCCATGAACTCATGCAGATCAGCAATAAAGACAAAAATAGTCTCATACTTTTTCATCTGCTGATAAATCGTACTTTCTTCTTCTCCTTCTTCCTTCATGCGGTTTTTGACACGGTTTCTCTCTGCAAATGTTGGAAGCAGATCTCTAAAGAACTGCGCCTGTTCCTGCTGTGTATGCAGATATTCTGCACCTATACTCTTTGCATACTGCATGAATTCATTTCCCGTATGCTCAATGATCACTCTGCGGGCATGTAACATTCCGGCTGAACTGCCTAATATTTTCAACATATTCTTTTTACCGGTTCTTGCTTTGCCGGAAACAAGATAGCAGAATGTTCTTCGCAGATCCACACCATAGATTTCAGCACTTTTTTCATCATAAGCAAATGGAAGCAGGTCTGTTGTATCTGACATAGCCCGCACTTCCTCTAAATCCTCAAACTCACTCCAGACCGGATTTTTAGGAATCATCGGAATCGGTACGGCAAGCGGTGCGTTCCATGCTGCTTTCAACCGTTCACAAGTTGCTCTAATCTTTAACATTCGTTCCATCTCATCGGTTTCATTTTCGACTAATGCTGTCTGAAATTCCAGAATGGAATCTTCCACTTTTACCAGTCCTCTTCCTTTTAACTGCTCCTCCGGTGTAATATCAATGCGTCCGGTGCGAAGCACTTCCGAATACTGATAACGGTCATTCATCACCAATGCCAATGTTGTTGGAATACTGTCTGCCAATCGGTTAGGCAGTCCATTGCTACCCATGTTATTTGCCGTAATAGCAAGAAAAATTCCATATGCCATGCCATCGTGTGCAAGTTTTATCATATCGGCCTCATAACAGTCATCCGTTTTCTCACGAAAACCATTGTAGTTATCTAATAACACCAGAATTGCCGGCATATTTTTACCTTTTGACCGGATATAAGCCGAATAGCTGATCCCTTCTAACTGCTTTTTCCGCTCTGCTATCTTTTTATTCAACATATAAAATAATTTCTTTAAACGATCCGGTTCATCTTCACAGACTACTCCACCTGTCTGTGGTGCATTTTCAAAACATTTTAATGCCTTGTTACTAAAATCTATCATGTAAAGATTCAGTTCTTTTGCCGTATACTTTCTGATCAATGCACCTGCTAAGGTCTGCATAAATGTACTTTTTCCACTGGATATCGTACCAAATACTGCTAAATGTCCCTGTGCTGCAAAATCCACAATGACCGGCTGTTGTTTCTGGTTCTGTGGATCATCATACATTCCAACGATCACATTCAGTCTGAAATCCTTATCCTGTTCTTTCCTAGCCTCTCCTATTTCATCTAAAAACAGTGGATTTTTGATCGGAGGTATCCACAAACTGTAATCCCTATCATATCCCTCTGCTTTTGCAATCTTAGCTAATACGTCCCGGACAGCATCTAACTGTGTGATGACCTGTGCCGTTTCTTTTTCTTTCTTCTGTTTTGGTTTCTTTAACAGAATCCCTCCTGTCATCGTTAAAATAGCAGCTTCTGAATCCTGTCTGACCTGACTGTCTTTGATATACTCAGCTCCGCTCCAGCCTGACTGGAAAAGTTCATAGAGTTCATCATTTCCGACCTGAAGATAACCACGCCCGGTCTGCGTTATGAACGCTGCGTCTTCTTTATGAAGCATTTCTTTACTATCCTGCTTATCCTGTACTCTTAAACACAATTTGAATTTAGAATTAGACCAGATATTTTCATCTACCGTTCCTGCCGGTTTCTGCGTTGCTAAGATCAAATGCACTCCAAGACTTCTTCCTACCTGTGCCACACTGATCAGTTCCTTCATGAACTCCGGCTGTTCTCTTTTTAATTCTGCAAATTCATCCACTACAATAAATAAATGCGGAACCGGTAATTCCGCTTCTCCTGAACGTACTAACTTCGTGTAACTGTTAATATTATTGACTCCGGCAAGATTAAACACCGTCTGTCTCCTGCGGTTTTCACTTTTAATAGAAACCATTGCACGATGGATTTCATTTCCGGACAGATTAGAAATTGCCCCAATCATATGTGGTAAACCTTCAAACAGATTTGCCATGCCACCGCCCTTATAGTCGATGATAAAAAATCCAACATCATCCGGGCTGTAATTGACGGCAAGAGACAGAATATAGGTCTGAAGCGTCTCCGATTTTCCGGAACCGGTAGTTCCTGCGATCAGTCCGTGTGGTCCATGATACTTCTCATGCACATCTAAGATACAGTCTTTACAACCTGCCTTTTGTCCAATGACTGCTTTCAGGCTTTGCTCCGTCCGATGCGTTTTCCATCGTTCTGCTGCTTTTAATTCTTCGAGTGTATGTATCCCATACATTTCAAAAAATGTCAGACATTCCGGCAATTCACCCATTTCTTCTTCCTCATTGACACGGATCACCGCTAACTCTTTTACAAATTCTTCTGTTTCACTTTCTTTAGCTTCATCAAACTGCACCGGATCATAAGTATCTGTTTTTAATAGATGCACTCCCTGAAATGTCTCTGTGTCCTCTATCACATAAGAGCATTGGTTTGGTAGTTTTTCATAACTGTCTGCTAGGATTACTATCGTAAAGTGATACCTGGATGCATCTGACGATATATATCTTTGAATGGATGCTCCCTCTAACAGCGAAACATCTGAAACAAACAGGATGACCGGTATCTCAAACTTCTCTTTCTGCTCCCACGCCTGAACCTCACGTTCCTTTAACTGTTCTTCTAATAATAGAAAAACTTCTTCTGCCTCTATGGGATCAGATGCCATATATCTGACCCGATAGCTGGCAGACCAGACATGTGGCAGCATTCCATAGCGTTTCCATTCGTCCGTCTTATTTTCATCATATACAAATGCCAGCCGTACATCTGTATAACAGTTATTGGAAGCTATCTGTGTGATCAGAATCCTTGCAATATTCAAAGTTGCTTCCTTAGTTCCTACAATTCCTACGATTCCTTCCTTAGAAAGATCGATCGTTTTAGGAATCCCCGGAAGTATTGCCTCTTCTTTTTTTAACTGATATGGTTTTTGGTTTAATTCATCCTCTACTACCTCAAAACGCTCCTTTGGTATCTCGATATAGTTTGAAATATCCCCTGCTCCAAGACCAATTCGTTCTGTTAAAAAATCCTCATGTTCCCGGTTTCTTGTCCATAATTCTTTTGCCTGAACACTATACTGTAGGCATTGCTTTGTGTCAGGATACATCTGTATCATGCTCTGTCGTAATTCTTCTTTTAATGCATAGATTCTATTCCTCTGTTTTTCTATGTATCCTAAATAACTTTCTGTGCGTCTTTTCTCATTTTCCAATATGCTTTTATTTGTATATCGCATATTGATCAACGCCCAGATCACTCCTATCAAAGCAGAAGAACATGCTGTAATGATTCCTGTATACATCATGATTCCGGTACTGCTGCCTGAGGATTTATAACTGTACACAGCTAACATACTCCCTAAAACCATCGGTATCATCATCGTAAATGATGGTCCGATCACCATAAAAAGCGGTTTCTTTTCTACTACCTGTCTGACAGGAGGATGTTCAATGGCAACCACACTCATCTGCGGAGCTTTTAGCTTTCGCGGGGAACGGTGAAAAAATCTGTTTTCTGCAACAGCATGACCCCAGTCATTGCCCTCTCCTGAAAAAGGAATGAGCTTTGGACTTGTCTCAAGAGACTGCTCTTTTTGTTTTATTACTGCACAAAAAGTAATCCCAAATACGATCCGTGCCGCAAAAAGATCTATGATCTCTCCTCCACTCAGCCGACATCGTTTCTCCACTCTCTCACCATTTACATAAGTTCCATTCGAACTACTGTCATTGAGATACCATACCCCCTCTTCACAGCTTATCTCCATGTGATGTCCCGATACCAATGGATGATCTATCACAAAATCATTATCTGCCGCAACACCTGTACGGAGTTTTCCCACCATAGAAGAATAATACTTCTGTAATGGTGCAATAACACTTTCTCTTTTATTCACTAAAATGACCAGTTCCTGACCATATCCGGTAAACACGGAAAAAACATTTTCTTCTCCTAAAGCATATTCAAATACCAGTTCTCCGTCTGACACCAGGTTCTGACCAGATGCAATAGATAACATTGCCTCTGGTCCCTCCTGTTTTAACTCCAAAATAACATCTTCATGGATTTTATATTCTGTCCTGCTAAGGCAGATCTGCTCTTTGCCTTTGTTCTCTTTATTTAAGACAAGCCTCTTACATCTTTTCCAAGAGTATATTGCCAGTTCAAACATCCTCTTTTTCTCCCACTTTCACTTACTTTACAGTAATTTCAGCTTTTGCAGTAACACCATTGACCTTGACTGTGATCGTTGCCGTTCCTGCTTTTACTCCTTTTACTACACCTTTGGAATCTACGGTTGCTACCTTTTTATTACTGCTTGAGTAACTTGGTGTGCCGGTTGATGCCGGTGCATAATTCGTTGTAAGCTGTAAAGTTTTTCCTACCTTTATCGTACCGGACGTTGGACTCACATTTGCATATGGGTCTTTTACCGTAACTTTTGCCTTTGCTAATTTTCCATTTGCCTTAGCTGTGATCGTTGCCGTTCCCTTACCTACTGCAGTGACCTTTCCATTACTTACGGTTGCTACCTTTGTATTTCCGGATCTCCAGGTTACACCACTGTTTCCCTGCACTCCATTCACAGTGACCGTAAATGTAACGGTTTTTGTTGCAGGAGGATAAATATTTGCAGTTTCCCGATCCAGTTTGATCGTCGGCTCCTTTACCTGGATACTCTTAGATGTGCTGACACCATTTGACGTTGCCGTAATCGTTACCGTTCCGGCTCCAACACCTGTAACTTTTCCACCACTGACTTTTGCAATATTCGTATTACCGGAAGTCCATGCCACTGCATCATTTCCAACGGTTCCATTGACGGTTGCCGTCAGTTGTGTACTGCTTCCGGTTCCTTTGGCATAAATCGGATTTCCGCCTGACATCGAAATGGTCTGTCTCATAACGTTTACACTACAGGTTGCCTTACTTCCGGCAAAACTTGCTGTGATCGTTGCATTTCCTGCCCCGGTTCCCTGCACAACACCGTTTGTGACTCTCGCTACTCCCGTATTACTGCTCGACCAGGTTACCGCATCCTTATTTGTTCCATTCACAGTTGCCGTCAACGTAAACGAGCTCCTGCTTCCCGCTGCATAAATCGATGCATTAGACATAGAAACCGTTACCCTTGGTGCGATCACATTTACATTACAGATACAGGTCGTTCCATTCGCTGTTGCCGTAATCTGAACCTGTCCTTTCGACTTTCCTGTTACAAGCCCTGTGTTGCTGACAGTTGCAATATTTGTATTGCTGCTCTTCCATACAACCTGTGTGGAATTTCCAATTGTCTGCGCTTTTAACTGTGTCGTATTTCCGGTACCTGCTGCATAGATTGTTGCGGAACTTGCTGAAATCTGCAATGCATTTTTCATTAATCTGTTATTCTTATATTCCATATTCGAAGCTAACTTCCAACTGTATTTACACTTTAAGCCATTGGCCGGTACTAAAAATGCTACTCCACCTGCTCCATCCACATCGGTTCTCATATTCAATACTAATTTATCTGCCTTACTTTCACTTCCGGCAAGATAAAATTTCGATGCATAGATTCTTAATTCTTTTGCATTCAGGCCATTGACCGTTACCTGATCTTTGCTTGCATTATAACTGATATTACTGCCTGTAATCCCTGTCGTTGTCTTGATACAGGCTGCTATTTCACTACAGTTACTGTTTGCCGGTGCCCCCTGAAATAATTCGTTCCTGTTATTCAGATAATAGGTTGTTGTTGTCTGTGCCTTTACAAACATCGTAAAGACACCAAACAGCATAATTACCATAAAACTGCTCCAGATGACTGCTCTTTTCTTCATGCTTCACTCTCCCCCTTTATTTCAATTTCAACTTTTTCCCCTGGGAATAAGCTCCCGTGATTCCATTGCACTTTAATGCTGCCTTGATGGTGATCTTATGTCCTTTATGTTTTTTTAAAGCCTTTGCCAGTCCGTTTCCATTGACTGGTTTTTTACAGTACTTTCCCTTATCCACTTTATATTTGTATAGAATTGTAAATCCTTTATCTTTCTCCCAATTCTTTACCTTTATACTCTTTTTCGTTACAACCAGATTTGCTTTTGGTGGATAGATTGTAAATTTCTTTTGCAGCGTTCCACTGTACATCCCGATTCCCTGGATTTTTACGACTGCCTTTTTCGATACTTTTTTATTGTTAGAATAACTCAGTTTATAATCCCTGCCTGCCAGTAAGGTTTGATTCTGGTAAGTAACCGTCACTCTTGGCTTGATTCTTTTCCCTTTTTTATAGATGCTTTTATCATGAATCTGGATCTTAGCACCCGCTATGGATTTTTTTACAATCGAAAATTTCTTTTGTAATACTCCTGTATAGTTGCCTTTTCCTTTTACCGTAATGACAGCCGTCTGATCTCCTGCTTCTTTATTATTGCTATAGTCCACGGTATAATCCGTATTTTCTTTTAATGTATAGTTTCCACACATAACACTGATCTTCGGTGTGATCGCATATCCGGTGTAGGACTGATTCTGTACATCGCTTATTTCGCAATTTGACGTTAAAGGATATTGCTTTATGGTAAATTTCAGACTCATTTTTCCATAGTAGGCATTTTTCCCAACAATTTGTACTGTTGCCTGATCTCCGGCATTAACATTATTACTGTAAGTAACAGAATAATCTTCTGCACTGACCTCTTTTCCACTATAATATAATTTCACTGCCGGCTTAATCTGCTGTCCATTGTATACGGCACTGTACTGTCCATATGGAACTCCACCTAAATATACCTTGTAATTGCTGTTATCACTGGACATATTGTGGATATAGATAAGTTTGTCAGAAAAACCATTGTTTTTTGCCCAGCTTTCATAACTCTTTCCGCTATACAAATATAGGGCATTGACATGTGAACTTCCCTGCAGCATATTCCCTGCAATTTCCTGTGTATCTGTTCCGTTCGCATATAGGAACCATATTTTTTCAAGCCGCTTACAATCAGAAAATGCATATTCTCCGATCTTTCCTGTCTTTGATGGAATTACAATACTCTCCATCTCACAATCTGTAAACGCATAATCTCCAATCTCTTGTAACTGTCCCTCTTCAATCTCTATCTCAGATAAAAAATCACATTCAAAAAAAGCACAATTCCCGATCATCTCCACGCTCGCCGGAATCTTGATATACTGCATGGATTTGCATCCTGCAAATGCAAAGTCCATGATCTCTGTATTGCCCTTTGGGATAACTACCGGACTCTTCTTTGTACTTTGCAGACTGTTACAGTTTGCAAAGCCCATGGTACCGATTGCCTTTACTGTTTCCGGAATATTGATCGTCTTTAAATTTTTACAATTCTTAAATGCCGCAATTCCGATTTCTGTCAGTTTTGAATCCTGTATCACAACACTCTCTAAAGAATCACATCCGTAAAATGCATAATCTCCAATATTTTTCAAATAAGAGTTGATCTGTACTTTTTTAATCTTATCTTTCTGTGCTGCCCATGGCACCGTACTGTTTACGGTATAATTCGGCATTTCTTCAATATTATCGCTGTAAATTGTCAGTGTTCCATCCTCTGTCAGCCGATAACTGATCGTTGTATTTGCAATTGTGCCGCTCAACAGTTCTGTACTGCCTGCTGCAAATACGGACTGTCCCTGCATAACCCATAGTAAAATTCCTATTACAAAAATTATACTCCTCTGTATCTTTTTCATTGCTTCCTCCCTGTTTTTATCATCACTCAGCTCCATCAATATTGATTTCCGGTTTTTTCTCACTATCTGCCCCATCGATCAACATGTTATTCTCTTTCTGTTCAGGTTCCTGTGATGTCTGCGGTGCTTCCGTCGCTTGCTGTGGCTCGGATGCCTGCGGTGTCTCCACTGCCTGTGGTGTTTCCGGTGTCTGTGACGGTTCTGATGTCTGTGGAACTTCCTGTGACGGTGTCTGCGATGTCTCCGGCTCCTGTGCCGTCGATGTACCTGATGTTTTATCCTGTGCCTTTGTTTTTGGCACTTCCTGTTCTATTTCAGCACTGCTATCATCCACATTCTCCTGTTTGCTATCTTCCGTATCCTCTTCCTGTTTCTGTTCTGTTGTATCCTCTTTCGTATTCTCTGTCTTTTTCTCTTTCTTTTTCTGTTGTTTCTTAGAATCTGCCTTTTTATCGTTGCTTTCCTCTGTCTGTATCTGTTCTTTTTCTGTATTGTTCACTGGAACAATACTCTTTATTTTGATAAATACTGCTGCCATCACACCTAAAAATCCTACTGCTAAGACAGCGATCAGAGCATATAGCAACGCCCGATTCTTTTTCTTTGGAGTCTGCACCTGTTCTTTTTGGGTGACCGGTTCTGTAATATCCCTCCTCTCTTCCTGTTGCTTTCTTTTTTCAAAATTCTGCTCAAAAAGACCTACGGTACCTTCCTCCCGTTGTCGGACCTGTCTTTTTTTAGCATCTGTCATTCCATATATTCGATTCAGATTCTTACTGGTATTGCCATTTAAACACTCTAATGCTTCTTTCATTTGAAGAATACTGCCATATCTGTCTTCTTTTTGATACTGACAGGACTTCATCACAATATTTCCAAGTTCTTTGCCTCCATGACGGGGTTTCGGAAATGTCTCTCCCTGTATCCGGCGATACAACGCATTTTCTCTGTCTACATAAGTTACCTTTTTCGGATATTCCGGGAAAAACGGTAAACGGTTGTCATTTAGCATCCGATACATGACCAGTCCTAAAGAATACATATCTACTAAGATATCGCTTTCTTTGCCCTGATAAATCTCCGGTGCCATATAAGGATAAGTCCCTTTTTTTGACATTCCAAACGTTGTCTTTTCAATGGTTCTTGCGATTCCGAAATCTCCCAGTTTAAAATCTCCGGTTGCTGAAACAAAAATATTTTCCGGTTTAATATCACGATGCACAACATGATACTTCTGACACACTTCTAATGCCGTCAAAATATCGGTTCCTAATTTGATCACCGTCTGTTCTGTAATTTCATGTTCCTCCGAATAATCTAAAAGAGATGTCAGTAATTCCATCCTGATAAGAATATCCCATCCGATATGATCCTCATGTGGTATGACACGATGATCTTCATAGGTAACAATATTGGTATGCCCTTTGAGTTCGGACATAATTGCAATCTCTTTGATAATTTCTTCTACGAATCCATAGAAATAAGATGTGATACTTTTGTTATCGATTCCCTCTCCCATAACGGCTCTTAATTCGCTGTTATTTCCGGGGATAGATATAATCTTTAGAGCTGATTTCATAGACAAACCGAACTCATTTCGTTCGATCTCCACTACTTTTCCATAACTTCCCTCTCCGATCGTTCTGGTGATGACCCACTCATCCAAAACTTTATCTCCTATTTCATATAACATTTCATAACTTCCTCTTGTCTTTCGTTTGTACCTGATACTTATTTAATATACTCCCACTTTTCCTATATTTCAATTATTTTAGTGATTTTTTGTCTAATTTCTGTACACTATTGCCTATATGTATAAAAAGACGCTACTTTATGTAACGCCTTTTTGATCCCATTTCTGCTGCTTCCTATTCTCACTTCATATTTATTTAAAGATTTGTCCTTACCAGCTTTGGCTTATATCCGTTCTTTTCTAATGCCTTCATGATCTGTTTCTTATGTTCTGTTCCAAATGCCTCTAACGTGATCCGAAGCTCTACGGCTGCACTTCTATTAATAGAAACAAACTGGTTATGCTCTAATTTAATAACATTGCCCTGCTCTTTTGCAATGGTATCTGCCACCCTTGACAGTTCGCCCGGTTTATCCGGCAACAGCACCGATACCGTAAAGATACGATCACGGAAGATCAGTCCCTGCTGAACCACGGAGGACATGGTGATCACATCCATGTTACCGCCACTCAGGATCGAAACCACTCGTTTTTCTTTCACATTCAGATGCTTTAAGGCTGCTACGGTCAGCAGACCGGAATTTTCAATTACCATCTTGTGATTTTCCACCATATCTAAAAATGCAACCACTAGTTCATCATCATCTACGGTAATGATATCATCTAAATTTTTCTGGATATATGGGAAAATCTTTTCTCCCGGTGTCTTTACGGCTGTACCATCCGCAATGGTATTCACATTCGGAAGTGTAGTTACTTTTCCTGCTTTTAAGGATGCCTGCATACAGCTTGCACCTGCCGGCTCTACGCCGATAACCTTGATCTTAGGATTCAAAAGTTTTGCAAGTGTGGAAACGCCGGTAGCCAGTCCGCCTCCGCCGATCGGAACTAAGATATATTCTACTAACGGAAGTTCCTTAAAAATCTCCATGGCAATGCTGCCCTGACCGGTAGCGACTGCTAAATCATCAAACGGATGGATAAAGGTATATCCTTTTTCTTCCGCCAATTCATATGCCTTTGCACAGGCTTCGTCATAAACATCTCCATATAATACCACTTCCGCTCCATAGCTCTTAGTACGGTTTACTTTGATCAGTGGTGTGGTAGTCGGCATGACGATCGTAGCTTTGACCCCGTAGCATTTTGCTGCATAGGCAACTCCCTGCGCATGGTTTCCTGCCGATGCCGTGATCAGTCCTTTTTCCCTCTCCTCATCGGACAGGGTACTGATCTTATAATATGCTCCTCTGACCTTATATGCCCCGGTAAACTGCATATTCTCCGGTTTCAGATAGACCTTGTTTCCTGTCTGTTCACTTAAAAAATCACTGTAGATTAATTTTGTCTCTAAGGTAACCTCTTTGACTTTCTCACTTGCCTCTTCAAATTTCTCCAATGTCAGCATGTCTTACTCCTCTCTTGTGGAAAATAATGCATCCACAAACTGCTCTGAATCAAATTTTTGTAAATCATCAATCGTCTCACCAACTCCGATATACTTCACCGGTATACCAAGTTCTGACTGGATCGCTACGGCAATTCCACCTTTTGCGGTTCCATCCATCTTCGTTAAAATGATTCCGGTAATATCCGCAACTTCCATAAACTGCTTTGCCTGTGCCAGTGCATTCTGACCAGTAGTTCCATCCAGGACCACTAAAGTTTCACGGAATGCATCCGGGTATTCTTTATCAATAATACGGTTGATTTTCTTTAATTCTTCCATCAGGTTCTTCTTATTGTGAAGTCGTCCTGCGGTATCACAAAGAAGGACATCTGCCTTTCTCGCTTTGGCTGCCGCTACTGCATCATATACGACCGCTGCCGGATCTGCTCCCTCCTGGCCGCCGATCATATCAACGCCTGCACGGTGCGCCCATTCTTCTAACTGTGCTCCTGCTGCTGCACGGAATGTATCGGCTGCTGCAAGCACCACTTTTCTTCCCTGTGCCTTGAGCTTGCCTGCCAGTTTTCCGACAGAAGTTGTCTTTCCGACACCATTGACTCCGACTACCAGTACGACGGATTTCTCATGTTCAAAGCGGTATGCAGTCTCTCCGACCTCCATCTGCTCCTTAATGCTCTGGATCAGTAACTCCTTACATTCTTCCGGCTGCTTAATATGATTTTCCTTTACCTTTTGCTGCAAATTCTCCAGAATCTCCTGTGTCGCGCGTACACCGATATCTCCCATGATCAGGATTTCTTCGATTTCTTCATAAAAATCATCATCTATGGAAGAAAAGCCACTGAAAATGGAATCAATTCCTGACACAAAGCTGTCTCTGGTCTTTGTAAGTCCAGCCACCAGACGGCTGAAAAATCCCTGTTTCTTTTCTGTTTCGGAATTTTCCTCGGATTCATTTTCGCTGGACTCTGTTTCAGAATTTTGTTCGGATGTATCTTCTGTAGGCTCTGTTTCAGAGCTTTCTTCGGATGTATCTTCCATAGGCTCTGCTTCAAAGCTTTCTTTCGCTTCTTCTTCGATAGATTCTGCCTCTTCCGTCACTTCTTCTGCGACTGCTTCCGGTGTCTGCTCTTCTTTTTCCTTTGACATTTTAAAGCCCCACTTCATACTCTTTCCTCCTTTAATCAAGTTCTTTTTCTATCAGATTGACGGATACCAGCGTGGAGACTCCCTTTTCCTGCATGGTAATACCATAGAGTCTGTCTGCTGCTGCCATCGTTCCCCGTCGATGCGTAATGATGATAAACTGTGTGTTTTTCGTCAGTTTATGTAAATACTTTGCAAAACGTGCCACGTTATTATCATCCAATGCCGCCTCAATCTCGTCTAAGAGACAAAATGGGGATGGTTTCAGGTTCTGAATTGCGAATAACAGTGCAATTGCCGTTAAGGATTTCTCTCCTCCGGAAAGCTGCATCATATTCTGCAGTTTTTTGCCCGGCGGCTGTGCAATGATACGGATGCCACTCTCTAAAAGTTCTTCTTCCTCCACTAATTCAAGTGTTCCCTTTCCACCACCAAAGAGTTCTTTAAATGCCTTGTCAAACTCTCTTTGGATATCTGCAAACTTCTCTGCAAACTGCCGTTTCATGCCGGTATCTAAATCCTCAATGATCCCTAATAAAGTCTGCTCTGCTTCGATCAGATCATCATGCTGTCCTTTTAAAAATCCGTAACGCTCGGATATCTCTTTATATTCCTCAATAGCATTGACATTGACATCCCCTAATTTTCGGATATCCTCTTTGATCTGTGTGATGGATTTCTTCATCTCGGTCAGATTGTCGTATTCCTCATTTCGCAGCGCCTTGGCATTGTTAAAGGTCAGTTCGTATTCTTCCCACATATAATTCTGTTGGGATTCTAACGCCTCTTCTAATTTTTCCCTCTGCTGGTTCAAACGGAAGATTTCTTTGTCTAACTCATTCATCTGACGGCTGACTTCCTCGCGTTTTTCAAAGAAGCCCTTGTACTCCGTGTTCATCTCTTCCTTTTGCTGCTGGGATTCCTTTAATTCCTTCACTAATGATGCATAGGTATCATCAGAAGCTAAGATCGTCTTTTCAATCTCTTCAATGTCTGCCTGTTTTTTCTTCGCATCCTCTTCGGAAAGTTCTGCATCTGCTTTTACTTTTTCGATCTCTTCGGCAAACCGCTCCGCCTCTCTTTGGATACGTTCTAAATTCTCGATCGCAAACTCTGTTTTCTGTCGGATATTCGCTTCTTCTAACTGTATCTCCGAAACATTTTTTGCCGCACCCTCTTCTACATAGATCTGCTCATCTAAGATTTCCCGGAAGGCCGCATTTGCCTGCTCGATCTCTTTTTCACGAGTGGCTGCCTGCTCGATCTGCTGTGCGATCTGTTCCTTCTTTTCATGGATCTCTGCTATCTGCTGCTCGATCTGGACACTCTCTGCCTGCAATCCGGAAAATACGCTCTCACTCTCTTCCTTTTGTTCCTTGGCACGACTGACATTCATCTGTGCCGTATTCTTTAAGATCAATGCTTTTTGCAGGTCTCCACGAAGTTGTTCTAAATCCTCGGTCAGTAAATCTTTTGCGGTACGGATATCCAGATTGCGCTGTTTTAATTCTTCAATTTCTTTTTTCTGCGTGGCAATATTTTTTTCGAGTTCTTCTATTTCTCTTTTTCTTCCAAGCAGATTACTGCTGTTTTTAAACGCACCACCGCTCATCGAGCCGCCCGGACTTAAATATTCCCCTTCTAAAGTTACCATATGAAGGGAATAGTGGTATTTTTTTGCGATCACAACTGCATGGTCGATCGTATCAATGACAAGCACTCTTCCTAACAGATAAGCCATGATCCCGTCATATTTCTTATCATTTGATACCAAATGGTCGGCATAGCCGATAACACCTTTTTCCTGCTCTGCCTCATGATTTCTGCGCGGTTCTTTTTTTCCCACACTGGTCAACGGTAAAAACGTCGCACGGCCATAGCGGTTTTCCTTTAAATACCGGATCATCTGCTTTGCGGTCTCTTCATCTTCCGTGACAATGTTTTGCACATTACTGCTTAGGGCTGTCTCGATCGCCGTTTCATACTGCTTTTTCACCTGGATCAGGTCTGCTACCACCCCATGGATGCCGGACTCCGTCTCCTTTTTTTCCATGATACGACGGATGCTGTTGCCATAACCCTCATAGCGTTCTGCGATATTTTTCAGCGACTCTAAACGTGACTGCATTTTGTTATAATGAATGTTCGCCTGTTCTAACTTCTTAACATTCTCCTGTGTCTTTTGCCGCCACTCTTCCTTCTGCGCCTGCATCTTCGCTTCGTTTTCTTTGCCTTTTATGATCTTAGCCTCTATATCGGCAAGTTCCTGTTCGCTCTTTTGCAGGGCTTCCACTAAACCGCTTTCCTCGGTCTTACGCTGTAAAAGTCTTTGATTCAACTGGGATTTTCGGATCTGGATCTGTTCTAGCATCGTATCGTAACGCTGCTGTCCTGCCTTTACGGATGCTTTCCGGTTTAACAGCTCAATGATCTCATTTTTCCCCTCTTCAATGCCTTCCTTACAACGAGTAATCTCTGCCTGAATCGACTGTAATTTTTCCTGTGCCTGTTCCCTGGTCTTTTCAATCGCTGCAAGCTGCGTCTCATATTCCTGACGCTGTGCATCATAAGTGCTCCCCTGTTGCCTGCGTTCTTCCTGCTGTGCCTCAATGGAAGCGATCCGTTCCCCTAAATGCTCTTTGGTAAGCTGTGCCGTATGGATCTGTTCTTTTAAGACATTGATCTGACCTTCTAATTTTCCTTTGGTCACATCTGTGCCTGCAATGGAATCCTTCAGATTGCTGATCTTTTCATCCATCTGCGTCATTGCCTCTTCCATTGCCGCATACTCACTTTTCATCTTCTCATGCTGTTCTTTGGTTTCCGTAAGATGCTCACTTGCAATTTCAAAGTTCTTTCCTGCCTCATCTAAAAGCTGTTCGATCCGCTCTACTTCTAAGAGGAACATATTGACATCGTATTCTTTCAGTTCCTCTTTCTTTTTTAAATATAAATGTGCTTTTTCGGACTGACGCTCTAACGGTGCTAACTGACGCTCTAACTCTGAAAGAATGTCATTGACACGCACAAGATTTTCTCTCTCATGCTCTAATTTTTTCTGAGCCGTCACTTTTCTGCGTTTGTATTTTACAATACCTGCCGCTTCATCAAAAAGCTCCCGTCGTTCCTCCGGTTTTCCACTTAAAATACGGTCAATCTGTCCCTGACCGATAATGGAATAACCCTCTTTTCCGATTCCCGTATCATAAAAGAGTTCATTGACATCTTTTAACCGGCACGGACTTCCGTTCATCAGGTATTCGCTCTCACCGGAACGATAGACTCTTCTTGCAATGGTCACTTCCTCATAGTCCACCGGCAGCTTATGATCTGAATTATCCAATGTAATTGCAACATAAGCATAACTCAACGGTTTCCGATTCTCCGTTCCCGCAAAAATGACATCTTGCATACTCGCACCACGAAGCTGCTTTGCACTCTGTTCCCCAAGTACCCAGCGCACTGCATCTGCAACATTACTTTTTCCGCTTCCGTTTGGTCCTACGATCCCTGTGATCCCGTTGTGAAAATCAAATACGATTTTATTCGCAAAAGCCTTAAAACCGTGTACTTCGATACTTTTTAAATACATCCTGTTCCCTCACTGCTTACGATTGTTCTTCACGCAGTTTCAGTATTCCGCGGTACGCGGCTTCCTGCTCTGCTCCCTTTTTGGTCCTGCCTTCGCCCTGTCCGATGACCCGGTCGCCGACATATGCCTCTGCCACAAAGTGTTTGTTGTGGTCCGGTCCTTCCTCTTTTACCAGACGATATCCCAGTTCTTCCTTATGGGATGCCTGTACAATCTCCTGCAGGATAGTTTTGCTATCATAAAAGAGCTGTTTGTGCTCGATATCCGTTAAGATAAAACGTAAAATAAACTCTTTTGCACTAGCAAAACCACCATCTAAATAAATGGCACCTATCACAGCCTCGAGCGCATCGGAAAGAATGGATTTACGACTTCTTCCGCCTGTCATATCCTCTCCTTTTCCCAAATAGAGATACTTTCCAAGATCCATTTCCTTGGTGCAGAGTGCCAGTGTCGGTTCACAGACAATGCTTGCACGCAATTTTGTCAGATCTCCTTCCGGCTTGTCCTGATATGTGTTAAATAAATACTCACTGGAGATGATCTCAAGGACTGCATCACCTAAAAACTCCAGTCTCTCATTATCGGAAAGTCTGTGCATATGCTTCTCATTTGCATAAGAACTGTGTGTCAATGCCTGACGCAGCAGATTCTTATTCTGAAACTGATATCCGATCACCTGTTGAAACTCTTCCATTTTTTTCTGATTCTGGTACAAAATTCTTTCTCCTCTTTCCATATATAACGAAAAGCCCTCTGAAAAAGAAAGGGCTTCTCACTACTCATTTCCTTGTTCTGTTATGCTAAAGCATTCTTAATCTGCTCTACGGCATCACCGACTGTCACAATTTTTTCTGCATCTTCGTTGGCGATCTCAATATCAAATTCTTCCTCTAATCCCATGATGATCTGGAATACATCTAAGGAATCTGCTCCTAAGTCATCGGTAAATGTTGTTTCCATTGTAATCTCATTTTCATCAACGTTTAATACTTCTGCGATAATCGCTTTAATTTTTTCAAATTCCATATCGATTTCCTCCTTATTCCTGTTCTTCCTGTTTTTGTACAATATAAGTTTTTATTTTCTGATTGATGTCCTGTTCCTGGAATACGGCACACTGCAAAATGGTATTTTTAATCTCTGCCGCCTTAGAGCTTCCATGTGTCTTAACGACCAGACCGTTTAAGCCTAACAGCGGTGCTCCACCGTACTGTGCGGTATCAAACTGTTTCAGCGTGCTCTTCAACGCCGGCTTTACCATCAATGCTCCGATCTTGCTCTTTAACGATGACATCATGCCCTGCTTTACGGCACTCATTAATGTCGATGCCACGCCTTCATAGAGTTTTAAGATCACATTTCCGGTAAATGCTTCACACACAATGACATCTGCATATCCGTGCGGAATCTCTCTCGCCTCAATGCTTCCAACAAAGTTAATATCTTCACATTCTTTTAACAGTGGAAATGTCTCTTTTACCAGTGCATTTCCTTTTTCTTCCTCTGCTCCGATGTTGACGATCGCAACTCTCGGCTTTTTGATGCCCATGACATGTTCCATATAAATAGAACCCATCTTTGCAAACTGTACTAAATGGCTCGGTCTCGCATCCACATTCGCACCACAATCGACTAAAAGGGATACTCCCTGTTCCGTTGGGATCAGCGGTGCCAACGGTGGTCTTTCAATTCCTTTAATCCTGCCTACGATAACCTGTCCACCTACAAGAATGGCTCCTGAACTTCCTGCTGACACAAAAGCATCTGCCTCACCGTTCTTTACCATATTCATTCCTACCACAATGGAGGAATCCTTTTTCTTGCGGATCGCCATGACTGGCGGCTCTGCGGTCTCTATCACTTCGGATGCATGGACAATCTCCATTCTTTCCTTAGGATAGGTATATTTTTCCAGTTCCTCGGATATGACATCTTCCTGTCCGACCAAAAGAACATGGATGTTATTTTTTTCGTTTACTGCTTCCACTGCACCCTTGATCATCTCTTCCGGTGCATGGTCTCCTCCCATTGCATCCAGTACAACCCGTACCTCTTCCTGCATAGGAATACCTCCTTATTCGCATGTCTATAAGAAAATATACTATATCTGTTTCTATAAATCAACCACAAAAAACGGTTGTTTCTAAAAATTGCCTTTTACGAAAAATCTTCTTTCCCGTCTTCCCTGTCCTCTTCCTTGATATAATTCACAAAGACACTCTCTAAGATTACCTCTGCAAACCATGCACACAACACCGGAATGATCAAAAACAGCGGCGGTATCAGCCATACCAAAAAGGCACCTACTCCTAACACGGCTAAAAGTGCAAGGCTCTTTGGAATGTGGATGACCGTCATGATCGCACTGTTTCTTAACACTTCCTTTGTACTATTCTGAAATCTTGCAATGTATGCAAAGGTATATACCATCCACAAAATTTCCGCCATCAGCAGTACCGCAAAAAATACATAGGCACTTCCGTATGGACTTCCGGCACGAAAGATTCCATACATCACATAGATGTCAAATCCAAGCAAAGCACCGATCCCGGCAAAGATAAGCCAGCAGATGGTTGCCTGTTTAAAATTCTCTTTCCATGCCCGCTTATATTCTTTCCAAAGATAACTCCTGTCACAGCGGAGTACTTTGTGCGTGGTATAATAAAGTGCTGTCGTTGCCGCTCCGATCGTAATGATTGGCAGACAACTGAGCAGATACAGCAGACAGAGCAACAGACTGTCTGTGATTTTTCCTAATATAGAAAGCAGCGTATTATCATGTTCTGTGTTCACAGCTTTCCCTCCTGAAAAAATAGAAAAAAGGAGTGTTCTTTCAAACACTCCTCAACCATGACAGATTAATCCTGTGCAACGATTTCTCTCTTGTTATATGAGCCACAGCTTTTGCAAACTCTGTGAGGCATCATTAACTCTCCGCATTTACTGCATTTTACTAAAGTCGGAGCAGTCATTTTCCAGTTTGCTCTTCTTTTATCTCTTCTACCCTTAGAGGATTTGTTCTTTGGACAAATTGACATTTGGTTACACCTCCTTAAAATTCTTAAATACATCTTGGATAACTGCCATTCTTGGATCTGGTTCTGTCTTTTCACAGTCACAGGTACCATGATTCAGATTCTTGCCGCACTTCTTACAAATGCCTGCACAATCCTCTTTACATAATACTTTCATGGGCCAGTTAACCAAAACTTCATCATAAATGATTCTATCTAAATCAAGATGAAATCCAAGCATGTAGTCCTTCGCTTCCAGCTTTTCCTCATCCACATCCGGAGTCTCCTCTAATGGGATCTCCTTATTGATGTCTATATGGAATGTTGTCGGAACTTCCTCCAGACAACGGTCACAAGGAATCTCAATGGTCAGCTCTGTCGTACCCTGAACAAACAGCCGCTTATTCTCTTCGTTCCTGATATGGAGTGCCACATCTTCCTTTTTTGTAATAGGAAATTTACCCAGCTTCGAGTCGAATGTGACGAGGTCCACGGGAACTCTTTTTTCTACTTCCCTGTTTTCCAAAGCTTTGATATCTGTCAAATCAACTTTCATCTTCTTCTCCTATTCACACCTAAACAATTATACATATCCACCGGATATTTGTCAACAGATTTTGCCTTATTTCAGCTATATTTTTGAGCTATTTCTGAACCAGTGCCGCTGTCTCTCTTGCAATGGCAAGTTCTTCGTTTGTCGGCACCATCAGAACCTTGACTTTAGAGCTTTCTGTAGAGATCACTAAATCCTCTCCACGTCTCTTATTTGCTTCTTCATCTAACTCTACGCCAAGGTATCCTAAATAATCGCAGATCTTCTTACGGGTCTCACCGGAATTCTCTCCTAAGCCTGCGGTAAAGCAGATTGCATCCACTCCGTTCATAGCGGCTGCATAGGCACCGATATATTTTACCACGCGGTAGCAGAATACATCCTGTGCGAGTGCTGCTCTTTCATCGCCTGCTTCTGCTGCTGCCTCAATGTCACGGAAATCACTGGATACACCGGAGATACCATAAACACCGGATTTTTTATTTAAAACATCCATGATGTGTTCCATCTCAAAATTCTCTTTTTCTGCAATATACTCAATGACGGATGGATCGATGTCACCACTTCTCGTTCCCATAACAAGTCCCTCTAACGGTGTCAGACCCATGGAAGTATCTACAGATTTTCCATTTTTTACTGCACAGACAGATGCACCGTTTCCTAAATGACAGACGATCGTCTTTAAGGATTCGTATGGCTGTCCTAACATATCTGCAGCATGCTTGGATACATAGCTGTGGCTGGTTCCGTGGAAACCGTATTTACGAACTTTGAACTGTGAGTAGTACTTATAAGGAATACCATACATATACGCCTCAGCAGGCATCGTCTGATGAAATGCCGTATCAAATACTGCTGCCATCGGAACACCCGGCATCAGCTTCTGACAGGCTTCAATACCGATCAGATTTGCCGGATTGTGTAAAGGTGCTAATTCACTGACACGCTCTACTGCTGCGATCACTTCATCCGTGATCAATGTAGATTCTGTGAATGCCTCTCCACCATGAACGATACGATGACCGACAGCTCCGATCTCATCTAAAGATGAAATGGCGCCTGTCTTTGGATTTACCAGTGCCTCTAACACCAGTTTGACAGCTTCTGTATGTGTTGGCATATGCTCTTTTGTAATCTCTTTTTCATTTCCTTCGGACTGATAAACCAGTCTTCCATCAATTCCGATTCTCTCGCACAGACCTTTTGCAAGCACTTCCTCACTTGCAGAATCGATCAGCTGAAATTTTAAAGAACTGCTTCCGCAGTTGATGACCAATATATTCATTTCTTTTCCTCACTTCTTCTTTTTTCCTGATTTTAAACAGTAAAGTATATTTATTATAATCGTTTTCTCTTTTTTATACAAGTCCCCCTGCCGGAGTCTTGCTGATAAAAAACGGGCATGCTATAATTGAGCCATTCTCATCCAAAGCCATCAATAAACAGGGAGTGTACGAAAAAATGAATGTTACAGGTATTATTGCAGAATACAATCCGTTCCACAACGGACATCTTTATCAGTTAGAAAAAGCAAGAAATGATACAAATGCCGACTATCTTATCGTGGTCATGAGCGGGGATTTTGTACAGCGGGGTGCCCCCGCTTTGATCGACAAATATACCAGAGCCAAAATGGCATTAGAAAACGGAGCGGATCTGGTATTAGAACTTCCGGTCCTCTGGTCTACGGCAAGTGCGGAATATTTTGCCGGGGCAGGCATTGCCCTTTTAGACCGCATCGGGGTAACTTCCGCTGTCTGCTTTGGCTGTGAAACGCCGGATCAGGCTGCCCTGCTGTCCTTAGCACGTTTTTTAGCCGAAGAAACTTCCGCATATCGCTCTGCTTTGAATGATGCCTTAAAAAAAGGAATGAGTTATCCTGCCGCAAGAGCCTTTGCCGTACAGACTTCCCTGTCTGCCCCTTTATCCGGTGACCCTTCTGTCTTAGCTTCGGTTACACCCGAATTAGCAGAAACGATCTTAGCTTCGCCGAATAATATCTTAGGACTGGAATACTGCAAAGCTCTTTTTCGCCGGAACAGTCAGATCCGCCCGGTTCCCATTGCCCGTATCGGAAGCGGTTATCACGCCAATAACTTAGATACTTCTTTTGCGTCTGCGACCGGAATCCGTTCTTATCTGAACGGACTGGCCGACCTTTACAGTGACCTTTCTGCCTTAGATGCGTGGATGCCAAAAAGTGCCTTTTTGACCTTATGCGAAGCATTGAACGCACATCCGCTGATGTTTGAAGAGGATTTTGCCGCTATGCTAGGCTATTGTCTGGTTACTCACGACTCATTTACCGACTATGCAGACGGCTCTTTGGAGCTTTCTAACCGGATTCTGCGACAGCGGGAACATTTTTCATCCGTTGTGGATTTTCTGGATGATCTAAAGACCAAAGAAGTAACCTACACCCGTCTGAGCAGGCTTCTTACTCACATTCTTTTAGATATAAAAGAAAAAGATTACGGCTTTTACCGTAATCTTGATTATGTACCATATGGAAAAATACTTGGTTTTCGCGAGGATGCTGCTCCTCTTTTAAAGGAACTGAAACAACATTCCACGATTCCGCTTCTCACCTCTCCTTTGGACAAAAAACAGCAGTTAGATGAAGCAGCCCAAGCTCTTTTGAAAAAAGATGTGCTTGCTTCTGAACTCTATCGTATGGCTGCCGTACAAAAGAGCGGTTTTGCGATTCCAAACGAATATAAACGAAAATTTCTGCGGGTATGATCATCTTTTGATGATCGTACCACCGCCCGCAACATATTCTCCATCATAAAATACTAAAGCCTGTCCCGGAGTCATGGCTCTTTGCGGTTCTTCAAACGTGCATCGGATCAGATCATCGTCAATCTGCTCGATCAGTGCCGGTGCTCCCTGATGTGCATAGCGGATTTTTGCCTTAAAATGCTGTTTTTCCTTTAAATCCGGTACCGACATAAAGTTGATCCGGTCTGCATAGACTTCCCGCACAAAAAGATCTTCATTATCTCCAATGACCACTTCATTCGTTTCAGGACGGATTTCCGTTACAAAAACCGGTTTTCCCATAGAAAGATTTAAGCCCTTTCTCTGTCCAATGGTATAGTGGGTAATTCCCTTATGTTTTCCCAAAACCGTTCCGTCTTCTAAGACAAAGTTTCCTTCTTTTGCAACACTGTCTCCAATCTCGCGTTCAATAAATCCGGCATAATCGCCATCCGGTACAAAACAGATGTCCTGACTGTCCGGTTTGTTTGCCACACGCAGATTGATCTTTTCAGCAATGCTTCGTATCTCGTCTTTCGTATAATCTCCCACCGGCATCAGGGTATGTGACAACTGTTCCTGCGTCAGATTATACAGTGCATAGGTCTGGTCTTTTTTTGCTGTTACGGAATTCTTGATGGCATATCTGCCATTTGCAAGCTGCTCGATTCTGGCATAATGTCCGGTGGCAATGTAATCTGCTCCGATATCGAGACTCCTTTTTAGCAGTGCTTCCCATTTTACATGACGGTTGCAGGCAATACACGGATTCGGTGTTCTTCCTAAACGATATTCGCCGATAAAATAATCCATGACCTGTTCTTTGAATTCCCGCTTAAAATTCATGACATAATAAGGAATTCCAAGTTCTCCTGCTACTCTTCTTGCATCATCCACAGCACTCAGTCCACAGCATCCGCCATTTTCTTCCTGTATCTGTGTACTCTCGTCCTGCCAGATCTGCATCGTAACTCCGATGACATCATAGCCCTGTTCTTTTAAGAGATATGCCGCTACGGATGAATCTACACCGCCCGACATTCCCACTACTACCTTTTTTTTCTCCATAATTTCCTCCGGCTTAGTAGTCCTCCTCCACTTCGCCCTCGGAAATATCGGATTTTGGCTGCTCTAAGCCCTGTATTACTATATTATTCTTTTCTGCGTAATCCCAGAGTGCGGCATGGATCGCCTCCTCTGCTAACAAAGAACAGTGTACCTTGACCGGTGGCAATCCGTCAAGTGCTTCCATCACTGCTTTGTTTGTAACTTCTAACGCTTCCTGTACGGTCTTACCTTTTACAAGCTCTGTTGCCATGCTGCTGGTTGCTACCGCCGCACCGCAGCCAAAGGTTTTGAACTTACAGTCACGGATGACTTCGTCATCATCAATATCTAAAAAAATTCTCATGATGTCCCCGCATTTTGCATTTCCTACGGTTCCAACTCCACTTGCGTTCTCTATCTCTCCTACGTTTCTTGGATGCTGAAAATGATCCATTACCTTTTCGCTGTACATAAAATAAATCCTCCTTATTCTGAAACTGCACTTTTTTTCTTGAAGTCCTCATAGAGCGGTGACATATCACGCAGTTTCTGTACAATTTCTTTGATTGCTTCTATGGTTGTATCCATATCTTCTTTTGTGGTATCTGCACCAAGGGTCAGTCGCAGGGAACCATGTGCGATCTCATGCGGCAGACCGATTGCCAACAATACATGGGAAGGGTCTAAGGAACCTGATGTACAGGCTGATCCGGAAGATGCACAGATCCCCTTCATATCTAACATAATTAACAATGACTCGCCCTCTATGAATTGGAAGCAGAAGCTGACATTATTCGGCAAACGGTCTTTACGCGGTCCGTTTAATCTCGAATACGGTACTTCTTTTAATACCCGTTCGATCAGATAATCACGAAGCTCGCTCTCTTTTTTCGTCCGCTCTTCCATTGTGGCAACTGCAATCTCAACGGCTTTTCCAAGTCCTACGATTCCCGGAACGTTTTCTGTTCCTGCACGGCGTTTCCGCTCCTGTGCTCCACCATGGATAAAGGAACCGATCTTTACACCTTTTCTGATATATAAAAATCCAATGCCTTTTGGTCCGTTTAATTTATGTCCGCTTGCACTCAGCATGTCAATGTGCATTTTTTCCACATTGATCGGTATCTGGCCAAATGCCTGTACGGCATCTGTGTGGAACAAAATCCCATATTCTTTTGCGATGCTTCCAATCTCCTCGATCGGCTCGATCGTTCCGATCTCATTGTTTGCAAACATAACGGAAATCAGGATCGTATCCGGACGGATTGCCTGTTTTAACTCCTCTACATCAACGAGACCTCTCTCATCTACATCTAAATAAGTGATCTCATATCCTTCTCTCTCTAAATATTCACAGGTATGCAGGATGGCATGATGCTCAATCTTACTCGTAATAATATGTTTTCCTTTGTTTTTGTATGCCTCTGCTGTCGCCTTTAATGCCCAGTTATCACTTTCAGAACCACCGGCTGTAAAATAAATTTCCTCCGGCTTTGCATTTAATGCTGCTGCGATCGTCTCTCTGGACTTTGTAATGGCAAGTTTGCTTTTAGAACCTAAATCATATACACTTGATGCATTTCCATAATTCTCTGTGAAATAAGGAAGCATTTCTTTGACAACGTCTTCATGCGTTTTTGTTGTTGCTGCATTATCCAAATAAATCATATTTTTATCTCCTACTATTCCTATATGTTTTATATGTATATTATAATACGTTTTCCGGTTCTGTCAATAGGACATCTTGCATATATTAAGATAAATGTTCTTTCGGGAGGTCAAAATGAATCTTTCCCGTTATATCAGGCACTATATGAAAAATCCTCTGGTTCTTGGCACATTTTTATTAACTGCCTCCGGCGTTTTGAGCAGAATCATAGGCTTCTTCTATAGAATATTCTTATCTCATACGATTGGTGCGGAAGGAATCGGAATTTATCAGCTTATCTTTCCGCTTCTTGCCCTGTGCAGTTCTTTTACTACTGCCGGTATACAGACCGCTATTTCTAAATTCGTTGCCGAAGTCTCCGATGATAAAAACGAGAGCCGCAGACGCTGCTATCTGGCAGCCGGTTTACTGCTATCTCTTAGTCTGTCCTTTTTGTGTGCTTTCTATTTATATACACAGGCTGACTTTTTAGCTTATCATGTGATCCACGAATATCGTACTGCACCGCTGCTTCGGATCCTCGCCTATTCTCTGCCGTTTGGTGCTATCCATTCCTGTATCAGCGGTTATTATTACGGCTTAAAAAAAGCGATGATCCCGTCTGTGTCACAGCTTATCGAACAGATCGTGCGCGTTGCCAGTGTCTATGTCATCTACCGCATCCAGATGCAGGAACAGATTCCCGTGACGCCTGCCATTGCGGTATGGGGAATTGTCTGTGGGGAGATTTCCTCTGCTCTCTTTTCTGCCGCTGCCGTGCACTTTTCCAAGCTACGGCTCTGTGATTTTAAAAATGCCCTGCCAAAGATCGGACGCTTATCCGTACCTTTGACCGGAAACCGTGTTGTCTTAAATCTTTTTACCAGTATTGAGGCTATTTTAATCCCCTTAAAACTCAAAGAGGCGGGACTTAGCACCTCTGCGGCTTTAAGCATGTTCGGTGTCCTGACCGGAATGGCTCTCCCACTGATTTTGTTTCCAACCTCGATCACAAATTCGTTAGCTGTCATGCTGCTTCCTGCTGTCTCGGAAGCCTCTGCACACGGAGAACGCGACCGGATCAAAAAAGCGGTTTCAAAATCTATTACTTATTGTATGCTGTTTGGTTTTGCCTGTACGGCTTTCTTTTTCTTCGGTGGTAATTTTTTAGGAATGTGGCTGTTTCAAAATGAGATGAGCGGCAACTTTATTATGCAGCTTGGTTTTATCTGCCCCTTCCTCTACCTGACTTCTACGCTTGCCGCCATTTTAAACGGACTTGGCAGGACCGTACAAACTTTTTGTTATAATCTAGTAAGTATCTGCATCCGCCTTCTGTTTGCACTGTTTGCCATCCCTGCTTTTGGTATCAAAGGTTATCTGTGGGGGCTGTTGGCAAGCCAGATCATCCTGTCGGTATGTCTGACGTTCTCTTTACGGGAATATCTGAAGTAGAAAATAGTCGTGATACGACTATTTTCTGTTATTTTCCTTACAACAGAAAAACGTATATTATATCCTAGTTACTTACTAGGATATAATATACGTTAGAAACTCTGATTTGTCAATCTGATTATTCTGCGATTTTTCCTATAACAACAAATCTTGCATCTTCATACTCATAGGTACAGGTAGATAGAGTTACCAATTTGTCCTCCCCCGTTACCGATGCTTTTGATGTAAAGTTGGATTTTTGAAGGACATGCTTTACTAACTCATCCCTGCCTTCCTTCGTCGTTGGGATGGTATACACACTGTCCTCTATATCCGTTGTATATCCTGCAAGGATTTCTAATTTCATACGCTGCCCCGGTGTGTAGAGATACATGACAGGATGCTTTTCATAATATTCCTGATCCTGATATTTTACCAAGGAGGCAAACATTGTACCGTTTTTCATGTGATGTCCATAGATCATCGTATTCCAGTCGGAAAAATCGGAATGATTCTGATAATCCATAAATAAGGTACCGGCTTTTGCTTCTGTACCATTCAACAACCGATGGAGATAGTAATCGTTGTCCTCTGCCTGTGCTACTACATAGTTGATCCCACTACCCGGTGCATACAGCCATGCCACTGCATCTTTACTGATCGCATGCAGGGTGTCAAAATCAATTGCATCCGGTATCGGTTCTTCCTTCTCTTCTTTTTCCTTTTTTGTATCTTTCGAATCCGTATTGTCTTTTTCTATAATGATCGCCGATTCCTGCAGATCCTGTGCAAATTTTTCGCTTTTCCTACCTTCTAACAGGTATCCTAAAATGTTCCACAGGGATACCAGCATAACGATGATGAGCACTGCCATCAGCAGGATCATTCCCCACTTGCGCGGATTCTTTTGTTGTAATGGTTCTTTTTGTCTTTCTTTCATCTTAGCCTCTGTTTTATGTAAACTTTATATGGAGTTTTTCCTCCCGCTAACATCTCAGCATATGCCTCGCTCAGCTCCGGGGCTGTGGCTTTGGTCTTTGTTATGAGCGCTCCTGTTTCTTTGATTGTCATTTGGGCGATGTTTAATCTTTCTGTTTGCATGTGTTCTCCTATTTGTTTTTACTATTATTACCTTATAATGCAGTGCAAATTATGTCAATGATATTTTCATCAAAAAAGACCACCGCCTCGCGAACATTGTTCGCTGAAGCGATAGCCTCTTTTTTTATTACAATTACAGATTTAAAAATCCGAATTATTTGTTGTTGATAGCTGCCTGAGCTGCTGCTAATCTTGCGATCGGCACACGGAATGGTGAGCAGGATACATAGTCTAATCCTAACTTGTGGCAGAACTCTACGGAAGATGGATCTCCACCGTGCTCTCCACAGATTCCTAAGTGCATGTCCGGACGTGTCTGTTTTCCAAGTTTTACAGCCATATCCATTAATTTGCCAACACCGTTCTGGTCTAATCTTGCGAATGGGTCAGACTCGAAGATCTTAGCCTGATAGTAAGCATCTAAGAACTTACCGGAATCATCACGAGAGAAACCGAATGTCATCTGTGTTAAGTCGTTTGTACCAAAGCAGAAGAACTCAGCCTCTGTTGCGATCTCATCTGCTGTTAATGCAGCTCTTGGGATCTCAATCATAGTACCAACGGAGTATTTTAAGTCAGAACCTGCAGCAGCGATCTCTGCATCAGCTGTCTCTACTACTACTGCTTTTACGTTCTTTAACTCTTTTACTTCACATACAAGTGGAATCATGATTTCAGGAACCATGTTCCAATCCGGATGTGCTTTCTTTACATTGATAGCTGCACGGATAACAGCTTTTGTCTGCATTTTTGCAATTTCAGGATAAGTAACTGCAAGACGGCATCCTCTGTGTCCCATCATTGGGTTGAACTCTTTGAGTCCTTCGATGATTGCTTTGATCGTCTCTACAGATTTGCCCTGAGCATCTGCTAATTTCTTGATATCTGCTTCTTCAGTAGGTACGAACTCATGAAGTGGCGGATCTAAGAAACGGATGGTTACCGGGCATCCCTCTAATGCTTCATATAATGCTTCAAAGTCAGACTGCTGATAAGGAAGAATCTTATCCAGTGCTGCTTCTCTTTCTTCTACTGTATCGGAGCAGATCATCTCACGGAAAGCAGCAATTCTGTCTTCCTCGAAGAACATATGCTCTGTACGGCAAAGACCGATACCTTCTGCACCAAGCTCACGAGCTTTCTTAGCGTCTGCCGGTGTATCAGCGTTTGTACGAACTTTTAATGTTCTGAACTCATCAGCCCATCCCATAACACGTCCGAAGTCACCGCTTACAGAAGCTTCGTTTGTCTTGATGTCGCCTTTGTAAATCTTACCTGTTGTTCCGTCTAAGGAAATGTAATCTCCTTCATGGAATGTATATCCACCGAGTTTGAACTCTTTCTTCTCTTCATCGATTTCGATCTCACCACATCCGGATACACAGCATGTTCCCATACCACGAGCAACTACGGCTGCGTGAGATGTCATACCACCACGAACTGTTAAGATACCCTGTGCAGCATGCATACCTTCGATATCCTCTGGGGATGTCTCAAGACGAACAAGGATAACTCTCTCGCCTTTTCCACCGATTCCTGCTTCTTTTGCTTCTTCTGCTGTGAAGATAACTTTACCAGCAGCTGCTCCAGGAGATGCCGGAAGTGCAGAACCGATTACTTCACCTGCTTTTAATGCATCTGCATCGAAAGTTGGGTGTAATAACTGATCTAATGATTTTGCTTCGATACGGCAAACAGCTTCTTCCGGTGTGATCTGTCCTTCGTCTACTAAATCACAAGCGATCTTGATAGCTGCAGGAGCTGTTCTCTTACCGTTACGAGTCTGTAAGAAGTATAATTTACCTTCCTCAATTGTGAACTCCATATCCTGCATGTCGTGGAAATGGTTCTCTAATTTCATAGCTAAATCCATGAACTGTTTGTAGCACTCTGGTAAGTCTTTCTCTAACTGAGTGATCGGCTGTGGTGTACGAACACCTGCAACTACGTCCTCACCCTGAGCGTTGATCAGGTACTCACCGAAGATACCTTTCTCACCTGTAGATGGGTTACGGGTAAATGCAACACCTGTTCCTGATGTGTCACCTTTGTTACCGAATACCATAGTCTGTACGTTTACGGCTGTTCCCCAGTCTCCAGGGATATCATTCATACGACGATATACAATGGCACGAGGGTTGTCCCATGAACGGAATACTGCTTTTACAGCACCCATTAACTGGTCTTTTGGTTCCTGTGGGAACTCTTCGCCGTTCATTGCCTCTTTATATACACCTTTGAATTTCTCAGCTAACTCTTTTAAGTCATCTGCTGTTAACTCTGTATCGTAAGTTACACCTTTTGCTTCTTTCATCTCATCGATGATCTTCTCGAAGTAAGATTTTGGAACTTCCATAACTACGTCAGAATACATCTGGATGAATCTTCTGTAAGAGTCATATGCGAATCTAGGATTTCCTGTCTTCTTTGCAAAACCTTCTACTGCTACATCATTTAAACCTAAGTTTAAGATAGTATCCATCATACCTGGCATAGAAGCACGAGCACCGGAACGAACAGATACTAATAACGGATCTTCTGTGTCTCCGAATTTTTTACCATTTACGCCCTCTAACCATGCAAGAGCCTCGAAGATCTGATCCTCAATCTCTTTGGAAATTGTCTTTCCGCAGTTGTAATACTCGGTACATGCCTCTGTGGTTACTGTAAATCCCTGAGGGATCGGCATTCCTAAGCCTGTCATCTCGGCTAAGTTACAGCCTTTACCACCAAGCAGGTTTCTCATAGAAGCGTTACCTTCTTCAAATTTGTAAACCCATTTTGCCATTTGAATAATTCCTCCTAAAAAAATTTATATATTGTTATGTGATGCCCCGTATTGTGGTGATCACAAATACACTATGTAATACGACCATCAAGGGTCGCACATAATTGATTTTAACACAAATTTCATTTTTCGCAACAGATTTTCATAAATTTGTCCAAAAAAAGCAGAAAAAGGAATCCAAAGATTCCCTTCTGCTTTTTCACGCCTGTTACTGTTTCTGTTCTTTTTTTGTTTTTTACCTATTTTTCTTACATTTTAACTACTTTTACGCTCTTGCTGATCCCTGCATTTTTCAGAAGCTTCTTATAAGCATTCAATTTCTTTTTCGGCACTTTGATCGCTGCTTTTTTATGAATTCCCTTGAACGCATTCTTTCCAACGGTCTTTTTCGTTAATTTCGTCGTCTTGATCGTAATTTTCTTTAAGTTCTTGCAGCCGTAGAATGCATTCTTTCCGATGTTCTTAACGTTCTTATCAATCGTGACCTGTGTCACTTTCTTGTTGTTCTTAAATGCATCTTTGGATACTGCCGTTACCTGATATTTAATTCCTTTTACCGTGATTGTTGCCGGAATGCTGACTTTCTTTACATTCTTTTTCGGTTTTACATAGGTTACCGTCGGATTTTTTACTTTTGCACCGGTTACTTTATAGGTTGCACCCTTGCTGTCTTTTAGGGTCGTTCCCTTAGCTGCCGGCTTCTTTTTGTTATTGGTCGGTTTTGTCGGGTTCGACGGGTTGCTTGGGTTCGTCGGCTGACTTGGTTTTGGTGTCAGCTTTGCAATCTTTACTTCTGCCGTCTGTGTTGTAAACAGACCATTTTTAAATACTGCCGTATAGAGTCCGACTCCCTCTTCTTTTTCTGTTGCCTGTCTTTTCACGCTATAGGCTGCCTGTGCTGTTTCTGTCTGTTCTGAGTTACAATTCTGACAGGTTGCTTTTGCCGCACAGCTCTTCTTATCGTCTGACCATTTGTATGTGGCATCACCATAGGTATGTTCTGCATTTGCATAGATATCGCCATCTTTATAAACGGTCGCTCCACCTAATACCGGACTCTCATCTGTTCCGATATTCTGTCCCCATACCGGTGCTTCCGCACGGTTCTCTCCGGTTCCATCTAATAAATATGCCACTTCTCCGGAAGCAAATTCTGCCTTTGTCTTAGATATCACTTCCTCTGTTTCCGCCACACCCCGGTATTCTTCTATATCATAGCAATTCTCTACACCGTTCGCTTCATCTGCTGTTCCTGTAATTGGGTAAGGACTCGTGTGATAGGAATTTTTTATTTTATTTCCTGCATAATATCCTACTAATGCTCCCACCTTGGATTGTGATTCACCACTGGCTGTTACACTTCCTGTACTGTAGGAATTTTCAATATTTTTATATTCTTCCGTACTGCTTTTTAAGTTTGCCGTTCCAAATAATCCACCAACATTATTGGTACCTGTAACCGAGCCTGTATTGATACACTTCTGAACCGGCTTTGTGGATGCCTGAACAGCATAATATCCTCCGATTCCTCCTACCATTGTACCGTTTGCAGTAATATCGCCTTCATTTTTAATCACTCCTGTCTCAGAGAAAATGCCTTCCTGACAATCAAAGCTTCCTAAAATACCTCCGACACTGGCTGAACCACTGCTTATGGTTCCCTGTAGCTTACCCTGATTTACAATATCTCCATATGCCATAACCGGTATTTTTGCATCTTCATCTGTAGCATAACCTACAATGCCTCCCATCGCACTGTTGCCTCCAACATTCCCTTCGTTACGGATCTCTCCTTTGACTGAAACAACCTGTGTATCCTGCAGTCTTCCAATGATTCCTCCAATATAAATATCATTAGCGTTTACCTCTCCGGTATTGATCATATTTCCGGCTGCAGTGATCGTGCCCATGTAGGTAGCCCCCACAAAGCCTCCGATACATTTCGTTCCCTGCACATATCCGGTATTTTGGATATCTCCTGTCGCAGCTGTAATTTCTATATTGCCGTCGTACGCTCCTACAATTCCTCCGGCATGCTCACCACTGCAATAGATACTTCCTGCATTCAGAATACTTCCTGCCTGTATCTGTAATAAATCGCTGCTCGTCATCTGTCCGATAATTCCTCCGGCATATCCGGGTCCATTGATATCTGCCGTATTTTTTGCGGCTCCGGCAATCTTCACGGAGGTCTTAGTCTCTGCCTTTCCGATGATTCCTCCTGCATATACATCTCTACTATGGACCATTCCTGTGTTCAGCAGTTCTCCGTCGCCTTCTATGGAAGCCTTACTACAGTATCCTACGATTCCTCCGACCCTGCTTCCTGCCTCGATCTTGCCGGAATTACTCATGGTTTTAAAGGCGATCAGTTTACCGCCATCCATACAACTGCCCGCAATTCCCCCTACACGGTCATTTTTGCCGGATACATCTGCTTTGTTATTGCAGTCTATGATGGTTCCCCCGTTGCGTCCACATACACCACCGACATCATAGTTTCCCGATACGGTTCCGTCTATGGTAACATTTTTGATCACTCCGCCTGCATCCAGTGTGTTGAAAAATCCGACCTGGTAACCACCACTTATTGCCATTGTCAATTTAATAGTTGCACCGTTTCCATCAAAGGTTCCCCTGTAGCCGTCCGGCATTGTCATATTGGACGGTATGCCCTGCCACATCTCGTCAGATACATCGATCATGGTCACTCCATCCGCTATTTTTGCACAGTCAGAAAGATGGCTTGTACTTCCCCTTAACATATTCGCAAATGTCCACAGATCGTCTGCATCCTCAATGATATAAGGATCTTCTACTGTTCCGGAACCGGATAATGTCCCGCCTGCTGCACGGACTGTCAATGTCCCAAGGCTGCTTCCTAAAACACTTGTCACTGTTAAGGCAAGTGCTAAAGAAAACGCAGTCACAGAAGCGATCCCCCTGTTCTTTATCAGCTTCATTCTTTTCATTTTTTCTGCTTCTCTCCTTCCTGTATGTTGATACAAATCTTCGCCCGAAGGTCTTTTTACTCTATAGGAAACACGGTATTTTCTATAGAGTAAGAGAGTGCCCCTGACAGAGCCACCCTCTTATCCGATACTTTTTTTATTTGATCTTCACTACTTTTACACTCTTATTCATTCCTGCATTTTTCAGAAGCTTCTTATAAGCATTCAATTTCTTTTTCGGCACTTTGATCGTTGCCTTTTTATGTATTCCCTTAAACGCGTTCTTTCCAACGGTCTTTTTCGTCAGCTTTGTGGTCTTAATGATCACTTTCTTTAAGTTCTTGCAGCCGTAGAATGCATTTTTTCCGATGTTATTGACATTCTTATCGATCGTGACCTGTGTCACTTTTTTGTTATTCTTAAATGCATCTTTGGATACTGCCGTTACCTGATATTTCACACCTTTTACCGTGATCGTTGCCGGAATGCTTACTTTCTTCACATTCTTTTTCGGTTTTACATAAGTTACCGTCGGATTTTTTACTTTCGCACCGGTTACTTTATAGGTTGCACCATTGTTGTCTTTTAAGGTCGTTCCCTTAGCTGCCGGTTTCTTTTTGTTATCGGTCGGTTTTGTCGGGTTCGACGGGTTGGACGGATTTGTTGGCTTTGACGGATCGCTTGGGTTCGTCGGGTTCGACGGGTTGCTTGGGTTCGTCGGCTGACTTGGTTTTGGTGGCAGCTTTGCAATCTTTACTTCTGCTGTCTGTGTTGTAAACAGACCGTTTTTAAATACTGCCGTATAGAGTCCGATTCCCTCTGCCTGTTCTGTTGCCTGTTTTTTGATACTGTAAGCTGCTGCTACCGTCTCTTTCGCTCCCTCTATACCACAGAAACGGCAGTTCTGTTTTGCCGTACAGCTCTTCTTATCCGCTGACCATGTATATGTCACATCATAGGTATGTTCCGCATTTGCATAAACATCGCCGTCTTTATAAACGGCTGCTCCGCCTAATACCGGACTCTCATCTGTTCCGATATTCTGTCCCCATACCGGTGCTTCCGCACGCTTCTCTCCGGTTCCGTCTAATAAATATGCCACTTCTCCGGAAGCAAATTCTGCCTTTGTCTTAACTGCGACTCCCTCTGGCTCTGTGACGCTTGCATCTTCTGACATACGGTAACAGTTCTCTGCACCCTGGCAATAAGCTGTCGTGCCTAACATCGGTAATGCATCTGTTACCGTATCATAGCAATTCTTTATTTTATTTCCGTTAAAACCGCCTACTAAAGTTCCATTCCGACTGTCTGTTGCATCTGTTGCATCTGTTATGTTCACCTGTCCGGTACTATAAGAATTTTCAATATTCCTATATTCTTCCGTGCTGCTTGTTATGCTTACATATCCGAATAATCCACCTACCTGTTTACCTTTTGAGGCTGTAACATCTCCTGTATTGATACATTTTTGGACAGCTCCTGTAGATGCTGCGATATTGTAAGATCCCACGATTCCTCCAACATAAGTATCTATTCCCTCAACCGCACCTTCGTTCTTTATCACACCGGTATCCGACACGATGCCTTCCTTACAGTTATAGCTTCCAACGATACCGCCTACATTGCCAGCATTCGTAGTTGAGATTTTTCCCTGATTTACAATGTCTCCATATGCCCGGATCGGACTATCTGTCCGATTCCGATCACACCTGCCTGCGACTCCTCCTACCTGAGTTGCTCCTGTAACACTCGACTCATTGCGGATCTCTCCTCCTACTGCAATAAGCTGTGACTCATTCAATTTTCCTACAATCCCTCCAATTTCATTACCCGAGGGATTGCCTGCCACTTCCCCGGTATTGACAATGTCTCCGGCTGCTGTGACCGTAGTGCTGGTACAATATCCGAACACACCTCCGATAGTATTTGGCCCTTTGACTGCTCCGGTATTTCTGATATCTCCTGTCATTGCTGATATTTCAGCCTTGCCTGGAATATATCCTATCACTCCTCCGATCGAATTGCCGGCATAGCTGCCAGTGACATTTCCCGTATTCAGAATGCTTCCTGCCTGTATCTGTATCGGGTCACCACTGCTTGGTGCCAGACAGCCTACAATTCCTCCGGTATAAGTAGCTCCGCTGACTTCTGCCGTATTCCGTACCTCTCCTGTAACTTTCAATGCAGCAGCGTCTCCTAATTTTCCTGCGATTCCTCCAGTAGATTGATAATACATTCCACCGTCAATAACTCCTGTATTCTGCAGTTCTCCGGCTCCCTCAATAGAACCCTTGCATTCTCCCACAATTCCTCCTATAGAACCATTTGAGTTAATTTTACCGGAATTTGTCATAGCGCCGGAAAATTGAATTTTTCCGCTGCTTTCACAATAGCCTGCAATTCCTCCTGCCATACTATTTCTTGATTTTACATTTGCTTTGTTATTGCAATCACTAATTGTTCCTTTATTCGTTCCACATATACCACCGACATGGCTCCTTCCTATTACATTGCCCTCTGTGGTTACATTTTTGACTTCTCCGCCGACACCTATGATGCTGAATAAGCCGGCATTTTGTTCTGACTTGTCCACATTTAAGTTGATCGTTGCACCATTGCCATCAAATACACCGATATATCCGAGATCTTTGCCTTCCGTATCTTTGACATTTGCCGGCATAGGCTGCCACGTTGCGTCTGAAACATCAATGCTGGTAACACCATCTGCTACTTTTGCACAAAGACCAATATTTTCTGATTTTCCATCTAACAATGCTGCAAATGCCTTTAAATCTGCTGCATCTTCAATAATATACGGGTCATTATATGTTCCACTACCGGATAATGTCCCTTCTGCTGCCTGTACTTCGAGTGTTCCAAGACTGCTTCCTAAGACACTTGTCACCATCAATGCAAATGCCAGAAAGAGACTGAACACGGAAGATATACTCTTTTTTTCTGTGAATCGTCTTTTCTTCATATTTTCCCTCCTACATATTTTCAACACTTGACTTTTCATTAAAATTCTAACATAGGCTCCGCATTTTGTATAGCAAACTAAAGTCTAGGTTTTTGTCCTGATTTTTCCAAACTTTTTGCCAAACCTTTATGCTGGACTATTTGCTGCAAACCGCTTCCGGAAGGGATTTCCGGATATTTTTTCAATCAAAAAGAGGATGAACTCCCTTGATTAGAAGTTCATCCTCTGATGCTCTGTTTTTATGTTCCTGTCCGGATCACTCTGTCTTCTGCAAAATCCTTAGAATGTGAATCTGTCTGCAAAATATGCCTCTAAATCGGTAATCTTGATGCGCTCCTGCTCCATGGTGTCACGGTCACGGACGGTAACTGCTCCATCCTCTTCGGAGTCGAAATCATAAGTGATACAGAATGGTGTACCGATCTCATCCTGTCTTCTGTAACGCTTTCCGATATTTCCACGGTCATCAAATTCACAGTTGTATTTCTTAGATAACTGTGTGAAGACTTTTTCTGCACCCTCATTTAATTTCTTAGATAACGGAAGTACACCGATCTTTACCGGTGCAAGTGCCGGATGGAAATGAAGTACGGTTCTCATATCCGGTTTTTCTTCTGTTCCGATATTTTCCTCATCATAAGCTGCACATAAGAATGCTAATACCACACGGTCTGCACCCAGTGAAGGCTCGATGACATATGGAATGTATTTTTCTTTCTTTTCATCATCAAAATAACTCATATCCTGACCGGATGTGTTCTGATGCTGTGTCAGGTCATAATCGGTTCTGTCTGCGATTCCCCAAAGTTCTCCCCAGCCGAATGGGAATAAGAACTCGAAGTCTGTGGTTGCTTTACTGTAGAATGCCAGCTCTGCCGGATCATGGTCTCTGAGTCTTAACTCATCTTCTTTCATTCCAAGGCTTAACAGCCAGTCACGGCAGAAACTTCTCCAGTAATCAAACCACTCTAAGTCTGTTCCAGGCTCGCAGAAGAACTCTAACTCCATCTGCTCAAATTCTCTGGTACGGAAGGTAAAGTTACCCGGCGTGATCTCGTTACGGAAGGATTTTCCGATCTGGCAGATACCAAACGGGATCTTCTTTCTGGAGGTTCTCTGTACGTTTTTGAAGTTGACAAAGATTCCCTGTGCCGTCTCAGGTCTTAAATATACGGTATTCTTTGCATCTTCTGTGACACCCTGGAAAGTCTTGAACATCAGGTTGAACTGACGGATGTCCGTGAAGTTATGTTTTCCACAGGTCGGACATGGTACATTGTGCTCTTCGATGAAGTTCTTCATCTGCTCCTGTGACCAGCCGTCTACGGAATCTTCTAAGGTAATTCCATTCTCTTCTGCAAAATCTTCAATGATCTTATCTGCACGGAATCTCTCATGACACTCTTTACAATCCATTAACGGATCGGAGAAACCGCCAAGATGTCCGGATGCCACCCATGTCTGCGGGTTCATCAAGATCGCACAGTCTACGCCGACGTTATATGGATTCTCCATTACAAATTTCTGCCACCATGCTTTTTTTACGTTATTTTTTAATTCTACACCAAGATTTCCGTAATCCCATGTATTTGCCAGTCCTCCATAAATCTCAGAACCCGGATATACGAATCCTCTTGCCTTTGCCAATGCAACAATTTTGTCCATGGTCTTTTCCATTGCTTTTTTCCTCGCCTTCTTTATTTGTACACAATATACGTCAGTGACGTATCATCTGCATTTTCTTTCCGGATCGAAACGGTCTTTTCGTCTTTAATCTTGACGTTGTTTCCTGACACATATGCTACTTTTCCACTTACCGCAACATCTATGCTCTCACTCGTAATGACTACTTTATAGCTGTCATCACCATCGATATTCTTATCGGTTGCTTTCTTTTTTAATTTTCCATCCTTGACCGGATAAAAATGCTCCGGGAATGTATAACCGTCCGCTATGGCTTCTACAACGCTTCCCTGATATAAGGTCTCGTCATTAAAATCCGAATAGGTCTTGGTATCGTCAAATTTGACGGTCAGATATGCTTTTCCTTCTTCTACCGCAAACCCGCCGGACTTGACGCTGTTCCCGCTTTCTTTTTTATAATCTTCAATCTGCTGCTCTATGAATGTCTTTAACTCTTTCTCATCATAGTTATCCTGATTGAAATCTTCCGTGATATTTTCTACGACTTTCCCGCCGTCTTTAATATGAAGTGTTGTGCGGTCTTCCTTTGTCCCACAGCCGGTCACAAGCATCATTACCGCTGCTGCTGCAAGGCAGACAACTATCTGTTTTTTCATATGTAACCTCCTAACTCATGCAAATCTCTCACATTATACCCTTTTATCCGCAAAATTTCAACTTCTAGCGGCGAATCTCCTCTAAGACTTTTAACGATTTGAATTTCCGGTCTACATACAGGGCAAGATAGGACTTCAATATCCGCTCTAAGGTATGCAGCACATCTTCCGATACCTGAAAGGTATAGAGCTTTTCAATGCTGCTTGTGATGATGTACTGCATGGTATACAATGCGGACTCATCTAAACGTATGATGTTCTCATCATTTTTACACTCACTGCACAGGGTTCCGGCATATTTTGCACTGAACCATCCTAAATCTTCTTCTTTTTTACACTTTCTACAGGAAAAGACATTCGGATATTCTCCATTGATCGTAAGGATCTTCAGTTCATAAATGCAGCGTACCAGCCGGTTTAAATAGGCATCACTCTCTAATGCCCGGAGGGACTGATAGAGCAGCTTTAACATCTCTGTCGCATTTTCATTTTCCACCGCATAATAATCCGCAAACTCCAAAAAATAGAACCCGTAATAGGCGGCTTCTAAATCCATGGTCAGTTCCCGGAAGTAGTTGGTGATCTCTGCTTTTACCAGATTATATGTACTTCTTCCTTCATATAATTCAAACCGGCCAAACGCAAACGGATTTGTCGCAGCGAGGAGCTGGGAATTCGGTCTTCTCGCTCCTCTTGCAAATGCTGTGATCTTTCCTCTTTCTTTGCTGAGCAATGTAATTCTCTTATCGTAATCCCCTATGGGTATCACTGACAGCACCATTCCTGTCAACACCAGATTCTGCCCCATGCTTTGCCACACCTCTTGCCTTCTGTTCACTGTCTGCCATATGCTCAATCATTTTATATGCCAGATAGTCCGTGACTCTTCCTGTACTCATGAATTGTTTCCAGGTTTCCTCTCCCATGAAAATTCCTCCTTGTCGGATGCTGTTATCTATGTTATTAGAATTTCCATGGTGAGCTTTCCTATACCAGCAAATAATTACCAGTTGACATTTTTCTTACATTTCGTCTTTGCGGTAGCCAAAATTCTTAATTAAAAAATCACTGTCACGCCAGTCTTTTTTGACTTTGACCCAAAGCTGCAGATTGACTTTTGCATCTAAAAGACGCTCAATCTCATATCTTGCATTACTTCCTATCTTCTTTAACATACTTCCCTGTTTTCCGATGATGATCCCTTTATGGGAATCTTTTTCACAGACGATGGTTGCATCGATATCGATGATCTTTTTGCCTTTCCGTACTTTCATTTTATCCACGGATACTGCAATTCCATGCGGAATCTCTTCGTTTAGGGCATGCAACGCTTTTTCACGGATGACCTCTGCTACGATCTGACGCTCCGGCTGGTCGGTGATGGTATCTTCATCATAGAACTGCGGGCCATATGGCAGATATTTAAATATGAGGTCTGTCAATATTTCCGTGTTCTGACCGCGAAGTGCAGACAGCGGTACGATCTCCGCAAAGTCATAGACTTTTCGATAGGTGTCAATGTATTCTAATATTTTTTCTTTTTCATCTACCGTATCTACTTTGTTGATGATCAGTATGACCGGCGTGTTCACCCGCTGCAGTTTTTCGATGATGTGCTGCTCGCCTGCCCCGATAAAATTACTCGGTTCTACTAACCAGAGTACCACATCTACTTCGTTTAAGGTCTTCTCCGCTACATTGACCATGTATTCTCCCAACTTGTTTTTTGCTTTATGGATTCCGGGTGTATCTACAAATACGATCTGTCCTTTGTCCATATCGGTATACACGGTCTGGATCCGGTTTCTGGTGGTCTGCGGTTTATTGGATGTGATGGCGATCTTCTGTCCGATCAGATGGTTCATCAGTGTTGATTTTCCTACATTTGGCCGTCCGATGATCGTTACAAATCCCGATTTAAAATTATTGTTCATTCCGTCTCCTTTGATTTTTCTTTTCGTACATTCCTAGTACAGATCTTTCAGTTCCATAAACATCTCTTTTTCTGCTCTTAATGCTTCTTCATTTCCGATCACGCAGAGATCCTGCTCTTCTAAGACTGCCTGCACTAAAGGCGCTAACGCGCGGATGTCCTCTGCCGTGCCGCTCAATACTGCATCTCTTTCTTTTTGCAGTTCTTCATCCGTGATATGTCCTAAATAGCTGATCAGGGAACGCCGTCCTTTCAAGATCGGGGTCAGCGGTGTATCCATCTCGCTGATGGTTCCGATGATATATTTTGTCATATCTCTTTCGTCTGCATCAAATTCCTTTAAATACTCCGGAATCTTTTCATAGATTTCATTTGTTGCACGAAGTTTCGGGTCACGGTAGGAAGCAAAGTAGGTGTCTCCGTTCTTTCCAAATCCGCTCATGCAGCCATAGGCTCCACCTTTGACGCGGATATTGATCCACAGGTAATCATAGCCCATAATGACTTTTAATATTCTTAGTGTTCCTGTATAGGAATACCCTTTTTTTACAAAGTTGCCCGCACGGGAAACATACTGTACTTTAGAAGCATCTAAAAAGCCTTCGTTCTTTTTCTCACAGAGGATCTCCTGTGGTTTTACAGGGGTCTTATCACTTGGCAGGGACTCTAACAACTCCTGCAGTTCTTTTTCTAAGAATGTGGTTCCGCCTGCACAGGTGATATTTAACATCAGTCTTTCCCTTACAAATATTTCTTTGACTAAACGTTTTAAAGTTGCTTTTAATTCCTCTTTCTTTTCCTCAAAATGCTCTTCTAAATCAGCGACCATCTTATAGAGTTCAATACCCCCGGTCAGATCTGAGATCTTTGCTGTCTTTGAGAAGTAGGACATTGCCCGCATTCCTGCCATATAATGTCCCATTCCGCCAATCGCCATCTGCAATCTGGATTTGCTCTGGGCGATGATCTCGTACAGACGTTTTTCATCGTCCAAATCAGAACTGCAAAGGATTTCTTTTACCAGACGAAGCGCTGCTCCGGTCTTATCTTCTAAGAATTTTGTGCGTACTTCAAATTTCAGACTGTATTCTTCGATGTTTTCCACATCTGCCGTTCCTAAGATGTTATTGCTGATCCCACCGGTCTGCAGATCGATCTCATTGGACAGATCTGCATAGCCGTAATGCTCTGTGTCGACATAGCCAAGCACGGCTTTTAACAGTCCGACATATGGCAGATCTTCCTGACGGATATGTTTGATGTCAAACATAAAGTCTACATAGTGGATGCCGCTGGTAAACACATCGTGATAAAGTGCCGGTACGCCTGCTACCTCACATTCTTCGTTGGTCAGCTTTACGATCTCTTTTTTCAGGTCTTCCCGTTTTAAAAGCGGGATTTTTTCTAAGTCTTCTTTTGGTGACGGCTCTTCCTGATACTCTTTTAAATGTCTGGTATCTGCTATGAGGCTGTCAATCTCTTCTTTACTGAGTGTTGCCTTATATGCCGCTAATTTTTCTTCTAATGCTTTTTCATTCTCGGCATTCAGTCCCTTCTGCGGTTTCGTGATGACTACCGACACATGGGTATTGTCTAAAAGATATTTCTGTACCAGTTCCTCGAAATATCTTCCTTGGGTCTGCTCTTTTAAAAATGCATAGGTCTCGATCGCTTCTATATGCATAAACGGTTCTTTTTCATCATAGAGCCAGCTGTCGAGGCACTGCAAACCGTACATGAGTCCTTTCGGATAAGCTCCAAAATCTGCCTCACGGAATTTGAATTCCATGCTGTTGATCCCTGCTAACAGTGATTTTTTGCTGATCCCGTTCTTAACACAATCCTCTAACACGTTTCGGATCACAGATAAAAATTCTTCTTTCTGCTCCTCATTCGCATTCTTTGCAATGATCGAAAAGATCGGCTGATAGATCCCGTTGTCATAGGAACCCATGATGTCTTTTCCGATGCCTGCATTGATCAGCGCTTTTTTTAACGGTGCTCCAGGTGCATTTAACAATGCATATTCTAAGACTTCAAACGCTAAATAGAGTTCTTTATCTAACACATTGCCCACTACGGTATTGTAAGACAGATAGGTGTTGTCTGTTAAAGATTCACTGCTTGCGATCGGATATGGGAAGCTGATTTCTTTTGGCTTCTCAAATGCTGCCTGCTCTTTGACCGCGGAATCTAAGGTGATCGCGTCATATGCGGATAAATACTCTTTGTCGATCCACTCTAATTTTTCTGCAAAATCCATATCTCCATAGAGGTAGATATAGGAATTGCTCGGATGATAATACTTGCTGTGAAAATCTAAATAATCCTGATAAGTCAGGTTAGGAATATCTACCGGGTCTCCGCCGGATTCATTTCCATAGGTGTTATCCGGAAACAGGGAATTCAAGATGCTTCGCTCTAACACGCTTTCCGGTGAAGAAAATGCTCCCTTCATCTCATTATAAACTACTCCGTTATAAGTGATCGGTGCATCCTCGCTCTCTAATTCGTAGTGCCAGCCTTCCTGTTTAAAAATCTCTTCATATTTATAGATATTCGGATGGAATACCGCATCTAAATAGACATCCATCAGGTTTGCAAAATCTTTATCATTGCAGCTTGCCACCGGATAGACGGTCTTATCCGGATAGGTCATGGCGTTTAAAAAGGTATTCAGGGAACCCTTTGCCAATTCTACAAACGGATCTTTGACCGGAAATTTATCCGATCCGCATAATACGGTATGTTCTACGATGTGTGCCACTCCGGTACTGTCCTTTGGCGGTGTACGGAATCCGATATAAAATACTTTATTCTCGTCGTCATTCCGGATCAGTGCTATCTTTGCTCCGGTCTTTTTATGACGCAATCTATATCCGACAGAATTCAAATCCTGTAATTCTTTCTTTTCTAATAATTCGTATGCCTCTAATGTGTTTAAGTCTCTCAATGCCGTGTCTGCTCCTCTCTGCAAAAATTCACTTGTTTGCTCTATCTATTTTTTATAAAAATATATCATTTAAAAAGAGGGTGCCTGACACCCTCTTTTGGTTATTATTCCCAATTCTACTCTATTTATGAATTAACCAAGACGAACAACATTTGCTGCCTGTGGTCCCTTCTCGCCTTCTACTACTTCAAACTCTACACGCTCTCCGTCTTTCAGCTCTTTGAAACCATCCATGTTCAAAGCAGAAAAATGTACAAATACATCTTTTCCTTCTTCATCAGAAATAAATCCGTAACCTTTTTTGGCATTAAACCATTTTACTGTTCCCTGCTGCATAAAACCTTCCTCCTAACACACTGTTCATCCCTTCCCCAAGGGCTTATTTACTTTTTTATACTAGCACAATTTTCCATGTTCGTCAACGAGTTCCATAGCCCCGGAGCATGGTTTTTCGCTCCCGGTAATCCGGCATCATGCTCTCTACAAATGCCCAGAATTGCTTTGAATGATTCGGATGGATAAAATGTGCAAATTCATGTACCACTACATATTCAATACACCCCTTCGGCGTAGCAATGAGCCATGCATTTAAGGTGATCCTTGCCTTTACGGGCTGGCACGAACCCCAGCGGGATGTCATGCTGCGAATGGTGATCTTCGGATACGGTACTCCGTATTTTTCAAATTGCGGATAAACGCTTTCTATGATCTCAGAAAACACCTGCACGGTCTGTTCTTTGAACCACTGTTGTACCAGCCGCTCCTTTTTTGTAAAATTTTCTGTTTGTTTTAAATATAGGCACAAATAGGTTCCGTCCGTCTCTACCCGCTCGGTCTCTGCCTCTTTGACTTTTAAGCACAGGCTTTTTCCCAGAAAGCCGAAGGTTTCTCCGTCCACATATTGTTTTGATGCTAACTCCTGCGTATTCTTCTTCGAATACTCCCGGATCGCCCGCTCTATGTAGTCCTGTTTTTCTATAATAAACTCCTCGATTCTCCACACCGGGACTCTGTTGTTTGCCGACACGCAGACGGAGCCGTCGGACTTGATGCGAAGGTTGATGTTCTTTACCGGCTTACGCTCTAAGAGGTAGGTCAGGGTGATGTTTTTTAATTGTATGTTGTGATATTCTTTTGGGGTTGTCATGTTTTTTGTTCTATATTTGTCCATGGTTTTCTTGTTTTTGTTTCCTGGTATTCGTATTTATTATACCATTTTATCTTTGGAATGTCAGTGATGGATGTCTTTCCAAACTAATATGTATCTCCACCTTGACTTTTCAAAACGGATATGCTATATATGTTACGAATATACAATCTAAATACAAATTGCCGCCGGGTAAGCTCGCTTTACCTCATTCCGTTAGGCCTTAGAAGGAATGAGCGTAAGGCGTTTTTTTTGATTTTTTCAGGAAAGGAAAACACAGATGAAACAACATACGATTCTCAATGATTTTATAAAATATGCCTCTCTCAATGTCCTTGGCATGATCGGACTGTCCTGCTATATTTTAGCTGACACCTTTTTTATCTCTAAAGGACTGGGTGCAGACGGACTTACCGCCTTAAATCTCGCCATTCCGGTGTACAGCTTTATTCACGGAAGCGGTCTGATGATCGGCATGGGCGGAGGCACACGCTATTCTATTTTAAAAAGCCAGAACCGGCAAAAGGATATGAATCAGGTATTTACCAATGCAGCTGTTGCTTTTTTACTGCCTGCACTTTTCTTCTTCTGTGCCGGTCTGTTTTTCTCTGCCCCACTTACACATCTGCTTGGTGCAAATGAAACGGTCTTTGAAATGACACAGACTTATCTGCGGGTGATCCTGTTTTTTGCTCCGGCTTTCATGCTCAACAATCTGCTTTTATGTTTTGTCCGCAATGACGGTGCTCCACAGCTTTCCATGCTGGCTATGCTGATGGGCAGTTTTTCTAACATCCTGTTAGACTATATTTTTATTTTCCCATGTAAAATGGGGATTTTCGGTGCTGTCCTCGCAACAGGATTTGCTCCGCTGATCAGTATCCTAATACTGTCAACTTTCTTTTTTCAGAAGAAAAATCATTTTCATTTAGAAAAATGCCGCATTTCTCCCGGATTGATACGCCACATCTGCTCCGATGGTCTGCCGTCTCTGATCACAGAGCTTTCGTCCGGCATTGTGATCATTATTTTTAATATGATCATTTTAAATCTGCAGGGAAATACAGGTGTGGCCGCTTATGGTATCATTGCAAATATTTCTCTGGTTGTGATCTCTGTCTACACCGGAATCGCACAGGGTATCCAGCCGATCCTCAGCAGCAGCTATGGAAAGGGTGACCGCACCGCGGTACATTCTATTTTGCGTTATGCTCTGATCACAATGCTGGCTATCTCTGTTTTGGTGTACCTTGGTATTTTCTTCGGTGCCGGGCAGATTACTGCCATTTTTAACAGCGAAAAAAATGTCCTTCTACAGCAAACTGCTGTAAAAGGACTTGTCATTTACTTTACCGCATGTGTTTTTGCGGGATTCAATATTATTCTGTCGGTGTATTTTACCTCCACGGAATTTGCCCGCCCGGCACATGTCATCTCGCTTTTACGCGGATTTTTTGTCATTATCCCGATGGCATTTTTGCTGTCTTACCTGTTTGGCATGACCGGTGTATGGCTCGCCTTTCCTGTAACTGAGTTGTTGGTCAGTATTCTTGGCGGAATTTTATTTTTCCGGCATAACAGATCATAGACGACTGGCTGGGAAACCACGAAATCATAAAACCGTAAAATGATAAAACTACAAAGCTATAAACCTATAAGATTATAAAATTACAGCAAGAACTCCGTCAAAAGTGTGTTGCTGACATCAATGCCTGCTTCCGTGAAGAAAATCCTGCCCTCACGTTTCTCTAAATAACCTTCAGATGTCAGCTTTGCAAGTGCCGGTCCGTAGGCACCTTCAATCTCCATTCCAAAAGCTTCTTTAAAATCTGCCCTTGAAATTCCATTCGTCATGCGGAGTCCTAAAAACATGAACTCTTCCATCTGTGCTTTTTTCGTTAAGACTTCTTCATCTTCACGCTCAAAATTGCATTTACGATATTCAAACATGATATCTGTATTATGGAATCTGGTATTTTCAAACAGGGAGCTTGCTCCAATTCCCATTCCGATATAGTTCTCTCTTCGCCAATAACCTACATTATGTTTACATTCGTAACCCTCTCTTGCGTAATTTGAGATTTCATATCGGTTATAACCATGCTCTGCTAACAGTTCCTTTGTCAGCTTGTACATCCTGCGTTCCTCTTCCTCACTTGGAAGATATTTCGGTTTTCCACCGGCAGCACGGATATATTCATCCTCAGAATAACGCTCATAAAACGGCGTATCTTTTTCTATCATCAGACTGTAGGCAGAAATGTGTTCCGGTTTTAAGCGAAGCACATTTTTTAAGGTAATCTCATAGGAAATAACGGTCTGCGCAGGAAGTGCTGACATCACATCTACGTTGATATTTTCAAATCCTGCTTTTCTTGCCGCATCATAGCTCTCTAAGAAATCTTCATAGCTGTGGATCCTGCCTAACATTTTTAATTCCTGATTATTTGCAGACTGCAATCCAAAACTCAAACGATTGATCCCACTCAACCGGTAAAGTGCCAGCTTTTCTCTCTCGACCGTTCCCGGATTGCACTCAATCGTAATTTCCGCATCTTTTTTTACATGCAAATATTTATAGATTTCCTGTAAAATAGAATCGATTACCTGTGCTTTTAACGTGGATGGTGTTCCTCCTCCAAAATAGATCGTCGATACCTCATAATCCTCGCAGTCATATGCCTGATATTTAATTTCATTTAATAATGCCCTGATATATTCCTTTTTCTCAAATGCACTTGCTTCCCCTGATAAAAAGTCGCAATAGTCGCATTTTTTTATACAAAAAGGGATATGTATATATAATTCTAAATTCTTCATGTTTTTATTATAACGCGAATCCCGTTTGCTGTACAGTTCTAATCTTGGCTTTCTGTAGCGATTCCTTTTTTCTTCCTTTTATGGTTTACAAGCATCCTCCTTATATGTTATGATTGCATAGTCAACTGTCTTGTCAGTTGTAAATTAAAGTAAATCAATTTAGAGGAGTTGTTATTATTATGTCAAAAGAACCCGGTTCATTTAAACAGTTTTTAGCACGGAAAAATGTTGTATTTTCCGCAAAACGATACGGTATTGATGCCCTTGGTGCCATGGCACAGGGACTCTTTGCCTCCCTTCTGATGGGCACGATCCTTTCCACATTAGGTCAGCAGATCGGTTTTGAGCTGCTTGTCACGATCGGTGACTATGCCAAAGGAATCTGTGGACCTGCGATGGCAGTGTCTATCGGTTATGCTTTACAGGCACCTCCACTGGTCCTGTTTTCACTGCTGGCTGTCGGAAATGCTGCAAATACTTTGGGCGGTGCCGGTGGTCCGCTTGCTGTTTTGGTCGTGACAATTTTTGCGGCCGAATGTGGTAAAATGGTTTCTAAAGAAACGAAGATTGATATTCTCGTTACCCCGCTTGTTACCATTTTAGTTGGTTCCCTGCTCTCTATCTGGTGGGCTCCTGCAATCGGTAAAGCGGCAAGCTCTGTCGGAAACCTGATCATGTGGGCAACTGAATTACAGCCATTCTTCATGGGTATTCTGGTATCTGTCATTGTAGGTATTGCCCTGACACTTCCGATCAGCAGTGCTGCGATCTGTGCTGCACTCAGCCTGACCGGACTTGCCGGAGGTGCTGCTGTTGCCGGATGCTGTGCGCAGATGGTTGGATTTGCAGTTATGAGCTTTAAGGAAAATAAATGGGGCGGTCTGATCGCACAGGGAATTGGTACAAGCATGCTGCAGATGGGTAATATTGTAAAAAATCCACGCATCTGGATTCCACCAACACTTGCTTCTGCCATTACCGGCCCGATCGCAACCTGTATTTTTAAAATGCAGATGAACGGTACTCCGGTATCTTCCGGTATGGGAACCTGTGGATTTGTTGGTCAGATCGGTGTATACACCGGATGGCTGAATGATATTGCTGCCGGAACAAAGACTGCTATCACAGGTTTTGACTGGCTTGGTCTGGTATTGATCTGTTTTGTTCTCCCTGCAATACTGAGTGTTGTGTTCTGTGAGATTTTACGAAAGATCGGATGGATCAAAGAAGATGATTTAAAATTAGCGGACTAAGCTACAGCTTTTTGGATGTTACTACTGTTACATAGTAATTTGTTTACAAAAAAGTCGGACTGCCAAGGTGTTCCTTATACATAACCCTGACAGTCCGGTTTTTATTTTTCTTTATTTTCCATCATCCAATTTCAGGACACTCATAAATGCTTCCTGCGGAATCTCTACGTTTCCGACCTGGCGCATTCGTTTCTTTCCTTCTTTCTGTTTTTCTAACAGCTTTCTCTTTCGTGTGATATCACCACCGTAACATTTTGCAAGTACATCTTTTCGCATGGCTTTTACGGTTTCGCGTGCGATGATCTTACTGCCGACTGCTGCCTGTATCGGTATCTCAAACAGGTGTCTCGGTATCTCTTCTTTCAATTTCTCACACATCTTTCGTCCACGCTCATATGCACTTCCTTCAAATACGATAAAGGACAGGGCATCGACTTCTTCACGGTTGATCAGAATGTCGAGTTTTACCAGATTGGAACGGACATATCCTTTCATCTCATAGTCAAACGATGCATATCCTCTCGAACGTGATTTTAAAGCATCAAAGAAGTCATAGATAATCTCATTGAGCGGCAGATCATATTTTAAGAGTGCCCGTGTCTCTTCCATATATTCCATGCTGATATACGTTCCACGACGCTCCTGACACAGATCCATGATCGCTCCGATATATTCACTTGTGACCATAATTTCGGCACTGACGATCGGCTCTTCCATATATTCAATCTGTGCCGGGTCCGGTAAGTTCGACGGATTGGTCAGCTCCATCACTTCCCCATTGGTCTTATGCACCTTATAAATAACACCCGGTGCCGTTGTGACTAAGTCTAAATTATATTCTCTTTCTAAACGCTCCTGCACGATCTCTAAGTGGAGCAGTCCTAAGAATCCGCAGCGGAATCCAAAACCAAGGGCGATGGATGTCTCTGCCTCAAACTGAAGTGCCGCGTCATTTAACTGCAATTTTTCTAAAGCATCTCTTAAATCCGGATATTTTGCTCCGTCTGCCGGATAAAGGCCACAGTATACCATCGGATTGACTTTTTTATATCCCGGAAGCGGCTCTTTGCATGGGCGGTTTGCATCGGTGACCGTATCTCCCACACGGGTATCCTGTACATTTTTCAGACTCGCCGTGATATAGCCTACCATGCCTGCTGAAAGTTCGTCGCATGGAATGAACTGTCCTGCACCAAAATAACCGACCTCTACGACATCTGCTTTTGCTCCTGTCGCCATCATCTGAATGGTTGTCCCAACACGGACACTTCCCTCTTTGATACGGCAAAATACAATAACTCCTTTATAGGAATCATACAGCGAGTCAAAGATCAACGCCTGTAACGGTGCGTCCGGATCTCCCTGCGGTGCCGGAATTTTTTCTACGATCTGCTCTAAGACATCTTCTACATTCAATCCCGTTTTTGCAGAAATCCTTGGCGCATCCTGTGCCTCGATTCCGATGACATCTTCGATCTCTTCCACGACACGATCCGGGTCTGCACTCGGAAGATCGATCTTATTGATGACCGGCATAACATCCAGGTCATGGTCAAGGGCAAGATACACGTTCGCAAGTGTCTGTGCCTCAATTCCCTGTGCTGCATCTACCACTAAGATCGCACCATCGCATGCTGCAAGGCTTCTGCTGACCTCATAGTTGAAATCGACATGTCCCGGTGTATCTATCAGATTAAAAATATACTCTTCACCATCTTTTGCAGTATAGACGATACGGACAGCCTGCGCCTTGATCGTAATACCTCGTTCTCTCTCCAGATCCATGTTATCGAGCACCTGTGACTGCATCTCACGACTGGTCAGAAGTCCCGTTTTTTCAATAATGCGGTCTGCTAAGGTGGATTTTCCATGGTCAATATGTGCTATGATACAAAAATTACGAATTTTACTCTGGTCAATATGTGACATGACTCCTCCTTAAAACCATCCCTTTTTCTTTACAAAGAAAAACAGAATCGCAAACATAATAAAATAAATTGCTATCATCAGGTAATCAGAAAAATGGAACACCTGCTGTAATATTGTGCTGACGATCATTGGTATAAATACGCATACCATTGCGGATATTATCTTGCTCATTTTTATCTCCTCCTGTATATCGGCTTGCATTAAAACCCACTTTATATGGTATTATTTTTTCGGTTATTCGTCAAGAAAAAAAGCAAGGCCGCCGCAGAACCCGGTCGGCGTGGCAGCCTTGCTTTTCTCCACTTTTTCTCACTCCTGTATGACCCGGTGCAGCACATCCGCAAGCGGGACCATGGCATTTTTTGCCTCCTGTAAGGTATTTGTCTGCGCTCCAACCTCGATCAACAGGCTTTTCGGCTTAAAATGCATATTATAACGATAACCTTTTAAATAAATCGGTCTTGCAAGTCCCGGATAATACTCTGCCGCTTTTAACTGCATCTGGAAGGAAAATGCCAGATTATCCTGTATGTAGGGATTTTTTAAATAGGAAATATCTCCAAGTGCCGTTGTGTGGCTGAGTCCGTTAAAAAACATGATGGATGCCATCCGCGTGCCGTCTACTTCCGTCACAAGTCTTGTTCCCTCTGCCACTCCGTCACGGTGTAAGTCGATCACTACTTCAATACTTGGATTTTCCCTAAGAATCTGCTCAATTGCCGGCTCAGCATTGGAATAGGCATGATCTCTGTCATTGACATCATAAGTTCCGGTATGATGCAGTACATTCATTCCATATTTTTCGCGTAAGATCTGTGTCAGATATTCTCCGACCCCGACAACCGTGGTATCTAAATTCCCCGGTACGGAATCCGCATACCCTTCCTGTGAATGTGTATGATAGATCAGGATCTGCGGTCCATCCACGTTTTTTGCCAGATGCATATCCTTCGACAGCATTTTTTCTGCATTGAGCTGGTCTCCGGTAATGGTAGTCGTCCGGTCTACCGTATAAAAATTCTGTCTTAGATAATCAAAATCTGCCAATTTTGCCTTAGAAAAATTCACCACCGGCTTCTGACTCTTTTTCTCGCTCTCTTCGTCTTTGTTCTGACTGACTAATTCTCCTGTTTTTTCATCCACATGATTTTCGTCTGCCGCTTCTTTTGCGCGTATCATTTCATAGGTCAGTTCGCTCTCCGATGCCGTATCATAGACTTCGTTATTTTTCATATAACTATAAAGAGGGAGTACCCGCTTGAAATACTCCCTGCTGTCTTTTGTCTGATCATATGTCATTGCCGGTGTATATGTTTTTAAAATGCCATTGTACAGCTCTTTTTCAAACTGTGATATCATCAGCGTTCCCAAGGTGTCTTTTCCCTGTGCCCTGCTGCTTCTGACACCCACCGCAATAATTCCAATTATCAGGACGCATACTAACAGTCCCTTTATTTTATTTTTACATTTCTTTTTATTTACTCTGTCCATAACAATATATTATATGCATGGACAGGCTGCTTTATTCTAAGAATTTGTACAGGCTGTTTTTTCAAATGCCAGATTCAGTCCTTCTGATATGGTAAAACTCAGTCTTTTAATGGATTCATCAATATCTTTTGGCGTTACAAAAAAGGAGTTCAGGGTGCAGTCCACTTCTTCGTAGTAACCGCTGATGGCATCGTTGACAATGGTAGCCGCATCTACCACGGTCGGAACTCCGATCGCGATCACCGGAATCCCGACACTCTCACGGTTCAGCCCATGTCTGTGGTTTCCCACGCCTGAGCCCGGATTGATTCCGGTATTGGTGATCTGAATGGTCCGGTTCAGCCGTTTCACACTTCTTGCCGCTAATGCGTCCACAGCTACGATACAATCCGGCTCTGTCTCCCGGATGACTCCCCGGATGATCTCTAAGCTCTCCATTCCGGTCTGTGCCATGACCCCCGGTACGATACTGCTGATCAGATTGCTATGCTCTGCACCCAACGCATATTTTCCAAATTCACGGATCACATGCCTTGTGATCATCATGTTATCCGCCACCCGCGGTCCGAGTGCGTCCGGCGTTATCTCACGGTTTCCAAGTCCTACCACTAGGACAGACAATTCCTCCCTGTTCACAGGGATCATTCCCCGCAGCACTTTTGCTAATTCTTCAGATATTTCCCTGTGATATCCGTCATCGCCGTCTGTCATTTCCTGCGCTTCTATCGTGATATAGGAGCCTCTTGGTTTTCCCATACTCTTTGCTCCGTTTTCCGTTTCTATGATCACTTCTGTAATCTTAATATTCTCTCCACGCTCTTCTTCATGGATTCGCACACCCTTCAGTTCGACGTTGTCCTCTTCAAACTTTTCTTTTGTTTCTAACGCTAAATCGGTTCTTACCTGAAACATTTTCTTATCACTCCTGTTGATTTTCTTCTATTTTTTGCAAAAAAGCGGATTTTATGTATTGACAGATAATAGGGGATGACCTAAAATGTAATAGTATGTTTACATTAGCGCTCCGTGTCCGCTTTGATGTAACAATCATGTAAAACAATTCAGAATCATTGGAGGTGTACAGATTGGCTAACATTAAATCAGCAAAGAAAAGAATCTTAGTAACTGAGAAAAGAACTGCTAGAAACAAATCTATCAAATCTGCTGTTAAGACATCTATTAAGAAAGTAGAGGCAGCTATCGCAGCAAAAGATAAAGCTGCTGCTGAAGAGGCTTTAAAAGCTGCTATCGGTCAGATCAACAGAGCTGCTACAAAAGGTGTATATCATAAAAACACCGCTGCTAGAAAAGTTTCCCGTTTAACACTCGCTGTTAACAAGATGGCTTAATCCGGTAGAAAATAGATATTTATGATAAAGAAACCACCAGTACCGTCATGCTGGTGATTTTTTTATTGTCTGAAACAGGTTGTGTCGCAGAACTACTTCTTAGATATTCCAATGAACCTCAGTAAATTTGTGTTTAATAATCCGTTTTAGCGTAAATATTCACATATCATCTTACAGTTATCCTCAGTTTTTCAGACCACTCTGCTTCCTTAAAGCCAACCAGCACAGTACCGCCATTTACAACTAATTTATATTATGCTCATCCAGCCACTTTTTAGCCTTCTGGCAGGTTGAACATTTGGGATAATATACAAATAACATTTTCTCATCCCCAATCAAGTCTGATTCATCATCCTTAATAGTCTCTCTATACTTTCTTATATATTTTGCACAAAAAATCCTGTATTTTAACCATTGGTACAATGGTCTATAAAGTTACAACAACTCCATGCGATAGTACTCTTATTTCCACCAAGGTCATGTAGCTACAGATTCATAGATGTAAAGGCAGAGGAAGGGCTAACGACCACACCTGATTCAGAGTGTGTGCTAAATGCTCTTGCAATAGACAACCCTGTGGAGGATGCTCGCCTTTATAGTTTCCTGTGACAATATATTTTTGAATGCTGCCTTCCAGCTTTCCGCTTGAACAAAAGCCAAACTTCTTTCATCGCCATTTCTAACTTTTCTAATTTCAATCATAACAATTCTCTCCGTTTATAAATAGAATTTCTACAACTCTGCAAATCTCAAGTTGTCAAGTTTCCAGCTGTTCCATTGTTCCGTTGCTCAGCTTATATACTTCTCCATAAAATTCCTTTTTTTCATCGGAACAAACGATCACGCTGTCATCACACAGACCATATATGGTGTACTCTTTCGACAATTGCATCAGTTCATCAGTTACATTTTGGTGGTCAAAATGCGGCTCGACCGAAATGTCTACACACCCTAATGCGTTATAGATTTCTAATTCATTGTGGCGGCACGTTAATGTGCATATGGCTGTCTTCCCCAAATTGATGGAGCCTGCACTCATTCCAATGATAAGACCCGGGTGCTTCCGAATAGCATCATCCAGACCATATTTCACTAAATAGGCATACTGTACAGGCGTATCACCTCCTGCCAGCCAGACCACATCCGCCTTAGAGACTGCCTTCCTTGCTTCAGCTGCATCCATGCGTCCGTCAACAACATACGAATTTTCAAAATGAATTCCGCTTTCTTCAAGCATATTCAGAAAAAGATGAAAATAGCAATCTGTCGTACCATGATCCTTTTCAAATTCGGATGCGACAAACGCAAAACTTTTCCGTTGGGTCACCAGGGTTTGAAACAGCTCACGATTCTTTCCGTGTATCCCATCAGGAAACATACTTGTTAAAACATATGTGCTCATATTCTCCTCCCAAACTTCCGATTTTTCCAACTCTACAAGCCGGAATTTAGTAAATTGAACTTCCAATGTGTTTATCTTTTCTCCATTGCGGAGCATCTCCATCATCAGCCCAATATTCATCCATTGAAATAATCTTGTTATTTGCTGTCTTAATAAATGATGTCACATGAAAAAAAGTACTCCTATCTTTGGGATAAACAGATGTGACTGTAATGGTTAAATCATTCATTCGTTCTATTCTTTCGACAACGCCATCCCAGTCTCCCGGATACTCACAATTGGCAATAATAAACTCATCAACATTAAAATGTTCATTTGTACAATTCCAGTTTTGATTTGACTTAATTCATAACATTTATTAACTGTTATATCTTATCCTCGTGAAGTCCGCAACCCCTTGAAAATGCTAAATTTGTAGCGAGTGAGTTTGCCCTTACGCTTTCCCTTGTGTTATATCCTTTTCCCTCATGTTACGAATGCTCACAAGGGCAAAATTAAGGGAAAGAAAATCCAGTAACAAATTATAACATGAAATGAAAATGGCAGGAAGAACGGATTGAAATGCTTTCAAAACTTTTAGAAAATTAAGGAAAGGACAGATAAGATATGAGATTGATTTATGCAAGATATAATCCGCAATGTAATAGCATAGATGTAACCACGTTTGAAAATGTAGTGCTTAGAATTGATTGCAATAAGGCAGAGGAAGGATTGAGAACTACTCCCGGCTCCCAGTGTTCGTTGAATGCTTTGGCTATTGATAATCCATTAGAATATGCAAGATTATACTTGGATGGAGAAATGCAAGTATGGGTTGATGCAGAGGATCGTTTAGATACGTAGTGATTTTGCTAATATAATATCATGATAGAGGTCTAGTACTAAAAATTCCAGAAAAATATATAGAACGTACGGTTATTCCATAATAAGAGGCAGGAATCTTAAGTTTCTAGATGTTTGAATTTTGCCTTAAGGTAAATAGAGAGGACACATTGATTTTTCAGTGTGTCCTCTCTATTTAAAAATATTTTTAAATAGTCCTTGTAAAAAGACAAAACGTATGCTAAAATCTATTTAAAGAGATTTTTAAATAGGTAAAAGATATGAGAGAAACTAACATTTTTAAAGTGTTGGCAGATAGCCAGAGAAGAGCCATTCTTATGATGTTGAGAAATGAGCGATTAAATGCTGGAGAGATTGCTGAAAAATTACAGATCACACCGGCTGCTCTTTCTTATCATTTAAAATTATTAAAAAACGCAGATTTGATATCTGAATATAAAGAGAAAAACTTTGTTTATTATGAAATCAACACTACGGTTTTCGATGAATTAATTATATGGGTTAACCAGTTTGGAGGGAAAAAAGAATGAAAAAAGTAATGTGGATAGTAGCAATGATACCAGTTGTAGTTACAAGTGTTGTACTACAGTTTATGCCTGATATTATACCTATGCATCATGACTTGGAGGGAAACACTGACAGATGGGGAAGTAAAACAGAAAGCTTTATTTTTCCGGTAATTATTTTGTTTATTACACTGTTTTGGCACTTGCTAATCTATGTGTTTGAGAAAAAATCAAAAAATGCAAATACAGAAAAGGAACAGATGGAGGCAAAATCTTCTGCAAAGGTATTATGTGTTGTAGGAATTTCGCAAGCAATCATGTTCGGGATTATGCATTATTTTATTCTTTATTCTTCTTGGATACAGGCAAATGCAGGTGGTGAACATGCGGTTATTGACATTGCAAAAGTTTCATGTATTTTGTGTGGTATTATATTTATTGTATTAGGAAATTTTATGACAAAGGCAAAACGAAATGCAGTAGTGGGAGTTCGAACCGTTTGGAGTATGCACAATGATAATACATGGAGAAAGAGTAACCGCTTTGGTGCAATATGTATTATTATTACGGGGTTATTGACTATCATTACAACCGTATTTACAAGTGGGATGACTGGCACAATCTTTATGTTGATTTATTTATTATTAGCAACAATTGTAACTGTGGTATACTCAAAAAAGATATATGATAAGGAAATAGAAAAATAATTTGTATCTTTATGCGAGAGGGTGAAATTCCAGTCTTTACGGAGAGATAACAAACGAAGGGGAGGCAATTGCCTCCTTTCGTTTGTTATCTACTCCTTCCACGGTTTGGTGGAGAATATGGTCTTGTTAACTCTCGCTCCCTAATGTCCTGTTTCTTAGATTTAAGCCTATCGTGTAGAGACTGCGGCTTTTCTCCATACCGTTGTTTCCAATTCTTAAGGCTGTCCTGATAATCCCCATAAGCTGTCTCTGCCTTATGAAATGCCTTGTAGAAGGCTTCCACATTCGGATACCCGTATTCCTTTACGATATGAGATAAGCGGACTTTCATTCTTGCAATCCGTTCCTCCAATCCGGCTATCTCCGTTGAAAGCTCGGAACGCCTTTTTGCTTTGAAGATACCTTTGCTGTCGGACAGTTCAATTTCAAGGTCACTTCGCTGTTTCTCGAGTGCAAAAATTGCTTTATTCTGTTCCTGCAGCTTTTGATAAATCTCGCATAAGTGCTTGTAAGAAACTGCTTCCGTTGATGGCTGCGGTCTTGGCGGTATGGCAGGCTTTGGTGTATCTGCCTGCTTTCTGCTTTCTTCTGGTACAGCTTTCTGCTCTTTGAAATCTGTGTTCTCCGGTCTTGCTTCAAGCTCTTTGGAAATTACTTTATCTGCAAGCTCCAGAGTTTTGAGAAATACTTTGGAAATTAACAGTTCTAATACTGCAATGGCAGTACCGATAATGGAAGATAACAGATTCGGTCTGTTTCCGTAAAGCCATACGGATTCCACAATCTTGTCCGTTATCCGTTCCTTTTTTATCTGCATGATTTCTGACTTGGAAACACCCGTTACAATCGCTCTGTCAACCGTCTGATTCCACAAGGTGCGTTTACTGTTGTTTGCCTCAATCTCGGCGGCTTTCGGATTGTTCTTACCAATCTTTTTGGTGGCAAGATACATACCGCCACGCTCAAAAACTTCTAACCGCTGGCTTTTATCCCGCACATACTGATTGATAAGATTGGTATAATCCTGCTTGACGGTATCAAGGAAATTTTCAGCCTTGAAGTGTTTATCCTTAATGGAGAAAATCTGTCTTTCGTATACCTCACCTTTGTGAATCACCTTACACCTTTTACGGATATTTCCTTCTTCATCAAGTATCTCTTTCTTGGTGCGTACATGATTTCCCTTTTCGTCATAGAACATATTGCGGGTGGCAACCTTTTCTATGGGCTGTTCCAAGAGTGTACGCTCCGAAAAAATGAGATGGATGTGATAGTTGGTTTTCCGCTTATTGTGATGCAGGGCTGCGATACAGTCCGTTCCGTAAGTCTGTCTGAAATGGTCTGTAAATATCTGCAACAGTCTGTCTGGAGGATACTCCGTAAAAGATTCCGGCAGGGCTATGATCAATTCCCTTGCTTCAATACATTTCCCCTCCGTACCGTTTTTTTTAAATTCTGCCTGATTATATTTTGCAAGGTCAGTCCAAAAATTACGGTCTGTGGTTTCATATACCGCATACAGATTTTCCTGCTTCTTTGGGCTTGAAATATAATAAATTCTTCCCCGGACATTGTGGAGCTTCGTCATCTGAATAAATGAATTTCTTGGCATGTGCTTCCTCCTTTCCGTATCTGCCAAGTACGAAGCTGCAAGAAATGAGGATGGGAAACTTTCTAATGTGAAAGTGAGTAGGCTACATAGGTAGCCTGTCTACGAACATATCCGCCTGTCGGCGAAAAGCTCCCAGCAGGGCGAAATACACAGAGTACAAATCGTAAGATTTGTGCGAGGGGTGTATTTCGCTCTCAAACGCCGAGGGCTTGTATAAAAAAGTTTCTTCCCCACTTCTTAAATTTCCGGTTGTATCTTAGAGGAAGCACATGGTATAATCTATTTGCGTGTAGGTATATCATGGCTTCGGTCAGATACATACCTTAGGGATGGTCTTAGGACTGTCCCTATTTAATTTGTCACATTTCTTGTGACAGCTCTGACATTTCCTTTGTCCCTTAAGTCCCTGCCTTCATTGGCGGTCATGAACTTTTCAAGCATATCCGTTTTGATAAGGACTTTCCGTCCTACCTTCAATACCGGAAGCTTTTTCCATTCTACCAGTTTCCGCAGGGTATTTCTGCCGATACCCGTATAGTCGGCAGCTTCCTCAATGGACAGTGCAATCTTCACTTCTGTCATTAAAACACCTCCTCTTGAATTGCATAATGCAATTTTGTAACTATGCCTACTATATAACTTTTATATCTTCTTGTCAAGCGTTACGAAATTTTAAAAGTAATTATTAACTTGCATATTGCAATGCTACTTTTACTGTGTTATACTTTAGCCATACCGAAAAAGGAGGCGTATCAGAATGAAAGATAAAGAATTACGCAAGTTAATCGGTAGCAGGGCAAAACAACGCAGACTGGAATTAGGTGTCAACCAGCCTTATATAGCAGAAAAGATGGGAGTTACCGCTTCCACCATACAGCGGTATGAGGCAGGAACGATTGACAACACCAAGAAGCTTGTTCTGGATGGTCTGTCGGAAGCACTTCATGTATCAGTGGAGTGGCTGAAGGGCGAGACGGAAGAAATGACAAGTGATGTTACGGATAAAAGGGAATTACAGATTCGTGATACCATGACTTCCATTCTCTCCAAACTGCCTTATGATATGAAGGCAGACGAAGCGGATTTTTCCAAAGATTTACTGCTGCTGATGTTGAAGGAATACGAATTATTCGTTGATTCCTTTCAATATGCCTGTAAGAATTTTAAAGGGAATACGGAAGATGCCACAATTGCAAAAGTAATGGGGTTTGAATCCAATCAGGAATATAATGAGATTATGTTCCTTAGGGAAATCACCCATACGGTAAACGCACTGAACGACATGGGCGACATTGTAAGGCTCTATTCCAAGAATCCCGAAACGGCAGCCGTAAGGCTTGCAAATCTTCTTTCAGAGAAAGACTCCGAACCGGTATAGATTAGACAACCGGAGTTATGATATACTTACACGCAGAAAGCATTTCATCAGTTCCGATTGTCGATATCGAAAGGAGTAACGATTATGGCAAAAGGTTCTGTAAGAAAGAAAGGCAAGAAATGGTACTACCGCTTCTATGTGGAAGATGCAAGCGGTAATCTGGTGCAGAAGGAATTTGCAGGTACGGAAAACAAAAGCGAGACGGAAAAGCTGTTGAGGCAGGCAATGGAGGATTATGAAGCCAAGCGGTTTGTTGCAAAGGCTGAAAACATCACACTCGGAGAGTTGCTTGACCTGTGGGCTGAGGAAGAATTAAAGACAGGCACATTGAGTAATGGAACGGTTGGCAATTATCTTCAGACAATTGGGAGAATCAAACAACACCCTATCAGCAAAAGGAAACTGAAAACGGTGACTTCGGTACACCTGCAGGAGTTTATGGATTTGCTCTCATTTGGAGGCACTGTGGGAGATTTTATATCAAAAGGATATTCCATTGATTATGTAAGGTCATTTTCAGCAGTATTGCAACAGTCATTCCGGTTTGCGGTATTTCCGAAACAGTTTATTACCTTCAATCCAATGCAGTATGTGGTGATGAGGCATAAAAAGGAAGAAACGGATTTGTTTGCGGATGAAACAGCCACAGACAGAGACAAGGTTAAACCGCTTTCCTTTGAAATGTACCGGAAACTGATTGAACAGCTTGGAAAACGAAGTGGGGATGCGATTCTTCCGGTTCAGATAGCATACTTTACAGGTCTCAGACTTGGAGAGGTAGCAGGTCTGACATGGCAGGATATCAACCTTGAAGAACAGTATCTCACTGTACGCAGGAGCATCCGCTACAATGGTGCTACCCATAAGCACGAAATCGGTCCGACAAAGTGGAAAAAGATCAGGGTTGTTGACTTTGGCGATACCCTCGCAGATATTTTGAGGAATGCAAAAAAGGAACAGCACAAAAACCGTTTTCAGTATGGGGAACTCTACCAGCGGAATTTTTACAGAGAAGTAATGGAAAAGAATCGGGTGCATTACGAGTATTATCATTTGGGAATGACAGAGAATGTGCCGGAAGATTACACCGAAATCTTCTTTGTATGCTTAAGGGAGGATGGTTGTCTGGAACTTCCGGCAACCATAGAAACAGCCTGCCGGACAGCAGGAAGAAAAGTACCGGAGCTTGAAGGTTTCCATTTCCACACACTGAGGCATACCTACACGACAAACCTCTTATCCAACGGGGCTCAGCCTAAGGATGTGCAGGAACTGTTAGGACACTCAGACGTGAGTACCACCATGAATGTCTATGCCCATGCTACAAGGGAAGCAAAGCGGACTTCCGCAAGACTTCTTGATAAAGTGGCAGGCAACGATTAAACAACTGAATAATGAATTTTCCCTTGTAATTATCCCATAAGGGCAAAAACAAGGGAAAAGGATACATATATAGAATTTTCAATGGCGGGAAGCCTTGAAAATAGGGGAAAGTTAAGAGAGTTAATAGATAAATTCCAGTTTGTAGACCTAAAACAGAATACCGTTCCTTACATAGCAGTCATGCGCTTCGGTGCCTGGCTGCTAATTTTTTTGCGAAAGGAGCAGTATCGAATGAAGCTTGTATTAGCGGAAAAGCCCTCGGTTGCCATGAGTCTCTCGAAAGTGATCGGGGCAGATCAGCGCGGGGACGGTTATATGGAGGGCAATGGCTACCTTGTCAGTTGGTGTGTGGGGCATCTGGTGGAACTTTCCCAGCCGGAAGCCTATGATGAAAAGTATGCAAAGTGGAAGTATGATGATCTTCCGATTTTGCCGGGACATTGGCAGTATCAGGTGTCCGCCAGCACGAAAAAGCAGTTCGGAATCCTGAAAAAGCTCATGCAGCGGAAAGATGTGGAGAGTCTGATCTGTGCAACCGATGCAGGGCGTGAGGGCGAACTGATTTTCCGACTGGTTTACCATCAGTGCGGCT
>ENA-OZGC01000010-OZGC01000010.1-human-gut-metagenome-genome-assembly--contig:-NODE-10-length-143869-cov-8.938650_pt1 | contig 143869 bp, 128 predicted proteins | sample MGYA00245109_ERZ653643 | MGnify/ENA primary metagenome ERZ653643 (study PRJEB26926, sample SAMN06165107) | human gut metagenome | biome: ENVO:00009003; feature: ENVO:2100002; material: ENVO:00002003... | reverse complement strand
ACAGAATGGCACTCTCATCCCATTTCCCTTTCAGCCGGGCGAAATGGGTGTTGCCTATGCCAAGACCGAGTGCCACAAGCATAGCCCCGGCAAGATAATCTACCGGATAACCATAACAGTCGTTGGCCTCGCGCACAATCCTCTGAATCTTCATCGGCATGGCTCCGAGAGGAAAGTCACCGCCTCGCATACTGACGCTCATATCCACAGCCTTGCCGAGTATGAGCATAGGGTCAACTGAATTTCCCATAGGCTATCGGCGGTTAATAGATTTAGCACGTGTGCCACGGCTAATGTCGGCCTCCATCTCAGAGAAAGACATAACAGAGGATTCACGCTTGTAACCTCTGACATGCTCGACGAGTTCACTCTCAATAAATCGCCACGCCTTTTCGCCCGGTATCTTGTACGCCGGAATTTTTCCGTCACGCGCAAGGTTATACACAGTGGCTCTTGCCTTGCCGAGAATGTTGCAGGCCTCAACCATGCCGATGAATTGTGTTGCCGACTTACGGTTGTTTCTCTCGGAGGTGAGTTGAGCGCGAAGCTCCCTCACCTCATTGGTCAGATCCCTTACGAGATTGACCAGCGATGACACTGCGCCCGGCAGCTCATCGAATGTTAATACTTCTTGTAACATAAAACTGGCGACCCCACTTTTGTATGGAATCGCCAGCAAAGTTCGGAAGTGTTTCAATGGTGGAATCCGTCACCCGATTTTGAGCAAAATCCACCACGTTTCCACCATGATTTCACCACATCGGGTCGCTGTAGTTATCTTCCTCTAAGATATTGTCACCGAGATTATAAGGTTGAATATCCATATCGGCAAAAGCCATTGCCATCGCGGATTTGGAATTATTTTGTCGATTTGTGCGTTTAGTCGGTTTTGACTGCTTTTTCTCGGTGGATTTTGGTGCTTTGGCTTTTTTTGTCACTACTGTTTCTTTTTCCACCGATGAATCCTCATCTTCTGTTGGAATTTCAAAACGGGCAACATTCTCGTTGATTTTAATTGTGCCTTGAGAACCTTGATATTTCAGTTTCCTTTCGATGGTGCAGACTTCGACATCCTTGAATTTTTGAGCGAACACCTGTTTTAGAAAATGAGCTGTGTGAGGATTCGGTTTCTTGAATGGTTTGGCAATGTTCCAACCGAAATGCATCATGTCCATTGTTGTCAGAGTATCGGGCAGCGGAATTGATTCATCATCGTAGAACTCCGGCACACCTTCGCTATGGATATAGGCAGTGACTGCATCAATTATTTTATCCAGCACATTCAATTCAACCAGTGGTGCAAGCGTATAACCTATATATTTGATTACATTTTCTTCCTTCTGATAGGCACGGTCTTCTATTTTCTGTTTTTGTTTAGCCTTTCTTTCATCGTAATCTATGACGATTTTTCTTGGAGTAGGCGTTTCAATTTTCACAATTCCTGATTCGATGGCTTCAGCGGGTGCGGGTTGTTCAATAGACTGAACCAACTGCTGAACAGGCTCTGCTTGTAAGGGCAAAGGCTCAGGTTCTGATATTTCCTGTAAAGGTTGTCCCTCTTTTAGGCCGAGCCAACGAAAGAAGGATTCAAGGCCGGAAACGATAAGTGTGCCAAATTTCTTTGTGAGAAATTCATGCAATGCCAGATACAGCAAGCCAAATAATGCGATGATACCACCGAATACGAGGTTGGCGTTGAATGTACTCATGCCACCTGTGTCGATGGCTGATTGGCGGGCAAGTGCGGCGAGAATTAAGGCAGCTATACCTATCCAAAGCCATAACTGCCAATGGTCGGGGATTTGTCCGTTCTTCATTCTGTAATATTTATATTTCTAAAGATTCCATCAGATTCTATAACACAATGGTTGTGCAAGATGTTCACCGAAAAGAAAATGCCACCCCTCGGTGTGAAGGATGGCATATAATATGGATTTTGTGCAGGCTTATTTCAGAGAAATGACATTTGCAGCTTCACGTTTACGCTCATCAACGACTTTTGCATAAATCTGAGTATTCTTTACACTTCGGTGTGTTAGCATCTTGCTGATGGTCAAGATGTCAACACCATTCGCCGCCAAAAGTGTGGCGAAGCTGTGGCGCATGGAGTGGAACGTAACTCGTCGTGTGATTCCTGCTGATTTGAGCCATTGTTTCAAAGGATGATTGACCATGTGTTTTTTAAGTCCTTTGAATATCAGTCCCTCTGAACGTTCCCCACATAGGGCAAGCGTTTCATCACTTATGGGGAGGTTGGCTTCCTCTTCTGTTTTCTCAGTGCAGATTCGGATCATATATCCGCCGTCCTGTCCGAGTTGAATATGTTCCCATGACAACTGAAGAATATCGCTGATGCGTAGTCCTGTCATGCAACTGAACAGTGTCGCTTGTTTGAGAACCGGGTGTTTGCATGGAGTGGCTACGAGAGTCTTGACTTCGGCGAGAGTGAGAAATTCTTTCTTCACCTCTTTCCATTCGATTTTGTCAAGGAAGTCGTTGACATTCTCCCGGAGATATTTCTCCTGATAAGCCATTTTCAGTAATGCGCGGAATGTTGACCAATATCCGGCTGCTGAGTTATGGGCGATGTTTCTTCCCTTGCCGTTGTTGCGTTGACGTTTGGCGGAAAGGAGATAAGTACGGAAGCCTTTGCAGAAGTCAACGGTAAGGTCGCAGAAACGGCATTTACCCTTGCAGTAGATGTCGAAATGGCGATATACGCAGTCCCATTTCTGATACTTTTCCTTGCATTTGGTCTTGAAGTAAGCAAGGAAGTCCATGCGTTGCTTCTCCTTGTCGAGAAAGTCAAATTTCTCGTTGAGCAGTTGCTCGAAGCGACGGCAACGGATAGCCTCAGCCTTTTCTTCCATAGAGACGTTGAATTGACGCTCTCGCTCATTCTTGGGAGAGGCATAGATGTAGATGCCGAGAGTTTCACGGCGGCTCATACGGTTGGTATGAGGGTTGCGGATTGCGGGATAGAAGTCGAGGTAGAGCGATATGCGTCCACCTGAGATAGCCTTCTTGCGAAGGAAAACTTTAGTGCATGTATTCATACGCAGTTGGGGATTAATTAAAGATTTGAGGGCAAAGGTAGCAGGTGCTTCAACGGTGGAATCCGACACCCGATTTCGGCGCAATTCCACCCGTATGCCACCATTATTCCACCGCTCAAATCACAGGTGGAGCAAACAGATTATCAAGCTCTTGCTTGGATATTTTGATTATTCTTCCGATTTTTACTTTCGTAATGCCGTGGGTCTTGATGTAATGGTAGAGTTGGTCGCGTGTCATGTTGAAATGCTCCATCGCTTCCGCCATTGTGTAGTATTCCGGTTCATCAGGTTCTGCCGTTCCTTTGGCTATGTCGAAATGCTTTTTGGAATATCGGGCCTCGCAACCGATTTTCTTTTTCGGTATGCGCTCTTTGGATACAAGATTGTAGATTGCGGACAGAGTCATTCCATACCGTTCTTGAATCTCGGCGGCAGTGTACCATTCCGATATGTCCTCTTTTGGCTCTTGACTGGCAAAGAAGCGGTCAATGTGTTTCTTGCTCCAAAGGGTTTTGCCGCGTTGCAGTGTCTTCGGAAAGTTATTTTCTTTCGCTGCCTTGAACAGCCATGAATTGCTGATACCGAATTTTTCCAAAACCTCCTTTGTGGTGTAGAACTCGGTGATGGCTTCTTTCTCTTTCGCCGGACGTAGTTCATAGAGATGCGAACCGTCAAACAAAGTATTGAGGCTTTCCCGGCTTATCAGAGTTTTGCCCTTGAACTGGAAACAAGGGATAGAATTAGCCGCGAGATAATTGTATATGGAAGCCCTGCATACTCCGAGCAATCGGGCACATTGTGCCGGAGTGATGAATGGACTTTCATCATTAAGTACTGGGGCATTTGCTTTCTTCTGTTCACGCTCTACATGCTCTTTTCGCTTGGCATCCTTGTAGGCATGTTCGGCACAACGCTTGCAACAATATCGCGTGGTGCATTTGCGGGCGGTGAAAACAGAATGACACCACTCGCAGGTTTTGGTGATTTCAATCGTGCTACTCATTCGATTTACGCTGTTATTTCTGTTAATATTCTGTTAAAAGTGTCTAACCGCGTCTATTGGTGTCTAAGGGTGTCTAAATCCTCTACTACCTCTTTGACTGGTTAGCCTCGGTTGAGTGGTGAGATACAACCGAGATACAAAAATGGGCGTAAAATCGAGCAAAAACGATTAAAATCGAGTATTGCGACAACAAAAATGGCACTCCGTAAAGAGTGCCATACTAATAGATTATGCTAAATTGTGATAGTTGTTGATAACTAAGTCACTTTCCGATGCAGAAGTGGTTAACTCGTTGAATTACAAAAGAGTATGAATTAAAACCGTACAAGGTTCGTACATTTTCTCTTTTTGTAAGTTGTTAACCTACTGCGCTTTAATACATTACAAGCCGCATTTGCCAAACTACAACAGTGACTCAATACAAAGTTAGTGATAATCTCCCGATTATCAAAGCAATATCCAAATTTTAACATTCCCTACCATGCGCTGCGCCGTACAAAACCAATTAAATTGGGTTTTGTCGACTCTGTATTAGTGTAGTCCAATATTGATTATATATTTCATTTATATAGAAGTGCATTATGAACCACCGACCTTCCGGATTACTACTCACAAGGGGAGTTACATTAAATGCATCCTTTTGATAAATCATACGGCACTTAGTCGTAAATGAAATCTTCTCTTTAGACTTGTCGATTATATTTAATGTTGCTTCAATCTCTGATATACAGGGAGCACAATCTTTAATAGAAACAATCGTGTAATCTATCAGAGATAAATCACCTATATAACTTTTAATTTCTTGAATATATTGTCCTTTACTTGCTTTATCGTGATAACGTTCTATAATATCATGTAGCTTTCCATAATTCTTTGTTGAGAGGAAAATCATGAATTCAGAAAATCTTTCTTCTGGGGAATTACTGACACAAGATTCCTTTTTAAGATTAACATTATTGATGTATTCATCTGAAATATGACGTGGCTGCCATTTCTCAATTTCATCTATAAACTTTTCATTTTCGTTATGTTGCTTATGAAAAGCGGCTAATGATTCTTTGAATTCTTTTAACTGCTGAAGAATACTTTTGGGCTTAGGAGGCTCCGGTCGGATGTGTTTCCCACTTTCATATTGTTCAACCCAATCACCTACTGCAAATATTGTGGACAAGCATTTAGTTGCCACTAAAACATTATCGTAGTTGATATCTTTTCCATGCAAAATACCATTGCGATAAGGTAGAGTTATTGGCTCTGTATTAACTTTCTTGCGCGTTTTTGCATAGATTTTGGCGATTTTTGCCAAACCACTTTCATGACCTACAATTGAATTCCAAAGATTAGGATTGAAGTCAGACGCAAAAAATCCTTTATTAGATTTTGTTACTTCGTCAACAACACCATCAATTATCATCAAAAAGACAGGTATACAACTGTGAAATCTTCCACTTTTGTAATCTTCATGCGCTTTTCGCAGCAATTCATACCTCTTTGAAAAGCCTGTGCGGTTCTTTAGTCTTGTAAGTAGATACTTTATTCTATCGTCGTCTGCATAGTGTTCTAATAATAGCAGCTCTCCGTCATCGCGTTTATTGTCCTCGGCTAACTTAATGACTTCTTTCATTAAGTCGGAATTCATACTTTCATATGCAATCCAACCTAAGTCAGAGTAATGTTGATTAAATTTGTCTGGTTCGAATCTTAAAGCATTTATTTGTTGCTCAATCGTTGATATCTTTTTCTTAAGTTCTTCTTTACCGCTCACGGGCAAAAGATTTAATATGGACTTGAGACCATCAATTTGTTTTAGTAAATCTGTATATGAGGGATTTTCTGAAATTGTATTCATTGGTTTGTATATAGGAGTTTAGTCTATGTTGGCATTATGTTTAATAAGTCCTATTAAACTATTAATTATTAGAAATATAAGTTCTTATTGTAATAATTGGTCAATTAAGCCTTTTATTATTTACTTCGATTCTCGGATGAAGCGGGTTATTCGCTCGTTGACGATACGGGTGTAGTTGCGTTTCGCTTTTTCGGGGAGATAGCTTTGGGCTATGAGATTTAATGCCCCCTCTGGCAGCGATATGTACTTGTTGAGAATTTTATCCACACGTCTTTTTACCAAGCCAATCTTGTTGCCGAACCTCTCAAAATCCAGACGGCATGGATGACCGGTTTTATCAAACACATCGCTTTTCTCAATGTCTGGTGATAGTCCTCCGTCAAGACCAAGATCATCTCCGTTGACATGCAGGCTGGTATTCAAAAGATCATAAGCCGGTGCTAAACGATAATCCTGCCCATTCAATATGAGAGAGAAGTTCTTGAGGTGAGCATCCCCGTTGGCGTATATATAGTTAAAGACTACTAGTTCAAAGAAACGTTCCATGTCAACCATCCATGCTGCTACGTTTGCTCTAATCGCTTTTGCAATATCCTCATAGCTGCCGTTATATTTGAAATGGAGTCCTGAGGTTTGTTCATTCTTGCCGATTAGTGAGGCGAAATCTTCCATCGGTAGTTTTGAACCGTCAGGAAGTTGTATGTCAAAACGACGTGTGATGTAAACAGGCTGTCCTTTTGGAGTAAAACACAATCCGTTTGCCGCAGTCTGGATGCCATAGACCTGCGATGCAATTTGCATTGTCAGATGCTCATTGGCAGTAATGAGTTTGCGGTCGTGGAGAGTTTTATCCCAAGGAGCAGGTTTCAGAATATGTGTTGAGCGTTCATTATCTCCGGCAATTCTAATGTCGCCTGATTTGATTGTAGCAGGGAATTTCTCCTGAACTCCAGATACAGATATACGGTGCATTGCATCGGCAATCTCACCGACATTTCTAAACTCATCAATATCAAAATTGAGTATTGGATTTACCCTTGCTCCTCTATAAAGCATTTTTATTGCTTTGGGGCTATATGTGTTAAATCCTTCGACAAGTAGAGAGGGACAGTTTTTTATTTCAATCATTGTTATTCCTCCTGACATTTACTGCTCCTATGAAGTCCTTGTCTGCCATAGCCTCAAGCAATCCGAAAGAATCATTCTCATCAATCCTCAGTGAACGGCATATAACCCGGCGATTGGCACCTTCGGGAAGCATATTAGAGAAAAATGGGAAAAGATATTCAGAATTATAAGCGATGCTTTGCTTAGGCAAAGTCACTGAAATTGGAGGCATCTTTGAATTAAGATAATCTTCCGTGTATTGGAATGTATAGCTTGTTCCGGGATGTTTCTCTGTAAGAATCCCAGCTTCTATATCATTGTAATATACTGACAACTCTCTCATCTTTCAATATGAATTATATAGTCTGTCTTACCCGATAATCAATTTCAATACCCAGCACTTCAAGAATCTTCTTTACTGTAGCAAGTGCAGGATTTCCTTTACCTCGCTCAATATCCTTGATTGTGGCAAGTCCGACCTGCGCCATTTCAGCGAGATCTTGTTGTGTGAGGGAAAGTATTTCCCGACGTTGCTTCATTATATCTTTTAGCTCCATAGTATGACATAATAAACTTTTGTGCAAAGATAACAAGAAAATCCGAGATATTCAAATAAAAGTATGCTTTATCATACTTTTATGATGAAACTAGAAATAAACTGAAAAATTTAGGCACAAAGTATGATATATTATACCATAACGGCGTTTGTGAGAAAAGTTGTGAGAAAAATATTCGAGAAGACATGAATTATTTGGTGGAATTGTGAAAAGTATTAACTTTGCGCCCACTAAAATTCTGAAACAAATGTTTAGACAGCATTATAACATATCAACACTTCCTTGCATTCCGGGCACAAAACGCTCAGAAAGCATGACTTGTGTGCTGTCAAAAATCACAAAATTATTAAGCGGACATTCCCGACTGCGTTGTTTCAGTAGTTTAACGGATATAAGTTAGACGTCAAAACTGACGAACTGAAATATACCGACTGTCGGAAAGTCCTAACCAAACTTCCCGACAGTCGTTTTTTTGTATCCATATTGGTCATTAACCTTCTCCACCACGATTAGCTGCGGATACAAGAATAATACACGTTTCAACAACAAGCACTAAGGTGCATTAACTCAATTAGATTATGAAAATTCAATACGCATCTGATTTACATCTTGAGTTTCATGAAAACAGTAGATGGCTTAAAGATAATCCTTTACTACCGGTTGGCGACATACTCGTGCTTGCCGGCGACATCGGTTATCTCGGAGATGACAACTACTACCGACACCCATTTTGGGATTGGTGTGCCGAGAACTTCCGACAAACCATAGTCGTTCCCGGCAATCACGAACTTTACAAGAGTTTTGACATTAACGACCTTCACGAAGGGTGGCAACTAAACATTCGACCTAATGTCAAGGCGGTCTATAACTCCGTTATTCCCATTTCTCAGGATATTGATCTTATTGCATCAACTCTTTGGGCTAAGATTCCTCCTTACGAAGAATATCAAACGGAACGAGGTGTAACAGATTTCCACAGAATCCGTAACGGACAGTTCAGGCTTTCCGCCCAGCGTTTCAATCAGGAACATGAAACATGTCAGGAATTCATAGAGCGCAGTGTTGCCGCAAGCAAAGCTAAGCATATTATTGTAGCCACCCATCATGTGCCGTCTTATGAGCTTATGGCTGATGAGTTCAAAAGAAGTCCCATCAACGGAGCCTTTACAGTGGAACTTGGCAACTATATAGCAGATAGTCGTATCGACTATTGGATATATGGTCATTCCCACCGAAATATAAACAAAACAATAGGTAACACCCGGTGTATCTGCAATCAGCTCGGCTACACTTTTCATGGTGAGCAACGTAGCTTCCGCCGGGATGCCATAATAGAAATAGAAGACAATGAACTACAAATTTGACGGTGATAAGGTGTTCTTTACATCTGACACCCATTTCAACCATACAAATATCATCCAATTCTGTCAGCGTCCATTCAAGAATGCCGACGAGATGAATGAGGTTATTATCACCAACTGGAATAATGTTGTCGGAAAGGACGATATTATTTTTCATCTCGGAGACTTTTGCCTTGGTGGAGCTGCGGAGTGGAGCAAAATACTAGACCGGCTCAACGGCAAGATTTATCTGATTCTGGGCAATCACGACCTTAAGAACATCAGGCAAGGGTTTATCGAAAGGTTCGAGCATGTTGCCATGTCGATGCGCATAGAGATAGGAAAAAAGAAAATCCACCTCAGCCACTATCCATACCTTTGCTTTGAGGGAGGGTATAAAGATGACGTATGGCAATTGTTCGGACACGTCCACACTCGCCCCTCCAACACCGGAATAGATGCCGGACGTCTCCAATCTCTTTATCCGACCCAGCTTGATGTAGGAGTTGATAACAACAATTTTACCCCGCAGTCATTCGAACAAGTTAGGGCAAAAATCCTTAAGCAAATTGAAACAGCAAAGAAATGAAACTATAAAACGCTCCAGACTACTGTGCTTGGAGCGTTTTAGTTGATGATTGTCTGTGATATATTAGATATTCCAATACTTTATGCGGAAATGTGCTAATGAGTCAAAAATCGCATGCAGATCCATATCCATATATGGTGAACCCGGTTGTTCCGGTCCCTCAAATACTTTTCTACCTGCATACTCTCCATTTGATTCCACATAGCGATTCTGTATGTCTATCACCTCTATTACCTTACCCTTGTAGCAGCCGAGTATATGCGTGGCGACTTCAAACTTCTCATCTTTGATAGGCCAATACATTCTTGTGCAATCATAGAGACTGCTGCGGTATAAAGGATTAGTGTGGTCGTCATTATTCATTGCCTCATAAGAGTTCTTTATGTTGACAAAAATAAGTCTGTCAGCCGAGTTCTCAGACAAAAGTTCCTTTCGTTTCATCTCCTTATCAAGCTGAGCATAAAGTTCCGGGCGGTGCTTTCGATTGTATTCTTCATTCTCTTTTATCCTCGGAGAATCAGGAGGTATGATTTCATAATCTCCATCCAACCCATGACTGCGCTTTCTCTCGGTCTTAGGCATATTGGCGTAATGGGATTCTAACAACTGACTAACTTCGTCACGTGTTATTTCTCCCTTTACGTTTCTGATAGCCAAATCAAGCAGAAACGACGAAACTTTCAGTTCAGCTGCTCCTTGCAGCCCAATACTGATAAGCCACGCATCAGCCATCTCTTTTATTTCTGGGTTATCACTATGTGATAACTCCACAAGCTCCTTATATTTTTCTTCGTATGTCATATTCTCATGTTTGATGCCAGCTACCGAGGATTCCTCGGTTGTTAAAGTATCCGATTGATTCAGCTATTTCCAAAATGGAAATAGCTCACACTATCCTCCTTTCCATCAATTTGAAAGATCAGGGACTCTGCCGTGCTATTCCGTATCTCAAACTTCTTTGTCATAGTTAATCAGTCAAATAAGTTTAATTGTTGAGGATATGGCATTATAATATCTGATAATTGTATAAAAGATGTATTTTCTAATGAAAGCTGTTTGATGATTTCTTCTTTATGCTTTTTATCATCCTCGCTATACCAGCTGAATTCCCATTTAGTAGTTGGCTTTACAATATTCTTGATATGGACTAAATATGGAATATCAACATTTGTTAATGAAAGTCCCCAAATATGAATAATATTAACTTCGGACAGCTTTCCCCATATATCATGACTTTTTTGTATTATAGAATCTACATCTTTATAGAGAGTATTCATATCAGATAAAGCCTCTTCTAATAGTTCCTTTTCAGCATCATCCATTGAATCAAAGTCCCATTTGTTTTTAATCGCCTCGGGCGTTTGGTTATGGCCAAAAATGAGATTTTGGTTTAAGTTAGCACATCCATGAATGTAATAGATATCTCTTGGTGGAATGTTATAAACGGTCTCTAAAGTCAGAGTATAATTAAAATTGATGAAGTATGAGTTATCCTTATTTAACTGGACTCTTTGATTGCGATCGGGGCTTTCAAGTTGTAATATCCATTCGGAAAAATACTGTTGCAAATAAAAATACAATCTGTGCAGAGTTAATCCTATTTCAGATATAGGGCCGTCTGAAAAATCATCCAGATTGAAAAAACCTTTACTGCCACATATTCTTTCAAAAAATATCATGAAGGGAGAGTATACATAGTTATCTAGAATGGCCTCTATGGGAATAGATCCCAAATTTTCTTCTAAAGAACCCCATAGTTCCCCTCCATCCAATTCATATACTTGAAATAGTCGATTATAAATAATAGGATCACGATTTTCCAGCCAATTTCGAAATTGGCCGTAACTGGAATTGATATGGTGATGCATATCAAAACCGTTACCTATGAGATATAAGTCATTTATTTTTTCATCCATGATTTTACTGCGATTTATTGCGTAATGCTAATATCGCTTTGTCGAAGTATATATGGTTTCTGGGTTCGCCATGCATTACCGGGAAGTGCCGTGAGATTAAAATCGGATAGAGGAATTCTTACGACATCTTTTAAATCGTAAGCAAGATATGGTTCAACTTCATTCTCTTTTTTTATAACAAAGCCTTTTTTATCTTGAAGGAATTTGCCATTCACGATACGAGGACCTGACCCATCAACTTCATAGACATATATATCTTCATCACGATTTAATGGGATCAGTATGATTTTTCGTATTGCGGCAACATCGGGACTATACGGGAACGCGCCATCTTTATCTCCAGTACGAATGTAATATATAAGCGACTTGCGAACATTATCAAGTCGAGCTTTTGCTGTATAGCAGACCAAACATGATTCATCTTTTCCGAAGATGTTTTCATCTCCGATGAATTTTAGACCTTTCTGAGGAATGATATTGCTCTGAGAGAGAATTGAAGAGGCTGGGGCAGAAAGTAGACGACTTATAAAGTCATCAAGTAGTCGGCGGTTTTCATTGTCCTTGGGTCTCAGTGGGAAAGCTCCGATATTTACATCATCAATTGACTTGTAAAACAGAGCCACTTGGGTTTGAGCAGGTTCTCCAGTCCCCGGAAACAAGATATAACCTCCGATGATTTCCTTTTTCAGATCAGTTCCGTTATTCTCACTATAGTATATTGCATCGCGGTAGCGGTGCATTTGGTTGATAGCATCCTCCGGTGGAGTGTCTACCCCGTTGCTATCCTTCCCATCAATACGATATTTTGCATCAAAAAGATACGTCAGTTTAATTCCATGCTCTTGCTCATTCTTGGTCAAGCGTAAAACAATATCCGGCTTCTGAGGTACAGTCTTTGTAACTAAATGGTCAATGTTGATGTCTCGTCGGTCAGATTCTCCATGAACGGGATTGTAAATAAGTTCTGCGAGCTCTACTTCATTTTTTTTGAAGATGATACGTGATTTATCGCCTTTTCCTAATTCAAAGCGGAAAGCACCATTCAACTCAATTCTGCTTGAGTTATCTATTTCAATTCCTTCTCCCAATTGTTTCTTCACAATTTCTTTCATTTGGATATAACACCATATTTCGTAAAGTGTGGCAATATCCTTGGTCTACAGATTGTGTAGTCCTTCATTAAGTGAATAGGATTGAGTTAAAATAAGCCAAGTGCGATAGACGCTGGAGTAATGGGTATCGTGCTGAAGAATCATGGATTCTTGTGAAACTCCTTTAAAGGAACCGACTGTTCTAAAGAAAGGGTGGTAATTTAGTGAGTCCAGCTCTTCAATTGCATCATGTATTTCTTTTGCTCTTGTATTTGGAATATCGGTATTTGAAAGAATCATCGCCCCAAGTGTTGTATGTTTTTCAGAAATCGTCTTTAGGGCAAATTTAAGAAAGCGATTCTCATAAGTATCATTACTTGTTTCCGCCTCTTCCGTTCGGTAAAGGTGACCCGCATCATTCTTAAATCGGGCATATTCATTTTCAAGTAGAGGAGAAAAACGTTTAATTCTATCGGCCCGTTGATATATTTCACGGTTACGTAACCTATGTCTTGGACGATCAAGAATGCGCTTGCAAGATTCCACAAATTCATCTCTCAATGGCTTGAATATCTGCCACCAAATCAAGTCATGGGTGGGCTCATCTTTACTTGAAGTATCAAAACTATGGAATGTCTTCTTTAGAAAGTCTATCGACAGCATCCGGTATTCTTGTTCAATGCCAAGAATAATCTCACGCCAATGCTCATGGTAGTTGAGCTTGGTTGAGAGTACATCATATTTGAAAACAAATCGTTTTCGCTCTCCGGAGTCAAGAATATAATTGATTATAATATCGCTTCTGCCAATTTCGTTTCCATAGTTTATATAGCCTGAAAGTATTTGCCGTTTCTCATGAAACTTAAAACTATCGGCAACCTTACGAATCGGAGAATTGAAAGAAGCATCCTTCACTGGGTTCTTAAACTCAACCCATATAGGATAGTCTGCATTGTCGAAAAACACAGCATCTCCTCGTTTGCCGTTACTAAGTTCAATACCGTTGCGACATACCCCCTCAACCCCTTCGCTCCATTCGTAAGTGGAGTAAAGATTTTCTCTATGCACATTGCACACCGCCTTATCCCAGATTGTCTGGAATTTATCGCAGTCAATTTGCATTGTGAAATCTTGATGTTCAATGCAGAGAAGATCCATTATCTTAATCCCAAAATGAAGTGTATCCCGATTTCAGACGTTCCCCCATAATCGTAAGTTTGGCTAATGATATGGATCTTTCTTCCGAACGGTTATCTCCATCTATTCCATCAAGCTTTGATTTTATCGTATTTTTCAAATCATCAAGGAAGAATACTTTTCTCTTGTCTCCCTCAATACGGCTTAGAATCTTCATAGAAGTAACCTCATCAAGAGCTCCCGCAATTATTATATTTCTTTTCTCATCGGTATCAGAGTTCTCTTTGGAAGTCAATCTCAGGGCATTTACTACATATATAATAAACTCATTACGTGTGCGGTATGCGATTTTAAAAGGAGTCTTGTCCAGTTTTTCGTTTACTGCGTTAAGATAGTCTATTACGGTATTACATACATCCTCGTAAAGCTCATATACATCATATCCTTCAACTGCATCTGCGATAAAATGATCAGACGGGATATAAGGCATAACATTATCCAACTTATGTAGGCCTCCTTTTAAATCAACATCATTCATCTCAATAGTCATAGCTCTGTCAAGCACCTTACGACTGAATGAGTAAGTTGTCTCATCCATATTGACTGTACCTACAACGATTAAATTCTGTGGTATCCTGATGCCGTGTGTAAGGAAATCCTCTTTTATTTGTGGATCAAGATCATTTGACGTAATAGAATTTACCAGGTGCAGATACCACTCCTCATCTACCTTTTTTAGAATTGGATCAGTCTTAATTGTGATTCCGTCTTCCTGCAATTTTCGAGATTCAAGAACACTTAGATATTCAGCGAAATATTGCTCAACCGGTGCAAGATTCATCTCATCAAGACAAAGGAAATATGGTACGTTCGGATTCTCCCATGCCTTAGCAATGAATTTAAGGAAATCTCCTGCTATAAACTGAGGTTTATCTCCAATACGACTTACATATCCAATCAGCTCTGAACTGTCATGCCAGTTAGGCTTGACTTGAATCATTTCGAAATTTGATGGCTTCTGGGCTGTATGTTCAGCGGAATTCAATGGCCAAACTGATTTTGCCAACTGACGTACAATGCGGCTCTTGCCTGTACCCGAAATGCCCGCCAACAACAAAAAAGGTTTAGTGCGTATAGCTCTGAGGTACTGGCTAAGGTCTTTCAAATTATCACTGTCATTGGGCGTAGCTTCCGACAGATTAAATTTAAAATCTTCATAAAAGCACACTCCATATTTATGCTCTTTGATAGCTGAATATAGGTTACGCATTTTATTTAGTTCCACTTTATAGCTTTCGGGAATATCAGCTAATAGGCAGAGCTCTTTTAAATTTGTATCTGATAGAAACTTCCCATATTTTAATCCAAATAGATGCATTCCCGAAGGGCCCATGGACTGGTACATCTTTTTCAGCTCATTTGCTAGGCCATCAATGGTCATTGGTCCTTTGAGAGGATTAATAATGGCCATTGAAACATTAACTATGTCAGAGTTATTTTGTGACGGCACATCAAATTGTTCGGTTTTCTCCAATTCAAGGCTGCCATTGAGGAGGAGGGCACCATTATAGATTTGTAGAGTGTCAGGAGAAAGAAATGTCAGAGAGTACGAATTATCCTCTTTTTTCTCCAAGCAAACAATATCGCCTTCTTTTACGTTAAACGACTTGAACAGCTGGCCCAGTCCTGGGATACGTTTTTCCTTGTTTGAATTGGCAAAATAAACGAATCTCAAGTCATAGGATTGAGGTGCGATATTGTCGATTATTCTAGTCGACACTACTGCATTGAAGCTTACCTCCACGACACTTCCATTTTCGACATGGGAGTTGTTGAAGAAACGCTCGAAGTCAAAGTCATTGGGGATACGAATATAGACTTCATGGGTTTTAGTGTTACCAACCTCGGCAGCGGTAAGTTTTTTAAGGAATTTGGAATTGATCATTAGAGATATTTCTTTATTACGTTAGCAATTTGTTTAGCCATAAGAGGCGGAACTGCATTTCCAACCTGCATATATGTTTTCAAATATGCACCTAGAAACAAATAATCATCAGGGAATGATTGAATACGAGCTGCTTCTCTTGGCGTAATTGTTCTTGTTTGGAATGGATGGATATGTGATAGGCAGTCCATGCGAAGATGTGCTGTTATAGTACGACAAGGTTTGTCAGCGATAAGTTTGTAATATTTATCCTTAAAGCAATGATTCCTATGTGAATAAGGCATAATATCTTTAATCTTCTCATCAGTGGCATCATCACCTTGGTCTAAGCGTTCGAATATTTTATAATTGATGTCGGAGGCGTAACGCGCTTTATGGTTAAAGACGAAAGGAATGGTACGACCGCAATTAATATCTGTGAGATATTCCGAATCGGTACCTGTATACTCGTTTATATCAATCTTCTTGCCTGAAAGCTCGTCATCAGTATTCGTCAGACCTTTTACTCTTGGAGAATCTAAGGGTTTGATAAAATCTAACGCTTCTTTTAATATACGAGTTGGCATAGCATGGGTGGTTTGCTCTATTTCAGCATAGATGTCAGCAGGAGTAATGCTAAATTTATCCGCAATATCGCTGCGAATAGCTATGTAGATAAGCCTTTCCCTACTCTGGGCAACCCCAAAGTTTTGAGAATTGAATAATTTATAGTCAGCAATATACTTCTCTTCGTTTCCATTGACTGAAACCTTAATGTCCCCGTAGTCTGCAATAACTTGGTCTGCGACTTTAAGCATTCCTCTAACGTTCTCCATAACTACAAACTTAGGAGCAAATTTAGTAACAGCCTCAATAAAATACTTATAAAGAAGATTGCGAGGATCGTCAATAACCTTATGATGTTTATTAGCAGAACTAAAGCCTTGACAAGGTGGACCACCTACAACTAAATCAACAGACTCACTTATGGAAAAATCATCAAGGACTTGGCGAATATCCCCGAGGACGACTCTTTCAGAACACAACTCCGGATGATTATATTTATAGGTCTCGCAACAAACATCTTGGATGTCATTTGCTAAAACAACTCTAAAACCTGCTTCAATAAAACCGAGACTTAATCCTCCTGCACCACAAAATAAATCTACGATAGTAGGTTTGTCAGATTGTTGCTCTTGCAGTTTTCGACGTTCTGTATTATTGATATTGATAAGCAGTGGCTTAATGTCATTATGGGTAGCAACAATTTGTGTTGCTATGACAAGTTTATCATATTCCGCAGAGCCGATAACTTGTTTAAGCAATGACAATTCACTATCATCTGAAATAATACCAAATTCTTTAAGAATATCTATAGTGGATATGTCAGCTAAAGATTTAGTGAATGGTAGGTTATTCTTTTGAGCATAACATTCCGTGAGACGGACAAAGATATTGCATTTTTCTGCAAAGAAATCCTTGTCAGTCTTGGTTTTTAATGATGTAATAGGTTGGAATATCATACTTTGGATAGTTGTTTCTTTAACGATTTTGCTATATGGTATGCAAAAAGAGGAGGAACGGCATTCCCAATTTGCTTGAATTGTTGGGTCATCGCACCAAAGAACCGAAAATCATCTGGGAATGATTGTAGACGGGCCGCTTCTCTCACTGATATAGATCGTCCTTGTTCATAATCAGGATGAATGAACTGGTTCCCATCTTTGCACAGATGTGCTATGATTGTTCGTGCAGGATTATCCCATGATTGAACAACGTAGCTATTACCAAATACCCTTTGTTTTTTGTGTTGTAAATCGGGGCGATTCAATAGCAATTCTTCAAAAGTCCAATGATTACGAGCCATCTCCTGATAACGCTCAGTGTCAGTAGCATTTTGTGTTCTGCAAACATGATCGTATAGCTTGTTGCAGTCACTTTTTACCCAGGAGATGAAATCGTTTTCAACGGAATAAGAGAAAGGCATCGTCTTTTGCTTATTCCCTTGAGGTATTGCTGGCAAATCACCTATTGCGTCTCGCACTGACACAAACTTCTTTAATTTGGAGCTTTTTGGGTGCTGTTCGGGGAGGTAATGGGTTTTCTTTATGCTATCATACAATTCTTTAGGTGTTATGGGCAAATCCTTCCGAATTCCCATAATGATAATCCTGCGACGTGTTTGAGGAACACCATACTCAGCTGTATTAAATTCCAATTGAGAAGGATCTGCCAACTTATAATTTTTACCAAGCTCGGCAAATACTTTATTAATGATAAGTTCATTGTTAACATTAGCGGTTAATATGCCGGTAACGTTTTCAAAAACAAAGAACTTGGGAAGAAATTCATTTAGAATCTTCACATAATGTTCAAACAAGAAATTTCGTGGATCTTTTTTCATACCGTTAAAATCTCTTGCTCGTCCAGCAGAGGAGTATGCTTGGCAAGGAGGTCCGCCAATTATTAAGTCCACTGAATTGTCTCCAACTGCATTATGAAGTCGGCTTATCACGTCATCATCTGTGATGTCTTTATGAATAACGGATTTCTCGACCTCTTCGATCGAGTAGCCGTAATATCTCATCCTATCGCGTAGGGTTTCGCAACAATACTTATCAATCTCAACATGGGCAAGAGCCTTGTATCCGAGTTTGTAAAAACCCTCGGACAATCCACCGCAACCTGCAAAAAGGTCAATGAATGTATATGGTTTCTTAGCCATATTGAATAAACAAGGAACTTCCGTGTAGGCAGACAGGCGACCAAGCCTTTATTTCGCGACTACAAGGAAGTTCCTTAAATATGTTGAATATAAGTTTTTTACTTACATTGGGTGGTCTATTCGTCTGCACAAGCGCGTTTTAGAATGCAAAGTTACGAAAATTTTTCGAGATTTCCTAATCATGGAACACAGTTAACATACCGGTTAACACTCTGACCGTCTGAGCCTCACAAATTACGCAGACAACTACATCTGTGACCTTTCTATAGAGGAGAATCATTTAGCACCATATGGCATGTTTGGTTCTGCTGCTATTGATCTATTGTCAATTTCATTGGATTGATAATGTCCAATATTGAATGACTGGGTTATGCTGGCATAAAGCCGTTGGAGAGTTTCCTCGCGTCTGGCTTTTGTCCTTATTTCGCATTCCCATATTCGTATCACTCTCCATCCTGCAAGTTTGAGGTCAATATTGTTGGCGTAGTCTCGTGCAATGTTCATCGCGATCTTATGCCTCCAGAAGTCAATGTTTGATTTTGGCAATCGAAAGTATTTGCAGTTTTCATGACCATGCCAGAAGCATCCGTCAATGAATACGACAGTCTTATATTTCTTCAGAACAATATCGGGCGATCCCGGCAGCTTCCGGTTGTTGACACGATAACGCAGCCCACGAGAGAAAAGATACTTCCGCACAATCATCTCTGGCTTCGTATCTTTCCCCTTTATCGCCGCCATATTTCGGCTCCGTTGTTCAGGAGTCATCACGTCTGCCATCTCATTTTTTTCGAAATGATGTAATACCTATTCGTGATAAATGAGAGGAATATTCGAGCCCAAGCATATCCATGGTTTCTTTACTTAGTATAAAAAGAGGTCCAGATAAAACATTGGGTTGTTTAGGCAGATTGAATGTATAATTTAGATTTAGAGCTAATGTATAATTCTGGTTTTCATAATGAAAATCAAATGGCATTAAGAATATTTGGTCTTTAAGGCGTGTATTACGTAGTTTTTTACCATGTATTGAAGATATCAGAACCCCCAGAATGTATTTATTAGTTCTGTCCTTGTTTTGACTGAAATCGCACGCTGCGCTAAATTCTACTGCTACCAGTTCAATTTCTGCTGAGTTTACAGTGGACAATTTATGGAAAGATTCATTCAGCCACAATTGATATTCAGTGTGAAATAGATCGTTAAATACTACACTTTTGTCTTGTTGGGAAAATTTACATACAGCTCCTCTATCTTTTATGCTTTTCTGCTCGATTCTTGAGGTATCTATATGGTAAATAGAATTCAACTTTTCAAGTGAGAATGCATCTGGGAAAGAGATGTCATTCGATTTCTCCGCAGTCTGTAAGGGAGTTAGATATTCTCTCCAATAGTCATCTTGATTTTGACATAGTACATGTTTGAATATGGAGGCTAAACTTTCTTTTAGGGCTAAATCCGGATTTAATTTAGCTTGAGTAAGACCAGAAGTGCTTTCGGCAATTTTGGAAAAAACCAATCTACAAGCGTTGTCAAATTCTGCTTGCTCTCCCCATTTATCAGATACATTTATTGTGGAAAGTATGGCATTTAATGTTTTAGTTGCGGCATTAAGTGCCGATTCATCAAACTGGATTATGCATTTTACAAAGTCATCCGATAAAATTGTATTAATCTTATCGGTTAAATGGTCTTCAGAATCAATAAACTCATTCTTGTCTATATGAGTGATGTGGAGAGGTTTAAGTTTTAACTTGACATCATCGTCATCTCGATTGATAAAATTAATAAAATCATCAATCTCCTCCACTCGATTTGTCCAAAATATTAGGATGTATGGTCCGTTCTCAACACTTATAAAATGCTTAATAGCATCCTTTAACGAGGATTTGATATCACCACCTCCTGCTGGATTTAGATTCATGTCAATAAACACAAAGCGTATTCCAGTCAGAGGTTCATTGGGTAAAGAGAAGGGGTCATACTCAAATCCTCTGCAACCTATACCATTTTTATGGAAAATGTTGCATATAGCATTTAGGTCATCACGATTGTCGTCGATAACAATAATTCGATTGCTTACAAGCATGATTTATGTTGTGAAGTGATTTAAATTAAATTTATCGTATCTTTAGGAAAAACCAAAGCAACAATAGCTCCAGTGTAGGAAGGAGGAACGATGCAATCCTCATTGGATGGGAATATTATTTTGCCACCTATGCTTTCCATGACTAGACTTGCAAAATATAATCCTAATCCCATACCCATTCCAGTCGGCTTAAGGGTACGATAGGGCATAATTAGTTCACTCGGGTCCATTTTAAAACCGGCTCCGGTGTCTGCAATAATGATAGCAGGTCCATCAAATGCCTCCAAATCGGAACCAACATATATAGCCTTGGGAACATCGTTTGGATACTTTTCTTCGTGATTAACTACAACCCAATATATAGCATTGTCTAATAGATTTGAAATGGTACTGAGAAACAAGTTCATCGGGCCCTTTATTTCAAAATCTGAGGTTTCGCCAGTTAATAATGGTGAAGATTTTATTATTCCATGATGCATGAAACGGGATTCGTGGATTTCAAGAGCCTTAGCTGCTAGTCTTGAAGCCAATATCTTTCCTTTTCTATTTTGTTTAACTATTGGCGCAAAGTTTTCAATCAATTGAATTAAAGCCTTTACTCTCGCTTTAATTAATCCATTATCATAATTTGATTCATTAAGAGCAAGGTTTATATGCCTAACTTCTCTTTCGACTTCATGGAACACCAGACTCAAGTTCAGTCCGTTCATGCCAGAATTGAGCATCAAATCTCTCATCTCGTTGTAGTCCTTCTCAACTTTCTTTAACAGAGGTCTAAACTCATTATTGAGTCCTTTAGTTGTTAATCGAGCTTCGATCTCCTTTATAGACTCAGCGAGACCAACCTTTCTTACTATTGGAGTGTCACTTGTATAAGATTCGATTAAATCTCTATCATTCATCGCCTTGCGTTCAAAGAATGTAAAAGCTTCCTGAACAATAGCAACTAGCAACCGGAAGGTATCGTTATCTGCAAAACCTTCGCGATTAGTTTTTTCAATAAGACCCTCCGAACTCTGTTTCAAATCAAGGAAAACGGCTCCTATAGTTACTTTTTTACTAAAATGATCTCCAGCTCTTTGAACTTTTGCAAGTTCTAATCCAAGCCAATCATCCGACGGCTCTCCATAGTTGTACACACGAATATTATCTCGGTATACTTTTATTCCACAATTGTCTTTAATATATGTTTTTATAGCTGTTCGTTGGCCCGCACCGAAAGCATGATCTAATATTTTGCCATTCTGATTAAACACATGGAACACCCCCGAAATACTTCCAATCTTTGATAGGTCATCATTTCTAAGGACATGACGTGTTCCGCTATCCGAACTGATAGATTTTAATAAGAATGACTCTTCTATATTGCTTGATTCATCACTCCTGATACCTTCTTTTGATGCTATATTAACTGGATTGAACTTATATGACCATTTGAATATTGCGTTCTCATTGTTGGGGGAAGGGGATACCGTAAAATGAAAGGTATAAAGACTTTTATCCAAAATCCCTTGGGGGCTCTTGGCTTCATTAATCCATTTTTGTTTTTCTTCGTCGTCGCAGACAATTTCTAGTTCGAATGATTCTATATCCTTAAAAGGATTCTTTATATTTTCAATCTTTTGGGCTAAATCCTTCAAGATTACTTTGGTCCATTTTTTTGTTTTTAGCCCTGTTAGAATGATGCGTGTTCCATGACCAGTTTCAAACAAGTCCGTAACACCATCTTCGACGACAACGGACAAATCTTCTATATACTCTTCGGATTTAATCAGTTCCGACCAATTTATATGGAGTCTTGACCCAAAAATTTCTCCTCGCGCTTGTGATTCAAGTGTGATTTCATCAGCAAGACGGTGAACAGCTAGTCGCCCTACGCCTTTGTTGCCAAGCGATGAACGATGAAAAATGGGACTAATTTTAGCCTTTTTCTTTTTATAATCAGTACCAATAGTCAACCAGACATTTTGGATAATTTGGGGAGTCATTCCACTTCCGTTATCTTCAATAACGATATTGCGGTTAGAATTATCCAAATCATTGAAATATATAGTTACTTTTGTCGCGTCTGCATCGTAGGAGTTTTTAACAAGTTCAAATATAGCCAAACTGTCACTGCCTATTAGCTCATCTCCTAATAGGTTAATTATATGGCTGGTAGCCCTTATTGGGAATCTCTCGGAAATCATAGCAGGTTTGAAATGGCTCGGGCAATAGCATACGCCATTAGAGGCGGGACAGCATTGCCAATTTGTTTAAACATTGCAGATCTAGATCCTTCAAAGAAAAAGTTATCAGGGAAAGACTGTATTCTGGCTGCTTCGCGGACGGAAATAGATCGAACAGTTTCGGTGGATGGGTAGATATAATAGTGGCCATCCTTGGCTATATGCGCAACGACAGTGTGGCATTTGCCATTGAGATCTACTACTTTAAATCTGTCAAGGAACGAAGTAGTGTTATTTATTGTTCTGATTTCATCAGGAAAATCGGAATTTTTTATTCGTATCCCATTTTCTAACCACATCTGTACTGCCATTCTGTATTTTTCAGCATCAACATTGTTGAGTGGACGTGCCATATGCAAAGTCAGCACATCATCATCGGATCTTAGGCCGAATTCTCTTAGATAAGCTGTCGGTTCAGCATTATACGCTGAGTTCATTTCTCCTGCATTGATTTGCGGGAGATCAAAGAATAAATCAGCACATGTCCAAGGATTTTCTACTTTAGTAATCTCCGGACAACCTCTATCTCTGGTTTTACGCCAACCGAATATTATTACTCTTTGGCGATTTTGCATAGCTCCATAATCAGCAGCATTAAGAATGACATAATGCACCTTATAACCTAAATCCTTAAAATGTGCTTTAATATTTTCAAAATGATTCTTCTTAGAGCTTAATAACCCTAATACATTCTCAAACACAAATCCCATTGGTTTGTATTTCTTTAGGAACTTTCCGTATTGAAGATATAAAAGACATCGTTTGTCATCAGCAATGTTTGCATTATGACGGTTCAACATAGAGAATGCTTGACATGGAGGACCACCAACAATAAAGTCAACACGTTTTCTGCGTTGTTTTTTTAAGATATTGTCAATCTTATCAAAGATAGTTGTGATGGATTCATCCGAAATCTCTGTATTGATTACTGATGAAATCAATGCTTCGGGAATACGTGAGTATAAATCCGCCCTGCTAATTTCTCCTCTTAAATATTCGCGATATTCTTCATATCGGTTGTTCTCTTTAAGGAAGTGAAATGCTTGTCTGGTTTTTATTGTCAGACAGGCTTCCGGATTCATTTCAACATGAGCAACAGGCACGAATCCACATCGCAGAAAACCTTCTGACAAAGCAGAAGTTCCGGCGAATAGGTCTATATATGTATATTTTCGTTTTCCGGGCATAATTGCTCAAGGTAAAAATTAACTGCAAAATTAGCAAATTTTTCAGATATACGCAATAGGTTTGTCACATCTCTCGATGGGATGTTATATATTATATTGATTGATATTCAGTTGCTTGAATATTAAAAGCCCCGGCAAGAGGGAGTTTTCTTGTCGGGGCGACGGGTTGAGTGGGGATTAGTAGAGGCGGATGCAGGTTACGTCGGCGGTTTGGACGGCGTTGGGAAGGTCGTCGGAGTCCTTTGAGAAGGCGATGGCGAGGTGTTGGATTCGGTGCGTTCTGCCGAGTTTCATCAGGAATCTGATGAAGTGGCTGAGGTGTTCGATGAGGAAGTCATTGCCTTTGTCGGTGGTGACGTAGCACAGGAGTAGAACATTATCTGGGAGGTTTAGCATTCCTCTTGTGCTTGTCAGTGCAGCGACTGCGGTTGAGAATGTCGAGTCTTTGGATTCGAGGCTGGCACCATTGGTGTACTCTTTGTAGGTGAAGGCGGATGATGCTGTACCGTAGTTATCGGCTAGGTACTTCTCTACTTCTGAGAGTGCGTTTTTCAGACGTTGGTCTGAATCAAGAGGTTTTTGAGTTGCGGGTTCTTTCGGTTTTTCTTCGTGGTGGGTCTTGCCTCCGAAAATGGTTTTTGCACGGGAGAGGAGTTGGTTGAGATTCATAGATACGTTCATTTCTTTGAGTTTTGGTTTTGTGAATTGAGTTCGTTGATTTTTTGTTCAAGGCGGTGCTTTTGGTCAAGAGCTCGGGTGGTTTCTTGTACACGTTCCTCGTAGGCGCTTACTTCGGATTCGATGAATTTTACTTTATCAGGGTTACGGAACCAGCTTTCTATGCTGTCAAGACCGACCGATGTGACGCCTCCGTTCATCAAAATAAAGTGATACTTTATGTCAGAAACTCGGCATTGCTCGATGCGTCCTTCCTGCCAAAAGGTCATTGCGGAAAACAGTAGGGTGGTGAATACTGTGAATCCCAGAGTGAGGTACCACTGCCATGATTCGCGAGCGATGCGGATAGTCTTTTCGACTTTTTGCACCGGCGGATTAGCCGTGAAATTGTCGATTTTTTCAGTGACAGTATCGGTCATTGACTTGACTGAATCGGTTAAATTATCACCTATTTTGCTGAGGGTCTTATTCTGTGAATCAATGGATGATATCAGGGAACTTACCTTTTCAACGACCGCCGACGCTATTGATGTGCCCATGTTGTTAAGATCATCAGTCGTTGCTGCGGTGAGCTGTGCTTGTTTGATTTCGGTGCATTCGCCGGAGATGGTTGTGAGTTCGTCGGCGATATTTTTGAGGAAATCCTCAGGAGAGATGTCTGATTCTTGTGACATAATCAAAGGGATTAATGGTTATAAACTTCTGCCTTTTTTCTTCTTTCGGCGTTTCATTTGGCGGATGAAAGCCTCTTCTTCGGGGTCGTAGCTGGGCCCAACCTGGAATAGACCTCCGAGTGCATTGCCAATGTTTTCGGCAACTTCGGTACCTGTCTGAACAGCTTTTTCGATGGGCGTTGGCGTGGGTGTAGGAGTTGGAGATTGAGGTTTCGCTTGTCGGTTCTTGTTTCGGTCAAGAGCCTTACAGATGGTTGCATAGGAACATCGTCCGTCCCGGTCAACTTGCGATGCCTTGAATTTCTGCCCATCTTTAATGTACGACAGACCTTCAACATCTGTAGTGCCACGTCGGAATTTCTTTCTGACAGTGATACCTTTCTGAGCGAGTTCGCGTTGAAAAGAAATCCAGTCTTTGGCGGTTCGTTTTGCGGCTTGCACGGCAAGATAAATCTCCTGTCTGGTCTTCGATCGACCCTTCAGACGATGTGTTTTCACATTGTCTTTGTTCTCGCCGAATGTTAGACCATACTTCTTTTTCATCTCTTCGCAGATCGTATTGTTGCGGAAATACTCGAAACTATCGCTCACGCATTTGCCGTCGTTATCAATCCGATTATAGACGATATGGCAATGCGGATGCTCTTTATCCAGATGTCGGGCAATGATAAATTGGGTATTCTTGATTCCCATTTTATCCATATACTCCAGCGCGAGTTTCACCATAAATTCATCAGTCATACGGTCTGCGTCTTTCGGAGAATATGATAATGAGATGTGTCCACACCAATGTCTGACGCGACTGTTAAGATGTCTCTGACACTCAAAACCGTCAATAATATCCTGCGGAGTATCGGTCAAAACGCCTTCTGAATACAGAAGTCGCGCCTCCTTTCCGGGTTCATCCAGTGCGAGAGCATACCTTACGCATCCGGCAAAATCGCTACCTTTAGTGATGCCTCCAATCATGAGACAGTTGCTGATAAAGAGATTTCATATCCTTGCCCAGCGAATCAAGTGCCCATTTTACGAGCTTGAATCCTGCCTCATTCGCTTTTTTTGCAAGTTGGTTCAGGTTGTTAGACATGCTTCCGAGTTGACGAAGAATCGCCATATCCTCAGGCGTGGCTAAAGCTGTAACTTTGGCATTGAGCAATGCCCTTCGCCAGTAGTCTGACAACTTTCTGCCGGATAGCCGACAGTTTTCAATTACGGTCTGATACTGTTCATCGGTAAGCCTTACGCTGACGACGTGCATCTTGACCGCCGGTTTTGCTGCCCCTTCAGGAGCCTTCTTTCTGCGGGTAAAAGTCATTGTTTCGTGAGTTTGAAGTTTGACATTGTGACCATCGGGAACGGACTCCAACCCTCCGGTTTCGGAGGATGCAAGGTAGGGAATGTTTACATTGCCACTACCTTGCTATCCTCCAAACCTTATCAGGTTCTACGGATACCGGCGTTGCCGATGGCTTCGCCATTCCACACTGCACAGAGGGCAGTGTTCAGAATGACTTGCTGATTACGGTAAACCAGTTGCTGTAGTTATCGGCGTTAGCGTCAAGATGCTCATTGATGATGTGCTCAACAAAGCTGCTGACGCTGTAGTCGGCACTTCCGAAGTATCGGGCGATGCGCTCAACGCGCTCAAACGTCTCATTGCTGATGGCTACCTGATGCTTGTTGTCTTTGCCGAGTTTAATCGGCGAAAAGAAAGCCTTACGGTAATCGTCGAGGTCGCTCTTGCGCTGCTTGGCAGTGGGACGAGCCGATTTAGATTGGGCGGGTTCGCTCTGTTCAGCCATAGGCTGATTGTCGGGGAAGATTGAATTTTCCATAAGGTTAGACATGCCAGTCATTTCGGATGACTGAGAGGTTGGGGTAGTTGCTGTTGGCATATTTATAAAGATTTGTGAGCTTGTAGCTCGGTTTGACATTCTGAGTTATTAGTTGGAGAGAGGATACTTCAATACGGTAATGCTCGGATGTAAGGGATTACGAACTTACGGCGCATCACGGTTGGTAAACTGTTTCTTTTCATCGCGTATCAGATATTATATCCTCCGCGAGGGCGGCGTTTCATCCCGGATGTTATGGAATTCGTGTGATCCGCAAGACTTGGGGCGGTGGCATATTTGCGTCCGCCCTCAATCCATGCGTACAGCTCATCTTCATAGAAATAGAGTAGCTTGCCACGCTTATAGCTCGGTATGGGATCATACGGAGCTTTAATGCCACGGTAGAGTGACGAAAGTGACTTGCCGATTATAATGCAAGCCTCTTTCGCATATACTATTCTGCGTTTGGGCTTGTGATGGTTGAAAGGGTTGGCGATGCCTACCTTTTCAAGCAACTCAAGCACTCGGTCAAGTTTTTCAGATAGACCACCTACAACGTGTGGCAGTTGGTCAAATGTAATTGTGTTAGAATTCATATTCGTTGGATTTAGTGAGTTTCTGAAATTCTAACACAAAGGCAATTAGTGAGTTGTCGGTGATCAACAGACACATCAAAATAACCGAGAATAACCACTTTGCGGATTATAACCTATTGAGTGTCAGGTATGATTGCGAACATATTTTTCGTATGGTGATTGAGTGTAATTTGGAGTGATTTTGCAGTTAAGATTACCAGTCACTCCAAATGTGCAATAATCTCGAATGAACTCTCGTTAGAAATGAGTAAAATTACAGTATGGAAGAACCGAATAAAATATCGAACTACATCGAAACAGACCGATTGATACTTCGTTCGTGGAAATCGGAGGACTTACCTTTGTTCGCAGCTATGAACAAAGATGCGCGTGTTATGAGGTACTTTCCGGCAACTTTAACTGACGAGCAAACCGAATCATTCTACAATCGGATTCAATCGGAATTTGAGCGGAATGGTTGGGGTTTGTACGCCGTAGAATTGAAATCATCCGGAATGTTTATCGGTTATGTTGGTCTGCATGAGATAGGATTCGATGCTGACTTTACTCCCGGTGTTGAAATAGGTTGGAGATTGGCTGAGGAATATCACAATCAGGGATTAGCAACGGAAGCCGCAAAGGTGGTACTGAAATTGGCTAAAAAGAAAGGATTGCATAGATTATATTCATTTACAGCAAAACAAAACACACCCTCCGAAAGAGTTATGCAAAAGATTGGCATGATAAAAGTGGGAGAGTTTGAGCATCCAACCATTCCTGAACACTCTCCATTACGAACTCACGTCCTGTATCAAATTGATTTATGAATAACAGAAAAGCGGATAGCACCGGCTATTGCCGATATTATCCGCTTAACGAGCAGTCTTGACTGACTATTTCTTATTCAGAATTCCGGGATTGATGTTCCCATAGCGTTGAAAGTGAGCAAACAGTTTGTCCATTTGGTCTGCCGTGTGAATTGGGATTCTCTCCTTTGTAGATTTACTTTCACGCAATTTCTGTTCAATGGTTCGGACATTTGTGCTTTCAAAAGGTTTCTCAAACACCTTCTTCACAAATCGTGCGATAACTCCCCCTTGCAGACGTAGGAATTTGCCCACGTTATAACCGAGGTGCTTCAAATCTTCTTTAGTTAGATGATTGCTACGGAGATTAACCGGAGTGAAAGGTGGAGCGGCATTAACCGTCCATATCTTTGCATTGTAGTGGAGTTTGTGCAACTCATCAACTTCCAGATATGGCTGCATCATGTGAGTTATGTAAGCACATAGAAATTCTATCTGAGCGATACTGAATTTCATATCTTCTTCTTGAAGTTCCTTATGAGCTGTTTCGCATTGCTTTTTCTGCACGAGAATCTCATCGGGAATTTCTCCATGTTCCTTACGGATCTCGTATGCTTTTAAAGCCTCTTCAAGTTCAGATAGGAAATATGGTTGTCCGTCTGCCGATACATATACATCATGTTCCTCATGCTCTATGAGAAACTTTCCATTCTCCTTATGAACCCGATTCTGGAAACTGACTGTAGAAAAGCAACCGACAGGAGTGGTATAATGCGGAGAAACTTTTACGTGGGTATTCCCTTGTTTAATTTCTTCTTGAATATTGGCTGGCTGCAATGAAAACCATTCAGAATATGCATCCTCAATTTCCTCGAATGATTTACCACTCATATATTCCTCTAAAGATGGGCAAGCGTCTCCGTGAGGGGTAAATGTGTGACGCTCTATCAAGTTTTCTTCGGAATAATCATCATCCAAATTGTCAAAATAGGCCTTTTCTGCCATTATTTCATCTTCAGACAGACCTTCGCCAACATAAGCCTCCGAACCATCGACAAAACGAACATGACAAAGCCCATCATTTCTGTCTAGAATTTCAAATTCGCTATTTGTTGAATCATCATCAAATTCAACGTCCGCTTCACAGACTTCGCTTTCTTGCGTCGGGGCAGTTGACGAGCAATGCATCATATTGACTGATTCATCATTCGCAAGAATAGTAAGATGTGTACTATTCGGCATTTCTGCAACCATAAGTGCAGGTGTACGCTGAGAAAACAACCTTTTGAAGATTGTTTCAAATACAGGTTGAAGGCTAACGTATAATCCAATAAAAAGAATAAAGAACACGGCAAATAGAATGTTGCCGGTAAAATCATCAGTGCCAAAACGGTTAATAGCGGCATATCTGCCAAGCAGAGCCATAATGCCGCATCCGGCAACTACTGCACTCCAGATAATCATTTTGTCCCTGGTAGGGGGAGCAAAGCTCCTCAATCGCGGGGGCGTGTCTGTCATTTTATATGTGGGAATTAAATTATTTAACTTCTTAATAGACAATTTAACCCCGCGAATTGTTCACTATGAATTATAATATGTTGATAAGGCAGCTATAAATTTCGCTATCATAATACACGTAAAGATATTATAGCCATTTGTCGAAGCATGGTGCGAACATATCAATATCTCGTTGTGGAAGCCCGATTCTTCGCGCCTCGCTACGCCATGATTTCATTACTGATTTTACTTCATCAATAATTGTCTTAGCTTTTTCAGTTGATAGCATGTAGTCTCCGGCTGATTCCAAAAGAATACTAAGGTCAGATTCGCTTGTCGATCGGTTAATCAACAGACTTTGGTTGTCAGCAAGTGTAGGATTGATGTCATATGCCGGTGAAAGCTCCCAGCCTTTGCGCGTCAGGAGAAAGCCATGATTGCGAAAGTGGTCATCGGAGTTACCGACAATGATGTAGAATGCGACACGACGATATAATTCCTCTAAGTTTTGCTCGACATTGCTCCCATTTTGGATAATGAAATCAACAATATCGGGATAACCATAGCCGGTAGATGCGTTGTCGCCATCGGTCAGTCCGAGGAGGGTCAACGCTGATGCGAAATGTATTCTCTTACCACTATCGTTGCGGTCAAATCGTTTTGAAAGCAGAATATGATAATCTTCTCCCGGAATTGTACTGGTTTTTGCGACATTCAATCCTGCTTTACGTCCCATGACGTGGCAGAAATGCTCCCACAAGCCGACATCATAATCATCTTTACGGGAAGGGAATTTAGCGACGGTCAATCTGCCATCTTCGTCAATAACAGATGCTTTCGGTCTTGCACCGCCAAGCGATGTTCCCGGATGCAATAGTTGAGCAAGCCATTTTTTTGAGGGTAAGAGATGCTTTTCCTCACTGGCTTCTATTTCATGTGCAGCGTGCATCAGTTCTCTTACACTTGCCAATGGTGGAACTCGTAAACTTGCCTCGCAATTGATAAACTTGCCGCCGGGAGTCTCGGCAAATCGAAATCCGCCCATTCGTGAAGCATCATCAATCCCCATAAGATAATCAAAAGAGGTAAGACGTCGCACGGGTCGTTTTTCTTCAGCTGCTGAAATTTGCTCACGACGATTTAATAATGTCCGTCCCCAGCGGTCGGGCAATGCATCGGAGAAACAAGCGAATATATCCCTTTCAGGTCGGGAGTACTGAATACCGGGAAAGTTTTGCAGGTCTTCACTGAGAAATACATCGCCGTATTTGGCAAGCCACTCCTTATCATACGAAAATCCGTATGTCTCGCTGCCACGTACCGAGTCACACGACAGTTCTCCAATCAACTGAGGAGCATCGAGCCAATCAAAGTCGGCATAAACATATAATTTCTTCATAGTTTATTCTTTCTTTGATGCGCGTTGGCGATGTTTGAGACTTAAATCCTGTAAAGTGCGTCCGAGGGTATCTTCTTTTGCTATAAGTAGAAGATCATCGTCAAGTTGAAGGGCATAGAGAACACGGGCATAGATACCGATTGAAACGGTTGGAGACCCTTTTTCAATTCGGTTTATTGTAAGAGGTGAACAGGTGGCTCGTTCAGCAATCTGCGCTATTGATAGATTGCGACGTAACCGGGCAAGCTTTATCTGCTCACCCATAATAGCCATTTTCTGCTCCAACTTTCGGGGTAACTTAGTCCCCATCGTGCTTTTTGCCATGCTCAATATATCTTTTAATAGTGCAAAGATAGTAAAAATATTTATTATATGATATATTGAACATGGAATTTGTTGATTAAATTGGTGTTTTTGGGGCAATTTGTTTGGTGTTTTTGGGGTGATTCGCTTTTAATATTTGGGATATTTCACTTGGAAGTTATTTCAGCGAGATGGAGTTGGCGGCGTCGCGTTTCTTTTGATTCACGACGTCGGCATAGATTTGTGTCGTAGCCACATTTTTATGCGTGAGCATTTTGCTGACAGTATAGATGTCTGTGCCATTGGCTATTAAAAGGGTGGCATAAGTGTGGCGGAGGCCGTGGAATGTGATTTTCTTCTTTATGCCGGCATCCTTGAGCCATGTTTTGAATGGTTCTCGTGTATGAGCCCGACTAAAACCTTTGAAAACAATTCCACGTCCCGGTTCACCGCAATAAGATAGTGCTTCATCGCTCAACGGCAGGGTTGCCTGTGTTTTAGTCTTTTGAGTACGGATTCTCATACAGTAACCACCGTCGGGTGACAATTCAATATTCTCCCAACGAAGTTGCAGAATGTCGCTGATTCGTAGTCCGGTCATGCAGGCGAAAAGTGACGCTCGCTTCAATACATCAACCTTGCAGGGTGTTGCTGCCAGTCGCTTTACCTCATCTATTTCGAGATAGTTGATTTTCGGTTCCTCCCAGTCGATGCGGTCGAGGTGGTCATTGATGTTTTCTCTTAGCCAACCTTCTTTGTGGGCGAGTTTCAGTAACGCTCTGAATGTTGACCAATATCCTGCGGCAGAATTGCGTGAGATGATTTTTCCCGATTGCTTTACCCGGATTTTGAGAATGTAGGTTCGGAAGTCGTTACACAATCCGATGGTTACGTCTTTGACGAGACAGCGCCCATTACAGAAGTCCTTGAAGTGCTTGTAGACGATTTCCCATTTCTGATATTTCACTTTGGTTTTATCATGAAAATATTGCAGAAAGTCTGCTTGCTTCTTGGTACGGTCAAGAAAACCGTATTCTTCGTTGATGATTGCCAATTCACGCTGAGCACGTATGCCACGAGCTTTGAGCATAATCTCTTCATTGTAATCATGTTCAAATCGGTCTTTCGGTTCTCCATATAGATAAAGACCGAGGAACTCCCGGCGGCTCATCTTCTTGATGTGCGGATTCCAGATTGGAGGGTAATAGTCAAGGTAGAGCGACACTTTGCCGCTACGCAGTTTCTCCTGACGGAGAGTTACTTTAACGATAGTTGCAGATTCCATACTTGTTTGTTTTTGATTTATAATGTTTAATGGTAAAAGGTGGTTGTTCAGTGATCAAAATCACCGGATTATAACTCTATTTTAGGGTTGAATAACGCCTCTAACTCTTTGGCATTCAGTTTTACATATTTCCCATTTCTGAGCTTGGTTATTTTGTAAGTCTTGACGTAGTGATAGAGTTGATCGCGCGTCAACGAGTATTTCGCCATTGCTTCCGCCACCGAAATAAACTCAACATCTTCGGCCGACTTGGCTCCTTTTGCTACCTCGAAATGATATTTGGAATAATAGACTTTCGACCCCTCTTTCTTTTTGGGAATGCCGAGTTTTGATACAAGGCAATAGATAGCAGACAGTGTCATTCCATATTTTGCCTGAATATCCTCCACTGAGTACCACTCGGTAATTTCCGGATTTTCCTTTCTCGCCGAGAAAAGACGGTCTATATGCGACTTGCTGAAATATGCTTTACCCCTGATGATAGTCTTCGGCACATTGTTCTCTGCGACTACCTTGTATATCCATGAATCTTTTACGCCATATTTCTCTCGAATATCGGCACGGGTATAAAAGTCAGCAAGCGATTTCGATTTCTTTTCAGAGGATTCGATGGGAGAGGTTTCTCTTGGTGACAGAAAATCAAACATTGCCTGAATGTCGGCCTTGCAGATAAGGGTCTTTCTACCAATTCGTGTTATTTTTATCTTACCTCGATTTATAGAGTCATAGATATAAGTTCTTCCAACTCCTAAATATTTTGCAGTTTCTGACGGTGTGAGAAATTCTTTATTACGTGAATCCTTATCACGACTATTCAGCGCTGTCTCTTGATTTGATAAAGAGATTTTCTTTTGACGCAAACGCTCCTTATAAGCGTGTTCAGAGCATCGCTTCGAGCAGAAGCGAGTGACAGTTGTTTGAGCGGTGAATTGCTTGCCACACCACTCACAGATTCTTTCAATTCTAATGTTACTACTCATTTCGTTGGTGTTAATTTCGCCTTACTTTGTTCGTGCGCGTCCGTTGACGTCCGCCTACGTCCGCAATTCTCCACCACCTTGCTGACGCTTGGGGTGAAATGAGTCGCTGTCGTACAGAATCCGTACAAAATGGTGCATAAAAACGCCTAACACTGACAGTTATCAGCATTAGGCGTTCTTGAATGTATTAAGTTTTATCGCTCAGTAATAGTCAATTACTATCAATATAAATCATTGATAATCAATCAATTATTTGCCGATGCAGAAGCGGGAGAAGATGGTGGCGAGGATGTCGGGGGTGGTGATGGTGCCAGTGATTTCGCCGAGGTAGTGGAGGGTTTCGCGTATGTCTTGCGCGATGAAGTCGCCTGACAGGCCGGCCTTTAGGCCGTCGATTGCGCGGGCTATGGCATTGGCGGCGTGAGTCAGCGCCTCGTAGTGGCGGGCATTTGTCACCATGATGTCGTTGTGCGACAGGTCGCCTGTGCCCGATGCGTTCACCAGGGCTTGTTCGAGTGCCGAAATGCCTTCGCCGTTTCGTGCCGACAGCTTTATTACCGTGGTTCCTTCAGGCAGCAGCGAAGTTATGTCGATATTTCCGGCGTCGATCTTGTTTACCACCGCTATGAGATGTTGTTCGGGCGATAGGTGTGATTCTATTTCAGCCCATGATTTCGCTGCGTTCTCTTGTCCGGCGGTTGCATCGACCATCCACAATATTATCGATGCATTCTTCAGCTTGTTGATGGTGCGTTCGATGCCCAACGCCTCGATTGTGTCGGTAGTCGAACGAAGGCCTGCCGTATCGATAAGGCGAAACAGCACGCCGCCAATCTCCATCGTGTCTTCAATCACGTCGCGGGTCGTTCCGTGTATGTCGCTCACGATTGCCCGGTCGTCGTGCAGCAATCGGTTGAGCAGTGTTGATTTGCCAACATTCGTGGCACCCACAATCGACACAGGAATGCCCTCCTTCAGAGCCGAGCCGGTGGCAAATGTTGCGGCAAGGCGCGTCACCACACGGTGTATTTCGTCGGCGAGGTCGAGCAGTTTCCGACGCGATGCAAACTCCACATCCTCCTCCGAGAAGTCGAGCTCAAGTTCAAGAAGCGAAGCCAGTTCCAGCAATTGTTCACGCAGTGAATTCAGTCGGCCCGAGAAGTCGCCGCGCATCTGTCGCATCGCCACCCGATGGGCCGCACGCGACGACGATGCTATGACATCGGCCACGGCTTCAGCTTCGGCGAGGTCGAGCCTGCCAGAGGCGAAGGCGCGTCGTGTAAATTCGCCGGCATCGGCTATGCGGCAACCCGTGCGGACGAGCAGATTTATCGTTTCGCGCTGTATCCATTTTGAACCGTGAACCGACAACTCTACAACATCTTCGCCCGTAAATGAGTTGGGCCCGCGAAACACCGTGGCCACGGCTTGATCGAGAATCTCGCCATTGTCGTCGACTATTGTGCCAAGGTGGGCGGTGTGACTTGCCGACTCCGACAGCCGGCGGCCTTTCCACAGTCGGTCAACTATGGCTATGGCATCGCGGCCGCTTATGCGTATTACGGCTATTCCACCAACTCCGTGAGGAGTCGATATGGCGCATATCGTGTCGTTGTTTTCGTGAACTGTCATTTTTCGGTGGGTTTTAGTGTACTCCAATAGTGGAAACGGCATTGCGACTCCACAAGCCGCTCGATGTCGTCGGGCAGGGAGCTTAAGAAGTCATGACCGGTGAGCGACTCTACGCTGTCGATGCTCACGGCAGCTTCCTGCAGTCCGCCCTTGTTCTTGCCGTTGTTGAGGATAAACGCTATGCCTCGGGGAGGGTTGGCATAGGGTGACGCTATTATCTTGAAAAAACGCTTTGGCACAGCTACCCGGTTGTCGCCTATCGATTCGGTAATGCTGTCGGTCAGCACGGGGCCGGCTATGATTACAATTGCGCTGTCGCATTGCGCCCATGTGCGGCACTTCTCCTCAAGTCGCTTCCATGTGCCCGAATTAAACGATTTCACCTGCGGACAGATGTTGGTCATGTAAAATGACTCCTTCATGGCATTTCGACTCCACTTCATGTCGCTTGCCGGGGCCATGTGTCCGCGGTCATATCCCGAATAGGAGTAGTCCCAAGGATCGGCGCATCCCGCTACCGATTCGTCAGCCTGAAAGTTCTGAGCACGAGGTTCCTTGCCCCGGGTTTCATCGGCGGTCAGCTCCCATGCCACCCAGTTGGGTACATGCTTTGCCGGATTATAGGAAATCGTCATGCCCTCGTAGCTAACAATCTGTTCGGGTGTACCCTTGGCCGTCACTACCCGTTCAAGGTCGGGGATGTGCCCGTGCGACAGGAATCCTCCGTTTAGTGTCTTGCATCCCGAGAAACTTTTCGACACCAATGCGATGAGCACCAGTACAAGGGTGCACAGTGAAGCGAGATATGACTTTGTCGTTCTGCTAAGACCGTTTTTCCCCGATTTTTTCTTTCGTCGTGTATTGTTGTTGTTGCTTTTTCTGCGTGTTGCCATTTCTTTGTCTGAGAATATTGATGCAAATTTACTCATAAATCATGATTCTCGGTATTAAATTGGGTATTAAAGATAAATTCGTTAAATTTATGGCCTGTGAACAAATTAGCAATCATCATCATTATAAATAACAAGATAAATTATGAAATTAACTAAATTGGCTATTGCCATCTTAACAATTGCAACAATGTTGACCACTACAAGTTGTAACAATTCGACATCAAGCGAGAAAGCTCCCGTTGTTGAATCCAATCAGGCTCTTGACGCCATATATACCCGCACGAGTGTGCGCCAGTACGATGCTTCGCGTGCGATTGCAAAGGACACTGTCGACATGATTCTGCGTGCGGCAATGTCGGCTCCCACCGCTGTCAATCGTCAGCCGTGGGCGTTTGTAGTTATTGATAAGCGTGAAATTCTCGACAGCCTTGCCGAAGGCCTTCCTTACGCCAAGATGCTCAAGCACGCACCGCTTGCCATCATTCCTTGCGGCGACCTGGACAAGGCACTCGAAGGTGACGGACAGGCATTCTGGATTCAGGATGTTTCGGCTGCTACCGAAAACATGCTCATCGCAGCCAATGCCCTTGGTGTAGGTGCCGTTTGGACCGCTGTTTATCCCGATGAAAGCCGCATCGATGCGGTGCGTAAAGTTCTTGGAATGCCGGCTTCTATAATGCCTCTTGCGGTAGTGCCGATGGGATACCCCGCCGGTGAACACCATCCCAAGGACAAGTGGAAACCCGAAAACATCCACTACAACGGTTGGTAATTCACTTCCTTAACGAAGTTAATAAAAAAATGACGAGTGGGATTGAATCCTTAATGGAACAATCCCACTCGTTGTTTCTATGTGTTGTTACCATCCTCCGCCGAGAGCCTTATAAAGTTGCACGAGCGCAAGTTGCTTGCTGCACACGGCATTGCTAAGACCTATTTGGGCGTCAAAGTAGCTACGTTGGGCATCGAGCACATCGATGTAGCCGATCACTCCGTTGATGTATTGCAGCTGAGCTATGTCCATTGTGGTTTTGGCCGAGCGTTCAAGCTGCACCATCGACTCATGAATCTCCTTGACCTTGTTGAAGTCGACGATTGCGTTACGAGCCTCCTTAAATGCGGTGAGCACCGACTTCTCGTAGCTGTAGCACTCTTGCTCGTAAGCGGCAATCTGAGCTTTGTAGGCGCTGCGTCGGCGTCCCATGTCAAGTATCGGACCAAGCAGATTGGAGCTGAGGTAGTACATGGGCGATTTGAACAGATTGCTGAAATCGTCGCTCTCGACTCCGCCGGTGGCCGTTAGCGAAAGCCGGGGAAACATATTGGTGTATGCCACTCCCACTGCAGCGTTGGCGGCTATAAGCTTCTGCTCGGCGGCGCGTATGTCGGGACGGCGTTCAAGCAGTGTCGACGGCAGGCCTATCGGAAGCGATTCGGGGAGAAGTATCGTGCTCGGTTCACGCACTCGGTCGATGTGACGGGGATACTCTCCGGCAAGAAAGGCTATCTCGTTCTCTTTAAGGGTGATGTCGCGCTCAAGTACGGGAATATGTGTGGCGGTTTTGGCATACTCCACCTGCGCCTGTTGATAGGGCGTTTCCGAAGTCAATCCGCCCTCAAAGCGCAGTTTTGCAAGCCTCACGCCCTCCTTTCGTGCATTGAGTGTGCGGCGCACGATTGCAAGCTCGTTGTCAAGAGCCACGAGCTCGAAGTAGGATTGCGCTACCTGTGCAATGATGCTCACCGTCAGGGCCCGGCGGTTTTCCACGCTTTCAAGGTATTGCGCTATGCCTTTGTCGCGCGCCCATCGCAGATTGCCCCACAGGTCGGCCTCCCATGTTATTGTGGCCTTTATGCCCGCTTCGGGATCGTTCTTGTAGTGGTCGCCGCCATAATTCAGCGCCTCTTTTTGTGCGTAGATGTTGCCGTTGAGCTGTGGCAGCATGTTGGCGTTGTCGATGCGCTTCATGGCCGCCATCTGGGCGATGCGTGCGGCGGCTATCTTGAGGTCCTTGTTGTTTTCAAGAGTCTTGTTTATCAAGGCTTGCAGGGTGGTGTCGGTGTATATCTGCCACCACTGCATGTCGGCGATCGACGCCTCCTCGACCTGCATCGTGTCGATGCTCTGCGGCAGGTAGAGGTCGGGTTGTGAGAACTTATGTCCGAGCTTGCATGAGCTCATAAGTGTCACGACGACTATCGAAAGTAGCAATTTGGATTTCATATACAGTGAATCATTTTTTGAACGAAGGTAATTTTATGCCTCGGCGTATCACCTTGAACTTGGCGACTGAGCGATATACGATTACGAAGAAGAAGGGCACAAGCAGGATGCCGAATACGACGGCAGATATCATTCCGAAGAACACGCCCGTGCCTATGGCCTGTCGGCTGGCCGATCCGGGACCCGAGGCGATGACCATCGGCAACATTCCGAGAATGAACGCCAGCGAAGTCATGAGGATGGGGCGGAATCGCAGCTTTGAGGCGAATAGTGCCGCTTCGTAGGCATCGTCGCCCTTGTCGGTCTGCTCTTTGGCAAACTCTACGATAAGGATTGCGTTCTTGGCGGCCATACCCATTAGCATTACAAGACCTATCTGGAAATATATGTCGTTTTCAAGACCGCACATCCACTCTCCGAGATAGGCTCCCAATGCAGCGACGGGCAGTGACAGCAACACGGCTACCGGCACCGTCCAGCTCTCGTAAAGGGCTGCAAGGAAAAGGAATACGAAAAGAAACACGAGCGACAGCACAAGTCCGGTCTTGCCTCCGGCCTGCTTCTCCTGATAGGAGAGTCCGCTCCATTCAACGCCTATGTTCTCGGGAAGGTGTTCGCGGGCAATCTCTTCGAGAATCTCCATGGCCTGTCCCGAGCTGTGGCCTTTCGACGCTTCACCCCTGATTACGGCGCTGTTAAACATGTTGAATCGCTTTATGCTGCCGGGGCCTGTGGTGTAGGATGTGTTGCCGAGCGAGGTGAGCGGAACCATGGAGTCGCCGCTGCCTCTTACATAGAACATGTTTATGTTTTCGCGATGCTCGCGGTAGGGAGCTTCGGCCTGGATGTAGACGCGGTATATGCGGTTAAACATATTGAAGTCGTTGACATAGACCGAGCCTGTATAGGCTTTCATCGTTGCGAATACATCGGCGAGCGGGACGCCTGCAAACTTCACCTTGTCACGGTCGACATCGAAGTAGAGTTGCGGAATGTCGGCTTGAAGCGACGATGACAGACCCGTAATCTCCTTATGCTGTGAAGCATAGTAGAGTAGGGTGTCGGTGGCGTTGACAAGATCGTCAAAGGTGGCGTCGCTTCTCGCTTCAAGCTGCATCTCAAATCCGCCCGAGGTTCCGAGTCCGGGAATTACCGGCGGACGCGACAGATAGGCTTTACATTCGGGATATTCGGCAAGGTCATGTTTCACCACCTCCATTATGTCGTCGATTGTTTCATCGTCACGTTCTTCCCAAGGCTTCAGTATCACGGTCAGTTCGCTGCGTGCCTGGCTTGTGCCCACTTGTGAGCTGCTTCCGGCCACACTTTGCACGTACTCTACTGCCGGATTGGCCATCAGGTAGCTCACTGCACGCTCGGTTACCTGGCGTGTCCTTTCGAGTGTCGCACCTTCGGGAAGTTCAAGCTCTACCTTGAAGTAACCCTGGTCCTCAATGGGGAGGAAGCTCGTAGGCATGAGCCGGTTTATGAGAAAAATCAACGCAATCATTACACCGAATGCCGCCATAACGCGCTTCTTGTTGCGCAGTGTCTGGCATATTATCTGGATGTAACGGTTGTTTCCGGTGCTTATCCATTGGTTGATTTTGCGGAATACGATGTTCTTCTTCTCGTTGGGCGTACTGGGCTTAAGTATTAGCGAGCACATAACGGGGCTTAGCGTCAATGCCACCACGGCTGAAAGGAGCACCGACACCACGATGGTTACGGTGAACTGACGATAGAGCTGTCCCGTGATTCCGCCGAGGAAGCTTACCGGGACAAATACGGCAGCCAGAACCAGAGAGGTAGCGATGATGGGGCTTGTGAGGCTCTTCATCGCCTTCTGTGTGGCTTCGTAGGGCGGCAGATGCTCCTCGTCCATTATGCGTTCGACATTCTCGACCACCACTATGGCGTCGTCCACCACTATACCTATGGCGAGTACAAGACCGAGCAGGGTAAGGATGTTGAGCGAGAAGCCGAATATGAGCATGAAGCCGAATGTTCCGATCAGCGATATGGGCACGGCTATAAGGGGAATAAGCGTGGCTCGCCAGCTTTGCAGCGACAGGAACACGACAAATATAACCAGTGCGAGAGCCTCGAAGAGCGTCTTGTACACTTCATGGATTGACTCGGAAATGTAGGTGGTCATGTCGAAGGGTATTCTGTAGCTCAATCCGTCAGGGAAGTTCTTGCTTATGTCGACCATGGCGGCTTTTACCTTGTCAGCAACCTCCATGGCGTTGGCTCCGGGAAGCATGTACACGGCAAGCACAGCGGCGTTTTCGCCGTTTATACCGCTCTCGGTGTTGTAGGACTGCGCTTCAAGCGATATGCGGGCCACATCGCGGAGGCGTATGATCGAACCGTCGGGATTGGCTCTCACCACGATCTCTTCAAACTGGCTCACCGACGAAAGTCGTCCCTGCGTGGTGATGGGGATTGTCACATCAAGTCCTGTAACGGGCTGCTGTCCAAGCACTCCGGCGGCCGACTCGCGGTTCTGGTCCTTAAGCGCCTTTTGCAGGTCGGCGACGGTGATGCCGAGGTTGGCGAGCTTGTCGGGCTGTACCCATATCTGCATTGCATAGTATCGGCTGCCGATGTTGGAAACTCGTCCCACACCGGGAATGCGTCGCAGTAGGTCGACTACGTTGAGTGTCGCGAAGTTACTCAGGTATATCTCATCAAATTTAGGGTCGGTCGAGGTGAGGCACAGCGTAAGCAGCTGGCTCGCGGCCTGTTTCTCGACCGATATGCCGTTTTGCACGACTTCGGTCGGGAGTCGTGATTCGGCGAGCTTTATGCGGTTCTGTATCTCTACGGCGGCAAGGTCGGGATTGGCTGAGATGTCAAATGTCACTGTTGCCGAGAAGCCTCCCGAGTTGGAGCTTGACGACTCCATGTAGAGCATTCCCGGCGTACCGTTGAGTTCCTGTTCGATAGGTGTGGCCACGGCCTGTGACACCGTCAGTGCGCTTGCCCCGGGATATGACGCGCTTATCTTAACCACGGGAGGCGTGATTTGCGGATATTGGTCGATGGGAAGCATTGTCAATCCTATCACTCCTATTATTACAATCAGGATTGACAGAACCATCGAAAAGACAGGTCGGTCAATAAAGAAGCTTACTTTCATAGGCTTTTGTTATTCGGTGGCTGTGGGAAGTGAATCGTCGTTTTTTGTTGCGGCCTGATGTTCGGCGGGAACGGTGCCTACACGCACCTTCATGCCCGGCGATAGCTTGTGATGGCCCTCTGTCACGATGTTTTCGTTGGGAACTACACCGCGTTCTACCACTACATTGTTTTCAAATTCGGGGCCTACCTCGATGAAGCGTTTCTCCACTGTCGAGTCGCGACGCATCACATACACGTAGGCTCCGCCCTTTTCAATCGTCACCGCTTTGCGGGGCACAACGGTGGCATGCTCGCGTACATCGAGCAGCAGCTTTACTTTGGTGAACTGTCCTGGCAGGATTGCGCGTTCGGGATTGGGCATCTCAGCTCTCACCGAGAATGTTCCGGTGTTGGGATCGACCTGCGGTTCTGCGAAATCCACAAGACCTTTGTGCAGATACACGGTGTTGTCGGCAAGCGTTATTGTTACGTAGGGCTGCCATGAGCGTGACGCATCCTGTTGGCCAAGGTCAACGTTGCGCTCCTTGCTCTTAAGGTAGTCGAGTGCGGTCATGCTGAAGTCGATAAGCACGGTGTCGCTCTTTACTATGGTTGCGAGAAGAGATTTTCCGCCGGGGCCTACAAGGGTGCCTAAGTCGGCGTTACGTTCGCTGATGTGTCCCGACAGCGGCGAGCGCACTGTCGTGTAGCCAAGTTCAAGTTCGGCCTGGGCGAGGTCGGCCTTGCTCATCGACACCGATGCCTTGGCCGTTTCGTAGGCGGCTATTGCATTGTCGAGGTCGAGCTGGCTTGCTGCATTCTGCTCATAGAGCGGTCTTATTCGGTCGAGGTCGCGCTTGGCTTTCTGCTCTTGCGACTCATCCTTTTTCAACTGTGCCCGTGCTTTGTCAACCTTGGCCTTGTACTGGTCCTGATTGATAATGAACAGCACCTGGTTCTTGTTTACGTATGTGCCTTCCTCAAAGAGCATTCGTTCAAGATAACCTTCGACACGCGCTCTTACTTCTACGAATTGTTGTGCACGCACACGACCCACATATTCTCCGTATATTTCAACATCGTCTTCCTGCGATGGCTCGACAGCCACGACAGGGAGTGTTGTTTCTGTTTTTTTGCAACTCTCAAATGTAAGTGAAAACAAAACGAGCAGCATGATTAAATTGCGCCCGGATGTTATAGGCTTGGTAAATAGCACCATAAAAGACAAGATAAATAGTCCAAAAAATAAAATCCCTCGTAGTTGTCAGGTTCTACAGGCAAAGACTGTGAACCGCCTTGCCTGTAGAATCAGTTTAGGTTGTGGTTTATATGCCGAATACACTCGGAGGCAACACGTAAACGGGTGAGAATGCTGCCCTGATGTATTTTGAAGATGCTGTAACATCCGACATCATAAGGTACTGGCCGTCGCTTGATGCGTTGTCATTCTTGAAATCCTTCAGCGTTTCAGGATCGAGATAACGCTGCAGAATGCTCAACAGTCCGAGCGGAGTTGAGTCAAGCGAGAATTTTACGCTCATTGACTGGCCCTTGTCCAGGAAGTTCATTGTGATGTAGGGACGGCCGCTTTCTACCGAGAAGCTGTAGGTGCCTTTGGCGTGTATCTTGTCAAGTGAAGAGTTGCGCTCTACTACATAGAAATTATAGTTTGAGCCTTCCTTGGCAAGGAATATGCCGTTTCCTGCGTTGAAGATTGAAATACCGCTCTGGTTGTCCGTTACGACGAATGCAAGATTCATCGGCACTACATTCACTTTTAGTGTCTTGTTGACGGGTGGAGTGACTCCGTTGTCGCTTACGGCGATGGAGGTGCGTCCTACAGCCTTGCCGGTTACCACAAGACCTTTAAGCTGGCTTATGGATGCTTCAAGAAGGTAGGGATTGGCTACCTTTACCGACAGATCGTTGGTTCCGCCCGTAAACGGAATACCCTCGTTTACCCCCACTCTTACCGAGTACTCATCTCCGTAAAATGTGAGAGGAGAATCGTCATCGCTGTTGCATCCTGTAAAAAGCACACAACATGCGAGCAAGGCAAAGTTTAAAATCGATTTAGCAATGTTCATAATGTTGTTATTATTGTAATAAAATTTGAGATGTGAAAAAAAACGGACAAAGTTAATCAAAATCGCTTGCAAAATTGGACTATGTGCCGAATTTAAAGTGATTTAACATAAGTGATGACATCGCAAATTACAATATAATCGATGTGGGAGAGGTGGTGTAAAAGAAGGCGATTGGCCCTTACGGTCAATCGCCTTCCTGATAAGGGTTTATAATGGATATAAATTCATTATTGAGCAAGTGAAACAATAAGGTCTTTCTCGTCTTCGCCCTCGGCGATGAGGATTTTACCTTCACGTGCGAGCCATCCTAAGGCTGCATAAAGCTCTTTGTCTTTCAGCTTGGTTATCTTCTTAATCTGCTTCAAGCCAAGAGCATCAGCTTCATTAAGTGCATTCCATACGGAACCGGCATTTGTGCCAATAGTGTCAATGTTCATTGTTGGGTTATTTTAATGTTAGACATAATGATATTTCTCAATAATAGCTACAAAATTACATATATTTTGCAATTTATAACTCAACTTATTAACAAATTTCACTCATAAAAGTTTTCGATAGTGTAAATATTGCAAATTTGAATATACATGAGTCGAACTATCAATCGCTATGACGCGTTTTTGGTAGCAGTTGGAAATTTTGTTACCTTTGCGACATTATGATTGAACAAACAGAATTTGCTCTTGCTCCGCGGCGTCGCGGAATCCATCTCGTGACGGGCGATATATTGCGTCAGCTCCCGGTCCTGCCGAGGAAAGGATTGTTGAATCTGCTCGTAAAGCACACTTCGGCGGCGCTTGCCCTGAATGAGAACGCCGACCCCGATGTGCGTCACGACTTGAACGAGATTTTCAACAGGCTCGTGCCCGAGAATGCTCCTTATTATCTTCACACTCTTGAAGGCGATGACGACATGCCGGCTCATGCCAAGTCGGTGATGGTGGGAGCGTCACTTACGATTCCCATTACCGACGGGCGGTTGAATCTCGGTACATGGCAGGGCATATACCTGTGTGAGTTTCGCGATTACGGAGGTTCCCGCAAAATTGTCGCTACGGTAATAGGTGAATAGACTTTAATATTTTTATATGGACGGCTTGGTTATAAAGAATACCGGAAGTTGGTATGTGGTTCACGCCGATAACGGCGAGGATGTCAATTGTAAGATAAAGGGGAATTTCCGTCTGAAGGGAATTCGCACTACCAATCCTGTAGCTGTGGGCGACCGTGTGACAATATCGGTCAATCCCGACGGTAACGCTTTCATAACTGCCATACAACCGCGTAAAAACTATATAATAAGGCGTGCAAGCAACCTCTCCAAGGAGTCGCACATAATAGCGGCCAATCTTGATTGTGCCTTCCTTGTCGTTACATTGGCTCATCCGGTTACTTCTACAACATTTATCGACCGTTTCCTTGCTACGGCCGAGGCCTATAGGGTGCCTGCCGTGTTGCTTATAAATAAGGTGGACTTGCTCACCGATGACGAAGATAAGGAGTATTGCGAGGCCGTGGCATCGTTATATCGCACGATAGGATATGATGTATTGGAAATTTCGGCTCTTACCGGTGAAGGCATGACTGAATTGAGAGAGCGTTTGAAGGATAAGATATCGCTGTTTTCGGGAAATTCGGGAGTGGGGAAATCTACGATAATAAATGCGTTGTTGCCCGACCTTGACTTGAGGACAGGTTCTATTTCCGACATGCACGATACGGGTATGCACACCACCACGTTTTCCGAGATGTTTCCGCTCCCTGAAGGGGGATGGATTATCGATACTCCGGGCATAAAGGGATTCGGTACCATTGACTTTGACAAGCATGAGATTGCCCACTTTTTCCCCGAGATATTCAAGATTTCGGCCGATTGCAAGTACGGCAACTGTACTCACACCCACGAGCCGGGATGTGCGGTGCTGAAAGCTCTTGATGATCACTACATTTCGCAGTCGCGTTATGCGTCCTATCTGAGCATTCTTGACGATACCAACCCCGACAAGTATCGCAAGCCGTTCTGATGTCGGAGCTACCCTATAAAAAGATCGATGCGATCATCTCACGACGACCGCACCGCTTGTAAACCTTAAAAATCTAATCCTATGAAAAAACTGATTCAAAAATAATTTATAATTCATTTATATCCAAACCAAAGGTTAACTTTTTATCGTAAATTAACCTTAATAATGTTAATATGGGCCAGAATACGGCAAAATGAGCCATCTAAGCTGTTGCTTTTTTACATTTGTATATAAAAATTCATTATTAAGGGCTGTAATGAAATGTCAAGGCTCAGGCTCTATTTTTCAATAAAAGCATTAACTTTGCGGATATGGCAAAATTTCAAATAAATTATTTAGGATGCGGTTCCGCGACACCCACCTTGCGACATCTGCCGAGTTGTCAGGTGCTGGACTTTCGCGACAATCTGTTTATGATTGATTGTGGCGAGGGGGCTCAGTTGTCGATGCGTCGTCAACGCCTTAAGTTCTCGCGGCTGTCCCACATCTTCATCTCGCATCTGCACGGCGACCATTGCCTCGGATTACCCGGCCTTGTGTCGACACTGGCGCTTACCGGGCGTGAGGGAGGCGACATAACGATACATACATTCAAGGAGGGTGTCGAGATTTTCAAGACCATGCTTGACTTTTTCTGTCGTGAAACTCCATTCACGATTCACTATAATGTCATCAATCCGCGAGGCAATGAGGTGATTTTTGAGAATGACTCGCTTGTCGTGAGGTCATTCCCGCTATATCACCGCGTGCCATGCTCGGGATTTGTGTTTGCCGAGAAGCCAAAGCCGCGTCATCTGCGAGGCGACATGGTGCGGTTCTATAATGTGCCGATACGCCAATATCAGGCCATAAAGGGCGGTGCCGACTTCGTTACTGATGACGGCCGTGTGATACCCAATGAGTGGCTCACATTGCCGGCCGATGCTGCGGTAAGTTACGCCTACTGTTCCGACACTGTCTACGATGAACGCGTAGCGGCTGCGGTGGAAGGTGTCGACACTATCTACCACGAGGCGACATATACCGACGAATATGCCGACAAGGCTCGCACAAGAGGTCACTCTACTGCTACCGAGGCTGCGCGAATAGCTCGGCTTGCAGGCGCCAACCGCCTTGTGCTCGGACACTTTTCCAAGCGTTACATTGACGAGGCGAAGCATCTTGAAGAGGCCAAAGAGATATTTCCAAACACTATAATTGCTTATGAGGGCATGTCCTTCGATTTATTATGATTGTAAATGATGAGGATCGCCATTTCATGAAAGTGGCTATTGACGAGGCTCGCAGGGCTTACGAGGAGGATGAGGTGCCCATTGGCGCCGTTGTGGTGAGCAAGGGTCGCATAATAGGACGAGGTCACAATCTCACCGAAAAGTTGAACGATGTCACGGCCCATGCCGAGATGCAGGCCATCACGGCTGCCGCCAATTATCTGGGCGGGAAATATCTTGACGACTGCACGCTCTATGTCACGGTCGAACCTTGCATCATGTGTGCCGGAGCGATAGGCTGGAGTCAGCTGAAGCGTATTGTCTACGGTGCCCCCGACACAAAGCGAGGGTTCACCACATTCACGTCACGCACTCCGTTTCACCCTAAGTCGGTGGTCGTTTCGGGAGTCATGGAGGAGGAGTGTGCCGAGATTATGCGCTCGTTTTTCTCGCGTAAACGCAAATGAATTTTTGCCGTGAATGTTTTTATGCGTAATTTTACGCCTATAAAGTCTTGTTACAATGTTAGGAATAGAGTCTTTGTCTTATAAGGAGAGCTCCGTTAAGTTGATGGAGGCCGCGGGCCGTGAAGTGTTGGTGCTGGATGGTGCCATGGGTACGATGATTCAGCGTTACGGCTTGTCGGAAAATGATTTCAGTGGTGAACGTTACGCCGCTTCCGATGCCCTGTTGAAGGGCTGCAATGACGCGCTTGTGCTGACGCGCCCCGATGTGATTAAGGATATTCACTGCAAATACCTTGAGGCGGGGGCTATGATTATAGAAACCGACTCGTTCAATGCCAATGCCGTGTCGCTTGGCGATTACGGTCTTCAGCATGATGTGACGGCGCTTAATCATGCCGCGGCGAAAATTGCGCGTGAGGCTGCCGATGAATACATGACGCAGCATCCCGGAGCGATGCGTTGGGTGGCCGGAAGCGTAGGCCCAACGAGCAAGTCGCTTACGATGGGGCAGGGTATCGACGACCCCTCGGCCGGCGTTGTCGACTGGGATCTGTTGACCGAAACATATATTGAGCAGATGAAGGCGCTGATTGAAGGAGGTGTCGACGCTCTGCTCATCGAAACTATATATGACGGCCTTAATGCCAAGGCTGCGATATGGGCGGCTCGAAGGGCCATGGAGATTGTAGGAGTGAGAGTGCCTTTGATGCTGTCGGTGACACTTACCGAGTCGGGCCGAACCCTGTCGGGACAGACTCTGGAGGCAATCGTTGCTTCCATGTCATTTGGCGAGCCGATGTCGATTGGACTTAATTGCGGTTTTGGTGCCGATGCCATGATGAAGTATGTCGAGGCTTTGCAGCCCTATCCTTACGCTGTAAGCGTCTATCCCAATGCCGGACTGCCTAATGAGATGGGAGAGTATGACGAAACTCCATCAATGATGGTCGACAAAATGCGTGTCATGCTCCAACGCCGTTGGGTGAATATCGTTGGCGGATGTTGCGGCACCACGCCGCAGCACATTAAGGCGCTCGCCGAGCTGTGCAAGCAATATGCTCCGCGCATCGTCCCCGAGGTTGAACCCGAGATGACGCTTGCAGGTCTTGAGCCGTTATGTGTCACCCCTCGGCTTAACTTCGTTAACGTGGGCGAGCGTTGTAACGTTGCCGGCAGCCGCAAGTTCCTGCGATTGATAAAGGAGGGCAACATTGACGAGGCAATCGACATTGCCCGTAACCAGGTCGATGCGGGAGCCCAGATAATCGATATAAACATGGACGATGCCATGCTCGATGCCCGGGCATGTATGACATCGTTCCTTTCACGCATAGGGGTTGAGCCCGATGTGGCACGTGTGCCGGTGATGATTGACTCTTCCGATTGGAATGTAGTCATCGGCGGACTGAAGTGTGTGCAGGGTCGGCCCATTGTAAACTCCATCAGCCTTAAGGAGGGTGAGGATAGCTTTATTAAGAAGGCGCGTGACATAAAGGAGATGGGCGCGGCTGTGGTCGTCATGGCCTTTGACGAGAAAGGTCAGGCCGATACCTTTGAGCGACGCATCGAAGTGTGCGACCGTGCCTACCGACTGCTCACCGGGAAGGTGGGCTTCAAGGGATGTGACATCGTCTTTGACCCCAATGTCCTCGCCGTTGCTACCGGCATCGAGGAGCATGCCGATTACGCTCTCGATTTCATAAGGGCCGTGGAGTGGATAAAGACCAATCTGCCGGGAGCCAAAGTGAGCGGAGGCGTGAGCAACTTGTCATTCTCATTCCGTGGCAACAACAGCGTGCGTGAGGCCATGCACGCACTTTTCCTGTACCACGCCATAGCCAAGGGTATGGACATGGCCATCGTGAACGCGGCAGCCATCATGCCTGTCGACGACATCCCCGATGAGCTTCGTGAGGCTATCGACGATGTGCTGTTGAATCGCAGACACGATGCGACCGAAAGCCTCGTGACTATTGCCGAAAAGATAAAGTCTGGCAACGTGACGGTTGCTGCCGATTCTTCAAGCGAGGAGCAGTCGCTCACGCCCGACAAGCGTGTGGAGCGCATGCTCGTAAAAGGCGTTGTCGACGGAATGGAGCGTAACCTGTCCGATGCAATGACGATGCTCGGCTCGGCCGTGAAGGTGATTGAAGGCCCTCTTATGGCGGGAATGAACAGCGTTGGTGAGATGTTTGGCGCAGGAAAGATGTTCCTGCCGCAAGTGGTCAAGAGCGCCCGTACAATGAAGCAGGCCGTGGCATGGCTCACCCCTTTCATCGAGCGTGAGCGTCGCGGCAAGGAGAGCTCCAAGGCCGGCAAGATGGTGATTGCGACAGTGAAAGGCGATGTTCATGACATAGGCAAGAACATCGTTGGCGTCATCATGAACTGCAACGGCTACGATATCATCGACATGGGCGTTATGGTGCCCGCCGAGGATATTGTTGACAAAGCGATAGCGGAAAATGCCGACTTCATCGGCCTCAGCGGATTGATCACTCCGTCACTTGAGGAGATGTGCAATGTTGCGTGCCTCATGGAGAGCAAGGGAATGAAGATACCGTTGCTTATCGGCGGTGCCACAACATCGGAGCTGCACACTGCCGTGAAGATTGCTCCGTGCTACAGCGGCCCTGTGCTATACACACGTGACGCTGCAATGATGCCGGCTGCCGTCCGTCGACTCGGTGATGAAGCGGAAGTGGCCCGGTTGCGTGACTCTCAGGCTGAGTTGCGTCGAGCACATTCGGGTGGTGCAGGGCTGTTGCCTTTAAGCGTGGCCCGCTCAAGGCGTCCCCGGTTGTCCTATCCTTGCTATTCCGTAGCTCACCCCGGTGTTCATGAGCTGAACATCGACATTGCCGAGGCGCGTGAGTTTATAAATTGGAGAGCTTTCCTCTCGGCTTGGAAGATCGATGCTTCATTGGCATCGGTCATGGATATAAAAGGTTGCGACCATTGTCGCGCACAGTGGCTGGCGTCGGTTCCTACCGATAAGGTCAACAAGGCGGCTGAAGCCATGCAGTTGCTTAAGGAGGCTGGTCGCGTGCTCGACAGGCTTCAGCGTGACATCGTGGGCGGCATCAAGGCGAAGGTGGCGTTTGTCGAGGCTGCATCCGATGGTGATGACGACATCCTGTTCAGCCATGAAGGTGAAACGTTGCGCATAGCTACATTGCGTCAGCAACGACCCTCGGAGCGTGACGGACACTGCATCGCGTTGTCCGATTACATCGCGCCTGTAGAGAGCGATGGCAAGTTGCGCGACAGCATGGGAATGTTTGCCGTTACGGTGGGGCGTGACATTGAACGCATAATCGAAGGTTACAAGAACGAAGGCGACGACTACCGCGCCATACTGTATCAAACCGTTGCCGACCGACTTGTCGAAGCGGCTACCGAGGTCATGCACCGAAAGGTGAGGGTGGAGCTGTGGGGATACGCTCCCGATGAGTCGCTCGGCGAGCGTCACGTGCTTCAACAGTACTACAAAGGCATACGCCCGGCAATCGGCTATCCGTCACTGCCCGATCAATCGTTGATTTTCCTCACCGACCGCGTGCTCCGATATTCCGATATGGGCATAACATTGACCGAGAGCGGCGCCATGTCGCCTGCCGCCTCTACAACCGGATTGATTATATCGCATCCCGACAGCCGTTACTTCGTCGTGGGCGATGTCGACAATGAGCAGCGTCGCCTCTATGCCGAGCGTAGGGCGATGTCACTCGATGAACTTAAACGTTTCTTGCCTTAGAATGTAACGCGGTCGTCAGCGTGCAAGACGCTCCGACTCGAGAATGGGCAGATTGGATTCGGTGGGAACGTATATTACAGTCTTGTCGTTGAGGTCGTTCTGCTGCCTTACCCAGAGATATTGGATATAGGTAGGGGTGAGGCTGCCGTTTTCTATTCTTATGGCTTCGGCGGCTCCCTTGGCACGCTCTATTTCGGCTTGTGCGTTGAGCTTCTCGGCTTCAAGGTTGGCCTTGGCCTCTTCTATCTTGATTTTGCGGTTCTGCTCGGCTTTTGCAAACTCGGCACGACCCGACATCTCTTGTTGCCATACATTATAATATGGTATGGCTATGAATGCACCCGCTATTACCGCGATTCCCACAATAATGCAGAATGCCATCGAAAGGTATAGTTTGGCTTTGTTCATTGCAATAATGAAATTAGAGGTTTAACAACATCGCAAATATACACAAAATATCGAATTGGCGACGATATTGTCGCACACCGGATATTACTTTTTTGATTGTTTTTTATACTTGCTGTAGGCTTTTGCAAGGCGGGTGTGATAGCCGCGCTTGGCGTAGGAGGGGCCGTTGTAACGTAACGCAAATCCGGCCCAGTTTTTGGCTTTAAGGTATTTGACGAGATTGTTTGACTTCAGGAAGTTGACAAACAGTTCAAGCTGCTCTTTCTCCGATGTCGACATTCGGCGGGCGAAGTCCACGGGCGATTCTGTGCCGCATTTCTTCCAGTTGAATCCTCCTATCTGGAACATGCCCCAGAATGTTCCCTCGATTGCCGCGATGGAATCGATTGAAAGCGCCGACTTCAGGCGCTCGTATTGCGCGGCCTGGTAGGAGCCGTACTTTTTGGCGTTGGGACGGGCGAAGACAACGGCGTTGCTTCTTGAGTATTTGCCGAGCTTTATTCCGTGACGCGCAGCCCACTTCTTGAACATTGTAAGGTCGAAGTTGATTATCGGCTGATTCGGCTTGTAAAATCCCTGATGTGTCTGTCCGGCTTCGATTTCGATTACCGCTTTTATCGATGCTACATCTATTCCGAGTTCGTGGGCGGCTTGCTTGTAGTCGTCATCGGTGAGGCGATGTATTACGGTTGGATCGATGATCTCCACCTCTTCCTTTACTGTTGCGGAATCGCTGCTTTGTGCCTGTACGGTGCTTCGCGCATGGGAGCGTGAGCACGATGTGACAAGTGTGAGAATCAGCAGGGCTCTTGTAAGTGACAAAAAATATTTTTCAAGCATACATTTCATGGGATGATTTTTTAGGGGATAAAACAACGCCACGGGTGTTGATGTTCACGCGTGGCGTTGTCGGTGTGTCGTATGCGTTAGCCGTTCAGTTCGGCTACTTTCTTCAATATGAGCGTAAGCTGATTCCAGAAGCGTTCAACTGCCGGGATGTGCATCTTCTCCGACGGAGAGTGAACACCGCGCAGGGTGGGACCGAACGACACCATGTCGAGATGCGGATACTTGGTGAGGAATAGTCCGCATTCAAGTCCTGCATGGATTGCCTTGATGGCAGGCTTTACACCGTAGAGTTCCTCGTATGCGTCGCTTGCTATCTTCATTATTGTAGAGTCCATGTTGGGAGCCCATCCGGGATATCCGTCACCGTGAGTTACCTTTGCTCCGGCAAGCAGGAAGAGAGCCTCAAGCTGGTTGGCGATGTCCAGTTTGCGTGACTCAACCGAGCTGCGCTGGCTTGTTGTAATGAGGATGGTGGAGTCGGGCTGCATCTTTACCGATGCAAGGTTGGTTGAAGTTTCAACAAGACCTTCGAGGTCGTGGCTCATTGATATGACACCGTGGGGACATGCATAGAGCGCACGTATAAGACGGGTGGTTGTGTCGGAATCGATGGCATATTCAGGCTTGTCGATTGACTTGATTGTGAGCGACATGTTGGGGTCGGTAGCCTTGTATTCGTTCTCTACATCGGCAACGTAGTGGTTGAATGCCACAATGATGTCCTCTTTGCGTGACGAATGCACACCCACGATTGCATGGGCTGCACGCGGAATGGCGTTACGCAGGTTGCCGCCGCTGATTTCGCTAAGCACGATGGGCTTCTCCTTCGAGATGTTGAAGAGGAAACGAGCAAGAAGCTTGTTGGAGTTGGCGCGTCCTTCATGGATGTCGCCTCCCGAGTGACCGCCGCTGAGGTTGGCTATGTCGATGTGGAACCAATGGCAGTCGGCGGGGGCCATCTCACGCTTGTACTCAAATGTGATGGTAGTGTCGATGCCTCCTGCGCAACCGATGAATATCTCACCGTCATCCTCCGAGTCGAGGTTGAGGAGTATCGAGCCGTTCATCATGTTTTCGCCGAGATTGTTGGCTCCGGTCATTCCGGTTTCCTCGTCGACTGTAAACAGTGCCTCGATGGGGCCGTGCTCAAGCGAGTTGTCGGCCATGACAGCAAGAGAGGCGGCCATGCCTATACCGTTGTCGGCTCCGAGTGTGGTTCCGTCGGCGTGCAGCCACTCTCCGTCTATAATAGTGGTGATGGGGTTGTTTTCAAAGTCGAAGTTCTTGTCGTTTGACTCGCACACCATGTCCATGTGACCCTGGAGTATTACTGTGGGGGCGTTTTCGTGTCCCGGAGTTGCGGGCTTGCTCATAACGACATTGCCCACCTTGTCGGTCTTGGCCTGTATATTGTGCTTTTTAGCGAACTCAAGCAGATATTCGCGTATCTTTCCTTCCTTCTTAGAGGGACGGGGAACTTTGGTTATCTCATCGAATATGGACCAGATGAGAGCCGGTTGGAGATCCTTGATTGTCATAATCGAAAAATTTATACTGATGTAGTTAATTATTGGGTATTCAAACCTCGTTGCAATGTGTAAAAATGTTAAAATCTTTACATTTCGCACTCTAAGTTACAAAATAAAATTTAGATATTACCAAAATTCTGATTCCTTTCTTATATTTGCACTGTAAAAACGTAATTACACAGTGAGAATCGTAGTAATATCTGTGATTTTTGTCACTTTGGCTGTTTTGCTCCTCGGCGTCAAGGTGTTTTTTGTCAAAGGTGGCCGGTTTCCTTCCGGTCATGTGCACGACGTCCCGGCGTTGCGCGACAAAAATGTGACATGTGCGTTGCGTGATGAGAAGAAAAAATGATTACTCAACAACAAAAAACATCCTTACAATATTTAAAATGAAGAATTTTGCACTTTGTGCCAAGTCACTAATGCTTATTTTGGCGGTTCTTGCCGTGTCGTGTTCCGATAATGGCTCTGCCGATGCTACAAAAACTGAAACGAAAGTAGAAAGCGCTCCTGCCGTAACTCTCAATATCCGTTACATTGACGGCGATTCGATTGCGGCTCACTACAATCTGGCTAAGGATTTCAAGGAAGCTCAGTTGCGTTCGTTCAGCAAAATCGACAACGCTCAGCGCACTCGCGGTGCTGAACTCCAGAAGCTCGGTTCGTCAATCCAGCAGAAGGTCAACAACAACGGCTATCTCAGCGAGGCAAGCTATAAGGCCGATGTAGAGTCGTTCAACAAGAAGCAGGCCGAGGCCGAAAACTACCTCGCAAGCCTTCAGCGCGAAGCCGAGCAGGAGATGATTCAGCAGCAGGTTCAGCTCAATGACTCGATTGAGGCCTTCATCAAGGATTACAATGCCAAGAAGGGTTACGACGCTATTCTGTTCAAGAATGCCGGCGTATACTTCAATCCGGCTCTCGACATAACCGATGAGGTTATAAAGGGCTTGAACGCACGCTACAACAAGGTAAGCGAAAAGTAAGCACGATAGGTGCTGTTGACTATTTGAAGAGCATACGCGGGATCGCCTTTCGATGGCGATCTCGCGCTTTGCTTATTTTAAACCAATGTGACTGCTCGGGCGTTCTATTAAAAAATGGATTGAAAGTGCCCGAAAAGTGGAGCTTTTTAACTATTTTCGCATAACAATTTATTTATTGAGAATCATGGAGAGAATCAAGGTGAAGATAATCAACAGGTCGGGCCATGAGCTGCCCGCTTACGAAACGCCATCGTCGGCCGGAATGGATGTTAGAGCATGCTTGAAAGAGCCGGTGACACTACAGCCTATGCAGAGGGCGTTGATTCCTACCGGATTGTATATCCAGTTACCTCACGGTTATGAGTGTCAGATGCGACCTCGTTCGGGACTGGCTCTTAAAAAAGGCATTTCTCTTGTAAATACTCCCGGAACCGTAGATTCGGACTACCGTGGCGAGATAGGTGCGATTGTCATCAATCTTTCCGACGAGCCGTTTGTGATAAACGACGGTGAGCGTATATGCCAAATGGTGATAAAGGAATATACACGAGTGGAGTGGGAGCCGGTTGAACGACTCGACCAGACTACACGCGGTGATGGCGCTTTCGGACACACGGGGATTAACTGATTAGAGTGATTGGGAATATGAAGCTGTCGTTTCGTAAAATAACATTGTCGGTTGCTTTGACGGCCGTTGTCGTGCCGCTATTCGTGACTGCGGCGAAAAAGACCGAGGTTGCGCCTAATTCCGATGAATTGAAAGCCGACTACATATTCATGGAGGCTTTGCGCCAACATGCCATCGACAAGGAGGATGCTTACTATGACCTGTTGTCACGGGCCTATCAGCTGGACCCGTCAAACAGTGATGTTGGATTTTTCCTCGGCTATTACACCGTTATGACCTCAGGCGATGATTCAACAATGTTTAAGAATGGTTACGACCTGATGAAGCGACACTTCAACGAAGCTCCGGCCGATTTCTACAGCAACTTTGTGTACGGAAGCATAAACGACCGTCTTGGTTCGCGTGACGAGGCGCTGAAGGTGTGGACTACGCTCGACTCGATATATCCCCACAAGATGGAGATTTCCTATAAGTTGGCCGAGGCTCTTGCCTCCTCGGGCGATTCGTCCAAAATAGCCAAGGCAATAGGCGTGTATGACCGCATAGAGAAGACACAGGGTAAGAACATTCCGTTGACCACAAGCAAAATCAGGGCTTTCCTTTCATCGCAGGACACTGCATCCATCTACAAAGAGGTATATTCGTTGCTGAAGTCGGCGCCTCACAGCGTTGAGAACAACGTGTTTGCCGGAAATGTGTTTGCCATGTTCTCCGACAACGATTCGGCCTTGTCCTATTTCGACAAGGCGTGTGACCTGGACTCCACATCGGGACTTGCCTACTACTCACGAGCCAACTTCTATAAATCAATAGGCGACAGCGTAAATTACGACAAGGAGGTGTTCCGTGCCCTGAGCCGTGAAAGCCTCGAACTTGATGCCAAGCTTGAACTGCTCACAGGCTATATCCGTGAGCTATATGACGATCCCAGCCAGCAGGGACGCATTCAGGAGCTCTTTGCAACGCTGCTCGACCAGCATCCCCATGAGGTCGACATTCACGACCTCTACTGCTCCTATCTTATAGCAATCGAGGATTATGCCGGTGCGGCCGAGCAACTTGGCTATGCACTTGACATCGATCCGAGTTCCGAGGAACGTTGGCGCACTCTTTTGAGCCTCTACATGCAGGCCGACGACTATGCAAAGTCGGCCGAGAAAGGTGAAACGGCATTGCGCTACCATCCGTCAAGTGCGATGATACACTTGATGCTCGGAACCGATTACAACCTCATGAAGGAGTATGACAAAGCTCTCGGCAATCTTAACAAGGCCATGGAGCTTACCGATTCGGTCGATTATGACGCCGTTTCGCAGATTATGTCGTCGATGGGCGATGTGTATTACGCCAAGGGCGACCGTGATTCTGCATTTGTCTACTATGACAAGGCTATATCCATCGACCCCGACAATCTGCTCGCACTTAATAACTGCGCCTACTATCTTGCCGTTGAAGGCCGCGACCTTGACAAGGCCGAGGAGATGAGCGCGAGAACTATAAAGGAGCGTCCCGACGACGCTACTTCGCTTGACACCTATGCTTGGGTGATGTTCCGCAAGAAGAATTACACCGAGGCGATGGCCTATATCGACAAGGCGATTGCCAACAGTGAGGAGCCGTCGGAGGAGTTGTATCACCATGCCGGCGACATATACTTCATGAACGGGGAGCCACAGAAAGCTCTTGAGTTCTGGGAGAAGGCTCTTGCCCTCGACCCCGATAACGAGTTGCTGCAGCGCAAAGTCAAGCACAAGACCTATTTTTATGAATAATCATCGATTATGAAGCCGTCACATTTCATCACATTATCAATAATATCATTGCTTGTATTCTCGGGTTGTCACTCTTCAAAGCGAAGTCTGAGGTCCGGTGAGCCGTTGCCTGAAAATGCCACGTTGACTCAGCGTTATGACGCACTTGTCGACGGTTATGGCAATTGGAGCGATGTCACGGTGCCTGTAAGCTTCGTGTTGTCGTCGCCTCAGCGTTTCTCCATATCGGGACGGGCTAAGATGATTCACGACGAGTCGATCGACATATCGCTGCGCATGCTCGGCTTTGAGGTGGGACGCATTTACCTCACTGTCGACTCGGTTCATGTGATGGTGAAGCCCAAGAAAGTGTATATGTCGGAAAGCCTTGCTGAAGTGTCGCGCGTGTTTAAGTTCAGCGTGGGCAATGTGCAGGATTTGATAATGGGGCGTCCGTTTGTTCTCGGCGGTTCCACATTGTCGCCCGATACCCGCAACCTGGCATTGCGGTTCATCGAAGGTGATGCGTGGAGCATAATGCTTGCTCCGTCTATATCGTCGGCAAGCTACGGTTACCGTGTGTGCGCCGACAACTTCCTGGAATATCTCGTAGCGGGATACAACAACGGCTATCTGACCGCTTCATGCGGGTACTCGGCTCCTGTCAATGTTGACGGTGTGGGCGTTGTGTCGCCCGATGTCGACATCAATGTTGTCAATCCCAAGCAGAAGATAGAGGCTTCTATTACATGGAAGTGGGATAATGCCCGATGGAATGAGGGCATTGAGTCGGAGTGGACGGTGCCTCGCGGATATAAGCGCATAAAGGCGGCCGATGTAATAAAGAATGTATCTCAGGATTAGTCATGAAGCAGTGCTGTAGAATCGGGAGTATTTTCTTAATGATAGTCATGCTTCTGTCGGCGGTCGACATGTCGGCGGCCCGGAAGCGCACACGCAGTGTGTCAAGTGTCAAGCAGGAGCAGAAAGCCAACGCTCAGGCCATAAAGAAGACTTCGCAACAACTCGATGAAAATGCAAAGGCTACATCACGCACGTTGAATGCGCTGAACACTCTTGGGGCCGAGATTCGTCAGCAGAACGACTCGATAGCGTCGATAAATCACCAGATTGATTCTATCGACAGCGCGATGAAGCACATAAATGACTCAATTGTCACTCTTGACGGAAAGCTTGTGGCTCTTCGCGACAGTTATGCGCGTTCGGTGACGCGTATAAAAAACTCACAGCAAGGATCGATGGATAAGCTGGCTTTTATCTTTTCGGCCGAATCATTCACTCAGGCTTATAGGCGATTCCGTTATTTGGGCGAATTCTCAAAGTGGCGCAAGCGCCGTAACGATGAGATAAAGGAGGTGCAGGCCCGGCTTGAGAAGCAACGTGACGAGCTCACTCGCCTTCAGGGCGTGAAGTCGGGAATGCTTACCCGGATGAATGTCGCCCGAAACGACCTTGAGAAAAAGCAGAATGAAACATCGGCTCTTGTTGCCAAACTGAAGAAGGAGGGCGCATCGCTGAAGAAAGTGCTGCGACAGAAGGAGGCGCAGGCGCGTGCCCTTGATAACGAGCTTGACCGACTGATAGCCGAGGAGCAGCGTCGTCAGGCCGAGGAGGAGAAACGCCGTCAGGCCGAGGAGAAGCGTAAGGAGCAGGAGCGTCTGCTTGCCGAGGAGAATGCCCGTAAGAAGCAGCAACAGAAAGAACAGGAGGCCAAGGCGGCTGCCAAGAACGGTAAGTCGGCCTCCAAGTCCGATAAGGCTAAGTCGGCTCCGGCCAAGGCCGAGCAGCCTGAACGCAAGGCTGTAGCCCAACCCAAGCCGGCATCAACCGCAGCGAAGCCTGCTACAAATTACGCCATGGCCGAAACAAGCCGCAAACTCACCGGAAGCTTTGAAAGCAATAAGGGCAGGCTTCTGTTCCCCGTCAACGGAAAGTATAAGATCGTGCGTCCGTTTGGCCGGCACAAGCATCCCGATTTGCCCCATGTCACTACCGACAACGGCGGCATCGACATCGAGGTGCCGGCAGGAGGAACTGCGCGTGCGGTGTTTGACGGCACCGTTTCGGAAGTGTTCCGTCTTCCCGGCTACAACACTATCGTGATGGTGCGTCACGGCAAATATCTTACCATATATGCCAACCTGAGCAACATCAATGTCAAGAAGGGTGACGCACTGAAGCAGGGACAGACCATAGGTACGATCTATTCCGACCCCGACGACGGAAATCGCTCAATTCTGCACTTCGAGCTGCGTCAGGAGAAGCAGAAACTTAATCCCACGGCTTGGGTTAGATGATTGCGCGTGACGCAGTAACCGAAGTAAGGTCACGGAGGCCGTTGACGGCATCGGTGATGCGTGCGATGACGCTTCTAAGCGGAACGCGTGTCTTGATTTTGCTCTGTTCGGTAGTGCGCGTCAAGCTTGTGGCCCTTTGGATAGGAGCCGCAGGTGTGGGGCTGTTCGGTATCTACAATTCATTCATTGAACTTATGTCGGCTCTCACGCAATTGAATGTGCGCGACTCATCGGTGCGTGACATTGCCGGGGTCGACGACATTTCGATGCGTCACCGCATCATTGGTGTCGTGAGGCGATGGGCTGCCGTTCTCGGTCTTTTCGGCTCATTGCTCACGCTTACATTGTCGCCATTGTTGAGCCGTGTTACATTCGGTGACGATGCTCATGCCTGCGGTTTTGTGTGGCTGTCGGCGGTCATGCTCTTCAGTTCGGTCACAGGCGGTGAGTTGGCCATATTGCAAGGCTCGCGTCTGTTGGGGCGGTTGGCCGCAGCGTCACTTGCCGGAGCGGTGGGCGGGTTGCTGCTTTCAGTACCTCTGTTCTATTTTCTCGGAATTGATTCAATCGTGCCGTCGATCGGGGTGTATGCGCTGTCGACACTTGTCGCAGCACTTCTGTTGCGTTATAAAGGAGCGGGTACTGCGAGCGGCGGTGTGACATTGCGCGAAACCGTTGCAAAGGGATGCGGCTTCCTTCGCCTCGGGGCATGGATGACGGTAGCCGCATTTGTGACATTGTTGTCGCAGTACATCTTCATCGTCTATGTCAATAACCGTGGCGGTGTGGATGATGTCGGATTCTATCAGGCGGGATTCACTCTTGTCAACAAATATATAGGACTGTTGCTTGTGGGCGTTGCCATGGAGTACTATCCTCGGCTTGCGTCACGTGCCGGGTCGTTACGGTCATTGGGCGTATATGCCAACCACGAGATAGTCACGTTGTCATGGATTGCGATGCCGTGTGTGTCGCTGTTCATCGTGTTTCGCGGATTGATTGTGGAGATGCTTTACTCTGCCGAGTTTGAGTCCATATTGCCGTATGTCACATGGGCCATGGCTGGAACCGTGCTGCGCTGCGTGAGCTGGTGCATGGGTTATGTGATGCTTGCCCGAGGTGACGGAAAGGCCTACGTGGTGTGTGAGTCGGTGAGTGCTGTAGTCTACTTGGTGTTGAATACGCTCTTTTACGAAATGTGGGAAGTTGAATCACTCGGAAAAGCCTATTTCCTGTGGTATGCCGTTTATTGCGTGACGGTGATGACGGTGTGTCGTGTCAGATACGGACTGAGATTGCGTTACGCTGCAATGTCGGTGGTGACGGTGTCGCTGCTTGTCGTGATGCTGACGATGTATCTTACCGATGTGTCGTTGCTGCTCGGCCTTGCCGCAGCCTTGACCGGATGCGTTGTTTCCATCGTTGCGTTACGGCGGATGACGGCATAGAAAAAGCGCTGCATCGATTCCGATACAGCGCTTTCTGCTATAGTTAACTTTATGTTATGGCAAATTAATCTTCGCGGTGGTTGTTGTTACGACGGGGACCACGGTCGTTACGCTGCTGGCGATCGCCGTCACGACGAGGGCCGCGCTCGTTGTTGTTGCGGGGTCCGCGGGGTGCGCGCTGGGGCTCTACGTAGCCTTCGGGCTTGGGTTGGAGGGCACGCATCGACAGACGGTACTTTCCGGTCTTCTTGTCGATTTCGATAAGCTTCACCTCTACGGTGTCGCCTTCATGCAGGCCTGAAGCTTCCATGTTTTCAAGACGATCCCAGCTTATCTCCGAGATGTGGAGCAGTCCGTCACGGTTGGGCATGAATTCAACAAATGCACCGAAGTCGAGTATCGAACGCACCTTACCGGTGTAAACTTTGCCCTCCTCGGGAAGCTCAACGATTGCGTTGATCATTTCAAGAGCCTTGTCCATGGCCTCCTTGTTATTGGCGGCAACTTCGATGTAACCTGCATTGTCGATTTCATCGATTGAAACAGTGGCACCACTTGCTTCCTGGATACCCTGGATAATCTTTCCGCCCGGGCCTATTACGGCACCGATGAGGTCCTTGGGTATTGTCATGGTGACTATGCGCGGTACCTGGGGCTTGTAATCGGCGCGAGGTTCGGCGATAGCTTCCTGGATTTTGTCAAGGATGTGCATGCGGCCTTCACGAGCCTGGAGAAGAGCCTTCTCAAGAACCTCGTAGGAGAGTCCGTCGACCTTGATGTCCATCTGGGTTGCGGTGATACCGTCACGGGTACCTGTTACCTTGAAGTCCATGTCGCCAAGGTGGTCCTCGTCACCGAGAATATCGGAAAGTACGGCATACTTAGCACCGTCGGTGTCGGTTATAAGACCCATTGCAATACCGCTGACGGGCTTCTTCATCTTGACACCGGCATCGAGCAGGGCAAGTGTACCGGCACAAACGGTGGCCATTGACGACGAGCCGTTTGACTCAAGGATGTCGCTCACGATGCGGCATACATAGGGGAAGTTGTCGGGGAACATTCTCTTCAATGCACGGTGGGCGAGATTGCCGTGACCTACTTCACGACGGCCTACGCCACGCACGGGCTTAGCCTCACCTGTAGAGAAGGGGGGGAAGTTGTAGTGGAGGAGGAAGCGCTCCTTGCCCTGGTTGAGCACGTCGTCGAGAATCTTCTCGTCGAGCTTGGTGCCGAGTGTCACGGTGGCGAGAGCCTGTGTTTCACCACGGGTGAACACTGCCGATCCGTGAGGGCCGGGAACGTAGTCGGTTTCAATCCAGATGGGACGGATTTCGGTTGTCTTGCGTCCGTCAAGACGGATGCCTTCGTCGAGGATGCAACGGCGCACAGCCTCGCGCTCAACATCGTGATAGTAACGCTTCACGAGAGGAGCCTTCTCTTCGCGCTCTTCCTCGGGTATTGATTCGATGTATTCATCGCATATTGCATCGAATGAGTCGTTACGCCAGTGCTTGTCGGCGCTGCCTGCCTTGGCAATGGCATAAGCCTTGTCGTAGCACTTTTCGTGAACATCCTTGCGGAGGTCTTCATCGTTGGTTTCGTGGCAATATTCGCGCTTAACGGTCGAGCCTACGGCCTCGGCAAGTTCCATCTGGGCCTTGCACTGAACCTTTATAGCGTCATGAGCTGCCTTGAGGGCTGCAAGAAGGTCGGCTTCTGAAACTTCGTTCATTTCGCCTTCAACCATCATGATGTTATCGTAGGTAGCACCAACCATGAGCTCCATATCGGCCTTTTCAAGCTGCTCGAATGTGGGGTTGATTACAAATTCACCGTCGATGCGTGCAACTCTGACTTCCGAAATAGGACCGTTGAAGGGTATGTCGCTTACTGCAAGGGCTGCCGATGCTGCAAGTCCGGCCAGTGCGTCGGGCATATCAACTCCGTCGGCCGAGAACATGATGATGTTGACAAATGTATCGGCATGATAATTGTCGGGGAAAAGAGGACGGAGTACACGGTCAACAAGACGAGCTGTAAGGATCTCGTAATCGGATGCGCGACCTTCACGCTTCAGGAAGCCGCCGGGGAAACGGCCGTTAGATGAAAATTTCTCTTTGTACTCCACTTGTAGGGGCATGAAGTCGACCCCTTCGCCGGCTTCCTTTGCCGACACTACTGTAGCAAGGAGCATTGTATTGCCCATGCGTAATTCTACCGCTCCATCGGCTTGCTTGGCCAGCTTGCCTGTTTCAAGTGTGATGGTGCGTCCATCACCAAGCTCGATGGTTTTCTTAATTGGTTGTGCCATAAAAATGTTAGTCAGTTTTTCTAATACAAAAAATCGCACAAAGATACTAAAAATAATTTACAAAGCTATCAGGACACACATATATTTATAGGAAGTGAGCGCCATAATGGCAAAAATGATTGTTTTACAGTCGATTTTTGTTGTAAAATGGATTACTTTTGGTAACTTAGATTTAAATTTTATGACAAGACAGTGATATGATGCATTGGGACAGGCTCATCAATGACAAGCGTTTGGGACTTGAGGATTATCATGACCCCAAGAGTGGTTCGCGCAGTGACTTTCAGCGCGATTTTGACCGGTTGGTGTTCTCGTCGCCGTTCAGGCGCCTGCAGAATAAGACACAGGTGTTTCCCCTTCCTGGAAGCATATTCGTTCACAACCGTTTGACCCATTCCATGGAGGTGGCATCGGTGGGACGCTCGCTTGCCAACGAGATAAGCCGTGAACTTCGGATGAAGTATCGCGACGAGCCTTGGTGTGACAAGCTTGAGGCAATGGGCGAGATTGTGTCGGCTGCCTGTCTTGCCCACGACCTTGGAAATCCTCCTTTCGGACATTCGGGCGAGAAGGCCATCTCGACATTTTTCAGCGAAGGGGCCGGAGCGGAGATACGCAACGAACTGACCGAGGCGCAGTGGGCCGACCTTATCAACTTTGAAGGTAACGCCAACTCTTTCAGGTTGCTCACCCATCAGTTCAAGGGGAGGCGCAAGGGCGGCTTTGCCATGACCTATTCGATGCTTGCTTCGGTCGTGAAGTACCCCTATGAGTCGCGTCTGGCCGGAGGCAAGAGCAAATTCGGCTTCTTCTCCACCGAGATTGACACATTCAAGCGCATAGCCGAAGAGCTTGGCCTTGAGATGCGTAACGATGTCGGTTGCGGAGCGGTGAGCTATGCACGGCATCCGCTTGTCTACATCGTGGAGGCGGCCGACGACATCTGCTATCAGGTTATGGACATCGAGGATGCCCACAAGCTGCGTGTGGTAGGCACCGATGAGGTTATCAGGCTGTTTCTCGGATTTTTCGATGAAGAGAAGCGCCGTCACATGATCGATGTGATGGATAAGGTGGAGGATCCCAACGAGAAGATAGGCTACCTCCGCTCATGTGTCATAGGCACTCTTGTAAAGCAGTGTGCCCGCACGTTTGTCGACAATGAACCTGCCATACTTGCCGGCGAATTTGAAGGCTCGTTGCTTGACAACATCGCGCTTCACGAGCGCGAGGGCTACAGGCGTTGCTCGGCGCTTGCCTGGGATAAGATATACAGGGCGAGCGATGTCGTCGATGTGGAACTTGCCGGTAACCGCATCATAACGTTCCTGATGGAGAAGCTCATACATGCCGTGCGTTATCCCGAGCTTAACTACTCGTCGCTCCTGTTGAGCAAGGTGCCCGAGCAGTATGACATAGAGGCTCCGACGCTGTTTGGAAAGATTCAGGCCGTGCTTGACCACATTTCGGGAATGACCGATGTCTACGCTCTCGACCTCTACCGTAAGCTCTACGGCATGAGCCTGCCGGCGGTGTGAAGTAAACAATGTCACTCCTATTATGGTTAATGATTTAAGATATAGAATGAAATGAAACGTTATGCAATATTGATGTTATGCCTTGTGGCGACTGTGCTGTCGGGACTTGCCGGAGCCTACAAGGTCGATGAGATACCCAACGTGCATGTCGCAAACCGCACGCGTTACGTGAGCAATCCCGATAACGTGCTTTCGCCTGCGGCTGTCGCCACTCTTGACTCCACGCTTTCACGGTTGTGGCGTGACACCTCGTCGGAGGTTGTGGTGGTGGCCGTGAACTCGGTCGACGGCGATCCCGACGAGTTTGCTACCGAGCTGTTTACGAAGTGGGGTATAGGCAAGAAGGACAATGACAACGGAATGCTCGTGCTTATAGCCAAGGACGACCGAAAGGCCGTGATACGCACGGGATACGGCATGGAGGGTGTGTTGCCCGACATTCTCGCCGGCCGTATAATACGCAACATAATGGCTCCGCATTTCCGTAACGGCGATTACGATAACGGAACGATAGCCTCGCTCACCGAGATTGCGAGAATCACCTCGACCCCGGGGGCCACCGAGGAGCTGATGTCGAAGTACGGTAATGATGAGGGTGCCGGCGGTAGCGACGGCGCCGATTTGTTCAAGGGTTGGCTTGCAATAGGAGCCATACTCGCCGTGGTGCTGTTTGTGTGGTTCCTTTACGAGATGTTCAAGACGAGGCGTCTTGACCGATACGAGCGTTATCAGGTACTCAACAAGATGAAGATGCCCGCGCTGATACTCGTGTTTGTCGGTCTTGGACTGCCTGCCATATCCTATCTTATATTGTGGCTCACGATGCGCGGATTGAGATTGCGTCATCGCAATTGCCCCAATTGTCACAACAAGATGCATCGTATCGACGAAGCTAACGACAACAAGTACCTCACCCATCAGCAGGACATCGAAGAGCAGATTAACTCGGTTGACTACGATGTGTGGCTGTGTGACCACTGCGGTGAAACCGACATATTGCCCTATATCAACAATGCGTCAAGCTATACGGTTTGTCCGCGATGCGGTGCGCGTGCCTGCTCGATGCGCAGTCAGCGCATCGTAATACGCCCCACCGAGAGGCGTGAGGGGCAGGGTGTCAAGGAGTACATCTGCCGTAGCTGCGGCAACCGTAACGAGATACCCTACAGCATCCCCAAGGTAGTGGTGCCGCCGGTGGTGATTGTAGGAGGCGGTGGCCGTGGATTCGGCGGTGGCGGCGGAGGCTTCTCCGGCGGTTCGTTTGGCGGCGGTATGACCGGCGGCGGCGGTGCCAGCGGCGGCTGGTGACATTAATCCTGACCTTATACCGAAGCGTCGTTATCCCATGGGTAGCGGCGCTTTGGATTACGTGGAAACCAGCCTTTCCTTACACGCTCCTGCTGCTCGAATATCTCCTTTATCGTCCAGAACGAAGAAAATCCCACCACTCCGAGTATTGTAGAGCCGAGGATGTCGCTTACGATCAGCGACAGAATGGTGCATGCGCAGCCCAGGAGCAAGAACCACCACCAGCATGATGTGCCGTAACGGTATTCGCATTTCACTACTACGGGATGGAATAGTCCTATGACCAGGAATGTGCATATTCCTATTACGAGGCCGAGCAGGTGATAGTCCTGCAGTGTCGATGTTATATCCATTGTAGGGTTGTTTTTATGAGTAATATAAATAAGGAGGCATAATGCCGTGCATCATGCCTCCCTTTATAGGATGTATTATTTCAATCCTTTGATTATTTCTTGCCTGAGAGCTTCTCCTTGAGAGCGGCAAGTTCTTCGAGGTCACCGAGGGTTGTACGCTCGATAGGAGTGTTAAGGGCGGGCTGCTCTTCCTTCTTGGCCTGACGGCGAGCCTTGCGGGCTTCGTTTTTCTCGGCCTTAGCCTCATCTTCAAATATGCGGCTGTGAGAAAGGAATATGCGCTTGTTGTCCTTGTTGAACTCGATTACCTTGAAGTCGAGCTTCTCGTCAACCTGAGCCTGAGTTCCGTCTTCCTTAACGAGGTGCTTGGGAGTGGCAAAGCCTTCAACTCCGTAGGGAAGTGCTACTACGCCGCCCTTGTCCTGCATTTCGATGATGGTTCCGGGGTGGATGCTGCCTACAGTGAACACTGTTTCAAGAACATCCCAGGGATTCTCTTCAAGCTGCTTGTGACCGAGGCTGAGGCGACGGTTGTCCTTGTCGATTTCGAGAACCTGAACATCGATGTCCGAGCCAACCTGAGTGAATTCCGACGGATGCTTGATCTTCTTGGTCCAAGAGAGGTCGCTGATGTGGATGAGTCCGTCAACGCCTTCCTCGATTTCAACGAATACGCCGAAGTTGGTGAAGTTGCGCACCTTGGCAGTGTGCTTGCTGCCGATAGGATACTTAACCTCGATGTTCTCCCAGGGATCGTTCTTGAGCTGCTTGATGCCGAGTGACATCTTGCGCTCCTCGCGGTCGAGTGTGAGGATGACTGCTTCAACCTCGTCGCCAACCTTCATGAAGTCCTGAGCTGAACGGAGGTGCTGTGACCAAGACATTTCCGATACGTGGATAAGACCTTCGACACCGGGGGCGATTTCAACGAATGCGCCGTAGTCGGCCATAACGACAACTTTACCCTTAACCTTGTCACCAACCTTGAGGTCAGCGTCAAGAGCATCCCAGGGATGGGGCTGGAGCTGCTTAAGACCGAGGGCGATGCGCTTGCGCTCGTCGTCGAAGTCAAGTATTACTACATCGAGTTCCTGATCGAGTTTAACCACTTCTTCGGGATGGCTTACGCGGCCCCAAGAAAGGTCGGTGATGTGGATAAGACCGTCAACGCCTCCGAGGTCGATGAATACACCGTAGGTGGTGATGTTCTTAACGACACCCTTGAGCACCTGACCTCTTTCGAGCTTGGAGATGATGTCCTTCTTCTGCTGCTCGAGCTCGGCTTCGATAAGAGCCTTGTGAGAAACGACAACATTCTTGAACTCCTGGTTGATTTTTACAACCTTGAATTCCATAGTCTTACCAACGAAGATATCGTAATCGCGGATGGGCTTTACATCAATCTGTGAGCCGGGGAGGAAGGCTTCGATGCCGAATACATCGACAATCATACCACCCTTGGTGCGGCACTTGATGTAACCCTTGATAATTTCGTCATTTTCAAGAGCCTGATTTACGCGCTCCCATGAGCGTGACATGCGGGCTTTGCGGTGAGAGAGGATGAGCTGACCTTTTTTGTCCTCCTGGTTTTCGATGAAAACCTCAACTACATCGCCAACCTTGATGTCGGGATTGTAGCGGAATTCATTGACGGGGATGATACCGTCGCTTTTGTAGCCGATGTTAACCACCGCTTCGCGCTTGTTGAGGGCGATGATGGTACCTTCGATTACTTCTTTGTCTTTAACGGTGTTAAGCGACTCATCGTAGGTCTTGGTGAGTTCTTCGCGGCTCTTGCCACCGTTGTTTTCGCCGTTTTCGTAGGCGTCCCAATCGAAATCTTCGATTGGCGAATTCTTTAATTCTTCGTTCATTTAATGGGTTAATAAATAAGTTAATTAATTCTGGCGCATGATTAACACGATGTAAGCGTGCGCACATTGCTGCAAAGATACAACTTAATTTTCACTCCTACAATTAAATGTGGAGATATGTGAAAATTTTTATTTGCATTTATTAAATTCCCGGAAGTGACCGGCGACGGTGTCGTAGACCGGCGTGTCGATGCCGAGGCGACGGGCAAGGTCGATGAAGTTAAAGAGCTGCCCCTGGATTTCGCTTTCGTGACATGCTTTCAGGTCCTTCTGGAGCGAAGCCGTGCTTTCGGGGTTGAGGCTGTCGATCACTTCAAGATGATGCTTCACGAGGTCGCATCCGAAGTCGATTCCAAGCTTGCTTCCCATCAATGCGCTTTCACGTGACAGGCCTATGAATGTGTCACGCTCCTTTCCGGGATGCTGTATCGGGCCCATGGGTATGTCGTAATAGGCTCCGGTGAGCGCCATTGCCGAGATAAACGACCATTTGATAAAGGTGTCACGGTCGATGTTGTCGCTTAGCGTCACCTTTATTCCTGCACGGCGCAGGTCGCTGTTGATTCGGTCGAGAATTTCGGGTGCCACCGAGTGTCCTTCGGGAACGCCGTAGACGATGTGGAATATGTCGCCCATCTGTGTTATCTCGCCGATGCCCGACTTGAAGCCCACGATGTAGATGCATCCGTCGAGCACGTTGGCGTCGGGCGACAGCGCGGCAATGCGCGGCCCCGTGCCGTAGACATTGAGCAGCGGTATCACTACCGTTTCGGATGATGAGGCGCGGCTTATTACTGGCGCTATGCTGTCGATGGAGTAGCCCTTGACGGTTACGAATATCACATCGGCTTTGTCGTTATACTCCTCGGCGCTGAATGCTTTGAGGGGAACGGCGTGTTCGCCCTTCAGCGAGGAGTGGAATATGAGTCCGCGATTTTTTATCGATTCAAGGGCTTCGCCTCGTGCTATGCAGCTGACATCGCACCCCGATAGTGCAAGAAAAGCGGCAATGCTGCCGCCTACTCCTCCTGTACCTATTACAAGATATTTCATTGTTATTTAAATGCTTTGGCAATGCTTTGGGCAATATCGGCCATGTCCTTGGGGTCGAGCGAGAGCTTCTCCTTGAAGAAGTTCATGTCGCTCTCCTTGTTGATGGGCACAAGGTGTATGTGGGCGTGAGGAACCTCAAGTCCCATTACGGCCACGCCTATGCGCTTGCACGGGAGGGCTGATTTCATTGCGGCGGCAACGCGTTTGGCAAAAAGCTGTAACGATTCATACTCGTCGTCGGCGAGGTCAAACAGGTAGTCAACCTCCTTCTTGGGGATAACCAGGGTGTGACCGGGAGCTACGGGTGAAATGTCGAGGAAAGCGTAGTGCTTGTCATCCTCGGCAACTTTGTAGGAGGGTATTTCGCCTGCTACGATGCGTGAGAATATCGATGCCATAATCTGTTAGAATGATATTTCAACAATTTCAAACTTCATCAATCCCGAGGGTACACGTATTTCAACCACTTCGCCTATCTTGTGGCCGAGGAGGCCTTGTGCGATGGGGGTGCTTGACGCTATTTTTTTCTCCTTGAGATTGGCTTCGCTGTCGGCTACGATTGTGTATTCGACAACCATGCCGTTGGCGATATTCTTGATTTTTACTTTATTCAGAATTTGAACCACTTCATTGTTCAGCTTGCTGTCGTCGATGATGCGAGCGTTGGCAACGAGATCCTTGAGCTGTGAAATTTTCATTTCAAGCATTCCCTGAGCCTCCTTGGCTGCATCGTACTCGGCATTTTCCGACAAGTCGCCTTTGTCGCGAGCCTCGGCTATAGCACGTGATATTTCGGGACGCTTAACTGTTTCAAGATAAGCGATTTCATCCATTTTCTTTTTGTATCCTTCACGAGTCATGTAGGTGATGGCCATGGTAAAAACAATTTTAGAGTTGAGTAAAAAATTAAAGAATCTCAACCGTTAGGCGAGACCCTTATAGATAAATTCTTGTGTAATGTTTACTTTGCAAAGATAGTGATTATTTTGATTGGGGGCAAGCGCGGTGTGATTTTAAACATTTTTTAAGAGAGTGCCGAAAATATGCTATGCGGTGTGCGCCGCGACCTCCAAGTGCGGTGTATAGATAGCATGCGCATCGCCCGATTTTTTCAAATGGGCCGTCGGCGAAGTCGAGTATTTCAACCAGCAATCGTCGCCCTTCGGGCGATTTGGCGCGGGTGAGGTTGCCGGCGAGGATGATGCCTTTAAGGTCGAGCATCTTCAGGTCGCGCAACGGCATGTTGCCCGAGAGCATTTCATTGCATATCAGGAACGACTTCATCAGCTCCTTGTCCCTCTTTGAATAGCTGTCGGTGGTGATTGAGTCGGGTTGCTGATACACATCCACCGCAGGCGCTCGGTCGATTCGTTTTACTTTGGGATTCTCCAAGATGAGTCTTAGGCCGAGCTCGTAGTCGGTCCACACGGTTGCTTCTTCGTTCCAGCCTCCGGCTTTGCGCAGCAGTGATGTCGACACGGCGTAACGCTGAGTCGACAGGATGCTGTAGAATATGTGCTGAAACAGCAGGTCGGAGTCGGCAAAAGGAAGTGTGCGAGTACGGCCGTTAAGCTTGTGAAGCCTCACGTCACGGCCTACGATGTCGAGCGTAGGGTCGGCGGCAAATTCCGTCATTATATCCTCGACATGGTGAGGCGACATTGTGTCGTCGGAGTCGAAAAACATTATGTAAGGTGTGACAGCTTCCCTAAGACCGAGATTGCGGGCTTTTGAAACTCCCTTTTCGGGCATGTCGAGAAGCGTTATGTCGAAGTCCGATGCCTTGTGACGGCTCATCCAGCGCGAGGCTATGTCACGGCTATTGTCGGTTGAGCCGTTATCGACAATGATGACGCTTAATGGACGCGCTGTCTGGCTCGATATTGAGTCGAGTGTGCGCTGTAACGTTGCCTCACGATTTAGTACGGGAACAACGATTGTCATTCTTGATTCACTGTTCATGGCGATGTATCAGTCCGTTTAGTTTTACACTTGCTTTCCACATGATGTAATTGCTGCTCAACAGCTTCATTAAGCCTGTTTTGACCGTGGATGTCACCTCGTGCTCTTTCATCAATGCGATTACTGCGTCCATCAGCGGGCGGTCGAGGCTGTTGAATGACAATGTCGACGCGTAGCGAAGCCTTTCGTCGATGAATGGACGAAGGAGGAAGCGGTCGATTGCGTAACGGTCGGCCAGCTTCAATGTCAGCTTGAATATTCCGAGGTGATAGTCAAGCTGCTTCTTGAATCCAAGCGGATTGGAGAGTGACCTGTGGCCAACGCTGTAGTTAAGCGTGACATCGGGCAGATAGCCGATTTTCCCGGCATCTGCGAGCGCGGTCATTATCTGCAGGTCCTCGCAAGGATAGGACTTGTCGCGGAAAAGATGCGGCTCGGCCATGAGAGCGTTACGTATAGTGTCGGCGCGATACATTGCCGTGGCGAGATGAATCACGGGAGGATGAGTGTGACATAGCAGCGGGATGAGCAGCGATCGACCGTCGGCTATGGGGCTATGGTAACGGGCGTTGGCGTTATCGGCATCGGCCGGCGTCACGTTGCCGGTAGTGTAATCCAGGCGGTTCCACGCCGTATGTACCAGTGTGACATCGGGGTTGGCTGCAAGTATGTCACGCTGTTTTTGCAGCTTGTGACGGTCAATCCAGTAGTCGTCGCCGGGACAGTCGGCTATGTATTTACCGCGACACTCCATGATGCAGTCGAAGTAGTTGTCGATGACACCCTTGTTGACGGTATTGTGCAGCAACCTGATTTTGTCGGGATGTGCGGCGGCATATCGGCGGCAGATGTCAAGAGTGTCGTCGGTCGAGCAATCTTCGCCTATTACGATTTCATAGTCGAAGTCACATTCCTGAGCAAGTATTGAGTCGAGAGTGCGGGCTATCGTTAGGGCCTGGTTGTATGTGACCGTTATTACTGATACTTCGGGACGCATTGTCATGGCAGTAGTTGTGATATTTCGGAAACAAAACTGTCACGCAGTTGCTGCGAGTTGAAACTGTTGCGCCAACGTTCACGCGCATTGACGCGCAATGTTCCCGCGGTTTCTCGGCCGCCGATGAATCGGTTGATAGCCGTGAGAAATTCGTTGTCGTCAGGGTCGTGCGACAACAGCAGTCCCGTCGAGGAGTCGACTATTTCGGGGATGGCCCCTGATGACGCGGCTATTACGGGAACGCCGTGTGACATGGCTTCGCAGATGCTTACGGGCACTCCGCCTTCGGTTTCGCTCATGAGCATGAACCAGTCGACACGGTTGTCGTGATAGAACTGATGCACGTTTTCATTGTCGATGCGGTCGCTTTCTATTGTCACGCTAAGATTGGCGGGGCATTGGTGCGTTACTTCGTTGATCAGTGAGGCGAGTTTGTCGCCGGTGCCGATGTGTGTCCATCGGAAATTCATGTCGGGCCGACTGATAGCGAGTGCGCGTATCAGCCTGTAGTTCAGATGTACACGCTTCTCTGCTGCGATTCGGCTGCATGAGAAGAAGGTAATGTCGTTGCCGTTGCCTGCCGGGGTGGGCAAGTCGGTCAGTAGGGCCGGCGATCCAAGGTGTGACATGACTGTCTTGGCCGAATGTGACGGATGCCGTTCAATGAGGTATCGGCGCGCGGTGTCGCTTGCACAATATACTTTGATCAGGCGTGACATGGTGAAGTCACGTAACTTTGCCGACCTGTAGGTGACGCGGAAGTCATAGAGGTCAACACCGTGTACACGGGTGATGATGTTAAGCGGAAGCTTGTCGCAAAGTAACGCAAGCGCCGATGTGATGTGGTCAAACCAAAATGTGTAGAACAACGTGTTGTCGGGGCGCAGGGCATGGCGCTTCATCAGTCGCTTTATGCAGCCGGCAAAACACACTGCATTTATGTTGAAGCTTACTCCCGAAGCGAGTTGGTTGATATTACTGTAGGTCGACAGGTCGGATAACGTGAGCGACATGACCTTCCGGTTAAGCAGATGTGACGCTTTGAGCAGCCGGTGGCGGGAGTAGGGCAGGCGTGACATGCTGTCGTCGACCGTGATGCCTTGAAGCGACTCCGTATAATTGCAAATAGTCCCGGACGCACGTTCCGGGACTATTATGATGTTGTCAAATTTATTTCTAAGAGCGTCAAGCTCGGGCATGATGAAAGAACTCTCGGTCGGCGTCCAATAGGGAAAAGAGGATGTGAAAATGACGAGGTTCTTTGTCATCGAAGCTTGTTACAGATAGGGCGCAACGGCCGAGTCGAGCTTGGTGATGTCGTCGACGCGTTCTACAAGCTCGCCGTTGGCGATGATGTAGGTTGTGGGGAGAGTGCCCACGTTGTAGTTAAGCAATATCTGCGAGCCTGTCGACGGGGGATTGTAGACGGTAATCCAAGGGAGGTTGCGTGCCGATTGCTTCCACTGGAACTCGTCGTTGTCAACGGCTACCTGATATATCTCAAGACCCTGGTTGTGACGCTTTTCATACACCTTTGCAAGGTCGAGGTTGAAGGCTGGTGAACCTTCGGCGCTGTAGATGGTGAAGTTGAGCACTACCACTTTGTTATTTTTTGTCACCTCCTCAAGGTTATGGGGTTTGCCCTTGTTGTCGGTCAGGGTTATGTCAAATAGCTTCACTTCGTTGACAAGCATTGTGTCGATGCCGGCCGGGCTGACAAGCTGGCGGTTGGCGAGGAACACCTGACGGAGATAGCGGGTGCGCGGGTCGTTGGGACGGAACTGGTCGAAAGCGTTGGCCACGGCTCCTACTATGCGGTTGTCGCGAGGATTGGCGGGGTCAAAGAGATATTGTCCGTTGACTTTCTTGCAGATGATGTAATAGGACACAATTCCTGCGGGATCGCCGAGAAGCATTCCGGCAAGCTCACGCTTGAGGACTGAATCGTTGGCCACCGATGTTTTTCCTATGACCGATGCCGAATTGCGGATGCGATTGTCGACAGCCATAAGCATTTCGGCGGCGGTGGAACCTGACAACTCGTAGTCGGAGTCAAAAGCGTCGGCTGTCGATGTGATATTGACTGTTTCCACGCTGTCGATAGGGAAATATATGCTCTTGCCGTCGAGTACGAGGCGGAATATGTCGGGATATCCGATCGGGTCGTGGGAATATTTGAAATTTCCGTTTTTGTCGGTGGTGATGGAATCGAGAGTGTACCAGCGACCATTGTCGGAAGCCTGCAATATCATTGTCTTTGAATCGGCTCCTTCGATTGAGCCGTTTACATTCCATTTCAAGCCTGAATCGCAACCGGCGGCCATGGCCGTGAGTATTGCGACGAGGGCTATCGAGAGTAGCTTATTCATCGGTTGGTTATTGTTTGTTTAATAAATTAATGCAAAGGTAATGTTTTTGGGTTAAATACCAAGAGCCTTTTCCAATCGCTTTATTGCCGTTGTGGCATTTTTGAGAGCAATGTCGTAGTGCCGATTCATCTCCTCCACATTGGGGTCCTGTTCAGGCAGTCCTCTCACTGCTTGAAAGTCGGCTTCGACATTTTGTCCTTCGCTGTCGACCCCAAATCCCACTTTCATGCTTTCGGAATAGTCCTTCATGGCGTCATGATAGCGGAATTTCGATATTGCTACTATGCTTTCACTCCACCTCTTTGATATAGCGATGAAATCCTGCAAATTCATTGCATCCAGCTCCTTGCTGTAACATTTCCTCAGATTATCCACTACGAAGCTCCATTTCATGGCCTCGTAATTGTCATATAGCGATTTAAGCCTTTCAACAATGCCTTCAAGCGAGTTGATCGTGCCGTTTACAATGTCGTCGATGATGAATCCTACCTTTTTACGCGGTACGATCAATCCGGCAAGGTCGATCCACTGGTCAAGTCCCGAGTATTCGGGCTTGAGTTGTTGCTCAATAGGGGTGGATGAGTCAAAATCGAGCGACAACAGCTTGTTTACCACCGATTCGCCCATGAAGTAGTCGGCGGCGAGGGCATATAGTTCGCGACCTCGGCGCAGTGCGTGATACTCAATCGTGAAATTTCGGGTAAGCGGATATTCGGGGTCGACTTCACATCGGTCGAGAGTGTTTATGGCCTGATATACGCGCCATGTTATGAGCGGGTTTAGGGCATCGTAGTTTATCAGGTCGAGTCGCTCGATGTCACGGCTGCGGCGGTCGCGCTTGCCCCATTTAAGGATGTCACGTATGGTGCCCGAAGTCTTCAGGTTGGCGGCCGGAATCAGCAGGCTTTTGCCTTTGCGCTCCATGAGATAGGAGTAGGGAAGCTCCGTTGTGTCGGGGTGGGAGGTGTGGCTGCCCGCCACGAGGGTGAAGGGGCCTATGTGAGCCGGCCAGGTGATGTAGGCGTTGCTTGCGGTTTTGCATCCGCGCTCCATAATGCCGTGATGCACCGGTCCGAGCTTATAAAGGTGATTGCTTTCATTGGTTCCCGAACCTGCGTTGAAGAATGAGAACATTCCGCCTATGAGCAGGGTCGATTTGTGCATCGACACGGTGTGTGGGCCGACGAATACGGCGCATGCCTCGCCACATTCACATGCACAGTTGGCGAAGAACAGCGAATCATGGGCTATGAATCCGTTGGCGAGCGACGAGGCTTGTCCCACAAATACGCGCTCGATTGTGGAGCCGCTGTCGACTCTTGCCTGTGACGCCATTATGAAGTGTGACGCTATCACGTTGTCGCCCACCTTGCAGTCACGGCCAACGGTTCCGTCGAAAAGGTGTGTGGCTCCTTCAATGCAGGCACCGGTGCGCACTATCGTGTCGGATATCGTGCCGCATCCCGCTATTGTGACATTGCTTTCGATGAGCCCCGTGGCACATCGCTGTCGATCGGAATACTCCTTGGCTAATGCCTTGATGCGGGTAGTAAATGCCTCGTTATGGCGGTACATGGCCGTGAGGTAGGCTATCTGGGAGGTGAGGCCCTCATATATATACAGGCTGCGTGAGCCGGTTTCGCTCATCACATTCACTTCGCATCCGTTGCCAAACGATGACGCTCCGGTGGCAAACATGGCATTCACATTGGCGATGTAGCAGTTGTCGCCTATACGGTAATTGGCAATGGCTTCTCCAATTTTGCTTATGTGTACATTGTCGCCTATCTCACAATTATGGATTGTCGCGTCGTATATTCCGCTCCTTACCGGAACACCGTTGCGCACAAACAGATCCCGGGTGTTGCCCAACTTGACATTTCCCGAGAAATTCACCCTGATATAGCATGACGGATTGAATCCGTCCTTTACACTTACGGTGTTCCAATTAGTGGCAGTGCATCCCGAAGCTTCAAGCTGTGCTATTTCATATTCAAGAAGATTGCGATATTCCATTATCGATAATCAATGGTTTGACATAAAACGTGGTCGTTTACTTATAGGTCGACGGCTCGCTGTAGCCCGGGTCGTCGCCTTCGTCGTATTTCTGGAAGAGGAAGTCGTTGTAGGGGAAGCGCGTTATGTGCACCTCCTTGGCTTTCTCGTAAATCTTGTTTTTCAGTTCATCGATGTTGATTTGCTCCTTGGCCGAGATGAACACGCATTCGTCGTTCATTTTGGCCATCCATGTAGCTTTCAGTTCGTCGAGCGAGATGTTTTCGCGAGTGCGCGGGGTGAGGTCGTCGTCATCCTTTGGCTTGTAGGTGAATGCATCGATTTTGTTGAACACCACAATCATCTTCTTGTCGCTGTCCTTGCCGCATATCTCGGCGAGTGTCTTGTTCACGATGTCGATCTGCTCCTCAAATTGCGGATGGCTTATGTCGACTACATGGACGAGTATGTCGGCGTCACGCACCTCGTCGAGGGTCGACTTGAAGGAGTTGACAAGATGGGTGGGAAGCTTGCGGATGAATCCTACGGTGTCGGTGAGCAGGAAGGGGAGATTGTCGATGATGACCTTGCGCACGGTGGTGTCGAGAGTGGCAAAAAGCTTGTTCTCTGCAAATACATCGCTCTTGCTGAGCAGGTTCATCAATGTCGACTTGCCCACGTTGGTATAGCCTACCAATGCTATGCGGGTAAGTTTTCCGCGATTCTTGCGCTGTATCGACTTCTGCTTGTCGATGCTTTCAAGCTCGGCTTTCAGGCGTGATATTTTGTCGAGGATTATACGGCGGTCGGTTTCTATCTGCGTTTCACCGGGGCCTCTCATGCCGATACCTCCGCGCTGGCGTTCGAGGTGAGTCCACATTCGGGTGAGTCGGGGCAGCAGATACTGGTATTGCGCGAGTTCGACCTGGGTCTTTGCGTTGGCGGTTTGTGCGCGTTTTGCAAATATGTCGAGAATCAAGCTCGTGCGGTCGAGAATCTTCACCTGAAGCTCGCGCTCGAGGTTGGCGACCTGCTTGGTGGTGAGGTCGTCGTCGAATATCACGAGTCCTATTTCGTTTTCGTCGACATATTGCTTTATCTCGTCAAGCTTTCCCTTTCCCACATAGGTGCGCGGGTTGGGGTAATCGAGTCGCTGCAGGAATGTCTTTTCGGTGATCGCTCCCGCCGTGTCGGCGAGAAAAGCGAGTTCGTCGAGATACTCCTTGGCCTTAGCCTCATTCTGCTGAGGGGTTATGAGGCCCACGAGTACGGTCTTTTCAGAAGTTTCGGTGCTTATTATGTTCTCTTTCATGCTTAATCTTGTTTTTAGGCAACCTCGTTTTGCCGTTGTCAGTCACCGAGGAGTTTTTTGTACTCGTCGGGTGAATTTATGACTTTCAATCCTTCGTGATAGATGGGGTTGAGGTCGTTGGCAATCCGGTAATAGGAGCCGTTTTCGTATATGTCACGAGCAATGAGTGCTTTCAGCACAGTGCGCATGTAGTTTTCGCTCTGTTTATATTGCTCTTCATTATATTCAACATCGGTTTTCTTGCCCTGTTCAATGAGGCCGTTCATTATTTCGGATGTCACCTCAAATCGTTCGGCAAAATCCTTCTCGGTGGGATACTCGGCTTTTAGCTGCTGGCGGTGAGTGTCGACATAGCCCAATACATACTGGTAGAGCGCACCCTTTGCGAGGATGTCACGATAGTAGGGGGTGTACCATGTGGTGTCGAGAGGAGAGAAGCGGTCAGGCATGATTCCACCACCGCCATATACGACACGCTTGTTGCGCAATGTGGTGTAACGGAGCGAGTCGGGGAAGTGTATCGAATCGGAGTGCATCAGTTCGCCGGCATCGTATCGGTGCTTGATGTCCTCGATGTAGTCGTCGATGTCGCCCTTCACGTAGGGCTTCTGGATGCATCGACCCGACGGAGTGTAGTAGCGTGACACCGTGAGGCGAATCATCGAGCCGTCGGGGAATGGGAAGGGACGCTGTACGAGGCCCTTGCCGAATGTGCGTCGGCCTACGACTACCGCACGGTCGTGATCCTGCAGCGCACCGGCGAGAATCTCGCTTGCCGATGCCGAATACTGGTTGACGAGCACTACGATGCGGCCATCGAGGAAGTCGCCGTTACGCTCGGCCACGTAGGTGTAGCTCGGAGTGCGCGGAGCCTCGGTGTAAACTATAAGATCGCCCTTTTTCAGGAATTGCGCGGCCAGCTCCTGGGCTGCATTAAGATAACCGCCTCCATTGTCCTGAAGGTCGATGATGAGATTCTTCATGCCCTGCTTGCGCAAGTCGTTCATGGCTTTGCGGAACTCCTCGGGAGTTTCGGCGGCAAAGCGTGATATGCGTATGTAGCCGGTGGTGGGGTCGGCCATGTAGGCGGCATCGACGCTGTAGATGGGAATGTCGTCGCGCGTTATGTTGAAGTAGATGAGCTCGGGCACGCCGGTACGTTTCACAGCAACGTTGACCACGGTGCCCTTGGGGCCGCGCAAGCGTCGCATGACATCGTTGTTTTTCATCTTCACTCCTGCTATGAGTGTGTCGTTGACCTCGATTATGCGGTCGCCGGGCAACAGGCCGACACGCTCCGACGGGCCGCCGGCCACGGTCTGTATCACATACAGGGTGTCGGTTGCCATGTTAAACTGTATTCCCACGCCGCTGAAGTTGCCGTTGAGGGGCTCGTTCAACTCGCGTGTTTCCTCGGGTGTCGAGTAGGCCGAGTGGGGGTCGAGTGTGTTGAGCATTGCACGGATTGCTTCGTCGACAAGCGTGTCGGCATCCACTTTGTCAACATAGTAGTTGTTGATTATCCCTTGGGCATATTGCAGCTTTCGCTCGGGTGTCAGTTCAAATTTCTGTTGTGCCTTGATGCCTGACGAGGCGAGGATGAGTGCTGAAACGAATAGTAGCAGGTATTTCATAAATGTATTTCTTATTGTCTTAGTTGGTCGGAGTCGGGGACAAACTGGCTTATGTCGTAGCCGTAGCGGTCGAGGTCGCGCACCATTGTGGAGCTTACGTATTGCAGTTCGGGCAGGGTGTAGAGCAGTACTGTTTCCACTCCCGAAATCTGTCGGTTGGCATAGGCGAGGTTGCGCTCATACTCGTAGTCGGCAACCGTTCTCACTCCTCGCAGAATGAATTGCGCTCCGCAGTCACGCGCCACGTCGGCTGTGAGCCTGTCGTAGCTTATCACTTCCACGCGCGGCTCGTCGGCCATTACTTTTTCGATGTGACGCACGCGAGCTTCGGTGGGCCGATAGCAACGCTTGGCGTCGTTGATTCCTACTGCGATTATGATCTTGTCAAACAGTGTGAGTCCACGTTCGACTATCGATTTGTGGCCTATAGTAAACGGGTCGAAAGTTCCCGGATATATGGCTATTCGTTCAAGATATTTGGGAGTCATCTTCAACTACGAGATTGTCAATAATAAAGTTTTGTCGTTCAACAGTGTTCTTACCCATGTAAAACTCAAGGAGCTCAGCCACCGCATCCTCTTTGCGGAGCGTCACGCGGTCGAGTCGCATGTCGGGACCGATGAATCCGCGGAATTCCTCGGGCGAGATTTCACCAAGGCCCTTGAATCGTGTTATCTCGGCATTTGCCCCAAGCTTGTTGATGGCTGTAACACGCTCTTCATCAGTATAACAATAATACGTGTCATCGGTTGATTCCTTGCCTGACTTTTTTGACTGGCGGGTGCCTGCGCGGCGGGTGGTCTTCTTGTTGCGTACACGGAACAAGGGGGTCTGCAGCACGTAGACATGGCCTTTCTTTATCAGGTCGGGGAAGAATTGCAGGATGTAGGTGAGCAGCAACAGGCGTATGTGCATTCCGTCGACATCGGCATCGGTGGCTATGATTACTTTGTTGTAACGCAGGTCGTCGATGCTGTCCTCGATGTTCAAGGCTGCGCGAAGAAGCGCAAACTCATCGTTCTTGTAGACATCGACAAGCGGCATTCCATAGGTGTTGAGCGGCTTGCCTCGGAGCGAGAACACGGCCTGGGTTTCAACATCGCGTATCTTGGTGATTGAACCGGCAGCCGAGTCACCCTCGGTGATGAATATCGATGAGGCTTCCTTCTTGTCCTCGTCGCCTTTGGGGTCGCTCAGGTGCACGCGACAGTCGAGAAGCTTCTTGTTGTGGATCGCTATTTTCTTGGCTTTTTCCCTCACGGCCTTGGTGACGCCGGCCATTGCCTTGCGCTCCTTCTCGTTTTCGAGAATCTTCTTCTGCAGAATGTCGGCGGTGTCGAGGTTGATGTGGAGGTAGTTGTCGAGCTCTTTCTTGATGAAGTCGCCGATGAACTTTGCCACCGTAGGCCCTTCGGGTCCCATGTCACGCGAGCCGAGCTTGGTTTTGGTCTGTGATTCAAATACCGGCTCCTCGACTTTAATCGATATAGCGGCGACGATGCCGTTGCGAATGTCGGAGTACTCAAAGTTTTTGCCGAAGTACTCCTTGATGGTGCGTGACACAGCCTCGCGGAAAGCCGACAGGTGGGTTCCGCCCTGAGTCGTGTGCTGTCCGTTGACAAATGAGTAGTACTCTTCACCTATCTGCTTGGTGTGGGTTATCACCGCCTCGATGTCGTTGCCTTTAAGGTGTATTATGGGGTATAGCGGCTCGGTGGTGAGGTTCTCTTTCAGTAGGTCGAGCAATCCGTTGCGCGAGAAGTAACGCTTGCCGTTGAGATATATCGAAAGTCCGGTGTTGAGGAATGTGTAGTTCTTTACCAGGGGGACAACATACTCTTCACGGTAACGGTAGTCGCGGAATATTGAGTTGTCGGGGGTGAAGCGCACGAAAGTTCCGTTGGGTTCGTCGCTCGGCATTATGCCCGAGTCGCTGACTATTTCACCGCAGGAGTATTCGATGGCTATCGACTTGCCGTCGCGCACGCTCTTGATGTAGAAGTCGGTCGACAGGGCGTTTACCGCCTTGATGCCGACACCGTTAAGTCCTACCGACTTCTTGAACGCCTTGGAGTCATACTTTGCTCCGGTGTTCATTTTCGATGACACATCGACCACCTTGTCGAGGGGAATGCCTCGTCCGTAGTCACGCACCCCCACCGTGTATTCACTGACTTCGATGTCGATTTGCTTGCCAAATCCCATCATGTATTCATCGATGGCATTGTCGAGCACTTCTTTAAGAAGCACGTAGATGCCGTCGTCGTTTTGCGAGCCGTCGCCGAGTTTTCCGATGTACATTCCCGGTCGCAGGCGTATGTGCTCCTTCCAGTCGAGAGTCTTGATGTCGTCGCCGGAATAGCTTGTTTCAACGGTTTCGCGCTTTTCTTCAGGTAATATGGTTAGTTCCTCTTCAGTCATATCAGTGATTGGTGGCAAGATGTTAATTGTTGTCGGTCAACTTGCAAAGTTACAAAAAACATGGCAAAAGTCATGCAAAACAATCGTGAATAATTATGTCGTAGTTTTTATGTCATGATTTAGAGCCGGCTCTTATCATTGCAAAGTCACCCTGAGCGATAGGTGTAAAAATAAACCGGCTCCGCAGTTGATTCTGCGGAGCCGGCTATGTCATAAGGATTGCGGTCTATTAGAGAGCTTTGTCCTTGCTGCCGAGAACGGCTTCGATTTTGTGCTTGTAGAGCTTCTCCATGTTGTCGCGAGCCGGGCCGAGGTACTTGCGGGGGTCAAATTCTTCGGGGTGCTCGAAGAGAGTCTTGCGAACAGCTGCAGTCATAGCAAGACGGCTGTCGGAGTCGATGTTGATCTTGCAAACAGCGCTCTTTGAAGCCTTGCGGAGCTCTTCTTCGGGGATACCGATTGCATCGGGAAGCTTGCCGCCATACTTGTTGATGGTGTCAACCTCATCCTGGGGAACTGATGAAGATCCGTGAAGAACGATGGGGAATCCGGGGAGCTTCTCCATAACGGCGTCGAGCACGTCAAATGCCAAGGGCGGGGGAACGAGCTTGCCGTCGGCGTTGCGGGTGCACTGCTCGGGCTTGAACTTGTAGGCACCGTGTGAAGTACCGATTGAGATAGCGAGGCTGTCGCAACCTGTGCGGGTAGCGAAGTCGATAACTTCTTCGGGGTCGGTGTAGGTGTGGTGGTCAGATGATACCTCATCTTCAACACCGGCAAGTACGCCGAGCTCGCCTTCTACAGTTACATCATATTGGTGAGCGTAGTCAACTACCTTCTTGGTGAGGGCGACATTTTCCTCGTAGGGGAGGTGAGAACCGTCAATCATCACTGACGAGAAGCCGTGTTCGATACAGTCCTTGCAGAGCTCGAAGCTGTCACCGTGGTCGAGGTGAAGCACGATTTGGGGATGTTCCCAACCGAGGGTCTTGGCGTATTCAACAGCGCCTTGTGCCATGTAACGAAGAAGAATGGGGTTGGCGTAGTTGCGAGCACCCTTTGATACCTGAAGGATTACAGGTGACTTATCTTCGGCAGCAGCCTTGATGATAGCCTGAAGCTGCTCCATGTTGTTGAAGTTGAAAGCGGGTACTGCGTAGCCACCCTTGATAGCCTTAGCAAACATCTCACGGGTGTTGACCAAGCCAAGATCTTTGTAACTTACCATTGTTTTGTTGATATTTAAGTGAATAAATTAAAAGTTCGGTTATGTTGCGCCCTTTCATGGGCATTTTACATCTGCAAAGATAAGCATAATCGCTCCATGTCGCAAAAAAATTCAGACAAAAAACGTGTAAACTTTCTATAATTGAGCATGTCACACGCTTGACGCTATGAAACGTAAAAGCGGAACCGCCTGTTGACGATTCCGCTTTTGTATTCCGGTAATATGTGCAGTTTATTATTCTCCGGGAACGATTGCTTCGCTGGGGCAAACTTCAGCGCAGCTGCCGCATTCGATGCAAGTGTCGGGATCGATGTGGTAGATGTCACCTTCAGAGATTGCTTCAACGGGGCAAACGGGAAGACAAGTTCCGCAAGCTACACATTTATCAGTGATTACGTAAGCCATGATAATTAAAATTTTAGATTATTATACGAATTAGTTTATTGCTTTACGTTGCAAAGTTAAATGTTTTATTCTAATTACGGCTATTATTGTATGAAAAATTTGTCAATAATTTCCAACTGCCTCATTCCTTGTAGTTTTTGATGCCTTTTTCAAGGAACATGGTGAATTTGGGGATGTTTTCGTCGTAGGAGAACGGGCCTGAAATCAACTCTCCGTCATCGTTGAGGATAACGTAGTAGGGCTGTGCATTGGCGTTGAATTTATAACGTTGCAGATAGCTCCAACGATCGCCGTAGGTGTCGAGGCGCACTTTCTTTCCGTTCTCTTCAACGTAGACGGGTTCGGGCAGGCTCTTTTTCTCGTCGACCATCAGCTTTATCACCACGAAGTTGTTTTCGATCATGGCGTGTACATTGGTGTCGTCGAGCACCTTGCCTTCCATCTTGCGGCAATTCACGCAGCCGTAGCCCGAGAAGTCGATAAGCACGGGCTTGCCCTCCTTGCGGGCGGCGGCCATGCCCTCGTCGTAGTCGTCATATTCGGTGAATCCGCCTCCGTAGAGGTTGAAGTCCTGGGTGTAGAGTGGCGGCACGAATGCGCTGACGCCCTTCAGGGGTGCGCCCCAAAGTCCGGGCACGAGGTAGACGCTGAACGACAGCGATGCCATGGCGAGGAAGAATCGCACGGTGCCTATGCTTGAGTTGGCGGGGCCGTAGTGTGAGAAGTTGAACTTGCCGAGGAGATACATTCCGAGCAGCGCGAAGATTACAATCCACAGGGCGAGGAATGTTTCACGGTCGAGGATGTGCCATCCGTAGGCGAGGTCGGCTACCGAGAGGAACTTGAGCGAAAGGGCAAGTTCGATGAAGCCGAGCACCACCTTGACGGTGTTCATCCATCCTCCCGAACGGGGTGCGCTCTGGAGCAGTGACGGGAACATTGCAAACAGGCAGAAGGGTATTGCCAGTGCGAGCGAGAAGCCGAACATGCCTACGGCCGGGCCGAGCTTGTCGCCTGTGCTTGCGGCCTCCACGAGCAGTGTGCCGATGATGGGGCCTGTGCAGGAGAATGACACCAGAGTGAGGGTGAACGCCATGAAGAATATGCTCAGCAGGCCGGTTGTGCGCTCGGCCGAGCTGTCCATCTTGTTGGCCCACGAAGCGGGGAGTTTTATGTCGAATGCTCCGAAGAACGATATTGCAAACACTACGAGCAGCAGGAAGAAGATGATGTTGCAGGTGGCGCTTGTCGAGAGCGCGTTGAGCGAGCTTGCGCCGAATATGGCAGTTATGAGCAGGCCGAGCAGCAGGTAGATGACGATGATTGAGAGTCCGTAGACAAATGCGTCGGTTACCGAGCGGGCTCTTGATTTGCCCTTCTTGAGGAAGAAGCTTACCGTGAGGGGAATCATGGGCCATACACAGGGGGTGAGCAGGGCCACGAATCCGCCGATGAAGCATGCGAAGAATATGTACCAAAGCGATGTCGACGAATAGTCGTCGTGGGTGTCGGAGTCGCTGTAGGTGACGGGCGCCCACAGGCGGTCGGCATCGACTTCGGGTTTCACCTCGTCGTCGGCGATTACCTCGTCAAGAGTGGCGGTTTCTATGGTGTCGGGTGCAGCTTTTTCCTCAACCGCGGGCTGTGCGGCGGGGAGCTTGGCTGTTCCGCTCAATATCACAGTTTCCTTTGTGGGCGGGATGCAGTTTTCATTGTTGCAGGCCGAGTAGCGTATCGTTGCCTCGATTGCAAATTTGGCCGCTGTGGCGGTGAAGGGCTGGCGCAGGACTACGCTTTCGGTCCACCAGCTCAGGTTGGCGCCAAACAGTTCGTCAAATTCGGTGTGAACCGCTTTGTCGGCCTTGAAGTCGCCGTCGAGCTTCACGCCGTCGAGCTTGTCCCACTGTATTGACAGCGGGGTGGGGCCTATGTCGGGGTCGACGTCGTGGGAGTACATGTGCCAGCCGGAGTTGATTTTAGCCGACAGCACAATCGTGCCGTGAACGCCGTCGGTCATTTCAATTGACGAGGTCCACTTTACGGGATTGACTATTTGTGCCGATGCACTGAGTATGGAAAAGTAGATTAAAGTGATGAAAAACGCTATCTTACGCTTCATGTTTATTGGTTTTATTTTATTTTGATGCAAAGATACTGAAAATATTTTGATGGAATTAGATTTTTATGCTATATTTGCTTTCTGAACCGAAAGCACGTTATGCTGTATTATGGCTCCATTATTTTCAATCATAACCGTCACTTACAATGCCGCTTCTACGTTGCCTGCCACTCTCGAAAGTGTAGCGGGACAATCGTGCAAGCTGTTTGAGTATATAATAATGGACGGAGTGTCCAAGGACAAGACTCTCAAGCTGGCCATTGATGCAGGAATACCTCAGGCTCGCATCTACTCAAGTCCCGACAAGGGCATATATGATGCGATGAATAAGGCAATGGCAGTGGCGCGGGGAGATTATCTGATATTTCTCAATGCGGGCGATGCTTTTCACTCGTCCGATACGCTTGAGAAGCTCGCTTCGGCGATAATGGACAACGACTATCCCGGAATCGTCTACGGGCAGACTGACCTTGTCGATTCGGAGCGTCGGTTCATAGCTCCGCGTCATCTCACGGCGCCTGATGAGTTGACGCTGCAGAGTTTTGCTACGGGAATGGTTGTGTGTCATCAGGCATTTGTAGTGTTGCGAAAGCTTGCTCAGGACTATGACCTGAAATACAGGTTCTCGTCAGATTACGAGTGGTGCATAAGGTGCCTTCAGCGCTCGCGGCGCAATGTCTACGTGCCTGCGGTGATAATAGATTATCTGAGCGAGGGAGTCACCACGGCCAATCGCAAGGCTTCGCTCATGGAGCGATTCAGGATAATGTGCTATTACTACGGCTTCTTCCCCACGCTGATGAGGCACTTCGCTTTCCTGCCCCGATTCCTGAAGCAGCGTAAAGTAGAGGCTCGCGGCAAGGCGCTGACATGTGCCGATTAGTTGAAATTACATTAATAATTTAATTATGAGATATTACGTTGTAGAAAATGAAAAGCCCGTCGGACCCTATGAGGTTGACCAGCTTGTTGCTCGCGGGTTGAAGGGAGATGACCTTGTGTGGTGTGACGGAATGGCCGACTGGAAGCGCGCCGACAGCATCGAGGAGATTCGTTGCGCTCTCGGCGGAGCCATGCCTCCGGTACCTCCTGTTGATTATAGCTCGGCATGCCAGGCTGAGGGCTCGATGCCTCCCGTGCCTCCGTGCGAACCCCAATATCAGCAGCCCTACCAGCAGCCTCAGTATGCAGCCGGCGACAATCCCATGTCGATGGGCGTTCCTCCCAAGAACTGGCTCGTGGAGTCGATTCTGTGTACGCTCTGCTGCTGTCTGCCCTTCGGTATCGTGGGTATCGTGAAGGCCTCCAATGTCAACAGCCTTTGGAATGCCGGCCGTTACGATGAGGCCTATAAGGCTTCGGCCGATGCCAAGAAGTGGACTTTGATAGGTGTCGGAGTGGGCTTGGCTGTAAACATCATCTACACGATTGTCATGTTTGCAACCGGATTTATAAACAATCTGCAATGATAGTAAACACCACCTTTTACGTGGAGCCCGCTCTCAAATCGGAATTTGAAGGGTGGGCTCGCGATTGTTATGTGGCTGCTGCCGTCAAGTCGACGGGCTATGTGTCGTCGATGGTTATGCGACTGCTTGTCGAGATTGAGGCCGGTGCGGGTTATGCCGTTCAGCTTCGGTTTGCCGACGATGATGCGGCACGGCATTGGGACAACGCTGTCGCTCCCGAGCTTCTTTCCGCTGCCGCCAAGCGATGGGGCGAGCGCATGGTTCATTTCACCACATTCATGGAGGAACTTGTGTGACGATGCAGCGTAACGAATCACTTGCCGAGTGGGACCGTATTATAATAGGTATAGACCCTGGCACCAATGTTATGGGCTACGGAATCCTCGGCGTCAAGGGCTCCAAGCCGGCCATGATAGCGATGGGTGTCATAAAGCTTAACAAGTTTGACAGTCACTATCTGAGGCTTGGCCACATATTCAACCGTGTCACGGGCATAATCGAGCAGTATCTCCCCGACGAGATGGCAATCGAGGCCCCTTTCTTCGGCAAAAACGTTCAGTCGATGCTCAAGCTTGGCCGCGCCCAGGGTGTGGCCATGGCCGCCGCGATAAGCCGCGACATATCCATAACCGAGTATGAGCCGCGAAAAATCAAGATGGCCATAACCGGCAACGGTGCCGCCGCCAAGGAGCAGGTGCAGGATATGCTGAGGCGCATCCTCAACATCCCTGCCGAGAACCTGCTTCCCGAGCTCGATGCCACCGATGCGCTCGGAGCCGCATTGTGCCACTTCTATGAGTCGGGAAAGCCCGAGATTGCACGCGGCCCTCGCTCGTGGAAGGAATTTATTGCGAAAAATCCTGATAGAGTGCATTGAAGGTGTTGCATTATTGAAAAATAAGTAGTAACTTTGTGCGCTATTTTTCCGCGCAGGCCCGGAATAAAGAAGCCAATCATGCATGATTGCTCGCCTGACGGAGTTAACCTGTAATATTTTTTATAAACAGATGTACGCTATTGTAGAAATTCAAGGACAGCAGTTTAAGGCCGAAGCCGGTAAGTTCTTGTATGTTCACTATCTCGGCGAGGACAAGAAGCAGGGCGACTCAGTAGAGTTTGACCGCGTTCTCCTCTGCGAAGCCGACGGTAACGTTAAAGTTGGTGCTCCTACCGTTGAAGGAGCAAAGGTTGTTTGCGAAGTGGCTGAGCCTCTCGTAAAGGGTGACAAGGTACTTGTCTTCAAGAAGAAAAGACGCAAAGGCTATCGCCGTCTTAACGGACATCGCCAGTACTTCACCAAGATTGTGATTAAAGAATTAGTAGCTTAACCCATTAAAATCTTAAAGAAATGGCACATAAAAAAGGTGTAGGTAGTTCTAAGAACGGACGTGAGTCGGAAAGCAAACGACTCGGCGTTAAGATTTTTGGCGGTCAGCACGCTAAGGCAGGTAACATCATCAAGCGTCAGCGCGGTACTGTTCATCACCCCGGTCTTAATGTGGGTATGGGTAAGGACCACACAATCTATGCGCTTGTTGACGGTGTTGTTCTCTTCACCGAGGGTAAGAATGGACGCCAGTTCATCAACGTAACTCCCGACGAAAAGGCATAAATCCTGTCGGCTAATCAGCAAAGACGAATATCGGTGCGGCTTCGGTCAACGAAGCTGCACCGTTTTCTTTTATAGACTTTTGAGTATGTTCATGTAGCCGTCGCTTGCATGGCCGCCTCTTTCCTTTTAGATAATAAACGAAACCGCGGATTGGCTTATGACCAATCCGCGGCTACTGATAAATTTACACTGTGCAATCAACGGGATTGCATATTTTTATATTTCGGCGTTCTCGTCGATGTAAGGATCAACTTCCAGTTCATGCTTCTCGGCGTAGGTTTCCTTGATGAAGAATACACACACGGCTCCTATTATAAGCAGTACACCGGCAAGCACTATCATGTTGAGCTGATGCTGACCGCCAAGCAGTCCGAACACGGCACCTCCAAGGGCTGCGGCTACAATCTGGGGTATGGTTATCGTGCCGTTGAACAAGCCGAGATATGCACCCATGTGCTTGCCCGAGATGGAGTTGGTGAGGATGGTGAAAGGCATTGCGAGCATTGCGGCCCAGGCTGTTCCCACAAGGAAGTAGCTGATGAAGAGCATCCATTTGTCGTGGAAGCAGAGCGTCGATATGAATCCTATGCCACCTATTAGGAGGCTGAGGCAGTAGGCAAAACGGCGATTCTTGAAGTTGGGAAGTACGGCGGCCCACACTACCGAACCGATTGCCTGGACTGCAAACAGGATTCCGTTCCAGTTGGCAGCCTCCTGGTAGTTGGCTACCTTGGTGCCCTGCGAAGCGTCCCAGCCGAAAGCCTGCTCGGCTACACCGCCGGTGTTGTAGGTCCACATATACATGAATGCGGCCCAGCAGAAGAACTGCACAAGGCCCACTGTCCAGAACACCTTGGGCGCTTTGACAAGCAGCTGCACGAAGTTGCTCTTTTCGTTGTCCTGCTCCTTGGTGATGCCGTGGTAGGCGGCATACTCCTTTGGAGGCATCTCCTTCACCTTGCAGAAGGTGTAGATGACGCAGGCTATGAGGATGGCCGCGCCGAGATAGAATGAGTAGGTCACCGAGTCGGGTACCTGATTGCCTTCGGCGGTGTTGCTTATGCCTATCCATGCCAGAACGAAGGGGAACACGAAGCCCACAACCGAGCCTGCGTTACACAGGAAGCTCTGTATGGAGTAGGCGAGGCCCTTCTGCTTCTCGTTGACCATGTCGCCTACGAGCATCTTGAACGGCTGCATGGATATGTTGATCGACAGGTCGAGGAACATCAATGCGAATGCTCCGAAGATGAGTGCGCCGGCCACGGCGAAGTGGAAGCTTCCGGCATTGGGAAGCAGTGCCATGACGATTACGGCGAGTATTGCGCCAAACAGGAGGTAGGGAAGGCGGCGACCGAAGCGATTCCATGTGCGGTCGCTGAGTGTGCCTACGATGGGCTGAATTATCAAGCCTGCCAAAGGCGGCAGAATCCAAAAGTAACTTAGTTCATGAGGGTCGGCTCCAAGAGTGGCGAATATTCGCGATATGTTTGCGCTTTGCAACGCGTAGGCTATCTGTACGCCGAAAAACCCGAAGCTTAAATTCCATAATTTCCAAAATCCGAGGTCTGGTTTCGTTTTTGCTTCCATGAGTAATAAAAATGGTGATAAAAAGTAGAAATAATAATTAGAGACACAATCTAAAAAGACTCGTAGAAATAACGAAATCGCCTCATGCGTTTGGTCGCGGGTGAGCGATGACGCATCAGTTGAACGTGGAATTTACAAGTATCTTTAGAATAACTTTACAAAGATAACATAAATTTGGGTGTTGTCGGAGCCTTTTATATTTAAAAAACACATTTATAAATGTTTTTTAAACAAGAATTTGCCGGAATATGCACTTTTGCCTAATTTCGTGTGTGAAATTTTAATTATCATGGTCGAACTCACCAATAATCTTCGCAAACTCGTTGCATCGCTTGACAACGCCCGGGCGCGTCGCGACAACGGCCTGTTTGTGGCTGAAGGCACTAAATGCGTGCTCGACACGCTGCACAATTTTTCATGCCGTTATCTATTTGCCACATCGGCATGGATTGAGCGTCATCATGCCGAAATCGGCGCCGTGGAGCCGGTGACGGTGAAGCGTGCCGACATGGAGCGCATGAGCCACCTCTCCACTCCGCCCGAAGTGATGGCCGTCTACGACATACCGAGCAATGAGCTGGACGAGTCGGAGTTCAGGCACAATCTCACGATAGTGCTTGACCGTGTTCAGGATCCGGGTAATCTCGGAACCATAATGCGCATCGCCGATTGGTTTGGCATCCGCCAGATTATATGCAGCCACGACACTGTCGATGTCTACAATCCCAAGGTTGTACAGGCTACCATGGGTGCCATTTCAAGGGTGAAGGTGTGCTATGAGTCGCTTGTCGATTTGCTTGGACGGCTCGACGATGTGCCCGTGTTTGGCACCTTCCTTGACGGTGACGACATCTACAGCTCCGAGCTGTCGGGTTGCGGCATGATAGTGTTTGGCAACGAAGGTCAGGGCATATCGCCCGATGTCGAGCGACTCGTATCGTCGAGGCTCACCATCCCGTCGTTTCCTCCCGGAGCGGTGACAAGTGAGTCGCTTAACGTGGGGATGGCTGCGGCTGTGACCGTAGCCGAGTTCCGTCGTCGTATTTATTGATTTTTTATTGTTAAGGATTATGGCTAATAAGGTAAAGTCGATGTGGTATTGCAGTAACTGCGGCAACGAGTCGCCCAAGTGGATAGGCCGATGCCCCGGTTGCGGCGAGTGGAACACCATGATAGAGGAGCGGGTGAATGTCAAGGGAAACAAGAGCGCCACATTTGAGCGTGACAGCAAGGCTGTCCCTCTGCCCATATCGCAGATAGAAACACGGCAGGAAACGCGGCTCCACATGCCAAGCGAGGAGCTCAACAGGGTGCTCGGCGGCGGTCTTGTGGCGGGTTCGATAGTGCTTATAGGCGGTGAACCCGGCATAGGCAAGTCGACGCTTGTGTTACAGAACATTCTGTCGATACGCGGCAAGCGCATCCTTTACGTGTCGGGCGAGGAGAGCGCGAGTCAGCTTAAGATGAGGGCCGACCGCATAGGGCGGCTCAGCGACAACTGCTACATTGTGTGTGACACATCGCTTGAAAACATTCTCGGTCACATCAAGCAGGTGGAGCCTGAATTGGTGGTGGTCGATTCGATACAGACGATTGCCTCCGATGCCATCGAGTCGTCGGCTGGCAGTGTGAGTCAGGTCAGGGAATGCGCCGCCCAGCTGCTGCGTTACGCCAAGTCCTCGGGCACGCCGGTTATTCTGATCGGTCATATAAATAAGGAAGGTTCAATTGCGGGCCCCAAGGTGCTGGAGCACATTGTCGATGCCGTGCTTCAGTTTGAGGGCGACCGCCACTACATGTACCGTATATTGCGATCGATAAAAAATCGTTTCGGCTCGACTTCAGAGCTTGGCATATATGAGATGGTGCAGCGCGGATTGCGCGAGGTATCCAATCCTTCGGAACTGCTTCTGTCGCAGTCGGCTGACGACGGTGAACTTTCGGGCATGGCCATCGGCGTTACGCTTGAGGGTGTCAGGCCGTTTCTCATCGAGGCTCAGGCGCTGGTGTCGACAGCCGCCTACGGAACTCCTCAGCGCTCGGTTACGGGATTTGATTCAAAGCGCATGAACATGCTGCTTGCGGTGCTGGAAAAGAGGGTGGGGTTCAAGCTCGCCCAAAAGGATGTGTTTCTCAATATAGCGGGTGGACTCAAGGTCAACGACCCGGCTCTCGACTTGAGCGTTATATGCGCGATTCTGTCGTCCAATGTCGACATGGCCGTGCCACGCGATGTGTGCATGTCGGGTGAGGTGGGCCTTTCAGGAGAAATCCGCCCCATCACTCGCATAGAACAGCGAGTGCTTGAGGCGGAAAAGTTGGGTTTCAGCACAATTCTTGTGCCTAAGAACAATATGAAAGGCTTCGACACATCCCGACTTAAAATTAAGATTGTCGAGGTAGCTAAAGTCGAGGAGGCCTTTCGCGCTCTATTTGCATAAATAAAAAAGCTGCTATTTTGCTGCGTCGGCTATTTCGTCGACTTTGTCTTCGACCGATTCCTTTACACGGCCTATGCGCTCGCGTGCGTCACCGTATAGGTCGCGCAGGGTGCGGTTTACCTCTCGGCGTATCTTGCGTCCGCGTGAGGTTGTGCGTGAATACCGCTCAGCGTAAATACCGGTCAAAGCGCCGAGAATGAGGCCTGTGAAAAATAGATGACAATTCTTCATAATAAAATATATTTTAATGTTAGAACGTGGGTTGTCGTCACTTGTTTATGCTTCGGTTGACGAGCGACGCAATCCATAGCACTACAATGGCGCCTACGGTCGAGGTGATGAGGCTTCCTATGAGGCTGTCGGTATATATGCCGAACAGTCCGAACAGCCATCCGCCAAGTACACCGCCTGCAATACCGAGCAGCAGATTCAGAATCCATCCGAATCCACCGCCTCGCATCAGCTTGCCGGCAAGAGCTCCGGCAACGATACCGATAAGTATAAACCAGATAAAATTCATAGTCGGGTATAGTTGTTGTTTAATTATTTACCATATAACCCCCCGGGCTGTGAAAATGTTTGACCCTCTTCGATTGGTTTTAACATCTATTAGATTGTCATGTGCATATAAAAAGAGATCGCCCGAGAGCGGAAGTGCTCCCCCGAGGGCGATCTCTGCAAGCTGTGAGTCGGGTTTTATGCGTTGGCGATGCGGGTGACCTGTGTAGGTCACCTCACAACGGGCTTAGCGGCTTTCGTGCTCGTAGCGAAGAGTGAGTGAGGGCTGGTCGCACACTTCAGCCGGACCGAAGTACTGGATGGGGCCGGGGTAGATGAAGTCGGTATTGATTGCCCATGTGTCACGCTGAGCGGCATACTTGAGGAAGGGTGCTCCGTCAAGTTTTACGAGAGCCTTTTGTATAACAGGCTTCATGGCACCGTGACGGCGCTCCATGTTCATCATCATGGTGATGGGTATACCGCCTGTTGTCCACTGTACCGAGGGCTTGGTGAGTCCGCGCACACTCGACATGTAACCGGTGACTCCTGCGTTGATGAGGCAAGCGGCGTTGAATCCGAGTGCGTAGCAGTAGTCGGCGTCGAAGTTTGAGGGATCGGCGCAACGGCCTTCATATCCGAAGAAGTGGAACATCGAAGCGAATTTGCCTACGTAGCGTCCTTCGGCCTTCATCTCGTTCAGGCGACGGCCCACCATCTCGCCGAGCAGCTTCTCGGTTTCGATGAGCGATACCTGTACGTTGCCGTGGGGGTCGCGGTCGAGGCAGAGCTGACGGGCGACGCCTTCGGGAAGTGAGTTGAATATCGATGCGTTTTCGCTCGACAGACGGTCAACAATCCAGCTGAGCTGATTCTGACGGTCGATCTTGGCAAACTCTTCGGCGTTGTCGGCGAGGAGGTCGTTGAGTTCGGCGATAAGAGCCTTCATTGCGGGGATGAACTCGATAAGACCTTCGGGAATGAGGACGCTGCCGAAGTTATTGCCGTTGGCGGCACGTGCTGCAACCACGTCGGCGATTGAGTTTACGATGTCGTTGAGGGTTTCCTTCTTGGCTTCAACCTCTTCCGAGATGATGCACACATTGGGCTGGCACTGGAGTGCGCACTCAAGTGCGATGTGACTTGCCGAGCGGCCCATCAGTTTGATGAAGTGCCAGTATTTCTTCGATGAGTTGCAGTCGCGCTGGATGTTACCGATTACTTCGCTGTAGACCTTGGTTGCGGTGTCGAAACCGAATGAGGTTTCGATCATCTCGTTCTTCAGGTCGCCGTCGATAGTCTTGGGGCAGCCGATTACCTGAACGCCTGCGTTGATCGACTTGTAGTATTCGGCAAGGATGGCGGCGTTGGTGTTGGAGTCGTCACCGCCAATGATTACGAGTGCCTTGATGTTGAGCTCCTTGAGGATTTCAAGACCTTTGTCAAACTGTGCCTTTGTTTCAAGCTTTGTACGGCCTGAACCGATTATGTCAAATCCTCCGGTGTTACGGTATTCGTCGATGTATGATGCCGTAAGTTCCATATATTTGTGATCAACAAATCCGCCGGGACCCATAAGGAATCCGTAAAGACGGCTGTCGCGATTCACCTTCTTTATTCCGTCAAACAGACCGCTGATTACATTGTGTCCGCCGGGAGCCTGACCTCCTGACAGAATTACACCTACGTTGATGGGCGCTGACTTTACAGCAGGACCTTTCTCGAAATGTATTTCGGGTAGACCGTAAGTGTTGGGAAACAGTTTTTGGATATCCTCCTGATCAGCAACTGAATTTGTGGCTTTGCCTTCTACGGCCTTAACCGCACCGGTGAGCACTATCGGCAACTTGGGCTGATAGGCTGCACGAGCTTTTTGAAGTGCACTCTTCTTCATTAGTAAGTTGTTATAAATTAATAATATATATGTTTCAAGTATGAAAATACATTTTGACTGCAAATTTCGCAAAAAAATATCAGATTATCAACCTTTTCATTAACTAAAAATGCCTATTTGTATTATTCGTAGCGGCGCTGATGTCGATTGTTTAACTTACATTCACTTGCCGATAGTCGGTATTTGTATAATTTTGGTGGTGTATGTCGAGTGTTTTGAGTATATTTGCACCTTAAAATTATGAAAGCCATTCTTGCATGTTACGACAAATAATTCAAGAATCCAAGGTTAAGGCTGTGCGTGAGCTGCTTGGCCGCAGTGAACGCATAGTGATTACATGTCACATGTCGCCCGACGGCGACGCTATCGGTTCGTCGCTCGGGCTTATGCACGTTCTTGCGGCCATCGGCAAGGAGGCACGTGTTGTCACTCCCGACATTCCGCCGCAGATTCTGCGCTTCCTTCCCGGAGCAAAGGATATTGTGCCTTATTCAAAATATACCGACTTTGCTCGCCAGTTGCTGTGCGATGCCGACCTTATATTCTGCCTCGACTTCAACTCGCTGTATCGTGTCGACCACATGCGCGACGATCTTGCATCATCATCGGCTCCTAAAGTGCTTGTGGACCATCATCAGGACCCCGAGGATTTCGCCGATGTCATAATATCGCATCCCGACCAGTCGTCGACTGCCATCCTGATGTTCAGGCTTTTGTGCCGTCTTGAGCTGTTTAACCTCATTGACCGCAAGGCTGCAATGTGCATCTATACGGGCATGATGACCGATACGGGCAACTTTTCTTACAACTCCAACGACCCCGACCTCTATGTGGTGATTGCCGAGCTTATCCGCAAGGGAATCAACAAGGACGAGATATACAAGCGTGTAATGGACACCAAGACGGTGTCGACATTGCGCCTTAACGGATATGCCGTAGGAACGAAGATGCAGATATTCCCCGAGCACAAGGCCGCGTTGATTACATTGACCCAGAAGGAGCTTGACGACTATGACTATCAGAAGGGTGACACCGAGGGACTTGTAAACGCGCCTTTGGCGATACCCGAGGTGACCTATTCAGTGTTCTTGCGCGACGACAAGCGTTATATAAAGGTGTCGTCACGCAGCAAAGGCGACTTCCCTGTCAACAAGCTGTGTGAGAAGTATTTCAACGGCGGGGGCCATGTCAATGCCGCGGGAGGGGAGTTTGAAGGCACTCTCGATGAGGCGGTTGAGGTGTTCATGTCGTCACTTGCCGAAAACGACCGATATTTGCACGATTGATTTAATTGAAACTATATATAATTTGAAATAAATATGAAAATAACTCGCAATTTTTTCATCTCATTGTTCTCAGGAGTGCTCATAGCCCTCTCGGCAATAGGATGTAGCGATCATGAAAGCTATTCCGACGGACTTAACAACGAAACCAAGTCAATAAATGCATTTCTCGCCGATCAGCGCGTAGTTGGATCGGTTCCCGCCGATTCAGTGTTTGAGGTGGGTAAAGACGCTCCTTATTATCGTATGGACGAGGACGGCTCGGTATATATGCAGGTCATCAATCGCGGTGACATGGACAATCGTGCCAAGGCCGACGACCTGGTATATTTCCGCTTTATGCGTTATAATCTTCACACTTATGCCGCCACGGGCGAATTGGAAAAGGAGTTGAACAACTCCGAGAATGTCAACAACAACGCATCGTTCCGCTACCTCAATTTCCACACTTCAAGCTCGTCGGCATGGGGTCAGGCACTTCAGATGCCTTTGAACTATCTCGGCTACGGCTGCGAGGTGAACATCGTTGTGCGTTCGGCCTACGGCTTGACCGATGAGATTGCCTCGGTGATTCCTTATCTTTATAATGTGCGCTACTACAAGAGCAAGATTTAACGCAGAGTAATCGCTTTTTTGAATCTAAACATATAATCATGTCGCTAATCAAATCGATTTCAGGTATACGCGGAACAATCGGCGGTCGTCCCGGCGAAGGTTTGAGTCCGCTTGACATTGTTAAGTTTACGGCTGCCTATGCACGTTTCATAAGCGGCAGCACTACTCGCAAGTCACGCACTATAGTGGTTGGCCGTGACGCACGCCTTTCAGGCCCTATGGTCAGCGACCTCGTGACGGCAACTCTTACCGGCATGGGCTTCGATGTTGTCAACATCGGACTTGCTTCAACCCCTACCACCGAGCTTGCCGTAGTCATGGAGAAGGCCTGCGGAGGTATCATCATAACCGCTTCGCACAATCCCAAGCAGTGGAACGCTCTCAAATTGTTGAATGAGAACGGTGAGTTCCTGAATGACGCTCAGGGCAAGGAGGTGCTTGCAATTGCCGAGGCCGACGACTATTCGTTTGCTGAAGTAGACGCTCTCGGTCATGTATACAGCAATGAAACCTACAATCGCCGTCACATCGACTCGGTGCTTGCGCTTGACCTCGTTGATGTCGACGCTATCGCCAAGGCCGACTTCACCGTGGCTGTCGACGCTGTCAACTCGGTGGGCGGCATCGTTATCCCGCAGTTGCTTCGCGCCCTCGGTGTTAAGAACATCATTGAGCTGAATTGCGAGGCTACAGGAAAGTTTGCCCACACTCCCGAGCCCATCCCTGAAAACCTCACTCAGATTGCCGACCTCATGCGTGACGGTAAGGCCGATGTGGGCTTCGTTGTCGATCCTGATGTCGACCGTCTTGCAATCGTGATGGAAAACGGTGAGATGTTTGTCGAGGAGTACACTCTTGTGGCCGTGGCCGACTATGTACTCAGCCACACTCCCGGCTCTACTGTTTCCAATCTCAGCTCGTCACGCGCATTGCGTGATGTCACCCGTCGACACGGCTGTGAATATTCGGCCGCTGCTGTGGGCGAGGTCAATGTAGTGACAAAGATGAAGGAAACCGGAGCCGTGATAGGCGGTGAAGGTAACGGCGGTGTCATATATCCCGCATCCCACTATGGCCGTGACGCACTGGTGGGTGTGGCTCTGTTCCTCACACTGCTGGCCAAGAGCGGCAAGAAGGTGTCGGAGCTCAAGGCTACCTATCCCGAATATGCCATAGCAAAGAATAAAATACAGCTTACCCCCGACATTGATGTCGACGCAATACTCGAGGCTGTAAAGAAGCGTTACGCTTCCGAAACGATAACCGACATCGACGGTGTGAAGATTGACTTTCCCGACAGCTGGGTTCATCTGCGTAAGTCCAATACCGAACCCATAATACGCATCTATTCCGAGGCGTCGACCATGGAGAAGGCCGATGCTCTTGCTCAGGATATAAAATCGGTTATAGCTTCGCTTGCATAAGGGGCTGTAAATCCATGAGTTATTTGAAATCAAGGGCGTTGAATCAGTTCAGCACCCTTGATTTTTTTGCACAGTTAGCGGAAAAGTTATAAATTTGCGCTCGCATTGGTTCGCTGTCGCGTTATCTGCGTGCGGCGATAAAAAGGGAACACGGGTGAGAATCCCGGACAGTCCCGCTGCGGTAATTTCCGGCAATGCATCGGTATCTTGGGCCACTGAAGCTCTTATGTCGGCTTTGGGAAGGCGTCCGATGACAGGAATAAGTCCGAAGACCTGCCAATTGCACATTGTGTAATGATTCTCTTTCGAGGACGAGAGAACACATATTTATCTTTTTAATGCAATTGACCTTAAAGAAGTCACGGTGTTTCATGCCGTTGTTTGTGTGGATGGTTCTGCATTCGTTGAGTGCGGAGGCAGCCGTTGCTTCGGTGCCCGATGACTCCATAACGATGCAGCGCATTGACGATGTAGTCATAGAGGCCCGACGCTCTCCCATAAAGGTTTCTACGGCGGCTCCTGTGCAGACTCTCTCAGGAACGGAGCTTACCCGGCTTGGTATCCAGAACATGGCCGACGCAGTGCGACGCTTTGCCGGTGCCAATGTGCGTGACTATGGCGGCGTGGGAGGATTGAAGACGGTGTCGGTGCGTAACATGGGTGCGGCCCACACCGGAGTGAGTTATGACGGAGCGCCTGTAAGCAATTGTCAGGCGGGACAGATTGACATAGGGCGTTTTTCGCTCGACAATGTGTCGATGCTGTCGCTTGCCATCGGGCAGAACGAGGATCTGCTACAGCCCGCAAAGCTCTATGCATCGGCGGGAGTGCTGAGCATCGTTACCCAGCGGCCCGTATTCGACGGCGACGACAAGTCGGCATTTCAAGTGAAGATAAAGGGCGGCTCGTTCGGCTACATAACTCCCGCAGTGCGTTGGTGGCAGAAGTTGGGCGAAAACACCGTCACTTCGCTCGAAGGCGATTACATGAGAGCCGACGGCAACTATCCCTTCAGGCTTGTCAACGGAAAGTATGTCACCGAGGAGCGACGCAACAATTCGGCGATAACATCATGGCACGGCGAAGGCAATCTGTATCACACATTTGCCGACAGCAGCAACTTGCAGGTAAAGGGTTACTACTATTACTCCAAGCGAGGACTGCCCGGCCCCGTGACATTGTATAATCCCGTTTCCGATGAAACGTTGTGGGACAAGAACGCATTCGTTCAGGTGAAATACCGAAAGGAGTTTTCCGACAAGTGGAACTTTCAGGCTCAGGCCAAGTATAATTACGGATGGAATCGTGACCGTGATCTCGGACCGCAGTATTCCGACGGAGTATATTCGGCCACACATCGCCAGAACGAGTACTACGTGACGGCTTCGGCCGTGTATCGTCCCGTGCAGCCCCTTCAGATTGCATTGGCGCAGGATGCTGCCGTAAACACTCTCCACAGCACTATGCCCGAATGTCCGTTCCCTACGCGTTACACCTCACTGACTGCGCTCAATGTGCGTTACCGCCTCAATGGACTCACCGTCAACGGAGTGTTGCTCGGAACCTATATCAACGAAAGGGTTAAGGCGGGCAAAAAGCCCGACGACCTGAGCCGGCTCTCGCCCGGAGTGTCGGTGAGCGTGCAGCCTTGGCGTGACGAGCAGCTCTATTTCAGGGCAATGTACAAGAGCACGTTCCGCACTCCCACGTTCAACGACCTCTACTACTATCGCCTCGGCAATCGCAAGCTGCGTCCCGAGAAGGCCGATGAATATAATATAGGTGTGACATGGAGCATTCTGCCGGCATCGTTCATGGATTACCTCTCGTTTACCGTCGACGGATATTTCAATAACGTAACCGACAAGATTGTCGCTTTCCCCACAACCTATGCATGGACGATGGCCAACTACGGCAAGGTGCATGTGACGGGAGTCGACATCACGCTTGCCTCGGCATTCTCGTTAAGCCGCAAGGTGCAGCTGACGCTTTCGGGAGCCTACACGTTCCAGAAGGCTGTCGACCTCACCGATCCCGACTCAAAGAGCTACAAGCATCAGCTGCCTTACACTCCCAGGCACAGCGGCAATGTGTCGGCTGTCATCGACATGCCCTGGGTCGATGTGGGCTATTCGATAGTGGGGGTGGGCAAGCGTTACTGCCTGTCGCAGAACATTCCCGTGAATAAGATTGACGGATATGCCGAGCACACCCTCACATTGTCGCATGAATTCCTGTTCCGCGGGTACAGACTTGACCTGCAGGGCGAAATAATAAATCTCACCGACAAGCAATATGATGTCATAAAGTACTATCCCATGCCCGGACGGTCATGGCGTGTGACTGGTACGTTCAAATTTTGATAGAGCATAACAATCAACTTAACGTAATAACCTTATGAAAGCAAAAAAATTATTTTTGAGTATGCTCGGTGTGCTTGCAATGGCAACCGCATTTACTTCTTGCAGCAGTGACGATGATGACGATTGGAACGATGACGGCTCGAAGCTCGTGCTTCCGAAGTCACGCGCCTATATCATGAATCAGGGCACTCAGTCGGAGAACAACTCGGGAATTGAGTTCTATGCTCCCAATCACGACGGTGAAATAATCGATGACATATTTTACAAGCAGAACGGTGCCCGTCTTGGCGACACAGGACAGGCTATGATAGAGTACGACGGCAAGGTGTTCATAGCCGTACACGGCTCCAACTATCTTTCGAGAGTTAATGCCGCTTGCGTCGAGGATGGCCGCACAATGTTCTCGGCCGATCCGGAGCTGAAGGGCGGTGTGCGCGCAATAGTCGCCGAGGACGGTTATGTATACGCTTCGTTCTATGGAGGTATCGTTGCCAAGATAAATGCATCGACCATGAAGATTGAGTCAAAGCTCACCAACGTAGGCAAGAATCTTGAGAACATGGCTGTGTGTGACGACATGCTCTATGTGTCGAATGCCTACGAGATTGTCGACGGCAACTTCATTCACCTGAACAATGTCGTTGTCATCGATCTTAACACCTTCAAAGTGAAGGAGAGCATCGAGGTGACGCCCAATCCCAACCAGCTGGTTGAGGAAGACGACAAGGTGTTCCTCATTTCATGGGACTACTCGGCTGAAAGCTATGTGCTTCAGATGATTGATCCGAAAAACGGCAACAAGGTGTCGCGCATCGGTTATGCAACTGAGATGGCTCCCAACGACGGCGTTGTCTACCTGCTTGACTCACGCACCGACTATTCAAACTGGCCCGATGTGTCGACTGTCAACACCTTCTCGTCCTATAACGTGAAGACCGGAACTATGGATAGCACATCGTTTTTGAAGAATGCCCCCGCCGAACTTATGTCGACAAGTATCTCGATGATTTCGATTAATCCCGGAAACGGTGACATCTACATCGCTACCACTTTCTACAACAAAAGCAACGGAAATGTGTACCGTTTCAAAAAAGATGGTACTTTTGTAGAGAAATTTGATTGCGGAGGCCAGAATCCTAAGGCTGCCGTATTCTTCAACTGATAATTGATGACCGGATTATTAAAGTTTTTATATTGTTTTTCATTCTTGCTTCTTGCCGCTTGCAGTGGCGGAGGCAAGAATGTCATTGTTGAGGCGTTGCCCGATGTGTCGTTACGTTATGCCGAAAACATAACGCTGAAGGATGCCGGCGATTACACGGTGGCAGTGGTGCGTAACCCGTGGGACACCACCAAGGTGTTGCACACATATATACTGGTGCCTTCGGACACGGAGATGCCTTCCGACCTTCCCGAGGGGACTGTCGTGCGCACACCTCTTGAGAGTTCGCTTGTGTATTCATCGGTTCACAGCAGCCTCATAAGCGAACTTGGAGCCGGCGACGCCATAACGGGCGTGTGTGACGCTCAGTACATCCATACGCAGCGGCTTGCCGAGCGCATCGACTCGGGCATTATCGCCGATTGCGGCAGCGGAATGTCACCCAACATCGAGCGCATTATCGAGCTGCATCCTCAGGCGATATTGTTGTCGCCTTACGAAAATTCGGGAGGTTACGGGAAGATTGAGCAGCTCGGAATACCCTTGATCGAGTGTGCCGACTATATGGAAACGACTCCGCTCGGTCGCGCCGAGTGGATGAAGTTCTATGGAATGCTTTACGGCCGTTACGACGAAGCCGAAAAGCTGTTCAACGAAACCGAACACGGCTACAACTCATTGAAGAGCGCGGTTGACTCGATTGCCCGCCGACCCAAGGTCATGATGGACAAGAAGTATGGCCAGGCGTGGTATGTGCCGGGCGTAAATTCCATCGTGACGCATTACCTCAACGATGCCGGTGGTGCCAATCCGTTTTCGGTCAATGAGAATCGGTCGGGCAGCATCGCGCTGTCGCCCGAGCAGGTGCTTGCCGGCGCTCAGGATGCCGACATCTGGATACTTCGTTACAATCAGGCCGATGACATGACGCTCGCTTCGCTGAGCGCCGACGATGCGATATACTCGCAGTTTGAGCCGTGGAAACGCGGAGTGGTCTATGGATGTAACACCAACTACAGCCACTACTATGAGGAGGTTCCGTTTCATCCTCACTGGCTGCTTAACGACCTGATGCGCGTGATTCATCCCGAACTGTCGCTGACCAATCCTGATTGGCCTCACTATTTCTCAATCATAAAATAGGCGGTGTCATGCGGTTTATAATACTCACTGTCACTCTTCTGTTGCTGTTTGTGATGAACCTTTACTTCGGTTCGGTGGCAATATCGGCAGCCGATGTCACGGATATACTTCTGGGACATGACGGTGATTATGGTGCCGCACGGTTCATTGTCACGGGCAGCCGGTTGCCTCAGGCTGTCACAGCGCTTCTTGCCGGTGCCGGACTGGCCGTGTCGGGACTTATGCTGCAGACCGCATTCCGCAATCCGCTTGCAGGTCCGTCGATTCTCGGTATCAATTCGGGCGCAAGCCTCGGAGTTGCAATCGTGATGCTGTTTCTTGGCGGAACGATAAGCGCCGGCGGTTATTCGGTGGGCGGTTACGTTGCCGTCATGGCGGCGGCATTTGCGGGCAGTATGCTCATCATGGGGCTCCTGCTTCTATTCTCGTCATGGCTTAAGAACGACCTGATGCTGCTCATAACCGGTATAATGGTGGGCTACATGACCTCGTCGGTAATATCGCTGCTCAACTACATGTCGTCGGCCGACGGCGTACAGAGCTATGTAATGTGGGGAATGGGCAATTTCAACGGTGTGTCGTTGAGCCGGTTGCCGCTGTTTGCCCTGATTACGCTGGCCGGCATAGTGATGGCTCTCCTGCTCATAAAACCGTTGAACATAATACTTCTTGGCTCCAACTATGCGCGCAATCTCGGCATAAGCATGCGTCGTGTGCGCAACCTCCTTTTACTTGCCACCGGATTGCTTACAGCCGTTATCACGGCCTATTGCGGGCCTATATCATTCATCGGCCTTGCCGTGCCTCACATAGCCCGATTGCTATTCCGCACCGACAATCACCGGGTGCTGATGCCGGCTACCCTGATCTCAGGCGCAATCGTGGCGCTCGGATGCAATCTTGTGTGCGTGCTGCCTGAAAGCACGATACTTCCCATCAACGCCGTAACGCCGCTTGTGGGAGCTCCCGTAATCCTTTATGTGATACTGCGTGAACGGCGCGGCCGTCATTGATGCGTCACGTTACTGATCCTTCTCCGAGAGCTCGAGCCAGCGCATCTCCTTCTCGTCGAGCAAAGCCTTTATCTCTTCATATCGTGCCGACTTTTCAATAATGTCGTCGACCACCTCGCCGCTGTTGAACACTGCGTCGAGTGCAGCCTTCTCGGCATTAAGTTTCTCTATTTCATTGGTCAAAGCCTCAAATTCGCGCATCTCCTTGTAGCTCATGCGGTTGTCGGAACTGCGTCGGGGGCGTTCGCGCACCGTTTTGGCTGCCTGCTTTTCGGCCTCGGCCTGAGGCTTGGGCTGTGCATTGAGCCATGTGCGGTAGTCGGTGTAGCCTCCGGGGAAATCCTTGATTGCACCGTCGCCCTCAAACACAAATAGATGGTCGACTATGCTGTCGAGAAAGAATCGGTCGTGACTCACTACGATCAGGCATCCCTTGAACTTGGCGAGGTAATCCTCGAGGATGCCGAGGGTCATGATGTCGAGGTCGTTGGTAGGCTCGTCGAGTATCAGGAAGTTGGGCGACCTCATCAACACAGCCGCAAGGTGAAGGCGGGCGCGTTCGCCGCCACTGAGGGTGTGGATGTACTTCTGCTGGTCGGTAGGCGAGAAGAGGAAGTGGGTGAGAAACTGCATCGGGGTGTAACGCACATCGCCGTTTACCACGATGTCCTCGGCTATCTCGGTGATTGCGTCGATGACGCGCTTGTTGTCGTCAAACTCGATTCCCTCCTGGCTGTAGTAGCCGAATCGCACCGTTTCGCCAACGTTCCACTCTCCGCTGTCGGCCGGCACTATGCCTTGCAGCATCTTGATGAATGTCGATTTGCCGGCTCCGTTGTGGCCTATTATTCCAAGCTTTTCGTAACGTGCGAATGTGTAGTTGAAGTCGTCGAGAATCACCTTGTCGCCAAACCGCTTGTTTATGCCCTTTGCCTCGAATATCTTTGAGCCGATGTAGGATGACTTCACGTTAAGCTCAACGTTGTCGTCCGACAGGTCGACATGCGAGCGCTTCTTCAGGTCGTAGAATGCGTCGATTCGATACTTGGCCTTGCCGGCGCGTGCCTGAGGCTGTCGGCGCATCCACTCCTGCTCCTTGCGCAGGGTGTTTTTCACCTTTGCCAGCTCCGATGTCATGGCATCGATGCGTTCCTGTCGGCGACGCAGGTAGTAGTCGTAATTGCCTTCGTAGGTGAATATCTGCTGACGGTCGATTTCGATTATCTTGTTGCACACACGGTCGAGAAAATAGCGGTCGTGGGTCACCATCAGCAATGTCACGCGTGAGCGTGTCAGATAGTTTTCGAGCCATTCGATTATCTCGATATCGAGGTGGTTGGTGGGCTCGTCGAGGATTATAAGATCGGGTTCGCCGAGAATCACGCGGGCGAGTGCCACTCTCTTGGCCTGTCCGCCCGAAAGATTGTCGGTCGATGCCGTTATGTCGTGCAGATTCAGTTGGCCGAGCAGCTGCTTCATTTTATCCTCGTAGTCCCATGCCGATGCTGCATCCATGCCGTGTATGGCCTCATTGAGCCTGTCGTTGTCGCCCGAGAGCAGGGCGGTTTCATATTCGGCGATTGCGTGACACATCGCGTTGTCGCCGAGCAGGCATGCGTCCATGATCGATGATCCGGGAGCGAAGCGCGGCGTTTGCTCCAGAATACCCACCTTAAGTCCGTTGCGGAATGTGACATCGCCCGAATCGGCGCTTTCAATGCCGGCTATGATGTTGAGCAGTGTCGATTTTCCCGTGCCGTTTTTTGCGATAACGCCTATCTTGTCGCCTTCATATACGCCAAACGTGACACCGTCAAACAGCATCCTGTCGCCGTAACTTTTAGTGAGATTGTCAATCTGGAGGAAGCTTGTGGCCATATACCATTAAAATTTTGTACAAACTTACGTATAATTATTGGTATAGTGTGGAATATTATATTTAAATTTGCAATAAACCAATCTTAAACAATGAGGAAATATCTGACCCTTCTGTTATTACTGACCATAATCCCCGGTATGATGTGTGCGTCGACATTGCGCAAGGTGAGCGTGCCGAGCCGTGTCATGGGTAAAAACGTGGATGTAAATGTCATCACACCCGACTCCGAAGGCCGTCATCCTGTGGTGTATCTGCTGCACGGGTGGGGCGGAGGCTGTGACAACTGGCTCGGCGTAAAGCCCGAAATCAAGCGCATAGCCGATGAACGTGACATGATAATCGTGATTCCGAGCGGAGAGAACAGCTGGTATTGGGACAGCCCCGTGAATCCGGATCTGCAATATGAAACGTTCACCGCCAAGGAGCTTGTGAAGTATATCGACGATAACTTTCCCACGCTGCCGTCACGCGACAAGCGCGCGATAACCGGCTACAGCATGGGCGGCCAGGGTGCATTGTGGCTGGCTATGCGTCACCCCGACACATTCGGAGCCGTGGGCAGCCTTAGCGGGGGAGTCGACATAAGACCGTTTCCCAACAACTGGAACATGAAGGATGCCATAGGGCCGAAGTCGAAGTATCCCGAGCGGTGGGAGCAATACGCATTGCCCAACCACATCGACGACTTTGCCAAAGCCAATCTGGCAATCATCATATCATGCGGAAGCGACGACTTCTTCTTTGAAGTCAACGAGGAGTTTCATAAAGCATTGAAAAAGGCCGGAGTGAAGCACCACTTCATCGACAGTCCGGGAGTACACGACAGCAAGTACTGGAACGAGCTTACCGACTATCAGCTGGAATTTTTCAACGACTACTTTGACGGACTGCTGTGACACTCAGGTAAAATTTTTCACCTGTCGATGCTACTTTTTTCGGTTTTAAGTGTTACTACTATAGTTATACTATTATCAACAAATAAATAATCAATAAAATGAAACCATTACACATCGTTTTAGCAGTAATAGGCGGTGCAATCGCCGGTGCAACAGTAGGATTACTTCTCGCCCCCGAAAAAGGTGACACAACACGCGACAACATCATGGAGTTCCTGAAGAGCAAGGGCATCAAGCTCCACAAGAGCAAAATGGAAGAACTCGCTGACGAAATCGTTGAAGAAATTGGCAAGTAATTAATAACATACTTTACTGAATAGAACAATGAACAACAATCTTGGAATACTATATGCATTTCTCGGCGGAGCCATTGTAGGCGCCGGAGCCGCATTGCTTTTTGCTCCCGAAAAGGGTGCCGACCTGCGCAAGCGCATCGTTGAACTGCTTCGCAGCAAGGGTATAATATGCAGCGAAAGCGATGTAGACGAACTTGTAGAACAGCTTACGCGCGACCTTGACGACTAACCGTCATAGAAGTGCCGAGATTTCAATAATTTATAAGCGGCATCGGCTCGTCTGACAAGGTGTGCCGATGTCGCTCTATGTAATTTCAACTATTGATTATGGGCGATAAAAATGAAGAATTGAAGACGACGCTGGCCAACGCCATGAGGCTGGCCCGATTATATGCCGAAAACCTGAAGCTTATATCGACCGAAAAGACCACGGTGCTGCTGTCGAGCGGAGTGCTGGCGGTGGTGCTTCTCATCCTTGCGGCTTGTGCGCTGTTTTTCTGTTCGATAGCCGTGGTTTATCTGCTTGCGTCGGTGCTGCCCATCGCCTGGTGCTTCTTGATTGTCGGCGGATTCTATTTGCTGCTCGGGGTTGTGGCTGTTTTACTGCGCACCACGCTGTTTGTCAATCCCATCGCACGGTTCCTCTCGCGACTGTTTCTCACTCCACCCACCGATTTTAAAAACAAAGAGATTGAAAAGCCATGAAGTCCAATTTGAATATTAACAACGAAACCGAAGGCTGGCAGGGCTTCTCGCTCGAAGAGTTGCGCTATCAGCGTGCGCTCAATCACGTGAGAATCGAGGTCGAGAAGGAGCGCATAATGTCGAAGACCTCGCAGATGTACAACCGCAGTGCGGCAATGACGTCATCGACCGGAAATCTGTTCAAGAAACTGTCGACCGGCTTTTCAGTGCTCGACTATGCGCTGCTTGCATTTCAGGCCGGGAAGCAGATACATAAGATATATCGATTCTTTCACAAGAAATAGACACCAATATTATCAATCAGGAAAAATTTTTGACTTGCAATGAATGATTACACCGAGGTACGCATCGACATGTCGCCTTGTAACGAAACCATGACCGATGTCATGGCGGCGTTGTTGTGTGAACATGGCTATGAGAGCTTTGTACCCGACGAGAGCGGAATGACCGCCTACATAAAGCTTGAGGATTTTGACAAGAAAGTGCTTGACGAAGTGACGGCCGAGCTGCCGTTTGACACATCGGTCACGGTGAAATGTGAAACCGTTGAGGGGCGTGACTGGAACCAGGAGTGGGAAAAGAACTACTTCAAGCCTATAACTGTCGATGGAAAGTGCGTGATTCACAGTTCGTTTCACACCGATATTCCGTCAATGCCCTACGACATTGTGATCGACCCCAAAATGGCTTTCGGCACGGGACATCATCAGACCACCACGTTGATAATACGCCGTCTTCTCGAGCTGCCTCTTGAGGGGCGTTCGGTAATCGACATGGGCACCGGCACAGGCATCCTTGCCATTCTTGCCGCCATGCGCGGAGCCGGCCCCGTGACGGCTATAGAGATTGATGAGTTTGCTCATGTCAATGCCGTCGAAAACGTGTCGTTGAACCGTCACCCTGAAATCAATGTAGTGCTCGGCGATGCTTCGGCACTCGCCGGTGTGGAGCCTGTCGACCTGTTTCTTGCAAATATCAACCGCAACATAATCGTGGGCGACCTCCAAGTCTACGCCTCCCGCCTGAAGGAAGGCGGCACGATGCTGCTGAGCGGATTCTATGAGGACGACATTGCGATCGTTCTTGACGAGGCCCGCAAGCATGGCCTGGAATATGTGGGGCACACGGTGCTTGAGCGTTGGAGCTGTCTTGAATTAAAAAAGTAATTTTGTTATAGATAATATGAATTTTATTGAAGTAAAGGATGTGGTCAAGCAGTATGACGGTCATCGCGCTCTTGATCATGTCACGCTTGATGTTGGCGAAGGTCAAGTCTACGGACTGCTTGGCCCCAACGGCGCCGGAAAGACATCGTTGATACGAATTTTAAACCACATAACCCGTCCCGACAGCGGGGAAGTATATCTTGCCGGAAAGCCGTTGACCGCTTCGGAAGTGCGTCACATCGGTTATCTGCCCGAGGAGCGAGGCCTTTACAAGAAGATGAAGGTGCTCGACCAGATCGTGTATCTCGGACGACTGAAGGGCATGTCGAAGAACGATGCCCGCACATCGGCCCTCCGCTGGCTTGAACGATTTGAGCTTACCGAATGGAGCAACCGAAAGATTGAAACATTGTCCAAGGGTATGGCCCAGAAGGTGCAGTTCATCTCCACGGTCGTACACTCGCCCCGGTTGCTGATTCTCGACGAGCCGTTTTCGGGATTTGACCCGGTCAATACCGAGCAGCTGAAGCGTGAGATTCTTAATCTGCACCGCGAGGGAGCCACTATACTCTTCTCGACCCATAACATGGCGTCGGTCGAGGAGGTGTGTGACGACATAACGCTTATCAACAACGCCAAGGTGGTGCTGCAGGGCAATGTCCATGAAATACGCCAGCAGTTTAAGAAAAATCTGTTTACGTTGCATATCGCCGAGCCTGTACTTGCTCCCAATGAGAGCCTCTACAGCCTGGAGTCGATAGAGAAGCACCCCATGTCGGGCAGTGTGGCCGTGATACGCCTAAAGCCCGGAGTGACTATGCGTGAGGTGGTCGATCAGCTCAACCGTGAATACACGCTTCTCGGCTTCGACGAGCTATTACCCACAATGAATGAAATTTTTATCGAAACAGTAACACAAGGCGATGGACAGAAATAGATTGTTTTTAGTGATGCAACACGAGTATTTGTCGATTGTTGCAAAGAAGTCGTTTATCGTGACAACAATACTCGTTCCCATAATAATGATAGCTTTCATGGCCGTCCCCATAATACTTTCCGAGTTCAACAGGTCGGATGCCCGGCTTGTGGCGGTGGTTGACCGCAGCGGACAGTATGGCAACGTGTTTGAAGACAACGAGGACTACACTTTCAAGGTGATGCCCGACATGGAAATCGGGTCGATGAAGGGAGAGTTTGACAAGGCCGACGGCGACATATACGCTTTCCTTGTGATTCCGGCCAATGTCGATTCAATGACTACGGTCAATGTCTACTCCGAGAAGCCTATAAAGATGTCGCTCTCCGAGCGCATCGAGGAGTGTCTTAACGCAAGCATGACCGATAACCGCATAGCATCGTATAACATACCCGAGCTTAACAATATAATATCGACCTGCAAGGTCAATGTCAACGTCAAGAGCCACACATGGAACGAGGACGGCGAGGAGTCGGTGTCATCGAGCGAGATAGCGTTGATTACAGGATTGATACTGGCCTTCATGACCTATATGTTTGTGCTCATGTACGGAGCCATGATCATGGGTTCGGTTGTCGAGGAGAAGACCAACCGCATCGTTGAGGTAATCGTAAGCTCATGCCGTCCCATAGAGCTGATGCTCGGCAAGATACTCGGTGTGGCATTGGTGGGATTGACCCAGATAGCCGTGTGGGTGGTGCTTGTGAGCATCGTATCGCTTGTGCTTGGCATAGGAAGCGCGTTCTCGGCTACCGACATGACGGCCGGCGCCATACCTGATGTGCCTCAGGGCGAAGCATCCGAGATAATCCAGGCCATAATGGGTGTGAACTGGGTAAGACTGATAGGCATCTTCGTCCTATACTTCATTGGCGGATACCTGCTCTACGCATCGCTGTTTGCCGCATTCGGTTCGGCTGTCGACCAGCAGAGCGATGCCAATCAGTACACGATGCCGGTGATGATGATAATAATAATCGCAATGGTTGTGGGTCAGTCGTGCATGGAAAATCCCGACGGTCAGCTTGGAGTCGTGTGCTCGCTCATTCCTTTTACATCGCCGATTGTGATGATGATAAGGCTGCCCTACGAAGTTCCCGTATGGCAGATTGCGCTGAGCCTCGGATTGCTCTACGGTACCGCGCTGCTCCTTGTCTACCTCGCGTCACGCATCTACCGCATAGGCATATTGATGTATGGTCGCAAGGTTTCGTTCAAGGACATGCTGCGTTGGCTAAAATAACGCTGCCGTGAACAAATCGTAAGGAAAATGACATTAAATATTGCAATTTATAGCGAAAATGGTGCGAATATTCGGTATTTGCTTGATTATGTCGCATAATGGTGCTAATTTTGCAAAACTTTTTCAGATAAAACAAGAATTAATATATGAGCGATAGACTGTTTATCTTCGACACTACTTTGCGTGACGGAGAGCAAGTGCCGGGATGTCAATTGAACACTGTCGAGAAAATCGAGGTCGCCAAGGCCCTTGAGGAGCTTGGCGTGGATGTAATTGAAGCCGGTTTCCCTGTATCGAGTCCGGGTGACTTCAATTCGGTGGTTGAAATTTCAAAATCGGTGACATGGCCCACTATATGTGCGCTGACACGTGCGGTTGAAAACGACATAAAGGTCGCAGCCGATGCGTTGCAGTATGCCAAGCGCAAGCGCATTCACACCGGAATAGGAACATCGGACTACCACATTAAATATAAGTTCAACTCCAATCGCGAAGAGATACTTGAACGTGCCATAGGTTGTGTCAAGTATGCCAAGCGATTTGTCGAGGATGTCCAGTTCTATGCCGAGGATGCCGGACGCACCGATAACGAGTATCTTGCACGTGTTGTCGAGGCCGTCATAAAGGCCGGAGCTACCGTAGTCAACATTCCCGACACTACGGGTTACTGTCTGCCGTGGGAGTTTGGCGAGAAGATCAAGTATCTCATGGAGCATGTCGACGGCATTCACCGCGTCACCATAGCCACCCACTGTCACAACGACCTTGGCATGGCTACCGCCAACACCATATCGGGTATAACCAACGGTGCCCGTCAGGCCGAGGTTACCATCAACGGTATCGGCGAGCGCGCTGGCAACACTTCGCTTGAGGAGGTGGCAATGATATTCCGTTCCCACAAGGAGCTCGACATAACGACCAACATCAACACCACCAAGCTGTGTGGCATAAGCCGCATGGTGTCGAGCTTGATGAACATGCCCGTTCAGCCCAACAAGGCTATCGTGGGACGCAACGCATTTGCCCACAGCTCGGGCATCCATCAGGACGGCGTGCTCAAGAATCGTGAGAGCTATGAAATCATCGACCCCAAGGAAGTGGGAGTCGACGAGAACTCAATCGTGCTCACCGCGCGTTCGGGCCGTGCCGCCTTGAAGCACCGCCTGCATGTGCTCGGCATCGAGCTTAGCAAGGAGGCGCTCGACAAGGCTTACGAAGGATTCCTTCGCCTGGCCGACCGCAAGAAGGAGATCAACGACGACGACGTGATGATGCTTGCCGGTGAACACCACAAGGCTTCACATCGACTGAAACTCGACTTCCTCCAGGTTACATCGGGCGTTGGTGTCAAGTCGGTTGCTTCGGTGGGACTGGACATCGCCGGTGAAAAGTTTGAGGCTTGTGCCTCGGGCAACGGCCCCGTTGACGCCGCCATAACCGCCATAAAGCAGATAATCCATCGCCGCATGCTTGTAAAGGAGTTCCTTATTCAGGCTATCAACAAGGGCAGCAACGATATCGGCAAGGTACACATGACGGTGGAACACGAGGGCGTAAGCTACTACGGATTCTCGGCCAACACCGACATCATAGCCGCAAGTGCCGAGGCATTCATCGATGCGATAAACAAAATTGTACATTAATAAAAACGAATCACAATAACGACTTATGGCCCGTACTTTATTTGACAAGGTTTGGGACGCCCATGCGGTAAATGTCATTGAAGGTGGCTCGACACAGCTTTATATCGACAGGCACTACTGTCATGAAGTGACGACACCGCAGGCATTTGACGGACTTCGCCGTCGTGGATTGAAGGTGTTCCGACCCGAGCGTACGATATGCTCGCCCGATCACAATGTGCCCACTATGCATCAGGATCAGCCCATTGCCGATCCAGTTTCGCGCAAGCAGGTTGAAACTCTTCTGCGCAATGCCGATGAGTTCGGGCTTACATTGTTCGGACTGTGTCATCCCAAGAATGGAATCATACACGTGATAGGGCCGGAGAACGGACTTACTCTTCCAGGCTACACTATAGTGTGCGGCGACAGCCACACTTCGACTCACGGAGCATTTGGTGCCGTGGCTTTCGGCATCGGAACAAGCGAGGTGGAGATGGTGCTTGCCTCGCAGTGCATCCTTCAGCCCAAGCCCAAGACAATGCGCATAACCGTCAACGGAAAGCTTCGTGACGGGGTGACTTCAAAGGACATGGCCCTCTACATCATCTCGAAGATGACCACCGGCGGTGCCACAGGTTACTTTGTGGAATATGCCGGCGAGGCAGTGCGCAACCTGTCGATGGAAGGGCGCATGACATTGTGCAACCTCTCGATCGAGATGGGTGCCCGTGGCGGCATGATAGCCCCCGACGACACTACATTTGAATATATAAAGGGGCGCGAATATGCTCCGAAGGGCGAGGCCTGGGACAAGGGCGAGGCCTATTGGCGCACGCTGCGCAGCGACGACGATGCCGCATTTGACAAGGAAGTGGTGTTTGATGCCGCCGATATAGAGCCCCGCATAACCTTCGGTACCAATCCCGGAATGGGCATGGGAATTTCGGAAACGATTCCGGTCTACAACGGTGATGATGAAGCCGGACAGCTTTCCTACGACAAGTCGCTTGACTATATGGAGTTCAAGGTGGGACAGAAGATGGAGGGTGTGCCGGTCGACTATGTGTTCCTCGGAAGCTGTACCAACGGCCGCGTTGAGGACTTCCGCGCTTTCGCTTCAATAGTAAAGGGCCGCCGCAAGGCCGACAATGTTACGGCCTGGCTCGTGCCCGGCTCATGGGCTGTGCTAAAGCAGATAAAGGCCGAAGGACTTGACCGTGTACTTGCCGATGCGGGATTTGAGTTGCGCGAGCCCGGATGCTCGGCGTGTCTTGCAATGAATGACGACAAGGTTCCTGCCGGAAAACTTGCCGTGTCGACCTCCAACCGAAACTTTGAAGGCCGTCAGGGGCCCGGTGCGCGAACAGTGCTCGCCGGACCGCTTGTGGCAGCCGCAGCAGCAATCACGGGAGTTATCACCGATCCCCGCAAACTTTAATAATGAGTAGAGTTATGAAAGAGAAATTTGATGCCATCACTTCCACCTGCGTTCCACTGCCGATGGAAAATATCGACACTGACCAGATAATTCCTGCACGTTTCCTTAAGGCGACATCGCGCGAGGGCTTCGGCGACAATCTGTTCCGCGACTGGCGGTTTGACTCGGAGGGCAATCCCATTGCCGGATTTCCCCTGAACAACCCCATCTATTCGGGCCGTATTCTTCTTGCAGGAAAGAACTTCGGTTGCGGTTCGAGCCGTGAACATGCGGCATGGGCTATCCACGACTACGGATTCCGTGTAGTGGTGTCGAGCTTTTTCGCCGACATTCACAAGAATAATGAGTTGAACAACTTCGTGTTGCCCGTAGTGGTGAGCGAGCCGTTTCTTAACGAATTGTTCAACACCGTAAATGCCGACCCCAAGGCCGAGGTGAAAGTCGACCTGCCGTCACAGACGATAACCAATCTGTCGACCGGGAATTCCGAATCATTCGAGATAAACGGATATAAGAAGCATTGCCTCATGCACGGCCTTGACGACATCGACTATCTGTTGACACGCAAGGACGACATCGTGGCATGGGAGAGCAAACGCGACAACTATTAATCACACGACATAAATAAAGATGAATTTCAATATAGCAGTATTGCCGGGCGACGGCATAGGCCCCGAGATTTCAATTCAGGGTGTTGATGTTATGGCCGCAGTGTGCCAAAAGTTTGGCCACAGTGTTGATTTCCAATACGGAGTTGTGGGTGCCGCCGCAATAGAGAGTGTAGGCGACCCGTTTCCTGAGGAAACCTATAAATTGTGCAAGAGTGCCGATGCTGTGCTGTTTTCAGCTGTAGGCGACTTGAAGTACGACAACGATCCCTCGGCTAAGGTACGCCCCGAGCAGGGACTCCTTGCCATGAGGAAGAAGCTCGGCCTCTATGCCAATATCCGTCCCGTGGAAACGTTCAGTTCGCTCCTTCACAAGTCGCCTTTGCGTCCCGAGATAGTGGAGGGCGCCGACTTCGTGTGCATCCGCGAACTTACCGGCGGAATGTACTTCGGCGAGAAGTATCAGGACGACGACAAGGCTTACGACACCAACGCCTACAGCCGTCACGAGATTGAGCGCATACTCCGTGTGGCATTTGACTACGCGATGAAGCGCCGCCGTCATCTTACGGTGGTCGACAAGGCCAATGTGCTTGCGTCGTCGCGCCTTTGGCGCAAAATCGCGCAGGAGATGGCTCCGCAATATCCCGAGGTGACTACCGACTTCATGTATGTCGACAATGCCGCAATGCGCATCATCCAGGATCCGCGATTCTTCGATGTCATGGTTACCGAAAATACATTCGGCGACATTCTCACCGATGAGGGTTCGGTTATCACCGGCTCGATGGGACTCCTCCCCTCGGCTTCGACAGGCGAGAGCACTCCGGTGTTTGAGCCTATCCATGGCTCATGGCCTCAGGCTAAGGGAATGGATATCGCCAATCCGCTTGCCCAGATATTATCGGTGGCAATGCTGTTTGAGTACTTCGACCTCAAGGCCGAGGGCGCTTTAATACGTGAAGCCGTGAGCGCGTCGCTTGAGCAGGGTGTAACCACTCCCGACATCAATGAGTCGGGTCGTCGTTACGGTACACGCGAAGTGGGCGCTTGGATCGTGGAATACATCAGGAATCATTAAGAGCCTGTTCGACAATAACCTTATAACGAGGGGCTGCGTCGTAAATTACGGTGCAGCCCCTCCTGTATAATGACACACCGGCCACAGCATCTACGTGGCGATGAAAACATTGCACAGGCAATCGTTGTTTTATATTCAATGAAGATAGCAGTATGTGATGAGCGGAATCAGAGAAAATATCGACCGGAAATTGCATGATATGACCTATTCGCTTAAGAGTTGGCGTGAGCGTTATATTCCTGAAGTGACATTTTTGTTCATTGTCGCTTTTGTCATAGGACTCGTTTCGGGATTTGCCGCATATCTGATGAAGAGCATTATCGACTTCATTTCGCGCTATGCCTTATCTGGATTCAAAGTCACCGAGAGCAACTACACGTTTCTCATTCTCCCGCTCACCGGTATATTTCTTGCCGCACTTTATATGCGTTACATCTCCCATGATGATCTTGAGCATGGCACGGCACGTATCAGGGATGCTATAAAGACACGACAGGCGAGGATGAAGCCGAGGCTCATGTATGATTCTATTGTGGGAAGCTCAATTACCCTCGGACTTGGCGGTTCGGCCGGTTCGGAGGGCCCAATCGCCTATACGGGGGCTGCCATAGGCAGCAATATCGGTCAGGCGTTCAGGGTGTCGCCCCAATACCTGCTCATTATGGTGGGATGCGGAGCGGGAGCCGGTATAGCCGGCATTTTCAAGGCTCCGGTGGGTGGAATGTTGTTTACGCTTGAGGTGCTTGGGCTCGGCATGACTACCGTATCGGTGATGGCGCTTCTGCTTTCATGCCTCACAGCTGCTATTACTTCATTGATTCTCGACGGCGGTATGCTCGACATCAATTATGCACATCCTCTTCCGTTCGACATGTCGATGATGCCTTATGTGCTGTTGCTTGGACTCTTTTGCGGATTGTATTCGCTCTATTATTCCGAAGTCATGAAGAAGTTCGACCGCTTTTTCAAGAACATGAACAATCCTTGGCTCAAAAACCTGGTTGCGGGAGTGTCGGTGTCGGTGCTCGTATTCTTGCTGCCGCCTCTTTTCGGCGAAGGCTATACCACCATTTCAAGCGTTCTTAACGGCAATCTTCATTCGGTGGTCGACGGCAGCCTTTTCTTTTATAAGGTCGATTCTTCGCCTTGGGGAGTGGTGGCGTTTGTGGGAGCGGTGCTTCTGGCCAAATGTTTTGCCACATCGGCCACCAACAGCGGTGGTGGTGTGGGCGGTGAATTTGCCCCCACGCTTTTTGCAGGATGTATGGCCGGACTATTTTTTGCTCTTGTGATGAATACCGCGCTTGACCTTAGGCTCGACACCGGCGACTTTGCATTCTTCGGCATGGCCGGAATCATGGCCGGAGCCATTCATGCTCCTATGACTGCAATATTCCTTACCTTGGAGTTGACGGGCAACTATTCGTTGATATTGCCGGTTGCCATCGTGTCGGGTGTGTCCTACGGAATATCCCGCATGGTATCGCCTCAAAGCTTCTTCACGTCACGCTACAGCGTGTCGCAGTTTGCGCTTGACGATACTGTCAATCCTCCGAGTAGTGGCGAAGCACCCGACGATAAGAGTTGAAAATCTTTGATTTAGACACGAAACCCACGTAGCGGTCCTCCTCGTCGACTACCGGCAGATTCCATGCTCCCGTGCGGTCAAAGGTCTTCATTACCTCTTCCATTGCGTCGCCGATGCGTATTGTGGCCGGAGGCATTGACATGAATTTGGACACGAACATTCGTTTATATAGGTCGGGACGGAACATGATGTTGCGTATGTCGTCAAGCAGCACTACGCCCACGAGTTTCTGTTCGCCGTCAAGCACCGGAAAGAGATTTCGGTTGGACTTGCTGATTACCTCTACCATCGATTTCAGATTCATGTCGGGTGTCACCGGCATGAAATCGTTTTCTATCACTGAATTTATCTTAAGCAGTCGCAGCACCGACTTGTCCTTGTGATGGGTTAGCAGTTCGCCTCGCTTGGCCAGTCGAATGGCGTATATGCTGTAGGGCTCGAATATCTTTATGGTTCCGTAGGATATTGTCGACACAATGAGCAGCGGCAGGAAGAGTTCATAGCCTCCGGTGAGCTCGGCGGTAAGGAATATCGACATGAGCGGTGCATGCATAACGCCCGACATAACGCCGGCCATGCCCATTAAGGCGAAATTCTTTACCGACAGGTCTATGTCAAATCCCAATTGGTTCAATGTGAACGCAAAACAGAATCCGGCCATTGAACCTACGTGCAGCGCGGGAGCGAATGTTCCGCCCACGCCGCCGGCACCGTTGGTCGACGAAGTGGCAAATGCCTTGGCGAGAGTAAGGCCAAGCACATATAGCGAAATTACCCATGCCGTGTTGCGGTCGTTGTAGAAGAAGGAGCCGTTGAGCGCCGAACCGGCATCGCCGTTGATCATCAGTGTGATTACATCGTAACCCTCGCCGTAGAGCGGGGGAAATATGAAGATTAGTATTGCGAGTATGGCACCGCCTGTCACGGCTCTCACCCAGGTGTTTTTTATCGAGCTGTAGAATCCCTCCATCATGTTGATGACCCTGATGAAGTAGAGCGACACGAATCCGCAAAGCACTCCGAGCGCAACGGCGTAGGGTATGCGTGCCGGCAGGAAGTACTCGCTCTGAGTGAAGAAGAACTCTACATCATATCCCGTAAACACGTAGGCTACGGTGGCGGCGGTGATGGATGAGATGAGGAGCGGCATCACCGACACCGTGGTGAGGTCGATCATGAGCACCTCGAGGGTGAACAGCGCACCTGCAAGCGGAGCCTTGAAAATGCCCGACAGACCGGCCGCTGCGCCGCATCCCACCAGCAGCATGAGCAATCGCGGTGACAGACGGAACGCCTGGCCGAGATTGGAGCCTATGGCCGCGCCGGTGTAGACGATGGGGCCCTCGGCTCCCACCGAACCGCCAAAGCCGATGGTTATGGAGCTGGCCACTACCGAGGTGTAGCAGTTGTGGGCCTTCAGTCGGCTCTTGTTCTGGGAGATGGCGTAGAGCACACGCGTTACTCCGTGGGAAATGTGGTCACGCACCACATATCGCACGTAGAGGCTCACGATGACTATACCCACGAGCGGATATATGAGATACATGTAGTTGGCTCCCGTTGTGTCGATGTTCAACAGCAGGGTGCCCGATATGTAGTGAATCAGCCATTTGAAAATCAAGGCTGCGAATCCGCACAGGATTCCGGTGAAAAAAGCAAGAATCATCACAAAAGTCCTCTCCTTTACGTGCTTCTCACGCCACATGACAAGCGAGAGAAACATAGAGTTGAACGAGTGTGACAAATTATTTATGTACTGTCTCATTAGATGCCTTTTCCGTTGAAAATTGTTTTTATTGATTTCATCATTATCTTGAAGTCAAGACTCGTCGAAGCGTTTTCGAGATATTGCAGGTCATGATGCAGTCGCTCTACCATGCTCTCGATGTCGGATGCATATCCGTAGTTCACCATTCCGGCCGATGTGATACCCGGTTTCATCACGTGCAGATTACTGCTTTCGGGCTCGGCGATGCGCAGTTGGCGCAGATAGTGTTCGCGCTCGGGACGCGGCCCCACGAGCGACATGTCGCCCTTCAGTATGTTCCAGAACTGCGGCATCTCGTCAAGATGATACTTGCGCAGCAATCTTCCCACCGAAGTTACGCGTGGGTCGTTTTTCACCGACAGCGACGGGCCGTTGATTTCGGCATCCTTCTCCATCGTGCGTAACTTATAGAGCATGAATGGTTTGCCTCCGAGCCCTATGCGTTGCTGCCTGAATAGAGGCGAGCCGTTGCTGTTCAGGTTTATGATGACGCATAGCACGACTGTGAGCGGAAGTGTTATCACTGCGGCCGGCAGTGCAACTGCTATATCGACAACGCGCTTCAGCCGGCGGTAGGCTACATTGCTCCGATAGGGAAAATTCGGAGTGCGCTGATTGCTCGACAGGGTAGCGTTGTCGCTGACCACATTGTTACCTGACGCTTTCAAGGTCGTAGTATTGTGATATTTCCGTTGTCCTCTACTTTGATGACTCTTGACGGTTGACGGGCCTCGGTTTCATCGCGCCGCGATGTGCATATATAGTCGACCGTATCCTTTATCACATCGCTTATCTCGTCAAATGTGGCGGGAGTGGGGTAGCCGCTTACATTGGCCGAGGTTGACACTATGGGACGGCCGAAATGTCGACACAGCTGCGACGAGAACTCCTCGTGGGTGATTCTTACGCCCACGGTGCCGTCCTCGGCGAGCAGCTCGGGAGCAAGACCGATGTAGGCCTTTGTCACCACGGTTGTGGGGCGTGAGCTGTCGTTGAGCAGCAGTTCCGTTTCCTTGCTTAGCGGAGTCAGATAGTCGGCTATGTTGTCGATGGAGTCGCTCAGCACGATAAGTGCCTTGCTGTCGGAACGGTGCTTTATTTCGTAGATGCGTTTTACCGCATAGCTGTCGGTGGCGTCACAGCCGATACCCCACACCGTGTCGGTTGGATATAGTATGATTTTGCCACGCTCCAGTAATTCGCACGCCTTTATTATGTCGTCAGTCATCTTTTTTACCTAATAGAGATACAAAGATAATGCTTGGCTGTTAAAAAACGAAATTTAAGCCCTCTTAAAATTTTTTGTAGTGATGCGGTGGCGGCCCTATGCTTCAATTTGTCATATTATGTGTAACTTTGCAAGTTCAATCCTGATTAACTGAATTTAAACAACACATTCTTAGAATGGCTGAACGTAATATTCTTGTAAAGGGCGCACGCGTCAACAATCTTAAGAACATCGACATCGAGATACCGCGCAACAAGCTGGTTGTAATCACCGGACTTTCGGGTTCGGGAAAGTCGTCGTTGGCTTTTGACACGCTCTATGCCGAGGGACAGCGCCGTTATGTCGAGAGCCTGTCGGCTTATGCGCGACAGTTCCTCGGAAAGATGGCCAAGCCTGAAACTGATTTTATAAAGGGACTTCCTCCGGCCATAGCCATTGAGCAGAAGGTAAATACACGAAATCCCCGATCGACCGTGGGAACTTCGACTGAAATATACGATTACATCCGATTGTTGTTTGGCCGTGTAGGCAAGACCTACTCGCCTGTCACCGGCGAGCTTGTGAAGAAGCACACCGTGGAGGATGTAATAGCCGTGGCACGCAGTTATCCCGAAGGTACGCGCATGGCGGTGATAACTCCTGTCACGCTTCCTGAAAAGCGCCGATTCAGGACTCAGCTCGAGGTGCTGCTTAAAGGCGGATATTCGCGTCTTGTCAAGGACGGGGAATTCATTGACATTGAGCATCTTCTCGCCGATGACAGTCTGCCTGAAACGGCTTCGGGCTATGACCTCCTTGTCGACCGTTTGTCGGTGGCCTACGAGGGTGATGAGCTGAGCCGACTTGCCGATTCGGTGGAAACGGCGTTTTTTGAGGGACATGACGAGATGAGTCTTCTCGTGTGGGGAACCGACGGATTGCACCGACATGACTTCTCCAAGCGATTTGAGGCCGACGGTATTGTGTTCCGCGAGCCCTCGGAGCTGATGTTCAACTTCAACAACCCTTATGGCGCTTGTCCGCGGTGTGAGGGTTTCGGAAGGGTGATAGGCATCGACCCCAATCTGGTTGTGCCCGACCCGTCGTTGTCGGTCTACGACGATGCCGTTATGTGCTGGCGAGGCGACAAGATGAGCGAGTGGAAGCGTGAACTGATACATCTGGCTCCCCACATCGGGTTCCCGATTCATCGTCCCTATTGCGACCTTACTCAGGCCGAACTGGATGTGCTGTGGCACGGCAACGGACGGTTCAAGGGCATCGACGGATTTTTCAAGATGGTCGAGGAGAACCAGTACAAGATACAGTATCGTGTTATGCTGGCACGTTACCGAGGCAAGACCCGTTGTCCCGAGTGTAACGGGTCGAGGCTTCGCAAGGAGAGTGAATATGTAAAGGTGGGCGGTGCCACGATTTCGGAGTTGGTGAAGATGCCTGTCACCGACTTGAAGGAGTGGTTTGCAGCTCTTAAGCTTGACGATAACGACAAGCTCGTTTCGTCGCGATTGCTCGTGGAGATAAACAATCGCATCGGTTTCCTGTGTGATGTGGGGTTGGGTTACCTGACTCTCGACCGCCTTTCGTCGACATTGTCGGGCGGTGAGAGCCAGCGCATCAATCTTGCTACATCGCTCGGAAGCAGTCTTGTGGGATCGCTCTACATTCTCGACGAACCGAGCATAGGACTTCACTCGCGTGACACGATGAAGCTGATCGGCGTGTTGCGAAAGTTGCAGCAGCTCGGCAACACCGTGGTGGTCGTGGAGCACGACGAGGAGATAATGCGTGCCGCCGACTATCTTATCGATGTGGGTCCCGAGGCGGGTCGACACGGCGGCGAGATAATATATCAGGGCGATGTCGACAAGCTCATGACAGCCACCGACTCCTATACGGTGCGTTATCTTAACGGCGAGCTGTCGATACCCGTGCCTGCGCGTCGTCGCAAGTGGCGCGACTACATAGAGGTGACGGGAGCCCGGGAGCACAACCTCAAGAATATCGATGTGAAATTTCCGCTGGGGGTGATGACGGTTGTTACCGGCGTGAGCGGATCGGGAAAGTCGACGCTTGTGCGTGACATTCTTTACCGTGCAATGGTGCGTCATCTGGGCAACCCGTGTGACGCTCCCGGATTGCATCGCGCACTTGGTGGCGACCTTAACCGTATTTCGGCTGTGGAGTTTGTCGACCAGAATCCCATAGGAAAATCGTCACGCAGTAATCCTGCAACCTATCTTAAGGCTTTCGACGAAGTGCGCCGACTATTCTCGGAGCAGCAGGGAGCCAAGCAGATGGGATTCACTCCCGGATATTTCTCATTTAACGCCGAGGGCGGCCGTTGCGAGGAGTGTAAGGGCGAAGGCACGATAACGATTGAGATGCAATTTATGGCCGACATCGTTATCCCCTGCGAGGCATGTCACGGCCAACGCTTTAAGAGCGATGTGCTTGAAATAACCTACAACGGCAAAAACATCAACGATGTGCTGAACATGACCGTGAATCAGGCTGTGGAGTTCTTCGGTGAGTCGAGTGACTCGATATGTCGCAAGATTGTGCGACGGCTGAAGCCCCTGCAGGATGTTGGCCTTGGATATATAAAGCTCGGACAATCGTCGTCGACTTTGTCGGGTGGAGAGAACCAGCGTGTTAAGCTCGCTTACTTCCTCGCTCAGGAGAAGCCCGAGCCCACTATGTTTATTTTCGACGAGCCTACAACGGGATTGCATTTCCACGATATAAACACATTGATGGATTCGTTTAACCGACTCATCGCACAAGGTCACACCGTTATTATAATCGAGCATAACCTCGATGTGGTGAAGTGTGCCGACCATGTAATAGACATTGGTCCCGAGGGCGGCGAGCTTGGAGGCGACATCGTTGCAGCCGGCACCCCCGAGGAGATAATGGCATGTGACGCAAGCTACACCGGCCACTTCCTGAAAGAAAAACTCTAACTCCTGCAATTAGCCCACACCGATAAACCATATAGCCTATAAGTTTCGACAGGTTATATGAAATCGGTGTGCGGGTACTGTTGCCAACATTATCCTCAAGCATAATTCTGACCGAAATTCAACTCCAATCACCTAAAAATCTTCCCTAATTGTAAATAGAAGAGCCAAAAAATTTCCCTATTTGTAAATATAAAAAATGGTGATAGTTTATTTGAATATTTCTACACCGATTTGATGCTTAAGTCTAAGCGTATCAGGGTGTTACCTGCGAATGGCGTGCCGTTATGGGGGAAATATCATGTTATAACCGGTGAATGTCAGGTGAAATAATCAAATTTGCATGTCAACCGGGAGGAAAATCGGTTGAGGTTATGCAAAAAGAGCGTGCTTGTGATGTTACACAGGCACGCTCTTTTTTTATGGGGTTGATGTTATTTACTTGGAAAGGGTTGAATAATCCTTGGAGTAACGCAGCATCTGGGGCAGATAGCCTTCGCCGTATGTGATTGTGACATCGGTGACATTGCCGTTGGCATCCTTGACGAGGTTGTAGACGGGGTTGACGAAGCCCTTGTAAGGTGCAATGCTGAGGTGAGCGTAACGCTTGAGAATTTCGTCATGAATCTTCGGATCGACTTTGACTGCATATTTCTCAACGAGATTGCGTCCTGCTTCGTAGTCGCCCTCGCTCTTAATGCGCTGGATTTCACCGAGAAGCTGACCTATCAGCTCACGCATGCGCTTGTAGTCGTTGATGCGTATGTAGGTCTTTCCGTCGATAGTTACATACTCTACCACATTGTCGGCCTTGCCGTGCTCAAGCACCCATTCGGCAATCAGTTTGCGGTTGCGCATGTGGGCCTCTTCTACATCCTTGCCGGGCTCGATTCGCATGAGCTGAGTCATAAGTCCGTTAAGCATATACTTGTAGTATTCAGCCTTGTAAGCGTCGGGGTTGTCGAGAAGACCAAGCTCAATCAATTTGGGATCGGCAAGATAATATAGTGCAAAAAGGTCGGCACGCGCTTCCTCAAGGGTTGAGCCATGGGCCTTCAATGCATCGGGGTCTACACCGGGGAGTATTCGTCCCGAACCGTGTCCGAGGCACTCGTGAAGGTCGGTGTGGAGGTTGTCGGTTATGAACAGGTAGTCATCGAGAAGCTTGCGTGTAGGCTCGTCAATTACGAACTCTTCGTTGAATCCGTCGCCATGTGACGCTTCATCGTAGGCCTGGGTTATGTTTTCAAGCGTAACCGACTTAGAGCCGTGAGCTGCACGAATCCAGTTGGCATTGGGGAGGTTGATGCCGATAGGAGTTGCGGGATAGGAGTCGCCGGCAAGAATTGCGGCGGTAATCACCTTGGCCGATACGCCCTTAACCTCCTCTTTGCGGAATCGGGGGTCGATGGGGCTGTGACTTTCAAACCATTGCGCATTTTTGCTTAGGGTTTCGGTGCGGGCCGAGGCCTCGTTGTTCTTGAAGTTGACGATTGACTCCCAAGAGCCGGTCATGCCGAGGGGATCGTCGTAGGTTTCGATGAATCCGTTGATGAAGTCGACTTGTGAATCGGTTTCCTCGGCCCACATGATCGAATAGTCGTCAAATGCCTTCAAGTCGCCTGTTGTGTAGAACTCTACAAGCTTCTTGATGTAGGCTTTCTGTGCAGGATTTTCGGCATATTCGGCTGCTTTGTTAAGCTCGCTGACAATGCGTTCGATGGCGGGTGAGTAGAGGCCGCCCACCTTGTAGGGCTGCTCGACAACCTTGCCGTTGACCTTGGTCTTGCGCGTATTCAATCCGTAGGATATGGGTGTGAGGTCGGTAGTGTCCTTCAACGCTGCATAGTAGGCCTCGACTTCGGGTTGTGTCACGCCTTCGTAGATGTTGGTCGACGAAGTTACTATGAGGTCCTGACCTTCGGCCTGATTCACCTTCTTAGGCATAACCGTCGGGTCGAATATCACCGAGAGAAGCGTGTCGATGTTGGCGGGCTTATTGGTGATGTTGCTCAACAGGAACTCGCGCGAGAACTCGGGCGAGAACTTGTCCATCGAATAGTGGTGATGGAGTCCGTTGGCAAACGATATTTGCTTAAGATACTTTTCAAGGGCCTTGAACTGCGGGTTGTTGCGGTCGCCTTTGTAATTAGTGTAGGCCGACTCGATAAGCTTGCGAATCTCAAGATTGTACTTGCCGTTCTGATCCCACAGGATGTCACGACCTGCAATAGCCGCCTCGGTGAGGTGATATATGAGCAACTTCTGCTGTAACGACAGATTTTCAAAATCGGGAACTTTGTAACGCAGGACTTCGATGTCGGCAAAACGGTCGATTACGTAGTCGAAGTCCGATGAATCCTTTGCCATAGCTGATGATGTTATTGTCAGTGCCAAGGCCGCAGCCGTGGTGATGTTGGTTAATTTTGACATATTGGATATTGATTTGTTATTCGACATAAAGTATCAGTCCCTTCAGATACTCGCCTTCGGGATGGTAGATGTTGACCGGATGGTCGGCCGGCTGAGTCAGCTGATGCAGAATGCGCACCTTGCGTCGACTCTGGGCTGCCGCCGAGAACACCGCCAGTCGGAATTGCTCGCGGCTCACGGCCTGTGAGCAGGAGAATGTGAACAGGATGCCTCCGGGCTTGATCTTCTCAAAAGCCTTGGCATTTAACTTGCGGTAGCCTATGAGCGCGTTTTTCAATGCACTGCGGTGCTTGGCAAATGCCGGCGGGTCGAGTATGATCAGGTCATAGTCGTCGGTCATGTTGCCGAGGAACTTGAAGGCATCTTCGGCAAAAGCTTTGTGACGCGTTTCGGTGGGGAAGTTGATTTTCACATTGGCTTCAGTCAGCGCAACGGCCTTGGCCGAACTGTCGACCGAGTGTACGAGATTGGCCTCGCCGCGTAGGGCATAGACCGAGAAGCCGCCGGTGTAGCAGAACATGTTGAGTACATTGCGGCCTCGGGAATACATTTCAAGCAGCTTGCGGTTGTCGCGCTGGTCAACGAAGAAGCCCGTCTTTTGTCCCTTAAGCCAGTCGACATGGAATTTAAGTCCGTTCTCAACGGCAATATTGGTCGAGTAGTTGCCGATTATGTAATCGTTCTGAGGGTCAAGATGTGCCTTGTAGGGCAGGGTGGTCTCCGACTTATAGTAGACATTCTTTATTCCGGCATCGGGAAGCTCCACAAGATTGCGGGCTATTATGTCACGAGCGAAGTGCATTCCCGGTGAATGGGCTTGCAACACGGCAGTGTCGCCGTACACATCCACGACGAGTCCCGGCAGGAAGTCGCCTTCGCCGTGCACAAGACGGTAGGCGTTGTTGTCATGTCGAATCAGGTTGAGGGTCTTGCGCATCTTGAACGCTTCGTTGAGGCGCTCGGCATAGAACCTGTCATCGATTTCGGCATCGCCCCATGCCAGGATTCTCACTGCTATGCTTCCTATTTGATAGTGGCCTACGCCTATCTGTCGGCCGTCGCCTGTGACGACACTAACGATGTCGCCCTCTTCGATGTCGTCGGGTTGCTTGGCTATGGCACCTGAAAATACCCAGGGATGCAGTCGTTCAAGCGATTGCTCCTTGCCTCGTCGAAGTGTTATTACAGGATATGACATGATGTTATGGGGTTATTGTAATGTATAGGGCTTATTTGAAAATGAATCGGTAGAGGTCGTTGCCGTTGGCATAGAGCAGGAGCACCAGCAGGAACGCCATGCCGCATATCTGGGCATACTCCATGAACTTTTCGCTCGGCTTGCGGCGCGACACGATTTCGTAGATGAGAAACATGATGTGGCCGCCGTCGAGAGCCGGAATGGGGAGAATGTTCATGAAGGCGAGAGCTACCGACAGAAATGCCGTTATCTCCCAGAACGACAGCCAGTTCCACTTGTCGGGGAAGAGGCTGCCTATTGCGCCGAATCCTCCGAGGCTCTTGGCTCCCTCGGCTGTGGCTACATATTTCATCGAGCTTACGTAGGACGACAGGCGGTTGGTGCCGATTTCCCATCCCTTGGGTATGGACTGAAGGAATGTGTAATGGCGTGTGACAACCGGATATATGTCGGTTATCGGTTTCAGCTGAATACCTATTTTGCCGCCTGAAGTGGGGGTTATGGCTACATCCATCGGCTTGCCGTCGCGAATTATGCCCATCGTTATGTCCTTACCGGCGTTTTTCTGCAATTCGGCTGTGAACTCGGTGTAGGCCAACGTGGGAGCACCGGCTACACTTACTATTCGGTCGCCTTTTTGTAATCCGGCTTCCTTAGCCGGCTCACCGTTGACTATGTCGCCTATGTACACCGGCAGTCGGTAGGTGAGAAAGCGCTCTTCATCATTAAGGCGAAGAATGAAATTCTCGGGAATGGCTATGTCGACGGTGTCCTTGTGGTTGCGCAGTACGGTCACGGTTTTGGCTTCGGCCATTTCAAGCAGATAGTTGCCCTTGGCGACTTCAAGCTTCTCTCCGTCGGCGAAGAGGGGTATGTCGCCGTTGCGGAATCCGATTTCCTGAGCCGCTTCGGCGTAGTCCATACCTTCGTAGGCCTTGTCGAGGGGAATGTATTTCTCGCCCCAATACCATGCGATGCCTGCATAGATGATGATTGCAAGAATGAAGTTCATCAGCACGCCGGCCACCATAACGAGCAGTCGTTGATAGGCCGGTTTTGAGCGGAATTCCCACGATTTGGGTTCCTGAGCGAGTTGCTCCTTGTCCATCGACTCGTCGATCATGCCTGCGATTTTCACGTAACCGCCGAGGGGAAGCCATCCTATGCCGTACTCGGTGTCGCGCCATGTGGCACGCTCTTCGCCGTTAGGGTCGGTTTTTGTTGTTTTTTTCTTGGGCTTGTATTTGAACAGCGAGAACCAAGGGTCGAAAAACAGATAGAATTTTTCGACCTTGATGCCGAACATTCGGGCGAATATGTAGTGGCCAAACTCATGGATGATTACCAATAAGGCGAATGCGGCTATGAGTTGGGCGGCTTTTATGAGAAATGTTTCCATTGTCGTTTATAAATTGTAGATGGGTAGGATTAGTGTATCAGTGATTCGGCGTAGAGCCTTGTCGCGCTATTTGTGTTGACATAATCTTCATAGCTCGGTGATGCTATGTAGGGCATTGATGAAAGTGACGATTCGATTATCGACGGAATGTCGACGAATCTTATGCGTTGTTTCAGGAATGCCGCTACGGCTATTTCGTTGGCGGCATTGATTATGCACGCTACGTTGCCTCCGCGTTCAAGTGCGTAATATGCAAGGTTTATCATCGGGAATTTTTCAGTGTCGGGAGCGAAGAATTCCAGTCGGGAGTAGTCGCTCAGCTGTAATCCTCGTTGTGATGTGGGCAGGCGGTGGGCCTCACCAAGTGCATAACGTATTGGAAGGTGCATGTCGGGTAATCCGAGCTGGGCCTTTACCGAACCGTCGACAAATTCGACCATCGAGTGTACTATCGATTGCGGATGAACAACGGCCTCGATCTTGTCGGGCGATATGCCAAAGAGCCAGTGAGCCTCGATTATCTCAAATGCCTTGTTGAGCATAGTCGCCGAATCTACGGTGATTTTTGCGCCCATTGACCAATTAGGATGTGACAATGCATCGGACACAGTAACGTTCTGAAGCTCTTCGATTGTCTTGGTGCGGAACGGACCGCCCGACGCTGTTATGAGCAATCGGCGTATCGATTCTCTGTTCTCGCCTACGAGGCACTGATATATCGCCGAGTGTTCCGAGTCGACGGGTATGACTTTTGATGATGACGATTTCAGCTTCTCGGTTACAAGCTCTCCCGCCACAACGAGTGTTTCCTTGTTGGCGAGGGCTATCTGCTTTCCTGCCTCAATTGCGTGGAGTGTGGGTTCGAGTCCGCTGTATCCCACTGTTGCAGTCACTACGGTGTCGATTTGAGGCAGTGACATGGCTTCGGCTATGGCTTTGGCTCCGCTTGCGGTGGCTATTCCGTAGTCCTTGAGCGCGTCATGTAATCGGGAATAGAGGTTTTCGTTTGCTATTATCGCAAGATCGGGTCTATATTTTATGGCCTGTTTTATAAGCAAGTCGACATTGTTGCCGGCTACGAGAAGGCAAGCTCTGAATCGGTCGGGATACTCCGATATTATGTCGAGAGTCTGCACGCCTATCGAGCCTGTGCTGCCTAATACGGCTATTTGTTTCTTGGGTGTCACGTTGTGATTACTATATATAATAATGAGTATGCAAATTTAGCTGAAATTCTACGATTATGAAAATGTAGGATTTTAAATTTGTCAAAACGGTATGTATTCCCGGGGATTGAGCCGGGTGCCCTTGTTCCAAAGTTCAAATGTCACGAGATTCTGCGTCGAGTTGGCGCTGTTCCCGGTAAGCCCTATCGCCGAGCCGGTGTCAACGTGCTGTCCTTTGTCGGCAAAAGCCGAGCCGAGGCCCGAATATTTCGACATGAATCCGTTGGGATGCTGTATTATATATGTGTATCCTTGGCCTACGGTGTAATAGCAGTCGACAACCGAGCCGTTGTAAATCGACGACACAGGCGCGTTACGTGGCACAATCAGCGTTATTTCGGCCGGACGGTCGTTGTCGGGTGACATTATCGTGGCTCCGTTTACCGGCGTGAAGAATGTCACGCCTTCGGCCGCTATGGGCGACAGCACATTGAGGTTGAACTTCTCTCGCTCCTCAAATTGTCTTACAAACTGCTTCTCGGCCGATGTGGCTCCGATGAGCGAGTCGGTAGGGGCAGGGGATATTGTATCGTTATAGTGGGTCGGCGACACCTCTTCGATGCGGTCGTTGAGTATTCGCTCAAGATTGCTGATGTAGGCGTTGTGTATGCTCACTTCGGTTGAAAGCGAGTCGATGCGCATTGAGTTGAATATGTTCTCCTGCCGTTGCGACTCTTTCAGGTAGCCGGGGAGCAGCGTGCGTATAGGAGTGAATATTATGAGTGTCGCCACCATGCAGCCTATCGCGGAAAGTAACAGAATCAATGCCAGCACCACTTTGCGCTGCGACATTTTAACTGTCCATACCTCGTTGAATGTATTTTCATTGATGAACGACAGCCTGAAACGTGGATTGGTCTTGAACGAATGTGCTCGTTTAACGGTATTCTTTGCCGTCGTGTCGGACTTCTCTTTCATTCGCGGTTATTTTTATTTCTGCAAATATAAGTAGAATATTTGAGGAAACATAATGGCAGGCGCCTTGGACAGTCGGGGAGCAGGTTGCCAATCCTGTTCAGGTGACGGTGCTTTCATTTGATTATGCCGCTTAATGAATGCGGGCTGCTTATTTGCTGTTAAATAAAAATTATGCAACAATATAAATATTAGTGATTAGCTTGATTTTAGTTATGCTAAACCCAATGATTGTTAACATTATGATGTTAAATTATGTCCAAAAAAGTTGCAGGGTATTCATTAAAAACATAACTTTGTAGAAAATTTTGTTGAACAAAGACAAGATACTTTGTGTTAATATAGCAAAACTGACAAACCTGAAGAATAACATTCACTAACGTTTGTCGGACTAATTGACGATAACGGGTTTAAATAATTTGTATAAATTAAAATTAAAGAAGAATGAAAAAGAACATCCTTTTTGGTTTTGCTGCATGTGGCGCGATGCTCCTTTCAGCAAACGTTGCTAAAGCTCAAGAGGCTGTAGTAATTGAGGAAGCTACATTTACTGAAGTCGCTGACTGCACTGACCAGTACTATTCAGAGAAGGGATCAAACTGGTTCATCCAGTTGGGTGCCGGTATGGAACTCCCCATGGTTGACTGCTACAAGGCCGGTCCTAAGGGACAGAATGACGGCAAGCGCGGTATCACAGCTGCTTACGGTGTAGGTTTCGGTAAGTGGTTCAACCCCTACTTCGCATGGCGTTTTGGCGTTCAGGGCGCTGCTTATCACTGGGACGCTAACAATGCTTATCAGAAAGCAAAATTCGTGAATGCAAACTTTGACCTTATGTGGGATATGTTCAACTCTCTCGGAAGTGTTGACGCTGATCGTTTCTTCAGCATCGTTCCTTTCGTAGGTGTTGGTGCAACTTATTCTTGGGACTTCAACCACGCTTATGTGCCCATCAACAACGGTTATCGCAAGGATCGCGTATGGCAGATCCCCGTATCTGTAGGTTTGCAGCTTCGCTTCCGTCTTAGCAAGTATGTTGACTTCTTCGCTGAAGGTCGCTTCCAGGCTTACGGTGATACTTTCGACGGTATCGCTTACGGTAGCGAGTCTATCGACATGAACCTCACTGCAATGGGCGGTCTTACTTTCAAGCTTGGCGGAAAGAGCTTCAAGAGCTTCAACCCCTGCGCTTACATTGGCTACATCAACCAGCTTAACGGTCAGATCAACGACCTTCGCGGCGAACTTTCTAACTGCAGCTCACGCCTTGCTGCTGCCGAGGCTCAGCTTCCTTGCCCCGAAATCGTAGCTGTTGAATGCCCCGATGCTTCTGCTCCTTTGATGTCAACTGTACGCTTCACCATCAACTCTGCTAAGATTTCTTCGATGGAAATGGTTAACGTATACAACATCGCTCAGTGGATGAAGGCTAATCCCGATGCTAACGTAGTTATCAAGGGTTACGCTGACAAGGATACCGGTACAGCCGCTTACAACCTCAAGCTTTCAGAGCGTCGTGCACAGAACGTTTACAATGTCCTCACTAAGGAATACGGTATTCCTGCTGACCGCCTTTCTATCAAGGCTGAGGGTAGCGCTTCTCAGATTTACGACACTAACAACTGGAACCGTATCGTAATCTTCTCACAAGACTAATAAACCATTAAGTTTATAAACCCTAAGGAGGCCGCACCGGTTGGTGTGGCCTCCATTGTTTTTGCCGGATCCATGTCACGCCCTATGACTGATAATGGGTTCGGCTAAGTATTTTTATATAACTTTGGCATAAGTTTTGCTGTAGCGATTGTTGTAATATTATTAATGTATAATCAAGGTAACCATGGCATCAATACATATAAACGACATACCATCCAAAGTCGAGCACTACGTATCACGACATCGATTGCGCGATGCGTTCAAGTTGCTGCGTCATTATAGCTCGCATATCGGCGACTGGAGAATAACCGATGAAATCGACAGGATGGAGGAGTCCTACTCGATGATGTTACGTTACGCTACGCAGGGTGCCGTAGATCCTGAGCGCGATGAGATGTATTCGTCAATCGTTCGCAAGATATATGCTATGCTTGACCGCATTTCGCGTCAGCTTTCCAAGCCTAAGTCGTCGAAGATGTATTTCAGCACCGTGCGCTATGAGGAGATGCAGGCTGGTGACACGGTAGGCTCTTTGATGAAAAAATACACGACGGCCTCCAACGAAGCCTCGCCCTATAACATGATAAATGCTTCGTCGGCTCAGGCAAGTGAGCGCATGATGGCCAAGGAGGATTTGGAGAAGCGAATCTTCAACAAGGTCTGGACGCTCTATCCCATATCGTCGGATGACGATGCTGCTCTACGTGAGGCATTTGAATCGCCTGTGCTTCCCGATTATTTTAAGGATATGCTCATTTCAGCCGTGCTTCTCGGCCTTACTCACTATTACGACGAGCGTCGTGTCATGATGCTCCTCGACATTTACGAGAAGTCGCAGTCGGTTAACTTGTCGATGCGTGCGTTGTGTGCCGCGCTTCTTGGTATGTATATGAACCGCTCGAGGTTGTGGGACCGCAAATTGCGTCAGCGCATTGATGCGTTGCGAGAACTCACTTCGTGGAGCAGTGATGTTAAGCTTGTGTTCATGCAGTTCATACGCTCGCGTGACACCGAACGCATCAACCGCAAGATGCAGGAAGAGGTGTTTCCCGAGATGTTGAAGCTGCGCCCTGACATTGCGCGAAAGATAAGCGGCGGCAACGGGCTTGGCGACATTGCCAATCTTGAGGAGAACCCCGAGTGGCAGGAGCTGCTCGACAAGTCGGGCATAGCCGATAAAATCAAGGAACTCAGCAAGATGCAGGAGGATGGCGGCGATGTGTTCATGAGTACGTTTGCCAATCTCAAGTCATTCCCCTTCTTCTCCGATGTTGTCAACTGGTTCATGCCTTTCCATCTCGACAATCTCACGGTCAAGAATGCACTCGGCTCCGAATTGTCGGCTATAGGCAATCTGGTGTTGTCGTCGCCTTTCCTGTGCAACGGCGACAAGTATTCATTTATCCTCGCGCTGTCGTCGGTTCCGGCTATGCAGCGGCGCATGATGCTCTCGCAGTTTGACGCGCAGAATCTCAATGAGCTTGAATTGCGCAACGCGAGCCTCGGACTGCCTTCGGGCGAGCGTGACAATGTAGCTAATAAGTATGTGCAGGACTTGTACCGTTTTTTCAAGCTTTATCGCCGCAAGGGCGACTTCAACGATCCCTTCAGCCGTCCTATAAATCTGCTGCAGCTTGCCGTGCTTGCTCCCGATCTTACCGATGTCGACACACTGTCGGTTGTGGGCGAGTTCTACTTCAAGCGCGGATACTATGATGACGCCTATCATGTGTTTGAGATATTGGGCGAAATTCTTCCTCCCGATTCACAGCTCTATCAGAAGATGGGCTATTGCTGCCAGAAAGCCAAGAATCCCGCCAAGGCTTTGAAATATTACGAGCAGGCCGAACTGCTGAATGCCGACAGCTTGTGGACTATGCGCCGTCTTGCCGCCTGCTACAAGCTTATGGGCAATCCGGCCAAAGCGCTTGAATACTTTAAGCGTATCGAGGCGAAGAAGTCCGACGACCCCGGAGTAGCCTTGAACATCGGTCACTGCCTGCTTGAACTTGACCGCCCGGAGGAGGCTTTGAATTACTATTTCAAGGCCGATTTCATCGACGAAAAGTCGACACGTGCATGGCGCCCGCTTGCCTGGTGCGCTTTTATTTCCGGCGACATGGCTCAGAGCGAGGAGTATTACAACAAGGTGCTCACCGACAATCCCTCGTCGGGCGATTACCTCAATATGGGACACCTGAATCTTGCCAAGGGCGATATACGCGAGGCGATAAACTTCTACAATCTTGCGATTGACGCCAATAACGGCGATGTGGAGTCGTTCATAAATAATTATAATGCCGACCGCAACCACTTGCTTAAGGCCGGTGTGGAGGGTTCGCTGCTTCCGCTTGTCGTGGATGCAATCCTCTATTCGCGCGATTAGCAGTTAAAATTTGTATTATGGATAGTTATGTGATGTTTTCCTATTATCTTTGTTTATGGAAATGACATCACATAACTTTTAATATATGAGAAAAGCGATTTTAGCCTTTTCGGTAATGTTTTCAATTATGTTACAGGCTCAACAACAACCAACTGCCAATCCGTTTTTTGACGAATTTGCAACCGTGCACAATTCAGTACCCTTTTCATCGATAGAAAATAAGCACTATGAAGAGGCGATAGACCGTGGAATTGAGATTCAAAATAAAGAGATAGCCGATATCGTAAATCAGTCGGCCGCTCCCACATTCGATAATACCATTGTGGCTCTTGAGCGTTCGGGAAGCGATCTTAATCGTGTACTTAACGTGTTCTATCCCATGTTGTCGGCGTTGAGCGATGACGAATTGATGGACATTTCGCTGCGCGTTTCAGGCAAGCTCTCCAAGCACTCCACCGACATTTCCCTTAATGAGGGGCTGTGGAAGAGGATAAAGACAGTCTACGACATGCGCGACAAGCTGAATCTTGATGCCGAGGACAGCATGTTGCTCACCACGACTTATGACTCGTTTGCCCGCTCGGGCGCTGAGCTGAAGGGGGAGAAGCGTGACGAATACCGCCGCTTGTCGGCTCATCTCTCCGATCTCACTACCAAGTTCGGTCAGAATGTCCTTAAGGAGCTGAACACTTACGAGATATGGCTTACCGCCGACGATCTGAGCGGTTTGCCTGAAAGCTCGGTTGAGGCTGCCGCTCTCGCAGCCAAGGAGAAGGGGCGTGAAGGCGAGTATCTGTTTACGCTCGCGCAGCCTGTCTACACCGCTTTCATGAAATATAGCGACCGCCCCGACCTTCGTGAGCGCTTCTACCGTCTATATAACGGTCGAAACACCAAGGGCGAATATTCCAATATGGAGATTCTTGCCGATATAGCCGAAACGCGTCGCGAGATTGCCGCGCTGTTTGGCAAGAAAAACTATGCCGAGTACAGCCTTGAAAAGAGCATGGCTGAAACTCCCGAAAATGTCTACAAGCTTCTTAATGAACTCGCCGAGGCCTATCGCCCGGCTCAGTTGAAGGAGTTTGCCGAGATTGAAAGTTATGCCTCTCAGCTTGAAGGCCGTCCCGTCAAGATTAAGGCATGGGATTACAGCTACTACTCCAATAAGCTACAGCAGGCCAAGTACAGCTATAACGAGGAGGAACTTCGTCCCTATTTTGAACTTAACAATGTGATAGACGGTGTTTTCGGATTGGCTACAAAACTCTACGGATTGACATTTGAGCCTAATGCCGACATCGAGGTCTATCATCCCGATGTAAAGGCCTACGATGTAAAGGATGCCGACGGCAGTTATCTCGGAGTGATATATACCGACTTCTTCCCGCGCGAAAGCAAGCGTCCCGGAGCATGGATGACCGGTTTCAAGGACGAGTGCGTCACCGCCGACGGCACTCAGGTGCGTCCTCACGTGACGATTGTCATGAACTTCACAAAGCCCACAGGCACAAAGCCGGCATTGCTTACTCCCTACGAAGTGGAAACATTCCTGCATGAGTTCGGACACGCTCTTCACGGCTTGCTGGCCGACACTAAATATGCGTCGCTGTCGGGCACGAGCGTCTACCGTGACTTCGTGGAGCTCCCGTCGCAGTTCAATGAAAACTATCTTACACAGAAGGAATTCCTTGACGGATTTGCCCGCCACTATGTTACAGGCGAGCCGATTCCGCAGAATCTTGTCGATAAAATCGTGCAGTCGTCGCAGTATGGAGCCGCCTATGCGTGCTTGCGTCAGCTTGGATTCGGATTCACCGACATGGCATGGCACACCATCGAGAGCCCTGTAGAGGATGTTGTCGGCTTTGAGCGTAAGGCATTGGAAAGCGTGTCGATGTTTGACGATGTTGACGGATGCATCTTCTCGCCTCAGTTCAGTCACATATTTTCGGGTGGATACGCAGCCGGATACTATAGCTACAAGTGGGCCGAAGTGCTGGATGCCGATGCCTTCTCACTCTTCTTGAAGAACGGATTGTTTGACAAGGCCACTGCCGACTCGTTCCGCCGCAACGTGCTTATGAAAGGCGGCACCGAGCATCCCATGACGCTGTACAAGCGATTCCGCGGTCAGGAACCCACAATCGACGCTCTTCTTGAACGTGACGGCATAAAGTCACCGTCGGAGTCACCCAAGCTTCCTCAGGACCTGCCTGCGCGCAAGGATTGACACGCTACGGCCTCTTGTTGAGGTGACGCGGAAATTTGAACAGAATCGATAGCACCACCATTCCTATAAGCATCCACGAGTAGTACATGTAGGGCCACGGTGCCACGGGTGATATTCCCGCAAGTGCCGTGGCGAGCAGGGTCTGTGCCCCGTAGGGGATAAGGCTCTGAACGATGCATGAGCATGTGTCGAGCAGCGATGCGCTTTTGCGCGGGTCGATGCCGAATCGCTGCGATATCGACTTCGACAGCGAGCCCACTGTTATGATGGCTACGGTGTTGTTGGCCGTACACATGTTCACGAGGCTCACGAGCATGGCTATCGAAGCCTGTGCGCCTCGCTGTCCGTTGATGCGGGCGGTGAGCAGCGACAGGATGTAGTTGATGCCTCCCGCCGCCTTTATGAGGCCGAGCATTCCGGCGGCAAGCAGCGTGATTACCACCAGATTGCCCACCGAGTCGATTCCGGCTCCCATGAATCCGAACAGATCCAGAATCTTGAATCCGCTTAGCAGTCCCATTGTTATTGCCGTCACTATTCCGAGCGACAGCACTACCGTAACATTGATTCCCATCAATGCCGTCGCTATGATCACGATGTAGGGTATTATAAGCCAGGGATTGGTGTCGTTGATTAGTTCGGCGTGTGACACTCGTGCTCCTATGAATATATACAGGACGAGGGTTGCTATTGCTGCCGGAAGCGCTATCCACAGGTTGGCCTTGAACTTGTCGTTCATTTTGCATCCCTGGGTGCGTGTGGCGGCTATGGTGGTGTCGGAGATAAATGAAAGGTTGTCGCCGAAAAAGGCTCCGCTAAGCACCGTGGCCACAAAGAAGGGTATGGAACCGCTTTCCGACTGGGCCAGCTCGACGGTGAGTGGCGCGAGTGCCACTACCGTACCCACCGATGTGCCTATCGACAGCGATATGAAACATGCGGCAAAGAACAGCCCCGGGATTATCATCTCGGCCGGCAGATACTTCAACGCGAGATTTACGGTGGCTTCAACCGCACCTATCTCCTTGGCGAGTGAGGCAAATGCGCCGGCAAGCAGGAATATCCATATCATATACATGACATTGGACGACCCCGCGTCACGTGAAAAGATTTCGACACGCTTCGACAGCGGCGTTCCGCGCATTATGATGACTGCCCATGCCGATGCCACCATCAATGCCACGGCTATGGGCATTTTGTAGAAGTCGCCTACGATTAGCGACACGGCGAGATAGAAGAGCAGAAATACGGCGATGGGCGATATTGCAACAAGTCCGTTTATGTGGGCTGTATTGTTATGTGACATAGCAATGGAGATGCTGATTTGTTGAAATTGACTGCAAATTTAATCAAAACTATCCATATAAGCGGCATCTCCCGGCGTTGTAACGTTATGAAAGTATGTGAAAATTACCTATATATAAAAAACCGGGGACGACCCTGTGTCGCCCCCGGAAACTGTCAATCATCCATGCTCATGCTTTTGAATTGTCCGAGGAGATTGAACTTCAGTTCCACTCCGTCCGACAGTTCGAGTTCATATCCCCATGACTTCTTCTCGATTTTCACAACCTTCTCGTCATTGAAATTCTTCTTCAGATAGTTGCGAATCGGTTTCATGATAAGTCCCTGAGGCACTTCTCGAGTCTTGCAGTCGACCGATGTCCATTTGCCGGCGTTGTTGAACTCGATCTTGGTTCCGTTTACCAGCTTCACGTCGTAGTCGGTCTTTTTAAGCAGATGCTTGTCTATTTTTATCATGCTCACCTTGGCTTTCGGGAAGTACTCCTGAAGCATGTCCTGTGCAGCTTGCGGCAGATTGCTGCGATCGATTGTGTATTTATCGAAAGCGGCATGGGCTGCACTTGCAGTTGCCATAATAAGTAATATGGCCATAATCAGTTTTTTCATTCCTATAATTTATTATTGTTCAATATGTAAACAATTGAAATCGCTAATTGTCGGCCTCTACCCGTTGTTTTTATCCTTTTATTACGGCTATTGGCATCAATTTGGTGCGTATCTTCACGAGATCCGATTGCGCTTCCATTACTTCGTCGATGTTTTTGTAGGCGCCGGCCGCTTCCTCGAGGTCGGTTTTTGTGCGTATCGAGTGAACGATTCCTTGTCGTTCAAGCATCGCTATCTCGCTCTCCATCGACAGGGTGTTTACAGCCTCGGAGCGCGACAGCCGTCGTCCTGCGCCGTGTGAGCATGACATGAATGATTCCGGGTTGCCAAGCCCTTCGGTTATGTAAGAGCATGTGCCCTGCGAACCGGGAATGATGCCTACGGATCCTTCGCGTGCGAGAGTGGCTCCCTTGCGGTGAACGATGACATCCTCGCCGAAGTGCTTCTCAAATGCGGCATAGTTGTGGGCTATGTTTATCATCGGCTCAAATTCGGTGCCGGGCATAACTTCGCCTATCACTTCCTGGATGCGCTGCATCATCAGTCGGCGGTTGGCGAGAGCGAAGTCGATGCAGTAGCTCATCTCGGCCCAGTATTGGCGGAACTCGTCGGTGCGCATGGGCAGAAACGGCAATTGTATTTCGGAGGGAACCGATGAGAACCATCGACGGTTCAGTGCCTCGGCCTTCTCGTTGTAGTAGTCGCCCACCTGTTTGCCGAGATTGCGCGAGCCCGAGTGGATCATTATCCACAGGTTGCTCTCCTCGTCGCGCTGCAGCTCGATGAAGTGGTTGCCTCCGCCGAGAGTGCCTATTTGCTTCATGGCCGACATCTGCTGTCGGGCCACCACTACTGTGGCTTCGAGATTGTGGCCTTGGGGCATGAACTCTTCGGGCTGAGCGATTTTGTGGTGGGCGCGTCCGAGCGGAATCTGCTTGCGTATGCCGCGCAGTATCTTTTTGCGGAGCACTTCCTGGGTTATGTCGGCGACTTTTACATTGGTCTTTACCGCACACATTCCGCAACCTATGTCGACTCCCACGGCGTTGGGAACGACTACGCCCTTCGTTGCCAGCACTCCGCCTATCGGCATCCCTTTTCCTCCGTGGGCGTCGGGCATCAGGGCTATGTGCTTGAATACAAACGGCAGTTTGCACAGATTTTCCACCTCCTGAACGGCGTGTTGGTCGAGGCCTGTCGCCCAGTTCTTTACCACGATGTTGTTGATTGTTGTTACTTCCATGATTGATATGTCTAAGTTTCTGCGACAAAGTTCAGGGGCATCTGCGCAATGTTTTTGCGTAGATGAATAAAATATGATATTTTTGTAAAAAAATTTATTCCGGTATGTCGCAAAACAAGAACGCTCTTTTACGCTATCACACCATTGACTGTTGTCTGCGCAACACAGCCAGGCGATGGACTTTGCAGGATCTCGTTGATGCATGTTCCGACGCGCTGTATGAGTATGAGGGGAAGGACGATCAGGTGAGTGTGCGCACCGTGCAGCTTGACTTGCAGATGATGCGTTCCGACCGCCTCGGCTACGAAGCTCCCATAGAGGTGTATGAGCGAAAATACTATCGTTACTCCGACCCTGATTACTCGATAAGCCGGTTGCCGTTGTCGAGCCACGACATTGAGCTGCTCAACGGTGCAATCGACATCTTGCGCCGGTTTGACGAGTTTGATCGTTATCACGACATGGCCGATGTGGTAAGCCGGTTGCAGGATAGGGTGGCGTTGACCGAGCGGCGGCCTATCGTTGACTTTGAGCGTAACCGCCGGCTGAAGGGGCTTGAATGGCTCAACGTGATATATGATTTCATATCGTCGCGCATTACAATCAAGGTGGTGTACCATTCATTCAACGCGCGTCATCCGAGTGAGTATTTCATATTTCCCTATCTGCTGAAGGAGTATCGCAACCGATGGTTTGTCTTCGGCTCTCGTGCCGGCGACATGAAGCTGTTTAATTTCGCGCTTGACCGCATCCTGGAGGTGAATCCTTGTCCCGACATCCCATATCGTGACGACCCCGACTTTGACGATCATTTCTTTGACGATGTTATAGGCGTTACCAAGCATTCCCGGTTGCCAAAGGCTACTGTGAGGTTTTGGGCCGACAGTTTGCAGGCTTCCTACATTCTCACCAAGCCCGTTCATGACTCGCAGCGTTGTGTTTATAGGAGCAATGACGACGGTTCGATGACATTTGAGGTCGATGTGGTGTTGAACCCTGAATTTTATGCCGTTATGATGAGTTTCGGCGGCGGAGTGAAGGTGTTGTCGCCCAAGTCGGCGGTGACCCGCATGAGGGACATGTTTCGTAAAGGTGCGAATATTTACGGTTGACGGTAAACGACTTCATTCTATTTTTGTTATTAATATACTAATTTAATGATTACATTATATGAAATTAGCTGAAGCTTTACAGATAAGAGCCGACCTGCAGAAGCGTATCGCACAGATGCCGATGCGACTTAACAATAACGCCAAGGTTCAGGAGGGCTCCTCGCCAAGCGAGAATCCGCAGGAGCTGCTCGATGAACTCAATCGACTGCTTGAGCAACTTGAGCAACTCGTAGTGAAAATCAACATCGCCAACAGCCGCGTGGTGGCCGACGACGGCACTACGATGACTGCACTTATTGCACGGCGTGACACATTGAAGCGTCACATCGACATAATGCGCGGATTTCTTGACGCGGCGAGCGATCTTACTCCGCGACACACTCTTACCGAAATAAGGGTCATAAGCACTGTCAACGTGGCCGAGTTGCGCAAGAAGTGCGACGCACTATCCAAGGAGTTGCGTGAACTTGAAATAAAAATACAGTCGTTGAACTGGACATTGGAAATGGACTGAACGACTTGACCTTAGGGGGAATCGGGACCGTCGGGGGCGATTGTCAAAATAGAAGATTTTGTGCTTCATTTATGTGGGGGCTGAGGTGAAGGCCCGTTGTTAATTGTAATTCACAGCACGATGCACACTTGCACTTCTTATCACTAACACCTTATTACCGTGACTTTGACCCGGCCTCCCGTTTCCCCCTTTTTTCATATTGCAAATAACCTTCTGACGCCATGATAATCATAATCCATATTGATTATCTTTGATTTTATACTGTTGGCTGGATCTTTTTATCGGCGAGGCAGGTCAGGTAAGGGCATAAAAAAATTGATTGTCGTCACGACAACCAATCTTAGTTAACCTTAAATCTAATACCATGAAAAACACGTTACAAAGGTATGGCTTTTTATGGTATCTGCAAAATATATTTGAACAAATTGTTGCTGTTTTAACAATATTTTGCTTTTGTGTATTTTATAAGGGGTGAAAATGTAGCAAATTTCTATTTTTATGCAAGGTTTGCTTACTCATTCATTTGCTTGAAATCAAATGTGCCATAAATGGTGACAAATTGTAATCACCATTTGTCATGCACTTGCTCACGGATGTAGCGATTGTAGATGTCACGCACGATTGCCATCTGTTCGGGGGTAAACGGCGGCAATTGTGTGGCATTGGCATTGTTGACAATCTGTTGTGGAGAGCTTGCGCCGGGGATGACGGTGCTCACTTCGGGGTACATGAGAATGTAGCGCAATGCAGTTTCGGCCAAATTATCGGTGCCGAGGGCTTCTTTAAGTTCCTTGGCCGCTTTAAGGCCGGTCATATAGTCGATTCCCGAGAAAGTTTCGCCTTTGTCAAAGAATTTTCCGTCGCGATTGTAGTTGCGGTGATCGTTTTCGCCGAATACGGAGTTCTCGTTAAATTTGCCCGTAAGCAGACCGCTTGCCAATGGAACGCGGACAATGATGCCGACATTGTTTTCGTGAGCCGCAGCAAAGAGCTCGTCGGCCGGTCGGAGGCGGAACATATTGAATATCACTTCAATGGCCGATATGCCGTATTGCATTGCTGCGATGGCCTCGTCGATGCGCTCCACGCTTACGCCGTAGTTGCGGACTATGCCCTGCGCCTTAAGGTTGTCGAGGGTTGTGAATGCCTCGTCGCTATGATACACTGCGGTGGGCGGACAATGAAGCAGCAGCATGTCAAGGCTTTCCACGCCGAGATTCTTGAGCGAATCGAGTGCAAAGCGGGTTATGTTGTCCTTGTTGTAGCCTTCGGCAACGTGCGGATTGAGTTTTCGTCCGCATTTGGTGACAACGTATATTTTTTCAGATTTGCTTCTTACGAATTCGCCTACAGCCTTTTCGCTCATGCCGTCCTGATATATGTCGGCCGTGTCAAAAAGGTTGATGCCTTGTTCATAAGCAGCTTCAAGTGTGTTACGTGCAACTTTTTCGTCAAATGGATCGCCCCATTTGCTGCCGAGTTGCCATGTGCCGAGTGAGATTTCGCTCACCTTATAGCCGGTCTTTCCTAAAATTCTGTAGTTCATAATCCTAATTTTTGGTTTAGTACAAAGATAATGAAACTCGCCCACATACGGATGGATTTCAGAGGAATAATGCAAAGTGCTTGGAC